>Ga0265296_1000014_pt1 | contig 504695 bp, 466 predicted proteins | sample MunlanPumphouse1_FD_189073 | JGI IMG/M metagenome (GOLD analysis project Ga0265296, IMG submission 189073) | Groundwater microbial communities from a municipal landfill in Southern Ontario, Canada - Pumphouse #1 | ecosystem: Environmental > Aquatic > Deep subsurface > Groundwater | place...
TTCGACTCCTCAGTTGAAGGAGTCGAAATGCTCTGCCTATGGCAGCCAACGTTCAATCACGTGCGGCGCTCGCTGGACGGCTTTACCTCGATGACAGCGCCAATCCGCGATAGCGGTTCGTGCATCGCGGAAAAGCGGAAGCCGAACTGGACTGGCTGATGATATAGTCGCCGCGGCAAACGGGGGCAGGGCGTCGGGCGGTCCGATTCAGGAAAAGTTCCGGTCGATGTTGATCTGCGGCTGCGTGCCGCCGATCCGCTCGAAATAGTCAGCGATCTCCTTGCCCGCTGTGGCCACCCAGTGGGCATCTGGGGTCGTGTCTTCGACTTCGATCAATATATGCATTCTTCCGACGCCTCGTGCATCGAGTCCATGGGCCTCGGCGTCCGCGAGTGCCGGAAGGATCGAGCGGCTGCCGCATGAAAATAGCAAGCGCGTCCCCTTGCCGAAGCGCGCTGGTTTTGCCGCAGCCTCCGCGGGGAGTTTACTTATTTTCGAACGGAAGGTGGACATCATATTCACTTCTGGAGTCTCCGATTGGCGACAGGGCAGCGATGGTAGGAGCCTGCGGCCGGCGCCGTCAATTCGCACGATCTGTACCGGTCGGGCGATAGCTCACGCAGTCAGTTGTTTGCCTCGATGTATCTGCAAGATTGAATAGATGCATAACCTAGTTAAATATCAATTGGCAAGGTGGCGAAGAAGGGCTGCAGGAGGTCGCAGCATAACGGGCCGTCGAGCTAATACCCGCCATCGGCCGTCAGCAGGATATTGCCATGTATGTCATCGTGACCGGCAGTGCCGGAAAACTGGGCCGGGCCGCCGTTGGCGCGCTGCGCGGAGTGGGCCACCGTGTCGTCGGGCTCGATCTTTGCGCCGCCGCCGATCCGGCGCGCTCGATCCGCTGCGATTGCACCGATTTCGGCGAGGTCATGAGCGCGCTGTCGGGGCTCGATATCACCGGCGGGGTTCCCGATGCGGTTGTCCATCTGGCGGGCATCCCGATGCCGGGCCTTGCGACTGACCAGAAGACCTTCGCGGTCAATACGATCTCGACCTATAATGTCTTTTCAGCTTGCGCGCGGCTCGGCATCAAGCACATAGTCTGGGCGTCGAGCGAGACGATCCTTGGATTGCCGTTCACAGCGCCCCCGGCTTTTGTACCGATCGACGAGACGCACCCCGATACGCCCAACTGGTCCTACGCGCTCGCCAAGCAACTCGGTGAAACCGCAGCGGACGCCTTCTGCCGCTGGGATTCCGAGATGACGATCCTTTCACTGCGCTTCTCGAACGTCTTTGCGAACGACGACTATGCCCAGCTTGCCGCGTTTCAGGCAAAGCCCGCCTGGCGAAGGATGAACCTCTGGTCCTATGTTGATGTAGAGGACGCGGGCGAGGCCTGCCGTCTTGCCGTCGAGGCCGATCTCAAGGGGCATCACCGGATGATTGTCGCGGCGGAGGACAGCTTGATGGATATCGCGACGGCCTACCTGTTGCGCGACTTTTTTCCCGAGGTTCCCGTTCGCACGCCGGTCGACGGATGCCAATCCCTGCTGTCATCCGCGGCGGCGGGACGGTTGATCGGATACCGCCCGCGCATCAGCTGGCGCGACCGGGTGGGTGAGGGGGCCGCCTAAGTCGTACGTCTTCGGTTTTGTCGGTGATCAGGGGAGGCGCGAGCAGGTGGTCCGACGGGAGTGCCGCTCGACTACAGCTGGCAGGTTGAAGCTGGTTCGCACCTCGATAGCTGTTCGTAGAACAGCGAGACTTGTGGTGATTGACCCCAGTCATACACTTGTTTAGAGTTCAATTGGCGGCAGAAAACTGCCATTTCCGACGCAAGGTGCGAAGCCGGTAAGCGATATCATAATCCGCGTGTCGGGGCATGTGCCCCGATCAAGATTGCTGGCTTGAACGATTCTATTTTGCCCGCGGGACACTCTCCGGAGAATTAAACTCTCTCGCTCGGGCAGGAAGGTCGAGCGTCTATTCCAATTGGGCAGGTACGCTTCTATCGGCCGGTGTGATCGAAGGAGGAGCGGGCGAGGAACCAAGAACTATATTTTGCCCCGCGGGACCGAAATTCTCCAATGATTTGAGTGCCCATTTTCGTCGCCTACGGGGCACCACCGCAATCGGCCGGAGCGGGCTCGCCCGCAAAGCGGCGGCCATCGGCCGAATTCCTTTCTCTATTGCCGGGATGTTTCATGCTGATCGACAGACGCGGGTTCGTGCACGGGGCGCTTGGCGGGGGGGCGCTGGCTGCGCTGGCGTCCTGGTATCCCGCGTGGGCGCAGCCGGTCTCGCCGGGGATCGCGTCGACGTTGCCGACCGTGTCGGGAAACGATATTCGCCTGCGCATCGCGCGGCAGACGATGCGCGTCGACGGCCGGACCAGCCGCGCGATCGGGATCAACGGCACCGTCCCGGGGCCGCTCGTGCGGCTGAAGGAAGGGCAGACAGCCCGGCTCACGGTTATCAACGACCTCGACGAGGACAGTTCGATCCACTGGCACGGGCTGATCCTGCCGTTCCAGATGGACGGCGTGCCGGGGGTAAGCTTTCCGGGCATCAAGCCGCGCTCGACCTTCGTTTATGAATTTCCCGTCGTCCAGTCGGGCACCTATTGGTACCACAGCCATTCGGGTCTGCAGGAACAGCTCGGCCATTATGGGCCGATCGTGATCGACCCCGCGGGCGCCGACCCGATCGCCAGCGACCGCGAGCATGTGATCGTCCTGTCGGACCATAGCCGCCTCTCGCCCGAAGCGATTTTCCGCAAGCTGAAGGTCAATCCCGGTCATTTCAACATGCAGCGCCAGACGCTGTCGGGGCTGCTCGCCGGGCGGGACCAGCCGCTCAAGGAGCGCGCCGAATGGGGCGCGATGCGGATGGACCCGACCGACGTCGCCGACGTCAATGGCTCGACCTATCAATTCCTGATCAACGGCTATGGTCCGCACGACAATTGGACCGCGCTGTTCGCGCCGGGCGAGCGCGTCCGGCTGCGCATCATCAACGCGTCGGCGATGTCGATCTTCAACCTGCGCATCCCCGGGCTTCGCATGACGGTGGTGCAGGCCGACGGCCTCAACGTCGCGCCGGTTCCGGTCGACGAGTTCCAGATCGGCGTCGCCGAAACCTATGACGTGGTCGTCACGCCCGCCGCAGACCGCGCTTACACGATCGTCGCCGAGGTCAACGACCGGTCGGGCATGGCGCGCGCGACGCTGGCGCCGCGCGCCGGAATGGCGGCTGAAGTCCCGCCGCTGCGCGCGCGCCCGCTCGCGACGATGAAGGACATGGGCATGGGTGCGATGGCGCACGGTGCGCCGGCCGACGATGCATCCTGCGCCCCCGAACACGCCGCAATGGGGCACTGCGCGCCGGCGGACGACGCGCCCGATCATGCTGCCATGGGACATGGCGGCGGCGGCATGGACCACAGCATGCGCGATTTCAGCGCCGCGCCGCAGGTCAAGCGCGACCCGAGCGTCCAGTCGATCTCGCCAATGCCCGTCGACCGGATGGGCGAGCCGGGGCAGGGGCTGGAGGATGTGGGGCACCAGGTGCTGACCTATCGCGACCTCGTCGCGCTCGACCCGAACCCCGACGTTCGCGCGCCGTCGCGTTCGCTCGACATCCATCTCACCGGCAATATGGAACGCTTCATGTGGTCGTTCGACGGCGTGAAGATGTCCGACCATCACGAACCGATCCCGTTCATCGAGGGCGAGCGGGTTCGGGTGAATTTGATCAACGATTCGATGATGAGCCACCCCATCCATCTTCACGGACATTTCTTCGAACTGGTGACGGGGAAGGGTGATCATGCACCGCGCAAGCATACGGTAATCGTCCAGCCGGGCGGGATCGCGACGTTCGATTTCACCGCCGATGCGCTCGGCGACTGGGCCTTTCACTGTCATCTCCTCTATCACATGCACGCGGGGATGATGCGCGTCGTCAGCGTCCGTCCGCGCGGGGATGCACCATGATCCGGGCTGCGGTTTTGCTCGTCGGCCTGTCGGGGTTCGCTCTTGCTGCGCCCGCCGCGGCCCAGTCGCACCAAGGGCACCATGAACCGCCGCCCGCAAAGACGGATTTGGTCGATCCTGCCTGTTCGCCCGAACATGCCGCGATGGGGCATTGCGTGTTAAAAGCGGCCAGCAAACCCGCCCCGCCGCAAATGAACGATCCCGATTGCTCCGCCGAGCATGCGGCGATGGGGCATTGTACCCCCACGACCATTCCAACCCAGCGAGCGACCGGCACCACTGGAACCGACCTGCCTGCGGGCAATGCGCCCGCACCGCCGCCGCCCGGCGACTGGTATGCCGACCGCTATTTTCCGAAGGCGGCGATGGATCATTCGCGTCACGCGATGATGATCGAGAATGGCGGCCAGAAGACCGCGTTCATCGCCCTCAACCTCGCCGAATATCAGGCGCGCAAGGGTCGCGACGGCTTTCGGTGGGAGGGCGAGGGCTGGTATGGCGGCGACATCCACCGGCTGACGGTGAAGAGCGAAGGCGAGGCGGTGATTGGCGAGGGCGTCGAGAGCGCCGAACTGCAACTGCTCTACAGCCGTGCGATTGGCCCCTATTTCAACGCGCAGGCCGGCATCCGGCAGGATCTGGAGAAAGGACCCGACCGGACATATGCGGTGCTCGGCGTCGAGGGGCTTGCGCCTTACTGGTTCGAGACTGAAGGCGCGCTGTTCCTGTCGGACAAGGGCGACCTGCTCGCCCGGGTCGAAGCTTCCTATGATCAGCGCATCACCCAAAAGCTGATCCTCCAGCCGATGGCCGAACTCAATTTTGCGGTGCAGGATGTTCCGGAGAGCGGAATCGGTTCGGGCCTGTCCGACGTCGAGCTCGGCCTGCGGCTGCGGTATGAAATCGTCCGCGAATTTGCTCCCTATCTGGGCGTCGAATGGGCGCGGAAGGTCGGCGACACCGCGCGCTTCGCTCGCGCGGGAGGCGAGGATGTCGGTGGCGTCAGCCTGGTCGCCGGGGTGAAAGCGTGGTTCTAGTTTCGCTGGACGATTTGGCTTTAATCCAGCGGTGAGCCTCGACGCTCGATCCGGTCCACATAATCCGGTACGAATGGCTCCGTTCAGGCTGGCGGAGCCAGCCACCGGCTCGCGGCCAGCGCCAGAAAACCGACGATCAGGCCCCAGAAAGCCGATCCCAGCCCAAACAAGGTCAGCCCCGATCCGGTGGCGAGGAAGGTCAGGATCGCCGGATCGCGGTCGGATTTCGCCGCCATCATCGATTCCATCGCGCCCAGCAGCGCGGGGATCAGCGCGACGCCGGTCAGCGCCGCGATGACCGTGGGCGGCAGCGCGAGAAAGACGCGCACGAGCAACGGCGAGAAGATGGCGAGCAGCAAATAGAAGCCCGCGTAGAGCATGCCGACCGTCCACCGTCGCGCGCGATCGGGGTGCGCGTCCTCGGCGGTACAGATCGCCGCGGTGATCGCCGCGAGGTTGAGGCCATGCGCCCCGAACGGCGCCGCCGCGAGCCATGCGAGGCTGCTGCCGACGATCAACGGGCGCGGCGGCGGTGCATAACCCGCGCCGCGCAGCACGACGAGGCCGGGCAGGTTTTGCGATACCAGAGTCACGAGGAACAGCGGCACGCCGACGCTGAGGATCGCGCGCGCGTCGAAAGCGGGAACCACCGGCAAAAGCGTGCCGAAGGTCGCGCCCGGCGGCAGCGGTCCGATGTCGCCGCGCGCCAGCGTCAGCGCCAGCCCCGCCGCGAGCGCGAGGAGCAGCGCATAGAGTGGCAGACGCTGGCGCGCGGCGAGGAAGACCGCAACGAGCAAAGCGATAAGCAGCGGGTCGGCCGCGCCGAGCCCGAACAGCTTGAGGCAGAAGGGCAGAAGCACGCCTGCGAGCATCGCCGACGCGATCGACGCGGGGATGCGCTCGGCGAGCCGCCCGAGCAGCGGCACGATGCCGAGCAGGATCATCATCAGCGCGGCGGACAGGAAGATGCCGATCGCGACGGGCCACGACAGGCCGGGCGCGGCGGCGGCGAGCAGCGCCGCGCCGGGGGTCGACCAGGCGAGCACCACTGGCAAGCGTAGCCGCCATGACAATATCGCACCCGCGACTGCGATGCCGAGGCACAGCACGGTGACCGCCGACCCGATATGGTCGGCTGAAGCACCGAGGTTGCGCATGGCCTGGACGACGAGCGCGATCGTTCCGCCAAAGCCGACGACCGCGGCGATCAGCGCCGAGGACCAGGCCGGAACGGGGGGCAGATTGCGCAGCATCATGTCTTATTCTCTGGCTTGTGGATGTGCTTCAGGTCGATGCCGGCGTGGGATCGTCGCGGTCGGGAGCCAGCTGTCGGCTGTAGAGCCAGCCGATGCCGATCAGGCTGAACCCGAGCGCGACGAACGAGGCGATCCGCGCAAGCCCTTCGAGCCCTGAGGCGTCGAAAAGAAAGACCTTGCCCGCCGCGCCGATCATCAACACCAGCGACGCGATGCGCCAGTCGTGCTGCTTGGCCCGGATGCCCCAGAGAAGGAAGCCAAGCGCGAGTGCCAGGATCAGGATCGAGCGCAGGATGTTCTCCGCCTCGGTGACACCCGGCTGCGCGAGCAGCGAGCCGTGGAAAAGCTGGCGAAGCGTCGCCCACGCAAAGCCCGCCACGAGCAGCATCGTCGCGATCTGGATCGCGCGGGCCAGCGGGGCGGGCGCCTGGGCGAACGACCCCGGCATCCGTGTCAGCCCCAGCCATGGCAGCAGGAAGAGCGGGAGGAGCAGGTTGACGACCGCCCAGCCGCCGACCGCCTGCATCGACCACAAGGGATTGTGAAGGATGAGGCCGTAAAAGATCGCGTGCGCGGTGCCTGCGATCATCAGCGGGCGGGCGACCCCGTTCAGTCCGCGCGCCATCGCGAACCAGCCCGCGCCGACCAGCAATGCTTCCCATATCAACCGCTGAAGGCTTCCTGTGGTGACGAAGTCGCCGCCCGCGACCGCCGCGAAGCCAAGGCGATAGAGTGAGTGGGCAGCGATGGCCCCAACGATGGCTGCGAGGCTGAGGGCGCCAATCCACAGCCAACGAGGGAGCGCGTCGCGGACCAACCACACCGATACCGCAAACAGCGATGCGGGAATGAGCAGCCGCAGCAGCAACGGTTCGATCGAAAGCAGCGCAACGTCGAATTGCATCGGAACAGCGACGAGCGATAGCGATGCTTTGGACACCCAGATGCCGATCGGGAGCGCCGCCCATGCAAGGCTGAGCGCGGCGAGGCTGGCCGCCGCCCCGTCGACGCGATTGAAGGCGACACGGCGTGCTGCAAAAAGCACCGCCGCCCCGCCGAGCGCCGGAACGAGCCGCAACGCGTTGGTGGGCAGGATCTGCGCGAGGGCACCATAAGCGAATAAGGCCGCAGCGACCTGGCCGAGCCGGCGCACCATGGTGCCTTCGCCGCGAACCGCGAACAGCAGCGCGGCGGCGGCGAGGCCGCCCCAGCGGATGATCGCCATGGCGTCGGCGCCATCCGCGCCCTCGACCAGCCGCGGCAATTCGACCAGCGCCCGCGATGTCGCGACGAGCGCGAGGAGCGCGGCCCCCACGAAGCCCGCCGCGACGCGCTCAATGCGCAGGTCGCGCGCCGCCTTTCCGAAAAAGAGTAACGCGGCGGCGACCGCCGCGATGCCAAGCGGCGCCAGCCAGGCGGGAATGACGAGAAGAATCGCGAGCGCGAGCAGCGCGCCCGCCGTCGCGGCGAGCCAAGCGACGCGGCCGTCGCTCGTCCGCCCGTCAGCGCCCCAGCCGCGCGCAATGCCCGCTGCGGCGAGCATCGCGCCGCCGAGCGCAACCAAGGCCAGCGACCCGTCGGCGACGCCCCGGAAATGCCATTTCGTCAGCGGCGCGGCGGCAAGCGCGATGGCGCAAAGCTCGAGCGTCGGAGCCAGTTTTCCGGGGATCGCCCAAATCCGTGCAAGGAGCGGCAGGGCGTGGATGATCAGCAACGACAGTCCGATCAGGCCGAACCAGAAGGGCGTGGGATTGGGCCAGGCGACCAGCAACGCCAGTGCGAGCAACAGGCTGATCGTCGGGACGATCGCGAAGCCGCGCTCGCGCCAGGCGAGCCATTGCCCTGCGGCGGCGATCAATATGAACAGGCCCCAATGCAGCGGGGCGAAACCGCCATAGCCGACGAGTAGCGCGAGCTGGAGCGCGCCCACCACGGCAGAGGCGATGCGCAGCAATGTCGAGCGCGGCCCGTCGAAAGCCATCATCGGCAGCGCGATGGCGAGGAGGAGGACAAAGCCGCCGATCGAGAGCGATGCGGCGACATCGAGCGCCGCGCTCGCGACGACCATCCACAGGCCCCAGCCGATCCCGCCGATCAACGCCGCGAGTGCGAGCCACGGCCAGCGCCGCGCGCGCGCGACCCCCGCCAGCCCGGCGATCGTCAGCGCGAGATAGACCGCGAGCAGTGGCACATTGGGCTCGACGGCGCCAACCATCGCGGGCGCCGCCAGTCCGCCCGCAAGGCCGAGCAATGCGCTGGGCGGCCCGAACCGGAGCGACAGGCCGAGCGCCGCGGCGGTCACGAGCGCGAGCGCGAGAAAGGCGAGTAGCGGCCCGACCAGTTGATAGACGTTCGCCGCGACCATGATCGCGGCATAGAGCGTCGCGATGCCGGCGCCCGAAAGCGCCTGGGGCACGCGTACGTCCTGCAATTTTTCTTCGTTGCGCCAGGCATATTCGGCGCCGCCGATCAGCGCGAAGCCGAACAACAGCCCCGCGACGATCTGAACGCCCGGCGTGAAGATGCGCGCAAAGAAGCCGGCATCGATCGCATAACGAACGATCAAAACGCCCGCGATCGCGAGCGTGAGCCCTCCGGCCCAGATCGGCAGCGTCTTTCCGAACAGATTTTCGAAGCGCGATGCGAGACTGGCGCGCGGCCCGGCCGAAGTCGGCGGCTTTGGCGGTTTCGGTGTGGGCATCGGTGCCGCGACGGGCAGGGGCGGCGCGCTTATGGTGTCCGGCGTGTCCACGGCCTCGGCCGATCGCGCGGGAAATTGTGTTGCGTCGGCAGCAGCGGCGGGCTGGCCCCGCAGCGGAACGGCGACGTCGTCGGCCGCGGCCACAGTCTCAGCATCCGCCTGCTCGGGCACCGGCGGCGTTCCTCCGCGCTGTAGCGCGCCGATCCGCCTGGCCGCCTCCAGCAGGGTCGCCTCGGCTCGCTTCAACCGGCTGCGGGTGTCCATCAACAGGACGAACAGAGTGATGATGGCCAGAAACGCGAGGAAGTCGAACACGTTGATCCCTTCAGTCCGCCTTCGTAGCAGGCGGCGTGGGCAAATTCGATCTGTTTGGCACAAATGGCAGCGGCGCTGCACTTTTGCGACGCCCGCGTAAGACGTAGGCCGTCATACTGCCGCGCACGCCATATTTCCGAATGCGCCTCTGGCAAAATGAGCGGGCCGTTAATCAGGCCCTTTGCGGGCTGTGCTTATCATTCAGCAGAGTGCCAGCGCCCGAGCGTGCGATCGCGACAGTCATCTTGGGAGATATCCAATTGTCCTTTTCGCGAACCGCTCAACGGTATGCGCAATTCATAGGCGCCATCGTGAATCGCGATCGCCTCGATCGGTTGGTTGTTCCACGATGCGCAATACCGCATCCCCGGCGCGAGAGTTGCCACAACGCTGATAAATCCGACGTTTCGCGCACTATAAATCGCCAGCTTTGCAGTGATGCCACGCTTGTCGGGCCGGATCTTTCGCGACCGGACCCATATGTCATAGCCAGTGCTCAGCTGGCCCGGAACGAAATAGGCCTGAAACCAGTTGGCGATGGGCGATGACAGGCCCGAGAACTGGTGCCAGCCTGACCCCTGACCCGTTGCGATCTCGAAATGTTCGGCGGAGGCCCAACTTGCGTCCGCCTCGGTCTGATAGGCGTCTAGCGCCGTGCGCGCGATCTGCCATGCAAAGCCGCCCTCGCCCTGATCGAGCAACGCCTTCCAGACGAACCATTGATGCGGGAACCACACGGTCCCGTTCCAATAGCCATCGGGGCGATAATAGGATGCCGATCGATCGACGGCGGTGAGGCCTATCGGCGTTAACAGCTTCCCGGGATCGCGCAGGTTCGCCAGGATGGCACGGGTCTGATCGGGCGTCGTGATGCCGGCGATCAGCGGCTGGACACCGTCGAGCGTGCGGTTCCAATTTTCCCCGTCCGGAGTGCGGAGCAGCCCTTCGGGACGGCCGGCCGCATCGTGGAGGACATAACCGAAATAGCCGGTCACCGGGTCCCAGGCGTTCGCCTGCACCGCGCGCGTCAGCCGTGCAATGTCGGCGTCATATTGCGCGACGTCGCGCGTCCTTCCCATCTCGATCGCCGCCATGCGCAGCGTTTTGGCGGCGCGGATCGCGTGCGCGGTGGTGACCATCGGCGCGGCGCGCGCTTGCAGCTTTGCCGCGTGTACCCTCACCTGCGGCGGTAGATCGTCCCAGCCCCCGGAATTATAAAAATAATCCCAGCTTTTCAGAAGCCCGGACGGCAGCGCCGCGATCGTCGAGCCCTCGACCCGGCCGAGCAGGAAATCATAATAATGGCGCAGGCGGGGATAATTGTCGGCCAGCATCCGCCGGTCCTGAGTGCGGTTCCAGAGCTCCAGATATTGATGATGCTGCACCGGCAGCGGTGTGCCGTGATGGATGAAGGCGGATTGAGCGCCGGGCGGCGTGGTATAAGCACGCAGCACGTCGGCGCTGAGGCGCGGCGCGACGTCGGCCATTCCGATGCCGATGAAGCCCGAATCCCAAGTGTAGAGCGAATCCCACCATTTTCCCGGGGTGAAATGCCGGATGTACTGGTCCTGCGTATAGACCGGGTAGACGATGTTCATCAGCAGATTGGCGCCGATCAACTGGCGTGCCAGCATGAACCGCCGGCCGGCGGGAAGGGGATCGGCAATCGCCGCGCGCGCCTTGCCCCGTGCCCATGCGCGTTCCAGCGCGGCGGTATCGGAGTGGGCGGCGAGCGTGCGCTCGACGGTCTCGCGCGGACCTGTCGAAACCAGTGCCCAGATCGTCTCCCTGCCGCCGGCGGGCACCGGCGTGCCGCCGAACAGCAGATTGGCATAACGACCGCGGCCATCGCCCTGCGCGACTGTCAGCGTTTTGCTGTGGCTGCGCCGGGCGAAGAAGAAATCGAGCGTCCCGTTGCGAAATTCGCGGATACGCACTCCCGGCCGGAACCAGCGCAGGCCGTACCAGGCATCGGCCTGCCGATAATTCAGAAGCAGCGACTGCGGGGCGGGTCCCTTCGCTATTTCGGGCCGGGTGTCGGCGTCCTCGGGCTGGAAGCGCACCGCCGACGCGGCCGAGGCGGGTGCGAAAGCGATCCCTTCGAGGTCGATCGCGCCCGCCGGACGGAGCGTCAGCGCCCGTGCGCCCGCGGCGAGCGGCATCGTCCACGTAGCGCCATCGGGGGCGGCGGGAAGCAACGTACCCCCGGCATCGGCCAGCGCGACCTGCGTCTTGGCGCGATAGCGCAGCACCGCAACCTCGGCTCCGGCGGGAACCGCATAGGTCGCCATGTCTCCCGTCGCCATGCGCAGCGCGCGGCCATCGACCAGCCCGTCCTCGCGCACCTCGCCGCGCAACCAGCCATCGTAAACAAGCCGGTCCGACGGTGTCGGTCGCGCCCGGCGATGCGCGCTATAATGGACCCCCGACACCCATTCGCCGCCCGCCGGGATGCTGGCGCGCAAGATGCGCCGCGGCGTCAGCACGCTGCCGGGTGCGCGGTTGGGAAGTTGCATCGAAGCCAGAAGATTGAGCGTCAGCGTTTTCGCGCGCGGGCTGCCGTTGACCAGATCGACGCGGATCAGCCGCGAATGCGATGCCGGGTCCAGCGCGGCAAACGCGATCTCGGCATAAACCTGCTGCCCTTCCAGTTTCTGGCGATACGAATGATAGGACAGGTCAGGCGCCGCTTCCCAGGCGACGAAACCGGTGTTGAGCGACGCATTGGGGACATCGGGCGTCGACGTCGTGTGCGGCCCGGCGAATAGGGTGAGGTCGAACCGCATTCCCGACGTCAGATCCGGAATGTGCGACACGCCCAGATAGGCGTTGGAATAGGGGCCCCAGCGAGGCAGATTCAGATCGTGGACCCCGGCTTCAATCTTAGGGTTGTTCTGCGGATGCGGTTCCGCGAACGCTGACGACAGCAAGCCAGGGACGGCTACAGCGGCGATGACAGCGCGGGCCGTCCAGCGGTTGCAGATGATCTTCACGCTATCGTCCTCCCCCGCAGGCCGTGCCCGCGGCCTTGATCGTCTCAGCAGCGTTGGATGACGCTCTTCTGCTTGCGACTTTTTGAAATTGGCATATCTATAATATATATTATGCCTCTGTCGGACAACAGAGCAAAGAGCGCGGTGACGGCCGCGATGATTGAGGGAGGATAGATGCCAAAGGATTTCACGCGCCGCGAACTCGTCGGTGTGGCGGCGGCCGCTGCGGCCGCGCCATCGCTTTTCGACGCGGCGCGTGCCAGTGCGATCCAGCCGTCGCGCCGCACCAACATCGTCTATATCCATTCGCACGATTCGGGCCGGTATCTGTCGCCCTATGGTTATGCGGTGCCGACGCCGCGCCTCCTTGGCCTTGCCCGCGAAGGTGTATTGTTCCGGCAGATGCATTGTGCCTCGCCCAGCTGCTCGGCCAGCCGGGCGGCGATGCTGACGGGCCAGTCTTCGCATAGCAGCGGCATGCTCGGGCTCACGCATCGCGGCTGGAACCTTGCGCATCCCGAACGCCATCTCGTGCATACGCTGGGCCGGGCAGGCTATGCCACCGTGCTTGCGGGGCTTCAGCATGTCGCGCGCGACGCCGCGTCGATCGGCTATAGCCAAATCCTTCCGCATCGAAGCAATATGGTGCGCGACGTGGCGCCCGGAGCTGCGGCGTTTCTTCGCAGCCCGGCCGCAAAGGCGCAGCCGTTTTTCCTCGATGTCGGATTTGAGGAAACCCACCGGCCCTTGCACCCGGCGGTGGACGATCACGCTTTCATCCTGCCGCCGGCCCCCATTCCCGACACGGCCGAAAGCCGGCGCGACATGGCCGAATATCATGCCAGCGCCCGCGCGCTCGACCATGGTGTCGGGCTCATCCTCGATGCGCTGCAAGCGGCCGGGCTGGCGGAAAATACCCTGATCATCAGCACGACGGACCATGGCCTGCCGTTTCCGACGATGAAGGGGGAATTGCGCGACGGCGGGACGGGCGTTTCGATGATCATGCGGGGGCCGGGTGCATTCGCCGGTCCCAGGGTTTCCGACGCCCTGCTATCGCAAATCGACCTGTTCCCGACGCTGTGCGACTATCTTGGGATCGGCCGACCCGATTGGCTGGAAGGCCAGTCCTTTTTGCCCGTCGTCGACGGACGAAGGGCGGAAGTGAACGAGGCGATATTCACCGAGCTGACTTTCCACGCGGCCTATGAGCCCAAGCGCGCGGTGCGAACGCAGCGGTACAAATATATCCGGCGTTTCGATGGACGTCGGACGCCCGTGGTCGTCAATTGTGACGGTGGGCTGACCAAGGCCCAGTGGCTGAAACGCGGCTGGGCGGGCTATCCGCTGGTGGCTGACGAGGCGGGTGAAGAATTGTTCGACCTTTATTTCGATCCGACCGAACAGCGCAACCTCGTCGCGCTGCCGGAACTGGCGGCGGTGCTGGAGGATATGCGCTCGCGGCTGAGCGAGTGGATGCGCCGGACGCAGGATCCTTTGCTCGACGGCCCTGTCGCCGTGCCTCCGGGCGTTCGGTCCGATCCGCCCGATCCCCGGTCGGACGGCGCGACGCGCAGGGAGTAGAGGGGCAGCGCTTCGCAGTCTTAATTATCGTATATATACTATTGCACATGGCTTCGCCGCTCTTTAGGCTTGTTGCAGGAGAGGCGCGAATATGAGGGCGGCACGGGTCTCGCTGGCTGCCATCTCGCCCGAAGCGGCTGTGAGGAAATAATGGTGACGCGATCAATCGCCACCCCCGGGGCTGCCATCATGCGGCGATCGGTCCAAAAACCATGCTGTCTGGAGGCGCGTACATGAAAGGCGCCCTGGTCGAAACGCGCGCCGAGCGCTTTGCTGCCATGGGTACGCGTATCGAGCTGCACCAGTTCGGGCGGGCGGCGCCCGACGCGTTGCTGGCTGGGCGCCGCGCCATCGAGGCGGTCGACGACGCGCTGACGATTCACCGTCCCTCGGCGACAACTGCGGTCAACGACCGGCTGATCGCCGGCGAGGTTGCAATGATCGATGATCCGGTACTGCTCGACGCGTTGGCGGCGATTGCGGAGGCCTGGCGCGCGACCGACGGTCTGTTCGATCCGACGGTCGGCAGCGGCGGTGGGGCGGCCTGGCCCGCGCTATCGGTCGACCGCGGTTCCGGGCACATCGAAGCGGCCCAGCCGACCGCCTTCGACTTCGGGGGCTTTGGCAAGGGTTTCGCGCTTGATCGCGCCGCCGCGGCGATGCGCGCGGCCGGTGTAACATCGGCATTCCTGTCGGCGGGTGAGAGTTCGGTCGCGGTGATTGGCGATCATCCGCTCGGCGGCGCATGGCCCGTCGCGATACCGCATCCGCTTGATCCCGAGCGCTGGCTCGTCGAGTTAACGCTGCGCGATGAGGCGCTTTCGGTTTCATCCACCGTCGGTGATGGCGCGGCCGCGCCGGGGCGCAGTCCGATGATCCGACCCTCCGACGGCATGATCGTCACCGCTGCCGCAACGGCGGTGGCGGTCGACGCCTCGGGCGCGGTGGCCGAGGCGATGAGCACCGCGCTGCTGGTGGCGGCCCCCGATGCCGCGCAGCGACTGATCGGAGCCGATCCGGCGCGCCGTTTCACCTTCGCCTTTGATGACCACACCCGCCGCATGACGGCATAATTGAAAGATCGACAGATGTCCGACAGTGATTTCACCCTTTCGCGCCGCAAATTCCTCGACCGGATCGCGATGGCATCGGCCGGCGCGGCGATGGCTGCGGCGGCACCTTGGACGGCGATCGCGCAGACGCCTGTGGCTACCGGAACCCGCGTGCGCCTGGGGGTCATTGGCACCGGCGATCGCGGCCGGGCGCTGATCCAGAACATCGCCAAGACGCGCAACTGCACCGTTGCAGCAATCTGCGACAATTATGCGCCCAATATGGATCGTGCGCGCAAGCTCGTGCCGGCTGATACGCCGGGCTTCAGCGATCATCGGGCGATGCTGGATGCGCGCGGGATCGATGCGGTGGTCGTCGCAACACCGCTCGACCTTCATGCGTCGCAGACTTTTGATTCGCTCGACGCCGGGCTGCACGTCTGGTGCGAGAAAGCGATGGCGCGTAGCATCGCCGACTGCAGCGCGATGATCGAACGCGCGCGGGCAAAGGGCAAGGTGCTCCAGATCGGGCACCAGCGCATGTTCCACCCGACATATCTGAGCGCGCTGAAGCGCGCCAAGTCGGGCGAGATCGGTGAAATCACGCAAATCCGCGCGAGCTGGCATCGCAACAATAAATGGCGGCGGAACGTTCCTGCCGATGCCACCGATCGGCAGATCAACTGGCGCCTGTATCGCGACCGGTCAGCGGGATTGATGACCGAATTGGCCACGCACCAGCTTCAGGTGTGCAACTGGTTTCTTGACGGCGTGCCGACGCGGGCGATCGGATCGGGAAGCATCTGTTTCTGGAAAGACGGGCGCGAAGTGTACGATCATGTCGCGCTGATCTACGAATATGGCGGCGGGCGAAAAGCCATCTATTCCTCGCTCCTCAACAACGCGCGCTACGGTTGCGAGGAGCAGATCCAGGGCAGCACGGGCACCATCGAGCCCGAACTCGGCCGAATCTATCAGGAAGTGTTGCCCAAGCAGCTCGCGCTTCAGCGTATGCAACAGGATGTCGCGCGGGGGCACAAACGCACGGTCCCGATCGGCGGCGCCACATGGTTCCCCGAACTGCCGGTGACCACGCCGGGGGAATCGCTGGGCTGGGGCGAGTATGACGAAACGATGCTTCAGTTCGAAGGGTTCGGCGAGGCGGTGCGCAGCGGCCGCGAAGTCCCCGGCCTGTTGCAGCAGGCCTATTATGCCAGCGTCGCTTCGCTGATGGGCGAACAGGCGATGGACAGCGGGCAAGCGGTCGAATGGCCGCGCTCGCTCGTCGCGTTCTGAACCGGTTTCTGCAGGAATATTGTCCATGACCCCGATCGATCGCCGCGCGTTGATTGCCGGCGCTGGCTTTGCCGCTGCCATGGCAAGCGACGTGTTCGCTCAATCCACCCCGCCGCCGAAGGCGGGCGCGGGGAGGGGGGCGCCGCGCGAGCCGGACGTGTCGGCGCGCCATCGCATCCGCTTTGCGGTCATCGGGCTCGACCATTCGCATATCTATGGCATGACCGATGCGTTGATCCGTGGCGGCGGCACGCTGGTGGCGATGCTTGCTGCCGATCCGGCGCAGGTCGCGCCGTTTCGCCGGCGCTACGGCGATGTGAAGGTTGCGCGCAGCGAGGCGGAGATTCTGGATGACCCCACGATACAATTGGTCGCCAGCGCTTCGATTCCCGATCTGCGCGCGCCGTTAGGCATTCGGGTGATGCGTGCGGGCAAGGATTTCCTGGCCGACAAGCCCGGCATCACCAGCCTGGATCAGCTCGCCGCGGTACGCCAGGCGGTGCGCGAGATGCGGCGCAAGTTTGCGATCCTCTATTCCGAACGCTTCGACGTGCGCGCGGCGGTACGCGCCGGCGAGTTGGTCAAGGCGGGGGCGATCGGCCAGGTTCTCCAGACCATCAACCTTGCTCCGCACCGGCTGAACGCGCCGAGCCGCCCGGCCTGGTTCTGGGACACCGCGCGCTACGGCGGCATCCTGACCGATATCGGCAGCCATCAGGCGGACCAGTTCCTCTTTTATACCGGATCGACCGAAGCCCGCGTCGTGGCGTCGCAGACGGGCAATATGGCGATGCCCGACCATCCGCGGTTCGAGGATTTCGGCGACATGATGCTCAGCGGTAACGGCGGCACGGGTTATGTGCGTGTCGACTGGCACACGCCCGATGGCCTGCCGACCTGGGGCGACGGGCGGCTGTTCATCATCGGCACCGACGGATCGATCGAGCTGCGCAAATATATCGACGTGGCAGGGCGGCCGGGCGGCAATCACCTGTTCCTGACCGACCGCAAGGGCGTGCAATATATGGATTGCAGCAAAGTCCCGTTGCCGTTCGGACCGCAGTTCGTCAGCGATGTCGTCGAACGTACCGACGTCGCGCAGGATCAGGCGCAGGCGCTGCTGGCGGCGGAGCTGGTGCTGACCGCGCAGAAGAATGCCTCGCGTCCAGGCCGCGCCTGACAGACTTGCGTGGCGCCGATGCGCCACTTCTCGCCGTTTTTACCCGATACCCTCAAGCGCGGTTTTCAGGTGATGCGCCGGCGTTCCGCCCCTCGACATGGGTTGTTTTCACAAATCATCGCGCAACTGGATTGCGAGATATGATTTATCGCATTATACAGCCATGCAAGCGCTGTGGTTCAATGATGCGCGACAAGGAAGGGGATAATGATGAATAAGGCGTCCAAAGCGGTCGTGTCGGTTTCGTTGCTGCCGCTGGTGGCGGGTCTGATGATTTCGGAGGCAACCGCTTCGGAAGGGCAGTCGCGTCCGTCCGAGGCGATTTCCGGCGATGCGGCCTCATCGGCGGAACAGGCGAATAGCGATCCGCAGCCTGCCGGTTCGGACGCGGAAATCGTGGTCACTGGAACGATTCGCCGGAGCCTTGAAGCGGCGGCCGAGATCAAGCGCGATTCGGTCCAAGTGGTGGATTCGATCGTTGCCGAGGAAATCGGCAAATTCCCCGACCCGACGACCGCCGCGGCGCTACAGCGCGTGCCGGGCGTGCAGGTGACGGTGGGCGCCAACAACGAAATCACGGGCGTCGTGATCCGCGGGTTGGGCGATATCCTGACCACCCTCGACGGCCGCGAGTTTTTTTCCACCACCGGCAGAACCTTTTCGTTTCAAGACCTTCCCGCCGAAGCCTTGTCGCGGGTCGACGTCATCAAATCCGCAACCGCCGACCTCATCGAGGGCGGGATTGCAGGGAACACCGACCTTCAGTTGAACAAGCCGTTCAAGTTCCGCGACCCGACCTTTGTCGTCACCGCGCGCGGGAATTACGCCACCAACGTCGAAAAGCTCAACCCACAGTTCGGGCTCCTCGCCACCGACCGCTGGGACACCGGCATCGGCGAAATCGGTGCGCTGTTGAACGTCTCGTGGAGCCGCACCGACTATAACCGGCCTTATCTCTATGCTCCCGTCCGCCGGTCCACCGCAGCGGCGCCGTTCAACGTGCCGGGCTTTGCGTCGCAGAATGTCGCTGGCGGCCTCAATGAATATGGCTATTTCGAACGTCCGCAGGCGAATGCGGCGATCCAGTGGCAGGCGACCCCCGAACTCGAAATCTATTTCGACGGGCTTTACGCGGGCTATCGCGCCAAGCAGCAGTCGGCCTTTGTCGAGGCCCAGCTGTTCAGCCCGGGCACCACGATCTCGAACCCGGTTCCGAACGACAACTGCTTTCGCGCGCGCGTGAACGCCGCCGGGTTCAATCCGACGACGGCCGAAGTCGCATCGGGATCGTTCACGCTGCAAGAGCTTTGCGAGCTCGACAGCGCGACCTATGGCAACGCCACCTCGTTCGTCAGCACCCAGGCGCGCAATCAGAAGACCGACAATTACCTCTTCGGCGGCGGTTTCATTTTCGAACGGGGCCCGGGCCGCGTCAAATTCGACCTCGCATATCAGGAATCGACGTTCATCAATGACGTGGTGATCGTCGACGTCGGCAAGCGGCTTCCGGAAGTCGTGGTCGAAAGCAACGTTGGTATCGGGGCGCAGTATGAATTCACTGGCAACCCGCTGAACGACCCCACGGATTTCAGGCTCCGGAACGGACTGAACCAGAATTTCAATCGCTCGGAAGGATCGCTGTTCCAGGTACGAATGGATGCCGAGTTCGAGGTGGGCGGCTTGCTCGACCAGCTTCAGCTGGGCCTTCGCTTCGCTGATCGCGGGGCGACGTCCAACCAGGCCCTCGTCAACCGCGCGGCACCCGGCGGCGATTCGAATACGCTGCTGAGTTCGCTGGATTTGCCGTCCGACTTCCTCGTCGAAGTGCCCGGTATTCCCCGGCTTAACGGCGGGGCGCCCCGTTTGTCGCCCAACCCCGATTATCTGCGATCGGCGGAGGGACGCGATCGGCTGCGCGCAATTTTCGGTGTTGCCCTCGGCGATCCTGCTTACCAGCCTGAGCGGCGCTTCGATGCAAAGGAGCGGACCTTTGCCGGCTATATCCAGGCGAAATATGAAGTCGAGCTTGGCGGGCCCCTCGTCCTAGACGGGGTCATCGGCGTCCGGCCGACGTTGACGGACCGGCAGATCGAGGGCGCCGGCGTGGTCAGCGGCGTGGTGACTCCGGTTCGTGCGAAAACGTCGGATATCGATATCCTTCCCAATGCCAGCGCGCGCCTCCAGTTCGGCGGCGGCCTGCAGGCGAGAGCGACTTTTTCGAAAACGATCCGCCGCCCCGATTTCGGTTCGCTCAACCCGGGTTTGAGCTACGTCGTGGCGACCAATCCGAACGTCCAGAATTCGGGATCGGCAGGCAATCCGGACCTGCGCCCGCAAAAGTCCGAGAGCTTCGATGCGACGATCGAATATTATTGGAAGAGCGGTTTCGTCGCCGTGGCGGGTTATTATCGCGACATTACGGATCGCGTTATCAGCGCCCCTTCGCTCGAATTCATCGATGGCATCGGATATAATATCACGCGTCCGCGCAACGTGGGCGAGGCCAAGCTCAAGGGCGTCGAAGTCAGTGGCCAGACCTTCTTCGATTTCCTGCCCGGTGCTCTGTCCGGCTTCGGCGTGTCCGGCAACTTCACCTACGCCGATTCCGAAGTCGGGGGCGACGACCGGCTCGCCGGCCTGCCGCTCCAGGGCGTCAGCAAGTATAATTTCAACGCCGGTATGTTCTACGACAAGTTCGGATTGTCGGCGCGTCTCGTCTACACCCATCGGTCGAGCTATTATGACGGCGACACGACCGGGCTCAATCTGGTTCGGCCGATCAGCGACGCGGAACTGGCGGCTGGCATCACCCCGACCAATCTCAACTATGTCCGGCCGGGCGGGCGTCTCGATTTCGGGATCGGCTATGAGCTCAACAAGAATCTGCGGGTTGATGTCGGCGGCACCAATATCCTCGGCAACAAATATCGCAGCTATTTCAGCCCGACCGGGTTCAACCGCGATATCCGGTGGGATGATACCATTTTCACCGCCGGGATTCGCGCACGCTTCTAAAAATGCAAATGCCCTTGGGCGTCGGTAATATGGCCGGCGCCACGCGACGTTTGCACGGCATCGTTTCGATCGGAATTAGTGCTATCGAGAGCTGACCTTACACATTTTTGCGACAATCCATTATTATGCGATAAATCAGCTGATTTAGCTGATCTCTTCGAATGAGGCATAAGATGGCAATTCCGAACCCGATGAAGAAAATGTTGCGGGGCGCCGCGGCGGCAGCCTTGGGCATCTCGCTGCTGGTCGGCCCTGCAGCACATGCGGCGTCGTCCGCAGCGGCGCCCGCACCGGCAAATCGCGAACAAGCCAAGCGCCCCAATGTGATTGTCATCCTCGTCGATGACATGGGATTTTCCGATATCGGACCCTATGGCAGCGAGATCCCAACGCCGAATCTCGATATGCTGGCGTCGAACGGAATCCGCTTCACGCAATTCTATAATAGTGCGCGTTGCAGCCCGTCACGGGCGTCGCTGCTCACAGGGCTCTATCCGCATGAGGCGGGGATGGGAGGGCTCGACAACATTGTCCGTCCGGGCCTCGGCGGTCTCCAGGGCCGGATCGCCGATCGCGCCGTGACGATCGCTGAAGTGCTGAAGCCCGCCGGCTATTTTACCGGCATGGCCGGCAAATGGTACGTCGGTGCGCAGCACGGGACTCCGCCGCAGTCGGTCGGCTTTGACCGGTCGATGTTCCAGAAGGGCGGGACCTATTTTCCGGGCCAGCCTGGGCCGGGAAGGGAGTTTGTGACGATCGACGGCAGAAAGGTGCGGCTCGATTCGCCCGAAGTCGGCGAGGGCGAATGGTATGCTTCGGACCTGTTGGTCGATTGGACCATCGGTTTCGTTGACGAGGCTAAGGCCGAGAAGAAGCCCTTTTTCCTCTACCTCCCGCTCACCGCAGTTCACTTTCCGGTGATGGCGCCGGCAGACGAGATCGCGAAGTTCAAGGGCAAATATATGGCGGGCTGGGAGCGGCTGCGTCGCAGTCGTTTCGAGCGCCAGAAGGCGAGTGGGTTGATCGCGGCGAATGCGGCGCTGCCCGACGTGCTGCCCGAGGCGTATGACTGGAGCAAGGTGCCGCCCGCTGACAAGGAGCGGTTCGACACGATGATGGCGGTCTACGCCGCCGCCATCTCGCGCATGGACAAGGCGATCGGAACACTGATCGCCGACCTCAAAATGCGCGGCGAGTTTGACAATACGCTGATCCTGTTCATGTCGGACAATGGCGGCAACGCGGAAAGCGGCCCCGACGGACGTACCGGGCGCGCGCCGTGGGGCGGCAAGAATTCGAACGTCTTCGTCGGCCTCAACTGGGCGACGCTCCAGAACACGCCATTCCGTTATTTCAAACATTATACAGAAGAGGGCGGGATCGCGACGCCCTTGATCGCCTCGTGGCCCGCTGGAATCGATGCGAAGGTCCGCGGCACGATGGTGCGCGAGCCCGGCCATCTGGTCGATGTGATGCCGACCCTGGTGGAGCTTGCCGGCGCCAAATATCCGGCGCGCTTCGACGGGCACGAGATCCGTCCGATGTCGGGGCGCAGCTTTGTCGGCGCGTTCGAGGGACACGCCCTGACAAGGAGCGTGCCGATATTCTGGGAGCATGAAGGCAACAAGGCGATCCGCGATGGCAAGTGGAAACTGGTGGCGCGATTTCAGCAGCCCTGGCAGCTCTATGACATGAGCGTCGACCGCACCGAAACCCGCGACCTTGCGGCGGCGCATCCCGACATTGTCAATCACTTGGCGAAGCAATGGGATGATTGGGCGGCACGCAGCTTCGTGGACCCTTGGCCCAACAGGATCAATGGCGGTGTCGTTACTGGCCGCCTTGAAGGTGGCGCAGTTCCGGGGGCCGGAAAAGCCAAGCGCGCGAAAGGCAAGCGCAAGCGGGCTGCGCAAGCGGCAGGGGCAGAATGACGCGGTGAAGCCGCGCTACGAATCTTAAAAAAGAGGCCCGCAATCGCTGTCGCGATTGCGGGCCAATATATCCCTTGGGGGATGGGATCAGAAGCGGAAGCGGACGCCGACGCGGTAGATCGTCTCGAGGAAACGCGTCTGCCAGGGATAGGTGTTGCCGTCGGCATCATATTGCCGGTGGTTGGTCGCTGCGGCGCCGAGCAGGTTGGTCGCGCTGAACGAGATGGTAACATTCTCGGTTGGATCGAGCGTGGCGTTGAAGTCGAGGCTGCCGCGGCCATCCTCGACCACCGGAAGCGTGGGGCCGAGCACCGTCGCGCCGAGAGTCGGGTCGTTCACCCGATTATATTCCACTACGAAATCCGACCGGTAGTTGTAAGAAAGCCGGGCCGAGAAGGACTGGTTTTCATAAAAGACCGACGCGTTCGCGATATGGTTCGACACACCCGCGATCCGCTGCGGACCCGGCAGCGTCGCCGCCAGCGATTCGGGCAATTCCGATTCATGATCGATGTAGGTGTAGTTGGCCAGGACGCCGAAATTCTGCAGCCACTCGGGCAGTTGCGGGAAACGCAGGAAGGTACGGAACGCGGCTTCGATGCCGCGCAGTTTTCCCTGCCCGCCGTTGAACGGCCGCGTCACACGCAGGCGGCCGAATTCCGCATCTTCAATATCGGTCGTGAAGTCGGAGATAAAGCCGGTCACGTCGCGATGGAAGGCGCCGAACGTAATCGAACCACCGCGCGAGAAGTACCATTCGAGCGATGCGTCGTAATTCTGCGACTTGATCGGTTGCAGATCGGCGTTGCCGCCCGAAGCATTGCGGACGCATTCGGGATCGTTCGGATCGGTGTTGCAGACCGCCGAAGGGGCGCCGATGGCCAACGACGGGTTGAGGTCGCCGAAACCGGCGCGCGTCCGCGTTTCGGTGAAGGCAAGGCGAAGTTGCAGCTTGGGCGTCAGGCGCAGGCGCGCGCTGATGTTCGGCAGGAAATCGTTGTAAGAGTTCGACTGAGATACTGGCGTGACCGTGGTCACGCCGCCCGTCGTCACGCGGTTGAAGCCATTGATTTCGGTTTCGGTTCGCACCGCGCGCAGGCCGACGAGGCCGTCGACCGTCATGCTGCCGAGATCGAAGGCGTAGCGGCCCTGGATATAGCCCGCATATCCCTTTTCATTGCCGAAATAGACGCGGTCGAGCGGGGGGACGTCGGTGCGGTCGCCCGTAAGGTCGCGCAGGAAGTCCAGATTGCCCATGATGCTGTCGGTCGTCGGGGTCAGGAAGACGCGCGTGACCGGCACCTTGTCGCCGCGAAAGCCCGGCGCGACGGTGCTATATTCAAGCGGCAAGATCGAATAGAATTGACCTGCGGGCGCGTTGCCGCTTTCCGAATAATTGGCGAAGTCGAAGTCGCGGCTGTTGAAGCGGACACCGGCCTGGATGTTGGTGATGCCCGTCGGACCCATCCGGTAATCGAGGTCGAGCCGCCCCTGCCAGTCACGGCCGTGGTTGCGCTCGCCATTCTCGCCAAGGCCCACCATGCGATAGCGCGCGGGGTCGTTGACGGGGAAATCGTCGACGACGACGGTACCGCCGCCGGCGCCGATATCGGTATCGAAATCATAGGTGCGCGTCGGCTGCGGCACGACGAGTGAATAGTTGAACTGCGTGGTCCGCCGGGTGAAGGTCGAATCGGTGAAGGCGACGTCGCCGGTGATCTTCAGCCCGTCACGCTTCCAGATGAAGCCCGTGCCTGCCTGATAGGTATCGGTCTTACCAGTGACGATATTCTGGTTGCCGGTCGGGATGCCGCCGGCGGTTGCGGTCATGCTCTTGACCTTGTTGGTGCCGGGAACCAGCTCGATATCGCTCAGATTGGCCAGCGCGCCCGAGTTGATCTGGAGGTTGCTGCCGAACCCGTTGCTGCGATAGCCTTGGAACAGGAAGTCGGCATAGAATTCGAGTTCGTTGCTCGGACGCCATTGCAGCGCGGTCGCCACCGACGGGCGATAGCGGTCGGCGGTATTATAGTTGATGTTGACGAACGAGGGGTAGCGGATCGTGCCGAGGCCCGCGACGTTGCGGCTGAGAATCGCCTGCGCGACGTTGCGCGACGAATCGAGGAATTTGAGGTCGGTGTAAGACCCTTCGATCAGGAATCCGATATCGCCGATACCCGTCTCCCACCGCTTGCTGAGCAGCAGGTTCGCATCGACGCCCAGCTTCTGCGACTGCTTCCAGTGCACGCCGCTGATGCCTCCCGCGATGCGGTCGCCCTTGAAATCTAGCGGCTTGCGCGCGCGAACGTCGATCAGCCCGGCGACGCCGGGTTCGATAAGGTTGGCGCTGCCCGATTTATAAACGTCGAGGCGCGCGATGCTGCTCGACGGAAAATCCTGCAGCGCGACGGCGCGGCCTTGGCCGGTGAAGAGTTCGCGGCCGTTATAGGTGGTCGTGATGTTCGGCAGGCCGCGGACGCGCGTGCCGGCAGCGGTGCCGTTCGCATAGTCGACCTGGACGCCCGTGATGCGCGCGAGCGATTCGGTCGCGGTCACATCGGGCAGCTTGCCGATGTCCTCGGCGACGATCGAATCGACGATCTGGTCCGAATCTTCCTTGATCGCCTGCGACGTTTCGAGACTGCGCTGGATCGCGGTGACGACGATCGCGTCGTCGGCCGTCGGATCTTCGGGCGCCGATTCGACCGTGACCTGCCCGTCCTGATCCTGCGCCAGCGCAGCCGACGGCGCGGCCAAGAGCCCCAAGGCCGACGTCGTACACGCCAGGATTATTCGGTTTCGCATTAAACTCTCCCCCAATTGTTTTTCGGTCACGTATAGAAATAATATGATAAATGAGCCGCGATGCCGCCGTGAAACGGTCGCCCGCTTGCTACATTGCGCGGCGCGGCGGCAGGGCCGTTGGCGGCAGGTCGGCGATCCATTTTGAAAGTTTCGCCGATAGCGTGGTCGCGATCGCCGGTTCATCGGCGCTGCGGTCCTGCCGTTCCTCTGGGTCGCGTTCGATATTATAAAGTTCGCCGTTGCCCCCGTCGGCGTTCATCAGAAATTTCCAGGGGCCAGAGCGAACCGAATAGAGCGGGCCAAAGGCTTCGCCGCCGGGACGGGCGATGTGGCTGTAGATATCGGGGCGCGACGCGATCGGTCGACCGCGCCAGGCGGCGGAGATATCGATGCCGTCGATCCCGGCGGGCTTGGTCGCGCCGGTGATCGCGGCCAGTGTTGGCAACAGATCCACCGCCTGCGTAACGCTCTGCGCGTCGCGCCCGCCCGCCGCGATGTGGCCGGGCCAGCGGACGATCATCGGCTGGCGGATGCCACCTTCGTACAGGCTCGCCTTCCGGCCGCGATAGGGCGCCGCCGATCCCGGCGTGTTCGCGCCGATGGTGGGGCCGTTGTCGGAGGTGAAGACGACCAGCGTATCGTCGAGTTCGCCCGCCTGTCGCAGCCCATCAATGAGCCGACCGATCTCGGCATCCATCGCGACGAGCACGGCGAGGAACTGATCCTCGCGCGCCGTGGCCCCCTTGCCTTTGGTCGCGGCGAGCTGCGCGGCGCTGGGTATCCATGGGGTGTGCATGTCGGTCAGCCACAGCTGCGCGAACCACGGACGATCCTTGCTGCGCCCCACGAAATCCAGCGTCTTGTCGATGAAGCGGCCGGTGATCTCGGCGCGCGGCAACCATTCGACCGGGCCTTGGCCGAGTTCGGCGCTCTGCTGGCCCAGCTTGTTGGTGAGGTCGGTCGGCAGGACGCGCGGGCCAAGGCCTTCCCATTGGGTATAGCTTTCATCGAAGCCATAGGCCGACGGCAGCGGCGCATCGCCGATGTCGCGCCCGCCGCCGAGGTGCCATTTGCCGAAATGGCCGGTGGCATAGCCGACCTGCCGCATCAGGCGCGGCAGAACGGGAAGCGACGGGTCGAGCCAGTCGGCTTGACCGAAGTTACGGTTGCGCTTGCGATCGTGGATATAGGTCACGAAACGGTCGCGGGCAGGGAAGCGACCGGTCATGAAGCCGGCGCGCGACGGCGAGCAGATCGGCGCAGCATCGTAGAATTGCGTCATCAGCATGCCGTCGCGGGCAAGCGCGTCGATGTTCGGCGTCGCAACCAGCTTGTTGCCGGTCAGCGACAGGTCGGCATAGCCCATGTCATCGATGAGAATGAAGAGGATGTTCGGCTGCTTGGCCGGGGCTTGCCGGTTCGATTTCGCGGGTGACGGGGCTGGGGCAAAGCCATGCGCGGGCACGATGCCGGCGCCGAGCATTGCGAAAAGGGCGGCTCCTGCCGCCCCGATCGCCCATCGCCGCTTATGCCATGCCGATTTCATCCATTCCTCCCTTGCCCGGCTTTATGCCTTCGTTATATCTGTATTATCGTATAATTAAGACGAGTCAATCGGGAGGAGAGTAAAATGCCGAGGAAATGGATTGGGGCTGCCACGGCCGCGGCGATGATGTTGCCGGGCACTGCCGCCGCGCAGGGGGCGCTTGGCGCGAATTTCAACGAGCATTATGAGGATGTCGATTATCGCGAACTCGATGATGCGGGCGCGAAATGGATCCGACTGTTTCTGCCCATGCCGCAGGTCGATCGCGGCGCGGCGGAGCATGGCGCCATCCGCACCACCCTCGAAGCGAGTGCGCGCGGATATAAGACGATCTTCACGCTGAAATGGCCGCAAAGCGATCGCGACTTTGCCAAGGCGGGAAGCGCGGAGTTTGCGCGCGAACTCGCGCGGCTCGACGCGGTCTTGCCGCTGGTGATGGGCCAGGTCGACATATTGGTGATCGGCAACGAGCCCTATTTCGAAACCCGCGAGCAGGACCGCGACCTCGATCTCAACGCCTTTTACGAAGCGATGGCGGCGCGCATCATCGCCTATCGCAAGGCCAATTGTGGCGGCGAGTGCAAGACGAAGCTTTATATGGGCGCGCTCAACCGGCTCGATCTCAAGAAGAACATCACGCCATCGACCGAACGCTGGCTGGCCTATGTCAAGGCGACGCCCGAGATCGAGGGCGTCAACATCCACCCGCATGTTCCGAAGATCGAGCTGTCGAAAGCCTTCCTCGATTATATCCTGCCGCGGATGCGCCCCGAACAAAAATTCATCGTCACCGAATTCTCGCTCGTCGGCTGGTGGCAACAGAATCTGGAGAAGCCGGTCGCGCCGGCCTTTGCCGACAAATATCAGGCGCCGCGCACCGCGCAGAACTGGCAGATCATCAAGGCGGCGCTCGAAACGCCGTTCCCCAAGGCGCAGTGGGACGATTTCCTGCGGATGAGCCCGTGGTTCGAGAACCGCAAACATTATCTCGCGAACCAGATGAAGATGTTCCGCGACACGGGCCGCCTCGCAGTCGCGACCTATGGCTTCAAGCAGGGCAGTTCGATGTCGAACAATTTCGGTCCGAAGAAGACGCCATGGCTGATCAACAGCGTCTATGCCGGGCGCACGATCCGGCCGAATCCCGACGGTACAACGGCATTCAACTATGCGTGGATCGACGATTTCCGGCGGATGCAGGCACAATAGCGCAGCCCGCGTTGCGCGTTTCGAATAAATCAGATATATCCTACTCAAACCGATAGGAGAGGGTCTTGAAGTCCACATTGTCGCGTCGGGCGCTGCTGCTGGCTGGCGCGGGAGTGGCCGTGTTGCCGCGTGCCGCCTTGGCCGCCGCGCCGCGCACCAGGCCCAATATCATCGTCATCTATGCCGACGATCTCGGCTATGGCGATCTCTCCTGTTACGGCGCGACCAAGATCAGGACCCCGCATGTCGATCGCCTCGCCGCGGGCGGGACGCGCTTCGTCAACGCCCATTCACCCTCGGCAACCTGCACGCCGTCGCGCTATGCGCTGCTGACCGGCGACTATGCCTGGCGCGCAGCGGGGACGCAGATTTTGCCCGGCGACGCGCCTGCGCTGATCCGCCCCGGCCAATTCACCCTGCCGCATATGCTGAAGAAGGCGGGCTATGCCACCGGCATCGTTGGTAAATGGCACCTCGGCCTCGGCGATGGCAAGGTCGACTGGAATGGCGAGATCGCGCCGGGGCCGCTCGATGTCGGCTTCGACTATGGCTATTTCATGCCCGCGACGCTCGACCGCGTGCCGACGGTGCTGATCGAGAACCGCCGCGTCGTGAATCTCGATCCCGCCGACCCGATCCGCGTCGATTACAAGGCCAGGGTCGGCGACGAGCCGACCGGCGCCGAGCATCCCGAGCAGCTGAAGTTCAAGGGCGATCCCGAACATTCGAATACGATCGTCAATGGCATCAGCCGCATCGGCTACATGGCCGGCGGCAAGGCGGCGCGCTGGAAGGATGAAGAGCTTACCGACCAGTTGCTCGGCAAGGCGATCGATTTTGTGAGTGCGGGCAGGGACGCGCCTTTCTTCCTCTATTTTGCGATGAACGAGCCGCACGTCCCGCGCGCGCCGCACCCACGCTTCGTCGGCGCGTCGGGCATGGGGCCGCGCGGCGACACGATCGTCCAGTTCGACTGGACCATCGGGGCGCTGGTGGAAAAGCTCGCCGAGCTTGGCATCGCCGACGACACGCTGATTATTCTGAGCAGCGACAATGGGCCGATCCTGTTCGACGGTTACGAGGACCAGGCGGTCGAGCTGGCGGGTGAGCATAAGCCGTCGGGCCCTTATCGGAGCGGCAAATACAGCATCTACGAAGGCGGGACGCGCGTGCCGATGATCGTCCGCTGGCCGGGGCATGTGCGCGAAGGCCACGTGTCGGAAGCTTTGGTCGACCATGTCGATATGGTGGCCTCGCTGGCGGCGCTGGTCGGGCAAGCGCTGCCGCGCGATGCCGCCGTCGACAGCTTCGACATGCTGGTGCCGCTGATGGGGCGCAGCGCGCGCGGCCGCGACCATGTGATCGAGGATACCAAGCTGATGGTGACGACGGGCACGATGGTCGCGAGCAGCGGTGCGCGTATCCTCGCGCTGCGCGCCGGCGACTGGAAATTCATTCGCGGCAGCGTCGAGCCGCATGAGTTTCATGGCAACGCAATCGGGACGCTGCCGCAGCATCAGCTCTACAATCTGGTGCGTGATCCAGGCGAGCGCGCGAATCTGGCCGAGCAGATGCCTGACCTCACGGCGAAGCTGGCGGGCTGGCTCGACAAAATCGAACGGGGCGGCCGTAGCCGGCCGTGACATCACACGAGGAGACAAGGGATGCGGGGATTGTGGGCGGCAGCGGCGGCACTCGCCTGCCTGCCGGGGGTGGCTCAGGCGCAGGGCGCATTGGGGGCGAATTACAACGAGCATTTTGAGGACGTCGACTATCGTGACCTCGAAAAGGCGGATACGCGGTGGGTCCGCCTGTTCGTGCCGATGCCGCAGCTCGACCGCGGCGCCGCCGTGCATGGTGCGGTCAAGGCGATCCTCGATGCCCACGCCCGCGGCTATAAGACGATCCTGACGCTGAAATTCCCTTATAATCGCGGTGACTTTCCCAAGGCTGGCACGCCGGCGTTCGAACGCGAGCTGGCGCGCGTCGATGCGGTGCTGCCCCTCGTGGTCGGGAAGATCGATATCCTCGTCGTCGGCAACGAACCCTATATCGAAAGCCGCGAGAAGGACCGCGACCTCGACCTCAACTCCTTCTACGAGGCAATGGCGAGGCGCGTGATCGACTATCGCGCCCGGGCGTGCCCCGGCGACTGCAAGACGCGCCTCTATATGGGCGCGCTCAACCGGATGGATCTTAAAAAGAATCAGACCGCTTCGACCGAACGCTGGATGGCGTTCGTCAAGGCGACGCCCGAACTCGACGGGGTCAATATCCACCCGCATATCCCGGCAATCCAGGCGTCTAAGCCCTTCCTCGATTATATTCTCCCGCGCATGCGGCCCGAACAGAAATTCATCGTCACCGAATTTTCTCTCGTCTGGTGGTGGCAGCAAAATATGAAGGGCATTGTCGCGCCGGCCTTTGCCGACAAATATCAGGCGCCGCGCACCGCGCAGAACTGGCAGATCATCAAGGCGGCGCTCGAAACGCCGTTCCCCAAGGCGCAGTGGGACGATTTCCTGCGGATGAGCCCATGGTTCGAGAACCGCAAACATTATGTCGCGAACCAGATGAAGATGTTCCGCGACACGGGCCGGCTGGCGGTTGCGACCTATGGCTTCAAGCAGGGCCGCTCGATGTCGAACAATTTCGGGCCCGACAAGACGCCCTGGCTGATCAACAGCGTGTTCGCTCCGGCGACGATCCGCAAGAATGCGGACGGCAGCGCGGCGCCCAACTATACGATATTTGACGACTTCAAGGCGCTCCAGAAGGGTAAATGACCGTGCAGATGAAGACCTGGATTACCGGCCTGTCGCTGGCAGCACTGACGCTGGCGCCGTCGGCCGAAGCGCAGCAAAAGCTGAAAGCCGCCGTCGCCGACGATATTTTCGCCGACCACCCGTCGATGGACAAGAATGCGACGGTGATGCCCGCCGCCGACGCCAAGCCGGTTGCCGCAATCTTTGCCGAACGGCCGATCGGCGACGCGTCGGTCGCGCGGCTGCCGGAGGGCGGATGGATCCTCACCGGCACGAGCCTGCGCAGCGGCGCACGCCACGGCGTCGAACTGTGGACCTCGCCCGACGCGGCGACATGGACGCGCGTCGGCTCGGCCAGGATTTCGGGCGAGGGCATCGCGCCCGGCGACGTGTCCGAACGCTATCTGGCGCCGTCGGTGACGGTTGCGGGCGACAAGTTGTATCTGGCCTTCTCCGACAAGACCGGTTGCGCGCGCGTCGCGACGGGGCTTGCGGCGCAGCCGGGCGGCGCGTTCAGGGCTTCGCCCTGCCTCGTTGACGGTGCGTCCGACGTGTCGCTGTTCGTTGATGTGGGCGGCACCGGCTATCTGCTCTGGGGTGGCGGCTCGATTGCGAAGCTGGCTCCGGGTTTCGGCAAACTTGCCGAAGCGCCGCGCTTCCTGAAGCCCGATCAGGCGTTGTTCGCCAAGCATCCGCCGGTCGGGAAGGACTGGCCGATGCGGACGCGCGTCGGCATGCGCGGCGCGGCGATGGTCCGCGACGGCGACCGCTATATCCTCGCCGCGAGCGAGGTCACGGGGCGGATGCGCACCGCGACCGAGGATCTGTTCGTCGCCGAGGCGCCGACGCCATATGGCCCGTTCACAATGCGCGCGCTCGCGGTGCCACACGCTGGCCGCGGGTCGCTGGTGCGGCTCGACGACGCGCGGCTCGCCGCCGTCTATAATCCCAAATGCGACGACGGCTTTGCGATGTTCTGCGAACAGGTCGGGCTGGTGCCGCTCGAACGCGCGCCCGACGGCCGGCTGCGGCAGGCGGCGTCGGTGATTACGGAGGACAGCGCGGTCGCGGCGCGCAAGGCGCTGATCACCAGCGAGACGATGCGCGACCCGTCGGTGACGCTTGGCGGCGACGGCTTCTACTATCTCGTCGGCACGCTCGACGGCTATGGCTATCACAAGCCCGATGGCGGGGTGAAGCTGTGGCGTTCGTCGGACCTCAAGCAATGGGACGAGGTCGGCTTCATCTGGAAGTGGGAGGGCATGGGTTATGATTTCGGCAAGAATATTGCCGAACTCTGGGCGCCCGAGATCATGTGGTCGGCGCGCGACAAGACCTATTATCTTGCCTTTTCGGTGATGGAGAAGGGCGTCGGGGGCAAGACCTGGCTCTATCGCTCGACGTCGGGAACGGCCAATGGGCCCTATGAAAATGTCACCAAAAGCTTCTTTGTCAAGGGCATCGACGGCTTTCCGTTCGAGGATGACGATGGCCTCTATTTCCTGTGGGGCGGCGGCAGCATCGGCAAACTTAACGCCGCGCGCAGTGGATTCGAAGGGCCGGTGCACACCCTTGTCGACGCCGACGGCGATCATGTGGGTTATGAGGGCAATGGCTTGATCAAGGCGAACGGCGTCTATTTCCTGACGGGCGCCGAATGGCACGGCCCGCTGCGCACCCATGGCACCTACGACATGATGTACGGCACGTCGAAAAGCCTGTTTGGTCCTTATACGCAGCGCCGCATGGGCGCGCCGCACGGCGGCCACGGCACCGCGTTCCGCGATAAAGAGGGCCGCTTCTGGTACACGATGTTCGGCAACGACCCGACCGCGCCCTGGCGCATGCAGTTCGGGCTGGTGCCGATCGACATCGGTGACGTCGCATCCATAGGCATTCCGCGGGCTGACAACGTCCGCGATTGAAAGTCGTGCGCGATTTCCCGCCCCGCTCGTGTCTCTCCAGAATACCCGCCATCGCCAGTCGGTGGCGAGCTTTTTTGGTTTAGCGTGCGCGGTGGGCGTAAGCGGTCAAGATGCGGAGCCACGCCTCGGCGAAGGCCTGCTGGCCCGGCCCGTCGAAATGACAGCGGTCGTAGCGATCCGAAGGCGGTACGAGCAAATTGGTCTCGGGACCGAGGAAGATGCCCTTCGCCGGATCGACGAGGCCGCGCTGCGCAGTGGTGATCGCGTCGTCGTCCTTCCAGTCGCCGGGCTGGCCGCATCGGCTGGCGACCGAGATGAAAACCGGGGCATCGACCTTGGCAGCACGCAGGCTCGCGACGAGCGACATGAAGCTGGCCGCATAATCGGCGCTGGAGGTTTTCAGGGCAAGATCGCGTTCGCCCTGGTGCCACAGGAAGTGGGTGGCATGGTATCGGCCGCGAAGGTCACTTACGACGCCGAGCAACATGCGGTTGAGGTCGCCGCCTTCCTGCCACCGTCCGATCTTGGTGCCGCCGATCCCGGTCGTCACGATGACGACCCGGTCATAGAGGCCCGATTCGATCAGCCGGTCGGCGAGCGGGGACCAGCTCTCGCCGCGCATCCCGGTCGCGCCGAGCAATGGCGAAGCGACCGGATAGCAATGGCCGGCGAAATAATTGACCGTTTTGCCCGGATGCTTGCTCGAAAAGCGCATCCCGCCATGGTTGGCGGAATTGCTTTGGCCCGCGATCAGCAGGACGGCGGTTCGGTCAGTCTGCTTTGGACATTTCGTCGCTTTCCGGCCCGCGACCTCGACGATGCGGCCGAGTTCATCCTTGCGGTATTCGCTCGACGGCGCGGGCACGGAGGCGGCGGCGTGCGCGACCGTCACGCCGGCCGTGGCGACAAGCGTCAGAGCCAAGGCTTTGTTTGCGGTATGCAAGTCGCTCGCTCCGATTAAAACCGGAACGGCGCGACGGTACGCCGCTCGGCGACGAGGAAGGCGTCGGCGACGAGCTGGAGCGGGCGAATGTCGACGTCGCTCTGCCCGGTGGTGACCAGTTCGGCGAAGCGTGCATAGAGGCGCGGATATTCGCTGTCTTGGCCCGCGACCGGATCGGCTCCCGGGAGTTGGAGGACGCTTCCGCCCATCGACAGGCGCAACGTGCCGGCATCGGTATCGACCTCGATATCCCAGCTTTGCGGCCCGGTTTGCAGGAAGTCGAGATCGGCGTCGACCGCGGCTTCGCCGCTGCGCATCGCCATCGTCGCGGCGATCGGGGAACTGCGGCCCTCGGGAACGTCCATCGTTGCCGAATCGAGCAACAGCGGGGCGGGGAGGACAGCGGTCATGATTGATAGTGCATTGATGCCGGGGTCAAAGACGCCGAAGCCGCCCGCCTCGAGAATCCACTCCTGGCCCGGATGCCAGCGGCGGATGTCTTCTTTCCACCGGATGCGCGCGGCGCGAATTTCCTTGTCGCACAGCCAGTCGCGCGCCGCGGCGACGCCCGTGGCTTCGCGCGAATGCCAGGTGGTGAAGAGCGTGACACCACGCGTGCGAGCATGCTCAGCGAGCGCGGTGATTTCGGTCGTCGTGGCGGCAGGCGGCTTTTCCAGCATCACATGGAGTCCGGCATCGATCGCGGCCATCGCAATGACTTGGCGTCCCACCGGCGGCGTGCAGATCGAAACGGCGTCAAGGTCATGATCGCCCGCAATCATTGCGCCGATTTCGGCATATCCCGGGACGCCGTCGAGCCGGGCGTGGCGGCTGGCTGTCGCCGCAAGCGTATATCGCTTGTCGGCGGCGATCGCAGGAAGATGCTGGTCGCGAGCTATTTTTCCGATGCCCACCAGGCCCAAACGAATCATAAAGCTAACCCCTACTCCAATTTATCTGATATATATGCTTCCTATCTGTCGCAGTCCGCTGTATCAACAGCTTCGCCGCCATATGGCGTGAAATTGTGCATCGAGAGGAAATATATGGGAGAGGGGGCAAAATCGCGGCCGGAAGGCAAGATGGCGCTACGGTCGCGTGCCTGGTTCGACAATCCGGAAAATCCGGACATGACCGCGCTCTATCTCGAGCGTTATTTGAATTATGGTTTCAGCATCGACGAGCTTCAATCGGGCCGGCCGATCATCGGTATCGCGCAGACCGGCAGCGATTTGACCCCGTGCAACCGCCATCATCTCGAACTCGCCAAGCGGGTGCGCGACGGTATCCGCGACGCCGGCGGGATCGCGATCGAGTTTCCGACGCATCCCATCCAGGAAACCGGCAAGCGCCCGACCGCCGGGCTCGACCGCAACCTGCAATATCTCAGCCTTGTCGAGGCGATCCACGGCTATCCGCTGGATGGCGTGGTGCTGACGATCGGCTGCGACAAGACGACGCCTGCCTGCCTGATGGCGGCGGCGACGGTCAATATTCCGGCGATCGCACTGTCGGTCGGGCCAATGCTCAACGGCTGGTTCAAGGGCGAGCGCACCGGATCGGGCACGATTGTCTGGAAGGCCCGTGAAATGATGGCGGCAGGCGAGATCGATTATAAGGGGTTCCTCGAACTCGTCGCCTCATCGGCTCCGTCGACCGGCTGGTGCAACACGATGGGCACCGCAACGACGATGAACTCGCTGACCGAGGCGTTGGGCATGTCCTTGCCTGGATCAGCTGCGATCCCCGCACCCTATCGCGACCGGCAGGAGTGCGCCTATCGCACCGGCATGCAGGTCGTCGAGATGGTCCATGCCGACCGCAAACCGAGCGACATCCTGACCCGCACCGCGTTCCTCAATGCCATTCGCGTCAATTCGGCGATCGGCGGGTCGACGAACGCGCCGATCCATCTCAACGCGATCGCGCGCCATATCGGGGTCGAGTTGACGCTGGAAGATTGGGAGACGCAGGGCGCCGACGTGCCGCTCATCGTCAATTTGCAGCCCGCGGGCAGCTATCTGGCGGAGGATTTCTATCGTGCGGGGGGTGTTCCGGCGGTGATGGGGCAGTTGGTGCGCGCGGGACTGATTGACGGCGACGCGCTGACCGCAAACGGACAGACGATCGCCGCCAATATCGGCGATTCCGATACCCAGGACATCGATGTCATCCGGACGCTCGATGCACCGCTGAAACCGGCGGCTGGCCTGACCGTGCTGCGCGGCAATCTGTTCGACAATGCGGTGATGAAGCTCAGCGTGATTTCGCCCGAGTTTAGGGCACGATATCTTAGCAACGCCGCAGACCCCGAAGCTTTCGAAGGCACCGCGATCGTCTTCGACGGACCCGAGGATTATCACAGTCGGATCGACGATCCGGCGCTTGGCGCCGATGCCAATTCGATTCTGATCATGCGCGGCGCGGGACCGATCGGCTATCCCGGCGGCGCGGAGGTTGTGAACATGCGTCCGCCCGCGGCGCTGATCCAGGCCGGCCTGCACGCGCTGCCGTGCATCGGCGACGGCCGCCAGTCGGGCACGAGCGGCAGCCCGTCGATCCTGAACGCGGCGCCCGAGGCGGTCGTTGGCGGCGGACTCGCGCTGGTACGCACCGGCGACCGGATCCGCATCGACCTAGGCAAGCGTACCGCCGACATGCTGGTGGATGCGGCCGAGCTCGATCGCCGCCGGACCGAGATCAACGACAATCCTGACTATATGCCGCCGCCGCAGACGCCGTGGCAGGAAATCCACCGTGCGCTCACCGGCCAGTTCGACGGAGGCGCGGTCCTTGAAATGGCAGTCAAATATCAACGCGTGGCGCAGACGCACGGGCTGCCAAGAGACAGCCACTGATGAGCGACGTGCGGGTGATTGCGCGCGACCGGCGGGACCGGCTGGGCGAGGGGCCCTTGTGGTCGGCCGGGCACGATGCTTTGCTGTGGGTCGATATCATGGGGCGCCGGATCAACCGCATGGCGCTGACAGATGGGCGGGTCGAAAGCTTCGAGCAGCCGCATTATGCGGCGTGGATCATCGAGCGGGAGGCCGGCGGTTTCGTTGCGGGAATCGGCCGGGATATCGTCCGCATCGATCTCGACACCGATGTGCGCGAGCTGATCGCGTCGGTCGATCGGGGCAATGCCGCAAATCGCCTTAACGATGCGAAGGCCGACGGGGCGGGGCGGATCTGGGCAGGGACGATGCCCGTCACCTGCGACCGTCCCTCGGGCGCCTTCTACCGGCTCGATCCCGATGGTACGCTGGCAAAGGTCGATGCGCCCTATACGATCGCCAACGGGCCGGCGATCGATCCGGGCGGCGCGTTCCTGCTCCATACCGACACGGCGCGTGCGACGATCTTTCGCTTCGACATCCATGACGACGGTTCGCTCGGCCAGGCCGCGCCCTTCATCGTCTTTGAAGACGCCTGGGGCAATCCCGACGGGATGACTTTCGATGCCGACGGCGGCTTGTGGGTCGCTTGCTGGGGGGCGTCGCGCGTCACACGCTTCGCGCCCGATGGGCGGCCCGACCGTCATATCGCGCTTCCTGCTTCGCAGATTACAAGCTGCACCTTTGCGGGTTCGGGGCTCGACCGGATGTTCGTCACCTCGGCCGCCGACGGCGTGAACGAGGAGCATGGCGGCGCGTTGTTCGAGGTGGACCCCGGATGCCGCGGCCTGCCGACACAAAAATATAAGGGTTAGAGGAGTGAAGAACATGTCAAAACTGGCTTTGGGAGCGGCCGCGGCGGCCCTGGTTGCGGCGACGCCCGCGCTGGCGGCGGAAGCTGCACAGTCGACTTTTGGTACGATGCCCGACGGGCGCAGTGTCCCGGCGATCAAGCTGAGCAACGCAAACGGTATCGAGACGACGGTTATTGCCCTGGGCGCGACGCTGCAGTCGGTGATCATGCCGGACCGTGACGGCAAGAAGGCCGATGTTGCGCTCGGGTACGACAATCTCGACGATTATCTGAAACAGCCGCAGTATTTCGGCTCGACGGTCGGCCGTTTCGCCAACCGGCTGGCGGGCGGACGCTTCAAGCTCGACGGCAAAACCTGGCAGACGCCGATCAACAATGGCGCGAACGCGCTGCACGGCGGGACGCTCGGCTTTGACAAGGTGCTGTGGGAGGTGACGTCGGTCAAGAGCGGGCCGACCGCGTCGGTCACGCTTCGCTATGTCAGCCCCGACGGTGATCAGGGCTATCCCGGCACGATGACGATCGACGCGACCTATTCGCTGAGCGACAAGAATGAGCTGACGATCGAATATGTCGCGACGAGCGACCGGCCGACGATCGCCAACATCACCAACCACGCCTATTGGAACCTCTCGGGCGAAGGGTCGGCGAACGGCGCGATGGGCCATGTCGTGACCATCCCGGCGGAGAGCTATCTGCCGACCGACTCAGGTGCCATTCCGACCGGCGAGTTTCGCTCCGTCGCGGGCACGGTGTTCGATTTCCGCAAGCCCGTCGCGGTCGGCGACCGGGTGCGCGACGCCAGCGACGAGCAAATCCGCTTCGGGCGCGGCTATGACCATAATTGGGTGATCGGGCGCAGCGTGACCGCCGACGAGCATCTGATGGCGAAGGTCGAGGATCCGGCATCGGGCCGCGGGTTCGAACTCTGGTCGAACCAGCCGGGGCTGCAGATGTATTCGGGCAATTTCTTCGACGCGACGACGCACGGAAAGGCAAAGAAAATCTATCGCATCGGCGATGCGATCGTCATGGAGCCGCAGATTTTTCCCGACGCGCCGAACCAGAAGGATTTTCCGAACGCGCGACTTGCGCCCGGCGAGACCTATCGCAACGTGATGACCTATCGCCTGACGACAGGGAAAAAGGGTGCGAAGCGTTAAAGTCCGACCGAGGCGCCGTCGTTCAGGCGGCGCCGTCGGGCTCTGCGGCGTCGATCAGGTCGAGCACGTCGCTGATCAACGCGCGCATCGCCTTGCGAGCCTTGTCGGCATTGCCTTTGACGATCGCATCGCGCACCGCGGCGTGATCGCCGACATTGGCGGTCCGCCCCTTGACCCGGTTGGTGAAGCGGATCGACGTGCGCAGCGCCGTGCCGACCACGTCGCGAAACTGCGCGTAAAAGGGATTGCGCGACGCGCGCAGGACCGCGACGTGAAAGGCGATGTCGCTGTCGAGCGGATCGTCCTCGCCGCGCTCGGCCTTTTCCATTCGCGTCAGGCCAGCATTGATCCGCCCGATATCTTCGTCGGTCGCGACGCGCGCGGCGAGTGCGGCGGCTTCCGGTTCGATCGCCACGCGCAGTTCGTTGAACTGACGGAGGAGGTCGATCGAAAATTTGCGTTCGAGGAGCCAGCGCAGGACATCGGTATCGAACAGGTTCCACGATGTGGTGGGCTGGACAATCGTTCCCTGGCGCGGACGCGCGCTGAGCAGCCCCTTGGCGGTCAGCATCTTCACCGCCTCGCGCGTTACCGAGCGGCTGACACCATGTTGCTTGGCAAGTTCCGCCTCGGTCGGAAAAATCGATCCGTCATAATCGCCGATCACGATCGATCGCCCGATGGCGTCGAGCATTCCATAGGTCAGATTGCGGCCCAATTGCGGCCGCGCATCCTCAATTCCCAGCACCGACATGTTCACCACGCTCTTCTCCAATTGTCATTTTTACCGGCCTTATCACTTATGTCGCACAGGAAGCTAGACAAGCTGTTTAAATAAGATAAATGTGATTTCAAATTGCACATAGAGAGGGGAGAGTCCGCATGACGGGCCTGTCGCAGATCGATATCATCGTCATCGTCATATATGCCATCGGCATTTTCGGCCTGGCGCAATGGGTAAGCCGCGAAAAGGCCGGCCATGCGAAAAATACGTCGGACTATTTCCTCGCCTCGAAATCGCTTCCCTGGTGGGCGATCGGCGCGTCGCTGATCGCGGCGAATATTTCGGCCGAACAGATCGTCGGCATGTCGGGGTCGGGCTATGCGCTCGGTCTTGCCATCGCTTCCTATGAATGGATGGCGGCGCTCACGCTGCTCATCGTCGGCAAATATTTCCTGCCGATATTCCTTAAGAACCACATCTACACGATGCCGCAGTTCCTCGAACAGCGGTACGGCAAGACGTTGCCGGTGATTATGGCGGTTTTCTGGCTCGCGCTCTATATTTTCGTGAATCTGACCTCGATTATCTGGCTCGGTTCGATCGCGGTCAACAAGGTTGCCGGCGTCGATCAGAATGTCGCGCTGATCGTGCTTGGCGCCTTCGCGCTGCTCTATCAGCTTTACGGCGGGTTGAAGGCTGTCGCGTTCACCGATATCGTGCAGGTGACCCTGCTCGTCATGGGCGGCCTCATCATCTCCTATTTGACGCTCAACGAGATCAGCGGTGGGCAGGGCGTTCTCGCGGGCTTCTCGATCCTGACCGAGCGCGTGCCCGGCCATTTCGACATGATTCTCGAACCCGACCATCCTTTCTTCAAGGATCTGCCGGGCATCGCGGTACTCGTCGGCGGCATGTGGATCGCGAACCTCAGCTATTGGGGCTTCAACCAATATATCATTCAGCGCGCGCTTGCGGCGAAGGATCTGGGCGAAGCGCAGAAGGGCGTGATCTTCGCGGCGTTCCTGAAGCTGTTGATGCCCGTGATCATCGTCCTGCCCGGCATCGCCGCGGTCGTGCTCGCGCCCGACCTCGCCAAGCCCGATGAAGCCTATCCGATGATGATGCAGCTGCTGCCGCCGGGGCTGCTCGGCCTTGTTTTTGCCGCGCTGATCGCCGCCATCATCGCGTCGACGGCGTCCAAGATCAATTCAATCGCGACGATCTTCACGCTCGATCTTTATGCAAAAGCGCGCGGCATTAGCACAAATGCCGAAGATGGAGCCGGTGCGCCCGGCCAGGAAAAGCATCTGGTCCTTGTCGGCCGCCTGGCTGCGGCCCTCGCGGTGATCATCGCGCTGCTGACTGCGCGTCCTTTGCTCGGCAATTCGGATCAGGCGTTCCAGTTCATTCAGGAATTCTCGGGCTTCTTCACCCCCGGGATCACGGTGATCTTCCTGCTCGGCTTGTTCTGGAAACGCGCGAATGAAGCGGGAGCGATCGCAGCGGCGCTCGCGTCGGTGCTGCTTTCCTATGCGTTCAAGATCGGTATGCCCGACTTTCCCTTCATGAACCGCATGGGCCTCGTCTTCCTGATCAGCCTCGCGCTTGCGGTCGGGATCAGCCTGACCTTCAAGGCGCGCGGCGATGCCAACCGCATCTCGATGCAGGGCGTCACCTTCGCGACGCCGACGACCTTCAATGTTGCGGGCGTCGGGGTGATCCTGATCCTGATCGCGCTGTACGCGACCTGGTGGTGAGCGGCTCCGCATCCTTTATCGCCGTCGACTGGGGCACGACCAACCGGCGCATGTTCCGGTTCGACGGCGGCGCGGTCGCGCATACCGAGCGCGACGATCGCGGCGCCGCATCGGTCACCGACTTCGCGGGCGAAGTCGCGGCGATCCGCGAACGGCTCGGCGATCTGCCGATGCTGCTCGCCGGTATGGTCGGTTCGACCGTCGGCTGGCGCGTCGTACCCTATGTCGCAGCGCTGGCAGGGATCGACGATCTGGTGGCGGGACTCGGCTGGATCGACGATCGTACCGCGATCGTGCCGGGCGTTTCCTGTTCGAAGAATGGCCGCGGCGATGTGATGCGCGGCGAGGAAGTGCAGTTGCTCGGCGCGGTGGCGGGCTGGATGGTGCCCCCCGACGCGCTGCTCGCGCAGCCCGGAACCCATTGCAAATGGGCGACCATGACCGGCGGGCGCATCGCCGGCTTCACCACCGCGATGACCGGCGAGTTGTTCGCGCTGCTTCGCGGGCATAGCCTGCTCGCCGGATCGCTCACCGCCGAGGTCGCCGACGGGGACGCGTTCCGCGACGGGCTGGCCGAGGGGGCGCGGCGCGACCTCTCCGCCTCGCTGTTCGGTATCCGCGCGGCGTCGGTGCTCGGCCTGCGTGACGATGCCGATGCGGCCTCCTTTGCAAGCGGCGTGCTGATCGGGGCCGACGTTGCCGCGCGAATGGACGATTGCGCGTTCGAGCAGGTCCATATTCTCGCCGACGCGGCGCTAGGCAATCTTTATGCCGCCGCGGTCGCGGCGACCGGCCGCGAGCCGGTCATCGTCGACAGCCACAGTGCTTTCGCACGCGGCATCCTCGCCATCGGAGACAAAGCTCTATGACCCACCTTGCCGCCTTCGACGCCGCCTTCGCGCGCTGCCCGCTGATCGCGATCCTGCGCGGCGTGAAGCCCGACGAGGTCGAGGCGATCGGCGAGGCGCTGGTCGAGTCTGGTTTCACGCTGGTCGAGGTCCCGCTGAACTCGCCCGATCCGTTGGTCAGTATCGGGCGTCTTGCCGAGCGGCTGAAAGGGCGCGCGGTGATCGGCGCCGGTACCGTTCTGACGGTCGCGAACGTCGCCGCGGTGCAAGCCGCTGGTGGCACCATGATCATTTCCCCCAACACCAATGTCGATGTAATCGCGGCGACCGCCAAGGCGGGCCTTGTGTCGCTGCCCGGCTTTGCGACGCCCAGCGATGCCTTTGCGGCGCTTGGCGCCGGGGCTACCGCGCTCAAGCTCTTCCCCGCGGAGGCGGCGAGCCCGGCAGTGCTCAAGGCGATGGGCGCGGTCGTTCCGGCTGGGACGCGGCTGCTGCCCGTCGGCGGTATTGCGCCGGATAATATGGGCCCATGGCTCGCGGCGGGTGCGGCGGGCTTTGGCTTGGGCTCGGCGCTTTACCGGCCGGGCCTGGAAGCGGGCGAGGTCGCAGCGCGCGCAAGCGCATTCATTTCGGCGCTTGGGCGCTGACGTTTTCGATCGAGGAGTTTTCGATGTCGCAATCCATCCGCCGCGGCCTGACGCTCGCATCCGCCGTCCTTGCCATGGCGGTCGCTTCCGCTACGCCCGGCCACGCCCGCGATGCCGAGACCGCGCCGCGCAAGCCCAATATCGTGATCTTCCTCGCCGATGATCTGAGCTATGCCGACGTTCCGAATGGCGGCGATGCGAATGTCCGCACCCCCGCGTTGCAGCGGCTGACATCGGAAGGCATGACCTTCAGCCGCGCCTTTGTCGCATCGCCCGCCTGCGCGCCCAGCCGTGCCGCCTTGCTCACCGGCATGATGCCGACGCGCAACGGGGCCGAGGCCAACCACGACCGGGCGAAAGCGGCGATCCGCAAGCTTCCTTCCTATCTGCAGGAACAGGGTTATGAGGTCGTCGCTTTCGGCAAGGTAGCCCACTACCAGCATACCGGAGCCTATGGTTTCGATTATTATGCGAACGACACCTTTCACGATCACAAGGGTATCCCCGCCGCGGCCGAATGGCTGAAGGCGCGCAAGGACAAGCGTCCGCTGGCGCTGTTCGTCGGCAGCAACTGGCCGCATGTGCCGTGGCCGCGGACGACCGAAGGCTATGATCCCGCCGCGATGAAGCTGCCGCCGAAGACGGTCGACACGCCCATTACCCGCGACGCCCGCGCGCGTTTCTATGCCGCAGTCACACGGATGGATCAGGATCTGGCGTCGACGATGGACGCGGTCGATGCGGTGCTGGGGAAGGACACGTTCGTCCTTTACTCGACAGACCATGGGACACAGTGGCCGTTCGGTAAGTGGAACCTCTATGATACCGGGACGCGCGTGCCGATGGTCGTGCGCTGGAACGGCCATGTGAAGGCGGGCTCGCGCACCGACGCGATGGTGAGCTGGGTCGATGTCCTGCCAACGCTGGTGCAACTCGCGGGCGGCAAGGCGCCCGAAGGCATCGACGGCATTTCCTTTTCCAACCTGTTCGGCGTGGGAACCGGGACCGCGGGCCGGAAGGAAATCTTCACGACGCATAACAATGACGGCCGGGTGAATGTCTATCCGATGCGCAGCATCCGCACCGATCGCTGGAAATATATCGAGAATCTGCACCCTGACTGGACCTATACGACGCACATCGACCTGAAGGTTGCGCGCACCGATTCGGGCGCTTATTTTCCTTCATGGCGCGACGCAGCCGAAAAGGATCCGGCTGCGAAGGCAATCGTCGACAGCTATTACAAGCGCCCCGCCGAGGAGCTTTACGATCTGCAGGCCGACCCGGATGAGCAGATCAATCTTGCCGGCAATCCCCGCTACGCCAAAGAACTCGCCGGACTCCGCGCGCGTCTCGCCGCGTGGCGCAAGGCGCAAGGTGATTCCGGAACGGTGCCGGTGAAGCCGCGCCTTGAACGCGGTGCTATGGAAGGCGAAGGCGACTGATCCGCAAACGGGACGCGCTATCGCGGCCCGTCTTCCCGAAATGAAAACACCGCGCAGGGACGACGTTCCGCTGCAGGGTTTTCTGTGCTCGTCCGGGGGTCTGCGGCACATCGCCAAAGCGATGTCGCGCGAAAAAGCGCGTTGATCATTTTGCAGTTTTATATTATTTATCTTTTCAAGAATCGCCGGTCTGTGGGAGGCTAGGCGAACATGCGCGAAAGCGCTTGAAAAGGAGGGGATTATGCGGTTCAATCTGCTTGGCGCCGCGTCGCTGACAGCGGTATTTGTTTCGATGCCTGCAGTTGCGCAGGACGCTACGCCGCCCGCCGCACAAGAGACAGCGGAGCAAGCCGACAATCCCGACGGCGACATCATAGTCACCGGCGTTCGCCAGTCACTGGAGCGTGCCGCCGAGGTGAAGCGCAACGCGGTTCAGGTCGTCGATTCGATCGTCGCGACCGATATTGGCAAGCTGCCCGATCCCACCGTAGCGGCCGCGCTGCAGCGCGTGCCCGGTATTCAGGTTCAGAACGACCGCAACAATGAATTGTCGAGCGTGCGTATCCGGGGCCTGACCGACATTCTGACGACCGTTAATGGCCGCGAGGTCGTTACGACGACTGGGCGTGGGTTCGACCTGCAGGACGTGCCCGCCGAAGCGCTCGCCCGGATCGACGCGTTCAAGTCGCAGACAGCCGACCAGATCGAGGGCGGCGTTGCCGGCACGCTGGACCTGCGCCTCAATCGCCCCTTCAGCTTTCGCGATCCGACACTGGTCCTGACTGCGCGCCAGAATTACGCAACTATCGCCGACGCGAGCAACCCGCAGTTCGGCATTCTGGCGGCGGGCAAAACCGATTCAGGGATCGGCGAGATCGGCGCGCTGGTCAACGTGACCTATTCGCGCGCCGAGAATATCCGTAGCGTGACCAACCTCGGTGAGCGACGCTATTCGGGCGGAGCGCCGCTAAACACCCCCGGCTATCTGGTGCCGCAAGTGCTGCGCAACATGCCCGACGTCGGCGACGTCAAACGTTTCCAGGCCAATGCCGCTCTGCAATGGCAAGCCACGCCGGAGCTGCAATTTTACGTCGATGGCCTCTATACCTATTTTCGCAGCACGACGGGTTTTGCCGGATTCAATCCGCAGCCCTTCACCAACAATTCCCGAATCTCCGAGATCACGCCGAGCGATTATTGTTTCGACGCACGGGTGAATGCGGGGGGGACAAATCCCACGCTGGTCAACAATGCCAACGGCACGGTGGGCATCCAGCCCTTTACCGTCCAGCGCGTTTGCGAATTGAAAAGCGCGCGCTTTGACAATGTCGTGATCAACCAGAACAGTTCTTCGGAAGACATCACGCAAAAGAACAAGATGGTCGCAGGCGGGGCGATTTTCGAACAGGATCGTCTCAAGCTGACCGTCGATGCCGCCTATCAGACTTCGCGATCCTTTCTCCAGAATTTCAATGCCGAGATCGGTCAACGTGTGCCGACCGTATTTGTCGAATTCGACGATAATGATGGGCCATCCTTCACGATCGATCCCTCGATCCCATTGAGCTCGACAAACCTGTCGCTGCGCAACTCGATCAACCAGAATTACACGCTCGGCGAAGGCAATCTGCTGCAGTCGCGGGCCGACGGCGAATATGAGGTCGGGGGCATCCTGCCCAAACTGCGAGCGGGTCTTCGCTATGCCAAGCGTAAGGCGCAGTTTCAGGAAGTGCGTCAGACCAACACGGTCCAGTCGATCGGTTTCGGCAATATCGGTACGCCGACAGAAGCGAATGCGCGGCTGATCTCCAGCCTGCCGCTTTCTCCCGACTTCCTCGGCGTGATCGGAGTGGCGCCGCGCCTCAACGGCGGATCGGCATTCCTGGGCGTCAACCCCGACTATCTGCGTTCGGAGCGGGGACGCAACGAACTGCGCGCGCTTTTCAGATTGCCACTGCGCCAGCCTGACTTCGATCCGACCAAGGCGTTCGACGCGGAGGAAGCCACTTACGCCGGCTATATCGAGGGCAGCTATGAAATCCCGCTCGGATCGCTCACGCTCGACGGCGTGATCGGCACCCGCCTTATCAAGACCGAGCGCACGATTTCGGGCTTTGAGCGGACCGGCGCCACGTTCAGCCCGATCGTTGCCAAGACATCGGACTTCGACGTGCTCCCGTCGGCCACAGCGCGGTTGAAGTTTGGGGAGTCGTTCCAGACGCGTCTCACCTATTCACGCTCGATGCGGCGTCCCGATTTCGCGTCACTCAATCCAAGCGAATCGCTGACGCTGGTGGGCAATGTGTTCCTGCTTAACACTGGCACACGCGGCAACCCCGACCTGCGACCGCAACAGTCGGACAGCATCGACATGACCGCGGAATATTATTTTCCGAGCGGCTATGTCGCGGTGACGGGCTATTATCGTTCGATCAGGGACCGGGTGGTGACATCGAACACGCAGGAGACGATCGACGGGCTGAACTATCTGATCTCGACCCCGCGCAACGTCGGCTCGGTGGACCTGAAGGGGGTTGAAGTCAGCGCCCAATATTTCTTCGATTTCCTGCCGGGAGCGCTGTCGGGGTTCGGCGTGCAGGGGGCTTTCACACTCGCCGATTCAAAGATCAAGGGCGACGATCCGTTGGCGGGAAATCCCTTGGTCGGCGTGTCCAAATATAATTACACAGCTGGTCTGCTCTATGACAAGAAGGGCCTGAGCGCGCGCTTGATCTGGACGTTCCGCTCGAAATATATCAACGGCGATAATACCGGCGGCGTGGCGCTGCGGCCGTTCGATCCCAACCGGGTGAACGACGCCTATGTGCCGGTATTCCTGTCCTATGTCCGGCCGGCCGGGCGTCTCGACTTCAGCGTCGGATATGATGTGACCGACGCCCTGCGACTGGACATTGGCGGCACGAACATCCTTCGCAACAAGACGTCGATCTATTGGGGCGACGAACGGGTCGTCTTTCAGCTGAACGGCGATGAGACGGTATACAGCATTGGGGCCCGCGTGAAGTTCTGAGGATCACCTCCACAGTCGAGGGAGCGTCGCGAGAAAAGGCGGCGCTCCCTCCCGTGCATGAATGAAGGAGAATCCTGGTGAGGAAGAAGCGCGTTGCCCGGTTTTTGAATCGCGTGACCTGGGCGGCGACCGCCTTTTCGGCGGCCCTTCTGCCGCTTGGCGTCCAGGGCGCCGAAGCTGCGCCTGCCAAGCCCCAGCCGGTTCGCCCGAACATCATCGTGATCCTGCTCGACGACGTCGGCTTTTCGGACATCGGCAGTTTTGGCAGCGAAATTCCCACGCCCCATATCGATGCGCTCGCGAAGGACGGCCTCGCCTTCACGCAATTCTACAACAACGCGCGCTGCAGCCCGTCGCGCGCCGCGCTGCTGACCGGCACCTATCCGCACCAGGCGGGTCTTGGGCACCTCGAGGGCGTCGAAGTGCCGGGATCGCGAGGCTTTCTGAGCAAGCTTTCCGATCGCGTCGTCACCTTGGCCGAGGTGTTGAAATCAGACGGCTATTTCACCGCAATGGCGGGCAAGTGGCACGTCGGCATCTCGCGCGGCGTCGGGCCGTGGAACCGCGGTTTCGACCGCTCGCTCACCACGCCGTTCGGTGAGCTTTATTATCCCGACCAGCCGCAGCGGAATGCGAAGACCGTCTATATCGACGGCGAAAAACTCCCCGCCAGTTCGCCCCGCGTCGGCGAAGGCTATTGGTATTCGTCCGACATGTTCGTCGATTGGCAGAGCAAGTTCGTGCGCGAGGCGGAGGCGCAGCGCAAACCCTTCTTCCTCTATATGCCGTTCACAGCCGCGCATTTCCCGCTGATGGCACCCGCCGAAGATGTCGCGAAGTTCAAAGGCAAATATATGCGCGGCTGGGAAGCGATCCGCCGCGACCGGTTCGAGCGACAGAAGACACTCGGCATCATCGCGCCCGATGCCGAACTGCCGGCGGCGCTGCCGGGCAGCTATGACTGGGACAAATTGTCGGCTGCGGACAAGGATCGGTTCGACACGCTGATGGCGGTCTATGCCGCGATGATCAGCCGTGTCGACCGTTCGATCGGCACGCTGGTCGACCGGCTCAAGCAATCGGGCGAGCTCGACAATACGATCATCCTCCTGATGAACGACAATGGCGGGACGGCCGAAAGCGGCCCCGATGGCCGGCTGAAAGGCGAGGGCCTGCCGGGCAGCGCCCAGTCGGTCGTGTGGACCGGAATGAACTGGGCGATGCTGCAGAACACGCCCTTCCAATATTTCAAGCACCACACGCAGGAGGGCGGGATCGCGACGCCGCTGATCGTCCACTGGCCGCGCGGGATCGACGCCAAGCTGCACGGCACATTGGTGCGCGAGCCGGGACATCTGATCGACGTCATGCCGACGCTGGTCGAGGTCAGCGGCGCGACCTATCCCAAGACCTTTGATGGACACGAAATCCTGCCCATGCAGGGGCGCTCGATGGCGCCGGCTTTCCATGGCCAGCCGCTGACCCGCGACAAGCCGATATTCTGGGAACATGAAGGCAATCGCGCCGTGCGCGACGGCAAGTGGAAGCTCGTCGCGCGGTTCGAACAGCCGTGGCAGCTCTTCGACATGGCGGCCGACCGGACCGAGATGCACGATCTTGCCGCTCGCCAGCCCGACCGCGTGCGCGCGATGGCGCAGCAATGGGACGCGTGGGCGGCGAGCAGCGACGTCGATGCGTGGAGCGAAAGCTATGACATGCATCTCAAGGGCCGCACACGCCAGATCTGGGGCGGCGCGGAAATGCCCGAGCGCCCCGAAGCGATGAATAAGTGAGGTCGGAAATGAAGGGAAATCGTGCGATGGTTTGGCAGAGGCAAGGGGCGACAAGCCTGATCGCGGCGGTCATCCTGTTGAGTGGGTTGTCTGGCCCTGCGATCCAGGCGACTGCGGCGGAGGCGCCGCCCGCTGCGGCCACCTTTACCAACCCGCTCTTGCGCTCGGGTCCCGACCCGTGGATCACCCAGCATGAGGGCGTCTATTATTACATGCACACGCTCGGCAACCGGATCGCGCTGTGGCGTACCGAGAATATCGCCGACCTTGCCAATGCCGAGCAGCGCGTGGTCTGGAAAGCGCCCGCCAGCGGCCCTAACGCCCATAGTATCTGGGCGCCCGAACTGCACCGGCTCGACGGGAAATGGTATCTCTATTATTCGGCGACCGCGAGCGGGTTCAAGGATGACCAGCATCGTGCGGTCTTCGTGCTCGAGAATGCGGGTTCCGACCCGATGAAGGGCGAATGGGTCGATCGCGGGCGCGTGAACACCGAGCATGCGGGGATCGACGGCACCGTCTTCGATCACGGCGGTAAGCGCTATTTCGTCTATTCGCCGTATCTCGGCGCGGACAGCGGGCTGGCGATCGCCGAGATGGAAAATCCCTGGACGCTGACAGGGCAGGAGCGGGTGATCGCGCGTCCCGACCGATCATGGGAAAAGCAGGGCGGGCGCCAGATCCTCGAAGGTCCCGAATTCCTGCTCGGACCGAAAGGCGACCTGTTCCTCACCTATTCGGCGAGCGCCTGCTGGTCCGACGATTATGCGCTCGGACTGCTGCGCGCTCCAGCGGGATCCGATCCGCTCGATCCCGCAGCGTGGGTCAAGACGGCGCAGCCCGTCTTCAAGCGCGCCAACGGGGTCTATGCGACCGGGCATAACGGCTTTTTCATGTCGCCCGACGGCAAGGAAAACTGGATCGTCTATCACGCCAACCCCGGCCCCGACATGAAGTGCACGCCAAAGCGCGCGCCGCATATGCAGCGCTTTGGCTGGAGCGCCGAGGGCTGGCCCGAATTCGGCGAGCCGGTGGCCAAAGGGACGCCGCTGCCGGTGCCATCGGGGAAAGGGCGATGACTTCAAGCTATGGCTAAAAACAAAGGCCGCGGAGCAATCCGCGGCCTTTCTGTTCCGGGGGAAAGCGCTTGTCCCTATTTTCCTGTGCGCGGTCGGCCGGCGATCGGGCGCGCCGCGGGCTGACTGTCGAGGATCACCTCCAGCCGCTGGCGCACTGCGGGCAGGGCGGCCGCCTGATTGCGGGTCTCTTCGGGATCGCCGACAAGGTCATAGAGTTCATAGTCGCGCGCGCCCGTCTTTTCCTGCGTCCAGCGGACGAGGCGATAGCGGTCGGTGCGGATTGCCTGACCGAGACGGCCCGGACGCGGATAGGCGTGATAGGCATAATCGCGCACCCGCGCCTTGGTGTCGCGCAGCACCGGCGCGAGCGAGGTGCCGTCGATCGGCTGCGGGCCGGTGGGGGCGGGCAGCGCGGCGAGCGCAGCAAGGGTCGGATAGATATCGACGGTCTCGGCAAGCTGGCCGGTCCCTTTGCCGCGCGCAATCCCTGGTCCTGCGAAGATCAGCGGGATACGCGTCGCCTGTTCCAAATTGGTGTGCTTGGTCCAGATGCCGTGGTCGCCGAGGTGGTAGCCATGATCGCCCCACAGAACGACGACTGTATTTTTGGCAAGGCCGTTGCGCTCAAGCGCTTCGAGTACTTTGCCGATCTGGACGTCCACATAGCTGACGCCGGCATAATAGCCGTGAAGTAACTGACGTTTCAGTTCGGGCGAGAATTTGTCGCCGCGGATATCCTGCGGAGGCTCCCGATAGGCATTGATTTCGCCGCCCTGCTTGTCGGTGTAGGCGGGCGCGCCGTCGGCCAATTGTTCGAATTGCGGCATCGGCAGCCGCGCCGGATCATACATGTCCCAATAACGCTTGGGGACCGAGAAGGGCAGGTGGGGGCGCGCGAAACCGACCGCGAGGAAGAAGGGCTTCTTGTCTTGTTTGAGCGCAGCCAGCCTTTCGGTCGCGCGCGCTGCGGTGCGGCCGTCGGCATAGGCGTCGTCGGCGACATCGGGCATTTCCCACGCCGCGCCGCGCGCCAGCGTGCGGGCAAAGGCGAAGGGATCGCCCTCGGGCACCGGTATTTCTTCGAACAGCGCTTCTTCCTGCGTCGCAACTCCGCCGGTGCTGGCGGGATCGACATATTCGATCACCTTGTCCTTGTGGTGCGGGACCGACCAGCCGGCGGGGTCGCCGACGGTGCCATGGCCGATATGATAGACCTTGCCCATGCTTTCGGTATGATAGCCCGCGCGCATGAAATAATCGGGCAGCGTCACCGCGTCGGGCATATAGTCGCGCAGGTTCATTCCGAAATTGTAGATGCCACTGCTCGTCGAGCGCGCGCCGCTCATCAGGTTGATACGGCTCGGCGCGCATACCGCCTCATTGGCATAAGCGAGATCGAAGCGGACGCCGCGCTGGGCAAGGCGGTCCATGTTCGGTGTGATCGCGGTGCGGTCGCCATAGGTGCCGAGCGCGGGCTTGAGATCGTCGACGAGGATCAGCAGGATGTTTGGGCGCTGCGCCGCGACGGGTGCGGGCGTTGGCGCCAATGCGGTTTTTGGCGCCGGGGTCGTGGTGCAGGCCGACGTCGCAGCGACCAGCAGGCTGAGTAGGGCGCGGCGGGTCCAGTGGGCGGTACGTCGCATGTCATTCTCCCTTTTTTCGCGAGACGCAGCGAAAGCCGATGTGGCTCGTCGCGCTGTCGATCTGTTGCGGATGCCGCGCCGCCGGGCGGTAGCGCTGGCAATAATTGACCGCGCAAAGATGCGACCCGCCCTTCAGCACTTTGCGGCCGATGCGCGAACCGGGTGCGCCGCTCTCATAGCTTTGGGCCAGCGTCGCGCCGCGTGGATTGGGGATGGCGCAGCAAGGCGACCTGGTCTTCGCCGCCTGCGCCGCGGCATACCAGTCGCGCGTCCATTCCCAGACATTGCCGATCATGTCGACGAGGCCGTGTCCATTGGCGGGGAAGCTGCCGACCGGAGTCGTGCGGTAGTTTCCGTCGGCCTTGATCGTCGAAACGGGAAAAAGGCCCAGCCAGTAATTGGCGAGGATCTGTCCCTCGGGGGAAAGCTCGTCGCCCCAGGCATATTCCTGCCCATCGGCGCCGCCGCGCGCCGCATATTCCCATTCGGCCTCGGTCGGCAGCGACTTACCGGCCCATTTGGCATAGGCCTCGGCATCGCAATGCGCGACATGGACGACCGGATGCTGTTCGAGCCCCTCGATCGAGCTGCCGGGGCCGGTCGGATGCCGCCAGTCGGCGCCTTCGATAAAGGCCCACCACTGCGATGGATCGTCGAGATCGACGAGCCCGGCCGCCTTTTGAAACACGAGCGATCCGGGCTGAATTCCTTCGAGATCGGCTCCGGGGTAAAGCTTGGGATCGGGCGGCAGCTCGGCGAGGGTGCGATAGCCGGTCGCTGCGACGAACGCGGCGAAAGCGGCGTTGGTCACCGGCGTCTCGTCGATCCAGAAGCTGTCGACCTTGACGCGGCGCGCGGGCCGCTCCTCGGGATAGAAAAGATCCGAGCCCATGGTGAAGGCGCCGCCCGCGATATGCCGCATGCCGCCCAGCGATGGCGTCGGGGCAGGGGCGCCGCGGTGCGATGCAGCTTTCATGATGCGGATTTCACTTCATATTCCGGGCTTGCTGCGCGCTCATTTCGGCAACTGGGCGAGCCATTTTTTGAGCTTCGCGAGCAAGCGTCCGCGCACTTCGGGTTCGCTCGCCGCCAAATCCTGTTTTTCCATGGGATCTTGCACGAGATTATAGAGTTCGACGTCTGCGCCGCCGTCGTTCGCGAGCAGTTTCCAGTCGCCTTCACGGACCGCGAAGCGCGGCGAGACATCGATCGGCTGGCTGGGTTTGCCCAGCATCGGCCGGCCTTCCTTGCCATAGGCCCAGAACAGGTCCGGCCGCTGCGTGACCGGCTGGCCCTGGAGCGTGGGCGACAGGTCGATGCCGACGCTACCCGCGGGCTTCTTTGCGCCGATGATGCTGGCGAAAGTCGGCAGCAGGTCGACGCCCTGGCCGACGGTCTGCTCGTCGCGCGTCCCCGCCTTCATATGGCCGCGCCAATGCATGATCAGCGGCTGACGGATGCCGCCTTCGTAGAGGCTGAACTTGCGGCCGCGCAGGCCCTCGGTGCTGCCCGGCGCGGTCTCGCCGCGCTCGTGATAGCGCGCGAGCGGCGAAGGGCCGTTGTCCGACGTGACGAGGATCAGCGTATTGTCGAGCTCGCCCATCTGGTCGAGCCGGTCGAACAGGCGGCCGAGGGTCTTGTCCATCTTGACCAGCGAAGCGAGCATCCGGTCGTCGTCGGACGATGTGCCTTTGCCCATCACGTCGGCGAGCGTTTCGTCGTCGGGCGCCCAGGGATCGTGAATGTCGTTGAGCCACAGGTTGACGAACCAGGGTTTGTCCGAATGCTGCGCAACAAAATCGACCGTCATGTTCGCATAAAGGCCGGTGAGATTGGTTTTGATTTCCCAAAAGCGCGGCCCTTGGCCAAGCGTGTCCGACTGCTGGGCCAGAAAGCGTTCCTCGTCGGATACAAGCACGCGGGGCCCCAGCCCCTCGAAGGTCGTAAAGCTGCGGTCGAATCCATAGGCGGTCGGCCACGGCGCATCGCCGATGTCGCGCCCGCCGCCAAGGTGCCATTTGCCGATATGCGCGGTCGCATAGCCGGCGTCGTCAAGCAGCCGGGCAATCGTCGGCAGCTTGGGGTCGAGCCAGTCGACCTGGCCGATTTCGGCGTTTCGCGCACGGCCCGCCGTGATGCCGACGAAGCCGACATCGGCCGGAAAGCGTCCGGTCAGGAAACCCGCGCGCGACGATGAGCAGATGGGAGCAGCGTCATAGAATTTCGTGAGCAGCACCCCCTCGCGCGCCAGCCGGTCGAGATTGGGGGTCTGGACCTTTTTGTTACCCATCACCGACAGGTCGCCGAATCCCATGTCGTCGACGAGGACGAACAGGATGTTGGGCCGGCGTTCGGCTTCCCTTGCGGGGGCAGGCGCGGGGGCTTCCTGCGCGCTATGCGCCAGCGCTGCCGGGACCGGCAGCGTCGCGATGGCCGTCATCGTCATCGCGGCTGCCGCCATAAGATGTGCGGCGGCGCGAACTTTCGGGGCGATTTGCGACGAAATGGACATGTCATCTCTCCCGACCGCCGAATTCCAGTCAGCGTGACGAATGTTCATTTATCGTATTAATTAGTCTTGTCTAGATGATTGTTCGGATTAACAATGCGGATGGGTGGCCCTATGACCGCCGTGGGCAGAGAAAGGATTGCCGTGTCGTTGGAACAACCGCATCTGGGGCAGGATGAGGCGCCTGCATCGCTCGGCCGCAACCTGACCTATGGGCTTCTCGACAATCTGGGGCGCGCGATCGTCACCGGGCAGTTCGACAGCGAAGCCTTTCCGACCGAGGCCGAGCTTGCCAAGCGCCACGGCGTCAGCCGATCGGTGACGCGCGAAGCGGTGAAGATGCTGACCGCAAAGGGACTGCTCAGCGCGCGGCCGCGGCAGGGCACGGTGGTGCAGCCCACATCGTCGTGGAACCTGTTCGACACCGACGTGCTGCGCTGGCTGCTCGAACGGCAATTCTCGGTCGACCTGCTCAAGCAGTTCAACCAGCTGCGCGTCGCCATCGAGCCCGAAGCGGCGGCGTTGGCCGCCCAGTTCGCGACGACCGAAGAGTTGAAACGAATCGGCGAGGGGCTCGACCGAATGGCAGCGGCCGAGCGCGGCGAGGACGACACGCTGGAAGCGGACATCGCCTTTCACGTCGCGGTGCTGCGCGCGTCGAACAATCCTTTTTATGCGCAGTTTCGCGATGTCGTCGGCACCGCGCTGCGTACCTCGATCCGATTTACCAACCGCATCAAGGGCCGCACCGCAAGCGTTGCCGATCATGCCGCGGTCCGCGATGCGATCGATGCCCGCAATCCCGATGCGGCGCGCACCGCGATGCGCCACATCATCGGCGATGTGCTGACGTTGATCGACGACGCCGAAAAGGCCTAGCGCATTTCGATCGGGACAATCGTGCCGTCGGCGCGATACTCGATCGGTTGAATTGCGACGCTGCGGCTGCCCTTGTAGGGGCCGGGGCCCGTCTGCCCCTCCCAGCGGTGATAGGCGATATACCAGCGGCCGTCGGCCGTATCGTGCAGGAAGGCGTGATGCCCCGGCCCCTTAAAGCGCGCGTCGCTCTCGACGATCTTGCCGCGATAGGCCCATGGACCGATCGGCGACGGCGCGGTCGCATAATGGACCTGATAGCTGTCATGCCGGTAACTGCCGGAAGAATAGGAAAGATAATAGGTGCCGCCGCGCTCGTGCATGAACGCGCCTTCAGTGAAGTGCGGCGGCGTTTCGACGGGAACTTCCCGGTCGATCGTCACCATGTCGGGTTTCAAAATCCAGACCCGCAATGTCGCGCCCGCGCTGCCGCCGGCGTACAGATAGGGCGTCTTGCTGGCGGGGTCGACGAAGACCGCGGGATCGATCGCCTCGAAGCCATTGCCCCCGGTGACGAGCGGCTTGCCGCTGTCGGTGCAGGGGCCTTCGAAGCCGGCGCAACTCGCGACGCCGATCCGGCTCGGCGTCGGATTCTGCGGCCCGACCGAAAAATAGAGATAGTGGCGGCCGTTAGCGACGACCATGTCGGGCGCCCACAACGCATGGCGCGGGGCGCCGTCGTCGCCGATCCAGCCGATCTGGTCGAGCCGGATCAGCTCGGCGCCCTTTTGCCAATGCTGCCGATCGGCCGAGGTCCAGGCGTGCAGGCTCGATGTCCCGCCCGAATTGGTCGGATAGATATAATAGCGCCCGTCGGCGGCCTCGATATCGGGGTCGGCGCCGTCGAACGAAAGCGGCGCCGGCGCATCCGCCGCGACCGCCGCCGAGCTGACCAGCAGCGCGGCGAACAGCGCGCGGACCGCCGGCGCGCGGATCACTTGGCGTTCGCCATCGGGACGACGCCCTTGGGCGCGGCGGCGAGGCGCTTGATCAGGTCGACTTCGGCCTGGCGATAGGGCTTGCCGTCGGCGTGGAAGACCTCGTGGAACCAGATCGTCGGTTCGTCATAGGTGTATGGTTTTTTCCAGCTGTCCCACGGCAAGCGCGTCTGTGTCTTGCCGTCGACGAAGCCCCAGTTGTACATGCCGATATTGAGTTTCTTGGCGATTGGCAGCGAGCCGTCGAAGGTCGAACCGTTGCCGCGCGCCATATATTCGGTGCATAGGACCGGGCGGCCATAGCTCAGCATCTGCTTGGCCCGCTTTTCGAACTTTTCCGGCCAGCTGTAATCGTGAAAGCTGTTGATGTCGGACTGGGTAAGCTGGGTGCGTTCGACTGCATCGACCTTGTCCAGATTGTCCCAATTCTCGCCAATCCACACGCCCGAGGTCAGCGGCTGCGTCGGGTTGGCGCTGCGTGCCCATTCGAAGACCTGCGGCAGCAGCAGCGCGACATATTTATTCTTGTCGGGAATATGCTCATAATTGCCGCCGCCCTTGTTGTTCGGTTCGTTCCACACGTCCCATGCGACGATGCGCGGATCATTGGCAAAGGTGCCGACGATGTCCTTCACATAGCCTTCCAGCTTGCCATACTGGCTGGCATCCTTCAGCCGCGCTTCGCCCGGCGCCTGGACCCAGCGCGAGTTGTGGACGCCGGGGATCGGCGGGCTTTGCAGGCCGTAGACGGGGTTCGGATCCCACACGCTGTCGAACAGCACAAACATGATCTTGATCTTGTGCTTGTCGGCGATGGCGAGAAACTCGTTCATCCGCTTTTTCGTGCCTTCGGGATCATTTTCCCAGAGCAGATTGTGCAGGAAGACGCGCATCGTGTTCATCCCGATGCTCGACGCCCAGCCGAGTTCCTTGTCGATCGTCGCGGGATCGAACGTCGGCTCGTGCCACATTTCGAGTTCGTTCACGGCGGAGCCGGGATTATAGTTGGCGCCAATCAGCCACGGCTGTTTGTCATACCATTTATTGGCCTGTTCCTTGGTCCATTGCTCGCGCGCTGCGGCGGGCTGGGCCGCCGTGGCGGCGATGGTCAAGGCGGCGGTGGCGGCAAGCAGGAAGCTCCGTCGAATCATCTATCTTCTCCCTCAACGTTTCTTTGGCGCGGAAAGGCCCGCATCCAATCCCCGGGATTGCCCCTTTTGTCGGCAACCGATGATGCGTTGATAGAATCGATTTTTGCAGATAGGAAGCATATATATCATATAATAATGGGGGCGAGGGTATGGATGGCATCGGCAAGGCCACGATCCGGCGCATCACATGGCGCCTCATGCCGCTGCTCTGCCTGTTGTATCTCGTCGCCTATATCGACCGGCAGAATGTCGCGTATGCCAAGCTCCAGATGGTCGGCGACCTTGGGCTCAGCGAAGCCGCCTATGGTTTGGGTTCGGCGCTGTTTTTCCTCGGTTACTGCATCTTCGAAATTCCCAGCAATCTGATCCTCGAACGCGTCGGCCCGCGGTTGTGGTTCGCACGGATCATCGGGGCATGGGGGCTCGTCACCCTCGCGCTGGGCTTCGCGTGGACGCCGACAAGCTTTTATATCCTGCGCTTTCTGCTGGGGGTTGCCGAGGCGGGCTTTTTCCCGGGCGTGCTCTATCTGCTCACCCTGTGGTTTCCGCAGGCAGAGCGCGCGCGGGCAATCGGGCTGTTCCTGATCGCCAGCGCGTTCGCCAATGCCGTGGGCGCAGCGATTGGCGGGCTGCTGCTCGAACTCGACGGGGTGGCCGGGCTGCGCGGTTGGCAGTGGGTATTCATCGCAACCGCGATCCCGGCATTGCTGCTGGTCCCGGTCGTGCTTGCACGCTTGCCGCGCGGTCCTGCGGACGCGCGGTGGCTGACCGCCGAACAAAAGGCTTGGCTCGCGGCGACGCTCGCCGAAGAAGGCGGGGCAAGGGAACATGCGAACCCCTTGCGTGCGCTTGGCGACCGGCGCGTGATCCTGCTCTGCATCGCCTTCCTCGGCTTCCCGCTATCGGCCTATGGGCTGAGCTATTGGCTGCCGACGATCGTGCGCGGCTTCGGCGTCGACGATGCCGCCAACGGCCTGCTCAACATCATTCCATGGCTCGCCGTCGCGGCGGCCTTGTGGTGGCTTCCGCGATGGGCGGCCGACCGCGCCGGGGTGCGCCGCTTTATCGTCGGCCCGGCTTTTGTTGGCGCAACCTGTCTGGTGCTTGCGACCATGCTGCCGTCGCCGCCGCTTCAATTCGCAGCGCTGTGCATCGCCGCCGCCGCCATCTTTGCTGGCCAGCCCTTCTTCTGGGTGCTTCCCGGCCGGTTCCTGACCGGCGCGGCGGCGGCGGCGGGTTTTGCGGCGATCAACTCGGTCGGCAATCTCGGCGGCTTCGTCGCGCAGGCGGTCGTGCCGAAGATTCACGATGCGACGGGGAGCGACCTCGCGCCGATGCTCTTTCTCGCGGCGATGCTCACGTTGTCGGGCGTGGCGGTCTTCTTGATCGAGCGCGAGATTCCGCGCGAACGCGCCATTTCGGTTGCCATGCCCGCCGACGCCTTATAAAACACATTGATCATATAATTGGGAGGATAATATGCACCGCGTTTCGAAACTGCTGCTTGGCGTCACCATTTTATTGAGCAGCGGGGCCAGCGCAGCCTATGCGCAGACTGCGGCGCCGCCGCCTCCCAAGAAACCCGCCAACTCCACGATCGATACCGCTGGCTATACCAAGCCGGGTACGACCGAGGGCGGGCCAAGCTATGTCGGCCCGATCATGACCAAATGGGGGCGCGAAGTGACGCCCGAAAATGCGTGGCGCAGCTATCCGCGCCCGCAGATGGAACGCGACACCTGGATGAACCTCAACGGGCATTGGGATTATGCGATCCGCCCGGCAAATGAAGCGCAGCCCGCGGCGATGGACGGCAAGATTCTCGTGCCCTTCGCGGTCGAATCGAAATTGTCGGGGGTTGCGCGCAAGCTGATGCCTGACGACCGGCTCTGGTATAAGCGCAGCTTCACCTTGCCCGCGAAATGGCCGGGTCAGCGGACATTGCTTCACTTCGGCGCCGTCGATTTCGAGTCGACTGTGCTCGTCAACGGGGTCGTGGTCGGCAGCCACAAGGGCGGTTCCGATCCCTTCAGTTTCGACGTCACCCGTTATCTGCGGCCCGGCGCGAACGAACTTGTCGTGCAGGTCACCGACCCGACGTCGACCGGCGACCAGCCGCGCGGCAAGCAGACGCTAGAACCACGCGGCATCTGGTACACGGCGGTCAGCGGCATCTGGCAGACGGTTTGGCTCGAACCCGTCGCCGACCTTCACATTGCCGACCTTCGCGCGGTGCCCGACATTGACAAGGGCGAGCTGACCGTCGACGTCGCGCTCAGCAACACCGCGACGCCCAGCGACGCCGTGCGTATCACCGCGCGCGACAAGGGCAAGGTCATTGCGAGCACGATCATCCGCGGCAACCGGCAGGGCGTGCTCAAGATCCCGAAAGCACGGCTGTGGTCGCCTGACGACCCCTTTCTCTATGACCTGACCGCCGAACTGGTGAAGGTGACCCCGCCGCAGGGCGCGGGCAACGACCGGACGGGGCTGCCGCCGATGACCGACCGCGAGGTTCAGGCCTATGCCGCCGCGACAGTGGTCGGCAGCCCGGTCGACAGCGTCAAAAGCTATTTCGGGATGCGCAAGATCTCGACCGGCACCGATCCGAAGACCGGCAAGCTCGCGCTGCTGCTCAACAACAAGCCACTCTTTCACAACGGCACGCTCGATCAGGGCTGGTGGCCCGAAAGCCTGCTTACCCCGCCGTCGGAAGAAGCCGCGCGCAGCGATATCGTCTTCCTAAAAAAGGCCGGCTTCAACATGCTGAGGAAGCATATCAAAGTCGAGCCCGCGCAATATTATCACGACGCCGACCAGCTCGGTATCCTGATCTGGCAAGACATGCCCTCGGCTGCGTTCGGCGATCAGGCGGTACGCCGCCCGAGCGACCGCGAGGCGACCTTTACTTCGGCAGGCATGGCGCAATATCAGGCCGAACTCGCGCGGATGATCGGCGCGCTGCGCGCCTTCCCGTCGATCGTGATGTGGGTGACCAACAACGAAGGCTGGGGTCAGTATGACGTCAAGACCGTCGGCAGCATCGCGAAGAATATGGACCCGAGCCGCCTCGTGAACAACGCCAGCGGCTGGTTCGATGTGCCGGGCAGCGGGTCCGACGTCTATGACATCCATACCTATGACGAGGTGCCCGTCGAACCCGCGCCGCAGGCCGATCGCCCGATTGTGACCGGCGAATTCGGCGGCGTCGGCCTGCCGATTCCGGGGCATCTGTGGTTCACCGACCGCGACGCGCGCATCTATCAGTTCGCGACCGACAAGGAAGACTATCGCCGCCGCTACAAGATCAAGTTCGACGAGATCATCCGGCAGGCGAAGGAACTGGGGCTCGCAGCGTCGGTCTACACCGAAACGAGCGATGTCGAGGGCGAGCTGAACGGCTTGCTCACTTACGACCGCGCGGTGTCGAAGCTGCCGGTTGAGGATTTCGCGAAGATCGCCAGGCCTTTGTTCGAAGATAAATAGCAGAAGGGGAGCCGATGGCACGGCAGCAGTTGCGCCGATCCGCTGGGTGACGACCACCATGCAGGCGACGCTCATGAGCGTCGCCCCAAACCCGGCCTTCGCCGCGACTGCGACCGGGCCATCGGCTCCTGCTTCTGCCGCGGCGGGCAAGCCAGTATCTTGTTCGTCCTCGTCGACGGCATGAGGTTCGGCGACCTGTCGGTGATGGGGAACAAGACGGTCCCGACCCCTAATCTCGACCGGCGGGTGAGGAGCCCACTTGCTCCCCGCGACGGCGGTTATCTCATGCTGGCGCGCGATGCGTCGCGGATCGCACGGAACTCGTCACCCTCAACCCAGTTGGGCCATTCGAACGTCATCGCGAGCGCCCGGCCGACCGCGTAGTAAATCTGCATTTCCTGTGAGAGCCCGTCCCAGTTCCAGTTCGGATCGAACTCATCCTTGGGATTATGATAGCGGTCCCTCATAAAGGTGGCGACCAGCGCCTGGCCTGCTTGGGCAGACATGAAAGTGACAGAGTTTTGAAGATCGTGAATGGAGCAAGTTTGCAGCCCCGGTCCGGGGCTGCGCCGAAGAGCATCGTCTTGCTGCTGCATGGCTTCGGGTCGAGCGGGACGGACATGATCTCGCTCGCGCCGCAATGGCAAGACGCGCTTCCCGACGCCTTGTTTCTTGCCCCGCACGCGCCGCAGCGCTGCGGCATGATGGGGGCGGGGTATCAATGGTGGGGACTTTCCGGCTTTGCGCCGTCCGCGCTCGCCGCCGGCGCGGCCTCGGCCGCACCGGCGATCGACGCCTTCATTGACCGCAAGCTCGCGCAATATGGTCTGAGCGAGGCTGACCTGGCCATCGTCGGCTTCAGCCAGGGGACGATGATGGCACTGCATGTCGCTCTGCGGCGGTCGCGCGCTGTGGCCGCCGTCGTTGGCTATTCTGGCATGTTGGCAGGGACGCTCGGCCTGGATTCCGGAAAACTTCCCAAGCCGCCCGTGCTTTTGGTGCACGGCACCGCCGATCCGGTCGTCCCGATCGCCGCGCTGCATATGTCGGAGAGCGAACTCAAGCGTCTCGGTGTCGACGTCACGACGCACGTCTCCTACGGGGTCGGGCACAGCGTGGATCCCGTCGGACTTCGCCTCGGCCGCGATTTCCTGGCCGAGGCCTTCGCTCGCTAGTCCGCTTTTGGCCTGCCGAGTACGAAAATTGTCAAAAGCCTCTCCATTGTCTTTGTCCCACGGTGAGGGCGAACTGCCCGCCGCGGGAGACTACGGCCCTTTGCGGCTATCGTGCCGTTGCATCGGCCCATGTTGGCCAAAGCGATCAAAATGCTCGCTCGGCTGACGGCTTTGGATTACCGGCATCCCAAGAGGCGACTGTCCGCCATCGGCCAGAACCCGATCATCGAGCGCCGGGCAATCCAGCTAGTTCCGCCGGGGTCACGACGGGCTCATTGCGATCCTTGCGTTCCGAATAGCGGTCGACGAGCTGATCGGCATGACCGCGGGTGAGTATGGTGAAGCGCACCAGTTCTTCGGCGACGTCGACGATCCGGTCATAATAGCTCGACGGCAGCATGCGGCCCGCTTCGTCGAACTCGCCATAGGCTTTGGCGACGCTCGACTGGTTGGGGATGGTGATCATGCGCATCCATCGGCCCAAGATGCGCAGCGTGTTGACGCTGTTGAACGACTGCGACCCTGCCGACACCTGCATGACCGCGAGGGTCCGCCCCTGCGTTGGGCGCAGACCCTTGTAGGCGAGGGGCAGATGGTCGATCTGCGCCTTCATGATCCCAGTGATCTGCCCGTGGCGCTCGGGGCTGCACCAGACCTGGCCTTCAGACCAAAGCGAATGCTGGCGCAGTTCGTCGACGGCGGGATGATCGTCGTCGGCGATCAGGTCGGGTAGCGGCAGGTCCGACGGATCGAAGATGCGCGTTTCGCACCCGAAAAGCTGCAAAAGGCGGGCAGTCTCCTCGACGACTAGCCGCGAGTAGGAGCGTTCACGCAAGGAACCGTAAAGGAGCAGGATGCGTGGTGCGGGATCGAGGGGGCCGAGGCCGAGACCGGGTTGTGCGCGGACATATTCCGCGCTCAGTGCGGGAAGGTGGTCGGGGTCGGCGAGCGCGCGCAGGCGGGAGAAAGTCGGAGCTGTCATGAAGTTCAGTCTTTTGCGGGAGTGGAATCTGGAAACCAGCGCCGACCTAACCGGAAGGCGACATGGACGAGAAGGATGAGGACCGGCACCTCGACGAGCGGGCCGATGACCGCGGCAAAGGCTACGGGCGAGCCGAGGCCAAAGGCAGCGATCGCGACGGCGATTGCGAGTTCGAAATTATTGCCCGCCGCCGTGAAGGCGATCGCCGTGGTGCGTGGATAATCGGCCTCAATGAGCTGCCCCAGCCAGAAGCTGATGATGAATTGGACGACGAAATAGATGGTGAGGGGGATCGCGATCCGGACGACATCGCCCGGAATGGTGACGATCTCGCCGCCCTTGAGGCTGAACATCGCGACGATCGTGAAGAGGAGGGCGACGAGCGTAATCGGCGCGATCCTCGGCAGGAAGCGCGTCTCGTACCAGTCATTGCCTTTGGCGCCGGCGAGCCATTTGCGGGTCAGATAGCCAGCGAGGAAGGGGATGCCGAGATAGATCAGCACCGCCTCGGCAACGGCCCAGACGCTGACGTCGATCACGCTGCTTTCGAGCCCGAAGAGCGGCGGGAGGATCGTGAGGAAAAACCAAGCATAGATGCTGAAGAACAGGATCTGGAAGATCGAGTTGAAGGCGACGAGCGCGGCGACATATTGATTGTCGCCCTTCGCGAGCTGGTTCCAGACGATTACCATCGCGATGCAGCGCGCGAGGCCGATAAGGATGAGGCCTGTCATATATTCGGGCTTATCGGACAGGAAGATCACCGCGAGCGCGAACATCAGCACCGGACCGATGATCCAGTTCTGGACCAGCGAGATAGCTAGGACGCGCTTATCCTCGAAAACGCGCGGGAGCTCCTCGTAGCGGACGCGCGCGAGCGGTGGATACATCATCAGTATCAGGCCGATCGCGATAGGGATGTTGGTCGAACCCCAAGAGAGGCTGTCGATCGCGGCGGGAAGCCCGGCGAAGGTCGAGCCAAGCAGCACGCCCAGCGCCATGGCAAGAAAAATCCACAGGGTCAGATAGCGATCGAGGAACGACAGGCGTTCGCGCTTGCTGGCCATCGATCAGCGGCCGACGCGATCGCCGGCGTCGTCGACGACCTGCTCGCCATCTTCCTTGGCAAAGCCGCTGCGCTGCCGCGCCGGGATAAGGTCGAGCACCGCCTCGGAGGGGCGGCAGAGCTTCACCCCGAGCGGCGAGACCACGATCGGCCGGTTGATGAGGATCGGATGCAGCATCATGGCATCGACGAGCGCCTCATCGTCGAGGCTTTCGTCGCCGAGACCGAGTTCGGCAAAAGGCGTCCCTTTCTCGCGGAGGAGCGCGCGGGGCGCGATTCCCGCGCGCGCGATCAATTGTTCGAGCATCTCGCGCGATGGCGGTGTCTTCAGATATTCGACGACGTGCGGCTCGATGCCGGCGTTGCGGATCATTGCGAGCGCGTTGCGCGACGTTCCGCATTCGGGGTTGTGGTAAATGATGATGTCGGTCACGGCATGAGGTCCTTCAGCAGCAGGCGAGTTCGGCGAGCAGCGGTTCGCAAAGCTCCGGTCGCCCCTGGCAGCAGTCCTTTGCCAGGAAGAGCATGAGGCCGCGCAGCGTATCGAGATCCGCGCGCTGATTGATGTGCCGGCCGCGCTTCTGCGATGTCACGAGCCCCGCTTTCGCGAGGACCGCTAGATGGGTCGAGAAGGTGCTTTGCGATAGGCCCGACGCTTCCACCAGCTCGCCTGTGGACAGTCCGTCCGGCTCGCGCCGGACGAGCAGGCGGTACGCGTTCAGGCGCGTGGGGTGGGCGAGTGCGGCCAAGGCCGACAGGGCTGCATCGCAGTTCATTCATCGGAATTATTCGATGCGTTGGACGCTGTCAACACGCATCGTAAAAATCCGATGCATTGTCGCGCTTTCCGTTTTTCCGATAGTCAGTCGGCTGCTCTCAAACGGCCATAGTCTGCTCGCGCGTCGGACGCAGCGTGAAGGCTGGGAACCCTCCTTTGTCGACAGACGTTTAGCTTTCATCCACAACGTGACGGGAGCGGTCCAATCGGTATCGCTAAAATCGGATTGTGGATGGAGGCCAAAGGTGGGCGTACAGACGATTCTCGTCGTCGAGGACGAATTTCTGATCCGATTTATGCTGGCAGATGGCTTGCGCGACATTGGCTATCAGGTGTTGGAAGCGGCGGACGGAGAAGAGGGGTTCGACGTTCTGAGTTCCGGTCAGGTCGTCGATCTCGTCGTCACCGATGTCCGAATGCCCGGGGGCATTGATGGCATGGAACTGACACGACGCTCAAAGTCGCTGGCGCCCGGTCGTCCCGTCATCGTCTGCTCAGCCCACCTGTTCAGATCCGAATCGCATCCGGCCGACGAATTTCTTGCAAAACCCTATACTTTCGCCGCCCTCGCTGACGTGATTGCCCGGCTGATCGGAGACCCATGGCAAAAGAGCTCTCAGACGCTCAGTGCCTGATCGTCGCCGACGCCGACGTTCTCATCCGGAACGCGCTCGCCGAATATCTCAGACACTGCGGCTACAAGGTTTTCGAAGCGGCGACGTCCGACGAGGTCATCATCGCGCTCGATGAGGGCGCGGCGAAGATCGACGCAGTGCTGGCCGACGCAGAGTTGACCGGGCGCCACAATGCGTTCGAGCTGCGGATTTGGATCCGGGACCATTATCCCGATGTCCAGGTCGTCCTTGCTGGCAATATCGATTCGGCCGCCAAGGCTGCAGGCCAAATGTGCGATGACGGTCCGCATCTTCGAAGACCCTATGACCCCGAACGCGTTGCGGTGCACATCAAACGCCTTTTGGCGGCAACCCGGCGATAAGGCCGCTAGAGCGTCCAGAGCTTCGGCGAATGGCCTTATGGCCGCATGTCCGACCCATACGAAAAAAGCGGACCGTGCAGATGGTGCAGCAGGCTGAAACTCTTGCTGCCGTTCGCGACCGGAATGAAATAGCTGAGCGGGAAGCTCAGGACGACGAGCGCGCCGATCAGGCTCGCGCTGATCGCAAAAAAGCGGCTGCCGCGTGCGACCGGTTGCGGTCCGTTCAAGCTGTAGCCTTTGCCGGCCTTGCGCGGCGCGCGGGAACGCTGCGCCAGCCCCACCAGAGCGCGGCAGCCGCGACTAGCGCCGCGCCAAGCCCATGCGCCGCGATCGGGATGTCGCCAAAGGCTAGGAAGGCGGTCTTCCACGCTGGCACAAAGCCGAGCGTTTCAAACAGGACCAACTGCGCGAGATTGATCGCGGCGGCGACGAGCCACGGCGTGCCGTCGCGGCGATGGCGTGACCAGAGCCACAAGGCGATCGCAATCGCCGTCAGCCCACCAAGATGGATGCCCCAGCGGAAATGATCGAAATCCTGCGGGCCCTCGATGGCCAGGCCGGGAATATAGCGGGGGTAGACGCGGCTGAGGATGGGGCCGATCAGGAGCAGCAGTGTCGCCAGCAGCCATGCGGCGTGGCGCGCGACGCGGCGCCGATCCTTCAGCGCCATCGCCGCGAGCGCGAGAAAGCCAAGCGACGCGATCAGGTCGTAGATGCCGAGCGAGGGACCCCAGACGTTATAGAAAAGATCCTGACCGGAGCCGGTCGCGACCGCCATGCTATGTTCGACGCCGACACCGCCGATGAAGAACAAGGGTACCAGCACGAAGATGGCGAGGCCCAGGCTGCGGTGTAGTGCGCCGTTGCCGCGGTCGATCGACCAGCTCTGCGCCGCGACCAGCAGGACCCACAGCGTCGCGGTGACGGCATGCACGTGCGACGTGACCTTCGCCTCTCTGAGCTGGGAAAAATAGCCCGGCCAGAAGGCGACGGCGGTCAACGCGATGATCGCAAGGCACCAAATCCAGGCGTGGCGATAGGGCATGATCAATTCTTTCGCGGTAGGCCGCGTAGTCGGCGAAGGCGCAAAACGGCGTGCTGCGGCGGTCGCGCACACGAGCAGGGCGACCGCCGCGACGCCAGCTCATTTCCGGATGGTATATTCCTGCAGCATCATCGTGCCCCGCTGCTTTCGGAACTTCGCCCGGTCGCCGGCCTCGGCGTCAAGCTGTGCGTCGCTCTTTTTCGACCAGGCTTCCCATTCCTTGTTGCGCTTCTCCATCTCCGCGCCGCTCGGAACGTCGCGATAGGTGGTGGAAAGATAGACGTGCGGTTCGCCGTCGCGGGCATCGACATTGATGTAGATCTTGTAATCGCTGATCCACCCTTTGGATTTCGCGAACTCCTGGTTCGTCGCCCATTGACCGGCGAGGAACTGGGCATATGCGAGCGTGCCGCCGTCCTCGATGTAGATGCCGGACAGGCTGGTGTAGTCGCCGGCGACTAGCGGGAATTGCTGTGCCAGGGCCGACGTCGAAAGCGCGGTCGGTGCCGCTATCAACAGTGCGCCGGCCATCATGATTTTGCTCTTCAATTTCATCATCGTCACTCCCCACATTGCGCCCGCTCGCCATCGAGCGGGATACTGAAATCTCGTAAAACGCAGTTCAACTCATCAGCACGACGTCGAAGCGCCAGTGCGCAGCGCCGGGCTCGATCTGCGATCCCGCGGCCACGCGTTGGGCGAAAATATAGGGGGGGAAGGTGTCGGAGCCCGACAGGCTCAAGTCCTTCATCAGCACCTTGTCCTGCCGCAGAAAGTCGAGCTCGGCGGGAAAATAGAGCTGGGTGACAAGTCGCTGGCGCTTGCTCTGCACGTCGAGATGGATGTGCGCGGTGCGCAAAAAGCCCAGATTTCCTGCCTTGTAGAACGCCGGCTTGATCGTCAGGAAACGAAACCCGCCCTGGGCGTCGGTGGCGATCCGCGCATAGCCCTGAAAATCGGGATCGAGCGGCGCGTCGCCCCTGTCGCCCGGATGATCATAGCGCCCGGCCGCATTCGCCTGCCATATTTCCAGCACCGTCCCGGCGTGCGGGTTGCCATCGGGCGTGAGCACGCGTCCGCTGACCTCGATCACCTCGCCTTGGGCGCGCCCCTTGTGGCCTTTGAGGCGGGTAAGATCGGCATCGTCGTCGAGCGGACGCTGGACGGGGTAGAAGGGGCCGAGGTCCATGAGCGGCGTCACCGGCAGGTTGTCGCGGGCGATCGCATGCCCCGGTAATGCTATCCCCATTGCACCAAGTGTCAGGAAAGTCCCGGCGCCGAACAGGCTTTGGCGCCGCGTCGTGGCTATGGTCATGCGATCTCCCCCTTCCGGTTCCGTTATCTAAAGCCCGTGCGCAGCCGGAACCGAGCTCGGTGCTCCGTCAGGCAAGCGCAGCAATTCGGCCTCGTCCGCGCCGGCACGCCAGGCGGCGAGCAGTGCATCGGGATCATAGCCGACGCCGATCGGATTGGCGGCGAAAGCCGGACTGCCGAAATAGGCGATGGCTTCTGCGGAGGGCAGGGCGTCAGCCTGAAGCTCGACGCGGTTGCCGTCGGGATCCTGATAATAGAGCGACAGCGTCATGCCGTGGTGGATCGGCCAATAGGGGGTGATCCCGGCGTCTTTCAGCCGCGCATAGGTTTCGAGGAGGGCGCCAGCGCCCTCATAGGTGAATGCGACATGATTGACCCCGACATCGCCCTGCCGGCCGTTCCCCTCGGGCCGGAAGATGTCGAGATTGGCGATGGCGAAGCGATGGTTCTCCTCGTCGAAGGCGAGGAAGGTGAGGGCGGGGTCTGCGTGCACCGGGGTCGCCTTGAACACGGTGCAATACCAGTCGATCAGTTCCTGATAGCGGCGCGTCATATAGACAATGTGCGACAAGCGAGCGGGGACGGTCATGCGTGGCGCCCGAAACTAAAAAGGTCCATCTGCGCGCCGTCCGCGAACCCCATCGACCGATAGAGCGGGCGACCGCTCGCGGTGGCGTGGAGCCAGAGGCGCTTTTCGCCAGCGGCATTCTGCGCTGCGGCTATCGCGTGGCGCATTGTCGCTTCACCAAAGCCCTTGCCATGTAGGCCGGGCAGCGTCGCGACCATTGCGATGTAGATGCGGTCTTTAAGGAGATAAGCCTGCGCCGCGGCGACGGCGCGGCCCCCGTCATAGCCGACGACCCCGAATTGCGTGCCAGACCAGCCATGGAGATTGCCGGTCACCGCGAAAATTTCGTGTGCCATGCCATAGGCATCGGCATTGACCCGCCCGAGGTCGAGCGACGATGCTTCGTCATCCACGATCCGGTATTCGAGCGCGGGCTGGTCGCGGCGCGGCGGTGCGAGCCTGTCGGTCGCCATGCCCCACATGCCCATGTTATAGGCCAGCCCTTCGTCGGCAAGGATTTCGTCGCCGCGATCGGGCAACCAATCGGGCGACAGCAACAGCATCGCGTCGTGCGGACAGCGTTCGGCATAGCCGCGCGCGGTGGCGATGGCCTGACGCAGCCCGGCCTCGTCTTTCGTCGGCGCGCTGATGGTGATGATGTTGAAGAAGGGGCAGATGGTCTGCGACAGGGTAACCGCAACCGGCCCGACCTGCGCCAATATCGCATCGGGATATTGCCCACCGATATAGCGCCAGGCTTCGACAAAGCATTGGACAACATCGGGTGTATCGAGATCCGTCGCGCTCACTAAAGGGCGTGCCCTTCCGAATGATGGGCAGGCAAAGCTCCGCCAACGGCGGCGCGGGCACGGCCCGGCCACGCTTGGCATCGGATTGTCTGCCAATTCCCCTGAGGCTTGATGCCTGTGCAGAGAGCCGCCCGTCAATCGGCCGAACCGTCAAAAAAGCGTTATTTCGGTCGCGGATCCTCGGGCAGTCGGTCGGGCCAGCCATATTTCTCCCACGCCGCGACGAATCCCATCCGCTCGGCGAACGTCATGAAATCGGGGTGCTCGACCGTTCGGCGATGGATCGGGGCGTCCGACCAAAGGAACATCAGGCCGAACAGGTTGGAGAGATTTGGCCGCTCGCCATAGATCTTCAGCACCAAATCCGCATGGCCCATGTAGATCGCCGGATAGGCGATCGAGATGTCATAGGGATCGGGCATTGTCAGGTGTAGTGCGTCGAGCATCCGGCAATAGGCTTCGCGCGCTTCCGGATCGCCGCTGCACACCCCCTTCGCGCCGAACATGAAATAGGCGTCGCGGGCCGCGTCGTCGATCATCGCTATTCCGGGCGGGGGCATGACCCATGTCCCGAACAGCGTCCGCATGCTGTAATAGACTTCGACCGCGCGCTCATACTCGCCGTTGACGGCGTAGGCGACGGCGAGCGGGCCTGCCGGAAAGCCCAGATCCGTCAGGCTTTTACCCGCAGTGATGGCTTGGCCAAAATTGCCCAGGCACATATGCGCCGCGCAGAGCGTCACATAGTTGCGGCCATGTACGGGATCCTGTTCGATCGCCGCTTCGATATAGGGTAGCGCGGCGCGTGACCGCCCGAGAAACAGCAGAAATTGACCCAGTCTAATAGTGACCTCGCTGCTGTTTGGCGCCAGCCGGTGGGCCTCGAAAGCAAGGTCGAGCGCGGCCACGGCATTGTGCCGGGTGAATTCATAGATCGCCAGGCTGACGCGCGCATAGCCCTGTGATGGATCGAGGGCGATCGCCCGGCGCGCGCAATGTGCCATCTTCTCGGCGCGTTCCTGCCGGTCGAGCGTCGGCGTGAAGGTCGCCGAATAGAGATGCGCCTCGGCCAGCGCAGCCCAGCATTCGGCGAAATCGGGGTCAAGTTCGAGCGCCTGCTCCAGCCGCTCGATCGCCTTGGCGATCACATCATCGCCGATCGTCTTCATGAACAGGGCGCGCCCCTGCAGGTACAAGGCGTAGGCGTCGCGGTTCGTCGTCATCCGTCGCGCCGGCGTTGGCTCCATTTCGACGCCGAGCGCGGCACACAGCCCGGTGATAAAATGGGCGCCGATGATCGGCCGCGAGCCGATCGCGTCGGCGACGGTGCCGTCATAACGATCGGACCATATTTCAGTCCCCGAGCGGCCTTCGATCAGGCGCAGGTTGACGCGGACGCGTTCGTCAAAGCGATGCACCTCACCCTCGATCAGGTACGAGACCTGGAGGGCAGCCGCCATTTCGGGAAGTGTCCCGCCGCTGGCTGTCACGCTGAGGATCGACGTGCGGCCGACGAGCGCCAGCACCGGAACTTCTCCGAGCCGAAAGCTCAGTTCCTCGACGACGCCCTCGGCGAGAAAGAATTCGCCGCCCACCGCGTCATGTTGCCCAAAGGGCAGTATCGCGATGCGCGTTTTGCCGTCGCGCAGCGGTGGCGACCCCCGGCCGCATGCGTGCCATGCCTCGGCGACTTGCTCCCGGCCCGTCGCGTCTTCCCGTTTATCCAGTTCGGTCAACGCGCGATCGACGGCGATCTGCAACCGGCTTTCGACATGTTGCCGCCGCGACTGGAGCCAATCGTGAAATGGATCGCCCAGATCGATCTGGTCGAGGAGGGGGCGGTTGCCGATCGCGGCGAGCAGGACGCACGCTTCCGCCACGCAGCCCTCGGCCAGAACCCGCTCGAGGCTTCCCAGGTCGGTCTCGACGCGCCGGGGATCGACGGCGACCCGGCTGTGCGAAATGTCGAGAAGCTTGTCGGCGAGTGGAGCCAGTATCTTGTCGAGCCCGAGCAGGGTTTGGCGCAGGCTCGCGCGCGCCTGTGCCTGGAAGCGGCCAGGCCATAATAGCTTGCTCAGATAATCGCGTTCGAGCGCTTCGCCGGGCGAGAGGCAGAGCATCGCCAGAAGCATCCGCGCTCGGCGGCTGGAGATCGTAAGCTCGGTGCCATCGGGCATGAACACCGAAAAGGCGCCAAAAAGGGAGACCCGCAAGACGCCAGCGGTCGGTTCCGAGACTGTCCCTCTCGTTGAGGCCACCCCACTTCCCCCCTAAATCGAGTGGTAGGGACTTATTTCAGAAAATCACAGAAAATCGACTGGATCGTCCGCAGGCATCATGGCTAGCGGCGCACTACTATGCCGCATCAAAGGCCGGACACATGGCCCCACCAACCAGCAGGCGCATCGCACCTAGAAACTACTTGCCAACGGAGGGCCGTCCACACACGGCCAGTTATAGTGCCATCGACAGCATTGGCGGTTTCCGGTCAGATGCCGCATTCCTGACGAGTGGCGACCACAGTGTCGATCGCCTGTTCTTTCGTCGTGGCGCGCTCAAAGAATTTAGTTCGAATAATTGCCCCTGCTTGCAGCAGCGGACCGAAGGCTGGCAAATACGGTCTCGGTCGCTATCCGGTCGTCAGCCTTGTCAAAGCGCGTGAAAAAGCGATCGAGGTATTGCGCCAAGTGGAGGAGGGCATTGATCCTTCGCGTCGCCGTCGCCAGCCGGACATGCAGGTTGAAGCAATCTGCGCGGCGTTCATCCGGCAATATGCGAAACCGCGCAACCGCAACTGGCGCGAGACTGAGCGCATCCTCAATCGCGAGTTCGTCACGGTCCACGGACAACGGGACATCCGCCAGATCAAGCGGCACGATGTGTTGGAAATCATGGATGCGGCGCTTGAGCGAGGGGCCAGCTATCAGGCCAACCGCATCCTTGCGACGATCCGCAAGCTATTCAATTGGTGCCTCGAACGCGGGATCATCGAGGCAACGCCGATCGCGGGCCTCAAAGCGCCCACAAGGGAGTTGTCGCGGGATCGGGTTCTTGACGATGGCGAAATCCGCCGCGTGCTGAATGCGGCGCGGTTGGATGCCTATCCCTTTCGGCAATTCGTCCCGCTGTTGCTCGCAACCGCCCAGCGGCGCGGTGAACTGGCGAATATGCGTTGGAGTGAGCTGGACCTTGAGGCGCGGACTTGGGTGATCCCTGCCGAGCGCGCCAAGAACGGCAAACCGCATGTCGTCCACCTGAGCGACTTCGCGGTGTCATTGCTGGACGAGGTGCCGCAATTCGTCGATTGCGACTATGTGTTCACGACCACGCGCCGGTCCCCTGTGAGCGGGTTCAGTAAGGCGCTGCGGTGGCTGCACAAGCACTCCGAAACGTCCGATTGGCATATGCATGATCTTCGGCGCACGGCGGCGTCGGGGATGGCTAGGGCGGGGGTTGCACCCTACGTCATTGAAAAGGTGCTGAACCATGTCAGCGGGACGATCAGCGGCGTTGCGGCTGTCTATAACCGTTATGGCTACGACGCCGAACGCTGCGCTGCGATGGACAAGTGGGGCGAAACGCTGTGCGCATTGGCGGATCAGAATTAGATACACAACGTGTATCATGCGTGATATGATCGCCGTGAAAGGAAGTCGCGATGGATATGCCCACAGATCGAGCCAACCGGGCGAACGAACTCAAGGCGGTGAATCTGCGCGTCCGTGAGGACACGCGCGCGCTTATCGACAGGGCGGCCAGCATTCAGGGTCGTTCGCGAACTGACTTTATGATTGAAGCGTCGCGGCGCGCCGCTGAAGAAGCCATCCTCGACCAGCGTGTCATTATGGTCAGCCGGGAGAGCTATGATCATTTTCTGGCGATCTTGGAGCGCCCGCCGGAAGTGAGCGAAGAGCTAGTCAAACTCATGCGCACGAAAGCGCCTTGGGATCAGTGACCGGTCTGACTGCCCCGGCGTTGCTCGCCGATCGCCATATTCTGGATGAATTCCGGTCAGGCGTTCCTACGCTTGACGACTGGCTGCTCAGGCGCGCCCGGCCCAACCAAATTGCTGGTGCGAGTCGGGTTTTTGTCACCTGCGATGGTGAAAGGGTCGTGGGATATTATGCGCTGGCGTCGAGCGCGGTTGCGTGCGGCGATGCAACCGGGCGTATGCGGCGCAACATGCCTGATCCGATCCCGGTCGTCGTGCTGGCGCGCTTGGCCGTGGATGAAACCTATCAAGGCAGGAAAATCGGACGAGGGCTGATGCGCGATGCAGCAATGCGCGTCCTTGCCGCTGCCGGGGAGATTGGCATTCGGGGGCTTGTGGTCCACGCCATTTCCGAGAATGCCAAGGCCTTCTATCTCAATATGGGCATGTTACCGTCGCCCACGAATGAGATGACCTTGATGATCCCGCTTGGCGATCTGGCGGCCACATTGTGAGCGGAGCCGTTTCGCTGAAGCACATCGATAAGGCGATTTCACAGGAGCGGATTCTCGAAGCATTCCTTGCCCAAGAGACCGTTACGAACCCTAAGGAATATGTGCTCGCTGCGGTGTCTCAGCCGCGCAAATGGCTCCCGCTGTTCTACTTCACCAATCAAGCGGGCCTCACTCCGGCGGCAATGATCGATGAGGTGATGACCCTACCTCGCAAAAGGAGAAAAAGAAAACGGTCATCAAACGCCTGTCAGGCAAGGAAACGGCGCACACCTCTTCGCCGACGAAAAAGGCCAATAGCGTGGCGTTCGATGTCGAGCAGGGGAAGGCTAAGGTGCCCACAAAGCTAGAGGATGTAGGGACTTTCTGTCAGGCTATCTGTTCAATCTCAAAAACCAAAATGGCGCTGACCGATGCACTGGCCGCTCTGAAGCAGTGCTATGATTTAGCTGCGGCTGACAGCAATGCCCTAAGCTTCGTTTTCAAAGCAGCGTGCCGGCTCGATGAGCTGTTCTGTCAAACCGCGTGATCGTAGAGCCTGACAAATTCTGATACCCCATATGTGACCTCGCGCCGGATCGCCGTCGCGTTCTTGCATCTAAGTCATTGAAAAAATGGTGGACGCACTAGGGCTCGAACCTAGGACCCGCTGATTAAGAGTCAGCTGCTCTACCAACTGAGCTATGCGTCCACTGCCGTTTTCAGGCGTGCCTTGCTGCGAAGAGTTGCCCTCTTTGCTGCGAAGCGAGCGGCCCGCTATCATGGCTCTGGGGGGATGGCAATGGCCGCGATGCCTTTTTGCCAAGTTTTTTCTCAATGAAAGCGGCGCGTGCCCGTTTTGCTGTCGTTTTCGATGGCGAGCAGGATCCCGACACACGTCATGATCGTCAGCATCGAAGAACCGCCATAGGAAAAGAGCGGCAGCGGAATGCCGACGACGGGCGCCAGGCCCATGACCATCATCAGGTTGATCGCGATGTAGAAGAAGATCGTCATCGTGAGACCGACAGCGGCGAGCTGTCCGAAGCGCGTCCGCGCCTTCAGCGCGACGCGTGTCGACCAGCGCAGCAGCAGGAAGAAACCGAAGAGCAGCGCGAAGCCGCCAATCAGCCCCCATTCCTCCGCCATCGTGGCGAAAATGAAGTCGGTGTGACCCTCCGGCAGATAGTCGAGGTGGCTTTGCGACCCGTTGAGGAAGCCCTTGCCGCCGATGCCGCCCGAACCGATCGCGATCTTCGACTGGCTGATATGATAGCCGGCGCCGAGTGGATCGCTTTCGGGGTCGAGGAAGATCAGGACACGCTTTTGTTGATAGTCGTGCAGGAAAGAGAAGAGCACGGGCAGCGCCGCGAGCCCGGCGATGGCCGTGCTGCCGAACCACCAGAAGGGCAGGCCCGCGACGAACATCACGATCACCCCGCCGATGCAGATCGACAGCGCGGTGCCGAGGTCGGGTTGCAGCATGACGAGCGCGGCGGGCAGGCCAATCATCACCAGCGCAGGCCACAGGGCCGTGAAGGTCCGGGTATTGCCTGGAGGAAGCTGCGCATAGAAGCGCGCGAGCGCGACCACGATCGCGACTTTCATCAGTTCGGACGGCTGGAGATTCATGAAGCCGAGGTTGAGCCACCGCTGGCTGCCCCCGCCGACGAAACCGAGCAGTTCGACCGCGAACAACAAGATCAGGATGCCGATATAGGCGAGATAAGAGAAATCCTCGAAGATGCGCAGGGGGAAGCGCCCGATCACCAGCGCCATCGTCAGGAAAATGAGAAAGCGCGCGCCCTGCTGCAACGCCCATGGCGACCAGTTGCCGCCCGCGGCCGAATAGAGGACGAGGAGCCCGAAACCAGTGATGCCGCTGAGGATCGCGATCAGCTTCCACGGGATGCGCTGGATGGCGGGTGGGACCGGGATCATTGCGCGAGCTCCGGATCGGGCTTCGATGCGCCCGCTTTCCACGCGGCATAGTCGCGGTCCATGCGTTCCTTGATCGTGCCGCCCCATCCGGCTTCGAAGGTGGTGAGCGCCTCCATCGCCTTTTCACGGTCGAAGAGGAAGGTCATGAAATCCTTGGCGACCGGCGCCGCGGCGCGCGATCCGCCCATGCCGTGCTCGATGACGACGGCGGTTGCGTAGCGCGGATTGACGACCGGCGCGAAGCCGACGAACAGGCCGTGGTCGCGGAATTTCCATGTGCCGCTTTTGCCGTTTCCGGTGCCGAGTCCGCGGACCTGCGCGGTGCCCGTCTTGCCCGCCATCGTGATCCCGTCGAGCGGCAGGCGGCTGCGAACCGCGGTGCCGGCGCCGTTGACCACAAGGTCCATGCCATGGCGCGCGACCGCGAGCGCCTCGGGTGAAAAGGGCAAAGGCTCATTCTTGAATTCGCGGTTGATCAGGCGCGGGTAGAGGCGGCGGCCCGACGCGATCCGCGCGGCCATTACGGCGAGTTGGAGCGGGTTGGCGAGCACATAGCCTTGCCCAATCACGGCGTTGAGCGAGTCCGAGGCTGACCATGGCTGGTCATATTTCTTCATCTTCCACGCGCTGTCGGGAATGGTGCCATAGCGCTGGCTGCTGCCTGCCAGCTGGAATTCCTCGCCGAGCCCGAGCAGCCGCGCGGCGGGGGCCATCGCATCATAGCCGAGCCGGTGCGCGAGCCAGTAGAAATAGCTGTTGCAGCTCTTCATGATCGCCGACGGCATGTCGAGGCTGCCATGCACGCCAAGACAGCGAAAGAAGCGGCTGCCGAGGCGGTAGCCGCCGATGCACGTATGGCGCTCGCTCGGGTCGACGCCATGCTCGATCGCGGCGATCGCCGCCATCGGCTTGAGCGTCGATCCCGGCGGATAAAGGCCGCGCGTCGCCTTGTTGATCAGCGGCTGGTGATCGTCGGCGCGCAGCCACGCATATTCGCTGCTGCTGATCCCGTCCGAAAAGCTGTTGGGGTCGAAGCTCGGCATCGAGACGAAGGACAGGATATCGCCGTTCTGGCAATCGATTACGACCGCCGCGCCCGACTCGCGTCCCATGCGCCGCGCGACAAATTCCTGCAGGTCGGCGTCGATCGTCAGATGCACGGTCTTGCCCTGCACATCGGGCTGGGTCGACAGATCGCGAACAACCTTGCCGCGCGCGGTCACTTCGACGCGCCGCGCGCCCGGCTGGCCCTTCAGCATCGGCTGGAAATATTTCTCCAGCCCGTCCTTGCCGATCTTGTATCCCGGCGTGATGTAGAGCGGATCTTTGGCCTTCTGATATTCCTCGGCGTTCGGCGCGCCGACATAGCCGATCAGATGGCCGACCGCCGCGCCGGTTGGATAGTTACGGGCAAAGCCGCGCTGCGGCGCGATACCGGGCAATTCGGGCAGGCGGACGAGGATCGAGCTATACTCGGCCTCGGTCATGTCTTCCTTGATCGCGACGGGCTGGAATCCCGATGCCGCTTTCAGGTCGCGATTGATCCGCTCCATCGTGTCGCCGTCAAGGCGCAGCAAGGTCTGGAGCTGCCCAAGCACCAGCTCTTTCTTGTGCAGGCGATCGGGAATGATGTCGATGCGCAGGGACACGCGGTTGTTCGCCAGTGCCTTGCCGTGGCGATCGACGATCCAGCCGCGGCGCGGCGGAACCAGCGTCAGATTGACGCGGTTGCTCTCGGATTCGAGCACGTAGCGATCGTTGTCGACCACCGAAATATACGCCATGCGCGCGGCGAGCGCGACGCCGACCGCCGCCTGCGCGCCGCCGACGACCAGTGCGCGGCGGGTGAAGGTTATGCCCCTCCAGGCTTCGGTAATCGGCAGGCTCTTCTTCTTCGGCATTCGGGGATTGGAACCAGTCTATCGGCGTTTCAGGCGGAAATTGTCAAACTTGCCGGTCAGGCGCATGAACAGAGGGACGAGCAGCACCGAGATGATGATCTGGGGCACGACAAGCCCCAGCACGCGCCCGGTCGCGGCCTGTGGGTGGGTGATCAGCGCGGCGAGCGACTGGATGATGGCGACCGACGCTGCGGCAATCGCCCAGTCGTGGAAAAAGCCGCGCCAATAGATGCGCTGCGACGAATAGGCGATCGCGATGCTGGCGATCGTCCACAGGCCCATGGCAGTGCCGATCGGCGCGCCGCTGAACAGATCGTCCCACAGGCCGAGCGGCAGCCCGATCCACACCGGCCACATTTCGGCACGCAGCAGCTGCCAGCAGAGGAAAAAGAGCAGCCCGAGCGGTGGCAACACCGGCGAGTTGGCGATCAGCGGCAACATCAGCGGCAGCGCCGATGCGAACATCACGCTCGCGATCGGAACGAAGCGCATCCGCCACAGCGATGCCGGTTCGCCGAGGCGCGGACCCTTCTGGTTCATGGCGTGCCGGTCGGGGCGGGGAGGGGCGCAGGTGCCGGACGCCCCTGCGCCTCGATATTGTCGGGGGTATAGGGACGGAGCACCGATACGGCGTCAACCTTGCCCGGGTCGGCGAGCGGGCGCGCGAGCGCGCCATCGTCCTGTCGCCGCACGACAATCGCGACCGGGATGTTGGGCGGATAGAGGCCGCCAGTTCCCGAGGTGACGAGGATGTCGCCGGGCTTGAACGGATTGTTCGCAATGTTGAGCGTGCGGACGTCAAGATCGCCATTGCCGCGACCGCTGGCCAGCGCGGGCAGCCCGTCGCGCGCGCGGCGCACGGGGACGATATTGTCGACGTCGGTGAGCAGCAGCACCTGCGACACCGAGGGGCCGGCGCCGAGCACGCGGCCGATCAGTCCGTCGGCGCCGCGCACCGGCTGGCCCGCGGCGACACCCAGGTTGCGCCCGATGCTGAGCAGCGCGATGCGCTTGCTGCTCGTCGAGGTGGAGGTCAGAAGATAGCCGTTGGCGAGCGCGGTCTTGTCGGTTTCCTGCAGCTTGAGCAGCGCCTTCAGCTGGCGGTTCTCTTCCTGCAGCGAACTGGTCGCGACAAGCTCGCGCCGCGTGTCGGCGAGCTCCTTGCGCAGCCGCCGGTTCTGCGTGCCCGCGCTGACATAGGCGCCGACCGTATCGTCGATGCCCGAAATCGACCCGATCACGGACCGCGATGCGCGTGCGACGGGCGCGGCGATTTCCTGGCTCGCCAAACGCAATTGGGCAAAGCCGATGGGATCAACGACCGACAGGATCGCCAGCAACAGGCCCGCCACCGCCCCCGTCACCGCGATGACATAGGCAACGAACAGGCTGTACTGAGCCTTTCGGGATTGTCCCGGACGTCGATGTGCCGGGCGAACCATTAGTCAGTTTCGCCGATCAGGCTTGCTGGAGAACGCCGCGGAAAGCGGGGTCTTCCATCGCGCGGCCAGTGCCGATCGCGACGCAGGTCAGCGGGTCATCGGCCACTGTAACGGGCAGGCCGGTCGCGTCCTTGAGCAGTTCGTCAAGCTCGGCAATCAGCGCGCCGCCGCCCGTCAGCACGATGCCCTGATCGACGATGTCGGCGGCGAGTTCGGGCGCAGTATTTTCCAGCGCGATGCGAACCCCCTCGACGATCGTGCCGATCGGTTCGGACAATGCTTCGGCGATCTGTGCCTGATTGATCGAAATTTCCTTGGGCACGCCGTTCACGAGGTCGCGGCCCTTGATGTGGATCGTCAGGCCCACGCCGTCGGCGGGAATCCGCGCGATGCCGAAATCCTTCTTGATCCGCTCGGCGGTCGCTTCGCCGATCAGCAGATTATGGTGTCGGCGAACATAGGAAACGATCGCTTCGTCCATCTTGTCGCCGCCCGCGCGAACCGACGTTGTGTAGGCGAGGCCGCGAAGCGAGAGCACCGCGACTTCGGTCGTGCCGCCGCCGATGTCGACGACCATCGAACCGATCGGTTCGGTGACGGGCATGTCGGCGCCGATCGCGGCGGCCATGGGTTCCTCGATCAGCCACACTTCGCTCGCGCCGGCGTTCGACGCGGCATCGCGGATCGCGCGGCGTTCGACGCTGGTCGAGCCCGAGGGGACGCAGATCACGATTTCCGGGCTGCGGAACGCGTTAGGCTTGCCGCCATGCACCTTGGTGATGAAGTGCTTGATCATCTGTTCGGCGACATCGATGTCGGCGATGACGCCGTCACGCAGCGGGCGGATCGCCTCGATACTGTCGGGGGTCTTGCCCATCATCAGCTTGGCGTCGTCGCCGACCGCCTTGACCCGCTTGATCCCGTTGATCGTCTCGACCGCAACCACCGAAGGCTCGTTCAGCACGATTCCCTTGCCGCGCACATAGACCACGGTGTTCGCGGTGCCGAGGTCGATAGCCATGTCTTGGGAATTGAATTTGAACCAGCGGGAAAAGAAGGACATCGATACTGCTTCCTGTCATCGAAGCCGTGCCCCTGATGGACACGCCCCTGTCGTGATTATCCGTGCGCCCTGCCGGCGACAGCTACAATCAGGGGGAGATTCCGGCTCGTCCACAAGGGGTGGCTGGACAAAATGATCAGGGCTGTGCGGATGGGTCGCGATTTGCGTTCGACTGCGCTAGGACAGCGGCCATGTCAATACGTCGCCTGCCGGAAAAGCTCGTAAATCGGATCGCAGCCGGTGAAGTGGTGGAAAGACCTGCCGCTGCGCTCAAGGAACTGGTTGAAAATGCCATCGACGCCGGTTCGACTCGCATTTCGGTGCGAATCGCCGAGGGCGGGATTTCGCGGCTTGAGGTCGAGGATGACGGATGCGGGATGACCCCCGCCGACATGGCGCTCGCGCTCGAACGCCATGCGACATCGAAGCTGCCCGATGACGCGATTGAGGATGTCATAACGCTGGGTTTTCGCGGCGAAGCCTTGCCGTCGATCGCGAGTGTTGCGCGGCTGACGCTCGAGAGCCGCGTCGCGGGCGGCGACGGCTGGAAGCGTGTCGTGGACAATGGCGTGGTGGTCGCCGAAGGGCCGGCAGCCTTGGGCAAGGGCACGCGCGTGATGGTCGAGGACCTGTTCGCGCGCGTTCCCGCGCGGCGCAAATTCCTGCGCAGCGGACGTAGCGAATATGCCGCGTGCCTCGACGTCGTCAAGCGGCTCGCGATGGCGCGGCCTGACGTGGGTTTCACCGTCGAGCATGACGGACGCCGCGTGCTCGACGTGCAGGGCGGGCAGGACCAGCTCTCGCGCGTCGCGGCGCTGACCCAGCGCGACCTTGCCGCGAACAGCATCGGCGTCGATATCGACCGCGGCGAGGTGCATCTGGGCGGTGTGATCAGCCTGCCGACCTACAATCGCGGCATCGCCGATCATCAATATCTGTTCGTCAACGGGCGCCCGGTAAAGGACCGGCTGCTGGTCGGGGCGCTGCGCGGCGCCTATGCCGATTTGCTCGCGCGCGATCGCCACCCGGTCGTCGCACTGTTTCTCGACGTGCCGACCGGCGAGGTCGATGTGAACGTCCACCCCGCGAAGACCGAGGTGCGCTTCCGCGATCCGCAGCTCATTCGCGGGATGATCGTCGGCGGCCTTCGCCGTGCGCTCGACGAGCATGGCTTCCGCAGCGTCCAACGCCCAGCCGAGGCGGCGCTTGCGGCTTGGCAGCAGGAGCCCGTCGCGCCGCAGCCGCCCGCACCGACTTTGTTCGCCGCGCATTACCCATATCCGCACGCCCCGGCGACGCATCTCTTCGGTGCCGAAGGCGATGCCGCGACAACGGCCTTGCTGCACGACCGCATCGTCAATTTCACGCCGCCGCGCGATGCGCTGCCGATGGGCCGCGCCGAACCGGCGACCGCCCCTGTACCGCAGGGTGAAGCGCATCCGCTCGGCATCGCGCGCGGCCAGATCGCGAAGACCTATATCGTTGCCGAAGCCGAAGACGGGCTTGTGATCGTCGATCAGCACGCCGCGCATGAACGTCTCGTGCTCGAGCAGCTTCGCCGCGGCATGGGGGGGCAGGCGGTGCCGTCGCAGGGGTTGCTGCTGCCCGAAGTCGTCGAACTCGACGAGCCCGCATGCGACCGCCTCGAAGCTGCGGCGCCTGAGCTCGCTGCACTCGGCGTCGAACTCGAACGTTTCGGCCCCGCCGCGGTGATGGTGCGCGCCACGCCCGCTATGCTCGGCGCGATCAATTGCGAGAAGCTTGTCACCGACATCGCCGACGATCTGGCTGGCTATGATGCGGCCCTGGGCCTCAGCGAGCGGCTCGAACTGGTCGCCGCGACGATGGCGTGCCACGGATCGGTACGGGCAGGGCGCACGCTCAGCGTCACTGAGATGAACGCGCTGCTCCGCACGATGGAGGTTACGCCGCATTCGGGCCAGTGCAATCACGGGCGGCCGACGTGGGTGAAGCTCGCGATGGACGATGTCGAGAAATTGTTCGGGAGGAAATAGGATGAAGGTGGGGATCATCGCCATTTCGCTAGTCGTCTCTTTATCAGCAACGGCATGGGCCGCGCCAGCGGCGAAGCCCGGAACCGGCTGCCCGTCTGTACCGAATCTGCCGCCCGAACTCGCCGACTGGTCCCGCAATGCGTCGAGCAAGACGATCTATGCCTATGGCGATGATCTCGGCGCCGACTGGTCGCCGCTCGGCGCGGCGCGGACGGAGTTGTCGCTGCACAAGTTCGAGAGCCTGCGCTACGGCGTCGCCCCCGAACGCAAGCCCGACGTTCATAAATTCGGCGGCATGATCCCGATCGCGGTGAACAAGGCGGGGCGCCTGATCGTCGCGCTCGACGCGGGCGCGTGGATCGACCTCGTGCAAGGCGGCGCGGTGGTGAAATCGCTCAAGCACAGTCACGGGTCCGCCTGTTCGGGCATTCGCAAGATGGTCGAATATGATGTGACGCCGGGGCGCTACCAGCTCCAGATCGTCAATGCGCCGACCGCCTCGGTCCACGCGATGGCGGTGCTCCGCGACTGATCAGGGCAGGCGCCTGGCGAGTTCGCCCGTCGCATCGCTCGGCAGCGGCGCCACGCCGATCAGCCGCATCAGCAGCGGATAGACCTCGATATTGTCGACGATACCGACATCGCCTTTCAAGCCCGTCCCGCTCGCGACGAACAGCGCGAGCATCTCGGGGTCCTGATTGTCATAACCGTGCGCGCCGCCCTTGACCGGCCAGGTCGGCGTGCCCGCGATGATCGACCAGCCGGGCTGGGCGATGCAGATGATCGCCGCAACGCGCGGGTTCTGGCCGTAATGGAGGTGTTTGGGCAGGTCTTCGCGGCGGCTGCACGTCATGTGATCATGCGGTTTCAGCAGTGCCTTGTACACGCGGTCATCGGTCCCGGCGGCAGGCTCGATCGCAGCATAGGGACCCGTTTCGACCGCGACGATGCTGGCGAGGTCGATCAGGTCGGCAAGCTGGATCACGCGGCTCGCGTCGATCGCGCGCATGCCATGGTCGGCGACAACAACAATCTGTGCGGATTGGCCCAGCGTGGCGAGGCCCGACACAAGGTCACCGATCCGCTTGTCGACCTCCGAAATCGCCGCATTCACCTCGGCGCTGTCGGGACCGAATTTGTGCCCCGCATCGTCGACCGCCTCGAAATAGAGCGTCACGAAGGCGGGACGGATATCGGCCGGACGCCGCATCCAGTCGAGGATCGTGTTGACGCGCTGTGCATAGCTGATGTCGGCGTCGTAACGCAGCCAGTCGGGCGGCCGGCTTTCGCGGATCGCGACCTCGCTGCCCGGCCAGAACATTGTCGCGCTGCGCACCCCGGCCTTGCCAGCCGTGATCCAGGCGGGCTCGGCCTCGTCCCACCAGAAGGGGTCGAGCGACTGTTTCGGATCGCCAAGGCTGAACCGCACGTCGGGACGCCGCGGGTCGATCATATTATTGCCGACGATGCCGTTTGTGTCGGGGCGCTTGCCCGTCACCATCGCATAATGATTGGGAAAGGTCTTGGTCGGAAAGGACGGTCTGAGCTTGCCCCGCGCGCCCTCTGCCGCGAGCCGGGACAGGTTGGGCGTGATGCCGCGATCGAGGTAATCGGCGCAAAAGCCATCGATCGAGATCAGGATAGTCACCGCCTTGCGTTCAGCTCCCTCCTGCGCCTGCACCGTAATGGGGAGAAGGAGAGCGATCAGCAGCGAAAGGAAACGGTTCATGCGCGCTCCGCTATGGCGCTTATGTGACCGTCCGGCGACACATCAGGCCATCTTGATGCCGGCAACGTCGCGCTCGACGACGCCCGTCGCACGCTTCGACAGCATGTTCACCGGGGTCGTGACCTTGTCGACGACCATGAAATGTGTCTGCCACGCCTCGCGGCCCACTTCGCACACGATATAGCCGCGCTGGTCATTCGCGAATTTCAGCTCGGGATTCTGGCCGAGGAACATATCGGTGCCGCCCCGCTTGTCGCTGCCGTCGCCGCCGCTCGAAATTGACGTCGCGACGAATTCGGCGCCAACGACCTTGTCCTTGAGTACGAGGTCGCCGCAGAAATTCTGATGCTCGTCGCCGGTCAGTACGACATTGTTCTTGAGGCCGGCCATGCGCGACAGGATGCGCTCACGCGGCGCTTCATAGCCCGCCCAGCTGTCGAGATTGACGATCTTCTTTGGCTCGTCGGCCTTCCGCCGCCGGTCGAGTGACATCATCGTGACCTGCTGCGCAAAGGCGTTCCACGTCGCGCCGCCTTTGGCCAGGTTGCGGCCGAGCCATTCCTCCTGCGCCTTGCCGAGCACCTCAGCATCCTTGGCGACGACATCCGGGCAGGCGGGTTTGAAGCCGTCGCCGCACGGCTGGTCGGTGCGATATTGCCGCGTGTCGAGTAATTGCATCGCCGTCAGGTCGCCGTACCGAAACTCGCGGTTCATCGCGACCATGCCGCCACGCGGCAACAGTGCCTTGCGCACCGGCATATGCTCGTACCACGCCTGCATCGCGGCCTGCTTCTTCAGCATGAAGACTTCGGGCGACGCGGCCTCGGGATCGTTGACGTCGAGCCCGAGCTTCCAGTTGTCGATGTCGGAGACCCAGTCGTTGCGGATCTCATGATCGTCGAAACTCGACAGGAAGGCATGGGTGCAGCGCGCCGCCTGCAGGTCGATGTCACCGAGCTGCTGCGCATAGGCGCTGCGGAAATCATTGACGTCGACGAGTGCGCGGAAGGCATGCTTGCGCACGGGGCGCGTCGGCAGCCCCGTGTTGAACAGATATTCCTCGCTATATTCGTAGATGAAGTCGCCATAATGATAAACGAAAGCGAGCTCTTCGCGCGCGAGATGGCGATAGGCGCCAAAGAAGCCAGCCTCGAAATGCTGGCACCCGGCGACGCCGAATTTCAGTGCATCGGCCTTCGCGCCCGGCGCGGGCAGGGTCCGCGCGCGGCCGCGCAGGCTGCGCTCGCCGCCCGCGGTAAAGCGGTAATAATAGGGCCGGTCAGGCTGGAGCCCCGCGACCTCGACATGGACGCTATGCGCGAGTTCGGGGCGCGCGAGTTCGGTCCCTTTGGCGACGACGTCGCGAAAGCCGCTGTCGCTCGCGACCTCCCAGTCGACGGGAAAATTCGCCAGCGGCATCCCGCCGTGGCGCTCCATCGGTTCTGGGGCAAGGCGCGTCCAGATGACGAAGCCGTCGCTCGCCGGATCGCCCGCCGCGACGCCAAGGCTGAACGGAAATTCGCGGAAAATTCCGCCTTCGGCGCGCAGGATCGCAGGGGCAGCTAGGCTGGCGAGGGTGGCCCCGGCTAGGAAGTGGCGGCGGTTGAACATGGCTGGGCTCCGTGGGGGCGAATCGAAGGCCCTGATAGCCCAGTCTTATGTTTCATCAATGACCGATGCGGGAAGGGATCAGAACCACATCCGCGCCATCCACAGCGCCATCGCGACCATCATGACATTCTCGGTCAGCGAGACGAAGCCCAGGGGCACCTTGCTGCTGCCGCCGACGCACGCGCATTTGATGTCGCGCTTGTCGATATAGACCGCCTTGAACACCGAAACCGCGCCGATGCCGCCGATGAACAGCGCGAGCGGGATCGACAACCAGGGCACCGCGTGCGCGGTCATCAGCACCCCCGCCAACCCCTCTGCAAAGGGATAGATGCTCGCATAGGGTACCCAGCGTTTGGCGAGCAGGTCGTAATTCAGAAACATCGTCGCGAACTTGTCGACGTCTTGCAGCTTGAGCAGCGCGAGCACGATCATGCTGAACGAGATGAACCATTCAGCGGCGCGCAGGGTGAAGGCGCTGCCCTCGACCGCGAAGCTCGCGGCAAGCGCCATCAGTGCGGTCATCGCGAACAGCGCGATCACCGGCGTATAGCTGGTGGCGTCGGGGTCGGCGACTTTCAGCCCGAAATGCCGGCGCAGGTCGTCGTGGCCGCCGATCCGCACGCCGTCGATAAAGGTCTGCGGTGTGGTCTTGACCCCATGCGCGGCCTTGAACGCATCGACCTCCTCGCGCGTCGTCAGCCAGCGGTCGTCGACTATGAAGCCGCGGCTTTCGAGCAGATATTTGGACTTGAGGCCATAGGGGCAGGTGTGACCCGGCATGACCATGCGATGGAGGGTTGCTCGGCTTTTCATGCACCCCATATAGCGTCCGTACCATGGTACGGAGTCAAGCGATGCAATTGACGATCGGAAAATTGGCGCAGGCGGGCAATGTGGGGGTCGAAACGGTGCGCTATTACCAGCGGCGCGGACTGCTTGACACGCCCACGCGCAGCGGCGGCGACGGCTGGGGCGGCAGCATCCGCCGTTATGACGCGGATGACCTCAGACGCCTGAAATTTATCCGTTCGGCGCAGGCATCGGGCTTTACGCTCGACGAGATTTCGGAACTACTGGCCTTGGAGGAGAGCGACGACCGTGTCCGCGTGCGCACACTGGCGCGGCAGCGGATCGAGGTGCTCGACGAAAAAATCGCCCAAATGGCCGCAACGCGCGCCGCCCTCGCGCGCCTCGCCGACCAATGCGCCGCAAGCGACAAGGGGCCGTGCCCGATCCTGGCGGCGTTCGAGCCCTAATGCTCTAGCGGAACGTTTTTCGGAAATGGCGGCTCCGACCAACGGAGGACATCGCCGTGAAGGTCTGTTACAGTCGTCGCGGGCTGTGGGCGCCAGTCACGCGAAAATCGTGAAGGAGCAGGGCGAGATGATGGAGAGTTTCGGCGCATTGGTCGGCTGGACGCACCATGATGCTGGTGACCGTATTATGCTGCGGCTTGAAAGCGTACAGTCGTCGGAAGCGGCCAAGAAACACGACCCCGATTTATTTCGCTGCCTTATGACCAAGCAGCAAGCGGCTATCCTGGGCAATTATCTGGTGCAGCTTTCCGGTCAGCCCCCGATCGTGCCGAAAAAGCGGGGTTGGTTTCGTCGTCATTTCCGCTGACGGGCCTTTCGGCTGTGGCGCCGCGCGTTATTCCGATTGCCTTCGGTCAGATACCTCATCCCCGTCCTGAATCCGTCGGCGACCTTGCCAGGGCGCGTCCGAATCAGCTGTGCAGGAAGTGCATCACGTCGCCGTCATGGACGACATAAGCCTTGCCTTCGGCGCGCAACTTGCCCGCTTCACGCGCCCGCGCTTCGCCGCCCAGCGCGACATAATCGTCATAGGCGATCGTTTCGGCGCGGATGAAGCCCTTCTGGAAATCGCTGTGGATTTCGCCGGCGGCTTCGGGTGCGGTCGCGCCGGTGTGGACGGTCCACGCGCGCGCTTCCTGCGGTCCGACGGTGAAGAAGGTGATCAGGTGGAGGAGTTCGTAACCGGCGCGAATGACGCGCGCGAGGCCGGTTTCGTGGAGGCCCATCTCTTCGAGGAATTCGAGCCGGTCGGCCATCTCCATCGTCACCAGTTCGCTTTCGATCGCGGCAGAGACGACGACGGCTTGCGCGCCCTCGGCGGCGGCCTTGGCGAAGACCTTTTCGGAGAAGGCATTGCCATTCGCGGCGCTGCCTTCGTCGACGTTGCAGACGTAAAGCACGGGCTTTGAGGTCAGCAGCTGCGCGGTGCGCAGGACGCGGGCTTCCTCCTCATCCTTGGGCTCGGTCAGCCGCGCAGGCTTGCCTTCGCGCAGCAGATCGAGCGCCTGGCCGAGCACCGAAGCGGCGATCTTGGCTTCCTTGTCGCCCTGCGCGGCCTTCTTTGTGAAGGCGGGGACGCGCTTTTCGAGGCTTTCGAGATCGGAGAGCAGCAGTTCGGTTTCGACCGTCTCTGCGTCGGCGACCGGATCGACTTTGTTCTCGACATGCTGGATGTCGTCATCTTCGAAACAGCGCAGCACATGGACGATCGCATCCACCTCGCGGATGTTGCCGAGGAACTGGTTGCCGAGCCCTTCGCCCTTCGACGCGCCGCGCACGAGTCCGGCGATGTCGACGAAGGCCAGCTGCGTCGCGATGATCTTCTTGCTGCTTGCGATCGCCGCCAGCTTTTCCAGCCGCGCGTCGGGCACCGCGACATTGCCGATATTCGGTTCGATCGTGCAGAAAGGATAGTTTGCCGCCTGCGCCGCCGCGGTCTCGGTCAGCGCGTTGAACAGGGTGGACTTGCCGACGTTGGGCAGGCCGACGATGCCGCATTTGAAACCCATAAAAACTCCGTGAGGTTCGGCGCCCGCTTGACCGCAGCGCCGCTGTTGCAGCGCCCCTAGCGCCAGATTGCTTTCGGCGCCAGTCCCTGCCGCCGTGCTTTGCCGTTGCGTGTGGTTCAGACTTGCGCATTTATCGCTCCCGCCATGACGAAATCCCGCCTCCTCGCTGCCGGCATCCTTCTCGCTCTCGGTGCGACCGCTGCGGTCGCCGCGCCGAGCCGCTTCGAAGAAGGTGTTTTCACCGAACTCAATCGCTTTCGCAGCGATCCCGCGGCCTATGCCGAATATCTGCGCGACTATCGCCCGCGCTTCGAAGGCAAGCTGTTGCTAGGCGACGACGACAGCGAGATCGACATCATGACGCGAGAGGGCGTCGCCGCAGTCGACGAGGCGATCCGCGATCTCCGCCGCGAAAAGCCGCTCGCCGAACTCGAATGGAGCGACGCGCTGGCACGCGCGGCGGCAGACCATGTCGCGATCCAGTCGCGCTCGGGCGCGGTCGGACATTATACGCGGGGTAGCGGCCCTGGGGAACGGATGAAGGCGCGCGGCGGCGGGCCCTATGTGAACGAAGTCATCACCTATGGCCACCACACGCCCGAAGGCGTCGTCGACCAGTTGCTGATCGATGATGGCGTGCCCGATCGCGGGCATCGCCACAGCCTGCTGCGTCCGACACACCGTTATGCCGGCATCGCGTGCGGCAGACATCCGGTGCACCGCACCATGTGCGTGACCCTCATGTCACAGACGCGCGACGGTTCGCCACCGCCGCCACCGCAGAGGAAAGCGCCCTGAGCGCAGGGGGCTTTCGGAAAAGTCGGCGGACGCCTGGAACGCGAAGACCGCACTGCGGTCGAAGACCGGCGCGCGCGGAATCCTTGGAGATATGAAATTCGACTGAGGCTCGCCGCCCGCTCCCGTTGAAAGAGCGGGCGGCGCGCGATCAGGCGCCGACCGGCTGGGAGTCGGTGCGGCTGACGACGACGGTCGACGAACGCGGCTGCTGGCCCGCGACCGGCCAGTTGCCCGTCGGATGCTGGATGTTCACGAAGAAGGTCTTGAGGTCGGGCGTATAGGCCAGACCCGTGATTTCGCAGCCAAGCGGGCCGACGAGGAAGCGTTTCGACTGCTTCGAGACCTGATCGACATAGAACATCGCGTTGTGCCCGAATGCCTGGTCGATCGTCCGTCCTGCGACCCCGGAGTTGCCGGGAACGCTGTGATCGGTCTGCACCCACATGCGGCCCTGCGGGTCGATGCGAATGCCGTCGGGGCTGGAGAAGGTATCGCCGTTGATATTGCCGACGAGGTTGCTGCCGCCCGCCGAGAGCGACGGATCGCCCGCGGTCAGGAAGATTTCCCAGCTGAACTTAGTCGCCAGCGGCGAATCGCCTTCTTCGCGGAACTTGATGATATGCCCGTGCAGGTTGGTGACGCGCGGGTTGGCGGGGTCGGTGACGCGGCGCCCGCTATTGTTGGTCAGCGTGCAGTAGATCGCCTTGTTGTCGGGTGCGACGGTCAGCCATTCGGGACGGTCCATCACGGTGCCGCCGGCGACACGCGCCGCCGATTTACAGTTGAGCAGAACATCGGCTTGATTGTTGAAATTGACGATCGTCGGCGCAGGCGGGGTGGTGCTCTGGCTGACATTGCCTGGATCGGATGCGCCGGCGGTCAGGCCGTTCTGGCCGACGACCAGCGCGCGCCATTCGCCGGTGCCGTCGCCATTGAAGCGCGCGACATAAAGCGTGCCTGAATCGAGCAGGTCCGTGTTGGCGGCGCGGTTGGTCGCGCTATAGGCGCGGTCGGGAACGAATTTATAGATGCAGCCCGGGGTCGCATCGTCGCCCATGTAAAATGCAAGGCGACGATCGCTATTTTCCAGATATGCGACGTTTTCGTGGTCAAATCGTCCCATCGCCGTGCGCTTGGTCGGCTGTGCCAGCTCGCGCTGCGGGTCGATTTCGATCACCCAGCCATAGCCATTGGCAGGCTGCGACGGATCGAGATAATTGTCGGTCGTCTCTTCGCAGGTCAGATAGGTTCCCCACGGGGTGCGGCCGCTGGCGCAGTTGTTGAGCATGCCTTTGATCGGCGACGCAATGGCGCTGGCGGCCGGGCCGCCGACCAGATAGCTGCTGTTGCCGGTATAGCGGCGGTTAAATGTCGATCCGGCCTGAATGGCCCATTTGCCATCGGCACCCTTGGCAATTTCAACGACGCTGATGCCGACCGCCGATAGCACCAGCGCCTTTTGATCGGCGGTGGCGGTGGTGGCATTGTAACTGCCCGCCATCAGGATGTTGAGATCGGGATATTCGTGATTGATCGCGAGCAGTCCGCGATTATTGGCATCGACGCCCGGAAACGCGAAATACTCCATGCCGTCATGATTTCCACCGGCCCATTTCTCGGCGATTGCCGGGGTCGCGGGGAAGCTGCCGGCATAGGGCGCGCCCGACTCGACCGAATCGCCGGCTTTCAGCAAGACGTCGACGGTGTAGCCGGCGGGCACGGTGACGGCGTCGTTCTGGTTGGCGGCGACCGCGGCGAAGCTGGCGGCAAAGCTGGGCGGCGGGGTCGGGGTGGGAGTCGGCGTGGGCGCCGGTCCGGGGGGCAGTGTCACGGTCGGGTCGCCGCTTGCCTCGTCGCAGGCGGCAAGCGCCATCACGGGAAACACCGACAGGCCGAGCAGCCCATTACGCAGCAGCGAGCGGCGCGTCGGATTGGCGGCGACGATCGCTTCCAGGCTGTCGGGCCCGGGAACGATATCCATTTCGCCGCGAAAAGGCGCGCGGGCGTCGTCGGTAAGATGTGACATGCAGATCCCCTGTTTTCGGGTTGAGCCCCGGACTGACTGTCCGGATGAGGTGGCGCACCGATTGCAGAGGGAGGTGTCAGCTAGATGGCTTCACCAAGTCAGGAAAGTATGAAACATATGACGCATCAGTGACATGGCGCCCACGTCAGTCGTGCACGGCCTTGATCAGCGGCCCCAGTGGCGACCCGCCGAGCCATGCGACCTGCACCTCGGCGGCGACCTTGTTGATCGCCTCTTGGGGCTTGGCGCCGGGATGCACCGCGCGGCGCAGCGGGCGCGACCCCGCGGGCATCGCCATTATCTCCGCGATCGCGCGCGGCACATCGGCGGGGTCGGCGCTGCGGCCGCTGCCGTCCTCGGTTCCCATGCCTTTGGTAAAGGATTCATAAGCGGCGAGTAGGGCGGGATCGCTGCGTTCTCTCAGGGCGCCGGTATAGACATTGCGGTTCTGCCAGACGCGGGTCGGATAACCGCCGGGCTGGATGATCGTGACGTCGATACCGTGGGGCACCAGCTCATAGGCGAGCTGTTCGGACAGCGCTTCGACCGCAAATTTCGTCGCCGAATAATGTCCGCCGCCGGGTACGATCACGCGGCCGAGTTGCGACGAGATGTTGAAGATCTGTCCGCTCTTCGCCGCACGCATCTGTGGCAACAGGGCGCGGAGCATGCGCTGGATGCCAAGGACGTTGGTGTCGAAAATGAGCTTTGTCGCCTCCATGTCCTGGACCTCGACCGGGCCGGTGATGCCGATGCCGGCATTGTTGACCAAGGTGTCGATGCGCCCGCCGGCGAGCTCGAGCGCCTTGGCGGTCCCCGTCGCGACCGATGCATCGTCGGTGACGTCGATCTCGACAATGTGCAGGTCGAGCTTCTCCTTGGCGGCTTCGGCGGCGAGCGTGTCGGCTTCGGGACGCGGCACATTGCGCATCGTCGCGATCACTTTGCCGCCAAGCCGGGCATAATAGAGTGCGCCAATGCGGCCAAAGCCGCTCGAAGCGCCGGTAATCAGGACCGTGCGCCCCTTGAGCGACGGAGCAGCGGGGATGGCGGCTTGAAGCAGGGCGGGGGCTGCCGCGGTGAGTGCGGCGGCGCCGACCATGAGTTCGCGGCGGCTCGGGGTTGGGCGATCGGACATGGGGACGGCTCCTTTCGGACCCATCATGCATCAGTCGCGCCGCATTGCCAAATGCCGTGGTCAGCCCTGCAATCGCAGCGCGAGATCGCTCTGGAATCGGACGTCGTCGCCGTCGGCGAGCCATTTCGCTTCGGCGGCGATGGCGCCGAGCAGGTCGATCAGCGGCTCCATCTCGCTCTTGTGATAATTGCCGAGGACATGCCCCGTGACGCGGTCCTTGTGCCCCGGATGGCCGATGCCGATGCGTACACGGCGAAAATCCTCGCCAATATGCTGGATCATCGACCTTATGCCATTATGGCCCGCGGCGCCGCCACCCTGCTTAACCTTGACCTTCATCGGTGCCAGATCGAGCTCATCGTAAAAGGCGGTGACGTCCTGCGAGGACAATTTATAGAAATCGAGCGCGGCGCGCACGCTGCGGCCGCTTTCGTTCATGAAGGTGCCGGGTTTGAGCAGCAGGATGCGCTGCGATCCGATGCGCCCATCCTGAATCCAGCCCTGAAATTTCTTTGCAGGGGCAGGAAAGTCGTGGACGTCGGCGATGACGTCGGCGGCCATGAAGCCGACATTGTGACGGTGCATCGCATATTGGGGCCCGGGATTGCCGAGGCCGACCCAAAGCTGCATCGCATCCGCCTTTCGTGGAAGGCCCCTCCCGCCAGGGGAGGGGCCGTCCGAATAAGATTAGGCTTCTTCGCCGCCTTCGGCAGCTTCTTCGCCGCCATCGACCGTCGTATCGCCTTCGCTCGACTTCATCGCCGAGGGGGCGACGATCGTGGCGATGGTGAAATCGCGATCGGTGATCGCGCTTTCGCTGCCCTTGGGCAGGGTGACGTTGCTGATGTGGATCGAATCGCCAACGTCGAAGCCGGTGACGTCGATCGTGATCTCGTCGGGGATCTTGTCCGCGTCACACGCGATTTCCAGCTCGTGACGAACGATGTTCAGCACGCCGCCGCGCTTCAGGCCCGGCGAGGCCTCTTCGTTCGTGAACACGACGGGAACCGCGACGGTAACCTTGGCGTCCTTCGCGATGCGCAGGAAGTCGGCGTGGATCGGACGATCCTTGACCGGGTGAAAGGCGACGTCCTTGGGCAGGGTGCGGATGGTCTTGCCGCCCACGTCGATCATCACAACCGAGTTCATGAAGTGACCCGTCATCAGCTGCTTCATCAGCAGCTTTTCTTCGACGTGGATCATCAAGGGTTCTTCTTTGCCGCCATAGACAACGGCGGGGACACGGCCTTCACGACGCAGTTCACGCGAGGCTCCCTTGCCTCCGCGTTCGCGCGTCTCGGCCGTCAGCGTCAGCTGATCGCTCATCATATTTCTCCGAGAAACAGTTACACAGTTCCGCCACGCCTCCAGGGATGACCATGACGGAAGCGGGGGCGCTTAGCGGGGAAGCGGCGAAAATGCAAGCGCGGCGGCGCTTATTGTACCCGCTTCACCTTCAGCCCGTCGGTCTCGAGAATCGCGGGCACGCCGTCGGACCCGACGAGATGCCCCGCGCCAACCGCCATTAGCACCGTCCCTGGCTGTTCCAGCCGCTTTTTCACCCATGCACTCCAGCGGCGGTTGCGGTCGGTGATGATTGCCTTGCGCGCCGTCGGGACCGCGTCGACATCCTCGTTGATCACCTTCTCCAATGCCGCGACATCGCCGCGGCCCCAGGCGGCGGTCAGGGCGCCGACGTCCTTCACCGCACCGCCGGAATTTTCGGCTGCGCGGGTCAGGAGTGTGCGCTGGGTCTCGGGATCGAGGTTTTCGAACAGCATCAGCTGCTCGCGCGCGGTCTCGAGACCGCGGATCGGCTTTCCGGCGTCCTTGAATTGCTCGGTCAGTCGCGTTTCGACACCGTCCGACGAATCCAGCTGGGCATGTTGCGCCACGCGCTGACCCATGAGCACCATGACCGCCCAATCGTCGAGCGTATCGCCGCCGAAATTGCCGCCGCTCGCCTCCAGCGCCCGATAGCTGGCGAGGGCGGGGGGTGGCAGCCGCTTTTCCATTGCGAGCGGTGCGGTCCGGGGTGCGAGCGATTGGAAGACGCCGCCCGCCTCTGCCAGCTCCTCGGGCGACAATTCCATCACCAGTTCGTCGGCGGAGCCTATCGCGTCGGCGACCTTGCCGCCGTGCCAGTCAGTGCCGCGCGGCAGGGCGTGCATCGCGCCCAGCATATAGATTTGCGTGTCGTCGTCGGAGACCAGCCACATCGCCGGCTTAGCCTGCTGCGCGGGCTCGGCAGTGCCGCATGCGGCGAGCAGGCACGGCAAAAGGGCCGCCGCGATACGGCGACCCCGATGACCGGAAAGGCGGGACGCCCCGCTCAATATTTGACCCGTTTGGCAATCATGCCGCGTTCTTTCAGATAATCCTGGACGCTCTTGGCGCCTGCGAGATGGCCCGCGCCGACCGCGACGAACACGGTACCCGGCTGGTCCATCCGGGCTTTCAGCTGATCGGCCCATCGCGCGTTGCGATCCCAGAGCAGAACCTTGGCAAGTTCGGGCGTCTCGGCCAGGCTTTCGTTCATCGTTACGGCCAGCGCGTCGGGGTCGCCCTTTGCCCATTGCAGGACCATCTTGTCGAGTTGCGGCCCCAGCTTGTCGAGATCCCTGACCACCGAATTCAGAAAGCTGATCTGCTGGCTTTCGGGCAGCTTATCGAAATAGCCCAGCTGCTGGCTCAACGTTTCGAGGCCGACAACCGGCTTGGCGGATTTTTTGGCCGAGGCCGTCAACAGCTTTTCGACACCCTGTTCGGGGTCATAACCAAGTTTGGTGAGCGGCAGCACCGACAAGGTCATCGCAGGAAACCAAGGTTCGAACATATCGAACTGCGCCGGCGCGATGCCAAGGCTCGCCAGTGCGGCCTGATAAGCCTTGAGCTGTTCGGGGTCGAGCCGCGAGGAGAGCGTCTTGCCGTTCTGGTCGATCGCCAGTGGCATCATTTCCTTTACCATCGCCGCCTGGTCTTCGGGCATCACCATTTCGAGCATCAGCTCGTCGGATTTGTCGAACGCCGTCTTCACCGCTTCGTCGAACCAGCCGAGGCCGGGCTTCAGCACATGGACGGTGCCGAAGAGATAGATGGTGGTGTCCTTGTCCTTCACCACCCACAATGCGGGATCGGCATCGGTCGTGGCAGGGGTCGCTGCCGCGGCCGGCTCTGCGGCACGGGTGGCAGTGAGCATCGCCGACGGCGACAATGCGATGATCGCGCAAGTGGTGGCGAGTTTTTTGAACCAGCTTTTCATCGAGAATTCACTTTCGTTACGGGCGCTTATGGCCGGATCGAACGGGGAAAGGGAGCGGAAATACTCAGCGATATTTGAGCCACAGCCAGACGATAGCGTTGACCGCGAGCGCACCGAGGAACAACCGCATGACATCGGGCGCGGGCGCGAGGCTGGCACGGTAGAGCACCCACCATGTCGGTGCCGCGAGCGATAGCGCATACCAGGCCGCCGTGCCTGCCCACAGATAGGCGCGCTCTTCGTGGTCATCGACCGAGCGATGATAGAGGATCAGCGAGATCGCCAAGCCGACGACCCAGATTATCGACGCGCCGATCGCGAAACTGATCGGCAGCGCCGAATTGCTGAGCAGCGCAATGTCGATCGTCGCGCCGTCGCTCTGCGTGCTCTGCATCCAGGCGCCGAGTATGCCACCAAAAGCACAGGCAAGGCCGAGTGCAGTCCAGTAACGCTTGCGACGCGGCGACATCGGGCGCTTGATGTTTCGGGTCTCAGTCATTGGCGTTTCCTTCGTGGCCGTCATCGAAAATCTCCTCGATCGGCATGTCGAACAGCCGTGCGAGCTTGAACGCGAGTGGCAGCGACGGGTCATATTTCCCTGTTTCGATCGCGTTCACCGCCTGCCGCGAGACATCGAGCCGGTCGGCAAGTTCGGCCTGGCTCCAGTTCCGCATCGCGCGCAGCACTTTCAATTTGTTGTTCATTGGCGCCTCGCCAGCATTTCCATCCGAAAGATCACGGACTTTCCATAGCTCATCAAAATGCCGGGAAAGGGAATTTTTATGCGGTCCTTCGGGATGGTCGGGATTGGGGCGACAGGGTGGATGGTTTTCGCCTGACAAGAGACTGGAGCGCCGCCCGATGGAGGGCGCTCCAGCCCAAGTCGCCAGCCGTCACCGGGGAGGCACGGCGCGAGCGAAGTCGTCATGGCCATCGTTACCGGGCGCCGCCGGTCATCAGCAGTGCGAGCTGCGTGGCGCCCTGCGCCTGCGCGATGGCGCGCTGGGCATCGAGTTCTGCCTGGGCGAGCGCAGCCGAGACGCATGCCTTACGGCGGTTATTCTCTGTGGTGCCGCGAAGGCCGGTGCCGCAAACGCTCCGCGCGGCGGTCTTCAGGCGGGTGTTCAACTGGTCGCGATCGGTTGCGCGAGTGAGGTCCAGGTCGTCGAGGCGAACGACGGCGGCCTTGTCTTGGGCCTGCGCGGCGATTGGGGCGGCCGCAGCGGTGAGCGCAAGGGCTAGAATAAGGGGGCGGGTCATCATGTCTTTGCTCCTTTGGATCGAATGGGTTCTGGTCAACTCAACCTGTCTTCATGTAAGGTATGCATGACTATATGTCGCGATTCGCTGACTGTGTCAATAAAACCTTACAAAAAGTTCTGGACACCTGACCAAGTCGCGCTTTTTCGCGCCGTGATGAGCAGCGGTGAGCCTTGACCGTGCGCTGTTGCTGCGCCAATGCGGCGACGATTTTTTGCACCTGCGAAGGAATACCGGCAGTGGCCGACGGGGCGGACAAGACACCACTCAGCTTTCAGGACATGATCCTGACGCTGCATGCCTATTGGAGGGCGCGCGGCTGTGCGATTTTGCAGCCCTATGACATGCGCGTTGGCGCCGGGACATTCCATCCCGCGACGACGCTGCGCAGCCTTGGCCCCGAGCCGTGGAACGTCGCCTATGTCCAGCCGAGCCGCCGCCCGACCGACGGCCGCTATGGCGAGAACCCAAACCGGCTCCAGCATTATTACCAGTATCAGGTGATCCTGAAGCCGTCGCCCGCCGACCTGCAGGAACGATATCTGGGCAGCCTCGCCGCGATCGGCATCGACCCGCTGCTCCACGACATCCGCTTCGTCGAGGACGATTGGGAAAGCCCGACGCTCGGTGCGTGGGGGCTGGGCTGGGAAGTCTGGTGCGACGGGATGGAAGTCACCCAGTTCACCTATTTCCAGCAAATGGGCGGCTTTGACTGCAAGCCCGTCGCGGGCGAGCTCACCTACGGGCTCGAGCGCCTCGCCATGTATATCCAGAATGTCGACAATGTGTACGACCTGCGCTTTTCCGACGCGGTCGGCGATGTTGCCGCGGTCAGCTATGGCGATGTGTTCCTCGAGAATGAAAAGCAGTTCTCGAAATGGAATTTCGAGGTAGCCGACACCGACACTTTGTTTGCGGGGTTCAAGGCGGCCGAGGCCGAATGCCAGCGCGCGATCGCAGCGAACGTGCCGCTCGCAGCCTATGACCAGGCGATCGAGGCGAGCCATTTGTTCAACCTGCTCCAGGCGCGCGGCGTGATCAGCGTCCAGGAACGCGCCAATTATATGGCCCGCGTCCGCGACCTCGCGAAAGGCAGCTGCAAGGCGTGGATCGACAGCCAGTCGGCCGCATGGACCGCGAAATATCCGGGGTGGACGCTGTGATTGAGGGGTGGGCTGTGACCGACTTTCTTCTCGAACTGCGCAGCGAGGAAATCCCGGCGCGGATGCAGGCCGGTGCGCGCGCCGAGCTGGAAAAGCTGTTCCGGGCGCAAATGTCCGCTGCGGGCATCGACGTCGGCGACCTCACCATCTGGTCGACCCCGCGCCGCCTCGCGCTGATCGCCAAGGGCCTTCCGCAAGCGACCGCCGCAGTCAGCGAGGAACTCAAAGGCCCGCGCAGCAGCGCCCCGCCGCAGGCGCTCGAAGGTTTCTTGCGCAAGACCGGGCTGACGCAGGATCAACTCGAAGACCGCGACGGCGTCTATTTCGCCGTCATCGACAAGCCCGGTCGCGCGACCGCCGAGGTGCTGGCCGAAGCCATCCCCGCAATCGTCCGCGCCTTCGCCTGGCCCAAGTCGATGCGCTGGGGCAAGGCGAGCGCCAGCAGCGAAAGCCTCCGCTGGGTGCGCCCGCTGTCGGGCATCGTGGCGATCTTTGGCGAAGAGTTGATTCCATGTGAAGTTAGCGGGATTTCCGCAGGCTACGCAACGCGCGGCCACCGCTTCCACTGCCCGGGCGAGATCACGATCGGCTCGGCATCGGACTATGCCGAGAAGCTGCGCGCCTGCCACGTCATCGTCGACCATGAGGAGCGCCAGTCGATCATCCGCGACGGCGCCGCCAAGGCCGCGGCCGACGCCGGGCTGACGCTCGTCGAGGACGAGGGGCTGGTGATCGAGAATGCCGGGCTCACCGAATGGCCGGTGCCCTTGCTCGGCCGCTTCGACGAAGCGTTTCTGGAAGTGCCACCCGAGGTCATCCAGTTGACCGCGCGCGTGAACCAGAAATATTTCGTCGTGAACGATGCGGGCGGCAAGCTCGCCAACGGTTTCGTCTGTACCGCGAACATCGACGCGGTCGATGGAGGGGCGGAGATCGTCGCGGGCAACCGCAAGGTGCTGGCGGCGCGTCTGTCCGATGCGCGCTTCTTCTGGGAGCAGGATCGCAAGACGAAGCTGGAAGATCACGCGAAGAAGCTCGATCGCATCACTTTCCACGAAAAGCTCGGCACCGTCGCCGACAAGGTCGAACGGGTCGCGAAGCTCGCCGAATGGCTGGCGAGCGAAGGCATCGTGCCGAACTGCGACCCCGCGCTCGCGCGGCAGGCGGCGGAATTGGCGAAGGCCGATCTCGTCACCGAAATGGTCGGCGAATTCCCCGAATTGCAAGGCCTGATGGGCGGCTATTACGCCCGCGCCGAAGGCCTGCCCGATGCCGTCGCCGACGCGATCCGCGACCATTACAAGCCGGTCGGGCAGGGCGATGACGTGCCCACCGCGCCGGTTACGGTGGCTGTGGCTCTGGCGGACAAGCTGGATACACTTTTTGGCTTCTTCCGCGAGGATATGTTCCCGACCGGATCGAAAGATCCGTTCGCGCTTAGGCGTGCAGGCATTTCTTCGCTGCGTCTAATTCTGCAAAATGGGTTGAAGTTATCGACTGACGCCGCAGCGACCCAATGGCTTGGTCAAAGCGATCCGGCTGCCCAATTGAACGAAAAGCAGATCGCTGATCGCAAAATTCTAACATCGATTCCTGACTTTTTGACGGAACGCTTGGCGGTCCAACTGCGCGAAACTGGCATATCGGCAGATGTGGTGCAGGCTTCCCGCGAGTGGAATGGCCGAGATGACACCCGGCTTGATCGCACCGAGGCGCGCGCTCGAGACTTGCAAGCATTCCTGGCGACCGAGGACGGCGCCAACCTGCTGGCGGGCTACAAGCGCGCGGCGAATATCCTGAAGCAGGCAGGCGAGGTGAGCGCTACACCCGCCGCGACGCCGCCGACCGATGCCGACGCCGCGCTGCTCGCTGCGCTCGACGCCGCGGAGCCCGCGGCTTCCGCCGCGGTCGCCGAAGAACGCTTCACCGACGCCATGGCCGCGCTCGCCAGCCTCCGCGCCCCGATCGACGCCTTTTTCGACGGCGTGATGGTCAACGACCCCGACGAGACGGTCCGCGCCTATCGCCTCGGCCTGCTCGCGCGATTTACCGGCGCGGTGCATGGCGTTGCCGATTTCTCGAAGATCGAGGGCTGAACCTACGGCCCCTTTGAACGAACGAAGCAAAACTGAATCGACGAAGTGCGATTGCATACCTACCCAGCCGCAACCTCCTCCCCGGGGCAGCAGGAGCATAAGATGACGACGATGGTGCATTTGTTCGGCGGCAACGCGACGACAAAAGAACGCTCGAAGGAATTGCTGGGCGGCAAAGGGTCCAACCTCGCCGAAATGGCCTCGATCGGCCTGCCGGTGCCCCCGGGCTTTACGATCACCACCGACGTCTGCACCGCTTATTATGCCAATGGAGAGCAATTTCCCGCGGGGCTGATCGAAGAGGTCAACGCGGGCATCGCGCATATCGAGGGCATCACCGGCAAGACATTCGGCGACCCCGCCGACCCGCTGCTCGTGTCAGTCCGTTCGGGCGCGCGGGTGTCGATGCCGGGGATGATGGACACAGTCCTCAACCTCGGGCTCAACGACCGCACTGTTATTGGTCTCTCCGACGCGTCGGGCGATCCGCGCTTCGCGTGGGACAGCTATCGCCGCTTTGTCCAGATGTACGCCGATGTCGTCATGGGGCTCGACCATGCCGAGTTCGAGGAGGCGCTGGAAATTGCCAAGGAAGACAGAGGCTTCTACCTCGATACCGAGATGTCGGCTGAAGACTGGCAGGCGCTGGTCAAGGAATATCAGGCGATCGTCGAGCGTGAGACCGGCGCGCCGTTTCCGCAGGAGCCCAATGACCAGCTGTGGGGCGCTGTCGGCGCCGTCTTCGCGAGCTGGGAAAGCGACCGTGCGAAAGTCTATCGCCGCCTGAACTCGATCCCCGCCGAATGGGGCACCGCGGTCAATATCCAGGCGATGGTGTTCGGCAATATGGGCGACACCTCAGCGACCGGCGTGGCGTTCACGCGCGATCCCGCAACCGGCGAGCGGGCCTGGTACGGCGAATGGCTGATTAACGCCCAAGGCGAAGATGTCGTCGCGGGCATCCGCACGCCGCAATATCTGACCAAGATCGCGCGCGAAACGGCGGGCGCCAAGCCGCTGTCGATGGAAGAGGCGATGCCCGAGACTTTCAGCGAGCTCGGCCGCGTCTTCGACACGCTCGAGACGCATTATCGCGACATGCAGGACATCGAGTTCACCGTCGAACGGGGGACGCTGTGGATGCTCCAAACGCGTTCGGGCAAGCGCACCGCGAAGGCAGCGCTCAAGATCGCGGTCGATATGGTGGCTGAAGGGCTGATTTCCGAAGAAGAAGCCGTCGGCCGCGTCGATCCGGGCGCGCTCGACCAGCTGCTCCACCCGACGCTCGACCCGAAAGCGCCGCGCGATGTGCTGACCAAGGGACTTCCGGCAAGCCCCGGCGCCGCGTCGGGCAAGATCATGTTCACCGCCGATGGCGCTGAAAAGGCCGCCGAAATGGGCGAGGCCGTGATCCTCGTTCGCGTCGAAACCAGCCCCGAGGACATCCACGGCATGCACGCCGCGAAGGGCATATTGACCGCGCGTGGCGGTATGACGTCACATGCCGCCGTAGTGGCGCGCGGCATGGGCCGCCCGTGCGTCTCGGGCGCGGGCGGGCTGTCGATTGACGGCGCCGCGCGGATCTTGCGCGTGGGCGGGCGAGAACTGCGCGAAGGCGACATTTTGACGCTCGACGGCTCGACCGGCGAAGTGATGGCGGGCGAGGTGCCGACGCTGCTTCCCGAACTCGTCGGCGATTTCGGCACTTTGATGGTCTGGGCTGATAAGGTGCGCCGCATGAAGGTGCGCGCCAACGCCGAAACCCCGCAGGACGCGCAGGTTGCGCGCGACTTCGGCGCCGAGGGCATCGGGCTCTGCCGCACCGAGCATATGTTCTTTGACGCCGCTCGCATCACCGCCGTGCGCGAAATGATCCTCGCCGAGAATGAGGCGGGCCGCCGCGCTGCGCTCGCGAAACTGCTTCCCGAACAGCGTGCCGACTTCGCTGGAATTTTCCAGGTGATGGCGGGGCTGCCGGTCACGATCCGCTTGCTCGATCCGCCGCTCCACGAATTTCTTCCGACACGCGAAGAGGATTTCGCCGATGTCGCCGAGGCCGCCGGCGTTGGCATCGAGGCACTCAAGGCACGCGCCAACGAGCTGCACGAATTCAATCCGATGCTCGGCCACCGCGGCTGCCGCCTTGGCGTAACCTATCCCGAAATTTACGAGATGCAGGCGCGCGCGATCTTCGAGGCGGCGTGTGACGTCGCCGCCGAAACCGGCGCCGCGCCGATTCCGGAGGTGATGATCCCGCTCGTCGCGACGCGCCGCGAATTCGATCTGATGAAGGCGGTCGTCGACGCGCAGGCGAAGGCGGTGTTCGCCGAAAAGGGCCGCGAGATCGCTTACCTCGTCGGCACGATGATCGAACTGCCGCGCGCTGCGTTGATGGCGGGCGAGATTGCCGAGACCGCCGAATTCTTCAGCTTCGGTACCAACGACCTGACGCAGACGACGATCGGCATAAGCCGTGACGATGCGGGCCGCTTCCTCACGCAATATGTCGACAAGGGCATCTTCCTGACCGACCCGTTCGTCAGCCTCGACGTCGAAGGCGTCGGCCAGCTCATCGAAATCGCCGCCGATCGCGGGCGCAAGACGCGTCCCGACGTCAAGCTTGGCATTTGCGGCGAGCATGGCGGCGACGCCCCGAGCATCCATTTCTGCGAAAAAACCGGCCTCGACTATGTCAGCGCCTCGCCCTACCGTGTGCCCATCGCACGTCTGGCGGCAGCACAGGCAGCCCTGAAAAAAGGGTAAGCGCAGAGGGGGAGGGCGCATGAAGAGCTGGCACCGCTATGCGATCACCTTGGTGGGCGGCTTGGCGGTGGGGCTCGGCGCCGCATGGGCGCTGACCGACAGCGGTTTGCGCGATGGCGCGGTCGAGAACGGTCCGTGGAGTACCTCGCTCGGCTATGGCACGAAAGCCACTGACCCGATCACGCGCGCGGTGGTTGCGCGCGCCGGGCTGCTCGCGCTTCCCGCGAAAGAAACCGTCTATTGGTCGGCCCAAACCGACGCCGCGGGCGCCACGCTCGACGGCAACTGCCGCTATCGCCTGTCGGGCGCGCCGCTCGATGCGCGCTGGTGGAGCGTCACAATTTACGACGAGGCGGGCTATCTCGTCGCCAATCCGGCGAAGCTTTGGTCGGTGAACGGCGCCAATGTCGTGCTCGATACCAAAGGCGAATGGCGCGTCACCATCGCCCCCACAAAGCCAGCCGGTGGCGCGTGGTTGCCGGGAACGAAGGGCCAGCCGTTCCACCTGACCCTGCGGATGTATAATCCGGGCAAGGCGTTCCGCGCCGACCCGCAAAAGGCTGCGCTCCCGCAAATCGTGAAGGAGGGCTGCTGAGATGCGGAGCTGGCTCGGCCCGCTTGCCTTCGGCCTGATTGTCGCGGCCGCCACGGCCTATGCCGCAATCTCGGCGATTCCCTATGGTTTGATGAGCGTGGCGATGGAACGGCTGGGCCAGGGCGGCGTCAATCGCATGTCCTACGCCAATCTCGCGACGGCGGCATATCAGCCGGTCGTGCGGCCCAGTCCTGATCTGGCTTATTCAAGCTGCTCTTACGATCTGTCGGAAGGACCCATCTCGATCGACGTCACGCCGGTCGAAGGGCGTTATAGTTCGCTCAGCATTTTCGATGCCGCGACCGACGTGATTTTCGTGCGCAACGACGTCGAGGCGGGCGGCAAGCCATTTCGAATCGTCGTCGCGCGTGCCGGGCAGACGGTGCCGAAAGGTGCCGAGATTGTTCGCACGAACCATGATTATGGCATCGCGCTGATCCGTCTTTTGCTGAAAGATCCTGCGGAAATCGGTGCGCTCGATACGGTGCGCCGACAATCTTCGTGCCGCCCGGTAACAAATCCGAAATAGGGGGTTGCGCGCCCGCGCACTGCCCCTTAAAGGCGCCTCTCCACGCACCCGTAGCTCAGCTGGATAGAGCATCAGACTACGAATCTGAGGGTCGGGCGTTCGAATCGCTCCGGGTGCACCATTACCTTCCTGCCATGGTCCGATGCGGTCGGCAGAGCGGGTCTCTCTCATATTTATTGTGCGGTGAAGTGACCGTCGGCGCAGCTGTCGGCTGGTGCTTTCGGCGGATCGCATATTGCGGTAAGAGCGCTGCGTGATCGCGGGATCGTCAAACGTTCGGGATAGACCTGATAAGCGGAGTCCTTTGCGCAGGCCAGGATGACGATCGAACCAATTGTCCGGAGAAAATGCAGATGGCGGACGAGGTCGAGCTGAAACTCGAAATAGCGAGCGAGGACGCCGAAAAATTCGAGGCGTCGGGTTTGATGGCGGGTGCCTCCCAAAAAATGCGCCAAATATCGACCTATTTCGATACCCCCGACCATGATATCGCGAACGCGGGCTTTTCGCTTCGCATCCGCCATTCGGGCAAGGCGCGCGTCCAGACGATCAAGGCGGACGGCGCGAATACAGGCGGCCTCTTCATTCGATCCGAGTGGGAGCGCGCGGCGGAAAACGACACGCCGGTCCTCGACTATACCACGCCGCTTCCCTCGCTGCTCGGCGACAAGATCGATGCTGTCGCGCCGATCTTCGAGGTGCAGATCGACCGCCAGCGCTGGATGATCGCCGAAGACGGCGCAACGATCGAACTAGTGCTCGACCGCGGCGAGGTCGTGGTCGGCGAGCGCCGGTCGCCGGTGTGCGAGATAGAACTTGAGCTGAAGTCCGGCGATACAGCCGCACTATTTGCTTTCGCGCGCCGGATCGAAGCGGCGGTGCCGATACGTCTTGGTGTGTTGAGCAAGGCGGAGCGCGGCTATCGGCTCGCCGACGCTGCCCCGACCAGGTTCATGGCCGAAGCGATAATGCTCGCCGGCGACACGACCGCGGGAGAGGCGTTCAGGGCGATTACGCAATCCTGCATCCGGCAATTCCGGCTCAACGAGACGCTTTTGCTTACGAGCCGGAACGCCGACGCGCTGCATCAGGCGCGGGTGGCGCTGCGCCGTCTTCGATCGGCTTTCTCGATATTCAAACCGCTGCTGGGTGACGCCGGCATGGACTTGCGCACGGAACTGCGTTGGCTGGCGTCGGAGCTGGGCAATGCGCGCGATCTCGACGTGCTCCTGAAACGTGCCGAGGATGGACCTCTGCACGACCGGATCGCAGCGATGCGTGAGGGCGCCTATGACGGCGTGTGCGAAACTCTTTCCTCCGTGCGGGCCCGCCAGCTCATGTTCGACGTGACGGCGTGGGTCGCGACCGCGGACTGGTTGGCGACGGAGGGCGGAGAGGGCGAAGGCCATCGACCGGCGCGCGACTTCGCGGCCAGGGCGCTCGACCGCTATCGGCGAAAGGTGAAGCGCAAGGGACGCGACCTGGCCGCTCTCGACGACGATGCGCGGCACGAGGTGCGCAAGAGCGCGAAGAAGCTGCGCTATGCAGCGGAATTCTTTGCCGGTTTGTTCGAACGCAAGGGTGAAAAGCGGCGACAAAAACGTTTCGTCAAGGCACTCGAAGCGCTTCAGGACCAACTCGGCGCGCTCAATGATCTTGCGACCGCACCCGGCCTGCTGACGAGACTTGGCATCGCGGATAGCCCCGGAGCGGCTGAATTAATGGCCCATGGCAAGAGGGGGCGGCTGATCGAAGCCGCGGCCGATGCGCACGCGGACTTCATCGATACCAAACGGTTCTGGTGAAGCGCGAGTGACGCGGCCGCCGCGTTCGCGACGTGCACGCCAGTCAGGCATTCGGTTTTGGCGGAGCGGGTGGGATTCGAACCCACGATAGGCTTTTGACCTATACTCACTTTCCAGGCGAGCGCCTTCGACCACTCGGCCACCGCTCCGCATGCACTGGAACGGGCGCCCTAATCGCTTGGCAGGGCTTTCGCAAGCCGATTGGGCGTGGCAGACAACAGTCATGAAACATCTGCTCATGTCGGTCGCTGTTGCCGCATCGCTCGTCCTCCCCGCATCCGCCGAAGAGCCCGCACCTGTGCTGTCGCCGGGAGAGGTCGCAGCAGCGGCGCCAGCGATCGACTGGGTCGCCATCGCACCATCGGACCTGCTGGTGATGGACCTCGCGCCCGACGCAGCGGGTAAGGCCCGCCGCGTTGTCATCCAGCTGATGCCTGCGCCCTTCAGTCAGGGATGGATCGGCAACATCCGCAAGCTCGCCGCCGCGCATTGGTGGGACGGAACGAGCGTGAACCGTGTGCAGGATAATTATGTCGCGCAATGGGGCGATGCGACCGAGAAGAAGGCGCTACCCCAAGGGTTGGCGACGGTTCCGGAGGGGGATTATGTCGTCAGTCGCGCAGGTGCCGGGGGATGGCACGCCGCGAGAGCGATGCATAATTCTGCGCCGGTCATTTCAGATCCTTACGCGTCCAGCCAGGCGCTTTGGGGCTGGCCTGTCGGTCACGGCAAGGACGGCGAATTCTGGCCCATCCATTGCTATGGCGCCGTCGGCGTCGGCCGCAACATGTCGCCGGACACCGGCAGCGGAGCGGAACTTTATGCTGTCATCGGCCACGCGCCGCGGCATCTCGACCGCAATATCGCCGTCGTTGGCCGCGTGATCAGCGGGATCGAGCATCTGTCGAGCCTGCCGCGCGGGACGGGCGCGCTCGGCTTTTACGAGGATGCGGCCGAACGCGTCGCGATCCAGTCGATTCGCGTTGCAACCGACCTACCTGCCGCAGACCAGCCGCGCTTTGAGTATCTATCGACCGAAAGCGACAGCTTTACGCGCTATGCCGATGCGAGCGCGAACCGGCGTGACCCCTTCTTCATTCGCCCCGCCGGCGGCGCCGACATCTGCAACATTCCGGTGCCGGTCCGCCCGGTCGCCGCAAAGTAATTCCTTGGAGGATTTCACCGCCACGACGCCGCTGTGGCGCTGGCAATCGGCGACTGCGCCCGCGGCGTGGTTCTTCCTTACCATATCGGGTGACGCCGCCGACGGGATTCGCATGGCGGCGATGACCGGCCAGTGGCTCGACGGACGAAAGGGATTCGGATCGGCGCGTGTCGAGGCGCATATCGGCGACACGCGATGGAAGACGTCGGTTTTTCCGCATAAGGAAAGCGGCGGTTGGCTGCTGCCGGTCAAGGCCGCTGTGAGGAAAGCCGAGGGGATCGCCGAGGGCGACGACGTGACGGTGACTGTCAGTCTTTAGGCGGCAATTCGGCCTTAATGTCGCGCGCCTGCGCCTTGCGCTTGCGCAGATTGGCGCGCAGCGCTTCGGCCAGGCGGCGCTCGCGTTCGAGGTCGGTGGGGGAGGGCGTTTTGCTCACTCAAAGCGCCATGCCCGCGAAATCGCCATAGCGTCAAGTCTGGTGCCTTGACAGGTGCGGGGTGTGCCGCCATAGGCCGCGCCTGTCCAGCAAACTTGCTTTTGCGGGCGTTTCGGTTGCTGCTGTAGCTCAGTGGTAGAGCGCGTCATTGGTAATGACGAGGTCGACAGTTCAATCCTGTCCAGCAGCACCATTTTCCGGCCGCCAGCCTTTGCGGAGCTGGGTGAAAGTTTCCGAAAATGATCAGTATAGCGGACTTTTCGGGCAAAGTTGAGGAACGGATTGGCAAAGCGATCGACGCCTTGGGAAACCAGGGAGGCGATGTCGTCTTTCCGCCCGGTCGCTATCATTTCGAACGCGAGCTGACGCTCACCGGGAAATCGCACATCCGCTTTATCGGGCATGATGCCGTGATTGACGGCAAAGCCGCGCGATCCTATTTCGACATGAACGGCTGCGTGGACATTTCGTTCGAGGGTTTCCGTTTCGACGCCTGTTTCGGGCTTCTGCCCGCCTATCGGAGTTTTTCCGACGGTATCAGGCAGACGCCGATCCGCTTCATGAACAGCCAAGGCCTGACGATTCGCTCTTGCCGGTTTGCGAACCTCTATACCGTCTTCGTATACGCTTATGGGTCGACCAATATCGGCATCACGCACTGCGAATTTTCATCGCCCACGCAAAATCAGGATCAATATCTCTCCTTCGTCGAATTTCTGACATGCGGCGGCGCGATCAATATCGAGGATAATCTATTCTGTGGCGCGCCGACGACGGTCAACGACAAATCGCCCGCGGCCGTTGCCGCATCGGGCCTGTCGGGCAGTCTCACGATTTCGAGAAACCGCGCGCAGCATTGCGGTCGAAATAATGGAGGCTCTCATCGTCTCGCTTGTTTCGACCTCTATGCCGACACCGTCAACGTCACGGTCTCGGGCAACACTGCGCTCAACTGCCGCGAGCAGTTCATGCGCATTTCGACCAGCGTGAATGTCGTCGTCGACCAGAATTTCGTGACGACCGCGGCGGAGGCGGATGGTGAATATTCCACGCTGTCGATCGAGAGCGGATCCTGGCCAAAGGCCGCGCACCCTGTTTGCAAGAATATCCGGATCACCGACAATAATTTCCTTTGCTATCGAAACCCCCAGGCGTTTGCGATCGGCGTTTCTTCCTATGATTGGGGTGGCGGGGCGGAAAACGTCCGTATCGAAGGAAATTCGATACAGGGGTATGATCGCGCCTTTTACGTCGCGGGCCCGTTTCGAGATTTGGCGATCATCGGCAACCGCGCAAAAGACGTCAATGCGTTCATAGATATGACCATGGCGGGCAGTGTCCCGATCACCTCGATACTGGGCACCGAGCGGTCATCCTCGTTCGATGGGTTGGTCGTCGAGGGCAATGAGGCTGAAATCACATCCGGGTCGAACACCGTCCCGGTATCTTTCAGCATCGGCCAGGCGCGACGCTACACCGGAACCGTCGGGCAATTTTCCTTTCGGCGCAACCTGCTGTCGGGGACGTCCGCGGGTACCGCTATCGCGGTGAATTGCTTTTTCAATGCATCGACCCCGCAGGGGTGGTTCGATGCGAGCAACAACCGGATACGCGGCTATGCGACGCCCTTCTATCTGCGATCGATCAAACAGGTGTGGGTCAATGACAATGTCGTAGAAGGGATGACCTCGCTTTATCTCACCGACGGAACGGTTCAATCGCTGGAAACGCTCCGTAATCGCAAATGAAATGGCGGGGCCGCGTCCAAGGCAACCGGTGTCCCGCTAATCGATCCCGGTCCTACGGTCTGAGCGAGAAGACAGATCCATCAGCCCCCTTTGCCGGATGACCGGGACTCATTCGATTGATCAGTCCGTGGCAAGGGTGCCTGACGAATATGAGACAGGTATGAGACGACCGCTCCCGACGACCTTCGCCATCAAGCCTCTAGCTCTCAGCCCGTATCGCGTGCGCACCCTGTTGATCAAGCAACGCACGCAGTTGGAAACATGATATGCAGCTTGCTCGCCGAACTGGGCATCGCCCTTTCGGTCGGGATCGTGAAGGCACTGCAGATGGCGCGGTAGATCGTCGACGGCGAGTCCAACTTTGATTTGCCGACCGAGGCGACCAGCGTCGTCACCATGTTGGCAGGGCAGTTGCTCCAGCTTAACACCCAACTGCTTGAGCTCGATCTGAGTCTAGGCGCTCTGCAGCGCAGCGATTATCCAGTCATCGCCCGAGGCTTGCAATACTCGGGTCAGTGGGGCGTTCCGTTTCGCGAGATGGCGCATCATCTTGTCCACCCGGTCGCATGAGGAACCGATGAAAACTGAAAAGAAGAAATGGCGTGATCTAGCGCTTGTGGCGGAATTCTGGTTCGTAATGTTACTGACAGTGGGGGCCTTCCTATATGGCGCATGGCAGCTGTTCTAGGGCTGGTCGCGTCAGTCCGATTTTGAGGCGCGCCCGGCAGGTCCAGCCCGTGCCTACTCCCAATGTGCCCTAGCCGCTTTTTATGCCTCAACTTATCCGGTGCCCGGTCTTGCCGCGGCAAGGCGATCCCGCAAGTAATGTTCGATTTCCTGGGCGCCGCGCTCACTTAGCGCGATCTGCACGTCGTTCTCTCCGGGACCGGGATGCGACCAGACAACGAGGTCCTGGTCGATCAGCAGACGCATCCAGCGGAGCGCAGTCGTCGCGCTCACGACTGTCGAGGCGCACAGCTTCCCGGCGTCGATCGATCGACCGCCATGCCGATGGATGTAAAGTTCGAGGAGCATGTCCCACGCGGGTTCGTTGAAGAATTCATATCGGATCAACCTGTTGCGTCGCCGCCGGTCCTGCGCTTCGCGGCGCGCTATCGCGGCGAGCCTGTCGCGTTCATCGCCGCCGCGGATGATGCAATAGCGCGCGGCGTCGCCGGGGTTGTTGCCTTGCGCCCGAGAGGTCACAGCAATTCTCTTTCGCGCATGCTGATGATCCTGCTGGCGCCGACGATCAAATGGTCGAGTATCTGGATTCTCACCGAGCTGGCGATGAGCACAATGCGGCGGGTGAGCGCGACATCGTTGTCGCTGGGCTCGGCCGATCCCGACGGGTGGTTGTGCGCAAGGATGATGCCATGTGCCCCGAGATCGAACGCGCGTGAGAGAAGGCGGCGCAAGTCGCCTTCGACGTGGCCCGTGGTCCCCTCGGCAAGAATTTCATCGGCGAGATAGCCACAGTCGTGCGTCACGAAGGTCGCGTGCAGGCGCTCAGTGGTTGCGTTGCCGAGGATGAGGCTGAGGTAGGACCGAAAGACGGGGTCGAGCGGCGATACCGGGGAGCGCTGCACTCCCTCGCGAAGCCCCGCGTGGACGAGACGCCGCGCGGCGAGAATCGACTTGGCGAGCTTGCGGTCATCACCCAGCGCCTCGGCAAGCTGTTCGGGCGTGGCCGCGAGCGCGCGGCCCAGGCTCCCGAAATGCGCGATCAGGCGATTGGCTGCGAGCGGCGAGTCCCTGCCCGCAAAGGGCTCGAGGAGATCCGCCAAGACCGATACGGCCCGTAACGCACCTTCCTCCGGGCATGGCGCCAGAGGCCGGCTGCCATCACGAGGAGCACGACGTAATAGGGCACGTAGGTCATGAGGCCATAGGCCAACTTGGGGAGTGTTTCGGTGAGTTCGCGCGCGAAGTGCGAGATCACCGATACGAGCTGAAATGCCGCGAGCCATAATGGATAGACCCTGTTCGCCCGGAGCGCGATGGCAATGAAAGCTGTCGCGGCTCCGAGGTCGATGAACAGATGCCAGATGTCGACCGCACCATAGACCGGTCCTTGCAAGAGCAAGGCATGGTAGGCGGCGTCGCCATATGTCATCACGAATAGAGTCGCTGCGCAGCCCCGTTCAGGCGCCTCTCCCCACCTCAGCGCGGCCAAGACGAGAAGTGCGACGGAAGCGAGATTGACTATCAGGAGCGGGCTCACCCGCCCTAGGTGCCTCCGCGCAGCGACAACGTCAATCAGGCGGCGACCTGACGGACCTCTTCGCTCGCTTCCATATAGGCGAGCGTATCATCATGTCCGGGCGCGCCGGTAATCAACGTCTTCGCATCGACGAGCGCGCTATGCGACCGGAAAAGGTCGTTTTGCGCGCTGATCTTCGATTGGACTGCGCGGCCGAGCCGGATCACCGCTTCCTGTCCGACATGCGGCGCCGGAACATCTTCGACCTGGCGGGCGCGAAGGATCGAACTCATTACCGCAAGGGTCGCGATCAGGCTTTCGTCGGCCTTTGCCTCTGCGTCGCGAATCTGGCTCCGGAGCCGCGCCATAAAGGCTGGAACCGCAGCAGCCGTCCCGGCCTGATCCCGCTCATTCGCATCTGTCTTGTTCATGGTCGTCCCCCCGGCACGCGGCGCTCGTCGGCGCGGGCCTGTCATCTTCGATCAGGGCGGCTAGCTCACGACCTCCGCGATGCCTTGGGCCAGGGCGAGGCCGAGGACCAGGCTGGCAATGATCGCGAGCAACAAGACTGCGATCGCCGTACCGCGGGTGAGCGTGGCATTTTCGCCGTCGAGCACCCTGGGGACCACCCTTGGCTCTTCCGGCTTGGTCCAGGGCGCGTCGATCCTGACGGTCAGCGAGTCCTGGAAAGCGAGTTGTGGCTCGGTTTCGTCCCGGGCTTTTCTTCCCTCGTCCGCCTCGGGTTCGGCGAGGTCAATTTTTTGCTCGGTAGTTTCTACACATGAAGCGGCGGGCATCATTCGCGGAAATTCGTCCGGGCTCTCGCGGTAAAGGCGAGCGAGCTGCAGGCGCGTTATGTCGCCGAAGCGCGAACGCAGGATTTCGATATGCCGGTTGACCGCCGATTCCGACGCGCCGAGTTGGTAGCCGATTTCCTTGCTGGTCAGCCCGCGAGCAAGGAGTTCGAGCACCGCCGACTGCTTTTCGGTCAGCAACTTGAACCGGCTGCCGCTTGATTTTGATTCGTTATTCATCGGCTAAGTCCCGTCGCAGTTAACCATGACTGGGTAGCGCGGCGCAAGGTGAGCCCCGTCGTCGCAGCGCCATTCCCGCTTTGCTTGCAGTAACAATCGGAGCCTTCCCGAACACGGATCCTCGATTCAAGGGCAAGTGCCACGCTCGCCTCCGATTTCGCGGGCCAATTCCGTATTTTCTTCCTCCTATTGGAGCGAGGCTTCGCCGACTGCCGGTCCGCGTCTAAACGGTTAATGCAATTATGATCGAAACTCCGAAAAGGTCATATCGAAATGGTGCCAACTTGGAGATAACTACCGCTAAGGATCGAGAAAGTTCGCCGCGACCACTCCAAATCAGGTCAGGCGGATCGTTCAATTGGTGATAGAGCCCTGGGTTGGACTCCTCCGGCCGAGCAAGGCCCGCCGGAGAAAAGGTAAAGGGTGCTATCGTTTCCGCTCTCATCGGCAATGGACCGGGAGCAGACCAACTTCGCGCTGCACGCGCGGATGCCTTTCATTGCGGGGCAAGCTGTCCCGCAGCGGAACTCAAAAAGCTTTGGTTGTGAATCGGACCCGATTTGGTGCGGTGCGCGCGTCATTTGCATCCATACCCGTCGTGAAAAGGTTTCGCTGCGCATGTTAGTTTGCTATCTGCCGCGCGCCTCGCCATCAGCTGTCGGCTGTCCCGGACAAGAGGTCGATGATGCGTGGGGTGCAATGGCCGACGATATCAACATCAATGACGATGCGCTCCGCGCCGTCCGTGACGCGCTCGTAGCGCAATTGGTTCGCCTCGAGCAGCTTGGTGAAGGATGGTCTGCGAACGAACTCAGTCTCGTAATAGATCGTCTAAACAATCGACTGGGTGAAGCTCCGAGCGAAGAGGAAATCGAACGGCTGCGCCGAAATCTCTTCATGAATTGAAGCAGCGACCTGGCAGCGGCTAACGGTCGGCCTGTGATGCGGGGTGGTCAACCGTCATAGTCATTGAAATAAGTGTCCAGCTCGGCACGTGTCGTTTCGGCGAGCTGGATGAAGATACGCCGACCGTCGTTCGGATCGGCGACCCGGACAAAATATCCCGCGTCGGTCATGGTCTTGATCCAGCGCAGCGCTGTTGTTGCGGGAACGGCCGCCGCTATGCAAAGGCTCGAGACCGACACATTCTTTCCCCCTTCATAGTGGGCGGCATAGAGGTCGAGCAGCATGTCCCAGGCGGGATCGGCAAACATGTCGGCTGGAAAATGCCGCTCGCGCTCGCGGCGCTGGCGGATGAGACCGCGCACGAAGCGCGCCCGGCTGCGCGTGAAGCCCTGCGGGCCGTTGCTGGCGGGCCTCGCCTCGAAACCCGAGTGCAGCATTGCGAAAGGAGCATTGGGCACCAGCCGTTCGAGCGGCACGCCAGCGCTCGCTTGATCGACCGTTTCGACCGCGTAGGTCTGCCGCATGGGCGACGGTGCGCCTATTCCCGCGTTTCCTACCGCGTCCATCCCTCGCAAAATGCGGGCAAGATCGCGTTCAATCTGATTTATCCGGCCGTGCAGTTCCTCGTCATAACCGGCGCGCTCTTCTGCCATCTCAGCCATACGTTTCCCTTTTCCCCACAAGCGACACGATCGATTATGTCCGAAATCTAACATGGTTTCTGCGCCATTTACATCCGAAGCGGAGCGGAAGCCCTTTGCCCTGCAAACTGTCGCGAAATGAACTGAGCACTCGAATTAAGTAACATATACAAGGAGGTATGGCCTCAACTCGACCGGGTATGTCCGGTCACGGTTGCACATTGTTGCCAGATTGAAACCATCGGGAAACCATCGAGCCTTCGACAGGTCGTTAAGGGCGCCAAAGCGGCGCTTGGCGGGCGCCCTTGCTCCGTTCCGGCGTCGGCGCCGACCCGATAGGCCATTGTCAGCGATGCTCTTTGGAGTCCTTGCTCCAAAAGGTCGAGTCTGTCTGCCCGGACGTCACGCGCCGTGACGGTGATCCGGGCGCCGAGGTTGCGATGTCTTCGGATGCGGCCAGACAGCGACTGTCTTGCCGCCAGGCCCCCGTCCGAATTCCGTTTGACTGGCGGAGAAATCTACGCTTGCCGTCCGTTAGGGTTTCGAGCGATGAATAGGTTTGCTGGTTGCCCTCCGGCTAATGAAGTGCGGGCTTTCCTTGGGGGGAATCATGAAAGGCTTTGTACTCGGGATCGCGCTGTCGCTTGCCGCGCTCTGTGCACCGGCATTGGGTGAGACGCCTCGCGGCACGAGCATTTTTGTGAACCCGGATAGCACGACCCGGCAAGCCGCAGCGCGGCTAAGGGGGCAATCGCGCCAAGACGCTCTACTTTTGTCGGGCATCGCATCGGCATCGTGGTTCACCAGCGGGACGCCCGCAATGGTGGAAGCTGAGGTCCGCAACATTGTTGATCGCGCGGCCGCTGGACGGCAGGTACCTGTCCTTGTCGCCTACAACCTCCCGTTCCGGGACTGCGCTCTCTATTCAGCGGGCGGTGCGTCGGATAGCGCAGCCTATCTCTCGTGGATTAAGGGTTTCGCAGCCGGCATCGGTAATCGCAGGGCAATTGTCATTCTCGAACCGGACGGCCTTGGCGTCATACCCTGGCATAGGACACTCGGCGGAGCGTTCGAAAATTGCCAACCTAAAGGACATGACGGCCGCGCGTCAGACGCCAGATATGAGCAGTTGCGCGGTGCTGTAGTGATTCTCGCCTCTCTGCCCGAGGTGCGCTTGTATCTCGACGGGACTGGTAGCAGCTGGCTCGCACCCGGCGAAGCAGCAAGCCGGCTGATCAAGGCTGACGTCGCACGCGCGACCGGCTTCTTTCTCAACGTCTCCAATTTCGAAAGCGACGCGCGCGTTGTCTCTTACGCGCGCTGGGTAAGCGATTGCATCGCGCTTGTGACCCGCGGCGGGCTCGACCCGCGCGGCTGTCCAAGCCAATATGGTCCTGCGGTATTCGAAGATACATCGACATGGTCGGCAACGGATGCCGCCTATGACAGATTGTTCGAAAAGGCGGAGCTTCGGCGCGATCCTGCATCGCAGAAACATGCGGTGATCGATACCAGTCGCAACGGAAGAGGCTCTTGGCAGCCGCCGGTCGGCCGATATTCGAATGCCGAAATATGGTGCAATCCGCCCGACCGCGGATTGGGGCGCAGGCCGACGCTAGAGAGCGGCAATCCCTATGTCGATGCGTTTCTGTGGATCAAGATACCCGGGGAGTCGGACGGAGAATGCCACCGCGGGGGCGGTGGTCCGGCGGATCCTGAGCGCGGCCTGACAGCGCCCTCGGCGGGATCCTGGTTTGCGCAGCAGGCGCGCGAACTGATCAAATATGCGAATCCGCCAATTTCAAAGGATTGATCGCCGGCGCTGCATCGATTTTGATCATTCTCTCGGCGAGGGGGGGGCCGTGGAAGCGCGAACGAGCAGTTCGTGCAGATGGTCACGTCGGCGTGGTGCGGTGGAAGCCGCGTCGCCGTCGAGCGCGGCAATGAGCCGGTTCGCTGCGTCCCACGCCATTTCCCGCACAGGCTGATGGACGGTCGTGAGCTGCGGCCATGCGGTACGCGACACCTCCGAATTGTCGAAGCCGGCGACCGAGAGATGCTGAGGAATGGAAAGGCCGAGGTCACGCGCTGCTGCAATCGCAGCTGCGGCCATGTCATCGTTCTGGGCAATGATCGCGGTCGGGGGGGCAGGGCGGTCGAGGAGTTCAAGCGCGACCCGGTAGCCAACATCATAGGTGAAGTCGCCGGTGCCGACGAGCGCGTCGTCGATCGCAACTCCGACCTCTTTGAACGCCTCCCGATAGCCTTCCAGGCGTCCCCTGCTCGCGGCGTGCGAGGGATCGCCAAGAATAATGCCGACGCGCCGGTGCCCGAGCGACAGGATATGCGCGGCCACGGCATGGCCCGCAGCGACCTCGTCCATCGCAACGACCAGCCCGCGATCGAGGTCGCTATGCGGGGTGATGCGGGCGTAAGGAAGCTTTTGCCGTTCGATCATGTCGAGCAGCACCGGCTGGTCGCAGGCTGGCGGTGCCAGCAACACGCCGTCAAGCCCAGCGCGCAGCAGAAGCTTGCCGAGTTCCTCGGGCCGGCTGGCGACGTGGTTGAAAGGAAGGACGACGAGGCGGTAGCGCTCATTTTCTAAGCGAGCGAGCGCGCCGTTTTGCAGCTCCACGACGTAGCTAGGGCTGGGGCGTTCGTAAGTCAGGCCGATCAGATACGAACGACGTGCGATCAGGCTCTGAGCCGCGAGGTTGGGATGATAGTCAAGCTCGGCGGCAGCCTCCTTGACCTTGCGGCGTACCACTTCGCTGACATGCGGTGCATCGTTGAGTGCGCGGGATACGGTCTTCGGCGTGACCCCGGCGATCCGCGCGATATCGACGATCGTTGAGCGCTTCGAAATTTCTCTCTCCGATCAGTCAGATAGCGCGACTTTGGATGTCAATGTCGTGAGCTGCTTTTCCCCTTTAGCGCATCTATTGACTTCTGTCGAGAATCGACGGTAAACGTTGACCGATAAAACGGTAAACGTTGACATACTTGGGGAGAGGAAATGACTTTGTCACGCGCGGGCATGATGGCGCTTGGGGCGACGTCGCTCGTCGCGCTCCTGGCTCCCAATTTTATCGAATTCGCAGCCGCCCAGACGGCTGATGGGGTAATGAACGCGGAGGCGACGCCAGAAATTTGGCCTGCGCGCGCGGCGACTGTTGTTGCGGACCCGGCGGTTGAGCGCCGGGTTGACGCAGTGCTGGCCGCCATGTCGATCGAACAAAAGGTTGGACAGATCATTCAGGCGGACATCGCCAGTGTTACGCCCGACGACGTCTATCGCTATCATCTCGGTTCGGTGCTCAACGGTGGCAATTCGGATCCCGGAGGGCGCTATAATGCGCCGGCGAAGGATTGGCTGGCGGCCGCCGATGCCTTTTACGCCGCGTCGATGAAACGCCATGGCACGCTGCCGCGCATTCCGGTGATTTGGGGAAGCGATGCCGTCCACGGCCATAACAATGTTGTCGGCGCGACGCTGTTTCCGCACAATATTGGGCTGGGAGCCGCGCGGAACCCCGACCTCATCCGCCGGATCGGTGCAGCGACGGCGATCGAGATGCGCGTGACCGGGCTCGACTGGACCTTTGCCCCGACGCTGGCGGTCGTCCGCGACGACCGCTGGGGTCGCACTTATGAGGGTTTTGGCGAAACGCCCGAAATTGCAACCAGCTATGCCGCGCCGCTGATCGAAGGGCTTCAAGGCCGGATCGGTGACCGGGACTGGCTGCGCGGGCCGCATATCATCGCCACTGCCAAACATTTCCTTGGCGATGGCGGAACCAGCGGCGGCAAGGACCAGGGCGATGCGCTGATGCCCGAGGCGCAATTGCGCGACCTGTTTAGCCCGCCCTATCTCCCCGCGCTCGACGCAGGTGTCCAGTCGGTGATGGTCAGCTTCTCGAGCTGGAACGGCGTCAAGATGCACGGCAATCAATCGCTGATGACCGGCGTGATGAAGCAGCGCTGGAATTTTGACGGCTTCCTTGTCGGCGACTGGAACGGGCATGGTCAGGTCGCTGGATGTTCGGCCACCGATTGCCCGCAATCGGTGATTGCTGGACTCGACATGTTCATGGCGCCCGACAGCTGGAAAGATCTGTACCGAACCACGCTTGCCCATGCGCGGGATGGAACGCTGCCAATGGCGCAACTCGACGATGCCGTGCGCCGCATCTTGCGTGTCAAAATCCGCGCCGGACTGTTCGAGGCGGGCAAGCCGTCGGCGCGGCCCTATGGCGGCCGGTTCGATCTGCTCGGGGGCAAGGCGCATCGCGCACTGGCGCGCGAAGCGGTGCGCGAATCGCTCGTTCTCCTAAAAAACGCTGGCGGGCTGTTGCCGCTCAAGGCGGGTGGCCACATACTGGTTGTGGGCGACGGTGCTGACAATGTGACCAAGCAGACCGGCGGCTGGACGCTTAGCTGGCAGGGAACCGGCACCAAGCGCAGCGATTTCCCCAATGCCCAGTCGATCTGGGAAGGAATCGACGAGGCGGTCAAGGCCGCTGGCGGCACCGCTACGCTCGCAATCGACGGAACCTATACGCGCAAGCCGGACGTTGCGATCGTCGTGTTCGGCGAGGATCCCTATGCCGAATTCCAGGGCGACCGTCCCGACGTCGGCTATGATGATCCCAAAAACCTGGCGTTGCTGCGTTCGCTCAAGGCGGCGGGCGTACCGACGGTTTCGGTGTTCTTGTCCGGACGGCCCATGTGGGTCAATCCTTTCCTGAATGCGTCGGACGCGTTCGTCGCGGCCTGGCTTCCAGGGTCCGAAGGCGGCGGCGTGGCGGACATATTGTTTGGAAAGGCAGACGTTCGCGGCAAGCTGCCTTACAGCTGGCCCCGATCGAGCGACCAGGCCGCGGTCAACATAGGCGACGCCAGCTATGAACCCCTTTTTGCCTATGGCTTCGGCCTGCGCTTTGCCGACAAGGGTGATCTCGCGCCGCTATCCGAAGAGCGCGCGAGTGCTGCGATTGACGATCCCGGCGTGCTGTTCGCAGCCGGAAAGCCGGGAAGCGGCCGCCGCCTGTTACTCGGCGCGCCCGGCGCGCTGTCGACCAATCCCGGTCCGGACCTGATCGAGGCACGCGCGGCCGATCGCATCGCGCAGGAGGATTCGGTGCGTCTCCGTTGGACGGGTGCCGGACATGCTGTTGCAACCATTGCCCAGGATACGCCGGTCGACCTCACGCGCCAGACTAATGGTGACCTTGCGCTTGAGATCGAGGTGAAGGCCAACGCGGCACCGTCCGCCGATGTGAACCTGTTGATGGGGTGCGGCGCGAACTGCGTGGGCGGCATTCCCCTTCGGAGCTTGCTCTCCGAAGCGGCGAAGTCGGAAAAATGGACGCGCATCGCGGTGCCGCTTCGCTGCTTCGAAAAGGCCGGGGTCGACATGGGCCGCGTGGAAGCGCCGCTGATCCTCGCGACCGCTGGTCGTCTCGACATCACCTTGTCCTCGGCGCGCATCGTCTCGCCGTCGGGCCCACAACTTGCGTGCAAATAAGAAGACAAATCAGGGAGGATGTTATGAAACAAGGTATTTTAGGGCGTTCCGCGCTTTTGGTGCTGCTTTCCACCGTTGCGGCGGTCCCGGCTTATGCGCAGGAGCCGGTGCCCACCGAAGCGGCCGCGGAGGAGCGCGACGATGTCATCGTCGTCACCGCAAACCGCCGCGAGGAAAATCTGCAGGATGTTTCCGGCGTCGTGCAGACGCTGGGCGCCGACCAGTTGCGCCGCGACGGCATCAGCGATCTGCGCCAGCTGCAGGTTGCGATCCCTGGGCTCAGCATTTCCAACCAGGAAGGCAATGTCGAAATCTTCATCCGCGGCGTCGGTTCGGCGAACAGCACCGAACTAGGCGATCCCGGCGCGGCTCCGCACCTCAACGGCACCTATATCCCTCGCCCCCGCGGGCTGGGCCTCATGTTCTATGACCTTGAACGGGTCGAGGTGAACAAAGGGCCGCAAGGCACGCTCTATGGCCGCAACGCCGTCGCCGGAACGCTCAACATCATCACCGCGAAACCGCGGCTCGGCGAATTCAGCGGCTATGCGCAGGCTGAGTTCGGCAACCGCTCTTCCTACGGTGCCGAGGGGGCGATCAATATCCCGCTGGGCGACACCTTCGCGCTGCGCGCCTCAGCCTATTACGTCAATCGCGACTTTGGCTTCAAGAATGTCTCGACCGGCGCGCCCGCCAGCGACCTGAAACCCGCGGGTCTCGAAGAAAATTACGCCGGCCGGCTGTCGCTGCTTTGGGAGCCGAGCGACCAACTCAGCATCTCGATCGTCGGTGACTACGGCAAAGAAACCGGCACCGGCTATCCGGGCGCGAACATCTTCAGCGCTGTGACCGCGACCGGCCTTAGGCCCGACAAGCTGAACCTGAAAAATGTCGTCTATCGCGGTTTGCAAGGCGATATGGAAAACGAGCTGTGGGGCGTCCAGGGCAAGATCAACTATGATTTCGGTAGCTTTGGCGCCGAACTGACCGGTAGCTATCGCTCGGTCGACTTCTACCAGGTGAATGCGTCGAGCGAAGGCATCGACTATCCGGGCCGCGATCTGTCCGCTGTCCTGTACGACAATTACTCGGGCAATTTCTGGCAGACCAAGTCAAAAAGCCAGGTCTATGAGGCGCGGGTGTTTGCCAATGAGGACCAGCGTCTCCGTTGGAATCTCGGCGGTTTCTATTTCAATGAAGATCAGGCGGTGGGTTATCTCGCGCTCGCGGATCGCGGCTATTGCTGTTATTCCGGCACCGAATTCACGATGCCCGACGTGCAGGGCGAAAGCTATGCTTTCTATGCCGATGGCACCTTTGACGTCACCGACCGGCTACGGATACTCGGCGGCATTCGCTACACTGACGAGAAAAAGTCGCGCTATGGCATTGGCGGTAACTGGGCGCTGACGCTGGGCGGCGAAGATTTCGCCTGCTGCTTCGCGACCCGCCTCGGGACCGAAGGCTTCAAGCCCAACCTGCTTGACCGGCCCAATTTTAACGTCACCGGCATCAATACGCCGCAGGGTCTGGCGCAATTCCTGATCGAAGGCATCAAGACGCCGGGGCTGCGCGACACGCTGATCGCCCAGATCGGCGCGATCGCCAATGGTAGCAATCCGAACGGCACCTGCATTGACCGGCCCGATATCGACAATGGCTTCGTCAACTGCCCGGCGCTTAACCCGTCCAACACGAACGGCGGTTTCAGCTATGCGAACCTGACGATTCCGGGACAACAGGTGGGCCGTTCCGAGTTCAACTTCGTCGATTGGCGGGCGGGCATCGAGTTCGACGTCAGCGATGATAACATGCTCTATGCGAAGGTTTCGACCGGTCACAAGTCAGGCGGATTCAACGACAGCTTCAACGGATCGACCATCCCCGAAACTTTCAGCCCCGAAAAGCTGCTCGTGTACGAGATCGGCAGCCGCAACAGCTTCGATGCCTTCGGGCGGCGGGCGGTATTCAACCTGACCGGTTTCTATTACGACTATTCGAACCAGGTGTTCCAGGATCTCACCTGTATCAACCTCGACAGCACACAGACCCCGCCGGTCTGCAACGGCTATTCGCTTGTTAACCGCAACATCGGCGCGTCGCGGATCTATGGCGCTGAGGCCGAGCTGCGCCTAAGTCTGCCGGGAAATTTCGGGCTCGACATCAACGCTGCCTATCTGGACACGAAGATAACGCGCGGAACCGTGGCCGATGCGCGTGCGCAGGATTTTGGCGCAGGCGGCAATTCACCACTGATCAGCCTGGTGGGCAACCGCCTGCCTTTGTCGTCAAAGATGAACGTCAGCGCGCGGCTGTCGCAGTGGTTCGACGTGGGACCGGGGCGTCTGGATTGGCAGGCGCTGCTTAATTACCGCTCGTCCTACTTTCTCAGCCAATTCAATGAGGATGATATCGTGTTCCTGAGTGGCGCGCGCCAGACGTCGCTCGCGGCGGGTTTCCCGGACCGGCAAAAAGGCTATGCGACGCTTAATCTGGGCATTGGCTATACAATTGACAATTTCCGCCTCGAAGCGTGGGCGAGCAATTTCCTCGATGAAGAGGTGTCGCAAAAGGCGCTGGTCGGTTCGTCGCTGAACATCCGCTTCCTGAACGATGCGCGCAGCTATGGTTTGCGCGCGCGTGTGACCTTCTAAAAAAGGGGGCAGCCGCCCGGGTCGCTACGCGGCTTGGGCGGCTGTGAAATGCTCACCGGTAGCGCAATGCATGCTATCGAATGACGAACGGCCGAGCGGTGGCTTGGAGGCATCGGCGATAGATGGAGGAGCGCGGGGAGCGGCGCGGCTGTCTCTCGGTTTCCCGTTCCTCTACGCGCTCGCCTACGCACGAGGGGTCATTGCGTTTATCCCGTTCTCATTCTCGCCCCGCCGGCGCGCGTCACCCGACTAGCAGCTCAATGGGCGGGATTACTTCACATCTTGGGCAGCGTTGGTTGGGAACCATCGGGCACGCACGTCGTAGAAGAGTTTGGGGTGATATGCACCCCGACGGAGTAACCGACATTGAAATGAGATTATGGGTCGCTTACGGCCTGATCGCGCTGATGCTGGTCGCCACGGCGGCTGGGATAGCCTATTTCCGGTACAATCGGCATGATCGGAAATATCTCCGTCAGCGCCAGCTTGAGGATCAAAAAAGCCGCGACCGCAGCGAGTCGGCGAACCGTTCAGACACAGCCAATTAATTGTGCCCGTTATCTAAATTTTCGCAGCCAGCAGCCAGTCATGGAAGAGTTTGACCGCCGGCTGGCGCAGCGCGCGGGGACGGCACACGAACCAATAGCTGTATGGGCTGTCGACATCGAAATCGAACAGGCGGACCAGCCGCGGGTCGTGTGCGTCGTCGAAATGGTGGCCGTGCATGAATGCTACGCCGATACCCTGCGCCGCGGCTTCGAGCATCAGCGGTCCCGAATCGAAATAATCGATTCCCGCCGGCTCCAGATAGGGCATGCCAATCGCCTTCTTCCACTCGGCGAAAGTTTCGGGCATTTCGCGGTGGAGCAGGACGGTCATTCGCTGCATCTGTTCGGGCACGGTGATCGCGCGATCGCCATCGGTTAGCGTCCGCGACGCAATCGGGAACACCTTATCCTGGTCGAGCCGCGCGGCGTAGAGAACGGGATCGATCGATCGCGCGAGCGCGATCGCGACATCGATTCCGTCGCCCAGCCGCGCTTCGGCGTGTGACATGGTGTCGATGTCGATATGCAGTTCGGGATGCTGACGCCGAAGCTCGGGCAGGCGGGGGAACAGGCGCTGTTGCGCGAACAGCGGCAGAACGTTGAGATGCAGGCGAAGCGATGCGTCGGGGCTGCCGACCTGTTTGATCACATTGCGCAGTTCGTCGAGGATCGGTGACAATTGCTCGTGCAATGCCCGGCCCGCTTCGGTCAGGCTCAGCCCATGATGGTGGCGATTGAACAGCGGGCGGCCGACAATATGCTCGAGGGTCTGGATGCGACGCGACAGGGCGGGCATCGACAGACCGAGTTCGATCGCGGCCGCCTTGACCGTGCCGTGGCGGGCGACCTCAAGAAAGGCCTCCATGCTGCTGATAGGGGGAAGGCGTGGCATAACGGTCGCCGATGATGACATGAGCTGGCTGGACATGCCAGAATTTTGTGCAGTGCGTCATAAGTTGCTGTGGCGGCGGGGGTCGCAAATCGGGAACGAGCATCCTATCTTCGGCATTCTGATTTTTTTGCGGGAGACGCGCATTGGCCGACGCAGCGGTAAAAGAAAAACTGGTGAAACTGCAGGTCGCGAATTCGCGCGCCGAGGAAAGTGGTGGCGGGATTGCGCGCATTCCGCGTTCGGCGATGGCCGAACTTGGCGTCACCGAAGGGGATATCATCCAGATCAGCGGAAAAAGGCAGACAGCATCGCGCGTCGTTTTGCCCTACGCTGAAGATGAAGGGTTGGAAGTCATCCGCCTTGATGGTCTGCAACGCGCCAACGCTGGCGCTGGCGCGGGCGATATGGTCGAACTGAGCCGCGTGGATGCGCGTCCGGCAACCCGCGTTGTGTTCGCGCCGGCGCAGGAGAATCTGCGTCTGCAAGGTTCGGCGAATGCGCTGAAGCGCAGCTTCTTTGGCCGTCCGGTCGTCGCGGGCGACACGGTCGCGACCGCCGGGCAGCAACGATTGCCTTCGGGCGATATGCCGCCCCAGCTTCGCCAGATGCTCAATGCGCCGGCCTATGCGCTCGCAGAGGTGCGTCTGCTCGTCGTGTCGGCAACGCCCAAGGGCGTCGTCTTTATTGACGAGAATACTGAAATCGAACTGCTGCCCGAGTATCAGGAGCCGCAGGACGCGCGCCGCACCGATGTCACTTACGACGACCTCGGCGGGCTTGGCGAGACGATCGACCAGCTACGCGAAATGGTTGAACTGCCTCTGCGCTATCCCGAGCTGTTCCAGCGGCTTGGCGTCGATCCGCCGCGCGGCGTGTTGCTCCACGGCCCGCCGGGAACGGGCAAGACGAGGCTCGCGCGCGCGGTCGCGAACGAAAGCGACGCACAATTCTTCCTGATCAACGGCCCCGAAATCATGGGCAGCGCCTATGGCGAGTCCGAAAAGCGCTTGCGCGACGTGTTCGAGGCGGCCGCGAAGGCCGCGCCGTCGATCCTGTTCATCGATGAGATCGATTCGATCGCGCCGAAGCGCGGACAGGTCCAGGGCGAGGCAGAAAAACGCCTCGTTGCGCAGCTTTTGACGCTGATGGATGGGCTCGAGCCGCGAACTAATCTGGTCGTCATCGCGGCAACCAACCGCCCCGACGCCATAGACGAAGCGCTGCGCCGTCCGGGCCGCTTCGACCGGGAGATCGTGATTGGCGTTCCCGACGAGAGTGGGCGCCGCGAGATACTCGGTATCCACACCCGCGGCATGCCGCTGGCGGATAATGTCGACCTCGCCGAACTGGCGCGCACAACCTTCGGTTTCGTCGGTGCCGACATGGCGGCGCTGACCCGCGAGGCTGCGATCGAGGCGGTGCGGCGGATCATGCCGAAACTCGATCTCGCCGAAGGCACAATCCCTGCCGAGGTGCTCGAGGAACTGCGCGTCACGCGTGAGGACTTCAACAATGCGCTGAAGCGCGTGCAGCCCTCGGCAATGCGCGAAGTGATGGTGCAGGCGCCGAAGACGCGCTGGAGCGACATCGGCGGGCTCGACGCCGCGCGCGACAAGCTGATCGAGGGAATTGAGCTTCCGCTCAAGAATCCCGAGGCGTTCCGCCGGCTCGGCATTCGCGCCGCCAAGGGCTTCCTGCTCTATGGCCCACCCGGAACCGGCAAGACCTTGCTGGCGAAGGCCGCGGCGCGCGAATCGGACGCCAACTTCATCTCGATCAAATCGTCCGACCTGCTGTCGAAATGGTATGGCGAGAGCGAGCAGCAGATCGCGCGCCTGTTTGCCCGCGCGCGCGCGGTGGCGCCGACGATCATCTTCATCGACGAACTCGATAGCTTGGTGCCCGCCCGTGGTAGCGGGGCGTCGGGCGAACCGCAGGTTACTGAACGCGTCGTCAACACGATCCTTGCCGAGATGGACGGGATCGAGGAAATGCAGTCGGTGGTCGTCATCGGCGCAACCAATCGCCCGAACCTGATCGATCCGGCGCTGCTTCGTCCGGGCCGGCTCGACGAGCTAATATATGTTGCGGTGCCGGACAAGGAAGGGCGTCGGCGTATCCTCGAGATCCAGACAAGCAAGATGCCGCTGGAGAAAGATGTCGACCTAGCTGTTCTGGCCGATAAGTCGGATCGCTTTACCGGTGCCGACCTCGAAGACCTGACGCGGCGTGCGGGGCTTGCGGCGCTCAAGCGCTCGCTCGACAGCAAGACAGTTACGATGGAGGATTTTGAAGCGGCGTTGAAGGACACCCGCGCTTCGGTGACCGAGGCGATGGAAAAGGATTATGAAAAGATCCAGGGCGAGATCAAGCAGGCCGCGATGAGCGTCGATCCGATCGGCTTCTTCGCGCCCGGCATGCTCAAGCCCGTTCGCGAGCGCAAGCACGACGACACGACCGACTAAAGTTGTTGTCCTTGGGGCTGGTTCGGTTTGAGCGCCGACCAGCCCCACAGGACGAGCCAGCCGCAAAAGCCGGCCATCAGGCCGTAGGCGACCATCGGATGCCAATTATAGAGCAGCACGCCGACCGCGGGCGATACGATATAGGCCGATCCGTTGATCGACGCGGTCATTCCCGCGACACTGCCCTGATCGCGGCGCGGAACCGATAGCGACGCGCCTGCGGTGAAGCCGGGGCGAAAAAGTCCGAAGCCGAGCGAGGCGAGCGCGAAGCCGATGATGATGCCGTGAAAGTCGTGAGACAGGCCGGTCATTACCGTTCCGACGCCGCCGAGGCTGGCGCCGCTAAGCACCGCGGTACGCGGCGACATCTTGAGTAGCGGGATCAAGCCCCATTGCGACAGGAGCGTAGCGAAGGCGCCTGCCATCAACACGATTCCCGTCATCGCGGCGCCCTCGTCGGGACGCAGGCGCAGATTTAGGCGGTCGAGGATCAAAAAACCGATCACGCCGAGCACCATCGCCTGGGCCTGTCCTCCGAACAGTCCTGCCAGCAGCCATGGCCGCACACGTTTGTCGGCCCAGCGAAGGGGTGGGGGGGCGTCCACTGAAAGGTCGACAACCTCGTCGTCACCCTCGTCGGTCGCGGACTCGGGAGAGCCCGCAGCGGCTGGATAGGCGGCGATATTGCCGCGCGCGGCGTAGCGGGGCATATCGTCGGGCAGGCGCCAGCGCAGCATGATGAGCACGCCAAGGCCGATCAGCGCGAAGACGAGCAATGGTCCCGCGAGGCCGACGAACGGCAAGATGAAAAAGGGTGCGATCGCGGGGCCGATGACCGTGCCAAGCCCGAAGGACGAGGAGACGAGCGAAAGCGCCTGCGTCCGCTGCTCTGGATCGGTGCGCGCCGCGACATAGGCCTGCACAGCGGGGGGCGATGCCGACCCGAAGCCGCCATAGAGACTGCGAAACACAGCAAAAACGATAAAAGTGAAGCCCGCGGCCAGGTAACCCTGGAGCCCGGCCCAGAGCGTCAGACCGCACAGCGCCATCGAAGACATGAAACCAACCACGCCGAGCGCCATCAGCGCCTTGCGCCCGCGCTTATCCGACTGGCGCGCCCAATGCGGTGCGGTGAGTACCCAAAGCAGTGCGGACCAGCTGAACGCCAGGCTGACCCATACGTCGGGGATCTGCAATTTTGCGCCGATCGCTGGCAGGATCGACTGCATCGCGGTGTTGCCCGCAGCTGCGACCAGCATTACCGCAAACAGCACCGCCATGCGGTCGGAGGGGATGGAATGCGATGTCGTCGCCATGTTCGCCCCTCCTTGCCTTTGGTCGGTAACGCCGCCTCTCCCTACACGCGGACGCCCGGCTGTCCAGAGTCAAGACAGACTCTTTCCTTGCGCCCCGGCCCCGATTTTGCCACGCCTTTGGCAACCGCAACAACGCGAAAGCCAACATGACCAATCCGCGGGCGCAGGCCCAAGAAAAGAAAGCTCCGCTGGGCCGTCGGGTCCGCGAGGGCCTCAAGCGTTTTTTCGGGCCGTGGGGCATGTTTGTCCGCGGCTTCATCAAGCATCCGGTCATGGTGGGGTCGATCGTGCCGTCGTCGCCGACGCTGATCCGTCACATGCTGAAACCCGTCGACTGGAAAAACACCAAGTTGTTCGTCGAATATGGCCCGGGGGTCGGTACCTTCTGCCGTCCCGTGCTCGAACGCATGGCAGGCGACGCGATGCTGATCGCGATCGATACGAACGAGGACTTCATCGATTATCTTCGCAAGGATATTCGCGACAGCCGCTTTGTCGCGGTCCACGGCTCGGCCGCCGATGTCGAAGAAATCGTGCGCGCGCACGGGTTTGAACAGGCCGATTATGTCCTCTCGGGCCTGCCTTTCTCGACGCTGCCCGCCGGTGTCGGTCCCGCAATCGCCGCCGCAACGCACCGCGTGCTTCGTCCCGGCGGCGCTTTCCTTGTCTATCAGTTCCGCGCCCGCGTGCGCGACTTCCTGGCCGTGCATTTCAACCGCATCGATAATGCGTTCGAATGGGTCAATGTCCCGCCTTGCTTCCTCTTCTGGGGCTGGAAAGACTAAATTTCGGGGTCGGGGTCGCCGAGCCCGAAATTGAGCTTCCGCGATACTGTATAATCGACGACGCCGACGACGAACCAGGCGAGGGTCCAGCGAAGCCGCGTCAGCCAGCTGGCACGCGCCTTGTGCGAATTTGATGTGATGACTTCGCAGTCGGGTCTTAGCTGGCCAAGGAAATTGCGCATCTTTTGGGCGAAGCTCGGATCGGCGATCCGCACCATCATTTCGACGTTCACGAACAGGCTGCGGACGTCGAAATTGGCCGAACCGATATAGACGACATCGTCGATGACGATCAGCTTCATATGCATTTTGCACGGCTGATACTCCCAGACATCGGCAGTCTTGCGGAGCAGATAGCCGTAGAGCAGGCGCGATGCGCCGATCGTCGCAGGATTGTCGGACTTGCCGGCCATCACAAATCGCGCCCGTCCGCGCTGCGCCACACGGCCGAGCCGCCGCAGCATTCCCTGGCCCGGGGAGAAATAGGCCATAGCCATGTCGAGTTGCCGCGCGTTTTCAAGATCGGCACGCACTGCCCGTGCCCATGGCGACAGTCGCTGGGTCGGCCCGCCGACCAGCCAAGACACCACGCCGCCATCGACGCGCCATTCGCGGATCAGGCGCCGAAGTATCAACAGCTTGCCATCGTTATTGACGGTATAGTCGTGGATCTCTGCAAACCAATGCGCGGCGCGCACCACGGTCGGCCCCCTGACGATCATGCCGATATCGAACCAGCAGTCGCTGCGCGGCGGGCTCAGATAATCGTTGGCGATATTAAAGCCGCCGGTGACGGCAATATATTCGTCGATCAGGATCAATTTCTGATGGTTGCGGATCAAATAGGTCGAGCGCCAGCGGCGCGAAAAGAAAGTGACGCTGCCGCCGGCTTCGCGCAGCGGCGCGAACAGGCTGTCGGGCGTGTCCCCCGAACCAAAACTGTCAATCACGGCACGCACGCGGACACCGCGCTTCGCCGCGGTTAGAAGGGCACTGAGAATATCCCGCCCCGCTGCATCACCCTCGAAAATATACATGATGATGTCGATGCTGTGGGCTGCGCCGTTGATCAGGTCGAGGAGGCGGGACAGCCGGTCGCCGCCGTCGAAGATCAACTCGATCCGGTGCCCGGCTACGTTGGCCGTCAGTCTTTCGGACAAGTCGGCAGGTGCGCAGGCTTCGGTCATGACCGCTCATAGGCCGGTGTTCGCAAACCCCGCAAGGGCACCGCTTTGATTGACATATCGGGGCAGGGCTGCTAGCGCGCAGCGCTTGCCGCCACGCCCCTTCAAAGGGCTGGCCTCTCCTATACCTAAGGAAATAATATGGCCCGCGTTACCGTCGAGGATTGCGTCGACAAAGTTCCCAACCGTTTCGACCTGGTCCTGCTCTCCGCGCACCGTGCGCGCGAGATTTCGGGTGGCTCGGAGCTCACCGTCGATCGCGACCGCGACAAGAACCCGGTCGTCGCGCTGCGCGAGATCGCCGAGCAGACCGTGCGTCCGAAAGACCTCAAGGAAACGCTGGTTGTCTCGATGCAGAAGGTTGTTGTCGACGACGACGATACGCCCGATGAAATCAGCTCGATCAGCCGCTCGGCCGAAGCACTTCGCCTGACCGCCGCCGCGCCGCCGCGCAGCCCTGCGGGCGGTGGCAGCGACTTCGAATAAGCGCTCCCTCATCCGAACACCAAGGGGGCCGCGGGAAACTGCGGCCCTTCTTGTTTCAGTCGACTTGGGTCAGCTCGGCGACGCGAATGGCCTTCGATGCCAGCATCGGTTCGATGATCCGCTGGATGCGATGAGCGCGCGGCGAACGGACGGTGATATTGAACAGACTGTTGGCGACGACGTCCGCAATCTGCACACCGTCGCTGCGCTTGCTGTCGGCTAGCGACGCGCGCCCCCACTGACCCAGCCCCGCCTGTATCTCTGCGCGCACATGCGACAATATCGTCGGATCATAGCGCCCATCGTCGATCACGACGTCGGTGCAGACGCCGCCGGTTTCAGGCAGCCAGTGACCGACCGCGCTGTTGAGCAATGCGCCATAGAGCGCGAGGTCGCTGGGCAGCGTGCCCCCCGGTTTATTTGCGAGCTTGTCGCGCTCCGCGACGGCAACCCACGCGCGGCCGCCGGCGCGGTCAAAGAGTTCGAGCAGATAGGCGCGCTCGACGATGCTGATCCGACTACCTTTCAGTTCGCCGCGCAGTCCGGTCACGGTGCGAAAGCGCGCGTGGATGTCGGATGCGGCCTGGGGGGTCAGCATCACCGCCGAAAAGGTCATTGCGCCCGCGTTCAGGCCGCCCGATTCATCGCAATAAATCGTCACCTGTCAGATCACCGGACCCGGCCAAAAAAGGCCACCGAGCGGCTCTGCCCCGGACCGATCGCATCGGGCCACAGCCAGCGGACATGCGTCACATCGTCAGCCGTTGCGCGGCGCGGCGCCGCGCCAACGACGGGCACCGTCAGCGCTGAGAGCGCGCCGAACGTCTTGCCGCCGTCGGTCGAAACCCCGAAACCTACTGTATCGGCGGTGTCATCGAATATCAGGCCGTCGGGGATCGGATTGACCAGATTGACCCCTGCCGCCGGGGCGGCGCCATTGTTAGTAAAGGTCAGCGCAACGCGGACGCGGTCGCCGGGGACGACCACATCGGGTGTGACGTAGGATTTTTGCGATTGGCCGTCCGAAGACAGGGTCGATTTTTCGAGTTCGATCTTGCTGGTCAGCGAGCCGCTTCCTTGTGCCGCCGCCGGCTGCGTGCCGAGCGCGAGAAGGGCCGTTAGTGCCAAGGCTTTCCACGTTTTGCCGATCATCGCTATCTCCTTCGGTCCTGGTCGCACCTTTGACGCATCAGGCGGGGCAGGGATAGCGTTTCTTCATCAGCGCATCGAACGCGGCATAGACGCTGACCGACCTGCGCGCCGAGACGGGATAGCTGCGGAGATGGGCCAGCCATTGATCTGGGCTGAGGCTCCCCGATTCAGGAGGGCAGCTTGTCGTCTTGCGACCGGCGCGACGATCTGCATCGATCCGCGCCTTGTAGCGTCTGCCAGCAGCGACCACTTCGTCCTTGAGCTGGTTTCCCTGCGGGGTCGCGAGCGCCAGCGGGCCGAGCTGTTCTAGAGACGCCGCTCGCGCGAGGAACGCCGCAACGCTCATATCACCGGGCGCCATCGCGCACAGCAAGGGTGCGGAGAGCAGGGCGGGCAAGAGGCGCACATATGTCCATTTGGTCATATGCCGCAGCTTGCCCCCAGCCAATGAATAGTCGCTGAATCGAGCGGGCTAGGCGTAACGCTTATGCCCCTTGGGGGTTGGCGTCGCCGAACGGGCGCGGCTTGCGTTTGATCTGCGGGATACCGCCCGCATGGCCCGACACCGGGGTGCCGCGCTTGGTCGCGTCGTCTTCGCGGCCAATGTCCTCGCCCTTGATCGCGCGCTTGGCTTCTTCGCCGGACAGCGTCTCATATTCGAGCAGTGCGCCAGCGAGCAGGTGGAGCTCGTCGATATTGTCGGTCAGGACCTTGCGCGCGACGTTCTCGCCTTCTTCGACGAGGCGGCGCACTTCGGCGTCGATCAGCTTCGCGGTTTCTTCCGACATATTCTGCGCGCGCGACACGCTATGGCCGAGGAACACCTCATCCTGATTGTCGCGATAGCGCAGCCAGCCGAGCTTTTCCGACATGCCATATTCCATGACCATCGACCGCGCCATGTCGGTCGCCTGCTGGATGTCGTTCGACGCGCCGGTGTTGAGCTCGTCCTTGCCGTAGATCAGCTGTTCGGCGATGCGGCCGCCGAAGCAAAGCGCGAGCCGCGCCTTCATCTGCTTCATATTCTGCGAATAGCGGTCGCGCTCGGGCAGGTTCCAGGTCACACCCAGCGCGCGGCCGCGCGGGATGATCGTTACCTTGTGGAGCGGATCATTATGCTCGACGTGCAGCGAGACGAGCGCATGGCCAGCCTCATGATAGGCGGTCGCCCTCTTCTCGTCCTCGGTCATGACCATCGACCGGCGTTCGGCGCCCATCATGACCTTGTCCTTCGCCTCTTCGAATTCGTCGTTGGCGATTAGTCGCTTGCCCTTGCGCGCGGCGAGCAGCGCGGCTTCATTGCAAAGATTGGCGAGATCGGCGCCCGAGAAGCCCGGCGTACCGCGCGCAACGCGGCGGAGGTCGACGTCGGGTGCCAGCGGCTTTTTGCGCGTATGGACTTCAAGGATCTTCTGGCGCCCCTCGATATCGGGACGCGGCACAACGACCTGGCGGTCGAAGCGGCCCGGACGCAGCAGGGCCGGGTCGAGCACGTCGGGACGGTTCGTCGCCGCAACGATGATGATGCCTTCATTGGCTTCGAAACCGTCCATTTCGACGAGCAGCTGGTTCAGCGTTTGCTCGCGCTCGTCATTGCCGTTGCCGAGGCCGGCGCCGCGATGGCGGCCGACCGCATCGATTTCGTCGATGAAGACGATGCAGGGGGCATTGCGCTTCGCCTGTTCGAACATGTCGCGGACGCGGCTGGCGCCGACGCCAACGAACATTTCAACGAAGTCCGAACCCGAAATGGTGAAGAAGGGGACGCCAGCCTCACCCGCGATCGCGCGGGCGAGCAGCGTCTTACCCGTGCCAGGCGAGCCGACGAGCAATGCGCCCTTTGGAATCTGACCGCCGAGCTTGGAAAATTTGGTCGGATCGCGGAGGAACTCGACGATTTCCTCAAGCTCCTCGCGCGCTTCGTCAATGCCGGCAACATCGTCAAAGGTCACGCGGCCCTGCTTTTCGGTGAGCATTTTGGCGCGCGACTTGCCAAAGCCCATCGCGCCCGAGCCATTATTCTTCTGAACCTGGCGGAAGACGAAGAAGGCGATGCCGAGGATCAACAGAAAGGGCAGCGACTGGACGAGCATATACATCCAGAAATTCGGCGTTTCCGTCGCTTTGCCGTCATATTTGACGCCGTTGTCGTTGAGCATCTTGAGCAGATCGGGATCGCGCACGACATTGGCGCTGAACCGGTCGCCGTTCGACAGCGTGCCGGTTACCTTGTCTTCGGACAGCAAGACGTCCTTGACGGCACCTTCCTCGACTTTTTGTCGGAACTCGGAATAGGCTAGCGGACTGCCGACAGGCTGCGAAGCGCCGCCGAACATCGAGGCGACGAGGAGCATGGCAAGCAGGATGCCGCTCCAGATCATCACACTCTTCATCCAGGGATTGCCCTGCGGTTCCTTGTCGTCCTGCATGCGGAATCGTTCCTCAACGGCGCGGTACTGCGCTCCTATCCGCACAAGATAGGATAATCGCGTTAAATGACAATGAGGCAATCAGCCCTTTTTCGCTGCTTTTCGGCGCGGCGCCGCGGAAATGCGCCAGATCGTCCCTTCAAGACCGCGCACCGCATCGATCAGCAGCGCGCCCACCATCGCGCGTCGACCTTCGTGCATCGCCGCGATCACGCCGTCGAGCGAGGCGCCGCGCAGCACGAGCTGCGGCGCGTTGGCGCGCAGCCGCTGTGCGACGATGCGGCGAAACATCTCGGGCGGATAGCCATCGTCGCGGATTACTGCGACGTCGGAGGCGTCGGGCCATGACGCGATCAGCCGTTCGACTGCCCAGTCGAGCGCCTCGTCGGCCTCGGCGAGCCAGGCCGCCGATTTCGCCGCGGCGGCGGGGTCGAGCGCGGTTTGAGATTGGAGCGCATGACGCAGCCGCGCCCGATCGAAGCGGTTGTCGCCATTCGAGGGATCGTCAACAAAGGGCAGGTCGTTTTCGAGCGCCAGATGGACGAGGTCACTACGCCGCCAGTGGAGCAGCGGCCGCAGGATCACGCCATTCTTGGCCCGGATCGCCGCGAGGCCGCCGACGCCGCTGCTGCGGTTGAGCCGCATCACGATCGTTTCCAGCTGATCGTCGGCGTGATGCGCGGTAACGATGTGCCCCAGCGCGTTGGCGTCGCGCCACTGTTCCAGCAAGCGATAGCGTTCGGTGCGGGCCGCGGCCTGCAGCGACCCCCTGATCGGGGCGGGCGGACGCAGCGTCGAATGCGGAATATGCTCGCGTTCGCAAAAGCCGGCAACCATGCGCGCTTCTTCGTCTGAACCTTTGCGCAGACCATGGTCGACCGTCGCCGCCCAGACTTGTCCGGGCAGCAAGGACGCCATCAGCCAGAGCAGCGCCATACTGTCGGGGCCGCCCGACACGGCGACGCCATAATGGAGGCGGTGCCAGCCAGAACCGACGAGCGCGGCAAGATCGCCGCCTAGCCGGTCCGCGGCGTCGCGGTCAGCAGCCTGCTTTTGTTTTTGCGGCGGCAGCATCGGTCCGGACATCCTGCGGCGCCTTGTCACCATAGACTTCGTCGAGTTCGCGGAACGCCTTGCAGGCATCGGCCTTGCGGCCGAGCTTGTCGAGCGCGACGCCCATATACATCAGGCTGTGCGGCGCGCGTGCGCCGCTGGGGCGATCCTTGTAATTATTATAAAAGGCGACCGCGGCGAGGCTGGGCTTGCCCTCGTCGAGATAGGCGCGACCGAGCAAATTCTGTGCAAAGCTCGCCTGGCTGCTCTTCGGCCATTTGGTGACGACGGTCTTCAGCTGCGCCTGCGCTTCGGGGTAAAGCTTGGCTTCCCACAGGCGAAAGCCATAGTCGTAGGCATCCTTGGTCTCGTTGCCGCTCGCCGGAACCTCGACCTTCTTGACGAGCGCGAGCCGCGCGGCGTCGGAGGTTGCGGGCTTTGCCGCAGGCTTCTTTGCAGGGGTCGCGGCGACAGTGGTCGCCGCGGCCGGTGCCTTCACCGTCGGGGCGAGGCTGGCGGGTGTTGCGGCAGGGGCGGCTTCCACCGCGGGATCGGCAAAACGCTTGTCCATTTCGGCCTTATAGGCGGTGAACTGTTTTTCGAGCTCGCGCAGATGGAAGGCATTTTGCTCGGTCTGGCCGGTCAGCGTCTGCAGCTGCGATTCGAGCGCATCGACGCGCGCGGTCAGGTCGATCACCGGGGCGTTGGTCCGCGCGCGCTCGCCCGGCGTGTTGTCGGGAGCGATCTCGCCTTCGAAGAAAGTGGGGCTGCCGCCGGGAAAGACCGACCGCTGGACCGCGCGCATTTCCTTTTCGAGGCGTTCAACGCGCTTGACGACCGTGGTGTCCTGCGCCGCTGCGGGCATCGCCGCGACGAGCGCGATCGTTGCCGCTCCAAGGAAAGTGATCTGACGCATCATCATCTGCCGTTCGGTCCCCACTAATTAACCATTGGGTTGCTCATAACGCGGCAACGCACGGCAGCGCAAACCCATTTCGGCGCGCTGCCGTTCGAGCCGGCTCGAATGATCGGCGGTCTAGCCCTGGGGGCGCGGTGTAGCCGCCGGTGCCGCAGCGCCATTACCATCGGCGCGGGCTACCAGATCCGCAGGTTTCAGCGACACATTCTTGACCAGCGTATCGGCAGGTCCGATCGGCCCGACGTCGCGGCCGCCAACGGTGACCTTGAGTGCCTGGGGAATGCTCGTGCGCAGCGTAAATTGTTCGATATAGGCGGGCGGCACCTGATAGGTCTCGCCCGCGTCGAGCGTGCGCCAATTTTCGGTTTTGCCCTTGGCATCGTCGAAACCGATCCAGACTTCGGAAACGCCCGTGAGCACGACCGGCGCATTGGCTGCAACGGCGGACTGCCCGGTTGCGGCCTTGTTCGCGGGGGTGTCCGCGACATTGCTTTGCGGCGCTTCGGAAGCATCGGCAGCGCGATTCTGCGCGGCGATCAGCGCCTCGTCGGGCTCGACCGACAGGAACCGCCATACGCCATAGGCCGACGCCAGCAGCAGCGTGACAATAACGAGTGTCCAGGTCAGCCGTGCGGTCGGCAGGCGCGCCGGATCGGTGGGCTCATAGGCTTCGTACAGCGGGCGCGAGCCATAGGCGTCCTCTTCGAGCTCCCGGCGAATGGCGGCACCGACCTCTGCCTCGGGAAGGTCTACGGCGCGGGCGTAGGCGCGAGCGAAGCCGGTGACATAAGTCCGGCCCGGAAGTTCCGAATAATCGGACTTTTCTATCGCGGCGAGATGGCGCTGAGTGATGCGCGTTCGTGTCGCGACGTCGGCGAGCGAAAGTCCCGCCGCCTCGCGCGCCAGCCGGAGCCGATCACCGATGCGCGTGATCGCCAGCTCGCCCTGTTCCGGGGCGATGTCCTCATCTGCCATTACTGTCTCCGTGCCGGCCGTTTGACCCAGATCGACCGTGTCGCCCGTTCATCGCATTGACCGCGCGCGAAAGTCAAACGAAGTTCGGCAAACGGCCGGCTGAAAAGATGCAGATTCAAGACTGTGGGATGCGAATCTATTTCGCGCGTCCTGATCCCACCGGCGCTCCCAACGTGGCGAGGGTCACCGGATTACAGCACATATTTGCTGAGGTCGGTGTCCCCGACGATCTCCGCAAGCTGATGGTCGACATAGGCGGCATCGATCTCGAGCGTTGTGCCGCCGACATCCTCGGCGGTGAAGCTGATTTCCTCGACCAGCCGCTCCATGATCGTCTGCAGCCGACGCGCGCCGATATTCTCGACCTTCTCATTGACCTCGGCCGCGAGCTTCGCGACGCGCGCGATGGCATCCTCGGTGAAGGACACCGTCACGTCTTCGGTGCCGAGCAGCGCCACATATTGTTCGGGCAACCCCGCTTTTGTTTCGCTCAGAATCCGGACGAAGTCGGCCTCGGTGAGCGCGCTCAACTCAACGCGGATCGGCAGCCTGCCCTGAAGTTCGGGAAGCAGGTCGCTCGGCTTGGCAACATGAAAGGCGCCACTGGCGATGAAGAGGATATGGTCGGTCTTCATCGGGCCATATTTGGTCGCGACGGTCGTCCCCTCGATCAGCGGCAACAGATCGCGCTGAACACCCTCGCGGCTCACCGAGCCGCCGCGTACGTCGCTGACCGCGATTTTGTCGATCTCGTCGAGGAAGACGATACCGTTCGCCTCTGCATCCGCAATTGCGACGCGCGCGACGTCATCCTGGTCGAGCCGCTTGTCCTGCTCTTCCTCGATCAGCCGCGTCGCCGCCTCGATCACCTTGAGCTTGCGGCGCTTCTTGGGCGCGCCGCCCATGGCTTTTCCGAGCATATCCGAGAGATTGATCATGTTCATCTGTCCCGGCTGGCCGGGCAGTTCGAAGTTCATACCCGGGGCGTCGGTAACCTCGATTTCGACTTCGTTATCGTCAAGATGTCCTTCGCGGATGCGCTGGCGAAAACTCTGGCGCGTCGCTTCGCTGGCGCCCTTGCCGGTGAGCGCGTCGAGCAGCCGTTCCATAGCGGCTTCCTCGGCAGCGGCGCGCACTGCTTCGCGGCGGCGCTCCTTCTCGAGCCGTACCGCTTCCTCGACAAGGTCGCGCGCGATCTGCTCGACGTCGCGGCCGACATAGCCGACCTCGGTGAATTTGGTCGCCTCGACCTTGATAAACGGCGCATCGGCGAGCTTTGCAAGTCGGCGCGAAATCTCGGTCTTGCCGCAGCCCGTCGGACCGATCATCAGAATATTTTTTGGGGTCACCTCGTCTCGCAGTTCGGCCGACAGCTGCTGGCGCCGCCAGCGGTTGCGAAGCGCGACCGCGACTGCGCGCTTGGCGGCATCCTGGCCTATGATATGCGTATCGAGGGCGGCGACGATCGCCTTGGGAGTCAGATCCTTGTTCATATTATTAAGCCTGAATTTCGATGATTTCTTGGGTGAACTGGCCGTTGGTGTAGACGCAGATGTCGGCGGCGACTTCCATCGCCTTGCGAACGAGCACCGCAGGATCCTTTTCATAGTCGATGAGCGCACGCGCCGCCGACAGCGCGAAATTGCCGCCCGATCCGATTGCGGCGATGCCGCCCAAGGGCTCGAGTACATCGCCGTTGCCGGTGATGACGAGCGTGACCTCCTTGTCGGCGACGATCATCATCGCCTCCAGGTTGCGCAGATATTTGTCGGTGCGCCAGTCCTTGGCGAGCTCGACCGCGGCGCGGAGCAGCTGGCCGTTGTGGCGTTCGAGCTTGGCCTCGAGGCGTTCGAATAGCGTGAAGGCATCGGCGGTGGCACCGGCAAAGCCGCCGATAACGCTGCCGTCATGGAGTCGGCGCACCTTGCGGGCGTTGGGCTTCATCACGGTCTGGCCCATCGACACTTGCCCGTCGCCGATGATGACGACCTTGTCGGCGCTGCGGGCAGAAAGGATGGTGGTTCCGTGCCAGGGCGCGGCACTTTGCGCATGGGGATTACTCATGCAGCCGGATATGGGCGATGGGCCCGTGCGCTGCAAGGGGAGGGCTTTCGTCCTCTAGGCGGACCAGGTCAGGAGCGCGCGGCCGCCTTCGTCAATCTCGATCGTCGACGGATCGGCGAGGAGCGCCGCTTCGCCCAGCGCGACGCCTTCGCCTGCAGCGCGGCAGCCGGCTGAAAGCGGAACGAAGATAAGCTCGCCGTTCGCCTGTTCGAGCAGCGACACATCAATCGGTGCGGAGAGCTGTGCGAGATGGAAATGCGGTCCGCTGACGAGCATGCGGTTCGCGTGCGGATCGACCACGGTATCTCGCGGATCGTGGATTGGCCCCGGATGCGAGACCTTCAAACCCTCATCGAGATGCAATTCGCGCGGGCGGCCATAATCATAGAGGCGATAGGTGCAGTCAACATTCTGCTGCACCTCGACGACGGTCAGCCCTCCTCCGATCGCATGGATCGTGCCCGCCCGATTATAGACAAAGTCGTTCGGCTCCGACGGACGCCAGTCGATCATGTCGACAATCGATCCATCGAGCGCGGCTTCACGCAGGGCCTCGCGGGTCGTCTCGGCCGTCAGCCCGACGCCCAGTTCGGCTCCCGGTTCAGCATCGAGGATCAGCCAGCATTCTTCCTTGCCGCGTGGGAAGCCAGCGGCCCGCGCCGCTTCATCGTCTGGGTGGACCTGGATGGACAGCCGTTCCGAGGTGAAGAGGAATTTGACCATGATCGGCGCATCGTCTCCGGCGGGATTCGAAAACCAGATCTCGCCGATCCGGCGCTCGCCGAAATCGCCGAACGCGGCTGGAATATCGGTCCGGCCCCAAGGCTTTTCGACAACGATGGTTTCAAGGCGTGTTAACATGCCGCATAGATGCGGAGCGGCCGACGGAGCGTCAAGCGCTAAGCGTCAGGCGGCCCGGTGCAAACGATTGCCATTGCCGCCGCTTGGCTGGTCGAGCCACAGGCCGCGCGTGTCATAGACGATCTTGTCACTGCGTTCCTCGATGGGGATTGATTTGAACAGGTCATGGTCAACGAGAACGATCAGCAATTCACAGCTGGCAAGCGCGGTGTCGAGGTCGATCAGTTCGGCGCCGGTGCCCGCGAATTCCATCGGCAGGCCGCGGGCATAGGGTTCGACGATCTCGATCCGCTTGCCGAAGCGGCGCGCGAGCGCGGCGGCGACCTCGACCGCCGGGCTTTCGCGGAAATCGTCGATATTGGGCTTGAACGCGAGGCCGAGGCAGGCGACGCGCGCTTTGGGATGCTGCGAGACGAGCATTTCCGCGGCGCCAATGACGTGCGCGGTCTTGGCGAGATTGACCTCGCGCGCGGTGCGGATCAGGCGGCTGTGGTCGGGCGCGCCATGGACGAGGAACCAGGGATCGACCGCGATGCAATGGCCGCCGACGCCGGGGCCAGGCTGAAGGATGTTGACGCGCGGGTGACGGTTGGCGAGGCGGATCACCTCCCACACATCGACGCCCATATGCTCGGCCATCATCGACAGCTCGTTGGCGAAGGCGATGTTGACGTCGCGATAGCTGTTTTCGACCAGCTTCACCATTTCGGCGGCGCGCGCCGAGGTGGTCACGCACGCTCCGCGCACGAATTGTCGGTAAAAGGTCATCGCGCGCCGAGCGCAGCGCGGCGTGATGCCGCCGATGCAGCGGTCGTTGTCGACGAGTTCGACGAGGATGCGGCCCGGGAGCACCCGCTCGGGGCAGTAGGCTACGAAGATATCGGCCGCCCCGGTACAGGCGCCCGGAACCTTAAGGTCGGGGCGAACCTCGGCGAGGAGTGCGGCGACCTTTTCGGTCGTGCCGACGGGCGAGGTCGATTCGAGGATGACTAGATTGCCCGCTTCGAGCTTCGGCGCGATCGCGCGCGCCGCGGATAGAACATAGCTGATGTCGGGGCGATGCTCGTCGTCATGCGGGGTCGGCACCGCGATCACGAAGGTATCGGCAGGCGCGACTTCTATCGAAGCAATGAGCGTGCCGCGCGACACGACGCCCTGAACAAGGCCGTCAAGATCGACTTCCTCGATATGCACCTTGCCGCTGTTGACCGTGTCGACGACCTTCTGGCTGACGTCGACGCCGGTGACCCTGCAGCCCGAGCGTGCGATCAGCGCCGCCGTGGGCAGCCCGATATAGCCAAGCCCGAGGACCGTGACCTTCTGTTCGCTATCAATGGGCACGCGCTACAATCTCCGCAATCCGTTTCGCCGCCGTGCCGTCACCAAAAGGATTATGGGCGCGGGCCATGGCGTTATAGGCGTCCTTGTCGTCCAAAAGCCTGAAAATTTCAGAAACAATACGCGCTTTGTCGGTTCCGACAAGGCGTGCAGTGCCGGCTTCTATGCCTTCGGGCCGTTCGGTGGTCTCGCGCATCACGAGCACGGGTTTTCCGAGCGCGGGCGCTTCTTCCTGCACGCCGCCGCTGTCGGTCAGCACGAGGTCGGAGGCAGCAAGCAAGCGGACGAAATGCGGATAGTCGAGCGGATCGATCAGCGCAACATTGTCGAGGGCGCCGAGGATCGGCTCCATCGCGATGCGCACGTGCGGGTTCGGATGGACGGGGAAAACGACCGCCACATCGTCGCGCGCCGCGATCGCTGCGATCGCCTCGGCGATGGCTTTCATGCCGTCGCCGAAATTCTCGCGGCGGTGCGACGTGACAGCGATGATCCGTTTGCCGACAAGGCGGCCGATAAGCGGATCGAGACCGGCGGCCAACGCCGGCTCCTCGTTGATCCGGGCTTTTGTCGCGAGCAGCGCGTCAATCACGGTGTTACCGGTTACGTGAATGCGTTCGGCAGGAACGTTTTCGGCGCGGAGCGCTGCCGCGGCCGTTTCGGTCGGCGCGAAATGCAGGTCGGCGACTGCGCCAGTTACCTTGCGGTTCACCTCTTCGGGCCAAGGGTGATAGATGTTGCCGCTGCGCAGGCCGGCTTCGACATGGCCGACCGGAATCTTGCGAAAATAGGCGGCGAGCGTCGCCGCCATCGTCGTCAATGTATCGCCGTGGACGAGGATGCGACCGGGTTTTTCGGTGTCGAACGTCTCGCCGAGCCCGACGACGAGACGGGCAAGTAGGCCGTCGAGTGTCTGGTTGGCCTGCATGACGTCAAGGTCGATATCCGGTGTGATACGCGCGATATTCAGAACCTGATCCAGCATTTCGCGATGCTGCGCGGTGACGCAAACACGCGTATCAAGTCCGGCCTCCTCGCGCAGTGCATGGACGACCGGGAACATCTTGATCGCTTCCGGCCGCGTCCCGAACACGGTCAACACCTTCATATACGTCTCTCCTGACCGAAGGCCCGGCCTTGGTCGTTCACGGATCCTGCACCTTCTCGCGCATTAGGCGGCAAAGCTTTTCACAACCTTAAATCGTGGTCATCCTTGACGAACGAGCTGCAAATAGCGTCAATGCAACATCTGTGCGATACAGGAGTATATTGTCTCCTAAGGCGAGAGAGGCTAGGGGCGGGCGCTGCGTGCTGGCCCTGTTGCCGCGCCCGATTGATATTTGGAAGTTGGACCCTTTTCATGTTCTGGAAGCGTAAGAGCAAGGCGGTTCCGTCCGTACGGAACAGCTTCGCCATCCCGCAAGGGCAGCGCGTCTATGCGATCGGCGACATTCATGGACGCGACGACCTATTCGCGGAACTAATCGAGCTGATCCGCGCCGACAATGCGGCGCGTAGTCGCGCCAACGTCAGCCTGATTCTTCTCGGCGACCTCGTGGATCGGGGTCCCCAGTCGGCCGAGGTTGTCGAGCGTGCGATAAACTTGCGCGCCGAATTCGAAGACATGCGCTTGCTCATCGGCAATCACGAAGAATGTTTTCTTGCGGCGTTGACGGGCGACGTCCGTCGTTTGCGCTATTTCATGAGGATCGGGGGCGATGCCACGGTAAGCAGCTACTGGAAAGACGACGAGAGCCTAGCGACGGCCAGCTTCGAAGACGTTGCCGAGCGTCTGCCGCAACTCGTGCCGGCCGAGCATGTGCGCTTTCTGGAAACGGGCGCAGACGTCATTGAAATTGGTGAATATGTCTTTGTCCATGCCGGTATTCGCCCGGGGGTTCCCATGGAGAAACAGTCTCTTGTGGATTTGCGCTGGATCCGGGACGATTTCCTGGTCGATGATCGCGATCATGGCGTGATGATCGTGCATGGCCACACCATCCGCGACGATGTCGACGAATGGCCGAACCGTATCGGCATCGACACGGGCGCCTATCGCTCGGGTGTGCTGACGGCTATTGTCCTCGAAGGCCACGAGCGTAGATACCTCAAAACGGCGGGGGCGATGGCGGCGGCTTGACGCCGTGGTAATCCCTGAATCACGCGACGAAAGGCCGGCGTAGGTATCATTCACCCGCTTGCCCGTATAGAAAATGGCACACGTTGCTACGGCCGCAGGCTTGAATGAGTACTATCAGCCGCATCAACTTTTCGGGCCGTTATCCTGTCTGACCGTTCACATAACAAGGGCAGCTGAACGAGGTTTTGTGATTGCCTGTCGTTACGCTGCGCACTAAGAGGCCGCCTGATACGCCCTGCCACCGCCGCTTGTCGGTTAACCGGGGTCAATCGGCGATGCTGTGACTTGTTTGAGCGGATTAAGTAGTTTCAGGTGATGGGTTCCAGTTCCGACGATATGCCCGGTTTTTTTGCGTTTATTGTGACGATGTTGCGGGCACTTGCCGATTTGCAACGCTCCGTCCGCCGTCTCATCGCATTTCTCATGGATGCGCTGCTGTGCATTGTGTCGGTCTGGCTGGCCTTTTCGATTCGGCTCGGCGAATGGGATCTGTTTGGCGATCATGTTCTGCTTGTCGTCGTTGCGGCCCTGATCTTCTGGTTCGTGGCGGCGTGGTGGTGCAATATCTACCGGTCGATCATCCGGACCGCTGGCGGGCGGACCATCGTAAATCTCGCGATCGCGTGCCTGCTTCTGTCGTTGCCGATGGTTACGATCTTCATGTTCATCGGCATCGACGGAGTGCCGCGAACCGTTGGCGTCCTGCAGCCGATGATTTTCCTTCTGTTATTGTCCACAAGCCGGATCATGATCCGCTATGCGCTGGTCGATGTCCTTCACCTCGTCCATAGGGGTCACCAGCACCGGGTTGCGATTTATGGCGCCGGACGCGCGGGGCAGCAGTTGGGGTTGGCTTTGCGCCACGAAGGCCATCTTATCCTGACATGCTATTTCGACGACGACCGGGCCCTGGTGGGCGACAGCATCGACGGCGTCCGGATCCATTCATCCGAGGGAATCGGCCGCTTCATCGGCGAATTGCATATCGACGAAATCCTGCTCGCAATTCCCAGCACGACAAGGACCAAGCGTGCCGAAATCGTCGAGCGTATCAACCGATATCCGGTGCGCGTTCGATCACTGCCGAGTATCGGCAATATTATCGACGGTGAAGTTTCGATCAAGGATCTCAAGGATATCCGGGTAGAGGACCTTCTGGGTCGCGATCCCGTGCCACCCGACGAGGAGCTGCTTGGCGGCGCCATCGCCGACAAGATTGTTCTGGTGTCGGGCGCTGGCGGTTCGATCGGTTCGGAATTGTGCCGACAGATTGTCGTGCGCAATCCGCGCCGACTCATCCTCGTCGAGCAGTCGGAATTCGCGCTCTATAATATCCTGTCGGAACTGGAGGAAAGATTTGGCGGCGACGGCGCGGTCGAGATCGTTCCCGAACTCGCCGACGTTTCGGACGCAGCCGCTATCCGGCGAATCATGGACCGGCATCGGCCACAAACCGTTTTTCACGCCGCGGCCTACAAGCATGTGCCCCTTGTCGAAGCCAATCCGATTTCCGGTCTGAGAAACAATGTATTGGGCACCTATAACTGCTGCCTGGAAGCGGAACGGGTTGGCGCCACGCGTTTCATCCTCATCAGTACCGACAAGGCGGTTCGCCCGACCAACATCATGGGCGCTTCAAAGCGTTTCTGCGAACTGGTTGTCCAGGGCAGGGCGGCCGAAGGTGAATCCGGGACGATCTTTTCGATCGTGCGCTTCGGCAATGTGCTGAGCTCCAGCGGGTCTGTCGTGCCGCGTTTCCAGGCCCAGATCAACGCGGGGGGCCCGCTCACGCTCACGCACGCCGAGGTGACGCGATATTTCATGACGATCCCCGAGGCGGCCCAGCTCGTGATGCAGGCGGGCGCGATGGCAATGGGTGGGGAGGTGTTCGTCCTGGACATGGGGCAACCCGTCCGCATCATCGACCTCGCGCGATCGATGATCCAGCTTTCCGGCTGCACCGTGCGGGACGACAATAATCCTGACGGGGATATCGTGATCCAGGAGATTGGTTTGCGGCCCGGCGAAAAAATGTACGAAGAGCTTCTGATCGGCGACAATCCCGAACCGACCAACCATAGCCGCATCATGCGAGCGCATGAAAACCGGCTCGGCTGGGGCGAATTATCGGCTCATTTGGAACGCTTGGGGAATGCCTTGGCGATGGGTGACGCCGAGATGGCATTGGTAGTGGTCCGCGAGGTCGTTCCCGACTATAGCCCGGCTGCTTCGCAAAATGGTGAAACGCTGCCGATTCAGGCAGGCGTGGCGCAAGACTGACTTTCTGGCAACTGGATGATATGAAACCTCTCCACTCGATCTTGCGTCAAGCTCCGACCGTGGCAGCGCCTTCCCGGCCGGCCTATTTCATCATGCTGGCGTTGCTCTTGACGGGATTCCTGACCGTCGGAGGCGCCCGTGACGATTTGGTATCGCTGTTTTTCTGGCGTCCCCTGTCGGTTCTTCTGCTTTCGCTGGCGATCAGCCTGTACTGGCGCGACGCTTGGACGAACGGTCGCGGGTTGCTGATCTTCGCCTTCGCTGTCGTCTTGCTGATAATTTTGCATCTTATTCCGTTGCCGCCGGCGATCTGGACCTCTTTGCCGGGCAGGGACATCATCGCCGCCATTTATCGCGATGGCGGGATGGCATTGCCTTGGCAGCCGCTTTCGGTTGCGCAGGCGCGAACCTGGAACGCCCTGTTCTCACTGGCCGGGCCTCTGGCCATGGTGATCGTCGTGCTCGCGCTCGACGAGCATTGGCAACGGAGGCTGCTGCTCGCCATCATCATTCTGGGCTTCTTCACCGGCATCCTGGGGGTGCTGCAGGCGGTGGGCCCGCCGAACGGTCCGCTATATTTCTATCGTATCACGAACAATGGCGTTTCCGTCGGGCTGTTTGCAAATCGCAATCATCAAGCGGCCTTCCTCGCGACCATGTATCCGTTGATCGCCGCCTATTTGTCGTTTTTCAAAGGCAAACCCGATCAACTTTTCTTTCAGCGAGCCATTGCGCTCGCGGGCGGCCTGTTGCTGGTGCCGTTGATTTTGATGACGGGATCGCGTGCGGGCCTCTTCCTTGCCCTACTCGGACTTCTGCTCGCCTGGTGGGTTTATCGCCCCCCGGTGGCCGAGGTTCGGGCTGCCAATCGCTTGATGGATCATCGGAAAAGACTCATCACCTTCTCTCTGGCCCTCGCGTTCCTCGCCGTGGTTGTCGTCGTCGTCGTGCGCTCGCCGGCGCTGGAGCGTCTCGTCGCCACGGATCCCGCCGGTGAGCTTCGCCTCCGCGCTATTCCGATCCTCTGGGACGCCATTCAGCGCTTTTTCCCGTTCGGGAGCGGCCATGGAACATTTGTCGAGGTTTACCAGCTTTATGAGCCCGATCAGTTCATAACCTCCAGCTATTTCAACCACGCGCACAACGACTTTATCGAACTGGCTCTCACTGCGGGCGTGCCCGGATTGGCATTGCTCCTCTGGGCAGGGATTTTGGGACTCTATTCATTACTTTCCCTGAGCCGGAACCGTTCGACGGCGCGGGGCGAAAGAGGATTCACCGCCCAGGTTTATGGTCGGGCGGGATTTTCGATCGTCGCCATGCTTGCACTCTATAGCGCCGCTGACTATCCGCTGCGCGTTCCTTCTATTATGCTATTCGTGGCGGTTGCAGCATCCTGGTGTTCAATTGCTTACCGGTCAGCGCGGAAATGATGAGGTCTATGCGACAAACTGTTATGAATCGGCGTTTCCGTGTATCGAAGATAGCGGTCGCGGTGCTGCTATCGCTCGCGATATCGGGATGCACCTCCGGCCTTACGGCGAAGGGCATTGGTGGACCAACCGTCACGCGCGTCGAGGCCAGTGAACTGCCTGGTCCCCAGGGGCAATTGGGCGATGCACAGGGTTATAATTATCAGATCGGCCCCTATGACAAGCTGGTGGTCGATGTTTTCGGGATCGAGCAACTGGCGGACCGCCGGATTACTGTGGATGGCGCGGGCGACATAACTTTGCCCGTTGCGGGTGTCGTTCGCCTGAACAATTTGTCGATCGGCGAAGCGTCGGACAAAATTGCCCAGCAACTGCGCGCTGGCTATGTGCGCGACCCGCGTGTTGCAGTAAATCTCGAGGAATCGGTGAGCCGCTTCGTCACGGTCGATGGCGAAGTGCAACAATCCGGAAATTATCCGCTGATTGCCGGCATGACCCTCATGCGCGCGGTTGCGGCGGCTAGAGGGGCGACGGAATTCGCCCGGCTGCGCGAGGTCGTGATTCACCGCAAGGTCAACGGGCGTCAGATGATCGCTCTCTATGATCTCGCGGCGATCCGCAGCGGCGCTTACGCGGATCCCGTCCTCTATCCGAACGACGTCATCGTCGTCGGAAATTCGCCCGGACGCCGTTTGATGCAGCAACTGATCGCCGTTGCACCCCTGCTTGTTTCGCCTTTGGTGGCAGTACTGGACAACAACGGCAACTGACGTCCGGTTTCAATTTTTGCGAGTTTTTATTTCATGTCAAACATGCAACCTCATGCGCCAAATTTTACACAGGATGCGACCGGTAACGGCAATGACGCGCGGCAGCCCTGGTCGGCTCCGGCGCTTCTGCAATATTGGAACGCGCTGAGGCGGCATATCTGGCTGGCGGCGGCGATTGTCACGGTCGCGGTGGTCGTCGGCACCATTCTGACGCTGCTCATGACGCCGCAATATACCGCAGTATCGCGGATCGAGATTGCGCGCGAGCAGGCAAATGTCACCAACGTCGAAGGGCTGCAGCGTGAAAACAGCACGCCCAATCAGGAATTTTACCTGACGCAATATTCGCTTTTGAGCGCGCGTTCGCTGGCGGAGCGTGTCGAGCGACGACTGCGCCTTGCGGGGAACAAAGAGTTTTTTGCAGCGCACGGCGTCACGCCGGAGGGCGAGGGGTTTCTCTCTGGGGATAACGCCCCGGTATCTGTGGACGGCATGCGCGAGCGGCAGCGCCAGGCGGTCGACCTCCTGCTCGACCAAATCGGAATATCGCCGCTTCGCGGGTCGGCGCTGATCGACGTCAGCTATACGAGCGCTTCGCCGAGCGTTTCGCGGTTGATCGCGCGGACCTGGGTGAATGAGTTTGCCCAGCAGAGCATGGATCGCCGCTTTTCATCGACCTCCGATGCCCGGGTCTATCTCGAAACGCGCCTCCAAGGCTTGCGCGAGCGGCTTGAGCAATCGGAACGCGAGCTGGTGAACTACGCCGCGAGGCAAGGCATCGTCAAATTGTCGGAAACCCGCAGCGGCGAAGGCCGGACGCAGACCACGCAGACATTGGCGTCGAGCAACCTCGAACAATTGAATGAAGTGCTCGTTCAGGCGACCGCCGAGCGCACCACGGCGGAAGCGCGGTTGCGGGCGGCCCGCTCGCCGGGCAGCACGCAACTCGCGCTGCAAAATCAGTCGCTCAATTTGATGCGGGAGAAGCGGGCCGAAGCAAATGCCAAATATCAGGATTTGCTTGTTCACTTCGAACCCGAATATCCCGAAGCGCGCGCAGCGAACCAGCAGGTCGTTGCGCTTGATCGCGCGATCGGGGCGGAGGAACGGCGAATTCGCGAGTCCTATGTCGCCGATTTCGCCGCCGCGCAGGATCGGGAAAAGGTTCTGCGGACGCGTGTCAACGAGTTGCTGGGTGAACTCGATGCCGAAAGCCGCTCGAGCATTCAGTATAATATTTTTCAGCGCGAGGTGGACACCAACCGCCAGCTTTATGATTCACTGCTCCAGCGCTATAAGGAGATCGGCGTTGCCGGTGTCGGCACCAACAACATATCGATCGTCGACGAGGCGCCGACGCCAGAGAAGCCGTCATCCCCGAAGTTGTTGGTCAATCTGATCATGGCGCTTTTGGGCGGCCTGGGTCTGGCTGGACTGGCCGTGGTCGTACTCGAAAATCTGGATGAAAGCCTGCGCGAACCCTCGCAGGTGGCAGAGAAGCTGGACGTCGCGCTGCTGGGTGCGATTCCGATCGTCGAAGACGATGCGCTGGAGAATGTCGACGATCCCAAATCGGTCCTGTCGGAAGCTTATATGACCGTCAGGACGAATCTGAGCTTTTCGACCGATCACGGCGTGCCGAAAACGATGGCGCTCACCAGCACCTCGCCGGCGGAAGGCAAGTCGACGTCGGCTTATTCGCTGGCCCGGGTACTCGGCCGGACATCGGGCACGGTCGTGATCGTTGATGTCGATATGCGTCGACCGATTTTGGCGTCGCGTCTCGGCCTCGATAACAGCCGCGGCATTTCGAACTTCCTGGCAGGCGATGACAATTGGGAATCGCTCATCCAGGATACCGGTAAGCCGAATATTTTCTTTATCGCGGCAGGCCCTACGCCTCCCAGCGCGTCCGAATTGTTGAGCGGCGAGCGGCTGGCGCTGTTCGTGCGACATTTGGCAGGCCGTTTCGACCATGTAATCCTGGACAGTCCTCCGATGCTTGGCTTGTCGGATGCTCCGTTGATCGCAAATGTCGTGGAAGGCGTCGTTTATGTTATCGAAGCCGACCGAACAGCGGTGCGGGCTTCGCAGGCCGCGATCCAGCGCCTGCGCGACTCGCGCGCGCACATCCTGGGCGCCCTGCTGACCAAATATAGCGCGAAACAGACGGGCTATGGCTATGGCTATGGCTATGGCTATGGCTATGGTCAGGATCGCGCCGATGGCGATGGGCAGGATCGCCGGAAGTGACCATCACGCGACAGCCAGTGACGCGGAGCACCTCGGAATCGGCAAAGTTCAAGCCGAGTGTCATTCTCGCTTTGTTCCTCGGGCTTCTCGGCGCGGTTTTGTCATTCTCGCAGGCGGCCGCTTCGATCGGTGTCGCGCTGGAAAATTTCCGGCCGCTTGGCGGCATGTTCTTTTCCTGGAGCAGCGGGCAGCGCAGCCTTGCTTTGAGCCTGTATGAAGGTGACAAAAAGATCCCGGCGCGGCGGTTGCTCGACGCTGGTCGCACAGGTCTTGGCTATGCGCCTTTGTCGGCTCGCTCAATGTGGCTGGTCGGAAAAGGCTTCGAGGCGCAAGGGCGGATCGGTGATGCGCGCAAGGCCATGAAGCGGGCGGAGCGGATTTCACGGCGCGATGGCTCCGTTCAGCTCTGGTTGGCCGATGATGAACTGCGGCGTGGGTTAGTTGCCTCTTCCTTGCGCCATTATGATCTGATCATACGAGCGGAGCCCCGCGCGGCCGACCAGATCGTCGTCCGTCTGGCGGCGATCATGACCGCCCCGCAAGGTCGGCGATATCTGCAACCCTATATACGGCAGGACAATGCCTGGCTGCCCGCGCTGTTGGGGACGGCCGTGACCAGCTTGCCGAAAGCGGAGCCGGTGGGGCTGCTGTTCACCGAACGTAAAGGCAAGGCGCCGGCGCTCCCCGAACTGGACCCGGTTTACGAGAAGCTGGTGAGCCGGTTGGTGGCAGAAGGGTCGCAAGACGTCGCACTGCGGCTTTATCCCCTGTTGCCGCGAGGAAGCTCAGCGGCGCTGACCAACCTCAGCGGCGTTATCGATGGTAAACCGGTCGACGGATATCCTCCCTTTACGTGGATGTTCGGTCAGGAGACCCAAGGGGCGACGCTGATAGGCCTCGATAATGGCAGAAGCGGAATGGAGTTTTACGGGGCGTCGAGCACCGTCGGCGTAGCCGCGGCCAAGCTGGTTGCTCCGAAGTCGGCGACGCTGTTGCGCTGGCGTATCGATGAACGTTCGCCCAATCTGCAGAGTTCGGCGACGTGGATCGCGACATGCATCGCCGGGCGATCGAAAGGTGAGCAGAGGACATCGGTAAATTTGCTTGGCCAATCGGCTCAACTGAAGAAGAGTCTGACGATGCAGTTGCCGGGTCAGTGCGACCTCATCCGCCTCGATATGCGGATAATCGGTGGCATCGGTCGCAATCCTGCAAGCTTGATTGTCAGCGACTTGGCTCTGACCGGCTCCACCGGGAGGCGTTGATACGCGTCTGCGTTTCCCCTTTTTGAAAGTAGAGAGCATTGACGAAGCTGATCGGAATCTATGGCGCCAGCGGATTTGGCCGAGAGGTCATGCCAGTCGCCCGGCGTCAGTATCTGGGGGATGATACGCGCTTCGTCTTTATCGACGACGGAAGCGCAGGCGCCAGCTTCGCGGGATACGACCTGTTTTCGTGGGACGCGTTTCTCGATATTCCGAACGGTGAACGCGCCGTGGCGATCGCAATTGCTTCCGCCGGGGTGCGCGAGGACCTGACCAATCGGTGCGCCAACGCCGGCGTTGAGATCTGCGAAGTGAGGGCGCCGAATATATTCGTCAGCGAAGAAGCGGTTATCGGTGAGGGCGTCATTCTGCAGCCGTTCGTGACGGTGACGTCAAACGCTCGCATCGGCCGGGGTTTCCACGCCAATATCTACAGCTATGTTGCCCACGATTGCCAGATCGGGGACTTCGTCACATTCGCACCCGGCGTCATGTGCAACGGCAACGTGCATGTCGAGGATCGAGCCTATATCGGCACTGGAGCCATTCTGCGCCAAGGCACCTCTGAAAAGCCACTGGTGATTGGCGCAGGGGCCACCGTCGGCATGGGCGCGGTTGTGACGAAAGACGTGCCTGCCGGGGCTGTCGTGGTCGGTAATCCTGCCCGCGCCATGGAAAAACGCTAACCGGAACATCGAACGCTTCGCTGCGGCGAAGAATAGTGGCGCGGTTTGGCATCGTGCGTGCGCGTCCTATCGACTCGCTTCGGCCATGACGGCGGCAAGAACCGTCGTCACGTTACGGACTTCGTCGTCGGTGAGCGTTGGATGACACAGGAACATGAGGCTCGTCTCGCCGAGTTCGCGTGCTACGGGGAGGCGCCGGCTCGGCCGCCATGGGCTATCGTCGAACGCTTTCTCCAAATAAACCTCCGAGCAACTGCCGTGCATCACGATGGCGCCACGGCTGTTGCACTCGGCGACGATGCGATCACGCGACCAGCCGGGCTTCAGCCCCTCTGGCCGGACGTACGCATATTGGCGATAATAGGCGTGGGTCATGCCGGGGGGAGCCGTCGGCACGCGCACTGCCGCGGCAAAATTCTCGAGCGTCGCCCGAATTTGATCGGCAATCCATGTCCGGCGGCGGGTCCATGCGGGCATTCGTTTCAGTTGAATGCGCCCGATCGCCGCCTGGACCTCCAGCATCCGCCAATTGGTACCGAAGCTCTCGTGGACCCAGCGAAAACCGGGAGGATGGTCGCGATTATAGACGGCGTCCCAGCTTTTCCCATGGTCCTTGAACGACCACATATAGTTCCATAGTTCCTCGTCGTCGGTCGTCACCATGCCGCCTTCGCCGCCGGTCGTCATGATCTTGTCCTGACAGAAAGACCACGCGCCCACATGCCCGATCGTGCCGACATTCCGCTGACCTATTTTGGCGCCATGGGCTTGCGCGCAATCTTCGACAATTTTGATGTCATGTGCATCGGCGATCGCCATGATGCCGTCCATGTCGCAGGGCCAGCCACCCAAATGGACGGGAATAATCGCACGCGTCCGATCGGTAAGCACCGCCGCGATCGTTTCGGGGCTGATGTTGCCGCTCTCCTCATCGACATCCGCAAAGACGGGGACTGCGCCGGCATTTATGACCGTCGACACCGAGGCGATGAACGTCCGGGGTGTAACTACCACTTCGTCACCGATTCCGATGCCGAGCGCCTTCAGCGCAAGGTCGAGCGCCAATGTGCCGTTGGCCAGCGCGATCGCGTGGCGGCTCCCGGCCCATTCGGCGAACTCCCTTTCGAATTGCCGCCCTTCTTTACCGGTCCAATAATTGACCCGGTTCGACAAAATTACGTCGCGGACACGACTGGCCTCTTCCTCGCTGAACGAAGGCCAGGGCGAAATTTCGGAATTGAGCATGACGCGCGATTAAACGACCGGTGGTTGCAATTCCATTCTTTTTTTCGCGGTTTCGTCACGGCATGCTGATCGTGCAAAAGGTCGAAAATCAATTGCGCATAGAGGGCAAATGCGGCATCGCCGCCCGCGCATGACGCGGTCATGGCTCTTTTTTCGTCAAGGTTTGGACAGGTAATGAAACGCTTCGCTATGTTAGGGGCAGCGGGTTATATCGCCCCTCGCCACATGCGCGCAATTCGCGACACCGGAAATGATCTGGTGGCCGCTATGGACGTCAATGACTCGGTTGGCGTTATCGACAGCTTCTTCCCCAATGCTTATTTTTTCCGGGAATTCGAGCGTTTCGACCGTCACCTTGACAAGCTGCGGCGCTCAGACGGGGCCGCTTCCGCGATCGACTTCGTCGCGATTTGCTCACCGAACTATCTGCACGACGCGCACATGCGTTTCGGCTTGCGTTCGGGTGCCGATGTCATCTGCGAAAAGCCGCTCGTGCTCAATCCCTGGAACATCGATGGACTGGGCGAGATCGAACGCGACAGCGGCCGGAAGATTCACACGATCCTCCAGTTGCGGCTTCATCCGTCGATCATTGCGCTCAAGGAACGCATCGAGGCCGAGAATGTTGACAGAAAATATGACGTCGACCTGACCTATGTTACGTCGCGCGGCCGCTGGTACCTGCAAAGCTGGAAGGGTGACGAGCAGCGCTCAGGCGGGATCGCCACCAACATCGGCGTCCATTTCTTCGACATGCTCCATTTTCTGTTCGGCGCGTTGCAGGACAATGTCGTTCACCTGAACGAGCCGACTAAAGCGGCTGGCTACCTTGAATATGAGCGCGCGCGTGTGCGATGGTTCCTGTCTATCGACGAATCTGACGTGCCTGCGGAGCAGATCGCGACCGGCCAGCGTACCTATCGCTCGATCACCATCGACGGCGACGAAATCGAGTTTTCCGGCGGCTTTACCGATCTTCATACGCGAAGCTACGAAGCGATACTGGCAGGCCAAGGTTTCGGGATCGAGGCCAATCGGGTTGCCATAGAAACGGTGTCGGGGATTCGTAACGCCCTGCCTTCGCAGGCGGGAGGGGAACGGCATCCGTTAGTGACAAAATGACGGGTTCCGGCGCTTCAAATCATTTTGGCCAAAACGTGCAGGTGCATCCCAGCGCGATCGTCGATGAAGGCGCGGCGATTGGCGATGATAGTCGCATCTGGCATTTCGCGCACGTCTGCGCCGGCGCGCGCATAGGACGCAATGTATCGTTGGGGCAAAATGTCTTCATTGCGAACAAAGTGGCCATCGGCGACCATTGCAAAATCCAGAACAATGTTTCGATATACGACAACATCGTTCTGGAAGAGGGGGTCTTCTGTGGCCCCAGCATGGTGTTCACCAATGTCCACAACCCGCGCGCGCTCGTCGAACGCAAGGATGAGTATCGCGATACGCTGGTCAAGCGCGGCGCGACCCTCGGTGCGAACTGCACCGTCGTCTGCGGTGTAACGATCGGCGGATTCGCTTTCGTAGGCGCCGGGGCGGTCGTCATTTCCGATGTGCCGGATTTCGCCCTTATGGTGGGTGTGCCCGCGCGGCAGGTCGGTTGGATGAGCGCTTTTGGCGAAAGGCTGTCGCTGCCGCTTTCAGGCGATGGCGAAGCGGTTTGCGCCGCGACGGGCGATCGATACAAGCTTAGCGGGAACAGCCTCGCCAAGATTGAGGGATGACCATGGAATTCATAGATTTGGGCGCCCAGCAAAATCGGCTCCGGAGCAAAATCGAGGCCGGAATCGCCGGGGTATTGGCACATGGCCAATATATCTTGGGACCCGAGGTTCAGGAACTGGAACAGCGGCTGGCCGCCCATTGCGGCGCGGCGCATTGCATCGCGGTCGCCAATGGCACCGACGCGCTGCAAATCGCGCTGATGGCGTTTGGCGTGGGCCCGGGCGACGAGGTCATTACGCCCGGTTTCAGCTATATCGCGACAGCGGAAGCGGCTTTGCTGCTGGGGGCGAAGGTCGTCTATGTCGATATCGATCCGGATACCTACAATCTCGATCCGGCGCAGTTGGAAACCGCGATTTCGCCGCGAACGAAGGTGATCATCCCGGTTTCGCTCTACGGCCAATGCGCCGATTTCACAGCGATCAACGCTATAGCGTCGCGCCATGGCATTGCGGTGATAGAAGATGCTGCGCAAAGTTTCGGCGCTTCGGTGGATGGGCGAAAATCATGCAATCTTTCGACCATAGCTTGCACCAGTTTTTTTCCGTCGAAGCCGCTGGGGTGCTACGGGGATGGCGGTGCGATTTTCACCAGCGACGATGAATTGGCGACGCGAATGCGCCAGATCGCGCGTCACGGGCAAGAACGGCGTTATTATCATGTGCGGCTTGGGGTCAACAGCCGTCTCGACACGATACAGGCTGCGATATTGTTGCCGAAGCTTGCGATACTCGACGACGAGATCACTGCGCGACAGCACGTCGCGGCGCGATATATCGACGCGCTTTCGGGTTTTCCGATTGGATTGCCGCACTTGCCGCCCGGCCATATCAGTGCCTGGGCGCAGTTCACTGTCCGCGTGGCAGAGCGTGCCGTCGTGCAGGCGGCGCTGCGCGATGCCGGCGTTCCAACCGCGATTCATTATCCGATGCCACTAAACCGCCAGCCCGCGTCGCGCGACGATGCCGCCGTTCTTCCCAAGGGCGATGCAGCGGCGGAAGAAGTCATCTCGCTCCCGATGCATCCCTATCTGACCGAAGAGGATCAGGCACGGGTGGTTGGGGCGTTGGCCTCGGCCGTGGGAGGATGATACGGCCGTGAAGCCATCGACGGGGCTCGCCCCGAAGTTCCGGCATCTGCTCGACCGGTTGACGCACCCGGAAAGCTTTATCGGCCCGGTGCTGACGCTGGTCAGTGGCACAGCGATCGCGCATGCGATCACGGCTGCCACGCTGATTGTCCTCACGCGCCTTTATACGCCGCAGGATTTCGGCGTGCTGGGCTTGTTCTCAAGCATCTACTTCATCCTGGCGGTTATCGCTTGTCTGCGTTTCGAGATTGCCATTCCGCTACCCGCCGAGGATGAGGATGCCCGGGACGTCTTTTGGCTGGCGTTGCTCGGCGGACTGTCCCTCTCCGTTTTCACTGCGCTGGCGTTGCTTATAATTCCGCACAGCCTCTGGGCACGCTGGGGTCTTGTCCTCGTCGCTCCCTACCTCTGGATGCTTCCGTTGGCATTGTTGGCCACAGCCTGTTTCGCGGCTTTGCAGAGCTGGCATGTGCGCAAGAAGAGCTATGGGCTGGTCGCGCGCGCACGCGTCGCGCAGTCGGCGGGCGCGTCGACTATACAGATTGCCAGTGGATTGGCCGCCCCGACTCCTCTCGGCCTGATCGCCGGTTTTGTCGTGAACGGCGGAGCGGCCGCCATTCTGATTATCATCCAGATGTGGCGCAAAGCGACATTGTCGGTCCTTAAACCCGACTTTTCCCGGTTGCCTGCGGCGTTGCGGCGTCACAGCTATTATCCGCGCTATTCGATTTGGGAGGCACTTGCGAACAGCGCCGCAATTCAGGTCCCCATCTTGATGATCGGCATCCTCGTTTCCGAGGCCGAGGTGGGCCAGCTGCTTCTGGCTACCAGCGTGGTTCAGGCGCCCATGGCGTTGTTTGGCACAGCGACCGCCCAGGTATTTCTCAGCCAGGCGCCCGAAAGGGCACGGCAGGGAAGGTTAGCCGAGATCACGCGCGCCACCACATGGACATTGTTTCGTGTCGGTGCGCCGATTCTCTTGGCCATTGGTTTGCTCTCACCTTTCGCGTTTCCGCTGGCTTTCGGCCCCGAGTGGTCCCGCGCCGGGCTTGTAGCAGCCTGGATGACCCCCTGGCTGATGCTGCAATTCATTGCGAGCCCGATTTCGATGGCCTTGTATATCGCAGAACGCCAGCGTCTGGCGATGATGCTGCAGGTCGGCGGCTTGCTGTTTCGCGTTCTGCTGACTTGGTTGGGCGCGACCATGCTTGATGGCAGGGCGACAGAAGCCTATGCCCTGTCGGGCGCGATTTTCTACGGGGTAATGATAGTCATTATCTTGAAAATTTCAAAATTCTAAATGACCGTAGAGAATATCAAGAGATATTAATGGAACACGCAAGAAAATCGTTCAGCCTGAACCATCTGCAATCGGCACTCTGGGGCATTTTCTTCAGTGCGGTGTACTTCGTGGCCGTGACTTTGGTACTTCGTGACTACGCGGCCGTAGAATGGGAAATTTACAGAATCTATTTCGGACGAATAGATTCTTATGACGTTTTGGCCGTGACGGTGTTCTTAACCATATCCGGAGCCATCGTTCCGCGGCACATATCGACCCCTTCGTCATTGTTCGCGATTATCACTTATATTTTTATCGTGATTCCGGCAGCCGTCTGCCTGGTGGCAATGGATGGCGCAACGCCGGCGAACCGATATCTCACCCTCCTGTTCATATTGATTGGATTCTATATCATAGGGTCCGTATCAACCTCCGATATCGATTCGGCCGATCCGGGAAGGGAGCCGGCAGCTTGGCTTGCTCCGCTGCTGCTGATATTGGCGGTCGCCCTCATGATATATCTCTACATAAGGTTCGGCTCGATCATGAGTTTTGCGAGCCTGGACACCTTGTATGAACAGAGGGAAAGGGGCGCCGCCAACAATTTTATCGACGGCTATGCGCAAACATATTCGCAGTATGTTTTTTCCACCGGGGTTTTTGCTTTCGGTCTCTACAAAAAGAATATCGCTTATATTGCTATCGGTTTAGCGGGGACTGTGATGAATTTTGCAATCACCGCTGAAAAAGCGGGGGCGATGTATCCGATATTTATAATATTTCTTTTCTTCGCGTTGGTATCCAAAAGAAAAATTCTTGTTTCGACTAACTTTTTGATGGCCGGCTTGTCGAGCCTACTCGTATTTTCGATATATACGCGGGCAGAATTGCCAACATCGGATTTTGTGAGCTGGTATCTTGGGACGCGAACAATTTTGACCCCTGGCGTCTTTATCACACATTATACCGATTTCTTTTTTGATCGAGGCTATACATATTTCTCTCATCTGCGCGGATTGAATTTCTTTGTGACGGTTCCCATTCAATATGTGAACGACGTCCGCTGGCCGTCGATCGGCCTGATTGTGGGCGAGGATTTCATCGGATTTCCGCAGCTTAATGCCAACGCCAACTTCGTTGCTTCCGATGGTATCGCGAGTTTGGGCCTCATGGGAATCATCGTTGCGTTTGTGATTCTTGCGGTGATCATGAAAACATTCGATCGGGTCGGGCATGGCGTCCCCAAGCCGCTGCTTTTATCGTTGGTGCTTCCGATCGCGCTGTCGCTGGCCAACGGATCAGCCCTGTCGGTCCTGACATCGACTGGTGGATTTTTCTGGATCATCCTGCTCGCCTATGCATTCAAGCGCCGACAAGTGGAGTGACGCGAGAACGATCATGCTGTTAGCGAGTTTGTATTTTAAAGTGCTGCGGAAGCTTCGCGGGAAAAATCTGGCGGGCAGTCGAATAGACGCGACCTCCAAAGTCGAAGCCGGGAGCGTCGTAATCGGTTCCGCAATCGGTCGACATAGCTTTTGCGGTTATGACTGCACCATTCTGCACGCCGATGTCGGCGGCTTTTGCTCGATTGCAAGCCGGGTATCGATGGGAGGGGCGCATCACCCGGTAGAATATGTTTCGACCAGCCCGGTATTCCTGTCGCACAGGGATAGTGTGAAAGCGAAATTTGCACGCCACGACTATCTGCCGATCATCAGGACGGTGATCGGAAATGACGTCTGGATAGGCGAGGGCGCGTATATCAAAGCCGGGGTGCGGGTCGGCCACGGCGCTGTCATTGGCATGAATAGCGTCGTTACAAAGGATGTGCCGGACTATGCGATCGTTGCCGGCAATCCGGCGCGGATGATCCGTAGCCGCTTTTCCCAGCCCGTCATTGACGGATTACTGAAGATGCAATGGTGGAATTACGCAGACGAGGACCTCCGGAGGATCGGCCCGCTGATCCCGGATCCCGAGGCGCTGCTAAGGCAAGAGGGGCTGTTGTGAGAATTCTCCACCTTTGTCTTTCGTGCTTCTACATCGACAAATTCTCGTATCAGGAAAATGAACTGGTTCGCCAGAATGTTCTGGACGGGCATCAGGTGGCCGTCATCGCGTCCGTCGAAAATTACGGTGCTGACGGCAAGTTAACTTATGACGAACCGCGGGAATATATGGGGACAGACGGAGCGCCTGTCGCCAGGCTGGCGTATTCGGGCCCTTTTCCGGCATCGATCCAGCGCAAGCTGCGAATGCATAGCGGGGTTTATGAACGGATCGCTGAATTCGGCCCTGATGTGATCCTGTTCCACGGTGCCTGCGGATGGGAACTGAATGCCGCCGGCCGCTATGTTCGGGACAATCCGCATGTTACGTTGTACGTCGATTCCCACGAGGACGTGCACAACAGCGCTCGCGGTTTCGTTTCCAAATGGCTGCTTCACTGGAGCTATTACCGCCCGATCCTTCGCCGCAATCTCAGATATATCGAAAAGGTACTGCCGGTATCGGTCAGCTGCATGGAGTTCATGCGTGACTTCTATGGCGTTCTCGCGAGCCAGCTCGAATTCTATCCATTGGGGGGATTCGTCCTCGACGACGCGGACTATGACGAACAACGCCGGACGGGCCGGGAGTTGCTCGGCGTCGCAGACGACCAGGTCCTCATCGTCCAGTCGGGAAAGATCGACGCGACCAAAAAACTCGTCGAGGCGCTGGAAGCATTGGCGGCCGTGGACGACCCCGCGCTGCGCTTCGTCGTGGCAGGCAAGATCATGCCCGACGTCGCATCGAAAGTGGAGGCGATGGTCGCGGCGGATCCGCGAGTTCGCTTACTGGGATGGAAGTCCGCCGACGAGTTGCGAACGATTCTCGCCGCGGCCGACGTCTATTCTCAGCCGGGCACGCAGTCGGCGACGATGCAAATGGGCATCTCGAACCGATGCGCAATTCTGCTAGACGACGTTCCAAGTCATCACCCATATTTCGATCGGAACGGCTGGCTGGTTGGCAAACATATCGACCTGAAACAGGTTTTTCAGGCCATTTCCCACCACAAGGCAATGCTGCCAGGGATGGCCGAACGATCGAAACAGCTTGCTTTGAGAATGCTCGATTATCGGCTATTGGCTGCGCGTTTGTATCGTAACCGACAAACTTCTTCCGGAAAAATCGACTGATGACCACCTCTGCCAACGCGCGTCCCTATCAAATTTGCACTCATTGCATCATGGATACCTCCGACTCCAGCATCGCGTTCGACGATGACGGCGTCTGCGACTATTGCCTGAATTTCAAGGCGATGGTTGCCCCGAACTGGCATACCGACGAGCGCGGTGCGCGCGAGCTGGACGCGATTGCCGAAAAGGTACGCGAGGCTGGAGAAGGCAAGGATTTCGATTGCATTATCGGGCTCAGCGGTGGCCTTGACAGTTCCTATGCGACCCTCGTTGCGGTGGAGCGCATGGGGCTGCGCCCCTTGCTCTTTCACGTCGATGCCGGATGGAACACCGACCAGGCGGTCGGCAACATCGAAAAGCTGGTCGACGGATTGGGACTCCAACTGTTTACCGAAGTCATCAATTGGCGAGAAATGCAGGACCTTCAGACCGCGTTTTTCCGTGCCCAAGTAGCCGATCAGGATTTCCCCCAGGATACCGCCTTCTTCTCGGCACTATACAAATTTGCGCGCCAGAATCGCATCAAATATGTTCTGACCGGCTCCAATTTTTCAACCGAATGCTGCCGGGAGCCCGAGGATTGGGGCGCCTATCCGGGCATCGACAAGACGCTGCTCCGCGACATCCACAAGCGGTTCGGCAGGCGCGAGCTCAAAACCTTTCCGGTCGTGGATATCATGACGTACAAGATTCTGTACCAACGTGTGCTGGGGATGCAGATCATCAAGCCGCTCAACATGGTACCCTATATCAAGAAAGAGGCGGAGATCGAACTGTCGCAACGCTTTGGCTGGGTCCCCTTCCAGCACAAGCATCATGAATCGCGGTTCACGCGCTTTTATGAAGATTACTGGATGCCGAGAAAGTTTGGTTATGAAAAACGGCGCGCCCATTTTTCGAGCCTGATCCTTACTGGACAGATGACGCGGGAAGCGGCGCTCGACCGCATTTCGCGCCCCGAGATGGACGAACATTTCCTCGAGCAGGAATTCGAGTATGTCGCAGGCAAGCTCGACCTCACGGTCGATGAACTGCGCGACATTTTCGAGGGCGAGAATAAATCCTATCGCGACTACCGCAACAAGCGATGGGCGATCGGTGTCGGAGCCGCGGTCATGCGCGCACTGGGCATGGAAAACAGGCTTTTCAGATGATCCGCATCGTCGATTATGGCCTTGGAAATGTTCAGGCCTTTTTGAACGTTTACAAACGTTTGGGAATCCCCGCGCAGCGAGCGGCGGTGGCCGCGGATCTCGATGGCGCGCGCCATGTGATCCTGCCTGGGGTCGGGTCGTTCGACTATGCGATGGAGTGTTTCAGCGCGTCGGGAATGCGTGAACCGCTCGAGCGTCTGGTTGCTGACGGCGACACGCGCATTCTGGGCATCTGCGTTGGGATGCAGATGCTCGCGGACTCAAGCGATGAAGGGGCGCTCCCGGGCTTGGGATGGATACCTGGCAAAGTGAAGCAATTCCAGGACGATGCTCTGCCAATGCCGCACATGGGCTGGAACGACGTCGTCCCGGCCCAATCGACCGGATTGCTGGAAGAGGCAGATGCAGGGCTGCGCTTCTATTTTCTCCACTCTTATTATTTCGCCTGCACCGATCCTTCCAACGCGATCGCCCACACACGCTACGGCATTTCCTTCGATTGCGCTGTCCGTCGCGGGCAGGTTTTTGGCGTGCAGTTTCATCCGGAAAAAAGCCACGGGTGGGGCGGGGCGCTGTTGCGGAATTTTGCGAGCATCTGATCATGTTGAGACCCCGCATCATCCCCTGCCTCCTCGTCCATCAAGGGGGCCTGGTAAAGACGGTTAAGTTCAAAGCGCCTCGCTATGTCGGGGATCCGATCAATGCCGTGAAGATCTTCAACGAAAAGGCATGCGACGAGCTGGTCGTGCTCGATATCGATGCGACGGTCGAAGATGTCGAACCCGACTATCAGATGATCGGGCGGCTGGCGGCCGAATGCCGGATGCCACTGTGCTACGGTGGTGGGGTCAAGACGCCCGATCAGGCAGACCGGATTATCGCCCTCGGCGTGGAAAAGGTTGCGTTGAGTTCGGCGGCGGTCACCAACCCCGCGCTGGTCGGCGAGATCGCCAGGCGCATCGGGCAACAAAGCATCGTCGTCGTGATCGATATCCGGCCAAAGGCGGGTTTGTTCGGCAAGGGCTATGAAGTCGTTACGCACAATGCTGGTCGCGTGCTGGCTGTCGACCCCTTCAAGCTCGCCGAAGAGATGCAGAATGCCGGCGCCGGTGAAATCGTCATCAACGCCGTCGATCGGGACGGCACCTATTCAGGATATAATCTGGCGCTGGCGCGGTCCGTGAAGGAAAGACTGCATGTGCCGATGACGGTTCTGGGCGGGGCAGGCTCGCTGGCGGACGTCGAGCAATTGATCGCGCAAAACGGCTTGGTCGGCGCCTGCGCAGGCAGCATCTTTGTTTTCAAGGGCGGCCTGAAGGCCGTGCTGATCAATTATCCCACGCTCGAGCAAAAGGACGAACTTTGCGCGCGGGCGCTGCGGGCGGGCGGGCACGAGTTCTGCTGACCGCCATGCCCGCGCCCGCCGCGCGGGCCTAGATGCCCCTATAGCGGCGCGCGCCGCCAAGAACGGACTCGCCGCTCGCGAAAGACGGCCAGATGCGCTTGAGATCGAAGACCAGGCCATTCGGCCCGATCAGGGCTTCCAGTCGCGCCTGATCGATATTTCCGTATAGATCGTGGGCGACGGCACCGACGATGGCGTCATACTGTCCGTCCAGCGCAGCGGGATCGAGCGAGATTCCATATTCCTCATGAGCCTGCTCCGCATCGGCATGCGGATCATGCACAATCACGTCATGGCCGAGCCAGCGCAACCGGTTGACGACATCGGCTACCTTGCTGTTGCGCAGATCGGGTACATTTTCCTTGAACGTCAGGCCGAGGATGAGGATGCGGCTCTTTCGCGTGTCGAGGCAGTCGTGGAGGTGGTCGCCCACCCAGCGCCCCATGTCGTCGTTGATAAAGCGCCCCGCCAGGATCACCTGGGGGTCGTGTCCGAGCATCTGGCCCATATAGGACAAATAATAGGGGTCGACCCCGATACAGTGTCCGCCGACTAGGCCGGGAGAGAAAGGCAGGAAATTCCATTTCGTCCGGGCAGCGTCCAGAACGTCCCAAACCGAAATACCGTCGCGTGCGAAAATCTGCGTGATCTCGTTCATGAAGGCGATGTTGATGTCGCGCTGGGCATTTTCTATCACCTTGGCCGCCTCGGCGACGCGGATCGTCGGCGCTTCGTGTAGCCCGGCTTCGATGATCGTGCTGTAGAGCGCGCGGACGCGGTCCAGGCTCTCGGGGCAGTCGGCCGAAATGATCTTGGTAATCGTCTCCAGACGCCGAACCTTGTCGCCTGGGTTGATGCGTTCGGGGCTGTAGGCCAGGAAAAAATCCTGCCCGGCTTTCAAGCCCGATTCCTGTTCGAGAATCGGAGCGCAATAATCTTCGGTGACTCCGGGATATACCGTCGATTCGAAGATGATGATCGTTTTCGGTTGCAAGCGCTTGCCGATCATACGGCAGGCACTTTCCATCGGCGAAAGATCGGGACGCCGCATATCGTCGATGGGGGTCGGGACGGTCACGATGATGACGCTGGCATCGGCCAGCGCGTCCGGATCGGCGGAAAAGCGCAGCGCAGAGGCCGCCAGTTCGGCGTCTTCGATTTCGTCGGTCCAGTCATGGCCGGCGCTCAGCGTTTCGACGCGGCGCGCCGAAATATCGAAGCCGATGACATCGGAATAATGGCGGGCAAGGGCAACGGCTATCGGCAGCCCGACATAGCCAAGGCCCAATACCACGATGCGTTCGCTATTATGTGCAGAGACTGCCACGCTTATGCTCCTGTTATCCTGATCGCTGAACGGTTTTCGAATCCGGTCAGTGCTGATTTTGATTGTGCCGGTAGGCCGCGAGTTCGATAACGTCGAGCGTCTTGTCGATAGCCTGCTCGAAAGCGAATTCGCGCTGATAGCAGTTGAGCCCCGCGCGGCCCATGGCGCGCCGTTCCTCGGGATCCATCGACGCCATCCGTACCATCGCGTCGGCCATCGCCTCCACATCCTCCGGAGTGCTGACCAGCGCTGCGCCCGACTTCCTGAGAATATCCGCCGTGTTGCCCGAAATGCCCGCGATAACGGGTTTGCCGCAGGCCAGATAATGCTGTGTTTTGGACGGAATGGTGATGTTGTACAGCGGATCGCTGTTCAAATGCATGACCAATATGTCCGCCGCATCGAATATCCGGTCCATCGCGTCGCGCGGCACCGGCGGGAAGAAGCGGGTCACATCGGGAAGTCCCTCCCGGTCGACCAGAGACTGGAGTTTTTCCCTTTCGACGCCGTCGCCGATCAGGTGGAGTCGGATCGCCGGCACGGTCGAATGCGCGACGGCGGCGGCGCGGATAACGGTTTCCAGATTCTGCGCCTGACCAATATTGCCGCCATAGACGATATTGATCCGGCCCGAGAAGGATTGCGCTATGGCATCGGGCACCGGAACGTCTGCTTCCTGTGAATAGGTCGCCCAGTTGAAGATCACCGACAGTTTTTTAGGCGAAACCCCGCGTGATTCGATTTTGTCGCGCATGCCCTTACTCTGGGCGATGACGCGATCGGCGCGGCGATAGACGAAGTCGCAGAGGCGAGTAAGGATGCGCGTGACCGACGGATGCGCCATCCCCGAGGCGGCGACGCTGTCGGGCCACAAATCCTGAATCTCCACAACCATCGGCTTGTTGTTCCAGCGACAGAAGAGCGCGGCCGCCAAAGCGGGGGTCAGGGGAGGGTGATAGACGTAGATCGCATCATATCGGCCCGCGCGAAACAAACCGAATATCAGGACGGACAGGAAGAAACTTAGATAGTTTGCGATCCGGCCCAGCGACGACCGATCGTGCGACGGGTAGAGCGGAACGCGGTGCACATTCAGCCCCGAAATAACGTCGTGCCGATAGGCGCGGACGCGGAAAGCCGGGTAGAGCTTGCCGCCGGGATAGTTGGGGAACCCGGTTAAAATCTCCACGTCATGGCCGCGGTCGGCCAGACCGCGAGCGAACTGGGCTCCTTTGAAAGCCGGTTCGGGGTCGAACCACTGCGTAATGTAGAGGATGCGCATGGGAATGAGATCGGTTCGGGCCGTGATCTAGCGGAGATAATCGTTCATGCGAATACCGTCCCACCCGTTCGACAGCTTGGCGGTACCCATTATCAATTTGATCACGCGCTCGCTGGTGTTGGGAATCGCGTAGTCGGCCGGCACGACCAGCGGCCGACCCTGGCGGCGACGCTCGTCCCGCATCGCAATCGAGGCGTCGATGCCGTCGAGGATTGCGCGCGGCTCGATGCCCGTCACGATGATGTTGCCGGTATCCATGGCTTCCGGTCGCTCGATCGCGTCACGCGGCGTGATGGAGGGGAAATCCAGGATCGCGCTCTCTTCCGCGATCGTCCCGCTGTCCGAAATCGCGCAGCGCGCATACATCTGCAGGTGGTTATAGTCGTGAAAGCCGAACGGCTTGAGATACTGGACGCGGGGATCGAGTTCGACGCCGTCAAGCGCGTCGAACCGCTTTCTGGTGCGCGGGTGCGTCGACACGATCACCGGCATATCGAACCGCTCGGCGATCTGGTTCAGCGCTAGCACCAGCCCGGCCAGCCGCTCCTTGCTGTCGACATTTTCCTCGCGGTGCAGCGATACGATGAAATAGCCGTCCTGCTTCAGTTCCAGGCGCTGGAGGACGTCCGACGCGTCGATCCGGGGGCGGTAATGGTCCAGAACCTCGCGCATGGGCGAACCGGTCAGATAGATACGTCGGTGCGGTATCCCTTCCGAAAGCAGATGACGCCGCGCATGTTCGGTGTAGACTAGGTTGAAATCGCTGATGTGGTCGACCAGCCGGCGGTTGGTTTCCTCTGGCACATTCTGGTCGAAGCTGCGGTTGCCGGCTTCCATATGATAGATCGGAATCTTCATACGGCGGGCTATGATCGCGGCGATCGCGCTGTTCGTATCGCCCAGCACCAGCAACGCATCGGGCCGGTGCGCTTTGAATTCCTTTTCGATTTCGATCAATATTCCGCCAAGGACGGTACCAAGGCTGGTCGTGTCCACACCCAGAAACGCATCGGGCTTGCGGAGTTCGAGATCGGAAAAGAACACCTCGTTCAGTTCATAATCCCAATTCTGTCCGGTATGGACAATCCGATGGTCCGCAAATTGGTCGAGGCGCGCGATGACGCGCGACAGGCGGATGATTTCGGGCCGGGTCCCGAGAACGGTGGTAACCTTCAACATATTCATTACGCTTCGTTTTCCAAAAGAACGGGGTCCGCAAAAGTATCCGGGTCGGAAGGATCGAACAGGCGGTGCGACCAGAAAAAGGTCACCACATCCTCGTCGCTGTCGTTGACGATATGATGCGTATGAAGCGGCGGCATATCGATGGCAACCGGCTCGTCGCCCGCCACGGCGAAGCTGTGCACCTCATCGGTCAGCACCTTGCGGATGCGGATCGTCGCGCGGCCCGAGACGACGAGGAAGCGTTCGACCAGATCGGAATGGAAATGATCGCCGCGGCTGCGGCCGGGAAGGGTGGTCGACACGAAAGTTTGCGATGCGCCATGCGCCCGGCTGCTTTCGAACAAACCGCCCCGGGCGTCGCTCTTTAAATCCAGCTTTTTCGGGTAGAAGGCCGGAAACCCGCCGGTCCGGTAACTGTTGAACAGCGCCAGATCGAACAAGTCGTCGAGATTCGGGAAAACGCCGCTTGTGTAAAGCGCGTGAAATTGGAGCAGCCGGTCATATAGATCGACGATCGTCAGATCGCGGCCCGCCGGCACGAGTGTGCCGGACTGGCCTTCAAGCGCCGCATCGATCGCCATCCTGGCCGCTGCGCCCGCGTGGAAAAGCGAAACGCGGCCGTCCGCATTGATCGTCGGCTGCTGCCCGGTCCAGATCTGATCGATCAGCGTCGCCGTCACATTATTGTAATAGGGACGCGCGCATTCGCCGAAAATATGCGGCAGCATCAGCTCGCTATATTTGCCGACCGCGTCCGCAAGGATTTCGCCCGCGATCCGCTTGGACCGACCATAGGGCGTATCAGTGTTGGCGTGGATGCTGTTGGCGTAGACGATATGGGGCGAAGCGCCGGTCCGGGCGCAGGCTTCCGCCAGCTGCCGCGCGATGGCGGGATTCGCGGCCTCGACCTCCTCCTCCGCGCCGCGATTGACGCCGGCAAAGTGAAGCACCGCCGCCGCGCCGTCGAGCGCGGCATCGAGTTGAGCGGGGTCTTCAAATGCCGCATGATCGAGCAAGGCCAGGTCGTAGGGTGCTGGATCGCCGCGGAACCGCGCGCCGCAATTCTGTGCATGCAGTCGGGCGGCGCTGTGCCAACCCAACAAGCCGCCTGCGCCGGTTACGACGATTTTCAAGCGGGCACTCCCTTCCATTGGGCGAGCTGCGCGCGAACTTCCGGAAGGCTCAGCAGCAGTTGCTTGATCGCCTCCACGTCCAGTCGTTCGGTATTGTGCGAATGATAATCTTCGAGGTTGAGGTCCAACTGATCGCCTTCGTTGAAATAGGCCGGGTAGTTAAGGTCGCGCGCATCGAGCTGGATACGCCAGTATTCGTCCATATCCTCCGCCGTGCCCAGCTCCTGGGCGCTGGCCAGCGTTTCATAGAGTTTTTCGGCGTGGCGCCAACCGATCGCTTCGACCGGATGGTCGGGCACGTCGAAGAGGGCTTTCAGCGCCGACACGAGATCCTCGATCGTCGATGCTGCGGCCTTTTTGATGAACAGGTCGCCCTGGCGTGCATGGGTGAAGGCGAAACGCACCAGCGCGACGCTGTCGCGCAGCGGCATCAGGAAACGTGTCATGGCGGGTTCGGTGACGGTAATCGGCCGTCCGCTGACGATCTGCCGCATGAAAAGCGGAATGACCGATCCGCGCGAGCACATGACATTGCCGTACCGCACGCAGCTGATTTTTGTCTCGGCATCGGCGCCGATTTCGCGCGCCGCGGCATTAGCGAGCTTTTCCATCATCGCTTTCGACACGCCCATGGCGTTGATCGGATGCACGGCCTTGTCGGTCGAAAGGCACACGAGACTGCCGACGCGTGCCTCGATCGCCGAACGGATCACATTTTCGGATCCCAGAACATTGGTTCGCACGGCTTCCAGCGGGAAGAACTCGCAACTCGGGACCTGTTTCAGCGCCGCGGCGTGAAAGACCGCAGTGGCACCATGTATGGCGCGATCGACGCTTGTCCTGTCGCGGATGTCGCCGACGTAGAAGCGGACGCGCGCTTCGCGCAGGTCGGTGCGGAGCGCATCCTGCTTTTCTTCGTCGCGGCTCAGCACGCGGACCTCGCCGACACCCGCTTCCAACAGCTCGGCCAATATGGTCTTCCCGAACGATCCGGTACCACCGGTAATCAGGATACGGGAGTTGTGATCGATCATCTTTAATCCTTGGGGACGCAAACTTAGGAAAAGTGCGGATAATTGCTTTGGGGGTGGAGCGACGGAGGCTCTATTGCAAACATTATGCTCTTGCTCAATGGCGACTTGTGTCCGCGGCGCGGTCCACCGCGCCCTGTACGGCGGGAACGCCTATAGTCGGCGAAGATGCCGGGGACAATCGGAGAGCGGGTGACGAGCATCTTGCCTTGTCGCCGGCGTGGAGGCATGGGCAGTAATCGATTCATCGCCGGGAAAACGGCGCGGTGGTTTTACAAGGCGTTCGATGTCGACAAGGACCGTTTAGCGTGAAGAGATTGTCGGATGTCGTGCTGGCCCTATCGCTCTGCATTGCCTTTCTCCCTGTAATAGCGGTGACGGCCATCTTAGTCTTTGCGTCGCTCGGCTCGCCAATCATCTTCGTGCAGAAGCGTGCCGGGCGCGGCGGAAGGATTATCGCGCTTCTGAAATGGCGCAGTATGACCAATGCTACCGACAAAGACGGAGAATTGCTGCCCGATGACGAACGGGTGAACCCCGTCGGCCTCCTCATCCGCCGGCTGCGCATCGACGAACTGCCGTCGGTACTCAACATCCTCCGAGGCGACCTGTCGTTCGTCGGGCCGCGCCCCCTCCCGGCCATCGCGCCGATCAACCGGGCATTCGGCGGCGCGCGGCTCACCGTTCACCCGGGCCTGACCGGCCTAGCGCAAGTCAGCGGCAATACGCTGCTGTCGAATGAGGAGAAACTGGCGATCGACCTGCATTACATCGGCAACCGAAGTTTCCTTGGTGACCTTGTCATCATCTGGCGGACGGTTGTGACTGTGGTTCGCGGCGAAAGACGCGACGAACTCCTCATACAGCGTGCGCTGACTGAAATGGAGAAACGGAATTGAGAGCCCCGCGTATTGTCCTGATCGGGGCGGTTGAATCGACCCGCGTCGCTTTCGAAGCGCTCCTAGATTCGCGATGTTCGCTCGAACTCGCCATCACGCTCCCGATCGAGCGGTCGAACATGAATTCGGACTTCGTCGATCTGGTGTCGCTTGCCGCACCTCACGGCATCGACGTCATCGCCGCAGCCGATGCCAACAGCGAAGCCGTGATTGAGCGGGTAAGGGCCCTGAATCCCGATTTCATCTTTGTGATCGGCTGGTCTCGACTGGTTGGCGCGGCGCTTTGCGCCTGTGCGGGCAAAGGTGTGCTGGGCTATCATCCCGCTCCGTTGCCCGAGGGGCGCGGACGATCCGCACTGGCGTGGACCATCCTGCTGGGAATGGAAGAGACCGCCGGCACCCTGTTCTGGATCGATGAGGGGGTCGATTCGGGCGCGGTCGCCGCGCAAGCCGCTTTCCCGCTTCCCGCGCGCATGGATTTGCCGGGCCTCATCGATCTGCACATGCAAGCGCTGCGGCCCATGATGGACGATCTGCTAGTACAGCTCGCGGATGGCGTCGTACCGGCGAAAATCCAGGATGCGAGCCGCGCGACCTATTTCGCGCTGCGTCGGCCCGAAGACGGGTGGATCGATTGGTCCGGTAGCGCCCTGGCGGTCGACCGGCTGGTGCGCGCGGTAACGCGTCCCTATCCCGGCGCTTTCACCTTCTACGCCGGCCGCCAAATGATGGTGTGGCGCGGCGAGCCAGTCGAAATCGCCGGTTGGCATGCGCAAATCGGCCAAGTCTTCCAGATTGTGGACGGATCGCTCTATGTTCGCTGCGGCGGCGATGGCACGTACCGCATCGACGACTATGAGATTCTGGGGGCTGGCGATGGAGGATCGCCGGTGGTTAAAGGGCAACCGCGGCTCGGACGCAGGGGAGAAGAGCGCCATGCGTAAAGCACTCGTGATTGCACCGCACGCCGACGACGAAACGCTCGGCATGGGTGGGACGATCGCAAAAATGGCGCGCGAGGGCTGGGCGGTCACGGTTGCCGTGATGACCGGTCATGGCGAGGGGGAGCATCCGATCTGGCCTCGCGACGCTTGGGATAGGATACGCGCGGAGGCTGGAAAGGCGTGCGCGTTGCTTGGCGTCTCGGAGATCATATTCGAAGAATTGCCGACTTCCTGTCTGGATACGCATCCGACGCACGACACCAACGCACGCGTTGCGAATTTGATTGCAGGGATCGAGCCGGAAGCCGTTTATATCCCGTTTGTCCACGATCTGCATCGCGATCATTATGAAATCGCTTATGCGGCGCAGGTCGCGGCACGGCCCTATATCGCATCCTACGTCAAGACGCTGGCGATGTACGAAACGCCGACCGAGACCCACCTGCGTCCGGGCGAAGCCGCGATGGCATTTGTTCCGAACGAATTCGTCGATATCAGCGACGAATTCGCGACGAAACTGGCCGCGTGGGCGCAATATGACTCGCAGCAGCTGAAAGGATATAGTCCCCGTGCGCCCGAAGCTCTGGCAGGCCTGGCGAGCGTCCGCGGTGCCTATATCGGCGTGCGCTATGCGGAAGCGTTCCAGCTTTTGTACCGTCGGTCCTGAGGCTGTCCCGAACCGACATCTGAGCTGTGCTCTCGCCGCATCTCTGGCGAGCGCCCCGATCGGCTTTTTTCGAAATCTTGCAATTACGGTGGCGAGGTTCGACATAGCAGGGTACTGGGAGCCACCGTATGGATTTTGCCTTCGACAATAGTTTCCACGATGCAATGGAGGGCTTTTACGCTCCCGCCGTGGCTACGAAGCCCTCGGCGCCCAAGCTGCTGGCATTCAATCAGGCATTGGCCGCGCGCCTCGGCATCGACGTCGAGGGTGCGAACGACGACCAACTCGCGCGGATATTTTCGGGTCAGGAGTTGCCCGAGGGCGCCAATCCGCTAGCGATTGCCTATGCTGGCCACCAATTCGGGCATTTCTCACCGCAACTGGGCGATGGCCGCGCGCTGCTCCTTGGCGAGGTGATCGCCCCCGACGGCGCACGCTTCGATATCCAACTCAAGGGATCGGGCCCGACCGCCTTTTCACGCAACGGCGACGGCAAGGCCGCGATCGGCCCGGTGCTGCGCGAGTTTCTGGTGTCGGAAGCGATGGCGGCGATGAGCGTCCCGACGACGCGAGCGCTTGCCGCCGTCGCGACGGGCGATCGCGTGCAGCGCGAGCGCGCGCATCCCGGCGCGGTGCTGACCCGCATCGCAAGCAGCCACATCCGCGTCGGAACCTTCCAGTTTTTTGCGGCGCATTTCGGCGCGGATCATGTCGTCCAGCTCGCTGATTACAGCATTCGCCGCCATTTTCCGGAGCTGGCCGAAGCCTCCAACCCGTCGCTTGCGCTCCTCGATCGTGTCATTGGCCTGCAATGCGAACTGGTCGCCCACTGGCTCGGCGTCGGTTTTATCCATGGTGTCATGAATACCGATAATGTCGCAATCAGCGGCGAGACGATCGACTATGGCCCGTGCGCCTTCATGGATCGCTTTGCCGTAAGCACCGTTTTCAGCTCAATCGACGCGAACGGTCGCTACGCCTATGGCCGCCAGCCGCAGATCTTGCATTGGAATATGGCACGCTTTGCCGAGGCTTTGCTGCCCGCGATCCACAGGGTGTCTCCTGCGGATGTGGATGCGGCGAAGGCACTGGTCGATGCCATTCCCGTCCGCTTCCGTACGATATGGCATGCGCAGGTGAGGGGAAAGCTGGGGCTGGGCGGCGTGGGCGTCGACGACAGCGATTTGATCGATACGCTCTTTGACGAACTCGAAGAACATGATGTCGATTTCACCTCATTCTTTCGTGCGCTCGCCATGCTGTTGCGCGGTGACGGCGCGTTGCTCGAAAGCCTGCTCCCGGCCCCCGACGCGATGGCGCCGTGGATCGCGCAGTGGTGGGAGCGGATCGCGCAGGAGGCGCCGGGGCCGCTGGAACACGCCGACGCGATGGACGCGGAGAACCCGCTCTACATCCCGCGCAATCATCTGGTCGAAGCCGCGCTGGACGCAGCCGAAGCCGGCGACCTTGCGCCGTGGCTTGAATTGCTCGAGGTCGTGCGCCATCCCTATGCCGTCCGGCCAGAGCACGAGCGGTTCGCGGAGCCAGCCCCGGCCGACGCCGGCCCTTACAAGACCTTCTGCGGCACCTGACGGCGGCCATGGTTGAGCCGGTGCGCTGCAATTGCTAGGGACGGCGCCGGTTCGATCAGAGGATAAGTCATTGCCCCCATCAACTGTGCCGCATTCGCCGCCCGTCAAGATCACAGTCGTCGGCACGGGCTATGTCGGTATTTCCAACGCCATATTACTGGCACAGCGCAATGCGGTCGTCGCACTCGACATCGATGCGCGCAAGGTCGAGCAGATCAATGCCAAGCAGTCGCCGATCGCCGATCCCGAGATCGAGGAGTATCTGGCGACCAAGCCGCTGAACCTGATCGCAACGACCGACCGCGATGCGGCCTATGCGGGCGCGGCTTTTGTCATCGTTGCGACGCCGACCGACTATGATCCCGACACCAATTATTTCAACACGCGGACCGTCGAGGGCGTGATCGCGGACGCGCTGGTGAAAGCACCCGGCGCGTTGATCATCGTCAAATCGACTGTGCCGGTAGGCTTCACCGAGCGGATGCGGGCCGAGCATGGTAGCGACGCCATCGTCTTTTCGCCCGAATTCCTGCGCGAGGGGCGCGCGCTCTATGACAATCTTTATCCCTCGCGCATCATCGTTGGTAACACGCACCCTCGCGCGGCCGAATTTGCGCGTTTGTTGCTCGAAGGGTCGCTCAAGCCCGATGCGGAGATTTTGCAGACGGGCAATACCGAAGCCGAGGCGATCAAGCTGTTCGCGAATACCTATCTAGCGATGCGCGTCGCCTTCTTCAACGAACTCGATACCTATGCCGCCTCGCACGGCGTAGACTCGCGCCAGGTGATCGACGGCGTGTGCCTCGATCCGCGTATCGGACAGTTCTACAACAATCCGTCCTTCGGCTATGGCGGCTATTGCCTGCCCAAGGACACCAAGCAGATGCTCGCCAACTATAAGGAAGTGCCGCAAAATTTGATCCAGGCAATCGTGTCGTCAAACACGACGCGCAAGGATTTCATCGCTTCCGAAGTCATCAAGCGTGCGCCGCGCGTCGTCGGGATCCACCGGCTGGCAATGAAAGCGGGCTCTGACAATTTCCGCGCCAGCAGCATATTGGGCGTGATGAAGCGGGTGAAGGCCAAGGGCATTGAGGTGATCGTCTATGAACCGCTGGTCGAGGAGGACCGGCTGTTCAACTCGCGCGTGATCCGCGATCTCGACGCGTTCAAGGCCGAGGCCGATGTCATCATCGCGAACCGTGTGACCGACGACCTCGCCGATGTCGCGGACAAGGTTTACAGCCGCGACCTGTTCGGCGCCGACTCCTGAGTTTCTCCATCGCCGCAACTCGCCGCATCGCGGGGAACTGTCCCATTGTCGGAGAGTTAGCTTGTCAAATGGGGAGAAACGGGTTGCGCAGCCATATCTCGCGAGCCACAAATGCGCATCGGTGGCCAGCAGATGAAAATTTCTGAAATTTCGCGTATATCGTCAGGCCGCCGACCCGCGCGGGCGCGGCCGCTATTGATCGCTGCCACCTCCGTTCTTTGCCTCGCCTGGGCCGGCGCCGCCCGTGCACAGCAGGTCGAGCCGCCCAAAGTGGTCCGGACCGTCGAAACGCCTGAGACCGACGCGATTGCGACGCCATCGCCGCCCCCGCCCGACGCCGTGCTGCCCGAAGTGGCGCCGATCATTGAGGACGAGGAGTTCGCGAAGGCGATTCCGTCGATCAGCGCCGAGGACGACGCGGAGCTTGACCGCCCGCTGGAGTCGATCGCCGATTTCGAAAAGCGCCAGACGGTCGAGGCCGCGAAGGGCTCGAAAGCCGCCGCCGAGGGCACGGAAGAGGCGACGGTCGAAGCGCAGCCGCCCGAGGTCGAGGGTGTTCCCGTGCCGGCGCTGGACGACGGCGATACCGTTGAGGCGATCGGGGACGCACCGATTAGCGACGTCGAACTTGCTGCGCCGCTGCCGCCGCTCGAAAATTTCGACGTCGAGCCGGTCCAGTTCGCGGAGGCCGAGGACGACCAGGAAAATGTCAGCATCGCCTATGCGGTGAAGGTCAATGGAATCGAGGCTGCCGACGACAGCACCGACGTCGATCTCGCGGACCTGTTCGGCGATTTGTCGGCGCTTTACGATGGCGACGGCAAGGCCGACAATGCGGCGATGATCCGTGCGCGCCTCACCGCCGACGGCGAGTTGATGCAGCGCGTGCTTGCATCCGAAGGCTATTATGACGCGGTCGTCGAAACCCGTATCGACCGCGGCGAGCGCGAAGAAGGACAGGAGGGGCAGGAACGCCAGCGCCGGTCGATCACCGCCGTGATAGATGTGAAGCCGGGCAAGCGCTACACACTCGCGGACATCATCATCAATGCTGGGCCTACGGTTCCGCCGAACCTTATCGCAGACAATTTTCCGCTCGCGGTGGGCGAGCCGATCGTTGCGCAACGCATCCAGGGCGCCGAAGCCGCGATCGCGTTGAAGCTGCCGCAGGAAGGCTATCCCTTCGCCAAGGTCGGGCAACGCGACATCCTGCTCGACGGCGCGACGGGTGACGGCGTCTATACGTTGCCGGTGGATGTCGGGAAACGGTCGCGCTTTGGCGGAATCGAGACGACTGGCGACCTGGCTTTCGATGCCGAGCATGTCGAGGTGCTGACGCGCTTCAAGCGCGGCGACCTTTACGACAGCCGCATGGTCGACGACCTTCGGCAGGCGCTGGTTGCGACGGGACTGTTTTCTACCGTCGCTGCTGAACCGCAGCCGACCGGCGTAAGCGCGGGCGACGATACGGAATATGTTACGATGCTAGTGACCCAGCAGGCCGGTCCGCCGCGCACGCTCGCCGCCAGCGCAGGCTACAGCACGGGTGAGGGCATCAGGCTGGAAGGCAGCTGGACGCACCGCAACCTGTTCCCGCCCGAAGGCGCGCTGACCTTCCGCGGCGTGTTGGGTACGCAGGAACAGGGGATCGGGGCGACGCTGCGCCGCTCGAACGCCGGCCGCCGCGACCGCACGATGGAACTCGTCACCGAGGTTACGCGCAGCAATTATGACGCGTTCAACGCGATCACCGGCCGCATCGGCATGCGCGTCAGCTATGATTCGACGCCGATCTGGCAAAAGAAATTTACTTATGCCTATGGCGCCGAGCTGATCGCGACCCGCGAAGATGATTATGATTTCGCGACGGGCGCCCGTTCGTACGACTTTTACACCATCTTCGGCCTGACCGGGCAGGTGGGCATGGATCGCACCGACAGCCTGCTTGACCCGACCAAGGGCTTCCGCATCACGAGCCTGATTCAGCCGGAAGGCTCGCTCGCCGGAAGCTTCTCACCCTATGCGCGTCTGCGAACCGACGTCAGCGGCTATTATCCGGTGACCGACAGCATCGTTGTCGCAGGGCGCGTGCGCGTTGGATCAATCCTCGGCGCGGCGCGCGAGCGTCTGGCTCCGTCGCGGCGCTTCTATGCGGGCGGCGGCGGATCGGTTCGCGGCTTCGGCTATCAGCAATTGGGGCCCAAGGACCCGAACAACGACCCGATCGGCGGACGGAGCGTCGCAGAGGGAGCATTTGAGGCGCGCTATCGATTCGGCAATTTCGGTGTCGTCGGCTTTGTCGATGCCGGACAGGTCTACCGATCATCAGCGCCGACCTTCCAGAATCTGCGCTTCGGTGCTGGTATTGGCGCGCGCTATTACACCAACTTCGGTCCGATGCGCTTCGACATCGCGACCCCGATCGGGCGCAAGCCGGGCGAGGCCCGCGTCAGCGTCTATGTTTCCATCGGGCAGGCGTTCTGATGGCCGACGACACGCCTTTCGCCGCCGAGGACGGGGCGCCAGCGAAATCGTCTCGTCCGTTGCCGCTCGCGATAATGCGCTGGATCGGGCTGACGCTGCTGGGACTGGTGCTGCTGTTTGCTCTGTTCCTTGTCGGGCTCAACAGCGATGCCGGGCGTCGCTTCGTCGTCACCCAGATCGAGAAATATGAGTTCGAAAACGGGATGAGAATCGGCATCGGCCGGCTCGACGGGTCGCTTTATGGCCAGATGGTCATCCGCAATTTCACTTTGTCCGATCCGAAAGGCGTCTTCCTCGCGTCGCCCGAGCTCAAGGTCGACTGGCGGCCGATCCGCTATTTCGCGAATCATGTCGATGTCCGGTCGGCGACCGCGGCGACGATGACGATGCGGAAACTGCCCGAGTTTAAGGTTGTTCCCGATACCGGCGAGCCGTTGCTGCCCGACCTCGATATCGACGTCGGGCTGGTGCGCGTCGATCGTTTCATCTTCGAGCCACCCGTGGCGGGTGAGCGTCAGGTGGCGAAACTGAACGGCAAGATCGCGATTGCCGACCGCCGCGCGCGGGTCACCGCCAAAGCCGAAACGATCGCGGGCGGTGGCGGGCAAGGAGATGCGCTAAAACTCGTACTCGATGCGGTGCCGGAGGCGAACCGGCTCGCGGTCGGTCTCGATATCACGGCGCCTGAGGGCGGCGTGCTCGCGGCGATGGGCGGATTCAAAGAAACGCTAACCGCGAAACTCGACGGGCGCGGCGACTGGAAACTATGGAACGGCGATCTGACCGCTAACCTCGGCGCCTCGCCGCTGGCGCGCGTCGCGCTGACAGGGCGCGACGGCACCTTTACAGCAAAGGGCACGGCGCAGGCTTCGCGCTTGCTGGCTGCAGGTCCGGTCGCGGCACTGCTCGGTACCGAGACCGCGATCGATCTGACTGCGCGGTTAAACGAGCGCAGGGCAGCGATCGACGGGCGACTGTCATCGGATGCCGCGCAGTTCGGGATAAGTGGCGGAGTCGACCTTGGAGCCAGTCGCTACGAAGCGCTGAAGCTCGCGTTCAATATATTGCGGCCGGGTGCGATCGCTCCCGCCGTGCGCGCCAACGGCCTCCGCGCGACGGCGACGCTCGACGGCGCTTTCGCGCTGCCGACGGTTGAATATCAGGCGAACGCCAACAGCCTCGCGTTCAATGACATCATCGTTGAGGGGGTCATGCTCGCGGGCAAGGCACGCGTCGATGCCGATCAGATCGTCATTCCGGTGGCAGGCCGGGCGGCGCGCATTCGCGGGCTTGATACCGTGGCGGGCGGCACGCTGGTGCAGGTGCGGCTGGACGGCGATCTCGCCTACAGCGATGGCCGGATCCTCAGCGATAATCTGCGCCTGCGTTCGCCGCGGATCGACGCAAAGGCGATCGTCATCGCCGATCTCAACAAGGGCTTTTATACCGGCGCGATCGATGGGCGGATCAACGACTATCGCATCGAGAGCGTCGGCATATTCGACATCGACACCGATGCCGATCTGAAGACCGCACCGCGCGGCGGCTTCGAGATCGTCGGCCGCGTCCGCGCCCGTTCGACCAAGCTGTTCAATTCGGGCGTGCGCGATTTCCTCGGCGGCAATGCGACGGCATCCAGCGACGTGCGCTATGGCACCGATGGCATGATCCGTTTCGCCAATCTGCGGATGTCGGCTCCCCGGCTGCGCATCACGGGCGGGCAGGGGAGTTATGCGCCCAACGGCCAGATCCGGCTGACGGCGCGGGCGAATTCGACCGATTATGGTCCCGTGGGCGTGCAGCTCGCCGGGACGATCAGCGATCCGCGTGCGGTGGTCACCGCCGAGCAGCCGGGTCTCGGGATCGGGCTTGCCAATCTGGTCGCAAAGATCAACGGTGCGCCGAACGGCTATCGCCTCGCGGCGACCGGCGACACCGATTATGGCCCGTTATCTGCCGATGTCGTCCTGCTGACCGCGTCGGGGCCGCTGACGATCGATGTCGAGCGCGGCGACTTGTCGGGCATCGGTTTCAACGGACGGCTCGTGAAAAGCGATGCGGGGCCCTTCGTCGGGCAACTCAACGCATCGGGGCAGGGGCTCGGCGGCCTTGTCCGCCTGAGCGCCGCAGGGCAATATCAGGCTGCGGCAATCAACGTGCGCGCCAACGACGTCGTTCTCCCCGGCGACGCGAAGCTCGCGATCGGTGCGGCGATCGTCGATGCCGATGTGACGCTCTATGACACACCGCATATCGTCGCCGACATCCAGATCGCCGACACGCAAATTCGCGACTATGACATTGCGGTCGGTCGCGTGAAGATCGACTATCGGGGCGGCACCGGCAAGGCGCAGGCGCTCGTCGAGGGCACCAGCGGCGTGCCGTTCCGCATCGCCGCCAACGCCGATCTCCAGCCCAAGCTCTGGCGCGCGTCGGTGCAGGGGCGTGCGACTGGGATTAACTTCCGCACGGCGACACCCGCACGCATCATTCCCGGCACCGACGGCTACGAACTGCTGCCGACGAATATCAGTCTCGGTCGCGGCAGCAGCGCGCGGGTCGCGGGGCGCTTCGGCGATGGGATCATGATTCAGAGCCGGCTCGAGCGCGTCAATATGGCGATCCTCAACGCGGTCTATCCCGACATGGGCCTTGGCGGCCGCGCAACGGGGAGCCTCGATTTCGAGCAGGCCAATTCGGACAGCTTTCCGCGCGCCGACGCGCGGCTGACGGTTACCGGCTTCACACGCACCACTGCCGCGTCGGTCAGCCAGCCGGTCGACGTCAATTTCGCGGGCAAACTGCTTGCCGACGGCGGCGAAGCGCGCGCGGTGATGCGCAAGCGCGGCAGCGTCATCGGGCGCGTGCAGGCCTCGCTGCGCCCGCTCGGCGCCGGTGCGGGAACCTGGACCGAACGGCTGATGGCTGCGCCGCTTGGGGGCGGGATCCGCTACAACGGCCCCGCCGACACGCTCTACTCCTTTTTCGGCCCGGCAACGCAGCATGTGTCGGGACCGGTCGCAGTTGCCGCCGATTTCAGCTGCAGCGTTGCCGATCCCTGCCTTGAGGGCGTCGTGCGCGGCAAGGATATGGTCTATGAAAATCAGACCTATGGCACGCGGCTGACCAATATGGTGGTGAACGGCCGCTTCACCGGCAACCGGCTGGAGATCGAACAGCTCACTGCAACCGCCGGCGAAGGCAGCGTCCAGGCCAAGGGCTATATCAGCCTCGCGTCGGCGGACGGTTACCCGATGAATATCTCGGCCACGCTCGACAATGCGCGTCTCGCGAAGAGCGAGAATATCGCCGCGCGCGCGACGGGTAATCTGACCCTCGAAAAGGTTGCGGGACAGACTGCGCTGTTGTCGGGCAGCCTCCGCCTGCCCGAAACGCGCTATCGCATCATTCGCGAGGGTGCGGCGCAGGTTCCGGTGCTCACTGGCGTGCGGCGCAAGCCGCCCGCGGGACGCCAGCGGATCAGCGGTGACGGGCTGGCCGCAGTCGGCGGCAGTCTGTTCGACCTCATTCGACTCGATATTGCGCTGAAGGCCCCCGACGAAATCTATGTCAGCGGCATGGGCCTTGAATCCGAATGGAAGGCGGACGTCGTCCTGCGCGGGACGACGGAGGATCCCCGTGTCACCGGCGAAATCGAGCTGGTGCGCGGCACGCTCGGCTTCGCCGGCCGCTCGTTTGAACTTCAGGAGGGCAGGGTAACCTTCCCGACGGGCGAAGCTTTCGACCCCGCGATTCGCCTGCTCGCGAGCGATACGATCGAAACCGTGACGGTCAGCATCAGCGTGACGGGCCGCGCGAGCAATCCGCAGATCGCTTTCTCGAGCGTGCCCGGCCTGCCGCAGGACGAAATCGTCTCGCGCATCCTGTTCGGCGATTCGATCACGACCCTGTCGCCGTTGCAGGCGGTGCAACTTGCCTCGTCGCTCAACACGCTCAGCGGCAGCGGCGGCGGATTGAGCCCGCTTGGCTCGCTCCAGTCGGCGACGGGCATCGACCGGCTGCGCGTGCTCGGCCCCGACGATACCGTCGGGCGCGGCGCGGCGCTTGCCGCCGGTCAGTATATCACGAAGGATATCTATCTGGAGGTGATCACCGACGCTCGCGGCTATACCGCAACCCAGCTCGAGATCAGCCTGACCCCCGCACTATCGCTGCTTAGCCAGGCTGGGGGATCGGGCGGATCGAACCTCAGCGTCCGGTACCGCAAGGATTATTGATGCGCGCCGCCGTCCTCCTCGTGCCGCTGTTCCTGCTTGCAGGATGCAAAGAGGAGCCGCGCTTCGAGGAGCGCTACGACAAGGCCGCGAAGGAAATCGAGGCGCGCGCCAAGGCGATGGATGCCGACATCGCCGAATCCGAAAAGGCGGCCGCGGCGGTAACTCGGGACTTGCCTAAAGACGCCGAGCCGCCTAACGCGCCAACGTCATCTGGGGAGTAGCCAGCCGTCGCTCGCGACGGGCCACCGCGTCAACATACTCGGCCGAGAGGTCGTGGTGCGGTGGAAGCGGGAAGCCGCTTGGGCGAGACCAATGGCATCGACCTTCGTCCGGGCTGGGCGGCGGGTTTGATGTCTATTGGAATCGCGAAGCCGCTCGGCCCCGGAGTATCCCATGGAAGCCCTGTTCACCTCTACCGCCGTCGTCGCGTTCGCCGAAATTGGCGACAAGACGCAGTTGCTCGCAATCCTGCTCGCGACGCGGTTCAACCGGCCCGTGCCGATCATTCTCGGGATATTGGTCGCAACGCTCGCGAACCATGCGCTCGCGGCGCTGCTCGGCGCGTCGGCTGCTGCTTTCCTCGACAGCCCGGTCTTTCGCTTTGCGATAGGCCTGTCTTTCATCGCGATGGCGGCGTGGACGCTGATCCCAGACAAGTTCGAGGACGATGACGCACCTAAGCCGCGGTTCGGGGCTTTCCTGACGACGCTCGTCGCCTTCTTTCTCGTCGAAATGGGCGACAAGACGCAGGTCGCGACGATCGCGCTCGGCGCGCAATATCATAATGTGCTTCTGGTCACCGCGGGCACCACGCTTGGCATGATGATCGCCAATGTCCCCGCGATCTTCCTCGGTCACGAACTGCTCAAGCGTGTCGATCTCGCCAAGGTTCGTATGGTCGCCGCGGGCCTGTTTCTCGTGATCGGCCTGTGGGTCCTCGCGCAGACCGCGGGCTGGCTCGGCTAGTCGGCATTGCGTCCCGCGAGAGTGCGTTCGAAATTCCAGCTCGAAGAGCACATCGCGTCGAGGTCGCGGCTTGCCGTCCAGCCGAGCTCGTTCGCGGCGCGTTCGGGGCTGGCAAAGCAGCTTGCGACATCGCCGTCGCGGCGCGGCGCGATGCGATAAGGGATGCGCACGCCGTTCACGCGCTCGAACGCCTCAACCATGTTGAGCACCGAATAGCCCTGTCCGGTACCGAGGTTCCAGATCGACAGCGGCTGGTCGGTCTGGGCGATGGCAGCCAGCGCGGCCACATGGCCGTCGGCGAGGTCGACGACATGGATATAGTCGCGCACGCCGGTGCCGTCGGGCGTGTCATAGTCGTTGCCGAACACCGACAGCTCCTTCAGTCGCCCTGCGGCTACGCGGCTGACAAAAGGCATCAGATTATTGGGAATGCCATTCGGATTCTCGCCGATCAGCCCGCTGTCATGTGCACCGACCGGGTTAAAATAGCGCAGGATCGCGATGCGCCATTCGGGATCGGCTGCCGCGACATCGGCCAGCATTTCCTCGATCATCAGCTTAGTGCGGCCATAGGGATTGGTCGCCGAGGTCGGGTGATTTTCGTCGAGCGGCAGATATTGCGGCTGTCCGTAAACGGTGGCGCTTGACGAGAAGACCAGCGTCTTGGCGCCGCAATCGCGCATCGCTTCGAGCAGCGACAGCGTGCCGCGGACATTATTGTCATAATATTTGATCGGCTCGGCGACCGATTCCCCGACCGCCTTGAGACCTGCGAAATGGATGACGGCGTCGATTTCATGGTCGTGCAGAGCCTGACGAAGGGCGTCGCCGTCGCGTATGTCGCCGGTTATTAGCGGGATGCGGGCGCCCGTAATCGCCTCGAGCCGGTCCATGACGCTCGGATCGCTGTTCGACAGATTGTCGAAGCAGATGGCCCGGTGGCCCGCCGATACCAGCGGCGCGGCAACATGGCTGCCGATATAGCCGGCGCCGCCCGTCAGCAGAATATTCATGCCTTGCCCGTCTCCATTCAAGCGATTTCCCGATCCGCGGACCTATTCGATCGGCCTCTTCGTGCCAAATCATTGTCACGCGTTCCGGCGTAACTTTCGCACCATCTCCCGCGAACAGGTGATGATGCCATCCTCCGCATCATTCTTTTTCGAAGGGAGATTATCCATGACCAATGCACTGAAATTGTCGCTCGCCGCGTCGGCTGTCCTCGCCATGGCCGCTGGCACTGCGATCGGTGGCACCGCCGTCGCCGCCGAAGGTGCCAAGGAAAAATGCTATGGCGTCGCGCTGAAGGGCAAGAATGACTGCGCCGCCGGCCCCGGCACGAGCTGTGCCGGCACGTCGACGGTCGACTATCAGGGCAACGCCTGGAAGCATGTTCCCGCCGGCAGCTGCACCAAGATGGGCGGTACGCTTACCGCGCACAAGGGCAATGCGAAGCCGGTCGCCAAGAAGAGCTGACCGGCCGTGCCAGCTCCCCTGACTTCGTCGCTGCCCGCACGCGCCGGCATCGGGCTCAAGCCTCAGCACTATGCCGACGTGCTGGCGGCGGCGGAGCAGGGGGCGGCGCCCGCCTGGGCCGAAGTCCACCCCCAAAATTACTTCGGCGCAGGCGGGCCGCCGCATCGCTGGCTGTCTGCGATTGCTGAGCATTTACCGCTCAGTTTCCATTCGGTCGGCCTGTCGCTTGGGTCGGCGGCAGGCGCCGACCGCGATGACCTGAACGCGCTTGCGGCGCTGTGCGATCGTTATGCACCCGCGATGGTTTCGGACCATTTGAGCTGGAGCAACGGACCCGATGATAAGTTCCCCGATCTCTTGCCTGTGCCCTACAGCTATGCGGCGCTCGATCATTTCGTCACCGAAATCGACCGTGTGCAGGATCGGCTGCGCAGGCCGATGCTGATCGAAAATCCCTCGCGCTATCTCGCCTATGCGGGCGATGATTGGACCGAGGTCGATTTCCTCCACGAACTCTGCCGCCGCAGCGGGTGCGGCCTGCTGCTCGATATCAACAATGTCGAGGTTTCGGCCTTCAATCTCGGGCTCGATCCACGGCCATGGCTCGATGCCTTCGATCCGCGCCATGTCGGCGAGATTCATGTCGCGGGCCATGCGGTCAAGGACGACGATATGGGCGGGGCGGTCGCGATCGACGATCATGGATCGCCAGTGCGTGCGAGTTGCTGGCGCCTGCTGGCGCGTTTTCTCGATCGCGGCGGGCCGAGACCGGTGCTGGTCGAATGGGATAGCGATGTCCCCGATTTTCCCACGCTGGCAGCCGAAGCCGCGAAAGCCGAGGCGCTGCTGAAGGTGCCAGCGCATGCTTGACCGTCAACAGGCAGCGATTGCGGCGACCTTGCTGCGCGGACCCGCCTATTTGCCTGCCGACCTGTTTGCCGGAAGCGACGCCGCGGTGATACGCGGGCTGCGCGTTCACGCGAATACCATCTCGCATGCGCGCCTCGTTTCGCTCGAAGAGACATTTCCGCACACACGCGCTTATCTGGGCGAGGGCGAATTCAACCGGCTTTCGCGCCGATTCCTTGAAGAAGGGGGAGCGCAGCGACGCTCGCTGGGCGACATTGGCGCGGGCTTTCCGGCCTGGCTTGACGATCCGCGCGCGCGCGACCTTGCCCGTGTCGAATGGGCATGGCTCAAAAGCTATCACGCTGCCGATGCAGCCGCGCTGGCGCTCGCCGATCTTCATGGCCTTGGCGAGGCGGATCTGTTCAGCCTTCCGGTGCGGCGGCACCCGGCTACGCGCATCGTGACACTCGCCAGCTGCGCTGCACCGCTCATCGACCGCGCGTTCGCCGCCGATACACAGGTCCTGCTCGTAACGCGCCCCGAAGCCGGCGTCCGGCTGTTCGCGATTGAACTCGCCGCCGGCGCCGCGATCGAAATGGCAGAAGAAATCGTGCCGATCGGTAACCTGATTGCTCGACTTGCCGAACAGCATCGGGACGGCGGCACCGCAATTGCGGTGCTGATCGAGACCGGCGCTTTCGAGAGGGTGTAGCGATGAATCCGTTTGTTCGATTTTATCACCGCGGCGTAGCGATCGCGGGATCGCACCTTTCCGAAGGTGCGGCGCTATTGCTTCTGCGCGTCGCCCTGGCGGGCGTATTCTGGCGCTCGGGCCAGACGAAGGTGGTCGAGGGCGGCTTCCAGATCGACCCGTCGCAATATGATCTGTTCCGCAGCGAATTTTCGGGCTTGCCGCTCGATCCAGTCATTGCGGTTCCGCTCACGACTTTCGCCGAACATTTCTTTCCGTTGCTATTGCTGTTCGGGTTGGCGACCCGCCTTTCGGCGGGGGCGCTGCTGGTCATGACGCTCGTCATCCAGATATTCGTCTTTCCCGATGCCTGGTGGCCGGTGCACTCGCTTTGGACCGCGATGGCGGCGATCCTCATCGTCCGCGGCGGCGGCCTGTTCTCCCTCGACACGCTTGTTGCTAGAGTGCGCGCGAAATGAGCATCGACGAACCCTCGCTCGCGCGCTTGATGGCCGCATCGCAGCGGGGGGACCGCAGTGCCTATCGCGCGTTGCTTGTCGATAGCCGCAAATGGCTCGAGCGTTATTTCGCGCGCCGGATTGCCCCGCATCATATCGACGATCTGGTCCAGGAGACGCTGGTTTCCATGCATCGCAAGCTCGCGACATGGGACAGCGGGCGCGCGTTTCTGCCCTGGCTCGCTGCGATCGCGCGCTATCGCTGGATCGATATGCTCCGCCGTCAGCGCGACGAAGCCGAACTGGGCGACAATGACGCCGCCGTCGGCGCTGAGGATGCGGCGGTACACGCGAAGCTCAGTATCGACCATCTGCTGACGCTGCTGCCGCCGGGACAGGCACAGGCGATCACGCTGGTGAAGATCGAGGGCGCTTCGATCGCCGAGGCATCGCAGATTTCGGGGCAGAGCGAATCGCTCGTTAAAGTGAATATCCATCGCGGGCTCAAGAAGCTCGCCGAACTGATTGAGAGTGAATGAGATGAAGGACGCATCGATCGACGATCTGATCGACGGCTTGGCGAGCGATCTGCAGCCCGTGCGCCCGCGCCGTGTCGCGCGAGGCTCCTTATGGGTCGTGACCGGATGGGTCGCCGGCGCGGCGTTTCTTCTCTGGGCGTTCGGCCCGCGGCACGATCTGGCCGCTGGAGCGATGCCGCCGCTCTCGATGCTCGCCTTCTGGCTTATCGCCGCCGCTGGCATCGCTGCGGCATGGAGCGCGCTGCGCATGGGGCTTCCTGGCGTGGGCCGCGACTACAGCGGATGGCGCTGGGCGGTCGGGGCATTGATGGCGTTGCCGCTCGCCGCGATCTTCGTGTTTTTCGGCCACGGGCATAGTTCCACCGAAGCCGCGCCCTGGTATTTCGAGCTACGCTGCCTGCTTCAGGGCGTGATTTCGGGGCTGGGTGTCGGGGCTGCGCTGTTTCTTTGGCTGAAGTCCAGCGCACCGACCTCGCCGACGCGTGCGGCCTGGGTCATCGGCATTGCCGCAGGCGCCGCCGGGGCGACGATCGTTGCGCTGCTTTGCGCGAGCGATGACCTCGTTCATATCACGCTGTGGCATGCGTCGGCGGTGCCATTCTCGGCGATCGCCGGGCGCCTAATTCTGCCTCGTTTCCTGCGTTGGTAGGCGCCGAGCGGGCCACGATAGTATAGTGACTTTTTCCGATATTCGGGACTTCAATCGCAGCTCATTGATAAGCAATCTTCGCATCTTTGCCAGCACCTATACCGATGCGTTGATCTCGCAGGTCGCGCCCGCCGTTCCTGCGTCGGCGCCGACGCTCGCGCGCTCGGGGAGCACTGGTACGTCGTCGACCACGGGTACGGTCCCGCCTGGCGTGCCCGAGTGGCAGGCTTCGCCGTTCCTCTCATACGACTTCGGCCGCCGCGGAGCGGGCTACGGCCCGCTTGTTGGCCTGCGACATGTACGGATGGACGAAATCTATCCATGTGACGTTAAGATACACCGGACGATGGAGCGCTGATGGAGAGCTTTATCGAATTCTATCGGCCGCTAAGCGGCGAAATCGGCGCTATGACCGGCGCGTCCGACAGCCTCGCTCATGTGCACGGCGGGATGTTGATCTTGTTTATCGCCCGGATTCTGACGCGCCGATCACTCGCGACATGGACACCCTTTCTGATCGTTTTAGCAGTTGCGCTTGCGAAGGAGGGCGCTGACAGGGTTGCGCATGGTGTCTGGCGGATGCCCGATACGACCCTTGACATTGTCAACACCATATTTTGGCCCTTCGTTCTTATGGTCGGCCTAAGGTGGCGCCGCGCTCATTCGTAGAAAGAGGGTGAAGCGCTTCAGGCCAACATCTCGATAGCCCCCACCGCCCTCTCTTCAGATGAAATCATTTCGTCCGGAAACCGCTCTTCTCCATAGAAATCTTCGACGATGAGATATCCTCATCCAGATCGGGCTACGGACTTTGTAGGTCATCATCGTTTACTCAATCAGCGTGGATCCCATACCCGCCACGTAGAAGTGCCATTTGGCGCCAGCATAGGGCTGGCCACTTTCGTCCAGCGGACGATTAGCCCGCTTCTACTATAATTCTGCCTAAAGCTGACAGGTGACTGCCGGCCAAGTGCAGCCCGGATGCCCGGGAGAGATGAGTTGAGGAATGTGGAACGACCAATGAAGTGCGCAAGGCGGATTGCAAATGCCAATAGGTCTGTTCAAAGTCAGGGCCGACCCGTCGCTGCTTCTGCACACACCGTCGGGCAGGGGGGCGCCATAACAGAACTGGCGCTCCCCTTTAGATCCGGATTGAAATGAGCCGACGAGCTATCATTGCTGGCAGACGGATACGAAGAGCACCATGAAGGGGCGAATCATCGATGATATCATGGAAGAGACTGCCATTTAGCGCATAGTCCATTCCTCGATATACCAATTTACGAAGGATGGAATTCCAACAGCTATTGGAGTTATGGGAGAAAATCCGAGATCGCGACTGATGTCTTCGATATCTGCATAGGTCTGATAAACATCGCCATCTTGCATCGGCAACAAGTTGATTTTGGCTTTTCGACCACATGCCTCTTCAATCACCTGAATCAGGGCGGATAGCTGCTCGGGCCGATTGTTGCCGATGTTGTATAGCCGATGAGGTGTCGTGAAGCCTCCCGGCTTTTCTTGGCTATCGTCTTTGGGAGGATGATCGAGGGCTAAGACGACCCCAGTTATGATGTCGTCGATAAAGGTGAAATCGCGAAGCATGTCGCCGTGATTGTAGACGTCGATTGAACGGCCTTGCAGGACTGCCTCGGTAAACTTCCATACCGCCATATCGGGTCTGCCCCATGGCCCATATACGGTAAAGAAGCGCAGGCCTGTCTGCGGTATCCGGAATAGATGGGCGTAGGTTTCGCTCATAAGCTCGTCGGCGCGTTTGGTCGCTGCGTAGAGCGAAATCGGTGTATCGGCGCGATCGGAGACCCGGAATGGTGCGTCCGAACGCAAACCGTAGACCGACGAAGACGACGCGTACACTAGATGTGAAATTGCTCTGTGGCGCGCCAGCTCGAGGATATTGACGTGCCCTGAAATATTTGAGTGGATATAAGCCGCGGGATTTTCGAGCGAATAGCGCACGCCAGGTTGAGCGCCAAGATGAACGATTCGATCGATTGTATTTGTTGAGAGCGCACGAAAGAGCGCGTCCGCATCACCGAAATCGACATCCGAAAAGGAAAAAGATTCGCCATGGAGCGCCCTAAGGCGCGCAACACGTGCGCGCTTGAGGTCAAGTGAGTAATATGGCGTGAAATTGTCTATTCCGACCACGCGCTCGCCTCGAGCCAGCAATGCGGCCGCGACGTGCATTCCAATGAATCCAGCTGCGCCAGTAATGAGCGTGGTCAAATCTTGTCCCCATTTCCGGCAGGACCTCACTCCGACCTGCTCGATCTAGTCAGCGGAGGCAACCGTGGATCGCGCCGCTTCTTCAGCTGATAGCAATAAAAAGGGTAAATTCGGATGAAAGACCTGCGAAATTATTGCTATTGGATGTTCCCCTGGCATTGGCGATCCATGTCAGCAGCTGCAACAGCTGAAGCGGCGCGTTTGGTCGCAATCATGAACAGCCGGATAGTTACCCAGGGCCTCTAAAAGGTTCACCGGACATCTGAAATGTTGAAAATTGGTGAGCCCTGCTGGGTTCGAACCAGCGACCTACTGATTAAAAGTCAGTTGCTCTACCGACTGAGCTAAGGGCCCATCGCGGCGGCGGCAAAGCGGCCTCGCGAAGTGAGCCGTCGCCCTAGAGCGCCGATGCGCCCCGGTCAACCGGCTTCGGACGCGAAAGTCGTGCCGCGAGTTGGCGGACGCTGCGGCCGTGCAGCGGGTGCGGCCATTCGGGGACGATCGCGCGCAGCGGGCCGAGAACGAATGCGCGCTGCTCGATGGCCGGGTGCGGGATGGTCAGCGCGCCGTCGGACCATGTGCCGCCCGACCAGAGCAGGATGTCGAGGTCGAGCGTCCGCGCGCTCCAGCGTTGGCCCGTGCGGCGGCCGAAACTTGCCTCGATCGCCTGCAGCCGTTCGAGCATTTCGGGCGGGCTGAGCGGCGAGGCGACGAGCGCTACGGCGTTGGCATAGCGGCGGCGCGACGGGCCGATCGGGTCGCTTGCGACAATCGGGCTGGCATCGACCGCCTCGATATCGTCGCTCTCCAGCGCTGCGAGAGCGGCCAGCAACACCGCGCGCGGGTCGCCGAACCGCACATGGCGCCGGTTTGATCCAAGGCCTATGGCATAAAGGGGGAGCGGCATTGCGTTGCTCATGGCCCAGCGCCTATCGCAGATGCGTGGAAATTGACAGCCCATTGCCCGGAACCGAACCCCCGCACGATTGCCCCCGATGCCCGCGGCTGGTGGCGTTCCGGCAGGAATGCCGGGTGGAGCATCCCGATTGGTGGAACGCGCCGGTTCATGCGTTCGGCGATCCGGACGCGTGGCTGGCGTTTGCGGGTCTGGCGCCGGGCAAGCACGGCGCCAACCGGACGGGTCGGCCTTTTACCGGTGACTATGCGGGCGACCTGTTGTTCGCGACGTTTGCCGCGTTCGGCCTCAGCAAAGGCCGCTACGCTGCGCGGATCGACGACGGGCTGACGCTCGACGGTGCGATTATCGTCAACAGCGTCAAATGCCTGCCGCCACAGAATAAACCGACGCCCGCAGAAATCGCAAATTGTCGGCCCTATTTCGATGCGCAGATCGCGGCCTTGCCTAAAGTGCGGGTGATCATCGCGCTCGGACGGATCGCGCATGATGCCACGCTGCGCGCGACGGGCGCGCGCTTGGCGGCTTATCCCTTCGCGCACGGCGCCATCCATGCGCTGCCGGACGGGCGGTATCTGGTCGATAGCTATCATTGCTCGCGCTATAACACGAACACCGGGCGGCTGACGGCGGAGATGTTCGCCGACGTCTTCCGCGCGGCACTAGCGCTGCGGGATCAAACCAGCGGGCCGAATTCCTCGACCAGTCCGCGGTAAAGGACGCGCTTGAACGGTACGATCAGTTTCTCGATCTCGTTCAGCTCGGCCCATTTCCAGGCGCGGAACTCCTGATGGTCCGTATGGATGTTGATGTCGCTATCCTCGCCCATGAAGCGCATCAGGAACCAGTGCTGGCGCTGGCCGCGATATTTGCCGCCCCACATCTTGCCGATCAGATGATCGGGCAGGTCGTAGAAATATTCCTCGCGGCTGCGCGCGATGATCTCGACCAGCCCACCATGGATGCCGGTTTCCTCGCCCAATTCGCGGATCGCGGCTTCATCGGCGTCCTCGCCCGGATCGATGCCGCCTTGCGGCATTTGCCACGCCTCGCTTGTCGTATCGAGCCGCTGGCCGACGAAAACGCGGCCGCCGCGGTTGGCGAGCATGACGCCGGCGCAAGGGCGATAGGGAAGTTTGCTGTGATCGATCATGCCGCCCCGGTAGCTTCGGCGACGATCGCTTTCAATACTGTCAATGCGCCGCGAATATCGTCCTTCGCGCTCGGGATGCCCTGCGACAGGTTGATATAGCCGTGGATCGTGCCTTGCGCCTCGCGGTATGTGGTCGGCACTCCGGCCTCGATCAGCTTGGCCGCATAGGCGCGCCCCTGATCGCGCAACGGGTCAAGCCCGGCGGTGATAAGCAGCGTCGGTGGCAAGCCCTCGGCCGGAAAATCGAGCGGTGAAGCGCGATAGTCGGCGGGGTCCGCAGCATAATGATTGCCGAACCAGGTCATGCTGCCGGTGGTCAGCAGATGGCCTTCGCCGAAATCGCGATAGCTCTGCCAATCGTCGTGCGTCGTCACTGCGGGATAGATGGGATGGATTGCGATCACGGGCTTCGACGCCGGCTTGTCGCGCAGGGCGAGCGCGGTTGCGATCGTCAGATTGCCCCCGGCGCTTTCGCCCGACAGCACAAGCCCGGTGCAGGGGATATTGTCGGCAACCCAGCGGGTCGCGGCTTCGCAATCGATCGGCGCGGCGGGGAAGGGGTGTTCAGGGGCGAGCCGATAATCGACCGCAATGACCGGCAAGTCGAGCAGCCGCGCCGCCTCGGCGCAATAAGGATCATGCGTGTCGAGATCGCCGATCACCCAGCCGCCGCCGTGATAAAAGACCATTACCGGGCCGGTTTCGCGGTCCGGGCGGTTGTCATAAATGCGGATGGCGATGTCGCCTGCGGGGCCGGGAATGCTGCGATCCTCGACCTTCGCGATCTCGCCGCGCGGCACATCGGCAAGTTGTCCCATCACGCGGAACATCTCGCGGGCGCCCTCAGGCGGCATCTCTTCCATCTTCGGGCCTTCCTGCGCGTTCAGGAACGCAAGGAAAGCCGCTACATCGGGGCGTGTATATGGGGTGGTGCCGTCGGTCATCTGCGTCTCTCCCTTATCGCGATTTTCGCCCTGCTATTCGGGATCGGTGGAGCAAATTCAATCCCGAAATGAAACCCACCTGTGCTTCTCGCTTCGCAGCGCACAATTTTTTCTCAATTGCGGCTTGGCGCACACGGGCCTAGGCCATCGTTACAGGTTCGCAAAATTAAGGCAGACAGAGAAAATGGCGACAGCGGTAGTGGACCAGGCCGACAAGCGGCAGTCCCCCCTTTCGGATGCAGTGGTGGTTCGATTTGCCGGCGACAGCGGCGACGGGATGCAGTTGACCGGCGGTCAATTTACCCTGTCTTCGGCGCTGGCGGGCAACGACTTCGCAACCTTCCCCGATTTCCCCGCCGAAATCCGCGCCCCGCAGGGCACGCTGTTCGGTGTCTCGGCCTTCCAGATCAACTTCGGATCGTCGGCTATCGACACAGCGGGCGACGCGCCCGACGTGCTCGTTGCGATGAACCCCGCGGCGCTCAAGACAAATGTGCCGTCGCTCAAGCAAGGCGGGCTGATCATCGCCGACGAGGGCGAGTTCAATGACCGCAACCTCGCGAAGGCCAAATATGACGCGAACCCGCTCGACGATGGCAGCCTCGCGAAGTGGCAGCTGCTCAAGCTCAACATAAGCCAGCTGACGATGGACGCCGTGAAGCCCTTTGGGCTCGGCAACAAGGAAGCTTTGCGCTGCAAGAATATGTGGACGCTGGGGCTCGCGCTCTGGATGTTCGACCGCGACCGCCAGCCGCTGATCGACTGGCTCAACGCGAAATTCGCCAAAGCGCCCGATCTCGCCGCCGCGAACGTTGCCGCTCTCAACGCGGGTCACGCTTATGGCGAAACCGCCGAACTCGCGGGGCCGCTCAAGCAGCATCATGTTGATCCCGCGCCGGTCGCACCCGGCCTTTACCGTACGCTGACCGGCGCGGAAGGCATCGCGCTCGGTCTTGTCGCGGGGGCGCAGCTCGCCAAGCTGCCGATGTTCTTCGGCGGCTATCCGATCACGCCCGCGTCGGCGATCCTGCACCATCTGTCGCGGCTCAAGGAATATGACGTCACGACCTTCCAGGCCGAGGACGAAATCGCCGCGATCTGCTCCGCCATCGGCGCCAGCTATGGCGGGTCGCTCGGTGTCACCAGCTCGTCGGGACCCGGCATTGCGCTGAAGGGCGAGGCGATGGGCCTCGCGATCATGACCGAACTGCCGCTGGTCATCGTCAATTCGCAGCGCGGCGGTCCCTCGACCGGCCTGCCGACCAAGACCGAACAGTCGGATCTTTATCAGGCGGTCTATGGCCGGAACGGCGACGCACCGTTGCCGGTCATTGCCGCACGCTCGCCCGGCGACGCGTTCGAATGCGCGATCGAGGCGGTGCGCATCGCGGTGCAATATATGACGCCAGTGATGCTGCTCACCGACGGCTATATCGCCAATGCCGCCGAACCATGGGCGGTGCCTGACCTAACCACCTACGAGGCTTTCCCAGTCGAATTCCTGACCGAAGCGCCCGAGGGCGGTTTCAAACCCTATGGCCGCGACGAAAAGCTCAAGCGTCCGTGGGTCAAACCCGGCACCCCCGGCCTGCTCCACCGCATCGGCGGGATCGAAAAGGAACTCGACACCGGCCACATCAATTACGAAGCGTCGAACCATCAGGCGATGACCGACATCCGCAAGGACAAGATCGACGGCATTACGGTCCCCGACCAGGTCGTCGAACTCGGTGCCGAGGGCGGCAAGCTGGCGGTCGTCGGCTGGGGGTCGACCTATGGCCCGATCCATCAAGCGGTGCGCCGCAAGCGCGCCGAGGGGGCCGACGTGAGCCACATTCACATTCGCCACATCTGGCCGCTGCCCGCCAATCTCGGCGAACTGCTGAAAAGCTATGACAAGGTGATCGTGCCCGAAATGAACACCGGCCAATTGAAGACCGTGCTGCGCGACCAATATCTGGTCGACGCGCAGCCCGTGAACAAGGTGTCGGGCCAGCCCTTCACCATCGCCGAAATCGAAGCCGCCATTGAGGAGGCACTCGCATGAACGAAATGACCACCATCGCCCGCCCGACGACGCTCAAGGATTGGGAAACCGATCAGGAAGTCCGCTGGTGCCCCGGCTGCGGCGACTATGCGATCCTGAAAGCGGTTCAGCGCACGATGCCCGAAATCGGCACTACGCCCGAGAATACCGTGTTCATCAGCGGCATCGGCTGCTCGTCGCGTTTCCCTTACTATATGGAAACCTATGGCTTCCACACGATCCACGGCCGTGCGCCGGCGTTCGCGACGGGGCTGAAGCTCGCCAACCCGGCGCTCGACATCTGGATCGTCACCGGCGACGGCGACGGTCTGTCGATCGGCGGCAACCACACAATGCACCTGATCCGCCGCAATCTCGATTGCCAGATCATGCTGTTCAACAACGAGATTTACGGGCTGACCAAGGGGCAATATTCGCCGACCAGCCGCGTCGGCACCACGAGCCCGTCGACCCCCTATGGCTCTGTCGACCGCCCCGCACAGCCCGCGGCCTTCGCGCTCGGCGCCGGATCGCGCTTCGTCGCGCGCGGCTTCGACGTGTCCAAGAAGCTACCCGAGGTTTTGAAAGCGGCCCACGCCCACAAGGGCGCGGCCTTTATCGAAATTTTCCAGAACTGTATCGTCTATAATAAAGACGTGTTTGAGGATTTCGCAGCGCCCAAGGGCGCCGAGGATCGCCAGCTCTGGCTCGAAAATGGAGCGCCGATGCTCTATGCCAAAGGCACCAAGGGCATCGCGCTCGACGCCGAGGCGCTGCACCTCAAGACCGTCGATGTCGTCGACGGCGACTGGCAGTCAGCGGGGGTGATCGTCCATGACGTCACCAACCGCAGCGTCGCGCATATGCTCGTCGAAATGCGTTTCGGCGAATTTCCGATGGCGCTCGGCGTCCTCTACGACGACCCCCGCCCGACCTTTGAGGCCGATGTCGTCCGCCAGAACAAGGCGGCGGCCGAGGGCAAGACCGCCGACCTGCAAAGCCTGCTCAAGAAAGGGCAGACCTGGACGGTGACCGAGGGTGGGCCCGAACTCTGACCGTGCCGCGGTACGGCGCGCCGGATCTGTAGCTCGGCATGGATAATCTCACCCACAGCCTTGTCGGCGCGGTTCTGGGCCAGATGGGGCTCAAGAAAAAGACCGGCCTGGCAATGCCGACTCTGATCATCGCGGCGAACCTGCCCGATATCGACGCCGGCTGCGCGATCTATGGCATCGAATCGCTAGCGATGCGGCGGGGGATTACGCATGGACCGATCGCGCTCATCTTACTGCCGATCCTGCTCTGGGCGCTGATGCTCGCGTTCGACCGCTGGCAGGAACGGCGCGGCAAGCGGCCGCCCGATCGATTGCCGGTTCACAAGGGCTGGCTGCTGGCACTCGCCACTATCGGCTGCTTCAGCCATCCCGCGCTCGACTGGCTCAACAATTATGGCATTCGCCTGCTCGAGCCGTTCAGCCATCGCTGGTTCTACGGCGACAGCATCTTCATCATCGACCTGTGGATATGGATCGCGCTCGGCGGGTCGCTCTGGCTGTCGCTGCGTAGCGAACGGCGCGGCGCGGCAAACTGGCGGCGCCCGGCCTGGCTCGGTTTCACGGCGGTGTGCGCCTATATCTTCGTCAATGGCGTGATCACCGGCGCTGCCGAGCGCATGGCGTCGCGCGCACTGGAAGCGGGCGGCCACAAGGATGCGCTCGTCGTCGCGAGCCCCCCGCCGCTTGCCTTCTGGAAACGCGATATCTTCTGGCGGACTGCCGATCGCTACGGCACGGCAAGCTTCGTCCCGGGCGTCGGCGGCGAACTCGATCTGACCGGCGCTCCGACCGGGATGGACGATCCGCGTGTCGCAACGTGGATCAGGGCCGATCCTGCGGCGCGCGCCTTCCTCTTCTGGTCGCGCATGCCGGTGGCGCAGAAGGATGACGATGCGATCCTGCTGCGTGACCAGCGTTTCATGCACCCGCTGGCGCAGGACCGGTTTCAGGTTCGCCTGACGGCGCCCGACAGCGCCAGACATGCCCAATGAGCGTGCACGCGTGACGTCATGCCGTCATGCTTCAGCCGATTGTCAGCGGACCCGGTTTGAGGCAGGAAGGTTTCAATGAACACGCATGTCAGCCCGCGCCGCGGTAGGGAACTGCTCCGCGCCGACCGCGCCTATCGCTCGGGCGGCGGAATGGCGCGCCTGATCGCGATGGCGCCTGCCGGCCTCTTTCACCGCATGCTTGACCGGATCGACGCCGGGCTCGCGCAGGGGACGATTGAAAGCCATCTGCCCGATGGCAGCGTGCGCCTGCTTGGCGGGCGCGGCAAGGGGCCGGTCGCGGTCGTACACCTCCACAATTGGGTCTCGCTCGCGCGGCTGGCGCTATCGGGGTCGGTGGGATGGTATCGCGCGTGGGAAGCGGGCGAATGGTCGTCGCCGGATCCAGTGCCTTTGTTCGACCTGTTCATGCGTAATGGCGAAGCCTTGGGCAATGTCGCGCGCGCTCGCGGGCCTTGGCGCTGGCTGAACAAGGCGATCCATGCGCTCCATCGCAACGACCGGCGCGGCGCGAAGCGAAACATCCACGCGCACTATGATTTGGGCAATGATTTCTATCGCTTGTGGCTCGATTCTAGCATGAATTATTCGAGCGCGCTGTTTACCAATCCCAGTCAATCGCTCGAAGAGGCGCAGGCGGCAAAGGTCGATGCCATCCTCGACCGGCTTGACCTGCGCTCGGGAAGTCGGCTGCTCGAAGTCGGCTGCGGCTGGGGCGCGCTGGCCGAGCGCGCAGTTGAGCGCCATGACGTTCTTTATACCGGCATCACGCTGTCGGCTGCGCAGGCCGAAATCGCCGACGCGAGGCTTGCTGCGGTCGATCTGTCGGACCGCTCGCGCATCGAAATCTGCGACTATCGCGATGCCCAAGGGCCTTATGACGCGATCGCCAGCGTCGAGATGGTGGAGGCGGTGGGCGAGGCCTATTGGCCCGCCTATCTCGACACGATCGCGCGGCTGCTGCGACCCGGCGGCAAGGCGGCGATCCAGTATATATTGATCAACGATGCGCTGTTCGAACGCTATGCGGCGAGCAGCGACTTCATCCAGGCCTATATCTTTCCGGGTGGATGCCTGCTTTCGGAAAGCCGTTTTCGCGCGCTCGCCGAGGCGCGCGGGCTCGCCTGGCGCGACGTGCAACGGTTCGGGGGTGATTATGCCGAAACGCTTCGCCAGTGGCGCGAACGATTCGACGCCGCCGTTGCGGCCGACCAACTGCCGCCGGGGTTCGATCCGCGCTTCGTCCGGCTCTGGCGCTATTATCTGCAATATTGCGAAGGGGGCTTTCGCGGCGGCGGCATCAATGTCGCGCAAGTCACACTCGAAAAAATAAGCTGAAAACAGGGGAGGAGAGCTATGCGAAGATTTTTGGCGGCGGTGCTGCTGTGCACCGCGGCGGCGGGGTGCAGCGCGCCCAAGGTCACCGAGACAACCGATCAACTGCCAAAGGATCTGAATGTGCTGTTCTGGACCCAGGATCAACGCGACGCCGCTTTCCGCACAATGGAGACCGTTCCCAAGGTGGTGGTCAACACGGTCGCGGCGGGTGGGCCCGTCTATCCGCTGCCGCAGGGCACCCCGATCGACCTTGGCGCTGATGTTGACGCCTATATGGCGAAACAGCGCAATGCCGGCCTGATCATTGTGCAGGACGGCAAGGTCCGGCTCGAAAAATATGCGCTCGGCTATGGCGCTGCGGGACGCTGGACGAGCTTTTCGGTCGCCAAGAGCTTCACTTCGACGTTGGTCGGCGCGGCGGTAAAAGACGGCTATATCAAGAGCCTCGACGACAAGGTGACCGTCTACATCCCCGGCCTTAAAGGTTCGGCTTATGACGATGTGTCGGTAAAGCAGCTTCTCACCATGACCTCGGGCGTGAAATGGAACGAGGATTATACCGATCCCAAATCCGACGTAGCGCTGTTCAACATGCAAAAGCCCGTCGCCGGAGAGGACATAACAGTCAGCTATATGAAGACCTTGCCGCGCGAAGCGCCCGCCGGGTCGAAGTGGGTGTACAAGACCGGCGAGACCAATTTGATCGGCGTTCTCGTATCGAGCGCGACGGGCAAGACGCTGTCGGCCTATCTGTCCGAAAAGGTCTGGAAACCCGTCGGCATGGAGCAGGACGCAGTGTGGATGCTCGGCGCGACGGGGCATGAGATCAGCGGCTGCTGCATGTCGGCGAGCCTCAAGGATTATGCGCGTTTCGGCCAGTTCATCCTCAACGGCGGCGTCGCGGGCGGCAAGAAGGTGCTGCCCGACGACTGGCTCCCCGCGGCAACGACCAAACAGGCCGGTATCGACCTGCCGGGGCGCGGCTATGGCTACCAATGGTGGACCAACGACGACGGCAGCTTCGCCGCACAGGGCATTTTCGGGCAGGGGATCTTCATCGATCCAAAGCGGGCGCTGGTGATCGCCTCGAACGGCAACTGGCCGACGGCGACCGATCCCGAGGGTGTCGGCGCGGCGCGTGAAGCCTTCTACAAGAGCGTGCAGGCGGCGGTGGATAAGGAAGCGGGGCAGTAAGCCCCGTTTCCGGTCAGTCGGCGACGAAGGCCGTCGCGCGCTGGGCCAGCCAGACCGCCGCCAGCGGAACAGCGGCGCCCAGCGCCATGATCCACCACGTATCGGCAAGCGTGACGGCGCGATAGAGCGCCGCGCCGATCACGGCGCCCGCGACGATCCAGCCCGCGCCGGTGCCCGCCGAAATGCGCATCGCGAACCAGCTGCCGCCAAAGGTGCCGATAAACCAGCCGACGATCAGGGCAATCGTCGATCCGATCGGGATCAGGACTTCGCCGCTATCCGGGTCATAAATGTCGGGGGAAATTTCGCTGCCGGCATATTGAGCGAGCCAGATCAGCCCGAACGCGACGACGATGCCGATCACAGCGGCAATCGCCGACCGCAAAATATCCTTGGTCATGAAAACGCCCTCGCAAACCCTCTTATGTGGGTGTTTTAGCGCAAGTAAACGAAGATGGCTTCAAGCTTTTTCCATGACCTTGGGCAGGGCGTGGAACGCGGTGCTGTCGAAACCTTCGACCATCAAACCGGCGACATATTCGCCAACCGCATCGGGATTCTTGATGCTCTGCGGATCTTCGCCGGGATAGGCGCGTGCGCGCATTTGCGTGCGGGTGCCCCCGGGATCGAGGATTGCGGTGCGGACGGTCGAAATGTTGCGCATTTCGGCGCCATAGCTGGTGACGAGCGTCTCGAACGCTGCCTTCGACGCGGCATAAGCGCCCCAATAGGCGCGCGGCTCGCGCGCAACGCTGCTCGACAGCGCGATCAGACGGCCGTTTGCGGAGCGGCGGAGCAACGGGTCGAAATTGGCGATCAGCGCCTGCTGCGCGATCAGGTTCAGCGTCAGCAGCTTGTTGAATTCCTTGCCGTCGATCGCCGCGACGGGGGTCAGCGTGCCAAGCATAGCGGCGTTGAGCACGAGCATGTCGAGCTGCTGCCAGCGTTCGGCGATCGCGCTTGCGAGACGGGCGATGCTGTCGCCATCGGTCAGGTCGAGCGGCGCGATCGTCGCGCTGCCGCCAGCCTCGTGAATGCGGTCTTCGAGTTCCTCAAGCCCGCCAGCGGTGCGCGCGGTGATCACAACATGCGCGCCGCGCGATGCGAGCGATTCGGCGATGGCTTCGCCGATGCCACGGCTCGCCCCGGTGACGAGCGCGACCTGGCCCGCCAATTCTTTAGACGTTACAGTCATTGTGTCAGACAACCCGTTCGGCAAGCAGCGAAAATTGATCTTCCAGTCCATGCTCGTCGAAATCGGTGAGCGTGGTCGGATAGTCGCCGGTAAAGCAGGCGTCGCAATATTTCGGCGCGTCGTCGGCACGCTTCGTTTCGCCAAGCGCGCGATAGAGGCCGTCGATCGAGACAAAGGACAGGCTGTCGGCGTTGATGAATTTCGCCATCTGGCCGACGCTCATCTGCGCCGCGAGCAATTTGCCGCGTTCGGGCGTGTCGACGCCATAGAAGCAGCTGTGCTGGGTCGGCGGGCTTGCGATGCGCATATGCACTTCGGTGGCGCCGGCATCGCGCATCATCTGGACGATCTTGAGGCTCGTTGTGCCGCGCACGATCGAATCGTCGATCAGGACGACGCGTTTGCCGGCGATCAGCGCGCGGTTGGCATTGTGCTTCAATTTCACCCCCAGGTGGCGGACCTTGTCGCCCGGCTGGATGAAGGTGCGCCCGACATAGTGCGAGCGGATGATCCCGAGTTCGAACGGGATGCCCGATTCCTGCGCATAGCCGATCGCCGCGGGCGTGCCCGAATCGGGGACCGGGATGACGAGGTCGGCCTCGACCGGATTTTCGCGCGCGAGTTCGGCGCCGATCGCCTTGCGCACCGAATAGACGCTTGTCCCGTCGACGATCGAATCGGGGCGGGAGAAATAGACATATTCGAAGATGCAGGGGCGTGCCGGATGATCGGCGAAGGGGCGATGTGAGGTCAGCTGGCCATCGCGGATGATGACGAGCTCGCCGGGCTCGACCGACCGGACGAATTCGGCGCCGACGACGTCCAGTGCGACGGTTTCCGACGCCAGAATATGCGCATCGCCGAGCTTGCCGATGACGAGCGGGCGGATCCCCAGCGGATCGCGGCAGCCGATCATGCCTTCGGCGGTGAGGCAGATCAGCGAATAGGCGCCCTCGACCTGTTTTAGCGCGTCGATGAAGCGGTCGAGCAGCGAACGATAGCTAGACGTCGCGACGAGGTGGATGATGACTTCGGTATCGCTGGTCGACTGGAAGATCGATCCGCGGCGGACGAGCACCTTTTTAAGCGCGGCCGCGTTGGAGATGTTGCCATTGTGCGCGACGGCGAAGCCGCCGGTCGAAAGATCGGCGAACAGCGGCTGGACGTTGCGCAGCGCGGTTTCGCCGGTGGTCGAGTAACGAACATGGCCGACCGACGATCCGCCCTGCAGCTGGCGCATGATGTCGTCGCGGTCGAAATTGCCCGCGACATGGCCCATCGCGCGATGGGTATGGAATTCCTTGCCGTCGAAGGCGGTGATGCCCGCGGCTTCCTGTCCACGGTGCTGCAGGGCATGCAGCCCCAGCGCGACAACCGCGGCGGCGCTGTCGGCGCCATGAATACCAAAGACGCCGCACTCCTCGCGGAGCTTGTCGTCGTCGAAAGGGTGGGTCGTCAGCATGTCATTCCAGGGGCAGGGGGGCAGTGACTGCGGCGCATATAGGGATGGTGATCGCAAATGTCGCCCCCCTAATCACGCATTTGTCACAGTTGACGTGAACAACGGCGTGACAGTGGCTCCAAACCTGCTCTAAAGCGCGGTTTATGAATGATCAGCGCGACACGACCGACCAATTTTCTCCGCGTTTCGACGCCGCCGGGCTGGTGACCGCCATCGTCACCGACGCCCATACGCACGTCCTGCTGATGGTCGCGCATATGAATGCCGATGCGATCGAGCAGACCCGCGCGACGGGGCAGGCGCATTTCTGGTCGCGGTCGCGGCAAGCCTTGTGGCGCAAGGGCGAGACTTCGGGCAACGGCCTGACGCTCGTCGAGATGCGCGTCGACTGCGATCAGGACGCGCTGCTTCTTCGCGTACGGCCTGCGGGCCCGGCGTGCCATACCGGGCGCCGATCGTGCTTTTATCGCCGTGTCGAGGCCGACGGCAGCCTGACATTTCTGGCGGACGATGCGCAGCGCTAGCGCCGCGCTGGCGCTGGTATCGCTGCTCCTCGCAGGATGCGACCGGCCCGCGCCGGTTGCCAACGCTGAGGGCATCGATGCGAACAACCCGCTTGAGGTCGCCGCGCGGCAACGCGGCGTCATCCATGCCGAAGCGGCAAGCCCGGTTGGCGTGTTCGAACGCAAGCATGACCTCGGCCGTGATGCGATGTGCGTCGTTCCCGACGGCGCTGGAAAATGGCGCTTTGCCGTCACCGCGGCCTTTGGTGCCAGCGTCTCGTGCGCGGCCTCGGGAACGATGACCCGCGAAGGTGATGGATGGCGCATGCGCTTTGCCGACGTCGATGGATGCGAAGTACGCGTCCATGAAGAAGAAGACGAACTGCGATTGCCAGGAAGTCTGCCGCCGCAATGCGCGCGCCTCTGTCCCGGTCGGGCATCGCTGTCGGGTCTGCGACTGCCGCGCGCAAGCTGGTCGGCTCGCGACGCGGGGGACTTGCGGATCGGCGATCGACAAGGCAATATACTGCGTCCTTGCGGGGTCTGAGCTGCCCCGAAATGACCCGTTCCGCCGGTCTTGACGTTCACGTCAACGGAAACTAGTTTCATCGGCATGACCGAACCATATGGCCACGCCCATATCGATACGCCCGACCATCTGGGGCGCGAACAATTCAGCATCACCGACTTGTCGACCGAGTTCGGGGTCACCGCCCGCGCGCTGCGTTTCTATGAAGATGAAGGGCTGATCAGCCCGTCGCGCAAGGGATTGTCGCGCATCTATTCGAAACGCGACCGCGCGCGGCTGGCGTGGATCCTGCGCGCCAAGCGCACGGGATTCAGCCTCGCCGACATTCGCGAGATGATCGATCTCTACGATGTCGGCGACGGCCGAAAGACACAGCGGCAGGTGACGATCGAGAAATGCGAACAGCGCATCGGCCTGTTGCAACGCCAGCGCGACGATATCGATAGCGCTGTCGAGGAATTGTCGCGGTTCATCGATATGGTGAAAAAAGTCGACGCCGGCCAAAAGGTCGACTGAAGCCTCTCCCCAGGCAAGTTTGACATTGATACCTGCTTTTCAGAAGGATTTTCCATGCCCGTCTATCGCGCTCCCGTGCAGGACACGCTCTTCCTCCTCAACGACGTGCTCGGGATCGAGCGCTATTCGAATTTGCCCGGTTTCGCCAATGCCACCCCCGACATGATCGAGGCGGTGCTGACCGAAGCAGGCAAATTCTGCGAAGAAGTGCTGTTCCCGATCAACCAGTCGGGCGACCTCGAAGGCTGCACGCGCCACGACGACGGGTCGGTGACGACGCCAAAGGGCTTTAAGGAAGCGTATAAGGCCTATAGCGAAGCCGGCTGGGGCCTGCTGACCGCGCCCGAGGAATTCGGCGGGCAGGGGCTGCCGCACGTCCTCGGCTTCCCGGTTGAGGAATATCGCAACGCGGCCAATCAGGCGTTTGCCATGTATCCGGGGCTGACGCAGGGCGCCACCGCCGCGATCCTCGTCAAGGGATCGGACGCGCAGAAGGCGACCTATGTCCCCCGGATGATCGCGGGTGAATGGGGCGGGACAATGAACCTGACCGAGCCGCATTGCGGCACCGACCTTGGCCTCATCCGCACCCGCGCGGTCCCGAACGGTGACGGCAGCTACGCCGTCACCGGCACCAAGATCTTCATCTCGTCGGGCGAGCATGACCTCACCGAAAACATAATTCACCTCGTGCTCGCGAAGACCCCCGATGCACCCGACAGCGTGAAGGGCATCTCGCTGTTCATCGTACCCAAATTCCTCGTCAACGACGACGGCTCGCTCGGTGAACGCAACACGCTGTCGTGCGGGTCGATCGAACATAAGATGGGCATCCACGCCAACTCGACCTGCGTCATGAACTATGACGGCGCCAAGGGCTGGATGGTCGGCGAGGAGAATAAGGGCCTCGCCGCGATGTTCGTGATGATGAACGCCGCGCGCCTCGGCGTCGGCATCCAGGGGCTCGGTCAGGCCGACGTCGCCTATCAGAACGCGGTGCAATATGCGAAGGACCGACGTCAGGGCCGCGCGCTCACCGGCCCGCAGGACCCTGAGGAAAAGGCCGACCCCTTGTTCGTCCACCCCGACATTCGCCGCATGCTGATGGATGGCAAGGCGACGGTCGAAGGGCTCCGCGCGCTCTGCACCTGGGGGGCGCTGCAGGTCGATCTGGCGCATGTTGCCGAAACCGAAGAGGAGCGCCAGCGCGCCGACGATCTCGTCAGCCTGCTGACCCCCGTGATCAAGGGCTTTGGCACCGACAAGGGCTATGAGGTCGCGACCAACGCGCAACAGGTGTTCGGCGGCCACGGCTATATCGAAGAGCAGGGCATGAGCCAGTATGTCCGCGATGCGCGCATCACGATGATCTACGAAGGCGCGAACGGCGTGCAGGCGATGGACCTCGTCGGCCGCAAGCTCGCGCAAAATGGGGGGCGTGCGATCCAGGCCTTTTTCGCGATCGTCGATGAGGAATGTGCCCGCGCCAAGGGCGACGAGGCGCGCGCCGACTTCGCGACGCGTCTCGAGAAGGCCAATGGCGAGCTCAAGACCGCGACGATGTGGTTCATGCAGAATGGCATGGCGAACCCGAATAACATCGGCGCTGGCGCGCACCATTATATGCACATCATGGGCATCGTCGCGCTGGGTTCGATGTGGCTGATGATGGCCGAGGCGGCACAAAAGGCGCTCGCCGAAGGCCGAGGAAACAAGGACTTCCTCGAGGCCAAACTCGTGACCGCGCGCTATTTCGGCGAACGCTTCCTGCCCGACGCGGGCTCGCTCCGCCGCAAGATCGAGGCGGGCAGCGAGGCGATGATGGCGCTGACGCCTGAGCAGTTCGCCGCCTGACATGCCCGGTTGCAACCATCGCCGCTGTCATGCGTGTCGGCGGCGATGAGCAACGGGGAACTCCAGCCGATCGTCGTCGAAGGCCGCAATTGCTGGCGCATCGAACGCGCCAACAAAGCGCGGATGATCGTCGATGCCGCCGATTATTATGCACTGCTCGAACGGCTGATGGCCGACGCGAAACAGCGCATCCTGCTGATCGGCTGGGATTTCGACCCTCGCATCGCGCTGAAGCCCGACGAAAACGGCAAGGGCGAGCCGCTCGGCAACTATCTGCTGCGGCTCGCGAAAGACCAGCCCGATCGCGACATTGACATTTTGCGCTGGAATTTCGGCGCGCTCAAACAATTTGCGATGCCGCGTATCCTGTCGATGATCGCGCGCTGGAAGCTGACGCGTTCGATCAGCTTCCGGCTCGACAGCGCGCATCCGGTCGGGTGCAGCCATCACCAGAAGGTCGCGGTGTTCGACGATCATCTCGCGGTCTGCGGCGGCATCGACGTCGGTTCGCGCCGTTGGGACACGCGCGACCACAAGGACGGTGACGCGCGGCGGACCGCGCCGGACGGCAATTCGTACATGCCCTGGCATGATTCGACGATGATCCTTGCCGGTCCCGTCGGCGGCGCGCTTGCCGAACTTGGCAACGAACGTTGGCAACGGGCGACAAAAAAGGCGCTGCGCGACCTGACAGGCGAAGGCGAGAATTGGCCCGGCGACCTCGAACCCGATTTCGAGGGCGTCGACGTCGCGATCTCACGCACCCGCGCCAAATATGATGGTTGCGGAGAAATCCGCGAGATCGAACAGCTTTATCTCGACATGATCGCGGCGGCCGATCGCTTCATCTATTTCGAAAACCAGTATTTCACCTGCGGCAAGATTGCCGCTGCGATTGCCGAGCGCTTAAACGAGGATAATCCACCCGAATTCGTGATGGTGATGCCCCAGACCGCCGATGGCTGGCTCGAGCAGATGGCGATGGACGCCGCGCGCGTGCAACTGGTGCGCGAAATCGCGAAGTCGAAACATGGCGACCGGCTGAGGGTCTATTATCCGCGCACCAAGGGCGGCGATCCGATCTATGTCCACGCCAAGACTGCGATCGTCGATGACCGAATGATCCGCGTCGGCTCGGCGAATATGAACAACCGCTCGATGGGGCTCGACAGCGAGTGCGACGTGACGATCGACACGGCGCTGCCGGCAAACAAGGGCGCCGAGCCAGTGATTGCGCGCTTGCGCACGTCGCTGATCGCCGAACATCTCGACGTGTCCGAGGAGGAGGTTGCGGCGACGTTCAAGCGCACCGGCTCGCTGATCGACACGATTGAAGCGCTCCGCGGCAAGGGGCGTTCGCTGGAACTGCTCGACCTTGTGCCCCCGGGACCGATGGACGAATTCATCGCCGACAATGAAGTGCTCGATCCGACGAGTCCCGATGCCATGTTCGAAGGATTCACCGAACGCGGCCTCAAGAAGAGCTGGCATCGCGGCCGCAACTGGATGAAGCGTCACCGGCCGTTTCGGCGCAAAACTTCCTGATTGCTCTGTGCGCTTAGTCACTTGCGGTTGCGGGTCATGCTCATATGATGGCCGCGATGACCGACGCCGGACCACCGCCGCTCACGCCAAAGCGGCTTTCCGCTTTCATCAGCCATCACAGCTCGCAAGTTGACACCGCCCGGCGCTTGAAACGCCTGCTCGCCGCGCGCGGGATCGACGGCTGGCTCGCGCCCGACGACATCGGTGCGGGAACCGCCTTTGATCAGTCGATCGTCGAGCAGATCGATCGGTCGGGCGCGATCGTGCTGCTCTTTTGCCCGCAATCGGATCAGTCGCGCCATGTGAAGCGCGAATTGATGCTGGGCGAGGACAGCAACAAGATCATCCTGCCGGTGCGGCTGGAAGATGTGCGCGCGCAGGGGCTGGCTTACTGGCTCAAGGATTATCAGTGGATCGACTGGTTCGCGGGCGAGGAGCAGGCGGTCGACCGGATCGTTGCAGCGATGACGCCGGGCGGTGCCTCAGCGGTGTCACCGGGCACGACTGCGCGGCAAATTCCGACGGCCATCGCGCGGCGTCCGCGGCGGCTATGGATGGTCATTGCCGCTGGCGTCGCCCTGGCTGGCCTGATCGGCGGCGGCTTCTGGTGGCAAAACCGTGCCCCGGCGGCGGGCGATCCAGGTGCGGCGGTTGCCGACAATCCGATCGAGCCCGGCATCTGGACGAGCAAGCGCGAGGTGGTGAAGATCCTCTTTCCGGAGGAAATCGCGCCCGAATATGAAAAGCAGTTCAAGACGTTGCTGGAGACCGACCCGGACCCGGAGGATTGTATCTCGGCTGAAGTCGCCGCGAAACCCGATGTCAAACTCTTCGATCCGAACAACGAGGCATCCTGCACCATCGGGTCGTTCAAGATGAACGGAGGGCGGATCAGCGGCTATCTAAACTGCAAGATCGCAGGCGATCCCAACGGCAACCTTCAGGTGACGGTGCGCGGCACTTACACGCGCACCAGCATGGAACTCGACAATGTCGTTACCATGCAGACGAGCCAGGGCATGGTCCGTTTTCGCAGCCACGAAACCCAGAATTGGGTGCGCGGCCCCGCCTGCAGCGCCTGATCAGTCGGCGAGTGACAGGATGTGTTTCGCCTGCTTGAGGTGCGGCGCGTCGACCATCTTGCCGTCGACCTGCAGCACACCGGCGCCGGGGTTGGCGGCAAAGGCATCGACGATTGCCTGCGCGCGCGCCGCTTCTTCCGCCGACGGGGTGAAGGCGGCGTTGATTGCCTCGACCTGCGACGGGTGGATCGCCATCATGCCGGTGAAGCCGTCACGCCGCGCGCGTGCAGCATAGGCGGTCAGGCCCGCCTCGTCCTTGATCGTGGGAAACACCGTGTCGATTGCGGCCGCGCCCGCGGCATGTGCTGCGAACAAGGTCATCGCCCGCGCAACCTCATAAGGCGAGGTATAGCCGCCGTCGGCTTCGCGGCTCGTCGTCGCGCCGATGGCGGCTGGCAAATCCTCTGCGCCCCAGGTCAGCCCAAGGAGCCTGTCCTTGGCTTCCCGGTAACTGCCGAGCGTAAAGATGGCCGCGGGGGTTTCGGTCGCGATCGGCAGGATCGGCGGCAGCGATGCGTCGCGCGCGGATTCGCTGCGCAAAATCGTGTCCAGCTGTGCGATGCTCGGCGCGCCTTCGGCCTTGGGCAGCATGATCGCGTCGGGCCGTGCGGCGATGATCGCGGCGACATCGGTGGCGGTCAGATGCCCGTCGAGCGGATTGACGCGTACCAGCGTGACGACTTCGCGCGTTCCCGACAGATAATTGCCGATCGCGTGGCGCGCCGCATCCTTGTTCGCGAGTGATACCGAATCCTCTAGGTCGAGAATGATCGCATCGGCACCCGATGCCGCGGCTTTGGCGAAACGTTCGGGGCGATCACCGGGGACGAAGAGGAGGGAACGAAGTCGCATCAATCAGGCCTTCCGCTGGGTGTCTTGCGCTGGACAAGGGCAGAACGCTCGCACTGGCAGACAAGTTCATCGCGCTGATTGATCGCGCGGTGGAGGAAGGTCACGATCCCGGCATTGGGCCGCGATTTTGATTCCTTCAGGCCGATAACTTCGCTTGTCGCGTGGAGCGTGTCGCCGATGAACACTGGCTTCGGCATCACCAGCTTGTCGTAACCAAGGTTCGCGACGAGCGTGCCGAGCGTCGTGTCGCCGACCGAGAGCCCGACCATCAGGCTGAAGGTGAAGGTGCCATTGACGAGGATCTGGCCGAACTCCGACGCCTTCGCCGCCTCGATATCGAGGTGCAAGGGTTGCGGGTTGTGCGTCATCACGGTGAACAGCAGATTGTCGGTTTCGGTGACGGTGCGGCGAATGTCGTGGGTCAGCGTGTCGCCGATAGTCCATTCGTCGAAATATTTGCCGGCCATTATGCGTCTTCCTTTTCGATCCGCACGAGCAAGGCCTCGACCTGAACCTGACCACCCGCCGTGGCGTTGAGTTCGGCAACGACGCCGTCGAAGGGCGCGGTAAGGCTGTGCTCCATTTTCATCGCTTCGAGCGTCAGCAATTTCTGCCCCTTCGTCACCTTGTCGCCTGCTGCGACCTCGACCGCGATGACCTTGCCGGGCATCGGCGACAGGATCGCGCCGTCGCCTGCAGCACCGGCCGCATTGCCTTCGGTCCGCCACGGCGTCAGTTGCCAGACCGAACCACCTTCAGCAACGAGCATTGCCGGCGAGGGCTCTTCGGCGCCGGGGCCGTGAAGCTCGACCTCGACCCGCTTGCCGTCGAGGAGGAAGGGCGCCGAGCGCACATCGGAGGCATTGAGGCGGAAGCCCGATTGCATCGAACGCGGGACCATCGCCATCGCGGCGTTGGTCAAGGCTTGTTGCGAGGGAACTGGCTCCTCGGTCATCGCATCGCCGTCGCGGCCGATCAGACCGGTATCGACGGTGCCCGCAACGAAATCGGGATGACCCAGCGCGTTGATCAGGAAAGCCGAATTCGTCTTCACCGGCCAGATCGCGCTGTCCTCGAGCATCTCGGACAGAAGTTCGCGTGCTTCTTCGCGATCCTCGCCCCAGGCGATGACCTTGGCGATCATCGGGTCATAGAAGGGCGACACTTCGGCGCCCTCATATACGCCGGTATCGACGCGGCCGATATGGTCGGGAAGCTGGAAGAGTTCGAGCGTGCCGATCGACGGCAGGAAGCCCTTGGCCGGATCCTCTGCATAGAGCCGCGCTTCCATCGCCCAGCCGTTGATCGCCAGTTCGTCCTGCGCGAGCGGGATCGGCTCGCCCGATGCGACGCGAAGCTGCCATTCGACCAGATCGACCCCGGTGATTTCCTCTGTCACCGGATGCTCGACCTGCAGACGCGTGTTCATTTCCATGAACCAGATGCGGTCGGCGCGCAGGCCTTCCGACGCGTCGGCGATGAACTCGATGGTCCCGGCGCCGACATAGTCTACCGCCTTCGCGGCGCGCACGGCGGCGGCGCAAAGCGCTTTACGCGTCGTTTCGTCCATGCCGGGGGCAGGGGCTTCCTCGATCACCTTCTGGTGGCGGCGCTGGAGCGAACAGTCACGTTCGAACAGGTGGACGACATGGCCGTGGGTGTCGCCGAAAATCTGCACCTCGATATGGCGCGGGGTCAGGATATATTTCTCGATCAGCACATGGTCGTTGCCGAACGACGCCGCGGCCTCGCGCTGGCACGAGGCGAGCGCGTCGAGGAAATCGGCTGGGGCGTCGACCTTGCGCATCCCCTTGCCGCCGCCACCCGCGACCGCTTTGATCAGCACCGGATAGCCGATTTCGGCAGCGCGCTCGGCGAGGAAGGCGGGATCTTGGTTCTCGCCCATATAACCGGGAGTGACGGGTACTCCGGCTTCGGCCATCAGCTTCTTGGCGGCATCCTTCAGCCCCATCGCGGTAATCGAGGAGGGATTAGGGCCGACCCAGACGAGCCCGGCATCGGCGACCGCCTGCGCGAACTCGGCGTTTTCGGACAGGAAGCCATAACCCGGATGGATTGCCTCGGCGCCGGTCGCCTTCGCGGCGGCAATGATCTTCTCGCCGATCAGATAGCTCTCCCGCGCCGGCGACGGGCCGATATGCAAGGCCTCGTCGGCCTCGCGCACATGCAGCGCCTTGGCGTCGGCGTCCGAATAGACGGCGACGGTGCGAATGCCCATCTCGCGCGCGGTGCGGATGATGCGGCAGGCGATTTCGCCGCGGTTGGCGATGAGGAGGGACTGGATCATTGGGGGCTTTCAGGCGCTGCAAGGTCGGCACAATTGGCGACCGGTTCCATGGTGTAGCTGATCGCGGTGATGACCCATTCGTCGCCCCGGCGCGCCAGCGTGAAGTTATCGATTCCGCAGTGGCTCCGCTTTTCTTCGATCCAGAGGCTATACGGCACCCAAACCTGCGCCAGCGCCCCACGTTGTAGGATCGTGGGGATGCCAACGCGTTCCTGTACCGGCTCCTTTGTTTTGCTGAGCCGTTCAAGAAACGCTGCCCGGTCGATGACGACTAATTTAGCAGGCGTCGTGGGATCACGCAGGTCGACGATCGTTGCATTCGCCTGCGGATCAACGACCGCTTCCATATTCGCGCCCGCAACGCCAGAAACTGCATCTGCAAAGCGATGCACGGAATGGAGGATCGCGGTGCGATCGTCGCCTCCGGGCGGGGGCGGGATGAGCAAGGCCGCGGCGAGCGTGATGATAGTCATTCGACGAACCCCTACATCCGGAACACGCCGAAGCCGCGGTCCTCGACCGGAGCGTTCAGCGTTGCGGAAAAGGCCAGCCCGAGCACGTCGCGCGTCTGCGCGGGATCGATGATGCCGTCATCCCACAACCGCGCGGTGGCATGATAGGGGTTGCCTTCATCCTCATATTTCTGGCGGATCGGCGCCTTGAAGGCTTCGGCCTCTTCCGGCGTCCATTTGTCGGCGTCGCGGTGGACCGTGGCCAGCACCGATGCCGCTTGCTCGCCGCCCATCACGCTGATCCGGCTGTTCGGCCAGCTGAACAGGAAGCGCGGAGAATAGGCGCGGCCGCACATGCCGTAATTGCCTGCGCCGAAGCTGCCGCCGATCAGCACCGTGATCTTGGGCACCGTTGCCGTCGCAACCGCCGTCACCAGCTTCGCGCCATGCTTCGCGATGCCTTCGGCTTCATATTTGCCGCCTACCATGAAGCCGCTGATATTCTGGAGGAAGAGCAAGGGGATGCGCCGCTGCTGCGCCAGTTCGATAAAATGCGCCCCCTTGACCGCACTCTCGCTGAACAGCACGCCATTGTTCGCGAGGATCGCGACCGGGATGCCCCAGATATGCGCGAAGCCGCATACGAGCGTGCTGCCGTAATTCGCCTTGAACTCGTGAAACTCACTGCCGTCGACGATGCGCGCGATCACCTCATGCACGTCATAGGGAGCCCGGACATCGTCGGGAACGACGCCGTAAAGCTCTTCGCCATCATATTTGGGCGGGCGCGGATCTTTAAGCGCAATCTCGAAACCCTTGTCCTCGCCCAGGTGGCTGACGATGTCGCGGACGATCGTCAGCGCATGTTCGTCATTCTCGGCGAGATGGTCAACGACGCCCGATTTCTTCGCATGCAGGTCGCCGCCGCCGAGGTCCTCGGCGCTGATTTCCTCGCCGGTCGCCGCCTTCACCAGCGGCGGACCGGCCAGGAAGATCGTGCCCTGATTGCGCACGATGACGGTCTCGTCGCTCATCGCGGGCACATAGGCGCCGCCCGCAGTGCAGCTTCCCATTACGCATGCGATTTGCGGGATGCGCTTAGCCGACATATTCGCCTGATTGAAGAAGATGCGCCCGAAATGATCGCGGTCGGGAAAGACCTGGTCCTGATGCGGCAGGTTGGCGCCGCCGCTGTCGACGAGATAGATGCACGGCAGGCGGTTTTCGAGCGCGATTTCTTGCGCACGCAAATGCTTTTTCACGGTCAGTGGATAATATGTGCCGCCTTTGACCGTCGCATCGTTGCACACGATCATGCACTGGCGCCCCGACACGCGTCCGATGCCGCAGATCAGCCCCGCGCCGGGGACTTCGCCGTCATAAAGGTCGTTGGCGGCAAGCTGGCCGATTTCGAGGAACGGCGAACCCGGATCGAGCAGCCGTTCGACGCGCTCGCGCGGCAACAGCTTGCCGCGGCTCGTGTGCCGCTCGCGTGATTTCTCATTGCCGCCAAGCGCGGCTTCGGCGACGCGCGCCCACAGTTCGTCCTTCAGCGCGCAATTGTGCGCGGCGCGGGTGCGAAACTCGTCGCTGTCGGGATCGACATTGGTGCCAAGAACCGGTGCGCTCACTGTTCAGTCTCTCCCCGTGTTTCGTTCGGATTATCTGGTTTAACTTTCAGGATCAGGTAGCGATAAACGCCGATCGCGTTGATGATCAGAAGCGCGATATTCTGCCACCCGATGCCCTCGCTGTCGGGTTGCAGGAAACCCCATGCGATGAGCGCGATGCTGCTCGTCACGAAGACGACGAATGCCCAGCCGGTCCAGCGCCGCCCGAGGTTCAGCGACACGACCAGCGCCGCAAGCGTCGCCGCGCCCGCGCCATAATATTGCAGGACGGTGAGCAATGTATCGCTCACTGGCCGGTGGTCCCGAACACGAATTCAAGCTTCAGCCCGTCGGGATCGGCGAAAAATAGCGCGTAATAAGCGGGGCCGTAGCGCGGGTAATCGGCGGGCGCGTCGAGCACTTCGGCACCGATCTCGCGCAGCAAATCGTAAAGCCGATCGACGTCGTCGCGACTTTCGGCCGTCCAGGCGAGATGATGCAGACCCGGCGAATAGCGGTCGTGCGCCCGCTTCGCGCTTTCGCCGCGCGCTTCGATAATGCCGATCGAATGAAAGGGCTCGCCCGCGCGGTCCCAGTCGCTGCCATGATCATGATCGGCCGAGCGTCGATAACCGAGAAAGCCGAGCACAGCATCATAGAAGAGGCGCGACCGTTCCTTGTCGGTGACCGTCAGGTCGATATGATGGACGAGCCCGCGCATGCTCAGGCCATCGCGCCGATCAGGGCAAGGATGCCCGCGCCGACGAGTGCCGGCCAGGCAATGTGCCGACCGTTGGTATATACCGCATCGAACAATCCCGTCGCGAGCCATCCGGCACCGACGACCGCCAGAAGTTCATCCGGCGTTCCGGGCCACACGACCGTGGCCGCCGATATCAGCATCAGCACCGCCGTGGCATGCCATGCGACCCGAATGATGCGGCGCGTCAGCGCATCGGACAGCGGGCCTTCGCGGCGCCGCAGCAGCGGCACGATCAGTCTTCGGTAGCCGAGCACCGAATGGACCCCGGCCGTCGTCACCATGAAGGCGGCCGACAGCCAGAGCCAGATCACGCGCCGGCGCCGATCAGTTCGCGGCCGATCAGCATCCGGCGAATCTCGTTCGTGCCCGCGCCGATGTCGAGCAGCTTGGCGTCGCGCCAGTAGCGCTCGACCGGCCAGTCCTTCGTATAGCCCGCGCCGCCCAGCGCCTGAATCGCTTCGCCCGCGACCTTCACCGCATTTTCGCTCGCGAGCAGGATGCAACCGGCGGCGTCGAAGCGCGTCGTCTGCCCCGCATCGCACGCCTTGGCGACGTTATAAACATAAGAGCGCGCCGACTGGAGCATGACATACATGTCGGCGACTTTCGCCTGCATCAGCTGGAACGATCCGATCGGCTTGCCGAACTGCTTGCGTTCGCGAACATAAGGAATGACGGTGTCGAGGCAAGCCTGCATGATCCCGAGCTGGAGTCCGGCGAGCACGACGCGTTCATAATCGAGCCCCGACATCAGCACGCCGACGCCGCCATTTTCGGGGCCCATCACCTGTTCTTCGGACACTTCGCAGTCGCTGAACACCAACTCGGCGGTTGGCGAGCCGCGCATGCCGACCTTGTCGATCTTTTGCCCGATGCTGAAGCCCGGCATGTCCTTTTCGATCAGGAACGCCGTGATGCCGCGCGAACCCGCTTCGGGGCTGGTCTTGGCATAGACCACAAGCGTGTCGGCATGGGTCGCATTGGTGATCCAGAATTTGGTGCCGTTGAGAACATAGCCGCCCTGCACCTTGTCGGCCTTCAGCTTCATCGACACGACATCGCTGCCTGCGCCGGCTTCGGACATCGCAAGGCTGCCGACATGCTCGCCGCTGATCAGCTTGGGGAGATATTTCGCCTTCTGCTCGGGGTTGCCCCAGCGGCGGATCTGATTGACGCAAAGGTTCGAGTGCGCGCCATAAGAGAGGCCGATCGAGGCGCTCGCACGGCTGACTTCCTCGACCGCGATCACATGCTCGAGATAGCCGAGGCCCAGCCCGCCATATTCTTCCTCGACGGTGATGCCGTGGAGACCAAGTTCGCCCATTTGCGTCCACAGCTCGTCGCGGGGGAACCAGTCGTCGGCGTCGGCCTTGGCGGCGAGCGGCGCGATCTGTTCGTCGGCAAAGCGCGCGGTGGTGTCGCGGATCATGTCGGCGGTTTCGCCGAGCGCGAAATCGAAGTCGGGGGTGGCGCGCATGGATTACCTATCGGTCTGGGGCAGGACAGGGCTGCGATAGTGCATTAAAATTTCAGCATATGGAAATTGAAACGATCATGGATTTAGCATAAGTAAATTCTATGATAAAACGCACCCATATTCGCCAGTTCCTGGCCGTCGTCGACGCGGGCAGCTTCACGCAGGCGGCGCTCCGTATCCGCGTCACCCAGCCGGCGCTGTCGACCGGCATCGCTGAACTCGAAAAGCTGGTCGGTACGCCGCTGTTCATCCGTAACCGCCGCCAGATCCGCCTCACCGAGGCGGGCGGACGCTTCCTGCCGATCGCGCGCGATCTCGAACGCGGCTTTCGCGTCGCCGACACGTTCGGACGGAAAGGCGACCGGCAGGCGGCCGAACTCAAGCTCGGCGTGATCCGCTCGGCACCTGCCGAATTGTTGCAGGCGGTCGCGTCGGCGCTTCGCCCCAGCTTCGCAATCGAACTGATCGAAAACAGCGACTCGGAACTCCGCGCCGCGCTGGGCAGCGGCCGCATCAACATGGCGCTCGTCCCGCTGCGAGCGGGCGAGCGGGCCGACCATGTGATGCCGCTCTATGAGGAACCGCTCACGATGTTCGTCGCCGCGGACCATCCACTTGCCGGGCGGATCGAAGTGGGCCCCGAGGAGCTTGCGGCCGAAACGATGATCGCGCGGCGTTCGTGCGAGTTTCTGGGCGCGACGAGCCGTTTCTTTACCCGCCACGGCGTCCGCCCGCGCTTCGCGCTGCGCAGCGACAGCGACGAACGGTGTCTGCGTATGGTCGCGGCGGGAATCGGCATCACGACGGCGCCCGTATCGCTCGCGATCGAGGGTATCGTGCCGCTCAAGGTGGCGGGCTATGATTTTCGCCGCGAACTCGGGCTGATCGCCGACCCCGCATGGCGCAAACTTCCCGAAGTCGGGCCGCCGCTCGCGCATGCGCTCGAAATCATCGCCGCCATCGCGGCGGAATGGCGGCAAGCGAAGGTCGACATCGCAGCATGATCCGTCGCCTTGCAAGTCTGGCTTGCAGGCCCGAAAGCCCTTACAGTTTGCGCGCAGTCAAAGGGAGCGGCAAGGGCGGGGCATGACCGATACGCTGACTCATCTCGACCGGCTCGAGGCCGAGAGCATCCATATCATGCGCGAAGTGATGGCCGACGCGGCCAAGCCCGTGATGCTCTATAGCGTGGGCAAGGACAGCGCGGTGATGCTGCATCTCGCGCGCAAGGCCTTCTATCCCTCGCCGCCGCCGTTTCCACTGCTGCACGTCGATACGACGTGGAAATTCAAGGCGATGTATGAACTGCGCGATCGCATGGCCGCGGAGAGCGGCATGGAGCTGATCGTCTATCAGAATCCCGATGCCAAGGAGCGCGGGATCAACCCGTTCGACCACGGCCCGCTGCATACCGATATGTGGAAGACCGAAGGTTTGAAACAGGCGCTCGACCTCCACGGTTTCGACGTCGCCTTCGGCGGCGCGCGGCGTGATGAGGAAAAGAGCCGGGCGAAGGAGCGTATCTTCTCTTTCCGCACCGCGACCCATGGCTGGGACCCCAAGAAGCAGCGCCCGGAGCTTTGGAACCTCTACAATGCGAAGAAGTCGAAGGGCGAGAGCATCCGCGTCTTTCCGATCTCGAACTGGACCGAACTCGACATCTGGCAGTATATTGCGCGCGAAAATATCCCGATCGTCCCGCTTTATTTCGCTGCACCGCGCCCGACCGTCGAACGCGACGGCCTTTTGCTGATGGTCGATGATGATCGCTTTCCGTTACTGCCGGGGGAAACCCCGGTAGAGCGGTCGGTGCGCTTCCGAACCCTCGGCTGCTACCCGCTGACCGGAGCCGTCGAGAGCGAAGCGAAGACCCTGTCCGAAGTGATTCAGGAAATGCTGCTGACCACGACCAGCGAACGCCAGGGCCGCATCATCGACAAGGATGGCGGCGATGCGTCAATGGAGAAGAAGAAGCAGGAGGGGTATTTCTGATGCCAAATCCCTCCGACATCTACGTCACCGACGCTCTCATCGCCGAGGACATCGACGCCTATCTCGAACAGCATCAGCAGAAATCGCTGCTGCGCTTCATCACCTGCGGCTCGGTCGACGATGGCAAATCGACGCTGATCGGCCGCCTGCTTTATGATTCGAAGATGATTTTCGAGGACCAGCTCGCCGCGCTCGAAGCCGACAGCAAGCGCGTCGGCACGCAGGGGCAGGAGATCGACTTCGCGCTGCTCGTCGACGGCCTCGCCGCCGAGCGCGAGCAGGGGATCACGATCGACGTCGCCTACCGCTTTTTCACGACCGAGAAGCGCAAGTTCATCGTCGCCGATACCCCGGGGCACGAACAATATACGCGCAACATGGTCACTGGCGCCTCGACCGCGGACCTTGCCGTGATCCTGATCGACGCGCGCAAGGGTGTGCTCACTCAGACGCGGCGGCACAGCTTCCTCGCGCACCTGATCGGCATCAAGCATATCGTGCTGGCGGTGAACAAGATGGACCTTGTCGGCTATGACAAGACCGTCTTCGACCGCATCACTTTGGCGTACCGTGCTTTCGCGAGCGAGATCGGTATCACCAATTTCACCGCGATCCCGATCTCGGGGTTCAAGGGAGACAATATCACCGCGCTGTCGGACAACACGCCTTGGTTCAAGGGTCCGGCGCTGATCGAGCATCTCGAGAATGTCGAGGTAGGCACCACAGCCGATGAAGCCAAGCCGTTCCGCCTGCCGGTGCAGTGGGTCAACCGCCCGAACCTCGATTTCCGCGGCTTCTCGGGCCAGCTCGCGAGCGGCAAGGTCAGGCCGGGCGATGCCGTGCGCATCCTGCCGAGCGGCAAGACGACGACTGTCAGCCGCATCGTTACGCTCGATGGCGACCTCGACGAAGCGGTCGCGGGCCAGTCGATCACGCTGACACTTTCCGACGAAGTCGACTGTTCGCGCGGCGACGTGATCGCCGCCGCTGACGCGCCGCCCGAGGCAGCCGATCAATTCGAAGCGACGCTCGTCTGGATGGCCGATGAGGCGATGATTGCGGGCCGTGCCTATTGGCTTAAGCTTGCGACGCAGAGCGTCTCGGCGACGATCCAGCAGCCGAAATATGAGATCAACGTCAACACACTCGACCATCTTGCGGCGAAGACGCTTGAGCTCAATGGCATCGGCGTGGTCGAATTATCGACCGACAAGCCGATCGTGTTCGAGGCCTATGGCGACAATCGCACGCTGGGCGGCTTCATCCTGATCGACAAGCTCACCAACGCGACGGTCGCGGCGGGCATGCTGCACTTCAGCCTGCGCCGCGCACAAAATGTCCACTGGCAGGCAAGCGACATCAGCCGGGATATGCGGGCGAACCTGAAGAATCAGAAGCCCGCCTTGCTCTGGTTCACCGGCCTGTCGGGGTCGGGCAAATCGACGATCGCCAACCTCGTCGAGAAGCGGCTGCACCGCATGAACCGGCACAGCTTCCTGCTCGACGGTGACAATGTGCGCCATGGCCTGAACCGCGACCTTGGCTTTACCGAGGCCGACCGGATCGAGAATATCCGCCGCGTCGGCGAAGTTGCCAAGCTGATGACCGACGCGGGGCTGATCGTCATCACCGCCTTCATTTCGCCTTTCCGCGTCGAGCGCGAAATGGCGCGGTCGATGCTGCCTGACGGTGAGTTCATAGAGGTGTTTATCGATACGCCGTTGGCGGAGGCGGAGAGGCGCGACGTCAAAGGTCTCTACAAAAAGGCCCGTGCCGGCCAGCTCAAGAATTTCACCGGTATCGACAGCCCCTATGAGGCACCCGAAAATCCTGAAATTCGTATCGACACGACCGCGATGACACCCGAAGAAGCGGCGGATCTGATCGTTGATCGCTTGTTGGGATGAGTCATTGAGCGCGGGGGAAACGGACGAAGAACTGGCCGAACGGCTCGCGACCGCCGCGGGCGCCATCCTGCTCGACCTGCGCGCGCAGGGCGGCCGCGAAGGCAAGGCGCTGGGACAGGCCGGAGATCAGCAGGCGAACGCCCTGCTGTGCCGCGAAATTCGTGCTGCCCGGCCCGACGACGCGCTTCTCTCCGAGGAGGAAAAGGACAATCGCGTCCGCTGCGGTCGGTCGCGCGTCTGGATCGTCGACCCGCTCGACGGCACCCGCGAATATGGCGAAGGCCGCGACGATTGGGCGGTGCATGTTGCACTAGCGGTCGATGGCGTCGCTACGGTTGGCGCGGTCGCTCTGCCCAGTCTCGGCGTGACGTTGACCTCGGGTGCGCCTGTGCCGCTGCAACCGGCAAACGAACCACTCCGCATGCTCGTCAGCCGGACACGCCCCGCTGCCGAAGCGGTCTTTGTCGCCGACAAGCTTGGCGCCGAACTCGTCGCCATGGGCTCGGCGGGCGCCAAGGCGATGGCGGTCGTGCGGGGGGAGGCCGATATTTATCTCCACACCGGCGGCCAATATGAGTGGGACAATTGCGCGCCCGTCGCGGTGGCGCAGGCGGCGGGTCTGCACGTCAGTCGCGTCGACGGTTCGCCCATCCGTTACAACAATCCCGACACCTATCTGCCCGACCTGCTGATCTGCCGGAAAGAATTCGCCGCCGAGGTGCTTCGCCTCGCCGCACAATATTCGCCGGGCTGACGGGCAGGGCATTGCCAGCGGCGCGGCCGCGTCTTAATCCGTTGCATCGAAAAACCGAAAACGGGAGATGCGCCATGACCGACCTGCCTGAAACAAACCTCACCATGCTGACGCTTGTGAAGCCCGAAGGGCAGCTCGAAGTGTCGCTCGAGCGCCGCCCGATGCCGACGCCGAAGCCGCATGAGGTGCTGGTGAAGGTGCTCGCCGCGCCGATCAACCCATCCGACCTCGGCCTCTTGTTCGGCGGCGCCGACATGTCGACCGCGCGCGCATCGACCAAGGACGGCCAGCCGTCGATCACTGCCGACGTCCCGCCCGCGGGCATGCGCGCAATGGCCGGGCGTATCGGCGACGCGCTTGCGATCGGCAACGAAGGCTGCGGCACCGTCGTCGCGGCGGGGGACACGCCCGAGGCACAGGCGCTGCTCGGCAAGACCGTCGCGCTGCTCGGCGGTGAAATGTACGCTGAATACCGCTGCCTGCCGGTGCAGATGGTGATGCCGCTGCCCGACGGCACCGATCCCGCCGACGGGGCCTCCTGTTTCGTCAATCCACTGACTTCGCTGGCGTTCACCGAGACGATGCGGATGGAGAATCACAGCGCGATCGTCCACACCGCGGCGGCGTCGAACCTAGGCCAGATGCTTGTGAAGATTTGCGCCAAGGACGACATCCCGCTCGTCAACATCGTGCGCAGTGACGCGCAGGTCGAAATCCTGAAAGGCATCGGCGCGAAATATATCGTCAACAGCAGCGCCGACGATTTCATGGAGCGGCTGGTCGAAGCGATCGTCGAAACCGGCGCGACGCTTGGCTTCGACGCAACCGGCGGTGGCAAGCTGGCGGGGCAGGTGCTCACCGCGATGGAAGCTGCCGCGGTCAAACGCATGACGACCTACAGCCGTTATGGTTCGGACACGTTCAAACAGGTCTATATCTATGGTGCGCTCGACCTGTCGCCGACGACCTTCTCGGCGCGCAGCTTCGGTCTGACCTGGTCGCTGTCGGGCTTCCTGCTTACCCCCTTTATGGCGAAGGCGGGCATGGAAACCGTGGGACGGATGCGCAAGCGTGTCGTCGACGAACTGACGACGACCTTCCAGAGCCACTACAGCCATGAGGTTTCGCTGACCGAGGCGCTGAATGTCGATACGGCGCAGGCGTATAACGCGAAGCGCACCGGCGAGAAATATCTGATCAAGCCGCACGGCTGATCGCGAAGCTGGACCCCGGCGAAAGCCGGGGGCCAAGGAAGGGTAGCACGGTGCCGTGGGTATTTGGCTCAATAAGGGCGTGTCGGGAAACGACCATTTTCGGTCGCTCCCGAACCTGCGAGGATCAGTCGAAACCGGTCGTCCATTCAGGTGCAGGGCCCCCCGATATGGGCAAAATTGCTCCAACGGTGCTCTGGCTCGTCCGCATCGCTCACAGCAGTCGTTGCCACCAACCGACATCGTGCCAAGCATCAAATTTTCGTCCGACCTCACGGTAGATGCCTACCGGCTCGAAACCCATAGCTTCGTGCAGCCCGACGCTCGCTTTGTTTGGCAGAGCGATGCCGGCAAATGCAGCGTGATAGCCCAAGCTTGCTGCGGCAGGCAGCAGATGAGAGTATAAGCAACGCGCTACGCCGCTCCGTTGTGCTCCGGGCGCCACATAGACTGAAACATCGATAGATGTCCGGTATGCCGCGCGCGTCCTATGCTCACAGGCGTAGGCATAGCCGACAACCCGCCCACCCACTTCGGCTACCAGATAGGGATATTGCGGCAGAATGGCGGCGATGCGCCTTTCAACCTCCATAATGTCAGGCGGTACTTCCTCGAAGGAGATGGTAGTGGCGGTTACATAGGGTGCGTAAATTGCCTGAATTGCTGGTGCGTCCCCCATAACTATTTGACGCACATCCATGTTTGCACCACTTCAGAATCAGAATTTAGACAGACTGGCCTGCCACTTCCGGGCAATCAAGTCACTGCGTCCGCCTGTGCGTTCACGGCGCGCAGAAGCTGCCTGTCTGCAAGTTACCCCAACGCAGCCACAGCCGCCGGGCGCGTCAGCCGCCGTGCTAACGCTTCATGCACTGACGCACATCGTCGCGCTGATACTCGCTGCAATTCCACAGCGCCTTTTCGAACCCCGCCTTGTCGTCGCGGAGGTAGGAGAAGGTCATCGCCGCGCGCTGCGTATCGCTCATCGCGTCGCTGTCGGGTTTCAGCACCGGGTTGGTCCAGCCCATGAACTTGCAATAGGGCTTGTCGCCGCAGAGGCGCAGCGCGGTGGTGACAAAGCTTTCGGGCGCGGCCCTGCGGTCGAGCTGGGTATAGATGGTGTCGCGGCCCACACTGTCACCCGCGCCGGTGACGACGCGCGCTTCGCCGATCGCAGCATTGGCGTCGACGCCTGTTGCCAGATCGGTCGGCAGCCCCAGCGCGATCGCGTGGAGCGGCGAGATCGCGGCCAATTTGGCGATGGGCCCGTCGCTGCCCGACACCGCGCCGCGGAACGCGCCCGGCGTTCCCCAATAGCCCGGCCAGCGGAAAAACAGGTGCGTATCGACGATCGCGATCTTCTCCAGGCTGTCGCTCCAATAGGGACGCACCCAGTCGGTGTGATAATGGGTGGCAAGCCCGACGGGCGGATAGGTCCCGCCCGACAGCATCATGTCGGCATTGTTTCGCGCGCGCTGCCACGCTGCATCCGAATAGCGACGGTTCAATGCCCCGTCGCAGGTGAAGGTGAACTGGCATCCCGTCGTGCGTTCCGATCCCTGAAACACGACGCCGCAGATCGACTTGGGGAAAGCAGGATGCCGGGCGCGATTGATCACGACCTGGCCGACCGCCTGTTGCCCCTTGGCGTCGTCCCCGGCCTCGTAGATCATCGCGGCGGCCAGGCAGTCGCGGGCGCGGGCCTTGGCGTCGCCTCCCCCCGCGTAAACGAAGGGCCGCGCCGCAATGAAGCCCTTGGTAATGAGCGCAACCTCGGCGTTCTGCGCGCGCGCGTCGGCTTCGGTGACCGGCGCCAACACCATCGGCGCGACTTCGGGGACGATGTCGGCGGGCGGCGCGACCGGCTGCCGATGCACCGCAAGCTTTCTCGTGCCGGTCGAATGGCTCGCGTAAAGCACCGCCACCATGGCCGCGGCCGCGATCAGAACGAACAGCCAGCCCGTCCAGTCGCGCCGCAGCGGCAACGCCGTTTGATCGTCCTTGGCGGTCACGAGCGGTCCTCAGATCTCCGGAAGGAAATCGGGAACCGACAGGTAACGCTCGCCGGTGTCATAGTTGAAGCCGAGCACCCGGCTGCCCGCGGGAAGTTCTGCGAGCTTCTGCGCGATGGCCGCGAGGGTCGCGCCCGACGAGATCCCGACGAGCATGCCTTCCTCGGTTGCGGCGCGGCGCGCATAATCCTTCGCGGCCGCTGCATCGACCTTGATCACGCCGTCGAGCAGGTCGGTGTGGAGGTTACGCGGGATGAAGCCGGCGCCGATGCCCTGGATCGGGTGCGGCGCGGGCTGGCCGCCCGAAATGACCGGCGAGGCCTCGGGTTCGACCGCAAAGACCTTCAGCTTCGGCCAATGTTCCTTCAGGAACTGGGCGGTGCCCGTGATATGGCCGCCGGTGCCAACGCCGGTGATCAGCACGTCGATTGGGCTATCCTTGAAATCGGCAAGGATTTCGGGGCCCGTCGTGCGGACATGGACATCGATGTTCGCTTCATTCTCGAACTGCTGGGGCATCCAGGCGCCGGGGGTCGTCTCGACGAGCTCGATCGCGCGCTCGATCGCACCCTTCATGCCCTTTTCGCGCGGCGTCAGGTCAAAGGTCGCGCCATAGGCCAGCATCAACCGACGGCGTTCGACCGACATGCTTTCGGGCATGACGAGCACGAGCTTGTAGCCCTTGACCGCGGCCGCCATCGCGAGGCCGATACCGGTGTTACCCGACGTCGGCTCGACGATGGTGCCGCCGGGTTTCAGGCTGCCGTCCTTTTCGGCGGCTTCGATCATCGCCAGGCCGATGCGGTCCTTGATCGAACCGCCGGGATTGCTGCGTTCCGACTTCACCCAGACTTCGGCGTCCGGAAACAGCTTTGCCATGCGGATATGCGGCGTGTTGCCGATGGTATCGAGGATGGAATTGGCTTTCATGACGATCCTGCCTTGAATTGGGGTTCAAAAGTGCGCGCGCGGCGCAGTTCGGGGAACAGCCAAGCCCATAGCGCCGTCACGCCGATCGCGCCAGCGCCGCCGATCACCACCGCGCCGACCGGCCCCAATGCTGCGGCCATCGCACCGGCACGCATTTCGCCGAGTTCGTTCGACGCCGAAATGGCGAGGCCCGATGCGGCGCTGACCCGGCCGCGCATATGGTCGGGCGTGTTGAGCTGGATCAGCGTCCCGCGCACGAAGACCGAGAACATATCCGCTGCGCCCATGACCACGAGCACGCCGAGCGAGAGCAGCAGGTTTGTCGACAGTCCGAACACCACCGTGCCCGCCCCGAACGCAGCAACAGCCCAGAGCATCTTCACGCCGACATTGCGCTCGATCGGGCGGATGGCGAGTCCGACCGCGACGCCGACCGATCCAACGGCGACGGCAGCGCGCATCAGCCCCGCGCCTTCCGGTCCAGCGTGCAAAATGTCGCGGGCGAACACCGGGAACATCGCGGTGGCGCCCGCCAGCAGGACTGCGAACAGGTCGAGCGTGATCGTGCCAAGCAGGAATCGCTCGACCCATACGAAGCGCAACCCATCGACCATTTCACGCAGCGGGTGGCGGCGCACTTCGGGGGGTGGCGGCTGGACTGGCCGCACGCGGCTGAGGGTGAAGGCCGATATGGCAAGCAGGATGACCGAGAAAACATAGACCGCGCCCGGATGCGCGGCGTAGATGAGGCCGCCCGCCGCGGGGCCGATCACCGACGCCGACTGCCAGGCGATGCTGCTCATCGCGATCGCACGCGGAAGCACCGCGGGCGGGACGATGTTGGGTGCAATGGCGCTCATCGCCGGGCCGGAAAAGACGCGCGCGACGCCGTGGAGCGCGGCGAGGGTGAAGAGCAACGGCAACGTCAACTGGTCGTGCCAGGTGAACCAGCCGAGCGTGGCGGCGATGAGGAGATCGATGAGGTTCGAGAAGATCGCGACGCTACGCCGCTCGAACCGGTCGGCGGCCCACCCCGCAACGGGGGTCAGAATGGCGAGCGGAACGAACTGGAAAAGCCCCAGCAGCCCGAGCTGGAACGACGCCTCCTTGATCGACATGCCATAGTCGGTGCGCGCGGTGTCATAGAGCTGGTAGCCGATCACGACGACCATCGCGATCGTCGCCATCACCGCAGTGAAGCGCGCGAGCCAGAAATAGCGAAAGTCGGGGAAACTGAGCGGGGAGGGGGCTTTGGGCGTCGCCCCCGGCATGACCGGTTCTTCGCCTTCGGGGGGAGGGATCGTTGCCATCGCGCTTCGCCGTAACCCGCTTTTCGCGGCTGTCCAGATGGCATGGCTTTGCCGTTCGTCGATTATTGGATGTCATTGGGCGGCGCGAGTGCCACAAGGCCGTCACCAAAATCCGGGAGATAGCCGAATGAACCGTAAATTTGCCCGCTTCGGCGGTGCCGCGATGGCGGCTACGCTGCTCATGCTCACCGCCTGCAACGCGTCCGACAGCAAGTCGGCGACCGCGCCGACGGCGAAAAACTGGACCGAATTCCGCGATAATTTCCTGAAGGGCTATTTCCCGCTCAATCCGACTTTCGCGGTCTATCAGGGCAAGCATGAGTTCGACGGACAGCTTCCCGACTGGTCGCCGGAGGGCCTCGAAAAGCAGGCGGTATATCTGGAAAAGGCGATCGCCGACGCCAAGGCTTTCGACGGCGAGATGACCGATGCCGAAAAGTTCGAACGTGATTATCTGGTGCATGTCGCACAGGGGCAGCTGTTCTTCCTGCGCGATACCGATTTCGCGCAGAAGAATCCGGCCTTCTATACCGGCGCGCTCGACCCCAATGTCTATATCGCGCGGCCCTATACCGATGCGGCGACGCGGATGAAGGCGTTCATCGCCTACGCCGAAAAAGTCCCCGCCGCCGCCGCGCAAATCAAGGCGAACCTCAAGCTCCCGCTGCCAGCGACCTTCGTCAAATACGGCACTGCGGGTTTTGGCGGCTTTGCCGATTATTACAAAGGCGATGCCAAGGCGGCCTTTGCCTCGGTCAAGGACGAGGCGCTGCAAAAACAGTTCGACGAAGCTGCCGCCAAGGCGGGAGCGGCGATGACCGACCTCGCTGAATATGTCGGATCGCAGCCAGGGACGCCCGACGGCTATGCGCTGGGCGCCGCGAAATTTTCGAAGATGATCCTGACCAACGAGGGCGTCGACACCCCACTCGATGAACTGGAGCGCATCGGACAGGCCGACCTCAAGCGCAATCAGGATGCGCTGAAAGCCGCTTGCGCGACCTTTGCTGCGGGGATGACGATCGCCGACTGCATGAAGAAGATGAATTCGGACAAGCCCGCCGACGGGCCGGTCGCCGAGGCGCGGCGCCAGCTTCCGGCGCTACGCGCGTTCCTGGTCGAAAAGGATATTGTGACGATCCCCGGCACCGAGCAGGCCGAGGTCGAGGAATCGCCGCCGTACAACCGCCAGAACAGCGCCTATATCGACATTCCGGGTCCGTATGAGAAAGGCTTGCCGTCGGTCTATTATATCTCGCCGCCCGACCCGACATGGGACAAGGCGACGCAGGACGCATTCATTCCCGGCAAGAAGGATCTGATGTTCACCTCGGTCCATGAAGTCTGGCCCGGCCACTTCCTCAACTTCCTCCATTCGAACCGGGCGGAGAGTATCTTCGGCAAGCTGTTCGTGGGCTATGCCTTTGCCGAAGGCTGGGCACATTATACCGAGGAGATGATGTGGGATGCCGGGCTGGGCGAGGGCGATCCCGAGACGCATATCGGCCAGCTGTCGAACGCGCTGCTGCGTGATTGTCGTTTCCTGTCAGCGATTGGGCTCCACACCAAGGGCATGACCGTTGCCGACAGCGAAAAGCTGTTCAAGGAGCAATGCTATCAGGACGAAGGCAATGCGCGGCAACAGGCGGCACGCGGCACCTATGATCCCGCCTATCTCAATTACACGATGGGCAAGCTGATGATCCGCAAACTGCGCGAGGACTGGACAGCCAAAAATGGCGGGGCGGGCGACCGGACGAAGTGGAAGGCGTTCCACGACGAGTTCCTGTCGTACGGCGGCCCGCCGATCCCGATGGTGGGCGCCGCGATGATGAAGGAAGACGCGCTGAAGGCGGTCTTCTGACACTGGCGAATCGAACGACCGGCGGCTAGCCTCCTCAAAACAGGGGGCTGGCCGATGGTTGACGTGTTCATTTCCTATTCGCGCGACAACAAGGCGCGCGTCGCGGATATCGCGGCGGCGGTGACGGCGGCGGGTTATGACGTGTGGTGGGACGCCGAACTTCCGCCGCATCGCTCCTATGGCGATGTCATCACCGAAAAGATCGGCAGCGCCAAGGCTGCGATCGTCGTCTGGTCGCAGACCTCGGCCGCGTCCGAGTGGGTGCGCGCCGAAGCCGATGTCGCGCGCAACCAGAAGAAGCTCGTCCAGACCGCGATCGACGATGTGATGCCGCCGCTGCCGTTCAACCAGATCCAGTTCGCGGATTTGCGCGATTGGAATGGCGACCCTTCGCACAGCGGCTGGCGAAAGGTTCTGATGAGCCTCGAAGAGCTCTGCGGACGCGAGGCGGCGCCTGCGCCTGCGCCTGCGCCTGCGCATCCGACGGTCACGCCGCAGCCTTCCGATTTGCAGGCACCCGCGGCGCCCAAATCATCCTTTCTGCCGTGGGCGTTGCTGGGATTGGCGGTCATCGCGGTCGCCGCGCTGGGCTGGCAATTGTTACAGCCGGGCGCCGCGGTACCCGACGCCGTTCCCGCGGCGACGCTATCCGATTCACCGGCTGCTGCGCCGGGGGGCAGCGCCGCGCCGGTCGCGAACGCTGGTCCGGCGGAGGCTTTCACGCTCGCGGCCGTGATCGACGATCCCGAGGGTTTTACAAATATCCGCTCGGAGCGGAGCGCCAAAAGCACGATCATAGGCAAGGCGCTCGATGGCGAGACATTCCTGACGTACAAGCAGCCCGGCGCCTGGTGGCGCGTGCGTAAGGCCGATGGCACGACGGGCTATATGTTCCGCAAATATATTCGGCTCGTCGAGGGCGCTGTCCCGGCGATCCCGGCTGGTTCCGCGCCCACCGGCGTTGGCGGCAGCGGTGTCGTCATTCCCGACTCGTCGGACCGGCTGCTTTCGGCCGACGAGCTTGGCAATTACAGTTCGCTAGAGCTCCGGATCGCGCGCAATGAAATTTTCGCGCGCAACGGGTTCCGGTTTAGCGATCCATCGCTTCGCACGCATTTCAGCCAGTTCGACTGGTATCGCCCGACAGGCGACACGGTCTCGCTGTCCGCCACCGAAAAAGCGAATGTCGCCTTGCTGAAATCGGCCGAAGCCGTGGCCCGATGATCGGATCGGCGGACCGGATTGCGGCCGCCGAAGCCGAGGTCACTCACCGCCTGGCCGAAGGCGACGCATTGAGTGCGTTCGACTGCGCCGCAGCGGCGCGGCGCGATGGCGCCGACAGTCCGCGTCTGCGCTACCTGATGGTGCGGGCGCTCGCCGCTTCGGGCGACAGTCTGGGCGCGATGCGCCTTTATGAACAGTTGGGGCTTGCTGCGTCGGGCGATGTCGACAGCCTCGCGCTGGCGGGCCGGATATGGAAAGATGCCGCCTTCGACGACAGAGAGGATCGCCGCAGAACGCTGCTCGAGCAGGCCGCGGCCGCCTATCATCACGCATGGACGCTTTCGGGCGCCTCCTTCCCGGCCATCAACGCCGCGAGCCTTTATGCACTGCTCGGCGAACGCGAGCGCGCCGCCGCATTGGCTGGGCCGATCGCGGCAAATGGCGCCGCCGACGATTATTGGGATCTCGTGACGCTGGTCGAGGCGCTGCTGTTGCTGAACCGCGGCGAGGAAGCGCTGCGCCCTGCACAATTGGCCAAAAATCAGGCAGCTACTCGCGCCGGCGATCGCGCTGCGACGTGCCGCCAGCTGTCGCGCCTCGCCGCCAGCAGCGCGATCGATGTGGGTCATGCCGGAGCGATCGTTGACTTGCTCCGCCCGTCCCCGGTTGGGGTCTATTGCGGACGCATGTTCCGTGCGGGCGGGGACGGTGAGGCCAATGCCCGCACCGCGATCGCCGCCGTGCTCGATGCGCAGCCGCTTTCGGTACTGATCGGGCCGCTGGCTTGCGGCGCCGACATCCTGTTCGCCGAAGAGGCGCTGACGCGCGGTATCGACCTCACCATCGTGCTGCCCTTCGCCGAGGAAGATTTCATCGCCCAGTCGGTGCTGTCGGGCGGCGAGGCCTGGCTGGCGCGCTTTGTTGCGTGCCGCGACCGGGCGGCGATGGTCCATTTCGCCAGCGGCTCGCGCTATGTCAGCGACGATTGCCAGTTCGTCCTCGGTTCGCACACGATGATGGGCCTCGCCAAGCTGCGCGCGCGCGAGCTGGAAACAACGGCGATCCAACTCGCCGTCGTCGATCCCGAAGTTGCGGCGCGTCCCGCGGCGGCGGTCGCCGGAACCAATGCCGATATAGCGCTGTGGCGGCAACATGGCGGTGAAACCTTGACAATCCCCGTTGGCGCTCTTGACCGCAACCTCGATTTCCCGCCGGCGCCGAGGCCCCCCAAGGGAACTCGCCGCGGCCTTTATGCGATCCTGTTCGCCGATTTCGCGGGCTTTTCGAAACTGGGCGAAGCCGAATTACCGATCTTTGCGAGCGAAGTGATGGGGGGGATCGGCCGTATTCTCGACGACTTCGGCAATGCGGTGCTGTTCCGCAATACGTGGGGCGACGCCGTCTATGCCATCATCGACGACCCGGCGACGGCGGCGCGCATCGCGCTGGCGATACAGGAACAGCTCGATACGCTGCCGCCGGGGCTGGGGCTCGACGGGCAGAAGGCCGGAATGAGGACGGGTATCCATTTTGGGCCGATCTATCGGGGTGTCGACCCGGTCGTCGGAAATGAGCTGTGGTATGGAACCGAAGTGACGCGCACCGCGCGGATCGAGCCCGTTACGTTGGTGGGGCAGGTCTATTGCACGCAGCCGCTGGCTGCGATGCTGGCGCTCCGCAATGCCCGCGAATTCGATTGCGATTATGTCGGCAAGGTTCAACTCGCCAAGGATTATGGCGAGCTTGCCCTCTATCGGCTTTCGCGTCGCTCAGTCTGACGGCGCGCGCAGCCGCGCCACGAAAAAGCCGTCGAGGCCCCCCACATCGGCGAGCATGGCGGGAAGCGTACGGATGAGGCCGTTTCCGTCGGCGGCAACCATTTCGGGCAATTCTTCGGCGCGGGCGGGATCGATGGTCCATCCGGCATGGCGATCGAGGAAGGTCGACACCTGATCTTCCCCTTCGGCTCGTTCGAGTGAGCAGGTCGCATAGATAAGTGTTCCGCTCGGTTTGACCCAGCGCGCCGCGCGCGACAGCAGCTCGGTCTGTAGCGCGGCCATTTCTTCAATCTGCCGGGGTTCGATCCGGTGGAGCACGTCGGGATGACGGCGGAAGATTCCCGTGGCGGAGCAAGGCGCGTCGAGGAGCACGGCGTCGGCCTGACTCTCGGGCTCCCATGACCGGATGTCGCCCTGGACGATGTCGGCGGACAGGCCGGTCCGCTCGATATTGGCGCGCAGCCGTTCGAGCCGCTTCGCGCTGGAATCGACCGCGATGACATTCCATCCCGCCGCTGCGAGCTGCATCGTCTTACCGCCCGGGGCGGCGCAAAGGTCGAGCACGGTCCGGCCTTCGCCGCCGCCGAGCAGGCGTGCGGGCAGGCTGGCTGCCAGATCCTGCACCCACCAGCCGCCTTCGCGATAGCCGGGCATCGTCTCGACCGCCTGACCCCGCGGCAAGCGTCGGTGCAGGGCGGCAAGCGACATGGCGTCGGGCCATTCCTCCGCGCCCGGTTCGGCGGCGAAGCTCAGATCAATCGGCGGCGGCGCGCTCCACGCTGCTTCGGCGGCTTCGACCATCGGCAAGCCCCATTGTTCGGCCCATCGCTCGGCGGTGGGCAGCGGAAGCGTGGCACGATCCGGCAATTGCCATTCTTCCTGCTGCGCGCGCGACAGAATGGCGTGAACCAGTCGTCGCGGTCCGCCATCGACGAGCGGCAAGGCGGTCGATACCACCGCATGCCCGGGGCTTTTAAGGACCAGAAGCTGCGCGAGCGCAATCCGTAGCACAGCGCGCGATTTGACATCGTCGGCAAGGATTTGCGCGGTGGCGCTGTCGATCAGCGCGTCGAGATCGACCATCCAGCGCAGCGTTTCGGAGACGATTGCCACAGCGAAGGCACGATCGGTGGGCGTCAGCCCCTGGGTCGCGGCATGCATTGCGACATCGAGCGGGTCGCCGCGTCGAAGGATTGCATCGATCAGCCTTAACGCTGCGCGGCGCGTCGCCGTGCCCGCGGGGTCGGCTCCGCCGGACGAGCGCGGGCGCCGGGGCGGGCGGTGATCAGCCATGATGGGCAACGGCGTGGTTGGCGTGACGCATGAAAAATCCTATAAGGCGGGCATCATGACCGACAGCAGCCAAAATGGGACCATCGGCGGAACGCCGCGCGCTGTAAAGCGCCCTGCGCATGTGAAGGCTCCAGCGGGCTGGACCAACAGTGCAGTGCCTTCGCCGGAGCCAATCTGCGAGGACAAAGCCGAGGACCAGCCCGGCGGACGCAACCCCGTGCGCTATGGCGACTGGGAATTGAAGGGGGTCGCGGTCGACTTCTGATTGGCGCGGCGCCGTGGGTCGGCCGACAATCAAGCCGCAGGCCCGAAATTCAAGGGCCGCCCCTGCGCAGTGCAGAGGCGGCCATATTCACATGATTCAGATAGCCGGAAGCTCGGTGTTGAGGGGCATCTTGCCGCTCTTTACCTGTTCGGCGAACACTTCGCGCATCAGCTGCAGCGAGAAGAGGTGCGCGAAGATCAGCGCAAGGATGCCGTTCTGCATCAGCTTGCGCAGCACGTCACCGCGCAGTTCGCGCAGCTTGTTTTCGTCGACCATCTGGAAACCGCGATAGATATAAGGCTTGTCATTGCCTTCCTGCTGGATGGCGACTTCGCCGTCCATCAGAAGGTCGGCCTTCTTGAGTTCGTCCATGAACATGCCGGTGCGCTGGCCGGCTTCTTCGAAATTCTTGCAGAATTCGAGCACGGCCTGGACCTGTTCCGAAGGCTGGCCATCGACGAAAAGCGCATCGCCTTCGTCGAACTTGCCGATCGCGCCCGAGGTCGGGTCGAAGCACAGCGACAAATCTTCCGAATCGGGCTGGAGCCTTGCGAGAAGGAAGGGGTAACGGCGGATATAGGCCGGGACATAGACCGGGTTAACGAGCTTGCCTTCGTCGTCGACGAAGGTGTTGATGCCTTCGTTCAGGCCCATCAGCGCGAGCGGAACCGGATTGTCGCCGGCCGAAAAAACGATCGGGAAAAAGCGGCAGGCCGACACGAACTCATCCGAGGTCAGCGGGATGGCGTGCTGGCCCACGAGGAATTCGGCGCTGTCGAGCGGACGCGCGTGGAAATCGGCATGCTCGACGCTCGAAAGCGGGGCAAGGTCCTTGTAGAACAACGGCAGATTGGCGGGTGCGGGCGCGGTGGCCATGTTTGAACTCCGGTAAGGGTCCCGAAGCTCGGGACGAAAAGGATAAAGCGCCTTATTGACCCGCGCCGCGCGGCGCAAGAGGGCGATGATGCAGGACGGCCCGCCCCGGCGACAGGGCCGGGCAGTGGTCAGGCCACCAGTTTGCCGGGATTGAAGATGCCCGACGGATCGAGCCCGGCCTTGACCCCGCGCAGCGCCGACAAGCGCGCCGGGCTGTCGAGCTCGGCCAGGACGTCGCGCTTCATCTGGCCGATCCCATGCTCGGCCGAAATCGATCCGCCTAGTTCAAGGACGTGCGAATAAACCAGCCGGCTGACAGCTGCAGCATGCTCGGCCAGCCACGACGCGCCATCGACGCCCAAGGGCGGCTGGACATGATGATGGACATTTCCGTCGCCGAGATGTCCGAAGGACAGGGCGCGTGTGCCGGGGAATGTCCGGGCCAATCGCGCCGGATTCTCGGCGATGAAAGCGGGCATCAGATCGACGGGCACGCTGATGTCATGCTGCAGCGCCGGACCTTCGGCACGCTCGGCTTCGGAGATGGAATCGCGCAGGCGCCAGAAGTCCTCACTTTCGCGATCGTTTTTGGCGATCACGACATCGCGGATCAGCCCGGTTTCGAGCGCCGCCGCAAGGTGGCGTTCCAGTGCTTCGCCCAAGGCCCGGTCATTCTCTCCCGCCAGTTCGAGCAGGACATACCATGGCTGCGCTATTGCGAGCGGCGCGCGTGTCTGGGGAATATGGCGCAGCACGGCTGCGAGGCAGGCGTTTGGGATCAGCTCGAACCCCTCGAGTTCGCGCCCGATCGCGGCGTCGACGCGGCGCAGCAGCAGCAGGGCGTTGTCGGGCGAATCGAGCCCGATCCACGCTGTCCGCCGGGCGGCAGCCGCGGGCACCAGATGCAGCGACGCGGCGGTCACGATCCCCAACGTTCCTTCGGCACCGCAAAAAAGATGCCGCAGGTCATAGCCGCGATTATCCTTCTTGAGCGGGGCGAGTCCGTCAAAAATGCTGCCGTCGGGTAGAACGGCCTCGATACCCGCTACCAGCGCCCGCATCGATCCGTGGCGCAGCACCTGGGTGCCGCCGGCATTGGTCGACACGAGCCCGCCGATCGTCGCCGACCCCTTGCCGCCCAAGGTGAGGGGAAAGCGGAGTCCGTGTGCTAGCACGGCATTGTGGAATGTCTCCAGAATCACGCCCGCTTCGGCGATGGCGAGCTGACCCGCGTCGTCGATATGGCGGATACGGTTCATGCGCCGCAGGCTGAGCAGCAGCTGGTCGCCGCTGGCATCGGGTGTGGCGCCGCCGACCATGCCGCTGTTGCCGCCCTGGGGAACCAGCGCAACCTCCGCCTCGGCGCATAGGCGCACGACCGAGGCGACTTCCTCGGTGGTCGCGGGCGACAACATCGCGGCGGAACGACCGTGATATTTGCCGCGCCAGTCGGTCAGCCAGGCTGCCATCGCGTCCGGGTCGGCGCTATAGCCCCCCGGGCCGAGCAAATTTGCGAATGTATCGAGCAGCGATGCAGATGGCGGGCGCGTCATGTCGGTCCACTCCGGAAATTTCCTGCCTCGCAAGCGGGCAGGGGGTGACAGCAGTTCATTTGATGTTCAATCATCGTTGTTAAAGGGAGCGATGGACGAATAGTATCTTTTCGTCCAGCGGGCATGGACGCGGGAGCCACAGGTGAACGGAATATTCGGTCAGGACGCCATAGGAGCAGTAGCAGCGCTGTGCTGACGGCGGCATTCCTGTGGTTTGTGACCGCCGCGCCGGCGGCGGAGGTGGCGATGCCCGTTGCGGCTCCCGAGACATTGGTGGCAATTTCCGCGCCGACGCCCGAACAGGCTTCATCCTTCTGGCAGGTGGTGATCGAGCAGCAACTGATCATCCGCGTGCCGGCCCAGCGTTCGCAGCTGAACAATTTTGCTGCCGGTCCGTCAATGTCCAAACGCGCCACCGAACTGCCGATCGTCTGGAAAGAGAAAAAGGCTCCCAAATGCGTTGCCATGCGCAATATATTGGGGATGCAGGCGGTCCAGCGCGACAGCATCGATATCATTACCCGGCAAAAACAGCGGCTGCGCGCGCAGCTCAACCGCGGTTGCCGCGCGCTCGATTTTTACGCCGGCTTCTACATGCAGGGCAGCAAGGACGGAAAGCTGTGCGAGGATCGTGACCAGATCCACGCCCGGACCGGCGCAAAATGCGAGATCGACAAGTTCCGGCTGATGGTTCCTGTCCCCGAAGACGATTAATCGCGTTTATCGCGGCCTTTCCTTGACTTTTCCTCGCCATTTGCCCAATGGCCGCGGCAACGTCCGCCTGCGTGGGAGGCAGGGCGCCAACTCTTTTTCCGGACATGATGATCTTATGAAATTTGCCGACATCGGCCTCTCCGACGAACTTTTACGCGCCATCGACGAGTCGGGGTATGACGAAGCGACCCCGATCCAGGCGGGCGTCATCCCATCGGTCCTGATGATGCGCGACATTATCGGCATCGCCCAGACGGGCACGGGCAAGACCGCCTCTTTCGTGTTGCCGATGATCGACATCCTTGCGCACGGCCGCGCCCGCGCCCTGATGCCCCGCTCGCTGATCCTCGCGCCGACGCGCGAACTTGCGGCGCAGGTCGCTGAAAATTTTGAAAAATACGGCAAGTATCACAAGCTTTCGATGGCGCTGCTGATTGGCGGCGTCCAGATGGGCGATCAGGTCAAGGCGCTCGAAAAGGGTGTCGACGTGCTGATCGCGACGCCGGGCCGCCTGATGGACCTGTTCGAACGTGGCAAGATTTTGCTGACCGGCTGCAACCTGCTCGTCATCGACGAAGCCGACCGGATGCTCGATATGGGTTTCATCCCCGACATTGAGAATATCTGCACCAAGCTTCCCGCGACTCGGCAGACCTTGCTGTTCTCCGCAACAATGCCGGCGCCGATCAAGCGGCTGGCAGACAAGTTCCTGTCCAATCCCAAGACGATCGAGGTCGCGCGTCCCGCAAGCCGGAACGAGAATATCGAACAGTTTCTGGTCAAGACCTCGGAACGCAGCAAGCGCGATACGCTTCGCAGCCTGATCGAAGCGGAAGATATCCACACCGCGATCATCTTCTGCAATCGCAAGACCACAGTGCGCGAACTCGCTAAATCGCTGCAACGCTATGGCTACAGGGCCGGCGAGATCCAAGGCGACATGGACCAGTCGAGCCGCACCGCCGAGCTTGATCGGTTCAAGGCCGGTACGATCAACATATTGGTCGCGTCAGACGTTGCTGCGCGCGGGCTCGACGTCAAGGGTGTCAGCCACGTCTTCAATTTTGACGCGCCCTGGCATCCGGACGATTATGTTCACCGCATCGGCCGTACCGGACGCGCGGGCGCGCAAGGGCGCGCTTTTACGCTGGTCACCCCGTCGGATGATGAGGCGATCGACAATATCCAGAAACTGACCGGCTACAAGATTCCGGTACATGGCGGCGCCGCGCCGACAGCTGATGTCGCCAAGGCTGAGCATGATGCGGAAGAAGGCGAGCCGCGGCGCGGACGTTCGGCGCGCGGTGGACGCGGCAAAGCTGCTGCGAAACCCGAAACGGCGCCGACGCGACCGGCGCCTGCCGCCGAAGCGCAACCCGCGAAGCCGCGCGAAGACCGCAAGCCACGCGGCGATCGCAAACCAGCCCCTCCGCCGCGCCGCGACGATCTGGATGGTCCCGACGATGGCTGGAACGGCCCGATGCCAGGCTTTCTGTCGGTCGGTTTCGACACCTGACGCAAAGAGGGAATTGCCGGGTCAGATCTTGACCAGCATCTTTCCCATATTGCTGCCGGAGAACAGGCCGAGGAAGGCCTCGGGCGTCGATGCCAACCCATCGTGCACGGTTTCGCGCATCGTCACCGCTCCGCTAGCGATCAGGCCGCCCATGTCGGCATAGAATTCCTCCATGCAGTCGATGAACTGGTCGGTGTAAATGAAGCCTTCCATGCGGATTCGCGCCGGGATCGTCCGGATGATATATTTCATCTCCTGCGGTTTCGCATCGTTGTAGACGTCGATCATTCCGCATATCGCGAAGCGCGCGAAATCATTTGCCGTCGCGAAGGCCGCGTCGAGATGTTCGCCGCCGACATTGTCGAAGTAAACGTCGATGCCCGGCTTGCCGAGGCGTTCGAGCGCGGCGGCGAGTTGGGGGAGAACCGGGCCAGCTTTGTAATCAACCGATGCATCGGCACCAAGATCGAGAACCCACGCGCATTTGTCCGCGCCGCCCGCAGAGCCGATCACCGTCATTTCGCGCGCCTTGGCGATTTGCACGACGGCCGAACCGACCGCGCCAGCCGCCGCCGACACGAAGATGGTATCGCCGGGTTTGGCTGCCGCGACGCGAAGCAGGCCGATCCATGCGGTCCCGCCGGTGAGCCCCATATTGTGCAGGAAGGTTTGCGGGGTCAGGCCCGCAGCCAACATGCCCGCGGGCAGCTTGTTCGGCATCATGTCGAGGCCGATGACACCGCCGTCTCGCCAGCCGCCCATATGGAGGATCAGGTCGCCAGGAGCGAAGCCCTCCATCGTGCTTTCGAGGACCTCGCCGATCGCTCCGCCGGTCATCGGCTGGCCGATCTGAAAGCTGGCGGCGTAGCTTTTGGCGTCGTTCATTCGCCCGCGCATATACGGATCGACCGAGAGCCAGAGATTACGGACGCGGAGCTGGTCCTTTTCGAGCGGCCCGTCGGGTAGGTCGCGCAATGCGAAATTGTCGATCGTTGGAAGCCCCTGCGGACGACTGATCAAATGCCATGCCTTGGCCATCGGAATCCCCATTCCCAATTTCGCCGGCAGCGGCGGCAATCGTCAGAAAAGCCGTTGCCACCGCCAATCAGCGTCGTTAAGACCCTGCCCGTCACGGGGCCGTAGCTCAGATGGGAGAGCGCTGCAATCGCACTGCAGAGGTCAGGGGTTCGATTCCCCTCGGCTCCACCAGCGACAACACCGCAGAAATCCTTGACATTTTCTAGCATCACACCGACCTTATCGCAAGCTGCTTTGCGGTAACTTTGCGGTAAGCTCCGGGTGCCAGCACTTCTATCTCGTCGATGATCTTTTCGGTCTCCGCGAGCGCAATGCCAAGCTGTTCGGGCTTCGCGAGCGCGTAAATGCGCCATCATCGGTTTCGCAATCATCAGCGCCTACGTGCTGGGCTATACCAATGACGATGTGACCAAGGGCGGCATCGTCGCGACATGGCAGAACGTGGCGCTTCTTGCCTTTGGTTTCTGGCTGGGCAGTTCGTCGGGCGGTAAGGGCAAGGACGACGCACCCAGTGGGAAGCCTGACGATCCCGTCAACGACACGGAGACACAGCCATGATCATCGGCTTTATTGCGAACCTCCTCGCCTACGTCATGAAACCCAAGCTGGCGGCGTGGGCGGCGCGGGGTCTTTGTCGTGCTCGCGATCGTTGGTGAGCTCTACGGCGCCTATTGCTGGGCATGGGATCGTGGCCGCGATCATGACCGCGCCAAGTGGGAAGCCGCAGCCGAAATAATCCAGGACGCCGACGCCATTGCAGATGCGGAAGCTCTGGACGTGGCCCATGAAACGAAGGGAACGGTTGATGCGACCAATGAACAAGCGCGGGATGACGCTCGCGATTCGGGCGACCCTCTCGATTCCATCGCTAAGCGCCTGCGAGAAGAAGGTGCTGGCGGTAGCCGTTAAGCCACCCGCTGCCTTGCTGACGTGCGCTGGCGAGCCTCTGGCGCCCGTCCTGCCGCCCCCCGGTATCGAGCGCGACAGGATCGTGGGTGACTGGCTGCTGGCGATGCGGGCAGCTTGGGGCGATTGCTTTTCGAAGGTCAGCGGGACGAAGGCTTGGTCGGACGCGCTCCCGAACTAACGCCACAGTCACGCGCGAGCAGCCGGTGATGAGCGCGGTGCGCCGCAAGATTCAAATGGACCATGCTTGACGAGAACTTCAAGCCGCCTCCTCGCAGCGGCTTGATTTATGGCTTATTTGCCCGTTCGCGGACCTTTTCTTGACCTGAATCATGTCCTCCACTAGGTCGAACGCGCTGCCCGAAACAGAGCCAGAAAGACGAGTCGCCAATGACGATCATGTTTTCGGAAATTGGCGATTATGCGCGCACCGAACTGGGGGCCGAGGTTCATATGCCGACCCCGGATTTCCCACTCTCGGGCCTATCGTCGACTGCGACCTGGCACTATGGCTGTCTCGCCTTCGCCAAGGTCGTCGACAGCGAGCTATTGGCGCGCGCCGTGGGCGTTGCTGATGCTGCGCTGATCGTCGCGCACGATGCCGGAACGGTGGCATGTCCGCATCTTCGCGTGGCCAATCCGCGCCTCGCCTTTGCCCAGATCGCCGAAGCCTTTTTTGCCGACAGGCCAGCGCCGGGCATCCACCCGACTGCAATAGTCGACCCGACCGCGGAGATCGACCCGAGCGCCAGCGTCGGGCCTTATTGCGTCGTCGCCGCCCGCTGCAGGATCGGCGCCCGCACCGTCCTGCACACGCATGTCACGTTGCACCGCGACGTCATTATCGGAACCGATTGCGTCCTCTGGTCGCATTGCGTCCTTGGGGAGGACGGCTACGGGATCGAGCGGCGCCCGGGCGAGCTTCAGAAACGCCTGCCCCATTTCGGCGGCGTTGTTGTGGGCAACGGCGTCCAGATCGGCAACTTCTCCGCGATCGTCGGCGGGACGCTGGACCCGACGCGCATTGGTGACGGCACGATGATCGACAATCTGGTGCATGTCGCGCACAACGTCCAGACGGGAAAAAACTGCCAGATCATCGCCTGCGCCGAGGTCAGCGGCAGCGTGGTCATCGGTGACAATGTAACGATTGCGCCCAATGCGACGGTGATCCAGAAGATCGAGATCGGCGAAAACTCGCTGCTCGGCATCGGCGCGGTGGCGACCAAGTCGATTCCCGCCAATGTCGTCGCGGCGGGTGTGCCCGCCAAGGTCATCCGCACCCTCGCGTCTGCTGAAGGAACCGCCGAATGACGGGTCTGACGATGCGCGAGTTTTCGTGGGGGGGGTATCGTAACCTGATCCAAACCTTCGTCGATCAGGGCTATGCAATCCAGCCGATCGCGGCATTCGATCCCGGCGAGGCGCATCTGCTGCTGCGGCATGATATTGATTTTTCGATGAAGGCCGCGGTGGACATGGCTCGCGTCGAGGCCGACAGGGGCTGGCGCGCGCACTACTATGTTCTGCTGCAGACCGAATTTTACAATCTGTGCGGGCCGGAGGACTGGAACCGGCTGCGCGCGCTTCGCGATCTGGGTCACGATGTTGGACTGCATTTCGACGCATCGCGCTATCCGCAGGACGTCGAAGCACTGGAAGAGGCGGTCGCGATGGAGTGCGGCATCCTCGAGCGGATGCTGGACCGCGATGTGACGAACATCAGCTTCCACCGGCCAGCGCCCAGCCTGCTCGGCCTCGACCGGAAGCTGGCCGGGCGGGACCATCTTTATCGCCCCCGCTATTTCTCCGACATCGCCTATGTCGCCGACAGCCGCGGGCTATTTCGCTACGGGCATCCATTCGACCATGAGGCCTTCGCCGAAAAGCGTGCGATGCAATTGCTCACCCATCCGATTTGGTGGCAGGAACATGAGGCGGCAGACAAGATGTCAATCCTCGACGAGTTTCTGTCGGACCGCGCGGCGATCCTGCGAGCTGAGACGATCGCGAACTGCCTGCCCTATGCCGAAAGGAGGGTCAAGCGGGCGACTGACCGGCTGTAGGCTACCGAACATCGTAGGCGATCAGGGGCGTGGGTAGCTTAGGCTGTCCGCGCCCCCTTTTGCGTTTAGGGCTGACTCATTGCCCGATTGAACGCCAGCAAGCGCCGATAGGCGTCATTGTTCGCGATGGCGCGAGCGTGCGATACAGTGTCAGAGGCGGCGATCCGGCGAAACGTCCCGATGTGATTGCTGAGTCTCCACTTGAATTTGCCCCGCCAGTTCATGCTGTCGTAGCGCTCGACCTCTGCCCGGTAAATCTGTAATAGGCGGCCTCCTGCGAGGCACCGCCGGCAGTTATTGCGGCTATGAACAGCGTCTCATAGTGCCCCGTCTGCAGGGTGGACAGGCGGCTCCCCGGGTCGCGAGCGATACCGATTTTGATCGGACCGGCCTCGCCAGCGCGGATAAAGTAGACCATTTGCTCCATCGCTGCTGTTGTGATCGCTTCATAATCGACCCCAGAAGGAACGAAGCGCGGGGCCGTGCTCACTATCTTATGGTCAAGAACGGCCTGAGCGACTTGGCGCCCCAGCTTGCCGTAGAAGTCCATATTGCCAGCGACGCCACCGTTCGCTTCCTCGGCGAATTCGGCCATTGCTTCGATGAAGTCGTGATGCCGATTGCGATAAGCCATCATGCCGCGCGGGAAAAACGCCTCCTCAACCAGCTCGACAGCCTGATAGGAAAGGTGGGCCGCGATTTCGGGGACCGTAGCGTCGGCGCGAACCTTGCCATACCCAAGGCGCCAGTCAGTTCTCTTGATGGCGGTTTTCAGGCCGCCAAGAACCATCTGGATAATAAACTCTGCCTCATCCTCTGAAATAGTGTGGTGCGTTCGAACGCCGTCCTTGATCGCCGCGAATGTCTTTCGCGCATCAGTCACCAAATCGGTGTAGTCGCCGCAGAATAGCTTTGCGAGGCTGGCTTCTGTCTTAGCGATGGATCGCTTCTCGGCCTCGTAGTTGAATTTGGCCCCAGTGGGGACCATAACCAAATCAGTCATTGGAAATACCCTTCCATTGGCAGGGCCGCGCAGGGTTTCCAGCACTGGTGCGGCCCGCTTTTGTGTGCGGTATTTCTGCGGTAATGGGGCTCGATGTTCCCCCGCCGTTCGCCCTTGGTTTCTCTAGTGTTCCTCGCAAGTGGCGAAGGAATACGTTGGAAACCCTAGCGTTCCGAGCAACCGCACTGCAGAGGTCAGGGGTTCGATTCCCCTCGGCTCCACCAGCGACCCTTTCAGCACATCACCCCGCAAAATCGCGTATCATATTCTTCGCGATGACGAGCTGCTGGATCTGCGTCGTGCCTTCGTAAATGCGGTAAATGCGGCAGTCGCGATAGAAGCGCTCGGCCAGATATTCCTTGAGGTAGCCCGCGCCGCCATGGATCTGCACGACACGATCGGCGACGCGCCCGCACATTTCACTGGCGAACATTTTTGTCGCGGCGGCCTCGACGAGGATTTTTTCGCCGCGGTCGGCGCGGGCGCAGGCGTCGGCGAGCATGCATTCGGCAGCGTAGATTTCGGCCTTGCTGTCGGCAAGCATTGCCTGGATCAGCTGGAAATTGGCGATGGGCTCACCGAATGCCTTGCGCTCCATCGCATATTTCAGACCGGCGTCGAGCATGCGCTTCGCATAGCCGACGCTGGCCGCAGCGACCGACAGGCGGCCGTTGTCGAGGCTCTGCATCGCGGCGCGGAAGCCGATGCCTTCCTCGCCGCCGAGCAACGCGTCACCGTCGACATGCACATCCTCCAGGATCACGTCGGCAATCTGCGAGCCCGCCTGACCCATCTTGCCGTCGGGCTTGCCGATCGACACGCCGGGTGCGTCGCGCGGGACCATGAAGGCACTGACATGCGCGTTCTTGGGCAGCGCCTCGGCATTGGTGCGCGCCATTACCAGGATCACGTCCGCGAAGGGGGCGTTGGTGATGTAGCGTTTCGTGCCGTTCAGCACATAGCCGTTGCCGTCGCGGACCGCGCGCGTCTTCATCGCCGCGCTGTCCGATCCGCTGTCGGGTTCGGTCAGACCGAATGCGGCGATCTCGCCGGCCGCCAGCTTGGGCAGCCAATGTCCCTTCTGTTGCTCGGTCCCGAACCCGACGAGCGATTTGCACACCATGCCGATGTTGATCGAGATGATCGATCGATAGGCGGGCGAGGCATAGGCGATCTCGCGGATGAAGCCGACATATTGGCTGACGTTCATGCCCGCGCCGCCATATTCCTCGGGCATCGTGACGCCGAACAGGCCCATGTCGCGCATTTCCGCAAGGATATCGTCGGGAACGCGGCCGAGTTCCTCAAGCTGATCTTCCGCCGGGATCAGCCGTTCGCGGACATAGCGCTGCAGCTGTTCGATGAAGGCTTCATAGATATCGGCGTCCATTCCGGGGTTGCTCATTATCTTCCTGTCCCTTGTTTATTGTTCGGCGTAGGTGTCGATCGCGGAGAATATGCGCGTGAGTTGCGCGCGTTCGTCGGCGTCGATGTCGGGGCGCCAGATTTCGAACAGCAGGATCGTGCGGTCGTCGGCGCCGCGGTTCCATGCCTCATGTTCGAAACTGTCGTCGAAGATCAGCATTTCGCCCTCGCGCCACGCGCGTGTCTCGGCGCCGACGCGAATAGCGCAGCCGTCGGGAACGATCAGCGGCAGATGGCAGATCAGGCGGGTGTTGAGCATGCCGTGATGCGGCTGGATGTGGGTGCCGGGGGTCAGGCGCGAGAAGAGCGCGATCGGGGCGCGGCCCGGGATCACCGGCTGCGGCGCCAGTTCGAGCGCAGCGAGGGTGCCGGAGCAGAGTTCGTCCATGCCGTCTGAGATCACCCCGTCCTTCCACAGCCACGCGGCACCCCAGTCGGGCTTGTCGAGCAGCGGGTTGTTGGGTGGCGGACGGTCGGGGCTGGCGGTGACATAGGGGCCGAAACGGTCGGACGCATTGCTGATCAATGCTGCCAGTTCGGCGCGGATAGCGTCGGTCGCGGCCTCGACAGCCTCGACCCAATCGAAGTCGGCACGGTCGAAGAAGGGCCGCTGCGCGAGACCGGGGAAATAGAACATGCTCGGTTGCTGCAGATAGAGCGGCTGTTCGCCCGCGAGCATTCGTAGCGCCGCGGCGACGCGCGGCGTTGCGGTGCCTGCGTCGATCCCGGCGCCGCGAAGCTGGCCGAGAAGATGATCGGCAAAGGCGCGGTCGGTTTCGGCAAGGAATTGCTCGGCCCGCCGGAGGCCGGGATGAAGGGCAGGGGGAACACTGCGGGCCTGTGCTGCTGTGCCGAGTGCCAGCCGGTAGAAGCTCCCCGCCGCGCGGTCATCGTCGAGGCGGCGCTTGAGTTCCGCCATCGCAAGCAGGGCGGCGATATCGCCGCGATCGGCGCGGATCGCGTCATCGAGCGCCATGGTTTCCGCCGCAATGTCGCCGCGGCGATGGGCGTCGCGGGCCCGTTCCAGCCATGTCGTCTGCTGCGTCATGGCTCTTGCCATAACGCAGCACCGGACCTTTGCAAGCGACGCCCAGCCCTCGTCAGGCTGCTGGCGGTATTCCGGCGTCACCGGCATCCGCCTCGACCCGCATCTGTCGGCGGACGGCGACCATGAAGCGGCTGCGCCAGAAAGCGACGATCAGGCCGAGAAGAACCGCCCATGGCAGCAAAGCGGCGCCGAGCGTCAGGACAAAACTGAGTGCGGTGCTGCCGCTGCGCATCAGTGTCTCGCCGGCGCTGGCCAAGGGATTTTCATGGCCGATGCGGGGAAGGCCGCCGTCGCTGGCGTAATTGAAGGCGACGCCGGTCCAGGCGATGCGCGCTTCGCCGCTGCGGCGGGTCTGCCGTTCGTTGCCGATCTCACCGCGCAGCTGACTGATCTGCGCCAGCAATTCGGTGCGCTCACGCTTGTCGAGGCCGCCCGATTTCAGCCGCTCTTCCAGCCTGACGATTTCGGCTTCTGAACCTGCGCTGCGCTGCTGCGATGTGAGGATTTCGGTGCCGACATCTTCGCCTGCGACGCTGGCGTCGGCCAGCACGCCCTCGGCCTTTTCGACGCTGGCGATCGCATTGGCGCCGAACTTGCGCGCGATGCCGGGGTCGAGCTTGAACTGGGTCTGCGCCTCGACGAGCTTTTCGTCGGTCAGCTGATAACGGACATCGACGATCCGGCAGCGCTGGATGCCCAGCGTTTCGCAAGCGGCGGCATGCTCTTCCTGCACTTTGGCAATCCGGTCGTCGGCGAGGCGGAAGCTATAGGCATAGTCGAAGGCGACGCCGGGTGCGGCTTCGATGCCGATCCGGGGCGCGGCCGCGGCGTCGGCGGCTTCTTCGGTAACGGCTCCGGATTCGCTATTGATGGGGTTTGAAACGCTCGCATTTTCGGCCGACTTTTCCGAGCAGCCGATCAGGGCGAGCGTCATCGCGCCCGCTAAGAGCTTATTTCGCATGCAGATTCTCCCAAAATGCGACTCGTTGGCCGCAAGGGAGGGCATATCATAACCAATACAGTTGACAATAAAAATCAGGCGAGCTTGACGAAGCTGTCCAATACCCTCTTGCTGCCCGCCTGTTCGAACTCGACTTCGAGCTTGTTGCCGTCGATGTCGGTAATGTCGCCGTAACCGAATTTTTCGTGGAACACGCGCATCCCGATCGCAAGGTCCGCGCGCGCCTTGGCGCCGACCGAGGCGGCAGGGCCGCGTTCCGATGGGGCCGGGGCGCGGGTGATCGTCGACGATTGTGCCTTCGCGCGCTGCCACGCCGGGCCGCGCGTCATCGTGCGCGCGGGTTGGCGCTCAGCGACATGCGCGAAGGGATCGCCCTGCGCCGACCAGTTGGCGCGCCAGAGGCTCTGGCCACCGCCGAAGCTGTTTTCGCTATCGACATGCTCGGGCGGGATTTCGGCGATGAAGCGGCTAGGGATGCTGCTGACCCATTGGCCATAGATGCGCCGGTTGGCGGCGTGATAGATGCTCGCGCGCTGGCGGGCGCGCGTGATCGCAACATAGGCAAGGCGGCGCTCTTCTTCGAGGCTCTGCGTCCCGCCTTCGTCCATCGAGCGCTGTGATGGGAAGACGCCATCCTCCCAGCCGGCGAGGAAGACATGATCGAATTCGAGCCCTTTCGCGGCGTGGATCGTCATGATCGTGACGGTCTCGGTCGTATCGTTATTGTCGCGGTCCATGACGAGGCTGACATGCTCAAGGAACGCCTCGAGTGATTCATATTCCTCCATCGCGCGGACAAGTTCGGAGAGATTTTCCAGGCGGCCCGCGGCCTCGACGCTGCGGTCCGCCTGCAGCATCGCGGTATAGCCCGACTCGTCAAGAATGAGCTGCGTCAGTTCGGGGTGCGACAGCTCGTTGGCCTTTGCCTGCCAATTGCGCATCTGGGCAATGAAGTTCGCGAGCTGGCGGCGTGCCTGCGGGGTCAGTTCGTCGGTTTCGGTGATGCGCGAAGCGGCATGGAGGAGCGGCGCGCGCTCGGCCCTTGCGAACTGGTGGATGCGCGCGAGCGCCTTGTCGCCGAGCCCGCGTTTCGGCGTGTTGACGATGCGTTCGAAGGCGAGATCGTCGGCTGCCGACTGGACGAGGCGCAGATAGGCGAGTGCGTCGCGGATTTCGGCGCGTTCGTAGAAACGGAAGCCGCCAACGATGCGATAGGGCATGCCGATCGCGATGAAGCGGTCTTCGAACTCGCGCGTCTGGAACTGGGCGCGAACGAGGATCGCGGCGCGGTCGAGCGACACGCGCTGACGCTGAAGGCTTTCGAGTTCCTCGCCGATGCGCCGGGCTTCCTCGGGACCGTCCCACACGCCGACGACACGCAGCTTGTCACCCGGTTCGAGATCGGTCCACAGCGTCTTGCCAAGGCGGCCCGAATTCTGCGCGATCAGTGCCGAGGCGGCGGCGAGGATCTGCGGCGTCGAGCGATAATTTTGTTCGAGGCGGATCACGGTCGCGCCGGGGAAGTCCTTTTCGAAGCGCAGGATGTTCGCAACCTCGGCGCCGCGCCACGAATAGATCGACTGATCGTCGTCGCCGACGCAGCAGATATTTTTGCGTTGCTGCGCGAGCAGGCGGAGCCAGAGATATTGGCTGGCGTTGGTGTCCTGATATTCGTCGACGAGGATATATTTGAAGCGATCCTGATATTGCGCGAGCACGTCGCGGTGCGTCTTCAGGATCACCAGCATATGAAGCAGCAGGTCGCCGAAATCGCAGGCGTTGAGCGTCTTCAGTCGCGCCTGATAGAGCGCGTAAAAATGCTGGCCCTTGCCGTCGGCATAGGATTCCTTGTCGGCGGCGTCGAGGTCGGCGGGGACGAGGCCGCGGTTCTTCCACTTGTCGATCAGTCCCGCGAGCTGGCGCGCCGGCCAGCGTTTTTCATCGAGTCCTTCGGCCTGGATCAGCTGTTTGAGGACGCGCAGCTGATCGTCGGTATCGAGAATGGTGAAATTGCTTTGCAGCCCGACGAGTTCGGCATGGCGGCGGAGCATCTTGGCGGCGATGCTGTGAAAGGTGCCCAGCCATGGCATGCCCTCAACGACGTCGCCGACCATCCGGCCGATACGCTCGCGCATCTCGCGGGCCGCCTTGTTGGTGAAGGTGACCGCGAGAATTTCGGACGGCCAGGCGCGGCGCGTCGCCATGATATGCGCGAGGCGCGCGGTCAGCGCAGCGGTCTTGCCGGTTCCGGCACCCGCTAGCATCAGCACGGGGCCTTCGGTGGTGAGCACAGCCTGCCGCTGCGGGCCGTTCAATCCTTGCAGATAAGGCGGGTCCGAGGGGTTTGGCGAGGACAGGTCGGGCAGGGAGGCTGGGGTATCGTTCACGCGCGAACGATTAGGGAACAGCGAGCAGGCTGTCCAGTGCGGTGAGGCGGTCCGAGGGCGTGGCTCCGCTGCGTTCCAATTCGTCGAGCGTGGCGAGCGCCATGGCGCGATAGGCGGGCAGAAGGTCGGGGCTGTGGGCCTTGAGCGTGTCGAGGTGGCCGCCGATCGTCTGGACGTCGCCGCGCAGCAGCGGGCCGGACAATCCTGCGAAGCCTTGATCGAGACTGTTTTCGAGCGCGGCGCGAACGAGCGGCGCAAGCAGCGCCGAGGGATCGTCGACTCCCGCGTCGCGCAGCGTGTTCGCGGCTCCGGCGATGAGCGTGACGAGATGGTTCGACGCGTGACAGAGTGCAGCGTGATAGAGCGAGCGGCGATCTTCCGCGATCTCGACCGCGACGCCGCCGAGCAGGGCGACGATCCGTTCGGCTTGCCCGGTCGCTTCTGCCGTCGATCCCGTGACGGCAAAGCGGGCTCGGGCCATCCGCCGCGCTTCGGACTGCGGATCGCCGGTGAAGGTCATGGCGGGATGGATTGCGGCGGTCAGCGCGCCTGCGGCGCGTAGCGGTTCGAGGATCGCGGCGCCGCTGCGTCCACTGACATGAAACACCATGGGCGCGGAATCGCGGGGCAACAGCCGCGCCAAATCGGCCGCAACCTGTTCGAGTGCGTCGTCGGACACCGCGATCGCGACGACGTCGCACATGCACATCAATGCCTCGGCGTGCGCCGCGACGGCTGTGGCTCCGATCCGGGCAGCGGCGGCGCGGGCGTGCTCGGCGGTTCTGCTCCACAACATGGGCGGAGCAGCCGCGTGCGGAGCGAAGGCGAGAGCCAGCGCCGACGCGACGCGGCCTGCGCCGACGATACCGATCTGACGAAAGCGGGGAATGTGCATGCATCGGCTTTACGCTGTGGATGCCGTTTCGCCAATTGCGGCCAGCGCCGCCGAGAGGACTTTCGCTTACCATTTCGCGCATCTAGGGTCGGGTCATGCGGGAACATCAGATCTTCCGATTGGCCGGCGCTGCGTTTGCGGTCCTGGCCCTTTCAGCTTGCGCCGGAGGAAATTTCCGGCCCGTAGCGGATGCGCCGGTGCGTATCGGCCCAGCCTATACGATCCGAGGCACGACGTATGTCCCCGCTGCCGCGCCCGCCTATGATGCGGTGGGTTATGCCAGCTGGTACGGCAGCGAATCTGGCAATCGCACCGCAAATGGCGAGCAGTTCCGGCCTGGCTGGATCACCGCTGCGCATACGACACTGCCGCTGCCAACCTATGTCGAGGTCACCGCGCTCGACACCGGGCGGCGGATCATCGTGCGTGTGAACGATCGCGGGCCGTTCGCGCTTGGCCGGGTCATCGACCTGTCGCGCGGTGCGGCGGAAGAACTGGGGATGAAGGCGCAGGGGCATGCGCCGGTTCGCGTGCGACGCATCGAACCGTCGGACAAGGACCGCGAACGGCTGCGCAAGGGCAAGGCGGCCGCATCGCTGGCTCCTGTGCCCGAACGCGAACTGCAACGACTGCGCACGCAATTGCCGGCGCGGGCGCGTTGATCGCGATCATTGGTGCAGATGGATGTGGCTAGGCGAGCCTGAGCAGCGTCAGCTTCGCTTTGCCCACCTTGCGATCGGTATCGATTTCAAAGCCTGCGACCTCGACCGCTTCATTGTGGGCGGTCTCGATCGATATCCAGCTATCGGGACCGATCCAGCCAAGCCGGTTGAGCTTGTCGAGCGCGACGCTGCCCGCGCCGGTGTCGTAGGGCGCGTCGAGCATCAGCAGATCGTAGGTGCGTCTGGCGGGGCCGAGGCTCATCACCGATCCGGCACGGACGTCGGCGCGTGCGGTGGCATCCAGCGCGCCGAGATTCTTGCGCAGCACGTCGAGGGCGTCGCGATCCTGTTCGGCGAACAGGCATTGTTCTGCCCCGCGCGACAGTGCCTCGATCCCGAGCGCGCCCGATCCGGCGAAGAGGTCGGCGACGACCAGCCCTTCGAAGCTGCCGACGCGGCTCGTCAGCATCGAGAAGAGCGTCTCGCGCGTGCGATCCGCAGTCGGACGCGTCGCGTCATTCTTGGGCGCGAGTAGCTTTCGGCCGCGCCATTCGCCGGCGATCACGCGCATCAGCCGAGGTGCCGCCGGAATTTGAACAATTCGTCGCGCGGCACGACATCGACTGCGCCGAGCGGCATGCCGCCGAGTTCGAACGCGCCGTAACGGGTGCGGATCAGGCGGCTGACCTGCAGCCCGAAATGTTCGAGCACCTTGCGGACTTCGCGGTTCTTGCCCTCGGTCAGCGTCATTTCGACCCACTGGTTGCGGCCGGTGCGGCGTTCGAGGTTGGCGTCGATCTTGCCATAACGGACGCCGTCGATCTCGATCCCCATCGAGAGTTCCTCCAGCTGTGCCTGGCTGATGTCGCCGAAGGCACGGGCGCGATAGGTGCGCTCGACCCCGCTGGCGGGGAGTTCGAGCTGGCGCTTGAATTCGCCGTCGTTGGTGAGCAGGAGCAGCCCCTCGGTATTATAATCGAGGCGGCCGACGGGCATCAGGCGCGGCAGATCCTTGGGAAGCAGGTCGTATATCGTCTTGCGCCCCTTGGGATCGCGCGCGGCGGTGATACAGCCCGCGGGCTTGTTAAAGCGATAAAGCCGTGTCGAGACGGGTTTGGCGACGGGGTTGCCGTCGACCGTCAAGCCTTCGAGCGACGTAAGCAAAGGTGCGGGATGGACGATGACCTGGCCATTCAGCGCGATGCGGCCTTCCTCGACCATGCGCTCGACGTCGCGGCGCGAGCCGACGCCGGCGCGCGCGAGCAGCTTCGCGATCCGCTGCGGGCCATCCTCGCGTTCGTCCTCAGCGGGTTTGCTTTTGAGCGCGGTTGCCGCGCCGCGCGCGGCACGGCGGCCACGCGGACCATCTTGGGGGGCGTCGCGATCGCCGGAGGCTTTCGGCGCCGAGCGGGTCGCGGGGCGGGGTGGGCGGCGTGTGTTCATGGGAACGGATGCGACTTTCTTGTCGTTATTTGGGAAAATAGTGTTGCGTTGTGATCACGCTCATAGCCGGAAAAGACCCGCTTCGTCGATGGCAAGCAGAAGCAATCTTGCACAGCGGCGCGGAGCGAGTCATGGCGATGTCAAAGGGAGTCATGATGCTCTTCGCCCACCGTCCCACCTGTATCAAGCGATTGCTGATCATCGAGGATGATCCGCTGACCGCGTTCGACAATGAGCACACGCTGAAACTCGGCGGGTACGACATCGTCGCGACCGTCGATTCGGGCGAGGCGGCGGTGGCGATCATGGCTGCCGAGCCGATCGACGCGGTCGTTCTCGACCTGGGCCTTGCGGGACACATGACGGGACGCGAAGTCGCCCGGCTGGCGCGCGATCGCGGTATCGCGGTTCTGCTGGTAACGGGACAATGCCCCGCCGACGCCGAGGACATTGCCATCGCCTGCCTGGGCAAGCCGCACAGCGCGTCGGCGCTAGTTTCGGCATTGAAGGCGGTCGAGTCGATGACGTGCAAGAATCAGGCGCCGCGCAAGGTCAGCGGCCTCACGACCTTCTGGCGCCCCGCTGCCGCCTGACCTGTAACCCCCCGCCGCTTTCGCGCGAACAATTCGGCGGGGATTGCAGGACAGGACTATGATGCGGAATTTCATGCTCGTTGGCGCGATGCTTGTCGCAGCCTCAGGCCTCTCGTGCACCATCGATTTGATTAAGCGCCCTGCCGCCGCAGCACCGAAAGTCGGGAAGCCCGCGCCGGTCGCAGGGCAGGCGGTGCTTGTCGAACTGTTCACCAGTCAGGGATGCTCATCCTGTCCGCCGGCTGACGAACTGCTCGCGCGGCTTGACAAGGAGGGCGCGGTGGTCGCGCTGAGCCGGCCAGTGACCTATTGGGATCGACTTGGCTGGAAGGACACGCTGGCGCGAGCGGCGAACGACGACCTGCAACGCCGCTATGCCGCGCGCGGCTTGCCCGGCAGTGGAGTTTTTACGCCCGAAGCGGTTGTTCAGGGAACCAGCGCCGCGGTCGGTTCGGACGAACGTGCGCTGCGCAAGTTGATCGCATCTGCGCGCGGCACCAACCCTGTGATATTGACGCAGGCGGCCGGCCGTGTGGCCGCGTCACGGGCGGTGCCGGGTACGGAATTACGCTTCATCGCGGTGGGGAGCAACCATGCCGTCAAAATCGGACGCGGGGAAAACAGCGGGCGCGATATCGGCTATACCAATGTCGTACTGAACGAAGCGGCGGTTGCCTGCCCCCAATCGACCGCTTGCAGTGCCGCCGTGCCCGCGGTGATCGCCGGACAAAAAGGCGCCGACCGCTGGGTGGCAGTTTTGCAGAGCAAGGCCGCCGGACGTGTGCAGGCCGTGCGCTGGATCGGCCGACCCGGCAAATAGCTGCTTCCAATTTGGAACCAAGCCTTTAGGCCCGTCGCATAACAACGCGTCCGCCGAACGGACGCGCGGGGAGCGACGGCATGTCAGTTGATCTGATTCGGTTTATCATTTTCGTTGCGATCCTGGGCGGATTGGCGATCGTCGCGCTGTCGATACCGGCGTTTCGGCCGTATCTGCGCAAGAATCCGATGATCACCTTCCTGCTTGGGATATCGAGCGGGTTCCCGCTGACACTGCTGATCGCGACAATGACCTTCTGGCTCGCCAAGGTCGGGATCGACACCGCGACGATCGGCTTCGCGGTCGCGCTGGGCATTCCCTATACGTTGAAGTTCCTGTGGGCGCCGCTGGTCGACAAGCTGCCGCTGCCGTTCCTGACCAAGGCATTCGGGCAAAGGCGCGGGTGGCTGTTCCTCATCCAGGCGTTGCTTTTTGCCTCGATCTGGCAACTCGGTTCCAGCGACCCGAAGCCCGGCGACATCGGCCTGTTCGCGGTATGGGCGCTGATCACGGCCTTTCTGTCGGCGACGCAGGACATCGTCATTGACGCCTATCGCATCGAAATCCTCGAAGAAGATGAGTTTGCCCACGGTACCGCGACCAACCAGTTCGGCTATCGCACGGGCAATCTGATCGCGGGTGCCGGCACGATCTATTTCGCGTCGAACGAAGGGCTGGGGCTGGGCTGGGCAACCGCTTATGGCCTAACCGCCTTTTGCATCATTCCCGCGATCCTTGGTGCGTTATGGGCCGGGCCGGGGAAGTTCGTCGACCGGTTCGAGCATGCGTCGGGGATGAAAGCGGGTCAGTGGCTAACCGAGGCAGTCGTCAACCCGTTCCGTGAGTTCCTGACCCGGCACGGCGCCTTCCTGATCCTCGGCTTCGTGCTGGTCTACAAGGTCGGCGATGCGATGGGGCAGACGATGCTGGGTCCGATGATCGTCGACCTTGGCTTTCCCGACCTCGATTATATCTCGGCAAACAAGCTGTGGGGCTTTGGCGCGCTGATTGTCGGATCGGCACTCGGCGCGCCCTTCCTGCTGTGGCTCGGCATGGGCCGCGCTCTGCTCATCTCGGGCTTCATGATGATGTTCTCGAACGTCATGTTCATGATCCTTGCGGCGACAGGCAATAATTACTGGATGCTCGTCGCGGCGATCGTCACCGAAAATCTGACGAGCGGCATCGGATTGACGGTGTTCGCGACCTATCTCTCGGGCCTGTCGAGCATCGCCTATACCGCAACCCAGTTCGCCTTGCTGTCATCCTTTGCAGGCGTAGGGCGAACCTTCATGGCAGGCCCCGCCGGCATCGTAGCGGAGAAGCTGGGCTGGGTGGGCTTCTGGGGCTTCACCGTCGCCGCAGCGATCCCGGGCATGCTGCTGCTCTGGGTTTTGTGGAGCAAGGGCTATGTGGTGGCGAGCATTCGTCAGACCGGCGTAATAGATGACCGGCAGCTCAAGCAGCCGGTTGGTGCATGGCGGATCGTCGGATTTGGTCTGATCGTTGCGGGGCTGGTCGGCGTGCTGATGTATCAGCAGCTCGAACTTGGCATGCCTATCCTCGTCGCTTCGCTTGTTGCATTCGTCGCTGGCATGTTGCTGGCTCGGAAAGGCAAGGCATCAGCGGTGGCCTAGCCGATGCCCTTCTCCTCACCTTCATTGCGGCACGCTGGTCGAGTTGGCTAGGTCGGCCACTCGTCGTTGAGATCGAGCACGACGCCGGCGAGATAAAGCGAGCCGCAGATCAGGACATCGGCTGGAGTGCGGTTGCCGGCAATATAACCTAGTGCCGCGGTGACGTCGTCGCACGGCTGCGCGTCGATGATTCCGAGATCGCTCTGGACCCAGTGGCAAAGATCCTCGGGGTCATGATGTTCGTGGCCGGGGATCGGCACCGCCTGGAACGAGGCGATGTGGTCGGCGAACGGCCGTAAGAACCCCGTCGCGTCCTTGTTCTTCAACAGGCCGCAGATGAGGTGGAGCGGTGGCCTCGCGTCAAGCGCCTTGGCAAGCGCGGCGCCGGCATCGGGATTATGTCCGCCGTCGAGCCAGATTTCAGATCCATCGGGCAGCAGCCCGGTCAGCGGTCCGTCGCCGAGCCGCTGCATCCGGCCCGGCCAGAAAGCATCGGCGACGCCGCGCGCGATTTCCCTGTCGCTCGGCTGCGGATCGGGCGCGAGGCGGAGCATGGCGATGGCGAGCCCGGCGTTGCGCGTCTGATGCGCGCCGGTCATGCGAGGGCGCAACGGCTCCGCGATCGAACCGAGCTTCGAAGTCCAGCGGAACGTGTCGCCCTCTGGCTCGACCGTCCAGCCTTCGCCTTGTGGAAAGAGCGTCGTGCCGACCTCGGCGACCTTGGCGGCGATGGTTTCGCGAATGTGGAGCGGATAGGCGAGGGTCGCAACCGGTGTGCCGACCTTGATGATCCCGGCTTTTTCCCACGCGATGCGCGTTGCCGGGTCGTGGGGCGTCCCGGCTTCGGGCGCGAGCAGGAAGGCTTCGTGATCGATGCCGAGCGAGGCGATGCCGCAAACCGCCGGCGGCGGGATGATGTTGGTCGCGTCGAGGCGACCGCCGAGACCGACCTCGATAATGCAATCGTCGGCGGGGATGCGCGCGAAGGCGAGGAAGGCGGCGGCGGTGGTGACTTCGAAGAAGCTCGCCTGCAAGTCGGCGGCCTCGTCGAGCACTTCTTCGAGGAGGGCGGCGAGCAGCGCGTCGTCGATCAATTGTCCCGCGAGGCGGATGCGTTCGTTGAAGCGGACGAGGTGCGGGCTGGTATAGCTGTGGACCTTCCGCCCCTGCGCCTCGAGGATGGCGCGCAGATAGGCGCAGGTCGATCCCTTGCCATTGGTGCCCGCGACATGAAAGGTGCGCGGGAGCTGGTTTTGTGGATTGCCGAGGCGGGCGCAGAGCTCAGCGATGCGTTCGAGACCGAGGATGTCGCGGCCCGGCGACAGCGCGGCGAGGCGATCGAGCTGCGTCTGGACCGCGGGATCGGACGAGTGGGCGTGGTCGGGCATGGTCGGCGCTCTTATGAGCCCCTCCCCTGCAGGGGAGGGCGGATTGAGTTATGCCGCCTTCTCTGGCGCCAGATAACCGATCAGCCGGCCCAGCGTTTCGGGCAGCTCCTTGCGGTGCACGACCATGTCGATCATCCCGTGATCGAGCAGATATTCGGCGCGCTGGAAGCCTTCGGGCAGCTTTTCGCGGATCGTATTTTCGATCACGCGCTGGCCCGCGAAGCCGATCAATGCTTTGGGTTCGCTGATCTGGATATCGCCGAGCATCGCATAGCTGGCGGTGACGCCGCCGGTGGTCGGATCGGTGAGCAGGACGATATAGGGAAGCCCGGCGCGGCGCAGGCGGGCGAGCGCCACGGTGGCGCGCGGCATCTGCATCAGTGACAGCGTGCCTTCCTGCATCCGGGCGCCGCCCGCGGCGGTGATCGCGATATAGGGGCAGCCGCGCTTGATCGCCTGCTCGACCCCGGCGACAAAGGCTTCGCCGACGGCGACGCCCATCGATCCGCCCATGAAGGCGAAATCCTGGACGCCGATCACGACGCCCTGGCCCGAAATGCGGCCAAAGGCGTTCTGATAGGCGTCGCGGTCGCCGGTCTGCGCGCGCGCGGCCTTGATACGGTCGACATATTTCTTGGTGTCGCGGAACTTCAGCGGATCCTCGGGCGCCGGGGGCGCCGCGATCATCTCGTGCAGGCCGCCGTCGAACAGCTGCGCGAAGCGTTCCTTCGCGCCGATGCGGTCGTGATGGTCGCAGCGCGGGCAGACGTTGAGATTATCTTCCCATTCCTTGACGAACACCATCTGCTGACACTGGCGGCATTTGTGCCAGAGATTGTCGGCGGTATCGCGCTTGGCGGTAAAGGGCAGGGCGTTGCGAACGCGGTCGAGCCAGCTCATGCGGCGATCTCCTTTGCGCCGTGGATAGCATCGGCGAGTGAGCGGGTGAAGGCCTCGACATGCGGCGCTGCGGCGTCGCCATGCTCGGCAATGATGTCGATAAAGGCCGATCCGACGACGACGCCATCGGCGACGCACGCGATCTGCGCGGCCTGTGCGGGGGTGCGGACGCCGAAGCCGACTGCGACGGGCAGGTCGGTCGCAGCCTTCAGGCGCGCGACGGCTTCGTCGATGCTCGCCTGTGCGGCCTGTTGCTGGCCGGTGATCCCGGCGACCGAGACATAATAGAGAAATCCGCCCGCGCCTTCGAGGACGGCGGGCAGACGCGCGGTGTCGGTGGTCGGGGTGGCGAGGCGGATCAGGTCGACCCCGGCGGCGCGGAGCGCCGGGCCGAGTTCGGGGTCTTCCTCAGCCGGAACGTCGACGCAGATGACGCCATCGACGCCGGCCTTGGCGCATTCGGCGGCGAACCAGTCACCCCCGCGGATCGTCATCGGGTTGGCATAACCCATCAGCACGAGCGGAGTTTCGGGATGGCGGCTGCGGAAGGCGGCAGCGATGGCGAAGATGTCGGCGGTGGTCGTGCCCTTGGCGAGGCTGCGCAGGTTCGCCCGCTGGATCGCGGGGCCATCTGCCATCGGATCGGTGAAGGGCATGCCAAGCTCGATCACATCTGCGCCCCCCGCGACGAGCGCGTCGAGGTTCGCGGCGGTATCGCCATCGCCGCCGGTGATGAAGGCGACGAGCGCGGGATGGGGTTTGGTGAAGGCGGCGGCGAAGCGGGTCATAGCCCCACCCCCAGCGCGTCCGCCACCGTTGCAATATCCTTGTCGCCGCGGCCCGAGCAGTTGACGATGATGATCTTGTCCTTGCTCATTGTTGGCGCGATGCGTTCGGCGGCGGCGATGGCGTGGGCGGACTCCAGCGCGGGAATTATGCCTTCGAGCTTCGTCAGCTTCTGGAAGCTCGCAAGCGCCTCGGCGTCGGTGACGGGTTCGTAACGGACGCGGCCGATATCGTGGAGCCAGCTATGTTCGGGGCCGATGCCCGGATAGTCGAGCCCCGCCGAGATGCTGTGCGCCTCGGTGATCTGTCCGTCTTCGTCCTGAAGCAGATAGGTCTTGTTGCCGTGGAGGATGCCGGGCTTTCCGCCCGCGAGACTCGCGGCATGGTTTTTGTCGAGCCCTTCGCCTGCGGCTTCGACGCCGACGATCTCGACGTCCGTGTCATCGAGGAAGGGATGGAACAGGCCGATAGCATTCGATCCGCCGCCGACGGGGGCGATCAGCATGTCGGGAAGGCGGCCTTCGGCTTCCAAAATCTGTTCGCGCGCTTCGTCGCCGATCACCGACTGGAAATCGCGGACGAGTTCGGGATAGGGATGCGGCCCGGCGACGGTGCCGATGATGTAGAAAGTGTCGTGGACGTTCGCGACCCAGTGGCGCAGCGCTTCGTTCATGGCGTCCTTCAGCGTCTTCGCGCCGCTCTCGACCGCGACGACTTCGGCGCCGAGCAGCTTCATGCGAAACACGTTCGGCTGTTGCCGTGCGACGTCTACCGCGCCCATAAAGATGGTGCAGGGCAGGCCGAACAGCGCCGCGACGGTCGCGGTCGCGACGCCGTGCTGGCCGGCGCCGGTTTCGGCGATGATCTTTGTCTTGCCCATGCGTTTGGCGAGCAGGATCTGGCCGATGCAATTGTTGATCTTGTGCGCGCCGGTGTGATTGAGATCCTCGCGCTTGAGGTAGATTTTCGCGCCGCCGAGATGGTCGGTGAGGCGCTGCGCTAACCACAGCGGGCTGGGGCGGCCGACATAATGTTTAAGCAGATAGTCGAACTCGGCCTTGAACGCGGGATCGGCCTGTGCGGCGCGATAATGGCGTTCGAGGTCGAGGATCAGCGGCATCAGCGTTTCGGCGACGTAGCGGCCACCGAACTGGCCAAAATGGCCGCGCTCGTCAGGTCCGGTACGAAGGCTGTTGGGAAGGGTCGCAGTCATCATGGTTTCCATGGCAAAAGTGGGGCACGCGCTTCGAGATAGTCTCAAGCGATCAGCGCCATCGTTTGCCGATAGCCGCAGGGGAGGCGAGCCGGGTCAACATGCAGCGACCGCTTTAAGGAAAGCGGCGATCTTGTCCACATCCTTGACGCCCGGTGCGCTTTCGACGCCCGAGGACACGTCGACGAGCGGCGCGCCGGTCTCGGCAATCGCTTCGGCGACATTTTCGGGCGTGAGGCCGCCTGCGATCCCCCAGTCCATGCTGTGTCGATGATTTTTAAGCAACGACCAGTCGAAGCGCGTTCCCGTGCCGCCGGGCATCGCGGCGGCGGGCGCGTCGAACAGGATGCGGTCGGCTACGCCCTGATATTTCCGCATCCGCGCGAGCGTGTCGGCGTCCTTGAGACCAACGGCCTTCCAGATCTCCGCTGGGGTCAGCCGCTTCACCATGCCCAGCCATTCGGGCGTTTCGGTTCCGTGGAACTGGATGATGTCCGGGCGGACAGCGGCGAGCGCCTCGCCGGTCAGTTGCTGCGACGCGTTGACGAGCAAGAGCGCGACCTTGACGTTGCGGGCACCAGCGCGTTTTCGCAGCTCGGCTGCGGTCTTGAGTTCGACGTGGCGCGGGCTCGGCTCGTAGTGGACAAGGCCGATATGCGTCGCGCCGTGACGGATGGCGGCGTCGACGGTTTCGGGGGTGGAGAGGCCGCAGATCTTGACGAGGGGGGGCATGGTCATCTTGTCCTGTCGTCATCCCGGCGAACGCCGGGATCTCCACGGTGCAGCATATCGCTACGTCGAGATCCCGGCCTTCGCCGGGATGAGGATGTGTTGGTCTAAAGCGTCGCTTCGATCTCGCGCGCAGCGAGATCGGGGTCGGGCGACTGGCTGATCGGGCGGCCGACGACAAGGATCGAGGCGCCGTCGGCCATGGCTTGCGCCGGGGTGACGACGCGTTTCTGGTCGCCGATCTTGCCGTTCGCGGGGCGGACGCCGGGGACGACGAAATGGCCGCCCGGCCATGCCTTGCGCGCCGCCTTCACTTCCTGCCCCGAGCAGACGATGCCATCGAGGCCCGATTCGCGTGCGAGTGCGGCGAGGCGCACGACCTGGTCGTGCGGACTGCCGACTACGCCGATGTCTTCGAGATCGGGGGCGTCAAGGCTGGTCAGCACGGTCACTGCGATGACCTTTGTGCCGGTGCCCGCGGCTGCCTTCGCCTCTTCGAGCATCGCGCGGCCACCCGCGGCGTGGACGGTCAGGATCGCGGGTTCGAGCGGACGGAGTGCCTGAATGGCCTTCGCGACGGTGTTGGGAATGTCGTGCAGCTTGAGGTCGAGAAAGATCGGCAGACCGATCTTTGCCATTTCATGCACGCCGTGATGGCCATTGGCGCAGAAGAATTCGAGACCGAGCTTCAGCCCGCCGACATGCCGCCGCACCTTCTGCGCCAGCGTCAGCGCAGCGTCGAGGTGCGTCGTGTCGATGGCGAGATAGAGCGGCGAGGTCATGGCTTGTCCGTTGCGAAGAGGTCGGTCGGGGCGGGGGGGATGTCGTTGACGGGTGCCGTGGGGGTCACCTCGACGGGGCGATTGGCCAGCGCGCGCAGGTCGGCAGCCTGCCGCTCGCTGGCGTCGAGGCGGCGCTTCATCGACCAACGCGTCGTGCGCAGCGCGATCCACATCGGCACGCTGCCGATCAGGAAGGCCGCGAGGATCACAACAGGGAGCTTGGTTTCCGCCTCCCAGCCCGGCCATATGGTCACCGTTACAACCTGCCAGTTCGCCATCGCGAAAATGACGAGAACGGCGGTCAACAAGACCCAGATGATCGTTCGCAGGATTCCCACTTCGTCTTGCTCCTCTGTCGGTCTGACGCCGACCCTATGACAGATTGCCGCGCGATTCCAGTCCGGGCCTATGCCGCGCCGAACACACGGCCGAAAATCGTATCGACATGCTTCAGATGATAGCCAAGGTCGAACAGCGCGGTCAGCTCGTCGGCGGACAGCTTCGCCGTGACGTCGCTATCGCTCTTGAGCAGTTCGAGCAGCGAAAGCTGGCCGTCCGATTCCCATACCTTCATCGCGTTACGCTGGACGAGGACATAGCTTTCCTCGCGGCTGGCGCCCGCTTGCGTCAGCGCGAGCAGCACGCGCTGCGAATGGACGAGCCCGCCCATGCGGTCGAGATTCTTCTGCATGCGCGCGGGATAGACGAGCAGCTTGTCGACGACCCCGGTCAGGCGTCCGAGCGCGAAGTCGAGCGTGATCGTCGCATCGGGGCCGATGAAGCGTTCGACCGACGAGTGGCTGATGTCGCGCTCGTGCCACAGCGCGACATTCTCCATCGCGGGGATCGTGGCACTGCGGACCATGCGCGCGAGGCCGGTCAGATTTTCGGTCAGGATCGGGTTGCGCTTGTGGGGCATCGCCGACGAGCCCTTTTGACCCGGCGAAAAATATTCCTCGGCCTCGAGCACTTCGGTGCGCTGGAGGTGGCGGACTTCGACCGAGAGGCGTTCGATCGACGAGGCAATGACGCCGAGCACAGCAAAGAACATCGCGTGGCGGTCGCGCGGAATGACCTGCGTCGAGACGGGCTCGATCGCAAGGCCGAGCTTGGCGGCGACATGCGCTTCGACGCGCGGGTCGATGTTCGCGAAGGTACCGACAGCACCTGAGATGGCGCAGGTCGCGATTTCGGCGCGTGCGGCCTGCAGGCGAAGCTTGCAGCGCGAGAATTCGGCATAGGCTTCGGCGAGCTTGAGCCCGAAGGTCACCGGCTCGGCGTGAATCCCGTGGCTGCGGCCGATCGTCGGGGTGAGCTTATGTTCATAGGCGCGGCGCTTGATCGCTTCCAAAAGCGCGTCGAGGTCGGCGAGCAGGATATCGGCCGCTTGGGCGAGTTGAACCGCGAGGCAGGTATCGAGCACGTCACTCGACGTCATGCCCTGATGCATGAAGCGCGCTTCGTCGCCGACATTTTCGGCAACCCAGGTCAGAAAGGCGATGACGTCGTGCTTGGTAACCGCTTCGATGGCATCGATCGCGGCAACATCGATCTTCGGATTCGTTGCCCACCAATCCCAGAGCGCCTTGGCGGCGGATTTGGGCACGGTGCCCAGTTCGGCAAGGGCGTCGGTCGCGTGCGCTTCGATTTCGAACCAGATGCGAAACCGATTCTCGGCTGACCATATCGCGGTCATTTCCGGTCGTGCGTAACGCGGGACCATTGAGTTTCCTTCCTTTTTCGGCGCCTTGTCGCGGATTCCCTGCGGAAGCACGACGGGGCGCCCCCTAGCAGGGACGGGGCGTTTCGCCAAACCCCGGCGTCGCGCAACTTTGCGAAAGAACGATGGGTTGCTCCTATGCCCCATCAAAAAGGCGACGGGTCGCACAGGCCAACAAGGTCGCCGCTACAGGAGAATAATCGTGTTGAAACAAGTGCTTTTGATCGGCGCCGCAGCCATCAGCTTGCCCGCTTTGGCCCAGACGACCGCTCCGGCCGAAGAGCCGACCCCCTCGACGCAGCAGCAGCCGGCCCCGACCGATACGACGGCTCCCGTTCCGGACAGCCAGCCGACGGACGAGACGAAGCCGACCGAGCAGGCTCCCACCGAAGACGCGATGCCGAGCGACACGCCCCCGGCGGCCGAGCCGACACCTCCGGCGGATGAGCCCGCTCCCGATTCCGAAGAAAACCCCGAATCGGAACCGGAATAATTGAATAAACAGGAGATATATCATGTTGAAACAGATGCTTTTGATTGGTGCCGCTGCCGTTAGTTTCCCGGCCTTGGCGCAAACCACCGCTCCGGCTTCGGATCCTACCGCTGCGCCCGGCACTGCTCAACCGGCGCCGACTCCGGACACGACGATGCCGCCCGCTGACCCCGCACCGATGCCTGACGCGTCGACCTCAGCGCCGCCGGCTTCGAGCCAGCCTGCTCCTTCGGGCGCGGCAGCCGCGACGCCTACGCAGATCGCGCAGATCGTCGAACAGGAATTTCCGACCTATGACGGGGATAAAAATGGCGATTTGAACGAAGCCGAGTTCGGTGCGTGGATGAAGAAGCTTCGTGCAGCGACCGATCCCAGCGCCGATGTCGAGTCGGCCGAGGTGAAGACCTGGATCAGCCAGGCTTTTGCATCGGCTGACGGCGACAAGTCGGGTGCAGTCAACAAGGCCGAATTGACCGGTTTCCTGTCGCGCGGCGCCTAAACGGCGTCCCGCGGGTGGCGCAGCCGTCGGAGCGATCCGGCGGCTGCATCGCCGTTTGTAGAAAGTCAGGCGGGCTGTTCGACCGCGACGATCGTCAGCCGGTGTTCGATGCCGCCACGATCTGGCCAATCGATGGACTGGCCGACGCTGAGTCCGATCAGTCCGGCGCCGATTGGCGTCAGGACCGACACCCGTCCGGCCGATATGTCGGCTTGGGCAGGATATACGAGGCGCACCGTCCGTTCGGCGCCACTTTCTTCATCGAGGAAGGTAACGGTCGAGCCCATCGTCACGACGTCGGGCGGGATAGCAGTGCGGTCAAAGATTGCGGCGCGGTCGATTTCATCGAGCAGCAATTCATAGAAGCGAACCGAATCGTGCTGCTGCTGTAGCGTAAGTTCGGTCAGCACGTCGGCTTCGCTGTCGATCATGCGGATATGGGGCATTGCGCCCCCGAATTTTGTCTTGGTCATGGTGCGGACTTTCCGGCTGGCGCGCGGCACCTGACCACGCGCGGCAATATCTGGACGGAAGGGGCCCCGGGCTCGGGGCGATCGCGCCGGAACCCGGGGCTAAATGCCCGCGAGAAGCTGTCCCCCATGATGGCGGAAGCGGAGAAGGCCGCGTCGAATCTGCATGCTGCTGATGATGTGGTCGCGGGCCGGGGAAGTCAAATCACAGGCTAGAGCAGCCCCATCGCGCGGAAGCTGCGATAATCGGACCCGCCGATGATGATATGGTCGTGGAGCGCGATCCCGAGTTTCGCGGCGGCGCTGGCGATATCCTTGGTGATCGCAATATCCTGCCTGCTCGGCTCGGGACTGCCGCTCGGGTGGTTATGGACGAGAATGATTGCCGCGGCGCCGAGTTCGAGCGCGCGTTTGATCACTTCGCGGACATAGATCGCCGACTGGTCGATCGACCCTTCGCTCGCGAGCTCGTCGCGGATCAGCATATTGCGCGAGTTGAGATAAAGTATGCCGACGCGTTCGATATCGATCGGCGCCATATCCGCTCGCAGCCAGTCAAGCAGCGCGTCCCAGCTCGAAAGCAGGGGCTTGTCGCGGAACTCCGCTTTCAGAAGCCGCAGCCCCGTTGCCTGCACGATCTTGAGCGCGGCGATACCCGTATCGCCGAGCCCGTCGACACGGCGCAGCGATTCGGGGTCGGCGCTGACAAGTTGGGCCAAAGAGCCGAATTCGCGGAGCAAGGATTTTGCAAGCGGCTTGGTGTCGCGGCGCGGGATGGCAAGGGCGAGCAGATATTCCATCAGTTCATAATCGGTGAGCCCCTTCGCATCTTCGAGCAGGCGTGAGCGCAGCCGTGAACGGTGACCGACATGATCCGGTGTTCACTTATGGCGCGGCAATAACCGCCTTGTGAGGTGCACCCAACGGTCATAGGGAAAGGAAGATGGCGAACCGGATCAATTTCCTGCATCGAAACGGGATTTTCGGCGTTTGTGCTTTGAACGGGGCCGGGGTCGAGGGACGAGATTTTGCCGCCATGACGTCATCGACCATATTCCATGACTGACGTGGTAGACGGCGTCAGGCCGCGGTTCAGACATCGAACGTTGCTGTTCAAGAAGCGCTGGTTGACTGCGGGCGCGGTGATTATTCTCGTTGCCGGGGTGTGGATCGCGCGCGAGCCGATCGCCGACGAGTTCATCCGCGATCAGCTCGACAGCCGCGAGGTCCCGGCGCGCTATACGATCGACCGGATCGGTTTTCGCAGCGAGCAACTGTCCAACATCGTCATCGGCGATCCGAAACATCCCGACCTGACTGCGACGCGCGTCGAAGTTCTGCTCGGCTACGGCTGGCGGGGCCCCTATGTCTCGGGAATCAATGCCGAGGGCGTTCGCCTTTATGGTCGCTTCGTTGACGGCCGCCTGTCATTCGGTTCGCTCGACAAATTCCGTGATCCGACGAGCACCGACCCGTTCGCCCTGCCTGACCTGTCGGTGGCGCTGCGCGACGCCCGTGCGCGCGTTGAAACGCCGTGGGGCGATATCGGCGCTGCGCTGAACGGCGGCGGCAATCTGCGGCGCGATTTTACCGGCAAGCTGGCACTCGTTGCGCCGCGCATTGCCGCGGTTGGGTGCCGCGGTGACGATATCAGCTTTTATGGCACGCTGCTGGTCCGCAATGTCCGTCCGCAACTCGTCGGCCCCCTGCGCGGCGGTTCGCTGCGCTGCGCTGACGGCGGCTTCAGCGCAGCCTCGCCGCAAGTCGCGCTCGACCTCTCGCTGTCGGAGGATTTGCAGCATTGGAAGGGCAAAGCCGACGCTAGCATCGCGCGGCTGGTCGCAGGCCCGATCCAGGCCGACCGGATGGGCGTCGTTGCCGGCTTCGATGGGACATCGATGCTGACCAGGCTCGATATCGACGCCGACATGACGCGCCTTCGCAGTGCCGATTTTACGGCCGAGACCGTCAACGTCGAGGCGAAGGGTCATGTTGGCAGTGCCGCGCCGAAGTTCGACGGGCGGATCAGCTTCGCCCGTGCCAGCGCGAGCACCGATCTGCGCCGCTCGCTCGCGAAAAGCGCGCGCGGGCTGGCGGGCACGCCCGTCGCACCGCTGGCGGCGAAGGCGGTCGAAGCACTGGGCCGTGTGCTCGCGGATGCGAGCGGCAGCGCGGGCTTCGCGATGGCGGGTGAAGGGCCGACGGCGCGCGTCGACCTGATCACGCCCGAATTGACGAGCGCGAGCGGTGCGCGTTTCACCGGGACCGCAGACAGCCGGATCGGCTATCTCTATGGCGCCGATGAGCCTGCGGTGATCGCCACGGGGCGCTGGAGCCTCGCTGGCGGTGACCTGCCGTCAGGAACGCTCAGCGTCGATCGCAGCGCGGACGGCAGGGTGACGGGCCTCGCCAGCCTCGATCCTTATAGTGCCGGAGGGGCGCGCCTGGCGTTGACGCCGATCCGCTTTTCGGGCGGCGCGGGCGGGCTTATGCGCTTCGCGACGGCGGCGACGCTGTCGGGGCCGCTCGCGGGGGGGCGCGTTGACCAACTGACGGTACCGCTGAAAGGTTTCCTCGCCCCGACGGGAGCACTTGCGCTCGACGGCGGATGCAGCCGCGTCGCAGCCGACCGGATCGCGGTCAGCGGCTTCCGGCTCGCACGCAGCGCGATCGATCTGTGCAGCCGCCCTGGCGCACCGCTGCTGAGCGCCGGGCCGGAGGGGCTGCGCGGTGATATTCGCATACCCCGGATTGCCTTGCGCGGAGCAAGCGGCAGTTCGCCGTTCAGCCTGACGAGCGGTCCGGCGAGCATCAATTTGTCGGCGATGCTCTGGTCGATTGCCCGCGCCGACATCCGCATCGGGGAGGGCGAAAGCGTCACCCGTTTCAATGCCGAGAGCCTGAGCGGGCGCGGGACGCCGCAGGGGATGGCGGGCGACCTCGGCGGCGCGAGCGGCAAGATCGGACCGGTGCCGCTCAATATGCGTGAAATTGCTGGGGAATGGCGCTTCGAGAATGGCGTGCTGACGCTGCGCGGCGGGTTGCTCGTCACCGATGCAGCGCCCGATCCGCGCTTCTTCCCGCTCATGAGCAATAACGCGAATCTGCGCTTCGCAAACGGGATTATCGAGGCGAGGGCCGGTTTCAACGAACAGAAGACGGGGACGAAAATCCTCGATACGGTGATCCGGCACCGGCTGGCCGACAGCAAAGGTTCGGCGGACCTGACCGTCAAGGAACTGCGCTTCAACGACGCATTCCAGCCCGACCAGCTCACCAGCCTCGCGCTCGGCGTCGTTGCCAATGTCCAGGGATCGGTCGTGGGCGACGGACGGATCGAGTGGACCGCCGATGGGGTCACCAGCCGCGGGACTTTTGCGACCGCCGACACCAGCCTCGCCGCGGCGTTCGGTCCGGTGACGGGGCTGACGACGACGATCAGCTTCGACGATCTGATCGGCCTCAAAACGGCGCCGGGCCAAATCGCCAGGGTCAAGGAAATCAATCCCGGCATCCCGGTGCTCGACGGCGAGATCGAATATCGGTTGCTCGGCGACAATCGGGTGCGGGTCGAGGGCGGAAGCTGGCCCTTTGGCGGCGGCAAGCTGCTCCTCCATCCCACGACGCTCGATTTCAGCGCGGAAAATACGCGCCGGCTGTCGTTTGATATCGTGGGCGTCGATGCCGCAGTGTTCCTGCAAAGCTTCGGCTTCGACAATATCAACGCGACGGGGGTGTTTGACGGCACCTTGCCGGTCGAGTTCGACGGGCTCGGCGGGCGCATCGTCAATGGCCGCATCGATTCGCGCGGCGGCGGCGGGACGCTTGCCTATGTCGGCGAATTGTCGAACCGCAATCTGGGGACGATCGCCAATTTTGCCTTTGGCGCGCTGCGTAGCCTCAAATATGATGATCTGACGATCATATTGAACGGGGATCTCGACGGCGAAATGGTGACCGACATCCGCTTTGGCGGCGTAGGGCAAGGGGAAGGCGCGACGCGCAATTTCCTTACCAACCAGGTCGCGAGATTGCCGCTGATCTTTAACGTGAAGATCACGGCGCCGTTCCGCCAGTTGCTTACGTCGGCCAAAGGCTTTTACGATCCGTCGCTGCTCATCGAACAGAATCTGCCCGCGTTGATGCGCGCGCAGGAAGAAGCCGAAAAAGCCAAGATCACTCCCGTTCAGCCTCCAGAAAGCGAGCCCATGCGATGAACCAACACAAGACTGGAGCAAGGAGGCTGGCCATATATGGTCGGTGCGTTGCGGCGATGACAGGCGTGTCGGCCCTTGCGGGCTGCGTGCAGATCGACACGCCCGACAAGCCGATCGAGATCAACCTGAACATCAACATCCGTCAGGAAGTGGTGTATAGGCTGGATGGCGATGCCAAGAAGCTCATCGAGCAGAATAGCGAGATATTCTGATGGGGAAGAACAAGATGTTTATGACAAAGTGGAAACCGACCGGATTGGCGTTGGCGGCGATTGTGACGACCGCTGCGGTTGCCCTTGCGGTGCCATCGGCAATGGCGCAGCGCGACCCCGCCTATGCCGCCGCGCGTTCAGCCGGCCAAATCGGCGAGCAGCCCGACGGCTATCTGGGTTTTGCTACCACGCCGACCCCCGCGATCCGCGCGCTGGTGCAAGACCTCAATATCAAGCGCAAGGCGGCCTATACAGCGAGTGCGCAGTCGACCGGCAGCACGGTCGAACAGTTCGCCTTTACCAGCGGCTGCAACCTGATCGCACAGACCAAGCCGGGCGAGAAATATCAGACGCCGAGCGGCGCCTGGAAAACGCGCGACGGCAGCCCGCCCGAACGCGACGCGCGCTGCCCGTAAATTATAGAACCGGACAACGGGACCTGCGGGTCCCCCGATGCCGCCGCGCCCCTAAACGCGGCGGCATTTTTGTGCGCGGCAGCACAAGCATTGACTTAATCGGGTGTCGTTCCTAAACGGACCGCGCCTTAGGGGTCCCCCGAATTTTCGGGCCTTTTTCGTGGGTGGCGCCGAATCTTTTTCGGTACTGTTTCAGGAGGATGGCGGAAATGACGGGGAATGGCAGCGATCCGGAAGCAGCTTCGGAGGATTCGCGCCTGGTCTCGCTCGAAGAGCGATTGGACCGGGCCGAAGCCGCAGAAGCAAGAAGGACCGCAGTGAACGCCGGGCCGGAGACCGATGCGAATTACAAGCTCGGGAACCGCGTTCTGGCCGAACTGCTGGGCGGTATCGGTGGCGGCGCCTTGGTCGGTTGGACGATCGATCATTTTGCCGGCACCGCACCCTGGGGCCTGTTGGTGGTGCTGTTCCTTGGAATAGTCGTCGCCTTCAGAAGCATATTTCGAATGGCGAATATCCGGCCTACAAAGTCGGATTAAAGCTGAATTACTGAGATTTAGGCGAGGTATCGCGTGGCGGATCAAGGCAAAGTGGACCCGATGCACCAGTTCGAGGTGCAGAAGATGTTCGACATGTTCCATGTCGGCAATCATGAGGTTGCCTTTACGACGAGCGCGATGTGGATGGTCATCGCCGGCCTGCTTCTGTGGGTCTTCATGATCGGCGGGATGAAGCGCCAGCTCGTTCCCGGTCGTTGGCAGGTCGCCGTCGAAGGCTTCACCGGCTTCATCTCGAGCATGATGAACGCGAATATCGGCCCCGAAGGCCGCAAATATACGCCCTATGTCTTTTCGCTCTTCATGTTCATCCTGATGCTGAACGTGATCGGTCTGATGCCGCTCGGCCTGTTCGGCGTGCATCCCTTCACCGTGACGAGCCACTTCACGATCACCGGTTTTCTCGCGATCCTGAGCTTCTCGATCGTGCTGATCGTCGGTTTCTGGCGCCACGGCTTCCATTTCTTCTCGCTGTTCGTCCCGCACGGCACGCCTTGGTGGCTGCTGTGGCTGATCCCCGTGATCGAACTGGTGTCGTTCCTCGTCCGCCCGTTCAGCCTTGCTCTCCGACTGTTCGTCGCGATGACCGCGGGCCACGTGCTGATGAAGGTGTTCGCCTCGTTCATCATCGACGGGATTGCCGCCGGTCCGGGCATCGGCCTTGGCGTTGGCATCCCCAGCATGGCGCTGATGGTTGGCATCAGCGGCCTCGAACTGCTGGTCGCGGGCATCCAGGCTTATGTGTTCGCATTGCTCACGTCGCTTTATCTGAACGACGCGGTCAATCTGCACTGATATTTCAACTGCATAATCAATGTTTTTCCCAAGGAGTATAAAATGGACGTTCAAGCTGCTTCGCTCATCGGCGCCGGTCTGGCTGCTATCGGTGCCGGTATGGCCGCCATCGGTGTGGGCAACGTCTTCGGTAGCTTCCTCGAAAGCGCGCTGCGTAACCCGGCTGCTGCCGACGGCCAGCAGGGCCGCCTGTTCATCGGCTTCGCGGCCGCCGAACTTCTCGGCCTGCTGTCGTTCCTGATCGCGATCCTGCTGTACCTCAAGGCAGCCTGATTTCGTCTGCGGGGCCGGCTCGCTAAAAGCTGGCCCCGCGACTGCTTTTCTTTTGTCGGTCGAGTAAATCCATGCCTCAAATCAGCCAATTCGCTGAAAGCTGGTACGCCGCATCGCAGATTTTCTGGGTGCTGCTGACCTTCGGCTTTGTCTTCTTTGTCATCGGCCGCGGCATGCTGCCGAAGATCGAGGCGACGGTGGACGCGCGCGACCGCAAGGTGGCGGACGATCTGGCCGCAGCCAAGGCGGCGCATGCCGCCGCCGACAGTCTCGAGGAAAGTTATCGTCAGCAGAGCGACGCAAGCCGCGCCGCCGCGCAGAAGGCGGTAACCGACGCCAAGGACAAGGCCGCGAAGGACGCTGAAAAGCGCCTTGCCAAGGTCGACGCCGAATTGTCCGACAAGTTGGCAGCGGCGGAAGCCGACGTCAAAGCGGCACGCACGTCGGCGATGGCCGAAATCGAATCGGTTGCGGCCGAAGCGGCGGGTGACCTTGTCGCCAAGCTGTCGGGCGTGAAGATTGCCGCGGCGGATGCCAAGGCAGCGGTGAAGGCGGTGCTCCATGGCTAATTTTGCTCTGATCCTTTCGGAAGGCGTGGCTGAACCGGCATCCTTTGGTTTCATCACGGCGACTGTATGGGTGTCGATCGCGATGGCGATCTTCATCGCTATTCTGCTGTGGAAGAAGGTGCCGGCGATGATCGCGGGCATGCTCGACAACAAGATTGCCCAGATTTCGAAGCAGCTGAAGGAAGCCGAACAGTTGCGGCTCGACGCCGAATCGCTGAAGGCGGAATATGAGGCGAAGCTCGCCGACGCGGCGAAGGAAGCCGATGACATGCGCGCCCGCGCTGAAGCCGAGGCCGAAACGCTTGTCTCCAAGGCCAAGACCGACGCCACCGCGCTGATCGGCCGCCGCAAGCAGATGGCCGAAGATCGCATCGCCGCGGCCGAAGCGACGGCACTCAGCGAGGTCCGCTCGGCCGCTGCCAAGGCGGCGACTGAAGCCGCCGCTGCGCTCATCGCCGAAAAGCACGACGCTGCGGCCGATAAATCGCTGGTCGATCAGGCTATCGCGAGCGTCGCCAAGGGCTGAGTGTTTCGAAGTTGCGAATACAGAGCGCCCGCGGATTTCCGCGGGCGTTTTGCTAAGCGCAGTGTGAGCGGCAGCTAGCGACCGATTGCGGACGCGCCCAAACATTGTCAGAAGCTTGTAATAATTACTGGCAGGGGGCAGCCGTGGTTATGGTGAGGCTAATTGGTGGCGCAGGCTTACTCGCCGCTATTGCGATTTCAGGGTGGTGCTACGCCTCGGCGGAGGAGCGTTCAGGCGGCCTATTCGTCAGCGAAGACGCGGCACTAAAATATACCTCGTCGTTTGGTCAAGGATGGGACGCGCCGGTCAGCACAGAATCAGCTGGAGATGTATTCAAGCTCAAGATGAAAGTTTTCGATTTTCAGCTTGGTGAGCGACGCGGCTACGCGCTTTTGGGTTCTGATAAAGCGGGCATTATCCGATATTACGAAGTCCGTTTTCCCGTCATCGAAAAGCGCTGCTCAGGTGCGCCCGAAACGCACATCCTAGCACGATCGCTTCTGAACCGCTTTGAGCCGGCTCAATCGGCAAACTCGAGCGAAATCAATCGCCTTACGAGTCTTGCCGAGCTTGTTTGGCCCTACGAGGCGTTCGACAGCGGTCCGGGGGCTGAGATTGGAGATACTGCTTTCAAGTTCTACAAGATGAACGGCTATTGCAGCTTTCGAGTGTTCCGTTCACCCGATCGGCCCGCCTAGTTAATCGCGTCCGCTTTCCACCCCGAAGCTGCCTTTCGTCGCTGCGAATCTTTGAGCGCCACCGCGCCTTAAAACTTGATCATGATGCGCCGCGCCAGTGCGGGCGAGATGCTGTGGACGAGCTGGAGCATCTTCACCATCCCCGCGTTGACCTCGCTCTTGCCCATGCGGATGCCGCGGACGATCTCAGCGGCGCAGGCGTGCGCGCTCATCTTCTTGCCTGCGCGGCCCGCGGTCATGTTCGTCTCGACCACCGGTGGTAGTGCCTCGATCACCCGGACATTGCTGTCTTTGAGCAAGTGGCGGATCGCCTGCGTATAGCTGCGCAGCCCCGCCTTGGTCGCGCAATAGATCGACCCGCCCGCGCGCGGCGCAATCGCGAGGCCCGAGGTGACGTTGACGATGGCGGCCTCAGGCTGGGCGCGCAGGACTGGCAGCAGCCGCGTGCAGAGCGCGATCGGTGCGTCGAGATTGGTCCGGATGCAGTGCGCCGCGCTTTCGAGCGTTTCGGGCCGGTCGAGCTCATATTCGCTGCCGACCCCGGCATTGTTGACGAGGAGCGCAAGCGGTTTGCCCTCCACCCCGTTCACGACCGCATCGATGCCCGCCGGCGTCGACAGGTCGCCGGCGATCGTGCCGAAACCGAGCGCAGCCATCGCCTGCAATTTTTCCGTCGAGCGTCCGGTGACGATGACGTCGGCTCCCGCACCCTGCAGTTGCAACGCAATCTCGCGCCCTATGCCGTCGCTGCCGCCCGTGACCAGCGCGAGCTTGTTCCGTAAATCCATGCGACCCCTCCCATGCGCTTTTACCTCGCGCACTATGGCGGCTCGCATCGCCATCGCCTACATGCAAAATCATGGCCCGCCCGAACGCTCCCGACCGATTCAACGAAGAAAAAGCGACCTATGTGATCCGCGGCGGCGACGCCGAGGGCGATCAGCCCGACCTTGAACGCGGCGCCGAGGCGATCCGCAGCGTCGTGCGCAAATTGCCGACGCGGCCCGGCGTGTACCGAATGCTCGATGCGCGCGGGGATGTGCTGTATGTCGGCAAGGCGCGCGCGCTGAAGAACCGCGTGTCCAATTACACGCAGGTCGGGCGGCTGCCGCAGCGATTGCAGCGCATGGTGTCACAGACGCGCGCAATGGAGATCGTCACGACGACGAGCGAGGCCGAGGCGCTGCTGCTCGAGGCGCAGTTGATCAAGCGGTATCGCCCGCCGTACAATGTGCTGCTCCGCGACGACAAAAGCTTTCCCTTCATCCTGCTCCGCACCGATCATGCGTTTCCGCGGGTGCAGAAGCATCGTGGCGCGCGGCGCGCCAAGGGGCGTTATTATGGCCCGTTCGCGAGCGCCGGGTCGGTCCACCAGACGCTGAACGCGCTGCAGAAGACCTTTTTGCTGCGTAGTTGCACCGACAGCTTTTTCGCCAACCGCTCGCGGCCGTGCCTGCTCTATCAGATCAAGCGGTGCAGCGCGCCGTGCGTCGACCGTATCTCGAAGGAAGATTATGCCGGGCTGGTGAGCGACGCGCAGGACTTCCTTGAAGGGCGTTCGACCGCGGTCCAGAAAAGGCTGGGCGACGCGATGACGCGCTCGGCCGAGGCAATGGATTTCGAACAGGCGGCGGTGATCCGCGACCGGCTGAAATCGCTGACCTTCATCCAGGGCAGCCAGTCGGTGCATGCCGACGGGCTCGGCGACGCCGATGTGTTCGCACTCGCGGCGAAAGGCGGACAGCTGTGCATCGCGGGCTTCTTCATCCGCGGCGGGCAGAATTGGGGGCATCGCAGCTTTTTTCCCGCGCATGTGTCGGGCGTGCCCGAAGAGGAAGTGATGGCGAGCTTCCTGATGCAATTTTACGAAGGCGTGCCGCCGCCGAAGACGATCCTTGTCGATCGCGAGCCTGCCGAAAGCGCACTGCTGGCCGAGGCGCTGGGCGAAGTCGCCGAGCGCAAGGTCGAGATCAGCGTGCCGCAGCGCGGCAACCGGCGGCGATTGCTGGAGCAGGCGGTGCGCAATGCGGGCGAAGAGCTCGACCGGCGGCTTGCCGAAAGCAGTTCGCAGGCGAAGCTGGGGCGCGAACTCGCGGAGCTGTTCGATCTGGAGAACCCGCCGCAGCGCATCGAGATTTACGACAACAGCCATATCCAGGGCACCAACGCGCTGGGGGCGATGGTCGTCGCGGGACCCGAGGGCTGGATCAAGGGCGCCTATCGCAAATTCAACATCAAGCGCGCCGAGACGATGCCCGGCGACGATTTCGCGATGATGCGCGAGGTGTTCCAGCGCCGTTTTGCGCGCGCGATCGAGGAAGATCCCGAGCGGACCAAGGGCGAATGGCCCGACCTGGTGCTGATCGACGGCGGTAAAGGGCAGGTGTCGGCGGTCGCGGCGGTGTTCGCCGAACTGGGGATCGACGACCTGACCTTTGTCGGGGTGGCCAAGGGGCCGGACCGCAACGCCGGGCGGGAGACCATCTATCACCCGGACGGACGCGAATTCACGCTGCCGCCGAACAATGCGGTGCTGTTTTACATCCAGCGGCTGCGCGACGAGGCGCACCGCTTTGCGATCGGCGCGCATCGGGCGAAACGGTCGAAAGCGATGGGCGCGTCGCCGCTCGACGAGGTGCCGGGGATCGGCCCGTCGCGAAAGAAGGCGCTGCTGATGCATTTCGGCACCGCACGCGCGGTGCGCGGCGCGAGTCTGGAAGATTTGCAGAAGGCGCCGGGGGTCAGCGCGGCGGTCGCGCAGGCGGTGCATGATTTCTATCATGCGGGACGGTGAGGGGAGTTTTATGGATTTTGCAGCAGCCATGCCGCTCGCGGGGACGCTTGGGGTCACGATCCACGAAGGCAGCAAGGAGCGCGTCGCCGGCAAGCTGCCCGTGCGCGCCGAAATCTGCACCGCGGGCGGGATCGTCCATGGCGGCGCGATCATGGCCTTTGCCGATTGCCTCGGCGCGGTCGGCGCGTTTCTGACGCTGCCCGAGGGAGCTACGGGTACGACGACGATTGAGAGCAAGACCAATTTCCTCGGCGCCGGGCCGGTCGGATCGGTGCTGGTCGGCGAAGCGACGCCGGTCAAGATCGGCAAGCGCGTGTCGGTGTGGCAGACGCGCATCGCCACCGAGGAGGGCGCCGAGGTCGCGCTTGTCACGCAGACGCAGCTGGTGCTTTGGCCAGCCTGACCGCCCCCGCCATCGTCTGTGCCGTACGAGCGCATGGCGAGCATGGCGCGATCCTGCGCGCACTGACCGAGGAGGCGGGGCTGGTTGCGGGCTATGTGCGCGGCGGGCGGTCGACGCGGCTGCGCCCGATATTGATCGCCGGCAACCTGATCGTGCTTGAATTGCGCGCCCGCACCGAGGAGCAACTGGCGAGCGCCACCGCCGAACTGCTGGTCAGTCGTGCGCCATTACTCGCCGAACCGCTGGCGGCGGCGGCGATCGACTGGGTGACCAGCGTCACCGCGACGATCCTGCCTGAAAGCCAATCCTATCCGGCGCTTTATTCGGCGCTGTCGGGGCTGCTCGATGCGATCGGCGCCGCATCGTCGGCGCGGCAATGGGCGGCGGCGCTGGCGCGTTACGAGCTGTTGTTGCTCGCCGAACTGGGCTTCGGCCTCGATCTCGACGAATGTGTGGTGACGGGGACGTCTGGCGAGCTGGCGTTCGTCAGCCCCAAATCGGGTGGCGCGGTGAGTTTTGCCGCGGCGGCGGGTTATGAGGAGCGATTGCTGCGCCTGCCGCCATTCCTGCGCGGCGCCGATGCCAGCCCGTCGCTGGGCGATGTTCTCGACGGTCTGGCAATCACCGGCCATTTCATCGACCGCAACCTGCTCGACGGCCGCGCGCGCGATTTGCTGGCGGTTCGCGCGCGATTGATCGATCGGCTGGGCAGGGCGGTTGCGTGACGCGCCGCCGCTGTCTAAGCGGCTGGCGAGACACGAAAGGGCGAAGCGTTGAAAATCCTGCTGCTGGCTGGCGATGGTATCGGTCCAGAGATTATGGCGGAGGCCGAGAAGGTGCTTGGCGCGCTCGCGCTGCCCGTCACGCTCGACCGCGCGCTCGTCGGCGGGGCGGCCTATGCCGCCACCGGACACCCGCTTCCGCCTGAAACTCTTGCCAAGGCGAAAGCCGCCGATGCGATCCTCTTCGGGGCGGTCGGCGATCCGCGCTTCGACAATGTCGAACGGCATTTGCGCCCCGAACAGGCGATCCTCGGGTTGCGGTCCGAACTCGGACTCTTCGCCAATTTGCGCCCCGCAAAGCTGTTCGCGGGGCTGGAGGACAGCTCGGCGCTACGGCCCGAGGTCGCGTCGGCGATCGATCTGTTGATCGTCCGGGAGCTTAACGGTGACGTCTATTTCGGCGAAAAGGGCACGCGCACGACTGCGAGCGGCGAGCGCGAAGGCTATGACATCATGTCGTATAGCGAGAGCGAAGTGCGGCGCATCGCGCATGTCGCCTTCCGCGCCGCGCAAGGACGGCAGAAACGATTGTGCTCGGTCGACAAGGCGAATGTGCTCGAAACCTCGCAGCTGTGGCGTGACGTGGTGATCGAGGTCGCCGCAGACTATCCCGATGTCGAACTCAGCCATATGTATGTCGACAATGCCGCGATGCAGCTTGTGCGCAATCCGGGGCAGTTCGACGTTGTCGTCACGGGCAATCTGTTCGGCGATATCCTCTCCGACCAGGCGTCGATGTGCGTCGGGTCGATCGGGCTGCTCGCCTCGGCTTCGCTGAGCGAAGGCAAGCAGGGGCTGTTCGAACCGATTCACGGCAGCGCGCCCGATATCGCGGGCAAGGGTGTTGCAAATCCGCTGGCGATGATCCTGTCGCTCGCGATACTGCTCCGCCATTCGGGCGGCGATGAGGCGAGTGCGGCGCGGATTGAGGCGGCGGTGGCGAAGGTGCTGGCCGAAGGGTGCCGCGGTGCAGATCTCGGGGGCAATATGGGAACGGCGGCATTGGGCGATGCGGTCGTTGCGGCTTTGAACGGATAAGATGATGAAGAAGACCACGGGTTTCGATCGCAGCAAGACGAAGAGCTGGCACCCCGCGACGCAGGCGGTGCGCGGGGGGACGTGGCGCAGCGAACATGGCGAGACGTCGGAAGCGCTCTTCCTGACGTCAGGTTATACCTATGACAGCGCCGAGGAAGTCGCTGCGCGCTTCGCAGGTGAAGCGCAGGGCATGACCTATTCGCGCCTGCAAAATCCCACAGTGGCGATGCTCGAAGAGCGTATCGCGCTGATGGAAGGTGCCGAGGCATGCCGCGCGCAGGCGACGGGCATGGCCGCCATGACGACGGCTTTGCTCTGCCAGCTGTCGGCGGGCGATCACATCGTCGCGGCCAAGGCGGCGTTCGGGTCGTGCCGCTGGCTTGTCGATCACCTCTGCCCGCGTTTCGGCATCGAGACGACCGTCGTCGATGGCCGCGACAATGACGCGTGGGAAAGTGCGATCAGGTCGAACACCAAGGTCTTCTTTTTCGAAACGCCCGCCAATCCGACGATGGATATCGTCGATGTGAAGCATGTCTGCGCGCTCGCGAAGGCCCATGGCATCACGTCGGTGGTCGACAATGCCTTTGCGACGGCGGTGCTCCAGCGTCCGATGGATTTCGGCGCCGATGTTGTCGCCTATTCGGCAACCAAGCTGATGGACGGGCAGGGGCGCGTGCTCGCCGGTGCCGTCTGCGGGACCGAGAAGTTCATCAACGACGTGCTGTTGCCGTTCCAGCGCAACACGGGGCCGAACCTGTCGCCGTTCAACGCATGGGTCGTGCTCAAGGGCCTCGAGACCCTCGACCTGCGCGCGCGCCGCCAGTCAGAAAATGCGCTCGCAGTCGGCAAGTTCGTCGAAAGCCGCGTGCCGCGCATCCTGCACCCCGGCCTCGCCAGCCACCCGCAGCACAATCTGGCGATGAGCCAGATGGAGGCGTGCGGGCCGATCTTTTCCTTCGTTCTCGACGGCGGCCGCGAACAGGCGATGGGCCTGCTTAACGCGCTCGAACTCGTCGATATTTCGAACAATATCGGCGATTCGCGGAGTCTCTGTTGTCATCCCGCCTCGACCACCCATTATGGCGTCAGCGCCGAAGCGCGCGCCGACATGGGCGTCGTTGAGGGGATGCTGCGCATCAATATCGGGCTCGAAGATCCGCGCGATGTGATCGCCGATCTGGACCAGGCATTGACCAGGGTCGGGCTTTGAGCGACGTTGGCGCCTCGATGATCGACTCCTTCTTCCCCTTTGCGGCGACCACCGGGTCGATCACCGTGCGCGTGGCGGTCAGCTATCTGCCCGAACAGTCGCACCCGGCGCTCGGGCGCTGGTTCTGGGCCTATCATGTCCGCGTCGAAAATCACGGCGACGACGCGGTGCAACTGATCAGCCGCCACTGGCGGATCAGCGACGGGCGCGGCCAGACCAGCGAAGTCGAGGGCGAGGGCGTCGTCGGCGAACAACCGTTGATCATGCCCGGCGGCGCCTATGACTATGTTTCGGGCTGCCCGCTGCCGACCCCCGAAGGGTCGATGGTCGGCAGCTATGCGATGGAACTTGGCGACGGGGCGCAGATGCTTGTCGCCATCCCGCATTTCCCGCTCGTGGCGCCTGCGACCGCGTCATGAAGCGGACGCACCTGCCCCTGAACGCGCTGCGCGTGTTCGATGCCGCTGCCCGGCATTTGAGCTTCACGCGCGCGGCCGACGAGCTGGCTGTTACCCCCGCAGCGGTCGGTCAGCAGATTCGTGCGCTCGAGGATTTGCTCGGCGTCGTGCTGTTCCGACGCACGCCGAAGGGACTGGAACTGACCGGCGAAGCCGAAGCCGGGCTCGACGCGCTGCGCCAGGGCTTTTTGCAGTTCGAGGAATCGGTTCGCGCGATGCAGGCGGGGCAATCGTCGCAGTCGCTGACGATCGCAGCGCCGCGCGACCTCACCGCCAAATGGCTCGCACCGCGGCTTGCGCGATACAGCCAGCAAGCGCCCGACGTGCGCTTCACCTTGGTGTCGGCTGACAGCGGGATCGATTTTACCGAGGCCAATCTCGACCTTGCGATCTTCTGGACCGATGGGGCGGGCGAGCATGAGGGCGTGGCGCTCGCCGATCCGCTGATGGTGACCGTGGCGGGTCCCGGGAGCGAGAGCGACACGCGCATCGCCTGGCCGGGCTGCCCGGTGGCCGACGGCGAACCCGCGCTGCGGCTGGGCGACGCCGGGCTGGCGATCGACGCGGCCGCCAACGGGTTGGGACATGCCAATGTTCCCGCGATGCTGGCAGAGGCCGACATCGCGGCGGGACGTGTGCGGCAGATCGGCGATGCCGTTGTCGTAAAGCGCGGCTACTGGCTCGTCGCGCCGACGCCGCAATGGCGGCAGGCGAAGGTTAAGGCGCTGGTCGCGGCGCTGACTGCGGGTTGATGTAACCGAAGCGCGACGGCCGACGAATAGCCCTGAAACCATATTCGGGGTATCATTTCATGTTCAAGATTCTGGATCGGCTGCCGTCGCAGCTATTGGCAATTGCGGCGCTGCGCTGGTCGCTCGTGTTCATCTTTGCCTTTTTTGGCGTCGCGAAGTTCGCCGCCTATGAGGCCGAAGGTGTGGCGCGGACGGCCATGCATTATCCCTTGTTTGCGTGGATGTATCCGTTGATCGGCGTGCAGGGGACCAGCAACGTCATCGGCGCGATCGAGCTGCTCGCCGGTGCGCTGATCGCGCTGGGGGCGTGGTCGCATCGCGCAGGGCTGCTCGGAAGCCTGATGGGAATATGCACCTTTCTGATCACGCTGAGCTTCAGTTTCGGGGCGTCGCTCTGGGAGGAAGGTTATGGCTTTCCCTTCATGGGTGCGGCCGCGCAATTCCTGTTCAAGGATGCTGTGCTGCTCGCGGCGTGTCTGACGCTGGCGCTGCATGCGGGGCATGCGCTGCGAGCGCCAGCAGACGCGTGACCGCCGCGACCAGCGACCCCGACTCGATATTCGCGTCCGGATCGTTCCAGCTGGCGGTCACGACGACCCATTTGCCGTCCGATTTGCGCTGCCCAAGCAGGCTCATCGACAACACGCCATTTTCGGACCCGCCCTTGTAGCCAAGATAGCTCCAGTCGGCTGCGGCGACCGGGCCGACGCCATTGTTGATCGCCATCGCCGCCAGCAGGGTTTTCGACTGGCGGGCGCGCAGATCGACCATCAGCCGGGCGATATCGTTCGGGCTGGCGAACCATTCGAGGCTGTCGATGAAGCGCGGGCCGGCGGTAAAGCTGACGCCATCGACATTGGCAAGCGTCAGGCGGTGACGGTTGTCATCGATCAGCTTACGCTGCGCAGCATCATCGCCGTTGATAAATGCCGGACGCAGGTCGCTGAAATTATTGCCCTTCAGCGCAAAGGCTTCGACTGTGGTGAGCAACGGGATGTTGCGCGACGGATCGCTGTGTCCGGCGCTCGCTATCCGCGCCTCGATCGCGTCGCGGCCGAGACGGTGAATCAGCGTATCGGCCGCTCCATTGTCGCTGACCGAGACCATCCAGTTCGCAAGCGTCTGGAGCGTCACCGGGGTATCGGCGGGCCAGTTCGCGGTGGCAGCCGATGAAAAACTGAAATGCGAGAGCGGGACGACATCGGACCACCGGCGCTTGCCCTCCGCGACCTGCGCCGCGAGTTCGTCGAGGATATAGAGCTTGAAGGTCGAGCCCGTCGCGAATTGCCGGTCGGCATTGGCGGAGGCGAGGGGCCGGATGACGCCGCCGTCGAGTTCGGCGACGAGAAAGCCCGTCTGTCCGGGCAGTTTTGCGATCTCGGCCGCGATCTTGTCGAAACTGTCACCTGTCACCGCAACCCCGGTTATCCGAAGCCCCGTCACCCGCTCGTCGGCGGCGACACCGACGTCGAGTAGCACCGTCGCCACGCCTCGTTCCAAACGCAGCAGGACGGTTCCCGAACGATCATTGGCTGCGGTCGTGCGGTCGATCGCGACCGGCTGGCCATATTGTGCGATCAGCCCGGCGCGGAACGCGTCGAACTGGGGTTCGGGGACCGCTGTCTGGAAATGCGGATCGAAATAGGCCGAATAAGCGATCTTGCCGCCGAACAGGTCGGTAAGCTGCAGGGCGCGGCGTTCGAACGCGGTTTGTTCCGCGGGGGTCGTCGGCTCCGCAGTTTGTGCCATGGCGATGTGCGGGGGAAGCGCCATCAGCATCGCTGCCGCTATCGCCCCCGACCGGAATCTCGCCATGATAGCCTCCTCAGGCGTCGATCGCTGCCTCGTCGAGGCTTGCGGCGTTGGCCTGGATGAACTGAAACCGATGCTCGGGATGCTTGCCCATCAGCCGGTCGACCAGATCCTTGACCAGATGCCGCTCCTCATATTCCTGCGGCAGCGTGACGCGCAGCATCGAGCGCGTCGCGGGGTCCATCGTCGTTTCCTTGAGCTGGTTCGGGTTCATCTCGCCCAGCCCTTTGAAGCGACCGACGTCGACCTTCTTGCCCTTGAACTGCGTCGCCTCGAGCTCTGCGCGGTGCGCGTCGTCGCGGGCGTAGGCCGAGGTGTTGCCCGCGGTGAGGCGATAGAGCGGCGGCTGCGCCAGATAGACATGGCCGCGCCGAACGATGTCGGGCATTTCCTGGAAAAAGAAGGTCATCAGCAGCGTCGCGATATGCGCGCCGTCGACGTCGGCATCGGTCATGATGACGATTTTTTCGTAGCGCAGCCGGTCGGCGTCGCAATCCTTGCGCATTCCGCAACCCAATGCGAGCGCAAGGTCGGCGATTTCCTGGTTGGCGCGGATCTTGTCATTGCTGGCGCTGGCGACGTTCAATATCTTGCCGCGGATCGGCAGGATCGCCTGCGTCTTGCGGTCGCGCGCCTGTTTGGCGCTGCCGCCCGCGCTGTCGCCTTCGACGATAAACAATTCCGTGCCTTCGGGGCCGTCATTCGCACAGTCTGTGAGCTTACCGGGCAGGCGAAGCTTGCGGCCGCTGGTCGCGGTCTTGCGCTTGACCTCGCGCTCCGCCTTGCGCTTCAGCCGCTCGTCCATCCGGTCGAGGACGAGGCCGAGCAGCGCGCGGCCGCGGTCCATATTGTCCGAGAGGAAATGGTCGAAATGGTCGCGCACGGCGTTTTCGGTGAAGCGTGCGGCCTCGGGGCTCGACAGTCGGTCCTTGGTCTGGCTCTGGAATTGTGGGTCGCGGATGAAGACCGACAGCATCATCTCGCCGCCGTTGAAGACGTCCTCGGCGGTGATCTGCGCGGCTTTCTTTTGCCCGATCAGCTCGCCAAAGGCGCGCAAACCCTTGGTCAGCGCCGAGCGGAGGCCGGCTTCGTGGGTGCCGCCGGCGGGGGTCGGGATGGTGTTGCAATACCAGCTGTACGACCCGTCGGACCAGAGCGGCCAGGCGATCGCCCATTCGGCGCGGCCCTGATCGCCCGGAAAATCCTGGCGTCCGACGAAGGGTTCGGCGGTCGCGCATTCGCGCGTGCCGATCTGTTCCTTGAGGTGATCGGCAAGGCCGCCGGGGAATTGGAAGGTCGCCTCAGCGGGCGTATCGTCGCCGATCAGTTCGGGCGCGCATTTCCAGCGGATTTCGACACCCGCGAACAGATAGGCCTTCGATCGCGCCATGCGATAGAGCCGCTGCGGCTTGAACCGCCCGTGATCGCCGAAGATTTCCGGATCTGGAACGAAGCTGACGCTCGTCCCGCGGCGGTTCGGCGTCGGGCCGAGTTCTTCGAGCCCGGCGAGCGGCGTGCCGCGCGAAAAGCGCTGGCGATAAAGCTGCTTTCCGCGCGCGACCTCGATTTCGGTTTCGACCGACAGCGCGTTGACGACACTGACTCCGACGCCGTGGAGGCCGCCCGAAGTCGCATAAGCCTTGCCCTCGAACTTGCCGCCCGAATGGAGCATGGTCATGATGACCTCGAGCGCCGATTTGCCGGGGAATTTGGGGTGCGGGTCGACCGGCATGCCGCGGCCATTGTCGATGACGGTGAGCCGGTTGCCGACATCGAGAATGACTTCGATGCGGTTCGCGTGGCCCGCGACCGCTTCGTCCATGCTGTTGTCGATCACCTCGGCGGCGAGGTGGTGCAGCGCGCGCTCGTCGGTACCGCCGATATACATGCCGGGGCGGCGGCGGACGGGTTCCAGCCCTTCCAGCACCTCGATCTGCGAAGCGTTGTAGCTGTCGGTGGCGGGGGTGCTGCTGTCGAACAAATCGTGACTCATGGCCCAGCTATAGGGGGTGCCAAAGGCCGCTGGCAAGGGCGGTTTTGGGCCGCTTCGAGCCTCCCTCCGACGGCTCCATTCGTCCCGTTTCCGAGCAGAAAGGGAACTTTAGATGGAAGCGGGGGGTTGGGGCACAGACTGAAAAGTCGTTCAAAACGTGGAGTAAAAAATGAAAAATATCTCTCTCCTCGCCGCAGTTGCGGCCAGCGCGTTGGCAGTGCCCGCGATGGCCCAAGACGGGCGCGATACCTCGCAGGACTTCAACGGACCCTATATCAGCATTGTCGGTGGCGCCACGCTTCAGGGTAGCGATCGCGGCGAAACGCTCGTGTTCGACACCAACCGTGACGGCACTTATGGCGACCAGGTGACGACATCGGGCGGCGCCAACGCCTTTTCGACCGGCTTCTGTAACGGCGCGGCGACCAGTTCGGCCAATCTCGGCTGTCGGAACGACAAGGACGGCCCGGAATATTACGGCCGCCTCGGTTTCGACAAGCGGATGGGCAATTTCGTCCTCGGTGCCGTCATCGAAGGCGGACGCAGCCATGCGCGCGATAGCGTCAGCGGCTTTTCGACGACGCCCGCCAGCTACACGATGAGCCGCGAGGCCGATTATCAGGCGGGCGCTCGTCTGCGTGCCGGTTATACCCCCGGCGGCGGCGCGCTCTTCTATGTGACTGGCGGCGGTGCTTATGCGCGCCTCGACAACAAGTTCACGACCAGCAACACGGCCAACAGCTTTGCCGACAATGGCAAGACCAACGGCTGGGGCTATGCCGCCGGCGGCGGCGCCGAAGTGATGGTGACGAACAATATCTCCGTCGGCCTCGAGTATCTCTACACCGATCTCAAGGACAAGGATTATGTCGTCAACGTCGGTGCGGGCACCGCGCCGCCGACCAACCCGTTCCTGCTGAACGGCGGCGGCACGGACATTCAGCGCAGCAACGGCCACTTCCGCACGCACAGCGTGCGCGGAGCGATCAGCTACCGCTTCTGACCTCTTGGGAGCGGAACGGGAGGCGTCGGGTCGAAAGATCCGGCGCCTTTCGGCTATCTGGCCGAGGGCGCCGCGAAAATGGCGAAATTGCCGTTCGCGCTGCTGACGAGGCGGCCATCCTGATAGAGGCGCGCGTCGATATTGGCGACGCGCTTGCCGCGGTGCAGCACCTCGGCCTCGCAGGTCAACCGGCCTTCGCCGACCCGGACATGATAGTTGAACTTGATTTCCATCGTCGCGCACCACTGGTCGTCGGGGAGCACGCTGGTGAGCGCGCCGCCCATCGCTGTGTCAGCGAGTGAGTAAGCGACGCCGCCATGCGCCGCGCCCTGCGGGCTGAAATGGCGCTGCGGTTCGATGTCTATCGCCATCGTGCAGCGTCCGTCGCCGCGCTCGACCATTTGCAGGCCGAGCGCGCGCGCGAATTCAAACTCCTGCCCGAAGGGCCTCACCGGACGCGTCTTAACGAACCCGGGGGCCACCGAACGGCGGGGGCGGGGGCGGGCGGCGCGTGCCGCGCGGCAGTTGTGCCTGATAGGCGCGGCCGCAATGTTCTACGCAATAGGGGAAGCCGGGGTTCACGGCCTCACCGCAGAAATGGAAATCGGGCTCGCCCGGATGCCCCATCGGCCAGCGACAGATGCGATCGTTAAGGTCGAGCAAGGTCGTCTTGTCGGCGATCTCGGGGCTCGGCTTCGCTGGCACCAGCCTGCGCGGCGGCGCGGGCGGGATCGGGGCTTGCTGGTCACCGGGGCCCTGACGGATGAAGCCGCCGGGGCCGATCGAAACGATGCGCGGCTGGTCGGCCTTAGGTATGACTTCGCCCAATCCGCCGTCGGCGTTCGGCGTGTCGACGGCCGGCCTGGCGTCGAGTTTCGGGGCAGGGGCTGCCGGGCGCGGAGCCACCGGCGCGGCGGCGCGCGGCGCGGAAACGGGCGCTGCTGCGGGTTTTGGCGAAACAGGGGCGGCGGCCTTGATCGGCTTGGCCACCTTCTCGGTCGCCTTGACGGGCGAGGGGCGCGATTTGAGGCCAAGGCGATGCGCCTTGCCGATCACCGCATTGCGGCTGACGCCGCCGAGTTCATCGGCGATCTGGCTGGCGGTCAGCCCCTTTTCCCACATGGTGCGCAGGCTTTCGATGCGCTCGTCGGTCCAAGACATAATTCATTCCTTATCATTCACGCCGCGGGCGGTCAGGCGATCCGCATTGTCGATCCTTTGGGGACCGGCATTCAGTCGTTGCCCAGCTTGCGGTAAGATCGGGGAGGCGATAGGCGAGAACGCCATGAACGACCAGCCCCAAATTTCGCGCCCCGACTCGACAAATTCCGCGGCGACTCCAACCTTTGCCGAACCCGGCGTTCCCCATATTCGAACGCTGAACGTGCCCGGCATGCACGCGCTATATGTCAAGGAGGTGCGGCGCTTTTTCAAGGTCCAGCTGCAAACAATCTGGGCTCCCGCGATTACCACGCTTTTGTTCCTCGTCATTTTCACCGTCGCACTGGGCGGCGCCGGCCGGACGGTCATCGGCGTTCCCTTCGCTGATTTCATCGCACCTGGCCTCATCATGATGGCGATGCTGCAAAACAGCTTCGCCAATTCAAGCTTTTCGCTGCTCGTCGGCAAGATTCAGGGGACGATCGTCGATTATCTGATGCCCCCGCTCGCCGTCGGCGAATTGATCATCGCGCTGGTTGGCGCTGCGATCACGCGGTCGATCCTTGTCGGGCTGGCGCTGTGGCTCGCGATGCTGCTGTGGCCGGGCGTGCAGGTCATGCCCGACCATCTATGGGCGGTCGCGGTCTTCGGGGTGCTCGGCGCATCGATGCTCGGCTTTCTCGGCCTCATCACCTCGGTCTGGGCCGAGAAGTTCGATCATGCCGCTGCGGTGACCAATTTCGTGGTCACCCCGCTCGCGCTGTTGTCAGGAACCTTTTATTCGGTCGACAAGCTGGCGCCGTGGTTTCAGGCGATCGCGCACGGGAACCCCGTCTATTACGCGATCATGGGCTTTCGCTACGGCTTCATCGGCACGGTCGATTCGACGATCGCCAATCCGTTGCTGACCGCGGCGCTCGTGCTGATCGCGGTCAATATCGGGCTCGGCGTGCTGACGTATCGCCTGCTCGCCTCGGGATGGAAACTGAAAGCCTGATCGCTCTTAGTGGCGGTGGATGGCGCGGACGCGGTAGCGGCCGTGATCCAGCCCTTCGAACATCGCGTCGATCTGCGGATGGTCGATCGGTCCGCCGTCGCCGTCAGCGACCAGATTTTGCTGGCTGACATAGGCGATGTACGACGAATCGCCGTTCTCGGCGAGCAGATGGTAATAGGGCTGCTCCTTCGCCGGACGAATCTCCTCGGGGATCGCCTCATACCATTCGTCGCTGTTCGCAAAGACCGGGTCGATGTCGAACACGACGCCGCGAAAGTCGAACATGCGGTGGCGCACGATATCGCCCGGCGCGAAGCGTGCGCGGCCGATCAGCGGTGCGGTAACGGTGGCGGGAAGTTCGGAGCTGGAGTCGGGATTCATATGGTCAATCTATGGCGGTTTACGCATGTTTCAAGTCCGTTACATTCCAATCCGGCTGTGGTTTGCCGAATCGGGCTGTGATCCGCGTTACAGATGCATTGGCGACGGGGGCTAAACGGCTCTTCTGGCTTTTGCATATCCCATTCGGGTTGTGGGCCGCACGATCAGGGGAGACGCATTATGACGGACTTACCACCCAATAGCGCCGGTCCGGCCTCGGGCATTATCCAACGCGCCAAGGATATCCTTCTCAAACCCAAAGAGACGTGGCCGGTCATCGCGGCCGAGCCGGCGACCGTGCAATCGATCTATATGCCCTATGTGCTGGTACTGGCGGCGATCGGCCCGCTTGCCGGATTCATCGGCGGACAGGTTTTCGGCTTCACCATGCTGGGCGTGACCTATCACCCGCCGCTGGTAGGGGCGCTGGTGTCGGCGATCGTATCTTACGGCTTGTCGCTCGCGACCATCTTCATCCTCGCGCTTGTCATCGACGGCCTTGCGCCGAATTTCGGTGGCCAAAAGGATCAGGTCCAGGCGCTGAAGGTGGCGGCCTATTCGGCGACCGCCGGCTGGGTTGGCGGAATTTTCGGGATTCTGCCCGCGCTCTCCGTCATCAGCCTCCTGTTTGCCCTCTACGGGCTTTATCTGCTGTACCTGGGCTTGCCGGTCCTGATGAAGGCACCAGAGGACAAGGCGCTCGGCTACACGGTGGTCGTGGTCATCGTCTATATCGTGCTGTTCCTCATCGTCGGCGCGGTCGTCGCGGCACTCGCCGCACCGTCGCTCGTCACGATCAGGTGACGGCCACACAGCGGCCCCGGTTTCGCGCCGGGGCCGCTTGCTGTGGTCAAAAAATATAGAAAAATGGAGGAGAGTGAGGGATTCGAACCCTCGGTACCGTTGCCGGCACTTCGCATTTCGAGTGCGACGCTTTCGACCACTCAGCCAACTCTCCTCGCTGAGAGGAGACGCCCCTAGCGGCGGGCCGAACGTCTTGCAACCCTCTCGTCACAAAATTACGGCCCGCCGCAGGTTAATGGCCATAGCTCAGGGCTTTTCGGCCTCCCACCAATAGGGCTGGCGCTTGCGCGTACCCGTCTCGGCCTCATTCATCGTCAGCGGATCGTAGAGCCGCCCGCCGAGCATCACGCGGTGGATCTGCTCGGTATTGCGGATATTCTCCGTCGGATCGGCATCGAGGATAAGGAGGTCGGCAAGCTTGTCGGCTTCGAGCGAGCCGACATCCTTGCCATAGCCCAATGAGGTCGCGGGCATGATCGTCGCAGCGCGCAGGGCGTCGATATTGCTCCACCCGCCGCGCACGAACGACCAGATTTCCCAATGCGCGCCAAGCCCCGATTGCTGGCCGTGCGCGCCGATCGACACCATGCGGCCCGCCGCCGCGATCTTGCCCGCTTCGCGCGCCGAATCATCGTCGACATAATCGCCCTCGGGCGCGATCACGCGGCGCTTGTTGTTCGCGGCGAGTTCGGTCGGCGGTATATGCTTTGTCAGGATCGGATGCTCCCACACATTGGTGTGCGCGCGCCAATAGGGATCGCCGGCGGGCCCGCCATAGGTGACGACGAGCGTCGGCGTGTAGTCGACCTGCGTCTGTCCCCACAGCTGGACCAGATCCTTGTAAAAGATGTGGAGCGGGATGTTGTGCTCGACGGTCGAATTGCCGTCCTGGATCAGCGTCACATCCTGCGTGAACAGCGATCCACCCTCGGGCACGACGGTCAGACCCTCGACCTGCGCGGCCTTCACGACCATCTGCCGCTGGTCGCGGCGCGGCTGGTTATAGTTTTTAACACTGTGCGCGCCCTGCGCCTTCAGGCGGCGGACGTGCGCGAGCGCGTCGTCATAACCGTTGATCTCGGCATAGACCCCCGCCGCCTTGGCACCATAGATGATCTCGCCGGTCGAAAAGATGCGCGGCGCGAGGATCAGCCCGGCGCGCTGCATTTCGGACGAGACGAAAATCTCCGACGCCCGCGAAGAGGGATTGTGGCTGGTGGTGGTGCCCATCGCGAGGTTGACGATCTCGGACCAATTCTGTTGTGGCACCAGCTCATCATCGCCGTGCGAGCCATGCGCGTGAGCATCGACAAAGCCGGGGACGATCGTCTTGCCCGTAGCATCGACGGTCACCGCGCCTGCAGGCACCGTGATTGCGCCCGCCGGACCCACCGCGGTGATGCGGTCGCCGTCGATGACGATCGCGCCATTTTGGATCACGCCACCGTCCTTGTCGGCCATCGTGACGATCTTGGCGCCGGTGATGACGACAATGCCCTTATGCTTTGCGGCTGCCTGCGTCATCGACAGCGATATACCGTCGGTCGGCGGGGTGAATTTCGGTGCCTTCTCATCGGCGGGGGCGTTGGTGAAGAGGCTCGCCAGATCGGCGCTGAACAAAGTCGCACCGCGGCTCCAGTGGAGGCGTCGGCCGCCGTCGGACCAGTTCATATATTCGGCGCCGCTGCCGCTCACGCGCGTGACGGGGAGCGCGCCGCTCTTGGTGCCGAGCGATACATCCTGCCCGCCGGGCATCAGCGGGGTGACATAGGCGTCGTAATTCTGCCGGAAAGCGAGGGTGCGACCGTCGGGCGAGATTTCATAGTCGCTCACCAGTTCGCCGTTCGCATGAACGCGCTTGTCCTGGCCGTTGAGGTCGGTGCTGACGAGCTGGCTTTTGCCGTCGGCGGCGGTGACCATGAACACGCGGTCGCTGGTCGACGCGAATTGCGGCTTGGCGCCGTCGCGGCTGATGCGCTCGGCCGTGCCGCCCGCGGCGGCAATGCGATAGACGCCGGGGTCTTCGCTCCAGCGCGCCGAGGTCAGCCCGCCGCTGCCGCGCCGTTCGAAGACGATCGTCTTCCCATCGGGCGAGAAGCGGGGTTCGGCATAGTGGCCGGGGGGCGTGGTGAGCTTGCGCGAGGCGCCGCCGCCCGCGCCGACGACATGGATTTCGCCCATGCCGCTGTCGGTCCAGCGCACGAAGACCAGCGATTTGCCGTCGCGCGACCAGCTCGGCCACGCCTCCATCGCGTCGTCCTTCGCCGCGGTCAGCCGCCGCGCGGTGCCGCCCGTCGCGGGCTTGACCCACAGCTTGCCGAGCGTTTCGAAGACGACGCTGCGGCCATCGGGCGAGACTTCGGCCCAGCGCGGCATTTTGGTTTCAAAGCGGTCGGGTGCGACCTCGACCGCAGGATGCGTCGCATCGACGATCATGCGGTCGTCATTGACGCTGAACGGGATGACGCGGGCGTCGCCGCCGCCGCCGCTGATGCTGCGCAGCTTGCCGCCGGCCCAGAAGATAATGTCGCGGCTGTCGGGGGTCCACGCCATATTGGGATAGACGCCGGTCACCGCCCAGGTTTCCTGCACATCCTGGTCGAGCGCGTCATAGACCTTCTTCTCGGTGCCCGAGGCGAGGTCTTTCACATAAAGTTTCGACTGCGTGCCCTCGCGGCGCACGAAGGCGAGGCGCTTGCCGTCGGGCGACGGGGTCGGGCGGACCGCGCCGCCGGGCCCCGACGCCGCAGTGCTGACCTCTCCATCATCGAGGCTGTAACGCTCGATATGGAAAAGGTCGGTGTTGCTGTCCTGCGCATATTCGAAGATCGGACCCGGGGTGACGTTGCGCGTGTAAAAGACGCTCTTGCCGTCGGCGGCGAAGATCGGCTCGCCCAGTTCCTTCTGGTGGCGTTCATTGGGTTTCTTGACGAGCGGCACGCCCGCGCCGCCCGACACATGGTACATCCACACCTCGCCGGTGCCAAGCGAGCGGCCCGTGGTGAAATGCTTCTTGGCGACGATGAACTGGCCGTCGGGCGACCAGCTCGGCTGGTTGAGCAGGCGGAAATCTTCTTTCGAGATTTGCTTTTTTTCGCTGCCGTCGCGGTTCATCAGCCAGATATTGTCGCCGCCGGCGCGGTCGGAGACAAAGGCGATGCGCTGGCCGTCGGGCGAGAAACGCGGCTGATGCTCATAGGCGAGCCCTTCGGCGATGCGAGTCGGCGTCCCGCCCTCGATCGGCATCGTGTAGATGTCACCAAGCATATCAAAAGCGATCGTGCGGCCGTCGGGCGCGACGTCGACGTTCATCCAGCTGCCCTCGTCGACCGCAAGTTGCACCTTGCGCGTCGCTAGCCCCGGTGGGGCGTTGACGTCCCACTTGTCCTCTTTCGTATCAGCGGCGGGTGCGGTCTGCGCCCAGACCGAGGTTGAACAAGCCAAAGTCGCCGCGAGGGCGAGAGCGAAGCGCGCCATGAAATTATCCCCGTTTGAAATTATGTGCCGACCATATGGTTCGCCCGCGAACATGCAAGCGGCAGCTTTCGACGAAGGCGCTGGCAGGGTCGACAAGCGGCTGCTAGCCCGGTCGAAAGACTATAGCCGGGAGGGAAAGCGTGCCGCTCAAGGGAATTAGGGTATTGGATTTTGGCCGCTACATCGCGGGCCCCTATTGCGCGGCTTTGCTCGCCGATTATGGCGCCGATGTCATCCGCATCGAGGCGCCGGGCGGCAATGACGACCGTTACACCGTGCCGGTTGCCGCGGACGGTTCGGGCGCGATGTTCATGCAGATGAACCGCGCCAAACGCTGCCTGACGCTGAAGCCCGGCAGCGTGGAGGGGCGTGAGATCGTTCGGCGGCTGGTCGAAACCGCCGATGTCGTGATCGCGAACCTGCCGTACGATGCGCTCGTCAAGCTGGGGCTCGATTATGACAGCCTGTCCGCGATCAACCCCCGCATCATTCTGGCCACCGCGTCGGCATTCGGTAGCGAAGGGCCGCTCGCGAGCCGCGTTGGTTTCGATGCGGTCGGGCAGGCGATGTCGGGGACGGTGCACCTGACGGGCACGCCCGACCAGCCCTATCGTGCGCAGGTCAATTATGTCGACTTCGGCACCGCGCTGCATTGCGCCTTCGGCGTCATGCTCGCGCTGCGCGAGCGCGAGGCGACGGGGAAGGGGCAGTGCGTGTCGGGATCGCTGCTCGGCACTGCGCTTGCACTGTCGAACGCGCTGACGATCGACCATGCGCTGAACGGGATCGACCGCGAGCCGATCGGCAATCGCAGCTTCAGTTCGGGGCCGACCGACCTGTTTCGCACACGCGACGGATGGATCATTACCCAGATCGTCGGATCGGGGATCTTCGCGCGCTGGGCCGAACTCGTCGGTCGTCCCGAACTGGTCGGCGATCCGCTTTACGCGAGCGATATATTGCGCGGCGACAATGGCGAGGAGTTGAGTGCAATCATGCAGCGCTGGTGCATCGAGCGCACGAGCGCGCAGGCGATCGAGGAACTCGCTGCCGGGCGCGTCCCGGCGGCGCCGGTGCTGAGCGCGGGAGAGGCGTTGGCGCAGCCGCAGGTCGTCGCAATGGGGCTGGTCGAGCCGGTCGATTATCCGGGCACCAAGGGCGCGGTGCCGGTCATTCGGGCGCCGATCAGCCTGTCGGGCCGCGACAAGGTGGACCCGGCGCGTGCGCCGCAGGTTGGCGAGCATAGCGATGCGATCCTTGGCGAGCTAGGTTATGATGCGGCGGCCATTTCGGCTTTGCGCGCGGCAGGGATAATTTGAGCCGGACATTATTCGAGCGGGGGAGGGTGGACAAACGGCAATCGCCTCTTAAATTACCGATCAGTATAAAAATCAGCCGAGGAGTTCTCCATGACCGACAATAGCGAATATGTCCCGCCGAAAATCTGGACATGGGACAAGGAAAGCGGCGGGCGTTTCGCCAATATCAACCGGCCCGTCGCCGGCCCGACGCACGACAAGGAGCTGCCGATCGGCAAGCATCCCTTGCAGCTTTATTCGCTCGGCACGCCCAATGGCGTGAAGGTCACGGTGATGCTCGAGGAACTGCTCGCGGCGGGGCACGGCGGCGCCGAATATGACGCGTGGCTGATCAATATCGGTGAAGGCGACCAGTTTTCGAGCGGCTATGTCGCGGCCAATCCGAACAGCAAAATTCCCGTGCTCGTCGATCGCAGCGGCGCCGAGCCGATCCGCGTCTTCGAATCGGGCGCGATCCTGATCCACCTTGCCGAGAAATTCGGCGCCTTCCTGCCCACCGAGAGGGCAAAGCGCGCCGAGGCATTGTCGTGGCTGATGTGGCAGATGGGCAGCGCGCCCTTCCTCGGCGGCGGCTTTGGCCATTTTTACGCCTATGCGCCGACGAAGCAGGAATATCCGATCAACCGCTATGCGATGGAGGTGAAGCGCCAGCTCGACGTGCTCGACCGCCGCCTTGCGGAAAGCGAATATATCGCCGGTGCCGACTACACGATCGCCGATATGGCGATCTGGCCTTGGTATGGCGCGCTTGCCAAGGGGCTCGTTTATGATGCGGGCGAATTCCTGCAGGTCGACGAGTATAAAAATGTCCAGCGCTGGACCGATCAGATCGCGGTGCGGCCCGCGGTCAAGCGCGGACGGATGGTTAACCGCGTGACGGGCGATCCGGCGAGCCAGCTTCACGAGCGGCACGATGCATCCGACTTTGAATTGCGCACGCAGGACAAGCTGCAGGACGCTGAATAATTCATATTTTTCGTTTGAAAGCGCCGTGCCGAAATTAGCGGTTCTTCAACGATAGACGGCGCGCGGCCAATTCAGTCCGATTTCGCCGCGACCAAATGCTGTAAAATGCGCAAAAGCGGCGTCGGGTTCTCTCGACGCCGCTTTCATTTGCGCGCGGCCATATTGCCGACATGACAGGTTCGATCCGACTTTCGCGGCGCGTCCGCAAAATTGCCCTGACGAGCCTTACCCTGGCGCGCGGGGAGCGCGGCGCCGCCATCGTCGAAATGGCGCTGGTGCTGCCGCTGCTCATCGCGTTGCTGATGGGCGTGCTGGTCTATGGCCAATATTTCATGCTCGCGCACAGCGTGCAGCAGGCCGCGAACGACGGCGCCCGCGCATCGATCGTCGGCCTCGACGCCGCCGATCGCAGCGCCGTCGCGTCGCGCGCCGTCGGCCGCAGCCTGCAAGCCGTGGAGGGCTCGCACAGCGTCGCCGTATCCGAAACGACCGAGGCGATCACCGTCGCGGTCAGCTTTACCGTGCCGCAGGACAGCCTCTTGCGATCCGGCTTCGTTCCGTCGCCGGGCAACATCATCCGTGCTCGCGCGACGTTTGAATTGCCGGTCGATTGATCATGGCGATCCTGTCCTTCCTTCGCCGTCTTGTCCGCGACCGCGGCGCGAGCATCAGCATCACGACGGCGTTCGGCATGACGATGCTGATCGGGTCGGCGGCGTTCGCGGTCGACCTTGGCTCGCTCTATCTCGACCGCCGCAAATTGCAGGGCATCGCCGATGCCGCGGCGATGGCGGCGGCAGGGCGGCCCGGCGAGGAGCGGGCGGCGGCCGAGCGTATCATCGCCGCCAATTGCGATTGCGGCATCCGGATCGCGGTGCTCGACCCCGGCACCTACACCGCCGATCCGTCGACCCAGGCCGAACGGCGCTTTGCCGTCGGCGGCGCGTCACCAAACGCAGTGCGCATCACGCTGACGCGCGATCGCCCGCTGTTCTTCGGGAGTTTTCTGACGGGGCGGCAGGACAGCATCATTCGCGCGACCGCGACCGGCGCGCGGCGTGGCTATGCGGCATTCTCGCTCGGATCGCGGGTCGCGGCGCTGAACGGCGGCCTTCCCAACGCGCTGCTGTCGAGCCTCACCGGCAGCCAGGTCCACCTGTCGGTGATGGATTACAACGCGCTCGCCAGCACCGACATCGACCTGCTCGCCTTCTCCGACGCGCTGCGGACCGAACTCGACGCCGACGTGCTGACCTTTGGCCAGACGCTCGACGCGCAGGCGACCTTGCCGCAGGTCGTGTCGGCGCTCGCCAGTGCCTCGGACGGGCAGGCGGCAACCGCGCTCGAGCATATCGCGAATAGCGCGCTGCCGCGCACCTTGCTGCCGTCGCGCGCGATCGATCTGGGGCCGCGGTCGTCGAGCATTCGGATCGATGCCGCCAATCCGGTTAAGGTCAACGCGCTCAGCCTGCTGCGCGCCATGCTGCTCCTCGGCAATGCAAACCGGCAGGTCGACCTTGCGCTCGCAAGCAGCCTGCCCGGCGGATCGGGGATCGATATCGCGCTGATGATCGGCGAGCCGCCGGTGAATTCGCCGTTGATCGCGGTGACCGACACCAATGATGTGGTTGTGCGAACGGCGCAGGTGCGGCTGAAGATCGAGACGCGCGTCGCGACCCCGCTTGCGAGCGTCCATGTCCCCGTGCTTGCCGAACTCGGGTCGGCGTCGGCGCGGATCACCGATATTGATTGTCGGCCGAACAGCACGGCCGCGGTGTCGCTGGGTGTCGTGACCTCCCCCGCGATGGTGGCGATCGGAACGGTTCCCGACAGCGATTTTCAGGACATGAAACGTCCGCTCGATCCCAAACCGGCGCGGGTCGTGAAACTACCGCTCGTCAGCGTCGATGCGGAGGCCGAACTCATCCTGTCGGACCTCAACGAAAAGCCGGTCGTATTTTCGCGCGCCGAAATCGACGACGGCAAGGTGAAGACCGTGTCGAGCACGGGCCTTGTCGCGGGCGCCGCGAAATCGCTTTCGGACCGGATGGAACTCGACGTCAACCTCCTCGGTCTCGTCCTCAACCTCAAGGCACTGACGACCGTGGTCGGCGAGACGGTGGCGCTTGCCGCACCGGTATTGGACACCGTCTTATCGGACCTTACCGGCCTGCTCGGTGTGCATGTCGGGCAGGCCGATACACGGGTCAACGCGCTGCGCTGCGGCAAGGCGCGACTGGTCTGATCGTTCGCGCAATGGCGCCGTTCCGGACACGACAGGCGGGCAATTGATCCCTTCCAGACCGAAAGCATGCTCAGGCCGGCTATATGGGGACAGGGATCGACCGGTTTTCAGGGGGGCATGGTGGCAGCGGCACAGGAACCACAACGCGTATCGGCAGCCGACTTCATCCGCGGCTTTGCCAATTGGCGGCTGCAATCGGCGCGCAAGCCGGTGGTCGTGACGCATCATGGCAGGGATGCGCATGTGCTGATTTCGCTCGACGACTACCGCCGTCTCGACGGCGATACGGCGACGAAGGTCGCCGCGGCATCGGACATATTGCAGTGTTCGCTTGCCGGTCTTGTGGAATCGGTCCGCGACGGCGTGATCCTGGTCGACCGGCAACGGCGTGTTGCCGCGCTCAACCCGGCGGCATCGGATATGCTGGAGATTCCGGCGGCCGACCTGGTGGGGCAAGAGTTGATGGTCGCGCTGCCGGGAATCAGGGACAGTCTGATCGTCCACCACATCAATCGACTTCTCGATCATCGCGAGCGATTTTCGGCTGACGTCCCCGGTCTGTTGCGCCCGCGTCAATGGGTGCATGTCGACCTTGTTCCCCTGCCGGTCGGCGGCGCCATCGTTCTGCGCGATGTCAGCGAGGCGATCAATGACTTTGCTGCCGGTGATATGCGACAGGCGATGCTCAATGCCGTGGAGGTCGATGGCGGCATCGGCCACGCGCGCATCTCGGTGCGCGAAACGGTCGAGGCGGCGAACGCGATGCTGACCGAACTGCTCGGGGTGGATACCGCAGCGATCCGGCGAGTCCGTTTTTCGGCGCTGCTCGCGGTCGGGCAGCGGCCGGCCTTTGTCGACGCGCTCGAATCCGTCTTTCGCTCGGGCGCGCCCACACGCATCGCTTCGCAGATGGTCACGCGCGAGGGTTTGGCCGTCGACGTTGCCTTGACGATAGCCGAGATCCGCGGACCTTATGCCAGCGACGGCGCGGTGGTGCTCGTCACGCGTCGCCCCGGTTAGAACCAGCGTCCGCGCTCGATAGCCGTGCTGCCAGCGGGCAGCGAGATATATTGCCCGTCCTCGGCGACGACGATCGGCCCGTCGAAATGATCCTCCGCTCCATCGAGGAAGGCGGCGTTCAGATAGGGTGACGGCATCGACGGCACGACATGGCTGAGCACCAGCATTTTGACGCCCGCAACCTTCGCGCTGTCGGCGGCCTGCGCCGGGCTGGCGTGATAATCGAGGATGTCGCGCATGATCTGCGCGGTCTGCTTGCGCCCTGCCTTGTCGAGTTCGGCGGCGAGTTGCCTGACCATCTTGGGCTGGAGCGCCTCGTGAATCAGCAGGTCGGCGCCCTTCGACGCGATCTCGAGCGATTTTGACGGCGCCGTGTCGCCGCTGATCACGACGCTGCGGCCCTTGTAATCGAAGCGGTAGCCGACCGAGGGCTGGACCGGGCGATGATCGACGGCGAAGGCGGTGACGCGCAGGCCATCGGCTTGGTAGACGACGGTCTGCGTAGCGGGGACGGCGAAGGGCATCGCGGTCGCACCTGCGGCGGCGGGCGGGGTTATAGCGGCGCCATGATGCGCGGTGCGATAACCGTTATCGAGCGCATAGGCGGTGTTGAATCCCGCGATCACGCGTTCGACTCCGGTCGGGCCATAAACGGGGAGGGGCGCGGTATTGCCGCTGGCGGTCCAGCGCAGCAACATCATCGGCCCCATTCCGTCGATATGATCCGAATGATAATGGGTCAGGAACAATGCTTTGATCCGCGCATTTGGCAGGCCCATCTGCGCGATGTTGCGCGCGGCGCCTTCGCCCGCATCGACGACGACCATCGTCTTGCCCGCGATGATGACGGTGCAGGCGGCGGCGCGCTCGCGATTGGGGAGGGGCGACCCGGTTCCGCAAAGGCCGACGTGCAATCCGTCAGGCAAGTCCTTCAGCGTGTCACGCGCCGCAGCGCGCTCGGCCGCCCGGTCGAATAGCCACATGCCGATCGGGCGCTGGAACAGCCACGCCGATAGCGCCACCACGCCGATAATTGCCGCAACCGACAGAGCGGCGCGCTTGCCCTTGGTCATCCCCGTTCCCCTCGACTTTTCGTCCGCGCGCGACGGCCGCGCACGCTGGACAAGCGGGGATGTTAGGCGCAATCATCGGCGCAAGGAAGGTTGCAAGTGGCAACTTGCCGTTTACGTAAAGGTGAGCGCCCAGTATAAGGGCGCCATTGCCCAATGGGAGATTCGTGATGGACATGGAATTCAGCCCCGAAGATCTGGCCTTTCAACAGGAAGTTCGCCAGTTCATCGCCGAAAATTACCCCGCCGATCTGCGCGACAAGCAGGATGAAGGCGAAGAAATGTCCAAGGAGGATTTCCTCGCCTGGCACAAGATCCTGTACAAAAAGGGCTGGATAGCCCCCGCATGGCCGGTCGAATATGGCGGCACCGGCTGGACCCCGACGCAGCGCTTCATCTGGTCCGAAGAAACGGCCCGTGCCGATTGTATTCGCCTGATGCCCTTCGGCCTCGCGATGGTCGGCCCCGTCATCTACACCTTTGGCACGCCCGAGCAGAAGGCCCATTTCCTGCCGCGCATCCTGTCGGGTGAGGATTGGTGGTGCCAGGGTTATTCGGAACCCGGTTCGGGTTCGGACCTTGCCAGCCTGCGCACGACGGCGGTCCCCGATGGCGACGATTATATCGTCAATGGTCAGAAAACGTGGACGACGCTGGCGCAGCATGCCGACTGGGGATTCTTCCTCGTCCGCACCGACAAGGAAGCGAAGCAGCAGGAAGGCATCAGCTTCCTTCTGATCGACATGAAATCGCCCGGCATCACCGTGCGCCCTATCATCACATTGGGCGGCGAGCATGAGGTGAACGAGGTGTGGCTGGAAGATGTGCGCGTCCCGCAGTCGCAGCGCGTCTATGAAGAGAATAAGGGCTGGACCTGCGCCAAGTTCCTGCTCGCGCACGAACGCACCGGCATCGCGGGTGTCGCGGCGTCGAAGCGTGGGATCGAGAAGGTGAAGGCGATCGCCCGCACCGAACTCGACGGCGACCAGCCGCTGCTCGCCAACGCCTTTTTCAAGCGCAAGGTCGCCGAGTTGGAAGTCGACTTGGCGGCGCTCGAATTCACCGAATTGCGCAGCTTGGCAGGTGCGAACGCGGGTCGCGGCCCGGGGCCGGAATCGAGCCTGCTCAAGATCAAGGGCAGTGAAATCCAGCAGCGGTTGACCGAACTGACGCTGGAAGCGGTCGGCCATTATGGCGCCCCCTATTTCCGCGGTTTCGGCGAGGGCGACAATGAGCATCCGATCGGGCCCGATTACGCGCATCGCGCGGCGCCGACCTATTTCAACATGCGCAAGACGACGATCTATGGCGGATCGAACGAGATTCAGCGCAACATCATCGCGAAGATGGTTTTGGGATTGTGATGCGCCGGTGCCCATAAATAGGGACAGTCCCTATTTATCGACGGGCACCGCTTTCGGCCAGCAACGGACAATTCGATAAATAGGGACTGTCCCTATTTATGAGAGGGCAGACAATGGATTTCACTTACACCGAAACGCAGGACATGATCCGCGACACGCTGTCGCGTTTCCTTGGCGACACCTATGATTTCGAAACGCGCCAGAAGTTCATCGGCAGCGACAGCGGACGCGATCCGGCGATCTGGACCGCACTGGCGCAGGAGCTTGGCATGCTGGGCGCGCCCTTTGCCGAAGAGCATGGCGGCCTCGGCGGCGGGGCGCTCGAAAATGCGATCGTGATGGAAGAACTCGGCAAGGTCATCGGGATCGAGCCCTATCTTCCCACCGTCGTCATCGCGGGCGGCGCGCTGAAGGCCGTCGGCGGGGCCCAGGCCGATGCGATGATCCCCGAAATCATCGCGGGCAATGCAATCATCGCCTTCGCCTATGCCGAGCCGCAGGGGCGCTATGACCTTGCGAACCTGCGCACCACCGCGAAAAAGGATGGCGCGGGCTATGTGCTGAACGGCCACAAGAGCGTCGTTTATGCCGCGCCTTGGGCAACACATCTGCTCGTTACCGCGCGCACCGGCGGCAACGTGCGCGACCGCGACGGCGTCTCGCTGTTCCTGATCGACGCCAATCTTCCCGGCATCGTCCGCCGCGACTATCCGACCGTCGACGGCAGCCGGGCGTCGGAAATCTATTTCGAGAATGTCGCCGTCCCCGGCGACGCGCTGCTGGGCGGCGAAGGCACCGGCCTGCCGCTGATCGAGCAGATCGTCGACGAGGCGACGGTTGCGGTATGCGCCGAGGCGACCGGCGTGATGCAAAAGCTGCACGAAGGCACGCTGGAATATACGCAGCAGCGCAAGCAGTTCGGTGTGCCGATCGCGAAATTCCAGGTGCTGCAGCACCGCATGGTCGACATGTTCATGGAGGTCGAACAGGCGCGGTCGATGACGATCATGGGCACGCTGAAGCTGGGCCTGCCCGCAGGCGAGCGCATGCCGGCGGTATCGGCCGCGAAAGCGAAGGTCGCGCGCGGCGCCAATTTCGTCGGCCAGAATGCTATCCAGACCCACGGCGGTATCGGCATCACGCAGGAATTGGCGATCGGCCATTATTTCAAGCGCGCGACGATGATCGAGGGCCAGTTTGGCAGCCACGATTATCATATGGAGCGGTACGAACGGATTACGCTGGCGGATTAATGGCGGCAGCCCCTCCCCGGCGGGGAGGGGCGGTAACGGCAGTTAGCGACCACTTGTGGACATGCACGAGGGCGTTACGTATCGTTTGTCTTCCCGCGATAAGACGATTGTCGATGGCTCCGGCATGAGGCTGATACATTGTTAATGCACATCATCGTGGCTGTTTTGGCTCAGACGGCTTCGCCGCCGCCGCCACTAACCGCTATAGAGGATTGGTCATCCTATGACCCAATCGCAAACAGCGACCGTGTTTCCGTCGTCTGCCCTCACGCTGGCCGAGTAACGGCAGAGTTTGACCGACAGGGCTATGTGGTTTCTGTCGTTGCTATCGAAGGATTTTCGCGCCGTCTTTCGAAGGATGATAGGTCAGCAATCAACGCCGCCATCGCGCCCCTCCATTTTTTGGACCGCGTCGAGATCGGCTGCAACGGTCCAAACGGAGCTCTAATTCACGTTTTGGGAGGTTTCAAAGAAATCGATGGCAAAATGATGCGGCAATTGGTTCCGATGGTCTGGGGAAGCTCGGGCTTACGCGGCATCGGGGGAAGTAAGCTTCCTCGGATAGAGCTATCACCAAATCTCCGGTGAAAACCAGCAGCGGTCAGTCGGCTTTCCACCCCCAAAGCCGACATTCGCTAATAAGCGACGTCGATTGCGATCCTGAGCGTGCGCGGGCGGAGCGGGGTCATGAAACCTTCGTTACCCTCGACGAAAGGCGTGCCGAGCGAAAAGCGGTTGCCGCGTGAATCGAATAGATTGGTGAGCGTCAACGACAGGCCGCGGCGTGCATTGCCGACGCGCATCGCGATACCCGTGTCGATATAATCGCCCTGGCTCTCGCCAAGTACCGGCCCGATACCGAGCCGCGACGGGCCGATATAGCTGGCCCAGCCATTCACGCGGAAATCCTCGTCGCCGATCACGGTCGCATAGTTGACCGACCCGCGCACCGCATGGCTCGCGACATTGGGAATGCGGCCTAGGCGGGCCGGCGCGGCGACGAACACCGGCAAGATCTGCGGCGAGAGATCGTCGACCCGGCTGTGGTTGTAAACCGCGCCGAGTTCAAAGGTTAGCGCGGCGGTCGGCCGCATCGCGACCGCGCCCGACAAGCTCGTAATGCGGCCGTCGCCGATATTGGCGGTGGTCGGAAAGCCGGTGCTGTCGATGAAATCGGCCTGGATATTGCGCCAGCGGCTATGCGAGATCGAGATGCTGGCGTCGAGCAGGCTTTGGCGCCTGTCGCCAAAGCGCATTCCCGCCTCCCAGGTGCGGACTTGATCGTTGAGGAAGCGGCGTACGAAATTACCGTCAACGGCGAGCCCGCCGGGGCGGAAGCCCTCCTGATAGCGCGCGTAGACGCGGACATTGTGGAGCGGCGTCGCAAGCAGCGAGAAGGACGGCAGCAGGTCGGTCTCGTTGCGCGACGCGGTGGTCGCACGGTTTGCCTGTGCCAGCGCGAAAGACACGCCTTCGGCGGCGCCACCCAGCTTGGCGTGCGACAGGCGAATGCCGCCCGATGCGATCAGGTCGGGCATCACTTCGACGGTCGCTTCGGCATAGCCGGTGAATTCGGTGATCTTGTTGGTCACGCCGGGAATGACCGCGCGGAGCGGTCCATAGCCAAATTCGCGGTCCTGCCGCGCGCGGTTGTCGATGAAACTGGCGCCAATGACCCAGCCGAGGCCGTCACGATAGGGGCGCGAGAGACGGTTTTCGCTGACGAACATCCGCGTCGCATTATACTGGTCGAGCACGCGCGGAACATCGTTCAGCGCAATGACCGGGAACGGTGCGAACAGGCGTTCGACATCGACCGTCCCGACCGAAGGCGGGGCGGGGACGCCGCCGTTGGACGTGTCGCTTCCCTGCCGCGCTTCGGGCAGGCTGGCGTCGAACCGTTCGAACAGGCGGTGATCGATATAGGCGTTGGACGACTGGAAATAGAGGTCGTCCCACTCCTTCATCACGACGACCGAGCCCATGCCGTAGCGCGCGGTGGCATTCTGCTCGACCATCGACGCACGCGTGAGCGGCGGACCGCTTTTGTCGGCATATTGCGCGTCGTCCGACGTGATCGCCTGATAGACGCCGCCCAGATCGATCGTCCAGCCGTCGCCGGCCTCGAAGCGAAAGGTGCCTCGCCCGCCGCGGACATGGACGCGGTTGACGTCATTCTGGCCGCGCAGCGGATTGTCGATATAGCCCCCGTCGGTGAGCATATAGCCGACGAGCCGCAGCGCATGGCCGTCATCGCCGACGGGCAGGTTGGCGATCGCGGCGATATCGCCGCCGGGATCGCCGTGCTGGGTGATCGACACGCCGGCAATCGCCTGCACCGTCATTTCGCGCGGGTCGGGGGCCTTCGGGATGACACGAATGATCCCGCCGAGCGATCCGGCGCCATAGAGTGTGCCCTGCGGTCCTTCGAGAATCTCGACATTGTCGACGTCATAAAGACGCAGGTCCGGGTCGGGGGCGTTATAGCTGAGGCGGATATCGCCGAGATACTGGCCGACCGTCGATTGTGTCGGGCCGGTGAAGCTGGAATCGGCGATCCCGCGAATGAACAGCTTGTTGCGCCCCGAGCCAAGATGCGTCGAGGAAACGGTCGCGGTGCGCGACAGGATCGAGTCCATTCCGCGTTCGCCGCCAAACGCCAAATCGCCGCCATCCAATTTGGTGACGACGCCGGCGAAGTGCGTAAGGGGCAGGTCGGTCTTGGACGCGGTGACGATGATTTCGTCTTGGGCCGCGGCGACCGTGTCTTGCGATGGTTCGCGGGCTCTTGGCTGTGGCGCGTGTCGTGGAGGTGGCGCCGGCCGCGCGACACGGACGGGGCGGCGTTCGATCCGCCAACTTGTCGCGCTGACGCGTACGGCGCGCGCATCGGACCCGGCGAGCAGGCGCCGGATCGCTTCTTCGACACTCATCCGCCCGCGCACCGGCTTGGCGCGGCCCTGCCAGAGTTTTGCATCGCCGACGCTGATGCTGACGCCGGCCTGTCGGCTGATGACCGGGAGCACGGTTGACAGGCTGCCTTTCGGCACATCGAACACGCGTTCCTCCGCCGCCTGAACCTGCTCGGGCAGGCACAGCGTTATCGCTGCTGCGGCAGCGAACAGCCGGGGGGAAAGGCGCGGGTGCATGGTCAGCGGGTCAATATCCAGCCATCGCCCTGCCGCTGGGCCTTTGTCCCTGAGAGCGCCGCAAGATCAGCGATCGTGCGGTTCCGGTTTTTGTCGATGATCAGCGCGCCGCGGAAAAACAGATCGCTCGCCTCGGGCGCGATGCGGACCTGCATTCCGGCGGTGCGCCTTAGATCCTCGGCGACAACGGCGAGCGGGGTGCCGTTGTAGACGAGCAAACCGCTGCGCCAGCCGCCGATGCTGGCGACGTCGACATCCTGCACGACCGGCGGCTGACGATCGCCGTCACGGGCTTCGATGGCCTTGCCCGCGACGAGGCGGACCTTGTCGCGATCGGGGTTGTAGAGAACGATGCCTTCGGACACCGCAACCGACGTCTGGCGGTCGCGGCGCACGACGTTGAAAGCGGTGCCGAGGTCGACGATCTTCGCATCGCCCGTCTCGACGATAAAGGGATCATCGTCGCGGTGAACGACATGGAACATCGCCTCGCCCGATTCCAGCCGGGCAAAGCGCGGGCGGTCCTTGTCGATCTCGATCACCGAGGCGCCGTTGACCTCGATCTTCGACCCGTCGGCGAGCGCGATGGTGCGATGTTCGCCTGCCAGCGTCTCGATGCGGTCGTCGTTGCCGAACAAGCCAAGGCTCGACAGGCTGATCGCACCGACCAGCGCCGCGGCCATTGCCCCGCCGAACCATGCACGCCGCGAAGGACGGCGCGGTGCGTCGGGTATGATGACGACCGACGGTTTGGATTTGGGTGCTGCGGCCAAGGCATCGAGATCGCGGTCGAGGCTAGCGACCGCGTCGTAGATGGCGTTATGCTCCGGGGCCTCGGCCAGCCAGTCGGCAAAGCCGCTCCAGTCGTCGAAATCGGGGTTGCGCTGACGGATCAACCAGTCGATCGCGCGGGCTTCGGCGTTCGCCATGTCAGCTTGCATCGAACTGCCTCCGTATCACGGCGAGTGCCGCATAGACTTTGCGCAGATCGGCTTCGACGGTGCTCAGGCTGACCCCCATTTCACTAGCTATATCGCGTTGGTTCTGACCGTCGACGCGGAACCGGCGGAAGATGCGCGCCGGTCGCTCGCCGGTCGCGGTGATCGCGGTTTCAACGAGCGCGAGCTGTTCGCGCGAGATCAACGAGGTTTCGGCCGAGGGGCTTTGTATGGCGGCCGCTTCGCCCCACGCCTTGTCCCGCAGGTCGCTTTGCCGCGCCGACCGGTAACGGTCGAGCATCAGATTGTTCGCGGCGCGCATGATATAGGGCAGGGGATCGGCTATGGGGCCGGACGTCCGGTCGGTCAGGCGCATCCACAAATCCTGGAACAGGTCCTCGGCGCCGTCGCCCGCACCGCGCATCTCGAGAAAGCGGACGATGCGATCCCGGTTGGCGAGCAATACGCCTTCGATACCCTGTGCTGGGTCGGTTCGATCACGCGACTCTGTCATGGATTGCTTGCTTTGGAACGCCATCTTTTTCCGGTGGGCGCCACCCCGGTGCGCGCCATACGTCCCCCTGATGACGCCGTCATATAGCGTCCACGGTCCGCCGCGCAACTGCGGTGCTTGGAAAGAGAGAGCGGACCGTGCAAGCATCTGTTTTGTCGTTTCATTTCTGCCTAGGCAAGGGGGAAGCGTGGGTAGGGGTTACGCTTCCCCCTTGCGGGCGGGGCCGGCCGGGGGGCTAGAGGCCGACCCGCAGACTCGCACGGAAAGCCCAGCCGATATGGCTTTGCTGTTCTTCCGCGGACACTTCGCCGGCGACCTGAAAGGCCGAATTTCCGGCGATGCCACGGAAACGGCCGACCCAGCCGCTCGTGCGATCATCAGGAACAAGGGTGAACGGCGTGCCGTCCTTGAACGAAGCCGTCGTCGAGCCGAGCGTGCCGCTGACGATCTGGCGGCGGCCGCCTTCAAGTTCGAAGCGCGTCCAGCCGTCATATTCGTCGGCGCCGCCGAAATCGAGGCCGACGGCAACGGTGCCCGACACGGCAAGCTCGTCGCTGTCGCGGCTCAGCACCGTCAGGTCGAGCGCATCGCCGCCGCCGGTTTCCTGATAGCCATCTTCCTTCAGCTTGAAATAATCGACCGCGACCATCGGGCGGAAGCTCAGGCCGCCGACGCGCGTGTCATAAGCGACCGAGCCGGAGGCCGACCACAGAGTGGCGTCCCATTTGCCCTTCATCGTCTTTTCGATGTCGTCGGCGCCGGCTTCGGCGCGGAAGATGCGCGTGCCCTTCAGGCTGATTGGCGCGCCCGAAACGCGGGCATTCGCCAAAAAGCCATCGGACCGCAGGCGCCAGTGCAGCGCGCCTTCAAACTGGCTGGTGCTGACTTCATTGGCGTTGCTGCCGTTGCCGTCCTTGCCGCTGAGATAGGCGATCGAGCCACCGAAGTTACCGAGTTTGCTCTCGATTTCGGCGCCTGCCGAAATGCCCCAGCCGCTGACGTCATAGCTCGCGGTGTTGCCGACGTCCTTTGACGTGCCCCACACGGCCTGATTGACCCAATAACCCCATTTGCCCTCGTCCTGATAGGGCGCATTGGGATCCTGCAGGTAGCGTGACAGCGCGCGCGAACCCGAGGTGACGGTTTCAAACACGCCGCCTTCATGTTCGGGGAGCATCTGGCCGAGCTGATTGTGGAACTGATCGCCATCGGTAATGCTCAGGAAGACATCCTCGATCTTCTGGTCGGCGACGACTGCGTCGAGCACCGCATCGAACGCGCTCGCTTCGGAACGATTGAGTCCGAGTTCGGTTGTGTTCTTGCGCGATACGTCGACGATCAGCTGGGTGGCGTTCGAGGTCAGCGTTCCCTTGTAGAGGAAGGGCAGCAGCGTCTGCGAAGCGGTCAGATTGTTCGCACCCGTAAGCGTCCCCGCAGTCAGCACGATATGCTGACCCTCGGCTTTATCGAGGCTCGACAGCTTGAGCGCGAGCTTTGATTCGGTGCCGAAGCTGGCGTTGCCGGTGACCTGAAGATTGGTTCCCGTGTTGCCGGTATCGAGCATCACGCCGAGTGTGCCTTTGTCCGTGACCGCAAGCGACGAAATCGTCGCGGCGCCGCCAACGTCGAAGGTGCCGCCCGCGACCGAAACCGCCAGACCCTGCGAATTGGCGAGCGAACCGGAGAAGATCGAGGTGCCGCCGATGGAGAGCGTATCGGTGCCGCCCCCGAAATCCGCCAGACCCGTAAACTTCGATGTGCCGGCGAGCGTCATTGCGTCGTTGCCGGCGCCGAAGCGGGCATTGCCGGCGTATGTTGCGTCACCCGACAGCGCGAGCTTGTTGTTGCCAGCGCCGAAGAAGCTGTTCCCCTTCACCGAACCATCGGCAATGTCGAACACGTCGTTGCCGCCGCCGAAGCGGACGTCGCCGACGATGCTGGGGGCGGTGATTCCGGCAGCGACCGCAGTCTGCTTGACCGTCGCGCCGATGGCGTTTGCCGACAGATCGATCGCGACATTGCGGTCGGACGATGCGAGCGCCCCGGTGGCGCTGATCGCGCCACTGTTTTCGACCGTGCCGACCTTGCCCGACAGGTCGACGATCGCGCGTGCCGTGCCGGCGTCGCCGCCGGTCTTCGCCGTGATGGAACCGCTGTTACGGATCAGCGGGACGTCGCCGCCGGCTTCGATCAGCACGGCGGTTGCGACTGTGTTGGCGGCTTTGCCTCCGGTCGTCGCTTCGATCTTGCCTGCATTGCGGATTTCAGGGGTTGTTGCGCCGCTGCCGATGCGGATCGCGGTGGCGGCGGTATCGCTCGACAGCGCCGTCACGCTGCCGGTCGCACCGATGCCGATGCCGCCCGCGATCGTGACCGTGCCGCCGAGGCCACCGATCTGCATCCCGTTACCGTCCTTGCCGGTGTAGAGGCCGTTGCCGAGCACGGCGCCATCGATAATGAGGCCGAGACCGGTGCCCGTTCCGGCGACCGGGCCGATCGTGACGGCGCGGTCGGCCGAACCGATGCGGACTGCAGCCGCCGAACCGAAGGACCGCACGACGGCGTTTCCTTCCTTGTCGTCGTCGATCCCGTCCTTGTCCTCATCCTTGTCGTCGGGCTTGGCATCCTTCGGCGCGACAGCAAGGACGATGCCGCCGGTGACATTGCCTTCGATCGACAGCGCGTTGCCGCCGATCAGCAGGTCGTCGGCGTCGAGCTTCGAGGGGTCGGCGGGCGGCGCCGTGAAGCGGTAGCCGGTGGCCGTGAGATTGCCCTGGACGACCAGTGCGCCGGTGATGTCGCCGGCAAGCCTTGCGCCGATGGCATCGACGCCCTGCGCGCCGATCGTGCCGGCAAGACGGACGTTACCCGTCACATCCTGCAACCCGACGCCGAGCGCGCGGTCGCCGATGACCGTGATGGTGCCATCGTTGGTGAAATTGCCCGTCAGCGGCCCGCCGAGGCGGATGCCCGCCGAATTATTGCCTTCGATCGCGATCGCGCCCGAGTTGACGATATTGCCCGTGAAGGCGCCCGCCGTTGCGATGCCGACACGGTTGCTGCCGATGGCGAAAGCGCCATCGATGTCGCCATCATTGTCGATGTCGGTCGGCGCATAGGTTTCGCCGATGGTAATCTTTCCGCTCGCGCTGTTGGTGATGCCGCCCGACTGACCGGCATTTGCGAGAATGCCCGTGGCGCCGTCGATGTTGCTGAACTCGATCGTGCCTTCATTGACGACCTTGTGATTGGTGTCGATGGTGACGGCGGGGCCGGTGACGGTCGGCTTGATCGAACCCGCGGCGACAATCTTGATGTCGTCGGCTGCGCCCGATTTGATCGTCGACGTCCGCACCGGCGCGGTCGTCGCGGTGCTAATCGTCGTTTCGGCATGAGCGGCGGTCGAAAGGAGGGTGGCCAGGCAGGTGGAGGCCAGCAAGGTTTTGCGCATCGGGTTCCTCTTGAGATCGGGGCCGGGATGTCTTCCCGGCGACAATCACAAGACGGAGCTGTTTCGGCGCAGCCTTGGAAATAATTCATCGCATTCGCGCGTGGTGGTCTCGATCAAGGTGAAGCCAAGCGTCGAGGCGTTCTGTACGGCTTGCTCGCAGCTGTTCGCAACCGGGCGGGCGATGCGGAAATGCAAGTGCAGACGCATAGCTATGCCTTGTTGCATCGTCCCGAACCATGCGACATTTGGTTGCGCTGGACCGGCCGTGTTGGACCGGCAAGGGAGAGTCATGAGCGAACAGATCGTCACGGTCGATATCGGCGGCACCCATGCACGCTTTGCGATCGCAGAGATCGAAGGCGGCCGCGTCCTGTCGCTGGGTGAAGCGACGACGCTGCATACAAAGGATCACGCCAGCTTTCAGACCGCGTGGCAGGATTTCGAGCGCCAGCAGGGCGGCACGCTACCGCGCGGCGTTGCGATTGCGATCGCGGGGCCGACGCGCGGCGACATCATCCGTTTTACCAACAATCCGTGGATTATTCGCCCGGCGTTGATCAACGAGAAGATGAACGTCGACCGCTATGTCCTCGTCAATGATTTCGAAGCGGTCGGCCATGCGGTGGCGCAGGCCGACGCGAGTTATTTCGAGCGGCTGACCGGCCCTGACGAGCCGCTGCCCGCCACGGGCACGATCACCATCATCGGTCCCGGTACGGGGCTTGGCGTCGCGCATATCTGGCGCGATGGCAGCAATTATCGCGTGCAGGCGACCGAGGGCGGGCATATCGACTTCGCGCCGCTCGACAGTATCGAGGATGCGATCCTCGCGCGGCTGCGGAAGCGTCACCGCCGCGTGTCGATCGAACGGATCGTCTCGGGCCCCGGAATCGTCGACATCTATGAAACGCTGGCCGCGCTCGAAGGACGCGCGATCCCGCGGCTCGACGACAAGGCGATCTGGACCAATGCGATAAGCGGCGGCGACAGCCTGGCCGCGGCGGCGGTCGATCGCTTCTGCCTGTCGCTCGGCAGCGTCGCGGGCGACCTCGCGCTCGCGCAGGGCGCGAGCGGGGTCGTCATCGCCGGCGGCCTGGGGTTGCGTATCCGCGACAGCCTCGTGCGTTCGGGCTTTCCCGAACGCTTTATCGAAAAGGGCCGCTTTGAAGGCTTCATGTCGGCGCTTCCGGTCAAGCTCATCACCCATCCGCAGCCGGGTTTGTTCGGAGCGGCGGCGGCGTTCGCCCGGCAATATGCCTAAAATTCCGCTGGCGCTGCGGCGCTAAAATCGGCAGCTTGCGGGTATGTCGCAACGCCCCGTTCTTGGTATCATCGCCTGCAACCGCTTGGTCGGCACCGAACTCGCCCAGGCGGTGATGAACCGCTATGCCACCGCGGCAATGCGCCACGCCGATTGCGCGGCGCTGATCATTCCGTCGCTGCCCAACCATATGCGCGCCGCCGAGGTTGTCGGGCGGCTCGACGGGGTGCTGCTGACGGGCACGCCATCCAATGTCGAACCCGCACGCTATGGCGACCAGACGGCAGGGGAGGGGCCGTTCGATCGCGATCGCGACCGCATGATGATCGAACTGGTCGAGGCGGTGATTGCGGCACAGCGGCCGCTGTTCGGCATCTGCCGAGGGTTTCAGGAAATCAATGTCGCGCTTGGCGGGACCCTGCGTCGCGATACGTCGGTGAGCGACGAATTGCTCCATCATCATGCGCCCGACGGCGTCAGTTTCGACGGGATGTTCGACCATCATCATCAGGTCGAACTGATTGACGGCGGGATGCTTGCTGCGGCCTACGACAGGCCGTCGATTGAGGTGAATTCGGTGCACTACCAGGGGGTCGGCGAACTGGCCGAGGGGCTGACGGTCGAAGCGCGCGCGCCCGACGGGCTAGTCGAGGCCTATAGCGCGCGGCCCAATGGTGCGCCGCTGCTCGCGGTGCAATGGCATCCCGAATGGGCGACCGACGACAACAGCGATAGCCAGACCTATTTCCAGCTGCTCGGACGCGCGTTAAGAGGTGCGCTATGAACTGCCGCGTCACCCGATACGACCGCTATCTCGCGCGGCTCTGCTTCTCGCCCTGATTTCTTGAACTCCGGTCTCGTTCCGCTCGTGTAGAGCGAAGTCGAGACACCCATCGTCGCAGCGTAAGATCGAGGGGCATCTCGACTTCGCTCGATGCAAACGGCTTACAGGAATCAGGAGTTTTGACATGCCCCGCAATCACGATATCGCCGAACTGCGCCGCCTCGACGTCGCGCACCATCTTCCCGCACAGGCTGATTGGGCCGAAATCGAAAAGCTTGGCGGCAGCCGCATCATCACCCATGCCGAGGGCTGCTATATCCACGACGGCGACGGCCAGCGCATCCTCGATGGCATGGCGGGCCTGTGGTGCGTCAACGTCGGTTATGGCCGCGAGGAACTGGTCGAGGCGGCGGCGGCGCAGATGCGCGAGCTGCCCTTTTACAATACCTTCTTCAAGACCGCGACGCCGCCGACGGTGATGCTGGCGGCCAAGATCGCCTCGCTTACCGGCAACCGCCTGCCGCACATCTTCTTCAACGCCTCGGGCAGCGAGGCGAACGACACGGTGTTCCGCATGGTGCGCCATTACTGGAAGCTGAAGGGTGAACCCAAGCGCACCGTCTTCATCAGCCGCTGGAACGCCTATCACGGCTCGACCGTCGCGGGTGTCTCGCTTGGGGGCATGAAGGCGATGCATGCGCAGGGCGACCTGCCGATTCCCGGCGTCGAGCATGTGCGCCAGCCCTATGCCTATAATGAAGGGCAGGGGATGACCGAGGAGGAATTCTGCGACGCCTGCGTCCAGGCGATCGAGGACAAGATTATCGAGGTCGGCCCCGAAAACTGCGCCGCCTTCATCGGCGAGCCGGTACAGGGTGCGGGCGGCGTGATCATCCCGCCGAAAGGCTATTGGCCCAAGGTCGAGGCGGTGGCGCGCAAATATGGCCTGCTGATCGTCGCCGACGAGGTGATCTGCGGTTTCGGGCGCACCGGCAAGATGTGGGGCCATGAGACGATGGGCTTCACTCCCGACCTGATGCCGATGGCGAAGGGACTGTCGTCGGGTTATCTGCCGATCTCGGCGACTGCGGTCGCGGCGCATGTCGTCGAAGTGCTGAAGACCGGCGGCGATTTCGTCCATGGCTTTACCTATTCGGGACATCCCGTCGCCGCGGCGGTCGCGCTCAAGAATATCGAGATCATCGAGCGCGAAGGACTCGTCGAGCGAACGGGCAGCGTCACCGGGCCGCATCTGGCCAAGGCGCTCGCTACCTTGAACGATCATCCGCTGGTCGGCGAGGCGCGCTCGATCGGGCTGCTCGGTGCGGTCGAGATCGTGGCCGACAAGGCGACGCGGGCTCGTTTCGGGGGCGCGGAGGGGACCGCTGGACCGATGGCGCGCGATGCGTGTATCGCCAATGGGCTGATGGTGCGCGGCATCCGCGACAGCCTGGTCATGTGCCCGCCGCTGATCATTTCGACCGAACAGATCGACGATATGGTTGCCATCATCCGTAAATCTCTCGATGAGGTGATGCCGAAACTCCGCGCGCTTTAACGAAAGACCACCCCCCTATGCCCTCCGGCCTTTTTGCCCTGCTCGACGACGTCGCCACGATTGCGAAGGTGGCCGCCGCGAGCATTGACGACATCGGCGCCGCCGCGTCGAAAGCGGGGGTGAAGGCCGCGGGGGTGGTGGTTGACGATGCCGCGGTGACGCCGCGCTATGTCACCGGATTCCAGCCCAACCGCGAACTGCCGATCATCTGGCGCATCGCCAAGGGCTCTTTTCTCAACAAGCTGGTGCTTATCCTGCCGGCGCTGCTGTTGCTGTCGGCGGTTGCGCAGTGGGCGATCACGCCGCTGTTGATGGTTGGCGGCGCCTATCTTTGCTTCGAGGGTGCCGAAAAAGTTTGGCATTCGCTGCATAAGGACAAGACGCCGCTCGCCGAGGCAGCTGAAATCGTCGCCGACAAGGATCATGAAGAAACGATGGTGAAGGGCGCGATCCGCACCGACTTCATCCTGTCGGGCGAAATCATGGTGATCGCGCTGAACGAAGTGATCGACGAAGCCTTCGCGATGCGCGCCGCGACTTTGATCGTGGTAGCGATCGCGATCACGATTGCGGTTTATGGCGCGGTCGGGCTGATCGTGAAGATGGACGACATCGGCCTGCATATGGCCAAAGCGGGCAACAGCGTCCGCCGCGCGATCGGGCGCGGGCTGGTGGCGTTCATGCCCAAGCTGCTCGGGGCGCTGGCGCTGGTCGGGACCGCCGCGATGCTGTGGGTTGGCGGGCAGATCATCCTGCATGCGCTCGACGAATATCATATCGGCAATCTGGGGCATGGCTTGCACGATTTTGCCCATGCGGTGGCGGGGAACCTCCCTGCTGCGGGCGTGTGGGAATGGCTGATCAATGCAGGCGGGGCCGGGGTGTTCGGGTTGGTGCTCGGCGGGCTGATCGTGGCGGTGATGCATCTGGTACCGGGGAAGAAGGAAGAAGCGGCGCACTAAATTTGCCCTCTCCTTCAGGGGAGGGCAGCGAGACTTGCCAGCTTGCTGGCCTGGTCGCAGCGGGTGGGATTTCGCGGCCTGACGCTACGCCGACAGACCCAACCCCAGCCCCTCCCTCAAAGGGGAGGGGTTATATTACCCCAGCAACACCACCGGACTATCCGCCCGCCAGTGCATGCTGACCTTATCGTCCCAGGTGAAATCCTCCTGGTCGTGGCGCGACAGGTTGGGGCGCGAAACGCGGATGCGCGCACCGGACTCCAGTTCGATCTCGAACAGCGTGATGTCACCGAGATAGCTCATGCCTTTGATCTTGCCGCGCGCGAAATTATAGCCGTCGGGCGCGTCCTGCGCGGCGGCCTTGACGGCCTTGCCTTCGCCCGGAACGTGAAGATAAATCTTCTCGGGACGCAATGCGATCCACACATCGGCGCCGTGCGGTCCGGTGACGCCATGGTTGAGATATATCTTGCCGACTCCCGGACAATCGACCGCGGCCTTGTCGGGCTCGTCTAGGGTCAGTTTGCCTTCGAAGATATTCACCGACCCGACAAAATCGGCGACGAAGCGGTTGGACGGATATTCATAGAGATCCGAAGGCGTCGCAAGCTGCGCCACCTCACCCTTGTTGATCACACCGATCCGGCACGCCATCGACAGCGCCTCGTCCTGATCATGGGTGACGGTGACGAAAGTGATGCCGACTTTTTCCTGAAGGTCCGACAGCTCGAACTGCATCTGGGCGCGAAGTTTGGCGTCGAGCGCCGAGAGCGGTTCGTCGAGCAGCAACACTTTGGGTCGCATGACGAGGCTGCGTGCAAGCGCAACGCGCTGGCGCTGGCCGCCCGACATCTGATCGGGCATGCGCTCGCCAAAACCGCCGAGCTTCACGAGGTCTAGCGCTTCGGCAACGCGATCCTTGATCTCACCGCCCTTCACCCCCGCGATTTTCAGGCCGTAAGCGACATTGTCGGTGACGCTCATATGCGGGAACACCGCATAGCTTTGGAACACCATGTTCACGGGGCGCTTGTTCGGCGGTATGCCCGCCATGTCCTGCCCGTCGATCAGAATCCTGCCCTCGGTTGGCAGCTCGAACCCCGCGATCATCCGCAGCAAGGTCGTCTTGCCGCAGCCCGACGGGCCGAGCAGCACGAAAAATTCGCCAGCGTTGATGTCGAGGCTGACATTATCGACAGCAGTCACCTTGCCAAAGCGTTTCGAGACATTCTGGATCTGGATGATCGGCTTGGCGGTGTTGGTCATGGTCAGTGGGTTTCCGCAATGGCTTTTACGCCCTGGGCCTTGAGCGCGATGAAGGTCAGGATGACGGTCAGGATGATGAGCAGGGTCGACGCCGCATTGACTTCGGGCGTCACCGAGAAGCGGACCATCGAATAGACTTTCACCGGGAAGGTAATCGTGTCGGGGCCGCTGGTGAAATAGGTGATGACGAAATCGTCGAGGCTGAGCGTGAAAGAGAGGAGCGCGCCCGCGACCAGCGCGGGTTTGATATGCGGGATCAGCACGTCGCGGAACACCTGGCCCTCGCTCGCGCCCAGATCCTTGGCGGCCTCCTCCTGCTCGCGGTTGAAACTCGCCAGCCGCGAGCGCACGACCATCGTGACAAAGGGGAAGCAGAAGGTGATGTGCGCGATGGTGATCGCGCCGAGGTTGAACGGCCAGATGAGATCGTTCGGCCAGCCGACCGCGGCGAAGAACATCAGGAACGCGACGCCAAGGCAGATTTCGGGGACGATGATCGGCAGCGAAATCGTGCCGTCGATTGCGCCCTTCCACGGAAAGCGAAAACGCCACAGCAGCACTGCGGCAAGCGTCCCGAGGACGAGGCTGGCGAGCGTTGCCAGCGCAGCGATGGTCAGCGAGTTGATCAAGGCCTCGACCAGCTGGTCGTTGCCCAGCGCCTTTTCATAATATTTGGTGGTGAAGCCGCGCCACACGACGTTGCGCTTGCTGTCGTTGAAGCTGAAGATCATCAGCACGACGAGCGGCGCGTAAAGGAAGATCATCACCGCCCCCACCCACAGGCGCGTCCACAAGGTGCGGCTATATTCGAGCGGAGCGATGGGTTTGCGTGCGAAAACTGCCATCAGCGGATCTCCGGCACTTTTTTGCGCAACGACTGGATCGCGATCAGCGCGAACATCGCGTATATCAGCAAGAAGGAGAGGGCGGCGCCGAAGGGCCAGTCGTTCGCTTTCTTGAACTGGCGTTCGATCACATTGGCGATCATCTGGCTGTCGGTTCCGCCCATCAGATCGGGGGTGAGGTAGGCGCCGAGCGCGGGAATCAAGGTGATCATCACCCCGGCGATGATGCCCGGTGCGGCCAGCGGCACGACGATCCGCATGATGGTACGAAAATGCCCTGCGCCAAGGTCTAGGCTCGCCTCGATCAGGCTGCGGTCGAGCCGGTCGAGCGCGGCGTAGAGCGGCAGCACCATGAAGGGTAGGTGCACATAGACGAGGCCGAAGACGACCGCGAAATTGTTGAAGAGCAGCTGCACCGGCTCCCATGTCGGAAGGGGCTGGAGTCCGACCAAGGTCTTGATCCAGCTCGTTCCCTCCCAGAGCGCACCAAGCCCCTTATTCGCGAAGCCTTGCGTGCCGAGGAGCATCATCAACGCATAGGTACGGATCAGCAGGTTCGTCCAGAAGGGCAGCATGATGCCGAGCAGCAGCCACGGCCGCCATTTCTCGCTGGCAAAGGTGATCGCCATAGCGACGGGAAAACCGATGATCAGGCAGATCAGGGTGACGAGCGCGGCGACCGCGAAACTCTTGCCGAAAATGGTGAGGTACAGCCACTCGGTCGCGCGCTTGTAATTGTCGAGCGTCCCCGAAATATCGATTTCCGTCAGGCCCCTGTTCTCGCCGAAGCTGTAGAGCCAGACGATCGCCATCGGGACGAGGAAGAATAGGATGACCCAAAGGAGCGTCGGCAGCGACACCGCTGCAAAGACTCCTTTGTTCGTTTTCCAGTCCTGTTCGGCCACCCCCGAAGCCCCTTTTTCAGATTCTAGGCTGCCCGGACCCTGGTGAAGGCTTCTTCAAAAAGCGGCTGCAGTTCGGCGTTGAAGCGCGCATATTCGCATTTCGCCAAGGCTTCGGGTGGCGGGAAGATGACCGGGTTATTCTTGTAGCTGTCGGGCATCAGCGCCTTCGCCGCCGCGTTGGGCGTCGGGTAGAGGATCGTCTCGGTGATTTCCTTGTCGACGTTGGCGTCGAGGATGTAATTGATGAAGGCATGGGCGTTCTTCGGGTGCGGCGCGCCCTTCGGGATGCATAGATTGTCCGAGTTGAGCTGGCTGCCCTCCTTGGGAACAACGAAGTCGATATCGGCGTCCTCGACCATCGCTTGCGCGATATCGCCATTATATTCGAGCACGACGTCAACATCGCCCTTCAGCAACAGATCCTGGCCGTCATCCTCGTGGAATTTCTTCACATTGGGCTTTTGCTTGATCATCATCTTTTCGATCGTCGCAATGTCCGTCGGGGTCAGTTCGTTGACCGATTTGCCGAGATATTTGCCGTAAAGGCGGAACATGTCGCCGGCTTCCGACAACCAGGCGATGCGGCCCGCATATTCGGGGCTGTCGAACAGGACTTTCCAGCTGTCGGGCGTCGCCGACACTTTCGACTTGCGATAGCCGATGCCGAGCGCGAGCCAGGTGTAAGGCATCGAAAATTTGCGCTGCAGGTCATATTCGACGTTGATATACGCCGGATCGATATTCTTCTTGTTCGGGATCAGCGCATGATCGAGCGGCAGCAGCATGTCCGCCTTGCTCATCCGCTCGACAAAGTCGTTCGACGGCACGATCACGTCGTAACCGGGATTGCCGGCCTTGAATTTCGCGAACAGCACATCGTTGCTGTCGAACAGGTCCATCGTGACGTCGACGCCCGTCGCTTCCTTGAAAGTGTCGAGCGTATTTTCGCCGATATAGGTGTCCCAATTATAGAAGTTCAGTTTGGCTTCCTCGCCGTTCGCGAGCTTCTTGCCGCCCTCCTTGCTGCACGCGGCGAGACCGCCAAAGCTGATCCCGATGGCGGCGACCCCCATCGCCTGAAGGAGCGACCGGCGCCCGCGGGTTTGCTTGATCAGTTCAATCGGATCCATGTGCAGCCTCCCTGTTTGTGACGCCAAGCTGACTCATTAAACTCGGCTTGGAAAGAGGTTATTTTGCGCTGCACCAAGATTCTTTGAAACTTTCATGCGTTGCGCAAATACCAATCGTAATCGAGCGTCGGGACGACGCCGAAATAGCGGTCCTGTTCGACGCGTTTCACGATGCTGAACATGTCGACGAAGCGCTCTCCCAGATAGTCGCGCATCAGTTTCGACGCGTGGAAGCGGTCGACGGCGGCGAACCAGTTCGACGGCGGCTTGTCGTCGCCGCTGTTGTCGCGGTCATAGCCGTTGCCGACGACCGCGGCGCCCGGGTCGGTTTTGTTCGTCATGCCGTGATGCATGCCCGCAAGAACCGCCGCGACCGCAAGATAAGGATTGGCGTCGGCGCCGCATGCGCGATGCTCGACATGACGGCTCGGCGGCGGGCCGGCGGGAATGCGGAACGACACGGTGCGGTTATTGACGCCCCACGTCGGCGCAACGGGGGCATAGCTGTTCGCCTTGAACCGGCGATAACTGTTCGCGTGCGGCGCGAAGAGCGCGAAGGCGTCGCCGACGCTGCCGATCATGCCGCCGATCGCATGCCGCAATGCGGGGGTGCCTTCGGGGTCGTCGCTGGCGAAGATGTTGGCATCGCTGCCGTCGTTGACCGAAACATGGATGTGCATGCCGCTGCCCGCCTGTTCGGCGAAGGGCTTGGCCATGAAGGTCGCCTCAAGGCCCTGTGCTTGCGCGATCGCCTTGACAAGCCGCTTGTACATGATGGCGTCGTCGCACGCGCGCAGCGCGTCGGGCTTGTGGCGGAGGGTGAGCTCGAACTGGCCGGGGGCAAATTCCGAAATCGCGCTTTCGAGCGGCAGGCCCTGCACATCGGTCGCCGCATAAAGCGCGTCGAAGAAGGGCCGGAAATCGTCGAGTTCGCGCAGGCCATAGACCTCGACATTGCGCGGTGTGTCGCGGCTGTATGCGGGGCGGGCCGGGCGAACCGAGCCATCGCGCGCGCGGCGCGGATCGAGAAGATAGAATTCTAGCTCGACCGCCAGCACCGGGGTGAGCCCGTCGGCGGTGAAGCGGTCGATGACACCGCCCAGTACGTGGCGCGGGTCGAGGTCGTGCGGGGTGCCGTCGAGTTCGTAGAAATCGACGAGGAATTGTGCCGCGCCGTCGCCGCCCCACGGGGTGCGGACGAGGGTGCCGGGGATCGGCTTCATCGAGCGGTCGGCGTCGCCATCCTCCCAGACAAGGCCGGTTTCGACCGTGTCCTGCCCGGTGATATCGACGACGGTGATCGAGCCGGGGAACATGCGGCCGCTTTCGTAAACCGCCATCACCTCATGCTGCCGCAGCCGCTTGCCGCGCGGGACACCGCCGAAGTCGGTGTAGATCATCTCGATCGAATCGACGTCGGGGTTCGCCTTGAAAAAGGCTTCGGCTTCCGACCGTGGTGCGATGACGCCCGATGACTTCGACATGCGAAAACTCCTTGAAATTCAGGCTAACCGAGCCGATCGCGCAGCGCATACCAGAGCAACCCCAGTGTAGCGAGGGGGCGTCTCAGCCATTTGCCGCCGGGGAACGGCTTCGAGGGAAGGTTCGCCAGCACATCGAAGCGTTCGGCCGTCCCGGCCATCGCCTCGGCAATCAATTCGCCTGCCAGCGTCGTCACCAGGGCGCCGTGACCCGAAAAACCATGCGCGTATAAGACATTCCCGCGCCGCCCGATGTGCGGCAGCCGGTTCATCGTCACCGCCACTGCGCCGCCCCAGCCATAGTCGATCGGTGCGTCGGCGATTTGCGGGAAGACCTCTGCCATAAAAGGCCGGACGAACGCGGCGATGTCGCGCGGCGGCGTTTGCGAATAACGCTCGCCGCCGCCGAAGATCAGGCGCTTGTCGGCCGACAGGCGGAAATAGTTGAGGACGAAGCGGCTGTCGGCGACGGCGGCGTCACTGGGCAGGAGCGCATCGGCGTTTGGGAGCGGCGCGGTCGCGATATTATAGTTCATGATCGGCACGGTGTAGCGGCCTAGGTCGGGCTCGACCTGGCCGATCCAGCTGTCGGTCGCGTCGATCACATAGCGCGCGGCGATATGCGCGCGGTCGGTCATCACACCGAGGCCATCGGGCGTGTCGGTGATTTCGTAGGCGCGCTGTCCTTCCCAGATGCAGACGCCAGCGGCTTCGGCAGCGTTGGCGAGGCCGATCGCATAGTTCAGCGGATGGAAATGCCCGCCCTGCGGATCATGAATGCCGCCGTGATAGAGCGGGCTGGCGATATGGCCGCCCATATCCATTTTCGCAACGATGTCGCTGTGGTAAGCGAAACGCGTCGCGAGAAATTCGGCCTCGTGCTGCATCGCATCGAAGTCCTTGGGCGTCCATGCCGCCTCAAGATGGCCGGTTTTCAGGTCGCAATCGATACCATGTTTTTCGATGCGCGCTTTGACCGGGTTTGCGCGCCAGCACAGGTCGAACAGCGCATCGGCGCGGTCGCGGCCGAACGCGGCTTCCAATTCGGATGCCGACCAGCGCAGGCCGGGGATCAATTGGCCGCCGTTGCGGCCCGAAGCGCCGAAGCCAATATGCTCGCGTTCGATCAGGATCACCGAAAAGCCGCGCTCGGCGCAGGCCAGCGCGGCCGACACGCCGGTGAACCCGCCGCCGATTACTGCAACGTCGAACGAAAGATCATCGCCCAGTTCATAGGAGGACCGCCACCTATGCGCGGTCGCCGCATAATAGCTGTGGTTCAGCGGATCGGTCATGGTCGGCGCGCGGGTCAGACCCGCATCAACAGATGTTCGCGTTCCCAACTCGACACGACCGACTGGTAATTGAACAGCTCATAATCCTTCACGGCAAAGAAGATTTCGAAGAAATCGTCGCCGAGTAGATTGCGGACCTTCTTGCACGAGCTGAAGCGGTCGAGTGCGGCTTCCAGCGTGCGCGGCAGGGTGCGCGCGCGGTTGTAGGCGCTGCCGGTGATCGGCTTGGCCGGCACCATGCGATCGACCATCCCGATATAGCCGCAGATCAGCGAGGCGGCGATTGCGAGATAGGGGTTGCTGTCGGCGCCGGGCAGGCGGTTTTCGACGCGGCGGTTCGCCTTGTCGGAGATCGGCACGCGAAATCCGCACGAGCGGTTATCCTCGCCCCACTGGACGTTGATCGGCGCCGCGCTGTCGGGGCGCATGCGGCGGAAACTGTTCACATTGGGCGCCCAGAGCGGCGAGATTTGCGGCATGTAGCGCACCAGCCCCGCGATATAGCTGCGGAACATCGCGCTATCGCGGCCATTGGCGACCGAGAACAGATTCTTGCCGGTGGCGGCGTCGACGACCGATTGGTGGATGTGCATCGCGCTGCCCGGCTGGCCCGCCATCGGGTTCGCCATGAAGGTCGCGTAGACGCTATGCTGTTTGGCGACATTGCGGACGACGCGCTTGAACAGGAACACCTCGTCGGCAAGGCGTAGCGGGTCGCCATGTTCGAAATTGACCTCGAGCTGTGCAGCGCCCATTTCGTGGATCATCGTGTCGATATCGAGCCCCATCAGCTCGCAATCGTCATAGATATGATCGATGATATCCTCATATTCGTTCATCGCCTCCAGCCCATAGGGCTGGCTTGCGGTTTCGCTCCGCCCCGACTGGCCGACCGGCGGGGTCAGCGGGAAATCGGGGTCGGCGTTCTGCGACACGAGGTAGAATTCGACCTCGGGCGCGATGATCGGTTTCCAGCCTTTTTCGGCGTAGAGGTTCAGTACCTTTTTGAGGATCGTGCGCGGCGCGATGTCGACTTCGGTGCCGTCGCCATTATAGGCGTCGGCGATCACAAAAGCGGTCGGCGAGGTGAACCCCGGCGCGACGCAGATGGTGCTCGGATCGGCGATCAAGATCTTGTCGGGGTCCTTGTCCCAGATATCGTCGATGTCTTCCGGGTAATGGCCGTCGATCGTGCAGATGAAGACGCTGCCCGGAATGCGCAGCGACTTGTCCTTCACCGACGAAAGGAACTTCTTGGCCGGCAGCACCTTGCCGCGCTGGACCCCGTTGATGTCGGGGACGATACATTCGACTTCGTCGATCTTATGGTCGCTGATCCATTGTTCCAGATTGACTGACATGCGCCCCCGATTGGGCCGAGGAGTCGGCCCGTTTGTAGAGGGGCAGCCTATCGCAAGCTTTGGGGAAGCGCCAGAGGGGGCCGCTATTCGGCCGGTTTCGACATTGTTTCATGCCGGATTCTTTGCTTGCGTGAATTCGGCAACCCTCCATTCTTGTCATGCCGGGCTTGACCCGGCACCCGCCTTCTTCTTCAGTCAGGATCAGGCGGACCCCGGATCGGGTCCGGGGCGACGATGGGCACGGGCCGCAGACAGGAGTTCGGGACGATGAAGGGTGAGAATGATCCACTGGCATCCTTCTGGATGCCGTTTACCGCTAACCGCGCGTATAAAAAGCACCCGCGCCAGCTCGTGTCGGCGAGCGGCATACACTATCAGAGCGGCGACGGGCGGCAGGTTCTCGACGGCACATCCGGGCTTTGGTGCAGCAACGCGGGGCATTGCCGTCCGGAAATAACTGAAGCGATTGCGCAGGCCGCTGCGACGCTCGATTTTGCACCGACGTTTCAGCTCGGCCATCCGCTGCCGTTCGAACTCGCGCGGCGCCTTGCCGACCTGATGCCCGATGGACTCGACCGGATATTCTTCACCAATAGCGGCTCCGAATCGGTCGATACGGCGCTGAAAATTGCGCTCAATATCCAGCGGGCGAAGGGGCAGGGGACGCGCACGCGGCTGATCGGGCGCGAGCGTGGCTATCATGGCACCGGCTTTGGCGGGATCAGCGTCGGCGGGCTCGTCAACAACCGGCGTGCCTTCGGCGGCGGGCTGCCCGGCGTCGACCATATCCGTCACACCCACGACATCGAACGCAACGCCTTTACGCGCGGTTTCCCGCAGCATGGCGCCGAACTCGCGGACGATCTCCAGCGGCTTGTCGACCTCCACGGCGCCGACACGATCGCGGCGGTGATCGTCGAGCCCATGGCCGGTTCGACGGGGGTGCTCGTGCCTCCGGTCGGTTATCTCCAGCGCCTGCGCGAGATTTGCGACCGGCACGGCATCATCCTGATTTTCGATGAAGTCATCACCGCGTTCGGCCGCGTCGGCGGCGCGACGGCTGCGGGGCAATGGGGCGTGACCCCCGACATCATCACGATGGCAAAGGGGCTGACCAACGCGGCGGTGCCGATGGGCGCGGTGGCGGTGAAGCGCGAACTCCACGATGCGGTGATCGACAGCGTGCCGGGCGGGATCGAATTGTTCCACGGCTACACCTATTCGGGGCATCCGCTTGCGAGCGCCGCGGGGCTTGCAACGCTCGACCTATATGCGCGCGATGGCCTGTTCGACCGTGCGGCCGAACTTGGCGGTTATTGGGAGGACGCGGCGCACAGCCTGAAAGGCGCGCGCCATGTGATCGACATTCGCACCATCGGACTGGTCGCAGGCATCGAGCTTGACCCGCGTGCGGGCGCCCCGACCGCGCGTGCGATGGAGTTGTTCCACGCCTGTTTCGATGACGGGCTGCTCGTCCGCGCGACGGGCGACATCATTGCGCTGTCGCCGCCGCTGATCGTCGAAAAAGCCCAGATTGACGAGATGTTCGGGAAGATCGGGGAATTGCTGGGCCGTATCGACTGACGGGAAACCCCGTCAGTCGGCGGCGGCGTTGGCTTCCGCTTTGGCCGCCGCTGCGGCGACTTGCCGCGCGCGCGTGGCTTCGGTCTGAATCAGACGTTCGGCCATCGTGCGCCACGCCTGTTCGGCGCGCAGATTACGGTCGCGGACCTGTGACAGCCCGCTTTCCGCCGCGTCGGTCGCGCATTTGTCTGCCTGGATCAGGTAGAAATCGCTGGTGTTCGACATGGTGGAAATCCTTGGTGCAGAGGTTGTTGAGGGTCGGAACCGGAAAAGTCAGTCGACCATTTGAGCGATAAGGCGGCGCAATTCGCGCTGCGTCAGCGTCGGCGATCGCCGCGCTGGCTTGTCGGCCCGCGCGGCAATCGCGGAATAGGGCCGAAGGAGGGAAGGAAATGCATTGAGATTATAGTTCATAATATCCTGTAATTTTATTCTGTTTTCGGTTGGTTGGCGTCAGCGCCGGTTGCCCTTGCGGGGACCGCCGCCGGCGGGACCTGCGCCGCGATCACGATAGATGATGCGGCCTTTCGTGAGGTCATAGGGCGTCATTTCGACGCGTACGGCGTCGCCGACGACCGACCGGATGCGAAAACGACGCATCCGGCCTGCCGTGTAAGCGATGATCCGATGATCATTTTCCAGAACGACGCCGAAGCGTCCATCGGGAAGGATCTCATCGATCTGGCCGTCGAGGGTCAGTAGTTCCTCTTTGGCCAAAAGATCAGGCCGACTGGATGTTGACGGCGGCGGTCTTGCCGCGCTGGTCGGTTTCCAGTTCATAGGAAACGCGCTGATCCTTGTTCAGCGTCGTCATCCCGGCGCGTTCGAGGGCGGTGATGTGGACGAAATTGTCGCCCGAACCGTCTTCGTTCGCGATGAAGCCATAACCTTTTTCGGTGTTGAAGAATTTTACGGTGCCGATTGGCATGGGGTCGTTCCTTTCACGGAATCGGAGTTACCACCGGCATTGTACCGATGGCGCCAGGTAGCGTGAGGATGGAAGTGTCCGCCAATCAGGCAAAAAAATCCGTCGTATGCGACGATAGCCTGTCGAAGATGGGCCTTGAGCTATGAAAAGTCAAGGATAGGCTTGGATTTGCGCGACGTCATGCCTGCACGAGCAAGGGGAATGCCACCGAAACGCGAGTGCCTTTGCCGACTTCGCTGGCGATATCGAGCTGCCCCTGATGACGCTCGCTAATATGCTTGACGATGGCGAGACCGAGGCCGGTACCGCCGACCGAGCGGCTGCGCGCTTCGTCGACACGATAGAAACGTTCGGTCAGTCGCGGCAGATGATCGGGCGCGATTCCGTCGCCCTCGTCGCTTACCGACAGCCGGGCGCGGCTGCCTTCGCGCGCCAGCTCGACCGTTACGGGGGTTCCCGCATGGCCATATTTCATGGCGTTCGAAATGATGTTGTGCGCCAGCTGTCCCAGCTGCGCCTCGTCGCCCAGCACAGGCTGCGGTCCGTCGCCCAGCTTTGCGACCACGTCCTTTGCCCGTGGGTGTTCGCTGTCGCGCAGTTGCGCGATCGTCGTTCTGACGATCGCGGCAAGATCGACGGGCGTCGTTGGACGACGAAAGCGGTCGGCCTCCACCCGCGAAATCGAGAGGAGGTCGATGACGAGCTGCTGCATCCGCCGCGCCTCCCGATCTATGATCGACAGAAAGCGGTTGCGCGTGGGCGCGTCGGCCTCGCCGTTCATATCCTGCAGCGTCTCGACATAGCCGAGGATCGCGGCAAGCGGCGTGCGCAGCTCGTGGCTTGCGTTGGCGACGAAGTCCGACCGCATGCGGTCCGCGGCGTCGATCGCCGACCGATCAGACAGGAAGATGATCTGTTCGCGGCCCGACAATTCGGCGATACGCATCGTCCAGCGTTGGCCGGGACGCGGAAAGTCGATCAGGTTGATCGTGTCGAGCTTCGCATGGTCGCCGATTTGCGACAGCCAATCGGTTGCGGCGGGATGGCGGATTGCAGTGCGGACGTCGGCGCCGACGATATGCCGGCCCAGCAGCCGGATCGCGGCGTCGTTGGCGATGGTGACGATATTGTCGGCGGCGCCGATCAAGGGCTCTTTTTCCTGATCGACCCAACGGGTGAAATCGGGATGGCGGAGCAGGGACACCGGCGGCGCGGCAGCTGGTTCGGGCCCGGCGTTCTTCATGTCGGGCAGCGCGACGGGAAGCGCGCTATAGACGGTCGCGGCGGCGAGGAAACCCGCAAGCACCATGATGGCGATCGACTGCGGATCGCCGCCGGACAGCGTGGCAAAAATCGCCGCGATGGCGACCAGCGTAAATGCGATGACCAGGCTGGAAAGTCGATCGAACATCGCCGCTGCGCCTCGCACGAAGAGGCGATGGTGCGCAAGGATGTTTACGGTAATTAACGTCCCGACCGCGAATGTCCCAAAGCGGGAAGGGGAAGGCAATGGTCTGTCTTTTGCTTTTCCTTGGCGCTTCATTGAGTTATGCGCGCGGCATGGAAAAGAGCGACATTCCCGCCGAAAACCCCGTGGCGACGGACGAAACCGTCCCGTCGCGGCGCAAGATGCTGGCGCTCGGCGCCGTGGGCGTTTCCGCCGCGCTGACGATCCGTCCGGCCTTTGCGCAGACTGCGGTGTCGGTAATGAACTGCCAGATTCCTGTTCCCGGCCCGACGGGCGCCGGGAAGTATATCGACGGCGCGGGCAAGCTGGTCCCGCCGGGCACCAAAGGCGCGTTTCCGGGTTCGGTTCGGCCGTTCACCGGCGAGGAAGTGAAGCGGGCGTTTCAGGGGCGGACGCTGCCCGGCACGACCTACAATCAGTCGCAAGCCTATCTTCAATATATCCGGCGCTTGCAGGCGGGGCAGAGCGGCTTTACCTGTTTCGCATCGATCACGATGACGCGCTGATTTTGGCTCCTTTGAGGCGATGTCGGTTCGACCGCATCGTCAGCCATAAGGAGTTCCCGTGAAACTAGCTTCGCTCAAACAGGGCCGCGACGGACGTCTCGTCGTCGTTTCGGACGATCTTGCCTGGTATGCCGACGCCGGCCAGATCGTCCCGACGATGCAGGCGGCGCTCGATAACTGGGCCTATGCCGCTCCGCGCCTTGCGGCGCTGGCCGAGGATCTCAACCATGACGCGATCCCGAAGGAGCGTTTTCACGAACATGATGCGGCGTCGCCTTTGCCCCGCGCCTATCAGTGGGCCGACGGCAGCGCCTATGTGAACCATGTCGCGTTGGTGCGGCAGGCGCGCGGGGCCGAGATGCCCGACAGCTTCTGGCACGACCCCTTGATGTACCAGGGCGGCAGCGACGCGTTCCTGGGACCGCGTGAGCCGATCCCGCTCGGTGACCCGGCATGGGGCTGCGACATGGAGGCCGAAGTGGTCGTCGTGACCGGAGACGTGCCCAAGGGTATCGATGCAACAGCGGCGCGCGCGACGATCCTGCTCGTCGGGCTGACCAACGATGTCTCGCTGCGCGGCCTGATCCCGGCGGAGCTTGCAAAGGGTTTCGGCTTTTTCCAGTCGAAGCCGTCGAGCGCGATGTCGCCGGTGTTCGTTACCCCCGATGCGCTGGGCGACCGCTGGAAGGATGGCAAACTGCATGGGGCGCTATGTGTCGACCTCAACGGTCAGCCGCTGGGCCGCGCCGACGCTGGTGTCGACATGACATTCGATTTCGGTGCGCTGATCGCCCATGCCGCAAAGACGCGGGACCTGGGTGCCGGCACGATCATCGGGTCCGGCACCGTATCGAACCGCGATGCCGATGGCGGACCGGGCAGGCCGATCGCCGAGGGCGGGCTCGGCTATAGCTGCCTGGCGGAAGTCCGGACGGTCGAAACGATCCAGCAGGGCGAGCCGAAAACGCCATTCATGCAAAAGGGCGACACGGTTCGCATCTGGATGGACGACGACCGGCATCACAGCATCTTCGGCGCGATCGAACAAAGCGTGGCCTGATCGCAAAAGAGGGCGGAATTGCTTCCGCCCTCTCTCGATTTCGTGCCGGTGTTGCCGGGCTATTTGGCGCCCAAGCTGCCGCCGGACATGGCATCGCTCAGCGAACAGGCCGCCGGGCCAAGAATGACGATGAACAGCACCGGCAGAATGAACAGGATGAGCGGCACCGTCATGATCGCAGGCAGCCGAGCGGCTTTCTCTTCCGCGCGCATCATGCGTTCGTTGCGGAATTCAGCCGACAGGACTCGAAGCGCGCTGGCGAGCGGCGTGCCGTATTTTTCGGTCTGAATCATGGTCGTGACCACGCCCTTCACCGATTCCAGATTCACGCGGTAGGCAAAGTTTTCGAATGCCTGACGGCGTTCGGTCAGAAAGCCGAGCTCGATTGACGTCAGCGCGAATTCTTCGCCGAGTTCGGGATAGGCCCGGCCCAGTTCTTTAGAAACGCGCGAAAAGGCGGAGTCGACGGTCAAGCCTGCTTCAGCGCAGATGACGAGCAGGTCGAGCGCATCGGGCAGGCCCTTGCGGATCGCGTCGGTACGCTTCTGTCGCTTATTATCCACAAACAGGTCGGGCGCCTTGTAACCAAGTATCAGCGCGGCCATCGAATAGAGCGCGCGCTTGGTCGTGGTCAGATCGGGCCACATGTCGACCCAATAGATCAGGAACAGGGCGGTGCCGCCAAAGATGATCGGCAGGACCATGCGGCCGAAAATGACCGCCACGGCGAGATCCTTCGACCGGATACCGGCCTGCGCCAGCTTTTGCTGGACCTCCTTGATCTGTCCTTCCTGCAGCACCTGAAGCCGGCCAAGAAAGGTCCGCATTCGGTCGGCGGTCTGGTTCTTGCGAACCAGTCGCGCGCGGCGCTTCGCGGTCGAGGCGGTGATACCCGCCTTCAGCTGTTCGCGGCGATCGTTGAGCGCCTTGACGCGCCGGGTCATCGGGTTTCGGACGGTCAGCGCGTTGTAGATCGCAAACAGGACCGCGAATACGCCGACCGCCGCCAGCATTGTGCCGGCCCATATGACGTCGATGCCGAGAATTTTCGGTCCGGCTTGTGCGCCGGAAAAAGCCGTAGAAAGAAGGAGGCTGCTGTTCACTGGTTCTGCCCCTTCAAATTTCGAAGCTGATCATTTTGGCCATGATGCCGGCACCGATGCTCATCCAGACGAGCCCGCCCAGCCCCGCGATGATGAGCCGCTCTTCATAAAAGAAGCCCGCCAGATAGCTCGGGTTCACCGACCAAACGACACCGAACACGAAGAAGGGCAATGCACCGACGATATAGGCCGATGCTTTCGCTTCGGACGACATCGCGCGAATTTTGAGCTTCATTTGCGCGCGCTTGCGCAGAACGTCGGAAAGATTGGCGAGCGTTTCCGCTAGGTTGCCGCCCGTCTCGCGCTGAATCTGAATCGTGATGCAAAAGAATTGGAATTCGGGGGTGCCGAGCATGTTCGCCGTTTCCTGCAGCGCGGCTTCCATCGTATTGCCGATGCGGATGCGTTCGATGATGCCCTTGAATTCCTCTCCGACCGGCCCCGGGAGTTCCTGGCTCACAATCTGAAAGGTTTCGGTGACCGGCAAGCCCGATTTGAGGCCGCGCACCAGCAGATCGATCGCGTCGGGAAAGCGGGCGTTGAACTGCGCGACACGCCTTTTGATCAGCATGCCGACGACGAGATATGGCAAGCCGAGCCCAATGAACAACCCGATCAGCCCGGCCATCAGAAATGGTGCCCGCACGATCAGCATGCCGCCCGTCGCAACGACGAACATTATCATCGATGCGAACATATATTGGGTCAGCGTCCAGTTTTTTCCGGTCCGTCGAATGCGCTGTTCCAGTTCGGCCCGGCGGGGCATCAGGGCGGTGAGCGACGAGCTGCCGCCGCGCCCCGACGCCTGGATCGTCTTGCGCATCTGCGCCGCCACCACCGCTTCGGTCGAGGCCGCGTGGCGGTCTTTGACCATCGCCAGCCGTCGCGTCTTCGCCTTGCCGGCCGACGGCCCGCCAAGCAGGATCACGAGGATGGCAAAGGCCAGGAAGGCCCCCGCGATGATAAGGATGACTGGCAGATTCATGGTCAGCTGATGTCCGCTTCTAACGCTGGAGGTGGTGACGGCCCGTCAGGCGCGCCGTCACGCCGCCTGTTTCACGCCCTTTTTCGTCAAACCAAGCTTGCCGAGCAGCGAGCCGCCCGACTTGCTTTTTGCGGCGACAATCTGTGCTTCCTCGGCTTCCACATCGGCGCCGTCGAGGATGAGGCGCATCAGGTTGCTCCACACCTGCGCCGATTTGGTGCCCTTGCAGGTTTCGGCATAGGATTTGCCGAGCTTTGCCGATTGGGCGACCAGCTTCGGGTCGAACGGGATGACGATGTCGATCGCTCGTTCGATCGAAGATTCGAATTCCTTGCGCGACAGCTCGCCGATGGCATTCTGGAACTTGTTCGCGACGAGAATGACGCGCGCGCCTGGAATGTTCTGCTTGAACCAGGACAGGAGGCGGATCGTGTCGCGCGCTGCGGCGAGCGTCACATCGCTGACGAGCAGGATGGTACCCGCTTCCGATACCAGATGCGGGAAGGGGATCAGCACCTGGCGCGGGATGTCGACGATCGTCATCTCGAAAGCCGAGCGCAACTCTTCTTCCAGCTGGAAAAAGGCGGAACCGTCGGTCATCACCGGCTGATGGATTGGCGCTTCGGCCGACAGCAGGCTGAGCTTGTCCGACGCGCGCACCATCGCGCGTTCGATGAACAGCCCGTCGATCCGGCTGGGATTGTCGATCGCGTCGATCAGCCCGCGGCCGGGTTCGAGGTCGAGCGTCAGGGCGCCGGTGCCGAAATGCACGTCGAGATCGAGCAGCGCGGTCTGGCGGCCGGCCTGCTCGCTGATCGCCCAGGCAAGCGACGTCGATACGAGCGATGCGCCGACGCCGCCACGCACGCCAACGACGGCCATCATGTGATGCGGCTTGTCGTCGAGCATGTCGGCATGCTTCGGTGCGGTCAGCATCGCCTGCGCCATCGTCAGCGATTCGCGGACCTGTTCGAGCGACAGCGGCTTCAACAGATAGTCCTGAATGCCGCTGGACAGAAGGTCGCGGTACAGGCGAACGTCGTTCACCTGGCCGGCCGCGATCACGACGGTGCCGGGTTCGCACACTTCGGCCAGTGCGTTGATGTCGTTGATCGGGTCGCCCGATTCCGACATGTCGACGAACAGGATGTTCGGGCTCGCGGAAACCGACAGCGACTGCACGGCATTGCGCAGACCGCCCTTGTTACATTTTTCGATCGGCCAGCCCATGTCGTTCGCTGCGGCCCGGATCAGATCCAGCGTATCGTCGTCGCAGACGAAGGCGTTGAAGGGGTCACGCAGACCCGCTGACTTGAAAGGAGCGTTCACTGGCCGCCTCCGCTGGTAGGTGCCTTGGTCAATTCGCCTGCACCGGTTTGGGGTTTGGTACGATAGGTCTGGATTGCACGCGTCGCCGCGGCCGGATCGCTACCCCTATTGCTGGCGCCCTTGATCAGGTCGTTCGGGTCGGCGACCATCGCGGCGAGGTTGCTGTTCGTCGCGCAGCCATAGTTGGACGACGTCGCGTTGACCGGATTGATCGACGACTTGCTGTCCCAATTGGGGCAGCCGGGCACGGAGGCCGAAGCGCGCGTCACGACGACGCGGACATGCCCCTCGGGCACCACACCCGTTGTCACTGGAACGTCGTTGCTGAGCAGCAAGCCGCGGCGTTCGACCATCGAGCGGACGGTCGCCTGCGCCGAGCTGGCGCCATAAAGCGAGGAGTCCTCGATCGCGACGCGGTCGCCGTAACGGACGCCCATTGCGTCGAGCCAGCCTTGCAGGCGGCCCTGTTCGCTGGGCGGCAGTTCGCCGTTCGTCGCCGCGACATCGAATTGATAGATGGCGTTGCGCACCACGGGCTGATGCACCGATTCCAGGCTGGTATTCGTATAAGCGGCTCCAGTGCAGCCAGCGAGCGTCGTCGCCAGAGCCAGGGCCGTCCAAGTTGCGATTTTTTTCATCACTTTGCTCCTGAAATCCAGTGCGTCACTTGCTGCCGAAGCCGGGCAACGCATCGCCAGTGCTCCGCGGGCGGTCGGCATCGCCAACAGTCGTATCGAGCCGCGGTTTGGGACGATCGCCGCCGGTCACGCCGTTGCTCGTCTGGTTGAGAAGCAACCGCTGAAGATCGTTCGGATCATTATAGGCGTCGGTCGGCAGCTTGATGTCGTTCGCCGACACCGGCTGAACCAGATAGGGCGTCACGACGATGACCAGTTCGGTTTCGCCGCGGCGGAAGCTGTCCGATTTGAACAACATGCCGAGCAGCGGCACGTCGCCGAGGCCCGGCATCTTGTCGATCGCACCGATCGAGCGATTGTTGAGCAGCCCGGCGATCATGAAGCTTTCGCCCGAGCCGAGCTCGACCGTCGTTTCGGCGCGGCGGATCGTCAGCGCGGGGACCTGGAAGCCCTGCATCTCGATCGCGCCTTCGGTCGACAGTTCCGACACTTCGGGACGAACGCGCAGGCTGATCCGGCCGTTGGACAGCACCGTCGGCGTATAGGCCAGGCTGACGCCATATTTGCGATATTCAATCGTCGTGCCGGCGAAGTTGCCGGGGATCGGCACCGGGAATTCGCCGCCCGCCAGGAAATCGGCCGTTTCGCCCGAAATCGCGGTCAGGTTGGGCTGAGCCAGCGTTGCGACCAGCCCCGAACGTTCACCGATATCGAGCGAAGCGAGCAGGTCGAGCCCGAACAGGCGACCGGCCCCGGCGAGACTGCGCGTACCGGGGGGCGTGGTGATCCCAAAGGAGGTGCCGAGGAACGGCGAATTGATCGGCAGGCCCGTGGCAGGATCGTATGGCCGCGGCAATGGGCTACCGGGAAAAACCGCCGTTGGCGCAGGAATACGAGTGATCGTGCCGGGATTCCGACCGCCGAAGACACCGCCTAGGAAACCGCTAGTCGAATCGAGGGTCGCCACGTTCCCGCTGATTTCCTTGACCAGCGAACGGTTCACCTCGGCAATGCGGACCTGCAGATTGACCTGCAGCGGCGTGGCCGTGCGCAAACGCGACAGCACCTTGGTGTCCTCACCGACAAAGGCTTGCACCAGCCGTTCGGCTTCGGCGGCGTCGTCGGGCGACTGGACCGTCCCGGTAAGCAGCACAAAGCCGTTCATCGGGTTCGCCGAAATACTGGCGTCGGGCATCGCGAGCGACAGCATCTGGTCGATCGTCTCGATATTGTTGCCCACGCGGGCGACGGTCGAGAAGACGACACGGCCGCTGGCGTCGGTGGCATAGATGCTGGTTTCGCCCGGCTTCTTGCCAAAGATATAGAGCTGGCGACCCGAACGCACCTGGACGTCGGCGACTTCGTCATTGGCGACAAAGACGTCGGCCATCGAGGCGGGAAGGCTGACCAGGCGGCCGCGGCCCACCGACAATTCGATGCTGCTGCTGGCATTCTGGACGGCCTGGGCGATGGCGGGCGCCGAAGGTGCCGCTGCCAGCGTGGCTGCCACCAGGCCGATGGCCAGGGTGCGGGCGAGAGCCGCCGCCTTGAATTTGGCTGTGCTTTTCATCTTACTTACCCCCAACCGGAACTTCGGTCATCTTGTCGCCGCGGGTCACGCGCACGACCGGGCCGGTCGGAGCGGACACGGGGCGTCCCCCATAGGACGGCGCTGAGCCGCCGTTGTTGGCTGCTGCCGCCTGCGGCGCCCGCGGAGACGTCACGCGGCCGCGCACCGGGATCCAGAAGCGCGAGACGTCGCCGCCGGTGGTCGCCGACGAGCGGCTGGCGGTCGGACGTGTGGCGGCTTCGGCCAGCATCTTCCTTTCTGCATTCGCCCCGCCTGTGGCCGGGACATTGACTTCGCCCGATGCGATCGCGGCGTCGAGTTCGCCGGCGCTTTCGGCCAGCGGACGCAGTGCGAGCGACAATTTGCCCATGTCCTGCGCGACGGCGATCTTTTCGGCGATTTCCGGCGTGGCTTCGAGCGTGACCGAACCAAAGGTGCGAACCGGGGTCTTACCCGTTTCATCCTCTGCGTCATAACGCTGGTCGGTCGCCAATATGCGGACATTGCGAACGATCGTCTCGGCGGTGAACAATTCCTTGTCGGGATAGCTCGACGTCTCGGAATCGATCGAGAGACGCTGCGCGAGCACCACGTCGACGCGGTCACCCGGAAAGACGAAGCCGGCAACGCCTTGTTCCTGGTTGACCTTGACCGTGACGGCGCGCATGCCCGGGCCAAGCGCCGCAGCGAGGAAGCCGCGATCTTCGGGATGGACCAGCGCGCCCTGCGTCAGAGGCTGTCCCGCCGTGATCGGGTAGCGGACGACGGTTCCGACCAACGTGTTCACGTCGGTCTTGTCCTTCATGAAATAGGCCTTTTCGACCAGTTCTTTCGGCCAGGGCTGGAAGCGGAAGCTATCCGGGCCGACAATCGTGCCGACGGGCAGCTGCCGCGTCGCCACAAGGATCATCGGGCCGGTGATGTCCGGTGCCGCAGCGGCACGAGCCTGCGGCGTAGCCGCTCCGCGCATCATCTGGTTGACCCCGAATGCTGCGCCAATGGCAATCACCAGCGCGCCGACGATCAGCATAATCTTTCGCGTATCCATGACGATTTGTCGCCCTCCTGCACCCACCAGAGACGGTCGTGCTTTTCCCTCAGATCACCGGATAACCTGAAACTGGTTAAGATATTGTTGGTGAAGCGCCCAAAGGCCGGCAGCGGTGATGGCAACCCCATAGGGCACCTCCACCGGCTGGTCCGAAGGGCGAAATTTCATATGGATAAGCATCACAGCCGACAGGATGCCGCCTCCTATGGCCATGACCATCAGGGTGGGCATGAACAGCGGAAGCGGGACCCAGAGCATCACCGCGCCGATCATTTTGACATCGCCCCCGCCCATCGCGCCCATCGCGAACAAGCCGGCAAAGATCAGAAAGACTGCGAAGGCGGCGCCGAACTGAAGCGGCACGCCGGGCCAGAGCGCGAGACCGCTCGCAATCCAGAAGGGGATTGCGAGCAGCGCCATCGCGGCGTTGAGCTCGTTCGAGATGGTGCGCGAGCGGACGTCGCTGATTGCGGCGGCAATCATGAGCAAGCCGAGTATAGCCATCAGGCCGAGCGAGATTGTGGCGCTTTCCATCGGCTTTCTCCTACGCAATATGGCTTACCAAAAAGTAACCATGTGCCGGATCGGCACGGCTTGCATTCCGCGGTCCAGCCGATATGCGGCGAGCATGTCCGACGCGCCGCCCTCTGCCACCGATGTGCTGATAGTCGGCGCGGGGATCGCCGGTGCCAGTCTGGCGGCGGCACTGGCCCCCTGGCGCCGCGTCCTGCTGGTCGAGGCCGAGGATGCCCCTGGCTATCACGCGACGGGCCGGTCGGCCGCTTTCTGGCACGAAAGCTATGGCGGGCTGGGGGTGCAGCCGTTGACCCACGCATCGCTGGCGACGTTGAATAGCCCGCCCCCTGAATTCGCGGAGCATGGCTTCCTGTCGCCGCGCGGCGCATTGACCTTGGGTCAGCGATCGGAGGCGGCTGCGGTTGATGCCTTTGCGAGCGAATTCGCGGCGCAGGGTGTGGATGTCGTGCGGATGTCGGGCGCGGCGGTTTCGCGCATGGTTCCGGGCCTTCGTCCCGAATGGAGCGAAGCTGCCTATGAAGCGGCCTGCCGCGACATCGATGTCGGCGGCCTGCATGCGGCCTATCTTCGCGCGGCAAAGCGAGCGGGTGCCGCACTGGTCACGCGCGCACCATTGCGGGGCGCCCGCCGCGTTAGCGACGGCTGGGACGTCGAGCTGGGCGACGGGCGGGTTCGCGCGGCGCTGATCGTCAATGCTGCAGGGGCGTGGGCGGACAAGGTCGCGGCTGCGTGCGGAATCGCGCCGATCGGCATTCAGCCCTATCGCCGCACGGTGATGCAGGTCCGGCTGGGCGTTCCCGTTTCCGCCGACCTGCCGCTGGTCATCCATGTCGGCGGCGAATTCTATTTCAAGGGGCAGAGCGAAGGACGCGTCTGGCTGACTCCCCATGATGAAACGCCGACCGCACCCCATGATGCGGCGCCGGAGGAACTCGACGTCGCGCTCGCGATCGATCGGATGCAGTCGGTGGTCGACTGGCCGGTCGTTGCGGTCGAGCGCAAATGGGCGGGGCTGCGCAGCTTTGCACCCGACCGTATCCCGGTTTTTGGGGCCGACCGGCATGAGCGCGCGTTCATCTGGTGCGCGGGGCAGGGCGGCGTCGGTATCCAGACCGCACCGGCGATCTCGGCGTTGCTTGCGGCCGAGCTTGGCGCACCGCCGCCCGGCGGCGCCATCGGCCGTGTCGATCCGATACCCTTTGCGCCCTCGCGCTTCGTTTGAGCCAACTGACCGCTTGCACGGTGACACGGCCGGATTAGCATGGGTTGGCCCGCGCCACCCCCGGTGCGGCCGACCTGTGGAGGATGGCATGGCGCATTATTTCGAGATCAAGAAGAACAAGGCCGGCGAATTTGTCGCCTATTTCAAATATAATAGCGAACCGATCTTCTGGACCGAGGGCTATAGCAGCAAGGCTTCCGCAAAAAATGCCATCGAGTCGATTCTGAAGAACGGCCCAGGCGCCGAAGTCCGCGAAGCTGAATGATCCTAGCGCGCGGGCGTCCTGCGCGCCCGCGCAACTTCGAGGGCAGCGTCGCTCGCCAGCTGGTCGGCCAGTTCATTGTCGCCATGGCCCGCATGGCCCTTGACCCAGATCCATTCGACCTGGTGCCGCGCGTTTTCCTTGACGAGGCGCTGCCACAGGTCGGCATTGGCGACCGGCTTTTTTGCGGCGGTTTTCCAGCCGTTCTTTTGCCAGCCGAAAATCCATTTGGTGATGCCGTCGCGGACGTAGACGCTGTCAGTCGACAGTTCGACGTTGCAACTGCGCTTGAGCGCTGCGAGCGCTTCGATCGCAGCCATCAATTCCATCCGGTTGTTCGTCGTGTCGGGTTCGCCCCCCGACAACTTTTTCACGACATCGCCCCAACGCAGCACGGCGCCCCAGCCGCCGGGGCCGGGATTGCCCTTGCACGCGCCATCGGTCGCGACGATCACGGTCTTGCCGGTGTTCTCACTCATCCGACAGCGAACAGGCTGGCGGCGTCGGGGGCGCTATAACGCTGCATGCGAGCAAGGAAGGGCGACGGATCCTTGCGCGTGACGAGCGCGTCGGCGGGTGTGTGCACCCAATCATGCGCGCGCGTGAGCAGGAAGCGCAGTGATGCCCCGCGCGCGAGCAGCGGCAGCGCCGCGACTTCGGCATCCGTCAGCGTGATTTCGCGCGCATAGCCGCGCATCAGCGCCGCTGACCGCGCGGAGTCGCAATGCTCGCCGTCGGTCGAAAAGGTCCAGGATGCGTGCGTGATGACGAGATCATATGCGCGGAAATCGCTTGCGGCGAAATAGAAGTCGATAAGGCCGGTCACGCGGTCGCCGAGCATCAGGACATTGTCGGGAAACAGATCGGCGTGGATGACGTGCGCTGGCAGGTCGCTCGGCCAATGGACGTCGAGATACGCCAGTTCCTTGTCGACGATCGACTGAAGCCCCGGCAACACCAGGTCAAGGTCGCCGGTCGCGTCGGCTACCGCACGCCAATGATCATGGCCCATGCTGTTCGCGCGCGCGCCCGCATATCCTTCAAGCGCGCGGTGCATCGCGCCGAGCGCCGCGCCTGCCGCTTCGCACTGCGCCGGGGTCGGCTGGGTCAGCGAAATGCCCGGCAGGAACTGGATAACGCAGGCGGCGCGGCCCGATACCTGCTGGATGGCGACGCCGCCTCGATCGCGGATCATGGCCGGGACAGGGCAGTTCCGACTGGCGAGATGATTCAGCAGATCGACAAAAAAGGGCAGGTCGCCCTCGCTGACCCGCTTTTCGTAAAGCGTCAGGATGAAGCGGCCACCAGTGGTCTCGAGCAGGAAGTTGCTGTTCTCGACGCCTTCGGCAATTCCCTTGCAGGAAACAACGGTGCCGATATCGTAACGCGCGACAAGCGCGGCCAAATCGTCGGGCTCGACATGCGTATAGACGGCCATCAGTCGGTTTCGAGCCCGCGCGGAAGTTTGAACACCATAGTCTCTTCGGCGGTGACGACGACCTCTTCGACGATCGTGCGGATCGAAGCGACGGCCTCGATCACTTCGCGAACCAATGTTTCCGGCGCGCTCGCGCCCGCGGTGATGCCGAGCGTCTTGATATCTTGCAGCCAGGCCGGATCGACGTCGGTGCCCCGCTGGACGAGATGCCCCGGCGTTCCGAGCCGTTCGGCGACTTCAACAAGGCGCAGGCTGTTCGAACTGTTCGGCGCCCCGATCACGATCATGCGGTCGCATTGTCCGGCGATCGCCTTCACGGCGTCCTGCCGGTTCGACGTCGCGTAACAAATATCCTCGCCGCGCGGACCGCTGATCGCCGGAAAGCGGTGCTGGAGCGCCGCGATGATGTCGCGCGTATCATCGACCGACAGCGTCGTCTGCGTCAGGAAGCCCAGCCTTTCAGTGTCGCTCGGTGCCAGTGCCGCGACATCGTCGACCGATTCGACGAGCGTCATCGCACCCTGCGGAAGCTGTCCCAGCGTCCCGATGACTTCGGGATGACCGGCATGGCCGATAAACACGATGTGGCGGCCCGCCTCATAGGCGCGCTCGGCCTGCCGATGCACTTTCGACACCAGCGGGCACGTCGCGTCGATATAATCGAGTCCGCGCATTTCGGCTTTTGCGGGCACGGCTTTCGGCACGCCATGCGCGCTGAACACCACCGGCACCCCATCGGGGACCTGGTCGAGCGATTCGACGAAAATCGCGCCTTGGGCTTTCAACGAGTCGACGACATAACGGTTATGGACGATTTCATGCCGGACATAGACCGGCGCGCCATATTTCTGCAGCGCGAGCTCGACGATGCGGATGGCGCGGTCGACCCCGGCGCAGAAACCGCGCGGGGCTGCGACCAAAACCTTGAGTTCTGCCGCTTCGCTGCCTTGGGCGTGCGTCGTCATATCGGGAGCGTTCATGATGCGGGCGCTCTAGCGCAGCAAGCCATCCGCGGTAAAGCCGCTTCGTCCCCCTTCGCATTGTTGTTCTCTTTGTTGCGCCGCGTTCATCGCACCGATAAGAAGCGGCGCGCATGAAGCGGGATCAACTGTCCCGACGCCTGTCAAAGCGCCTGTTTGGAAAGCCCGTTTATCATGATGTCCATTTCGTTTCCGTCCCGTAAGTTCCTGACCGTGCTGTGCGGCACGGCAGCCATGGCGACGGTGGCGGGCTGTGCGAAGGACAATGAAATCGACCTCGCGGGCGGCGTGGGCATTACCTCCACCCGCACCGCGTGCCCCGCAGTCGCGGTGCCGCTGCACACCGGCGACGTTACTCTTTTTGACCCCGCAACGAGCCGCGATGCACGCGCCGTCGACATTGTTGCTGCGATCACCAATGTGGTGCCGGTTTGCAACGACGCCGCTGAGAAGGTTTATCAGCTCGCGAGCTTCGACGTCGTCGCGACGCGCCGCGACGCCGGACCCGCGCGCACCGTGACGCTTCCTTATTATGCGACGGTGCTGCAGGGCGGTACGGCTGTCGTCGCGAAGCGGCTGGGCAATGTCGCTGTGAGTTTCGCCGAAGGTCAGGTACGCGGCACGGGCCGGGCGCAGGCCTCGGCCTATGTCGATCGCGCCGCGGCGACGCTACCCGCCGACATCCAGGAACGCATCACGCGTAAGCGCAAGGCGGGCGACCAGGACGCTGCGGTCGATCCGCTGAGCCTTCCCGAAGTGCGGGCTGCGGTGCAGCGCGCAAGCTTCGAATTGCTCGTCGGCTTCCAGCTGACGCAGGAACAGCTTGAATATAACGTCCGACGATAGGACCGCGGCGGCGCTGCGGCGCCGTTCGCATCTTCACGCCCCGCGCGCCGATGGCGACGCGGGGCTTTTCGCGCCCGCTCAGCTGTTATAGGGCGCGCGCAAGACTTTCCTGATCAAAGATAGGCCTAGCCCGTGACCCTGTTCAGCCGTTTTTCCGACCATATCGACGCTGCGCTCGATGCGCTGGTCGCTCGCAACGCCTTGCCGGACGGTCTCGACCGCAGCGCGATCAGCGTCGAGCCGCCGCGCGATCCCGCACATGGCGATGTCGCAACCAACGCCGCGATGGTGCTGGCGAAAACCGCGGGCATGAACCCGCGTGCGCTCGCCGACCTCCTCGTCGCCGAACTCGGCACGCTGGGCGAAGTGACCGAGGCGAGCGTCGCCGGCCCCGGTTTCATCAACCTGCGGCTGGTAGACGACAGCTGGCGCGACGAACTGGCGCTGATCTTCAGCGAGGGCGGCGATTATGGCCGCTCGACGATGGGGCAGGGGCGGCGCGTCAATGTCGAATATGTCTCGGCGAATCCGACCGGACCGATGCACGTCGGCCATTGCCGCGGCGCGGTCGTCGGCGACGCTCTCGCCGCGCTGCTCGAATTTTCGGGGCACGAGGTCATCCGCGAATATTATGTCAACGATGCGGGCGGACAGGTCGACGTGCTCGCGCGGTCTGTTCACATGCGCTACCGCGAGGCGCTCGGCGAGGATATCGGCGCGATCCCCGAGGGGTTGTATCCGGGCGACTATCTGATGCCTGTCGCGGGCAAGCTCGCGGTCGAATATGGCGACCGCTTCGTCGGCGCCCCCGAAAGCGCGTGGCTCGGCCTGTTCCGTGCCGAAGCGGTCAGCGCGATGATGGACATGATCCGCGCCGACCTCGCGAAGCTGGGTATCCATCACGATCTCTTCTCGTCCGAAGCGGAATTGCAGGCCGCGGGCAAACCCGCCGCCGCCGAAAAATGGCTGCGCGACCAGGATCTCGTCTACGACGGCCTGCTCGAAGCGCCGAAGGGCGAGACGCCCGAGGATTGGGAGCCCGTCGAACTGCCGCTGTTCCGCTCGACGCAATTCGGTGACGATCAGGATCGCCCGATCAAGAAGTCGGATGGCAGTTGGACATATTTCGGCGCCGACCTCGCCTATCATTTCCAGAAGAGCCAGAATGCCGACGAGCTGATCGACATCTGGGGTGCCGACCATGCGGGCACAGTGAAGCGGATCAAGGCCGCAGTCGCGGCGCTCACGGGCGGCAAGACGCGTTTCGACGTCAAACTGGTGCAGATGGTTCGGCTGCTCAAAAATGGCGAGCCGTTCAAAATGTCGAAGCGCGCAGGCAATTTCGTGACGCTCGCCGATGTCGTCGACGAGGTCGGAAAAGATGCGGTGCGTTTCACGATGCTGACGCGCAAGGCCGATGCACAGATGGATTTCGACTTCGCCAAGGTCGTCGAGGCGTCGCGCGACAATCCCGTCTGGTATCTGCAATATGCCAACGCCCGCATATCGCGCCTGCGCAAGAAGGCCGCAGATGCCGGGATCGTGCTGCCTGCGCCCGCGCCCGCGCGGCTCAATGCGCATGAGCTGGGGCTGGTGAAGCTTCTCGCCCAATTCCCGCGGATCGTCGAAGCCGCCGCCTCGGCGCGCGAACCGCACCGGATCGCCTTTTACCTCGCCGACGTCGCCGCGGCGTTCCACGCCTGGTATAATCTTGGCAACGATGACCCTGCCTCGCGCATCGTTCTCGACAATGACCCCGAATTGACCGCGACGCGGCTTTATTTGGCCGACGGAATCGGGCAAGTCATCCGTAATGGGCTGTCCCTTATGGGGGTAGAGGCGCTCGAGGAGATGAACTGATGGCGGGCGACAAAAATGCAGAGCAGGGGGATGCCGGTCTCGGTCTCGAAGACGAGGATCGCCTGCCCTGGCTCGAAGCCGCCGACGGGTTCGAGGAAGATGGCGAAGTTTCGCCCGCGCGCCTGCTCGTGATGGTGCTCGGCGGGCTCTTGCTGATCGGCGTGGTTTTGGGCGGTCTGTGGTGGGTCCAGAATGGCGGCGCCCGCGGCAAGGGCGAATTGATCGCGGCGCAGGAGGGCGATTATAAGGTCGCGCCCAAGAATGACGGTGCGAAAGCGTTCGAGGGGGAGGGTGATGCCAGCTTCTCCGCCAGCGAAGGTGCCGAACCGGCGGGCAAGGTCGATCCGACGCGCATGCCCGAAGAGCCCGCTGTAACGCCGGCAGAACGCGATGCCGCGGTCAAGAAGGTCGCAGCCGACAAGGCGGCCGCCAAGAAGGCGGCGCCGACGGACAAGGCCAGGCCCGCTCCCGCGCCGGTCAAGACCGCCGACGCCCCCGCCAAGGCCGTGCCTGCATCGGGTTCGGCGATGATCCAGCTCGGTGCGTTCAGCAGCGACGCTGCTGCGGCAAAGGCATGGACGAACCTGTCGAAGCGTTTTGCCTATCTGGCAGAGCTCAACAAATCGGTTTCGCCCGCGAAAGTCGGCGACGGTACGGTCTATCGCCTGCGAGTATCGGCAGGAACGGCAGCCAACGCCGCGAATTTGTGCGGGAAATTGCGCGTCGCTGGTGAAAATTGCGTCGTCGTTCGCTGAATCGGCCCGCTTGGCCGCAGACTCTGTTGGTGCAAATCCGCTGTCATGGCATGATTGCAGCTTGGTCATCGCCTGAGGGGGCGGCGATCGATGGAGTTTGATGCACGATGATACCCGCAATTTTCGGCCTGTCAGGCCTGACCCTCACCGACGACGAGCGCGCCTTTTTTCGCGACAGCGAGCCTGCGGGGTATATCCTGTTCGGGCGCAACATCGAAAACCGCGAGCAGCTGCGGCGGCTTACCGATGATCTGCGCGGGCTCGATGGACGCACCAACCTGCCAATCCTGATCGATCAGGAAGGCGGCCGCGTCGCGCGCATGCGGTCGCCCGAATGGCCGCTTTTCCCAAGCGGAGCGGCGTTCGATGCACTCTATGACCGCGCCCCCGCGAGTGCGATCGAGGCGGCGCGGCTGAACGCGATGGCGCTCGCGGTCATGCTGTCCGAAGTCGGCATCACGGTCGACTGCCTGCCGCTGCTCGACGTACGTCAGCCTGGCGCGAGCGATGTGATCGGCGACCGCGCGCTCGGTAGCGAGCCTATGCGCGTCGCCGCACTCGGCCGCGCGATCCTCGGCGGACTGCAGGCGGGCGGTGTCGTGGGTATCGTCAAGCATATTCCCGGCCATGGCCGCGCCCTGCTCGATACCCATGAAGCCTTGCCGACGGTAGACGCGTCCGACCGCGATCTTCAGACCGATCTTGCGCCCTTCGCGGCGCTGCGCGACGCCGCGATGGCGATGACCTGTCATGTGATCTTCGAAGCCTGGGATCCTGAACGTCCTGCAACGCTGTCGCCGATCGTCATCGACAGTGTCATCCGTCAGCGCATCGGGTTTCACGGCCTGCTGATGACAGACGATCTCGACATGAAAGCGCTGTCGGGCGACGTCCCCTCGCGCGCCGCCGACGCAATCGCCGCAGGGTGCGATATTGCGCTCAATTGCTGGGGCAGGATGGACGATATGGTGGGAATCGCCAACGCGCTCGATCCGATCAGCACGGTTTCGCAAGCGCGGCTGGAGGGCGCCATGGACCGGATCGTGGGTGTCGACGACGACCGGGCATTCGCAACGCTCGTCGATCAGCGCGACGCGCTGCTGGCGCTGGCTTGATCCGCGCATGGAGGAACTGCCGCTCGATTTCGAGATCGTACCGGCAGCGCCCGAGCGCGACGATGCCTTGCAGCTTTCATTCGAAAGCTGGGAAGGCCCGCTCGACCTTCTGCTCACGCTCGCGCGCAGCCAGAAGGTCGACCTCAAGCAGATTTCGATATTGGGTCTGGTCGAACAATATCTGACCTTCATCGCCGAGGCGCGCGAGCTGAAGCTCGAGGTGGCGGCCGATTATCTCGTGATGGCCGCGTGGCTTGCCTATCTCAAGTCGGCGCTGTTGCTTCCGAAGGACCCGCTCGAGGACCCGTCGCCCGACGAACTGGCGCTGCGCCTGCAATTGCGATTGCAACGGCTGGCGGCGATGCGCGAGGCGGCGGCGCGGCTGCTTGCGCGCGACCGCGTCGGCCGCGACGTTTTCCTGCGCGCAAAGCCCGAGGGGCTGCGCGACGTCAAGCTGCGGCGCTGGGACGCCAGCCTTTACGACCTTCTGTCGGCCTATGGGCAGGTCAAGCTGCGCAGCGAACCCGTCGTCCATATGGTTTCGCGGCGCCCGGTAATCACGCTCGACGCCGCGCTTCATCACCTCCAGCGGATGCTCGGAGTCAAACTGGACTGGGCCGAGTTGTCGGACTTCCTGCCGCCGGACTATGACGGCCCGTTGCGTCGCTCGGCGATTGCGTCGAGCTTTGTCGCCGCGCTCGAACTGGCGCGCCAGGGCCGCGTCGACCTCCGGCAGGAAGGCGCGTTCGAACCGCTCTATCTGAAAGCCGCAGTGGGGGAGAATCGGGCATGATCGACGATCTCGAACGCGCGATAGAGGCGATGCTGTTCGCCAGCGATGAACCGCTCGACGCACGGAAGCTTGCCGTTCGGCTGGGCGGCGAAATGACGCCGGGCGAGGTTCGCGCAATCATCCAGACTATTGCTGAACGCCATGGCGGAAGCGGGATCGAACTCGTCGAGCGCGGCGGGCACTGGCATTTCCAGACGCCCGCCGATCTGGCGCACCTGCTGCGCCGCGAACGCGACGATCCGCGCAAGCTGTCGCGGGCGGCCGCCGAGGTGCTGGCGATCGTCGCCTATCATGAGCCGGTCAGCCGCGCCGAGATCGAAGCAATTCGGGGAGTTCAGACATCGAAGGGCACGCTCGACGTGCTGATGGAGGCCGAATGGGTCGCGCCCGCAGGACGGCGCGAGGTGCCGGGGCGGCCGCTGATTTACAAGACGACCGACGCGTTCCTGCAACATTTCGGCCTCACGAGCCGCAAGGACCTGCCGGGAATCGAAGATTTGCGCGCGGCGGGTCTGCTCGACCCGGTCGATCTCGCTTTCGAGGAAGCAATGGGCGAACTGGACCTAGTAAAAGACGGCGAAGAGGCTTAGATGAGCCCTTCAAGGAGACGATAAATGGGTAGCTTCAGCATCTGGCACTGGCTCGTGGTCGGGATTCTCGTCCTGCTGCTGTTCGGCAAGGGCCGTTTCTCGGACATGATGGGCGACGTCGCCAAGGGCATCAAAAGCTTCAAGAAAGGCATGTCGGAAGACGACGCGCCGACGCCCGCGCCAAAACATATCGAAGGCCAGCGCGCCCCCGACTTGAGCGCAACGCCGACACCCACCGCGGAAACCGAAAACCGCTGATTTCGGCCGTCTGCGGGATTGGGCTAAAACATGTTTGACGTTGCGCCCACCGAGTTGCTGCTCGTGGTGTTGGTGGCCTTGGTGGTTATCGGCCCCAAGGACCTGCCCAAGGCGATGCGCTTTGTCGGCAAATGGATGGCGAAGGCGCGCGGCATGGCGCGCCATTTTCGCTCCGGGCTCGACACGATGATGCGCGAGGCCGAGCTCGAAGAACTTGAAAAGCAGTGGCGCGAACAAAATGATGCGATCATGCGCGAATTTCCCCGCATCGACGATATGAACACCTCGCCGACGGCGGCTTCGGCGAAGGCAGCACCGACCGAAACGACGAAGACCGAACCCGCGTCGGAGGCCGAGGTCGACGAAACCGCGGCGGCCAGCCCTTCTGAAACGCACGCCGTCCCGCCAAAGGACGGCCCGCTGCCGTGACCGAGGAAACCAGCACCGAAGAGGACGGCTCGGGCGGCAAGATGCCGCTGCTCGATCACCTGATCGAACTGCGTTCGCGCTTGCTGAAATCGCTGCTCGCGATCGGGGCCGCCTTTGGCGTGTGCCTTTATTACGCCAAGCCGATCTTTGGCATTTTGGTCCAACCGCTTGTGAAGGCGGGGCAGGGCAAGCTCATCTATACGCAATTGTTCGAGGCATTTTTTGTCGAAATCAAGGTAGCGCTTTTCGCGGCGATGATGATCGCCTTTCCAGTGATAGCGAACCAGCTGTGGAAATTCGTCGCGCCGGGGCTGTTCAAGCAGGAAAAGCGCGCGCTGCTGCCGTTTCTGCTCGCGACGCCGGTGCTGTTCGCGATCGGCGCCAGCTTCGCCTATTTCATCACGATTCCCATCGCGCTTAAATTCCTGCTCGGATATCAGGGCGATATCGGCGGAATCACGCAGGAAGCACTGCCGTCGGTCGGCAATTACCTCAGTTTCACGATGCAGTTCATCATGGCGTTCGGTATCGCTTTCCTGCTGCCAATCCTGCTGATGCTGATCGAGCGATCGGGGCTGGTAACGCGCGAGCAGCTGGTGTCGGCGCGCCGCTATATGATCGTCGCAGCCTTTGCGATCGCGGCGGTGTTTACGCCGCCCGATATTCTCAGCCAGCTCCTGCTCGCGGTGCCGTTGGTGTTCCTGTACGAAATGTCGTTGGTTGCGATCTGGTTTACCCAGCGCCGACGCAAAACAGGCGCCGAAGAGGCGCCTGTCGAGCCTCTCGAAGAGGCTTAGGGTAAGCTTAGTTTATCAGCGCCGATCAGTCGATGGCATCGCTGCCCGCTTGACCAACCGATTCGATGTCGCGGCCTGCACCCTTCACGGTGTTGCAGCCGGTCACGACGACGCTGGCGAGGAGAGCGAGGACAATTACACGAAAACTGGTCATATCTTCTGATCCTCTAAGAAACTGAACGCAAAATGGCCCGGCACGCTTCGAGGGGGGGGAGGGAATGCGGGCCGGGCCAATGTTGCTGAGCAGCGCTGCGGGGGGGCGATGACCGCTGCTCGAATGGAAAACGACCGAATTGTTCGATAAGTTCCCAAAAAAAATCGTCTTGATGAATTTTTTTTTCGAGACCTTTTGAATCGATTTAATTCCAGCGACTTGCGGGTCAAAGCGTGGTCAGTCCGCTGAGCACCGCGAGGCCCAGGAAGGCCAGAAAGCCCATGGAATCCGTCGTCATGGTGACGAAGATGGAACTGGCAACGGCGGGGTCCTGATCGACCCGATCGAGAAGCAGCGGAATCGCGACCCCCGCGACGCCCGCGACAAATATGTTGACGACCATGGCCGCGGCGATGACGCCGCCCAACTGGGGGCTACCGAACCAAAGAGCGGTTGCGGTGCCCGCCAGCAGCGCGATCGTGCCGCCGTTGAGCAGCGCAATCTTCATTTCGCGCCAGATCGCTCGCCAGCTGTTGGAATCGGTGAGCTGGTTCATTGCGAGTGCGCGCACAGTGACCGCCAGCGTCTGCGTCCCCGCATTACCGCCGACGCCCGCGACGATCGGCATCAAAGCGGCCAGCGCGACCATATGCTCGATCGCGCCGCCGAAAAATCCGACGATCGACGACGCCAGCAATGCGGTGCCGAGGTTTGCGATCAGCCAGCGCACGCGGGCGCTGTATGTCTCGCGGATCGGTTCGTTGATGTCGCCGTCGCCCGCGCCCGACAGACGCAATATGTCCTCGCCCGCCTCTTCCTGAATGATATGGACGACGTCATCGACCGTGATCATGCCGACGAGCCGTCCGCTTTTGTCGACGACTGCGGCCGAAATCAGCGCATATTTCTGGAAGCGCAGCGCGACCTCTTCCTGGTCCATATCGACCGGGATCAGCGTCTGTTCGCGCTTCATCACATCGCTGATCGCGATGTCGCGCGGAGTGCGGAGAATCCAGCTCAGCTGGCAGGTGCCGACCGGACGATGCATCGGATCGACGACATAGATTTCCCAGAAATCGCTCGTCAGGTCGGTGTCTTCGCGCAACCGGTCGATGACGTCGCCGACGGTCACATGCTCGGGCACCGCGACCAGGTCGCGCTGCATCAGGCGTCCGGCGGATTCTTCGGGGAAGGACAGGGCGTCCTCGATCGCGGCGCGATCTTCGGGTTCCATCGCCTGGAGGACGGCCTGCTGCTCGTCCGCCTCCATATCCTCGATGATCGCAACAGCGTCGTCGGTATCGAGTTCGGCGGCGAGTTCGGCCACCTGTTCCGGTGCGAGCAGATCGATCAGCTCCTCGCGGACATAATCGTTCATTTCCGCGAGCACGTCGGCGGAGAGCATGTCACCGAGCACCGCCGCGAGCATCGGCCGCTCATCGGCGCGCGCGAGTTCGAAAAGGTCGGCGATGTCGGCGGGGTGGAGGCGCCCGATGCGTTCGCGCGCGGCTTCGCTTTCGCCGGCCTCGGCCAGCTCGATCACGTCGCGCACGAATTCGGGCTTCAGCCGGTCGTCTTCGTCGAGTTCGGTGTCGGTTTCACGGGCGAGTTGTTCGCGGTCGCGGTCGTCGGTGATGACAACATCTTCCGGCGGCAGGGATTCTTCGCGTTTGTCCATCGCGCGGTCCTCCCTGACAATTGCGGCGTAGGAGCTTTCCTAGTGCTGCGGCTTTCCGATGGCAACGCCGCGAACGCCTTTTCGCGATTTAATGCGTGGCTTTGGCGGCTCGCCCCGCTATGGGACCGCCAACATAGACCGCAGGAGTTCTACCATGTCCGACACTCTCACCCTTTCGCTGTCGACCGGCGATGTTGTCATTCGCCTTCGTCCCGACCTTGCGCCGCAGCATGTCGAGCGGATCACCGGCCTCGCGAGCGAAGGCTTTTACGATGGCGTCGTGTTCCACCGCGTGATCCCGGGCTTCATGGCGCAGGGCGGCGATCCGACGGGAACCGGCATGGGCGGCAGCGAGCTTCCCGACCTGCCGCAGGAGTTCAGCAGCGAACCGCATGTCCGCGGCGTCTGCTCAATGGCACGCGCGCAGAACCCGAATAGCGCGAACAGCCAGTTCTTCATCTGTTTCGACGACGCGCGTTTCCTCGACAAGCAGTACACTGTCTGGGGCGAAGTGATCGAAGGCATGGAAAATGTCGACGCGCTGCCCAAGGGCGAGCCGCCGCGCGAGCCCGGCAAGATCATCAAGGTGACCGTCAGCTGACACAAGAAAATCCCCGCTTCGGCGGGGATTTTTTTTGCCTAGTCGCCGATAAAACCGTTCAGCCGCTCGCAGGCGGCGATCCAGTCGGCCTTGAACTCCTGGACGACCTGCCCGGCGCCCATCGCCTCGTTCATCAGCCCAACGCCCTGACCGACCCAATAGGTCGCGAGCGCTTTGGCGCCTTCGTGGCCGCCCTCGGACAATTTATCGACCTTGCGCAGCGCAGGTTCGCTGACCAGCGACTGGAGCGGCATCGGCAGCGGCTTGGGCGCGCCCTCGGCTTCCCAAGCGTCGGTCCATGGGGAGCGAAGCTGGCGCGACGGTTTGCCCGTGCGGCTTTTCGATCGCACCGTGTCGCGTGACGACGCCGCGAGCATCTTTTCCTTTACCACCGGGTTGGTTTCAGCCTCTGCGGTGGTCAGCCAGACCGAGCCGGTCCACGCGCCATGTGCGCCCATCGCCATCGCCGCCGCCATCTGGCGCCCGGTAACGATGCCCCCTGCTGCGAGAATCGGGGTGTTCGCGCCGACGGCTTCAACCGCCGCTGCGACTTCGGGGACCAGCACCATCGTCGCGACTTCGCCGCAATGCCCGCCCGCTTCGCCGCCCGCGACGACGAGGATGTCGACGCCGGCGCGGACCTGCGCGAGGGCATGGTCGCGAGTGCCGACGAGCGCGGCGACGGGGACATTGTGGCGCTTGCCGAGCTCGAGCATCAGCGGCGGCGGTACGCCAAGCGCATTGGCGATCAGCTTGATCGGATGGCGGAAGGCGACTTCGAGTAGCGCCGCCGCCCCGGCGTCGCTCATATTGTCGCCAAGGCTGCTGCGCGCCGCACCCGATGGCCCGAGGTCGCCGTCGTCGACACCGTGCTTTTCCAGCAAATCGGCGACGAACGCCTTATGCTCTTCAGGGATCGAAGGCGTTTCGCGCTGAACCTCGCCCTTGCCAGCGAAACTGTTTGGGACGATCAGGTCGACGCCATAGGGACGCCCGCCGATATGGGCGTCGATCCACGCCAGCTCTTCCTCGAGCCGTTCGGGCGGCAGCGACGCAGCGCCGAACACGCCCATGCCGCCGGCTTTCGACACCGCGACGACGACGTCGCGGCAGTGCGAAAAGGCGAGCAGCGGGAATTCGATGTCGAGCATCGCGCAGATGGGGGATTGCATGGGAACCTCTCCGTTCGTTTATTTGCACCTATGTCAGCGCCACTTGACGTAAACGTCAAGTTGATTTGCTGTGCGGGCCGATTATCGCGTATCCATGACTCAATTTTCCCTGCCCGATTTTGACCTCGATGCCTTTGTTCGCGCCACCTTGGCCGAGGACCTGGGTGCAGGGGGCGATATTACCTCGATGGCGACGATTCCCGCCGACGCGCGCTTTGGCGGGGTGATGGACAGCCGCGACGCGATCACCGTTGCGGGGCTGCCGATCGCCGAGCGATTCTTTCGTGCGCTCGACCCGGCGATGGCGATCGAGATATTGGTGAAGGAGGGCGCGCAGGTGGCGCCCGGAAGCGACCTGATGCGCCTGTCGGGCAATGCGCGCGCGATGCTGACCGCGGAACGGTCGGCTCTCAACACGGTGCAGCATTTGTCGGGGATCGCGACGATGACGCGGCAATATGTCGATGCGCTGGCGGGAACCGGCGCGACGTTGCTCGATACGCGCAAGACGATCCCGGGCCTTCGCGTGCTGGAGAAATATGCGACCCGAATGGGCGGCGCGACCAATCATCGCATGGGCCTGTGGGACGCGGCGATGATCAAGGATAATCATGTTGCGGTCGCCGGATCGGTCGAGGAAGCGGTGCGGCGCGCGGTCGCCGCGGGAATTGCGAGCATCATCGTCGAGGTCGACCGCGTCGAACAGGTCGAGCCGGCGCTGAACGCCGGGGCGACGCAACTGTTGCTCGACAATATGGACCTCGCCGAATTGCGCACCTGCGTCGCGCTCGTTGGCGGCAAAGTCCCGACCGAGGCGTCGGGCGGGGTGCGGCTCGATACGATCCGCGCGATCGGCGAAACGGGCGTGACCTATGTGTCGGTCGGGCGACTGACCCAGTCGGCGCCGGCGGCCGACATCGGGCTCGATTTTGCGCTGGTCTAGTCTCCCCATATTCGGTCTGCTGCTTGCTCCGACCCTCGCGCACGCCCAAGCTCTCGCCTGTCGCATTCCTGACCGGATTCCGGTCCCGCGCCTCGAACAGCCAAAGCGCGGCGAACCCGTTCGCAATCCGGCGATCACCGGTTATCTGCTCAGTATGAGCTGGTCGCCGCAACATTGCGCCGATGTGCGCAATCCGCGCGACGCGCGCGACCGCTTTCAATGTTCGGGAGAGAATGGCCGTTTCGGCTGGGTCCTGCACGGGTTGTGGCCCGAAACCGGCGGGCCGGGCTATCCGCAATGGTGCCGCCCGGCGAAGATCGTGCCGCAAACCGTACTGAAAAAGCATATGTGCATGACGCCGTCGGTGCAGCTGCTCCAGCATGAATGGGCGAAGCACGGGACTTGCATGAGCCCGCACCCCGAGGCCTATTTTCGTTCAGCCGAGATCCTTTTCCGCGCGGTGCGCTTTCCCGACATGAAGGCGCTCGCGGCCAAACCGCAGACCGCCGGCAGCGTTCGGCGTGCCTTTGCCGCGGCCAATCGAGGAATCGCCCCCCAGATGATCGCCGTGTCGGCCGACCGGCAGGGCTGGCTTAACGAAGTGCGGTTTTGCCTTGGCCCCCGCATGAAGCCCGCGCGATGCCAGTCTTTCCAGTCCGGAGCCAGGGACGGTCGTCAAATCCGCGTCCGCCCGATGTCCGCCCGTTAAGGCATGACCGGCAATGCGTGCCAGTGCGGGACGACCCCGGCGTTAACATTCTTTTAACCTTATCGACTCGTTAACATCACCCTAGCTTCGGGTGCATGGACTCGGACGATCATATCGACATTCGCGGTCGCGTTCGCGATCATGGCACGCGGCAACTGGTGATTGCGCGGCTCCGTGCGCCGGCGGACTGGCAGGGCGAGCTCCGCGCCGCGCTCGCAGCGCATCGCCAGCCCGTGACGATCTTTTCGGCCGATGATTTCCGCTTGTTTGTCCAGAGCTTCGCGATCTTCTTCACCGCGACGATGATATTCCTGCTCTGATCGGCAAAATCGTTCAATCGCAGGCGCGGTGCAACTTTTGCGCGAGCCAGGCGGATACCAGACACATCGCGGCGCTCATCAGCAACTGGTCGACGACGCCGACGCCGAATATGCTGAGCCCGAGTGCTAACAGCGAACCGCCGACCATCGCGCCCGAATTGACGATATTATTCGCCGCCACGGTGCGCGCGGTCTGGTCCTTCGGCACGGTGGTAGTCAGAAATGCATAGAGCGGTACGACGAACATGCCGCCGCTGATCGCGATGCCGAGCAGGCTGGCGAGGAGTGGGATGACTTCTTTGTGTCCGAGGAAACCGCCGATGTCGTAAAGAAGGGGCCGGGCCCCGACGATGGTCGATGCCCAAGAGGTTGCATCCAAAAGTATCGTTTCGGGTGCCGCGCCCCAGTTGCGGCAAACCCAATAGAAGGCGACGACGAAGACGCCCATGACGATCACGCTGGCGGGGCTGTATCGCGCCGATACCTGCCCTTTGAGCAGACGGTTCACCGCGACCGAGCCGATCGCGATGCCGATCGAGAAGATTGCGAGGAACAGGCTGGCAACGCTTTTGTCGGCATGCAGGATATTTTTCACGAGCGGCGGAAACTGGATGAACAGCACCGCGCCGATCGTCCAGAAAAAGCTGATCGACAGGATCGCGAGATAGAGGCGCGGGATGTGCATCGTGCCGCGAACGAGCGTTATCGATGAGCGGACGATATGCCAGTCGATGCCGGTTTCTTCATGTTCGGGCGGCGCCGGGGGCACTTTACGCCCGGTCCAATAGCCGATCGCGGCAACGAGGACGACGCCGAGCGCGGCCCATTCGACATCGATGACCCCGGCAAGGATCGTGCCCGCGAGGATCGCGATATAGGTGCCCGCCTCGACGAGCCCGGTGCCTGCGAGGACCTCGTCGCTTTTCAGATGCTGCGGCAGGATTGCATATTTGATCGGGCCGAAAAAGGTCGAGTGGACACCCATGGCGAACAGCGCGAGCATCATCAGCGGGATCGCGATCAGATGGACCGCGAAACCCAGCCAGGCCAGCACCAGCCCGGCGCCGCCGACGAGCATGATCAAAATCTCGCAGAATTTGACGATGCGGATGATCCGCGCCTTGTCGCGCGTGTCGGCGAGTTGCCCGGCGAGCGCCGAAAGCAGAAAGAAGGGCAGAATGAACAGCCCCGTCGCAACCGCGCTGAACAAGGTTTCGGACGCCTCGTCGTTGAACACGCCGTAAACGACGAACAGCACCATCGCGTTCTTGAACAGATTGTCGTTGAACGCACCGAGCAATTGGGTGACGAAAAGGGGCAGGAACCGGCGTTGCTTCAACAGCGCAAAGGTGCCGGTCATGCGGGGTCCAATCTCTTCAGCATCGTTCGATCCCACGCGATTGGCGGGCAATTTGGTTGTCGCACGGGGGGCTTATCGGCTAGGGCGGATGGGGTCAAAGGTCATTTTGTTACAAGCGCGCCGTGTCGGCGGGAATCAGGGGTCATGCTCAGCCTTCCGAACATCCTGACATTATCGCGTATCCTGGCGGTGCCGATCCTGCTCTTTCTGTTATGGCCGGGGGTGATCGAGGGGTCGCACCAGCCGAAACCGATCGATTATGCGCTCGCTTTCGTCCTGTATTGCCTGATGGGTATTACCGACTATTTCGACGGTTATGTTGCCCGCTCGCGCGGGATCGTGTCCCGGCTGGGTGCCTTTCTCGATCCCATCGCCGACAAGATCATGATCGCGGCGGTGATTCTGCTGCTTGTCTTCACGCGCGACATCGCCGGCTATCATGTCGTGGCCGCATTGATGATCCTGCTGCGCGAAATCATCGTGTCGGGGCTGCGCGAATTCCTCGCGACGCTGCAGGTATCGATGCCGGTGACGCAGCTCGCCAAGTGGAAAACGACCTTCCAGCTGGTCGCCTTCGGTGCGCTTATCCTGGCAGGGGCCTTGCCCGAGATGGCCTGGATCAAGACCGTCGGGCTTGCCTCGCTATGGGGTGCCGCGGTGCTGACGCTGATTACCGGATGGGATTATCTGCGCGTCGGCCTGAAGCATATGGATTGAGCAGCGGGATGTTGCTGGAGATCGCCTATTTCGCGTGGGTCCGCGAACGCATGGGAGTGGCCGACGAGACGGTCGATCTCCCGGCGAACATCGCGGATGTCGGGGCTCTGCTCGCATGGCTTGCGGCGCGCGACGCGCGCGGACAAATCGCCTTTGCCGAACCACAGCGTATCCGCGCCGCAATCGACGGCGTGATGATGGGCCTCGACACGCCGCTTGCGGGCGCGCGCGAGGTCGCGCTGTTCCCGCCGGTGACGGGCGGATGATCCGCGTCGCGGTGCAGCCGGCGGCGATCGATGTCGTGACCGAACTCGATCTGCACGATGCCGGCGGGCATGGTGCGAGCGCGAGTTTCATCGGGCGCGTCCGCGGCGACGACGGGCTGACCGAGCTGTTCCTCGATCATCATCCCGCGATGACTGCGGCGGGACTGGCCAATCTGGCGCATGCTGCTGCCGATCGCTGGCAGTTGTCGGCGCTGACCCTGATCCACCGCGTCGGGCCGATGGTGCCGGGCGAGACGATCGTGTTTGTCCTCACAAGCAGCCCCCACCGCGCCGAGGCGCTGGCGGCATGCGAGTTTTTGATCGATCGGTTGAAAACCGACGTGATGCTGTGGAAGCGCGAGAGCTTTGCCGATGGGCACGTCCGCTGGGTCGAACCGCGCGAGGGCGACGAGGCTCGCGCGGAGAAATGGGATCGATAAATAGGGACTGTCCCCATTTAATCCGCTTGATGCTTTCGAAAGATGTCGGCGAGCATCCGGAATTCGTCGGCGCGCGGGCTGCCCTTGCGCCACACCAGCGCGATCGTGCGCCAGTCATGATCCGAATCGAGCGGCCGTGTGTCGATGTCTGTGTGGTCGAGGATGCCCGCCTCGATGGCCATTTGGGGAAGCATGGTGATGCCGAGCCCATTGTCGACCATCTGCACCAGCGTGTGCAGCGACGTCCCCATCATTCGCGCACCCGCGCGCAGTTCGGGGCGGTTGCATGCGGCGAGAACATGATCCTTCAGGCAATGCCCGTCCTCGAGCATCAGCATCTGTGACGGGTCGATCTGGTCGGCGCTGACCATCGCGGGCAGATCCTCCGACTGGTCGCCCGGGAAGGCGACGAACAGCGCGTCGTTGAACAACGCCTCGCTCTCCACATCGCCGCATGCATAGGGCAGCGCGAGCAGCACGCAGTCGACCGTGCCGTGATGGAGTGACTCGCACGCCTGCGCGCTCGGTTCTTCGCGGAGGAACAGCTTGAGCGCCGGGCGCTCCTTGCGCAGCAGCCGCAGCATGCCGGGGAGCAGGAAGGGGGCGATCGTCGGGATGACGCTCATGCGCAGTTCGCCGACGAGCGGCGCTGCGGCGGCGGCGGCCATGTCGGCCAGTTCCTCGGCCTCACGCAGCACGCGATGCGCCTTTTCGACGATTGCATTGCCGAGCCCGGTGAAGCGCACGACGCGCCGCGTGCGTTCGACGAGTGTCTGGCCGAGCAATGTTTCGAGCTCGCGAATTCCGGCCGACAGCGTCGACTGTGTGACGTTGCAAGCATCGGCGGCGCGGCCGAAATGTCCATGTTCGTGCAGCGCGACGAGATATTGCATCTGTTTCAACGAGGGGAGGTAATTATGCATTGATCGGATATAGCAATTATTGAGAAGGTTTTGAACAAGTTTGCCGATTAAAAATCGTAGCCATAATGGCGGCGTCGGTTGTCGTTTTCAGCTTCGGCGTGATAGCTATCGCCGATCAACCGGCGCGGAGGGGCGTATGGCAGTTTCCCGTTTTCTGATTGGCGGCGTGGCAAGCGCACTGTTGCTGACCGGCGGGCTGTTCATGTGGAAAGGTTATACGCAGATCGCGGAAGAACAGGTGTTGCCCGATCCGCCGCCCGCCCTGCCTGCGATTCCGGTGGCGGCAGCGGGGGCGCCCAAGCGTGGCCCCGCACCGCCGGCGCTGCCCGCCGCGAAGGAGGCTTCGCGGGAGGAGCGGCGCTTTAACCGCTTCGATCGCGACCGCAACGACCGGATCAGCCGCGTCGAGTTGATGTCATCGCGCACCGCCGCGTTTCGCAAGCTCGACAAGGATGGCAATAATCTGCTGACCTTCGAGGAATGGGCGGCGGCGACGGGGCAGCGTTTTGCGGGCGCCGATGGGGACAAATCGGGCGACCTGACGCGCGCCGAGTTTGCGACGACGGCGCCGAAGCGGACGTCCGCGCCGAAATGTAGTTGCTAGGCCGCTATTTCGTCGGCCTGCTTCATCCACTCTGAGAGCGACGCACCAGCGCGTTGCGTATAGCCGAGCTTGCGGTCCTTCTTGCGCACATCCTCTGCGAGTGGCGGAAAAAGACCGAAATTGACGTTCATCGGCTGATAGCTCGCAGCATCGGCGCCGCCGGTGATGTGACCGAGCAGCGCGCCGAGCGCGGTGTCGGGCGGCGGGGGGGCGAGGTCGCGCCCCCCCAGTTCGGCCGCAGCGAAGCGCGCGGCGATCAGCCCGATCGCGGCGCTTTCGACATAGCCTTCGCAGCCGGTGATCTGGCCCGCGAAGCGGATGTGCGGCGCCGATTTCAGGCGGAGCTGCGCATCAAGCAACTCGGGCGAGCGGATGAAGCTGTTGCGGTGGAGGCCGCCAAGGCGGGCGAATTCGGCCTTTTCAAGCCCGGGGATGGTGCGGAACAGTTCAACCTGTGTCGCGTGCTTCAGCTTGGTCTGGAACCCGACCATATTCCACAGCGTGCCGAGGGCGTTGTCCTGGCGCAGCTGGACGACGGCATAAGGCCAGCGTCCGGTGCGCGGGTTGTCGAGTCCGACGCCCTTCATCGGGCCGAAGCGCAAGGTTTCCGGGCCGCGTTCGGCCATCACTTCGATCGGCATGCAGCCTTCGAAATAGGGGGTGTCCTTTTCCCAGTCCTTGAAGTCGGTTTTGTCGCCGTCGACGAGCCCCTGCACGAAGGCGTGGTACTGATCCTTGTCCATTGGGCAGTTGATATAGTCCTTGCCGTCGCCGATCGGCCCGACCTTGTCCCACCGGCTCGCCATCCACGCGACGTCCATATCGATGCTGTCGCGGTAGACGATCGGCGCGATCGCGTCGAAGAAGGCGAGGGCGTCCTTGCCGGTCGCGCTGCCGATGCTCGCGGCGAGCCCGGCGGCGGTCAGCGGGCCCGTGGCGACGATGGTGAGGCCCTCGCTCGGCAGCGTGTCGATGCGTTCGCGGACGATGGTGATGTTTGGGTGACCTTCGAGCGCGCGCGTGACGCCGCCCGAAAAGAGGTCGCGGTCGACCGCGAGCGCCGATCCCGCCGGCACCTTATGGACATCGGCCTCGCGCATGATGATCGAGCCGAGCGTGCGCATTTCGCGGTGGAGCAGGCCGACGGCATTGCTGTCGCCGTCATCGCTGCGAAAGCTGTTCGAGCAGACCATCTCGGCGAGGGCTTCGCCCTGATGCGCGGGGGTCATGTCACCGCCGCCGCGCATTTCGGACAAGCGGACGCGAAAGCCCGCTTCGGCGAGCTGCCATGCGGCTTCGGATCCGGCGAGGCCGCCACCGATGATGTGAATGTCGTAACTCATTTACGCGCTTCCCGATTAACCTTGGCCGTTGACTTGCACTTGATCCGCCGCGCACTAGGCCCGTTGGAGACAAGATGCAAAGGGGTGGGCGATGAGCGGGGAGCAAAGTTGGGATCGCGCGCGGTGGCTGTGGATGTTGGCGCTCGCGGGCGGGATCAGCTTTTTCGTCGCGGTTTTCTTGCGGCTCGACGGCCCTGCAATCTGGGCGTGGAAGACCAGCGGCGTCGGCTTGCTCGCGGTATGGGCGGCGGCCAACGCGCGCGAGAGGAGCGGCTGGCTGATTGCAGCGGTCCTCGGTTTCGGCGCGCTCGGCGATTATCTGCTCGATGCAAAGGGGCTTGTCGTGGGCGCGGCGGCGTTCGCGGTGGGGCATGTGATTGCGACCGTCCTGTATCTGACCAACCGGCGAGCTCAGACGACACCGTCGCAGCGCCTGCTTGGCTGGCTGGTCATGCCCGCCACACTGGTGATCGTCTGGGCGATGCTGAGCCCGGCGGCGGGCTGGTGGCACGCTGCCGTCTATTCGCTGTTCGTCGCCGCGATGGCGGCGGCCGCATGGACCAGCCGCTTTCCGCGCTATCGCACCGGGATCGGCGCGATGATGTTCCTGGCGAGCGACCTCTTCATCTTTACCGGCGAGGGCGGCGTGCTGTCCAAGGACGTCACGATGTGGCTCGTCTGGCCGCTCTATTTTGCCGGGCAGGCGCTGATTGCGTGGGGCGTGGTCAGCACGCTGGCAAAGGAAGCGCGCGGCTGATCAGGACGGTGGGGCGGCCTTACCGGTAAGCAGCGCCTCGATATCGGCGATCGGGCGGTCGGTCATTTCCTTCACATGTTCGCCCACCAGGCGGGCAGTCACTTCCTTGTGCCAGAGCGGGCGCAGTTCGCCCATGGTGCGCGCCGGTGCGACGACGACCAGTGCGTCGAACTTGCTTGCCAGCGCCATCGCGTTGATCTTTTCGGCGAGACCGCGCGCGAAGCGATCTTCTTCCTGCTGGTGGAAATCGGGCTCGCCCATTGTGCCGCCCGGCAGACCGGTTCCGGCAGGGGCGGGAGACTGGCCCGACGCGTCGGTCTTGATGTCGCTGTCCTTGCGATCTTCGCGTTCCTGATGCGACGTCGTGCGCAGGTCGATCTGGCGTGCGTCGCCCTCGTTACGCAGGAACAGGGCCTTTCGGCCATCGGCGACGAGGACGAGAGTGTTGGGGGCGAGGGTCATGAATTTGCTCCTTCTGCCGGGAGCAACGCATGGGTGGGGGATGAAGTTTCGCTATCCGTTCCACGCCGCGATCGTCGTCCGGTAAAGCAGGCGGTCATAGCCATCGTAACCGCCGGTCGCGCGGTGGAGCAGCGAGCGATTGTCCCACATGATAAGCATGTCGGGTTCCCACGCGTGGCTGTAGCGGAATTCCTCGCGGCCCTGCCACTGGATCAGTTCGTACAAAAGCGGCTGGCCTTCGCTGTCGTCGATTCCATCGAAGCCGATGATATAGCCCGCGCAGCCGAACAGCCCCAGGCGCCCGGTTTCGGGATGCGCGCGGACGAACGGATGAAGCTGCGTTTCGAGCGCCTCGTCGCCCGAGCGGATGTCCATGCTGCGATCCTTGTCGTTTGCGCCGTACATCCCCGACGGCGCATAGCCCGCGCGGGCGCTGTGGATCGCCTGCAGGCCATCGATCCGCGCGCGAAGGTCGGCGGGCATCGCGTCGAGCGCTGCATGCTGGTTCGAAAATTCGGTATTGCCCCCAACCGGCGGGATGGTGATTCCGAACAGGCAGGTGCCCGCAGGCGGCCGCGACTGAAAACTCCAGTCGCTGTGCCAGTTTTCGGCGAACAGTGGCGCGGTCTCGTCGGCCTTGCGCTTCACCGCGATAATATGTTCGTGACCGGGAATTGGACGAATGAAGGGATCGTCGCCGAAACCGCCGAAATAGCCGGTGAAACGTTCGAGATCGCCCTCGCTCATGGGCTGGTCGGGGAAGGCGAGGACATGATGGTCGAGCCACGCGGCTCGGATTTCGGCGATGGTGCCGGGGCTGAGCGGCTGCGTCAGGTCGACGCCGGTGATGCGGGCGCCGCACGATTGGCCGCTGGGGGTGATGGTGAGCGTCATCACGCGATGCTGCGCCGATTGCCGCATCGGGTCAATCGGTAGCGGCAGGCCGCCCCGAAACGGCGCCGAGCCGATATGACCCGTGCCGAACACCCTCCATAGTTCAGCCAAGCGCCATCTTTGCCTGCTTAATCTCCGCTGCGGGGGGCAAGACGGAGAAGACAGATGTTCTTGCTAAAGAGACTGGCGTTGACCGTGCTGATCGGTGCCAGCACCTTTGCGGCGCTGCCCGCAGAGGCGGAGGCCCGCGATCGCCACCACCGCCATGGCTATTACGGCGATCGTGGCCACGACCGGTACCGTGATTACCGGCGCGACTACCGACGGGATTACCGCCGTGATTATCGGCGCAACCATTATCGCGGGGACCGCCGCTATTATTGCCGACGGGGCAGCGGAACCGCCGGCCTGATCGTCGGGGGCGCTGCCGGCGCACTGCTCGGCCGCGAAGTCGACCGTTATGGCGACCGCGTACCGGGGACGATCATCGGTGGCGCCGCAGGTGCGCTGATCGGACGCGAGATCGATCGCGGCGGTCGCCGCTGCTGATCGGGCGATGACTGGCGGCTTGCGCCGTGCCGACGCGTGCCAAAGACGCGCGTCAGCACGGCGCCGGTCCGTGGGCCGAGAGCGACCATGATTGCGGTCTGCAAATATGACGATACAACAGCATCGCAGGGCCGATATTGCCGTTGCTCGAGTTGGAGACCGCAGATGAAAATCATCACGAAATTCGCCATCGCGGTGGGCCTTAGCGTCGGCCTAGCGGTCGCGGTTGTTCCGGTGCCGGGTATCGCAGCGCTCAAGCAGGGCGCGAAGGCGCCCGACTTCTCGCTGAACGCGGCGCAGGGCGGTCGACCCTTTGTCCTGTCGCTCAAGCAGACGTTAAAAAAGGGGCCTGTGGTGCTCTATTTCTTCCCAGCCGCTTTCACGCCGGGCTGCACGATGGAAGCGCATCTGTTTGCCGAATCAAGCGACGACTTCAACAAACTGGGCGCGCGCGTCGTTGGCGTCACCGCCGGCAATATCGAGCGCGTCGCGGAATTTTCGAAATCGGAATGCCGCGACAAATTCGCCGTCGCCGCCGATCCGGGCGCAAAGGTCGCGGCGAAATATGATACCGTCCTTCAACGACCGAACCAGCCGGCAATCTTTAGCCGGACGTCGTTCGTCATCGCGCCCAATGGAACCATCCTGCTAAGCTACACTGACAGCAAGCCGCAGGCCCATGTCGAAAAGACGATGGCGGCGGTGCGCGCGTGGAAGGCACGGCAACGCTGAGGCTGTAGCTACTTCGGCGCACCGCTATAACCCGCGGCTTTTCGCAAGTCGTTCGCATCCATGACATAGCCGTCGCTCACCACCGTCACGACGCGGCGGAGCGCTCCGAGGTCGGTCGCAGGGTCGCCGTCCACCAGCACCATGTCGGCTTCCTTGCCCACCGCGATCGAGCCCGTGCGCTTGTCGGCGCCTACCACGCGCGCGGGGAGGATGGTTGCGCTCTGGATCGCCTCGGCGGGGGTGAAGCCTGCCTGACGATAGATTTCGAGTTCGCGGATCAGCTCGATTCCCCAGCCGTCGGTGCCGGCGACGATCGGGACACCCGCCTTGTGCAGTCGGCCGACCAGTTCGATCATTTTCGCGTAGCTTTTGCGATAATCGTCGCGCGTCAGCCCGTCGACCAGCGGATAGCCGCCGGCGGTGAATACCGAGCGTTCGAGGACGGGCGAGATGATGCCCATATAGGGGGCATAGGCCGGCTGGGGTTTCCCGCCGTCCTGCGTCAGCATGCCCTCGAAAATGACGATGGTCGGGTCGACGATCGTCTTTTTGGCCGCGAGGTCGGCGACAAAGCTCTTCATTAGCGGGGCGTCGAGATCGACATCCTTGAAATAGCGCGCCGGCCCCTCGACGCGTTGCCGCGTGTTCGCCTTGTCGATCACCGCGCGCGGCATCGATTCCATCACCACGAAATTGAGGTGGGTAAGCTCGTCATAGCCTGCCACCACCGCTTCGCTCGGCTTCATCGTCGCGGGGACGTGCCCGTGGACGTGAAGGCCGAGTTTGTGCGCCTCGGCGGCGGCGGGCGCGATCCAGGCGGGGTTCATCGAAGTATAGAATTTGACGCCCCACAGGCCCGCCGCCTTGACCCGGCGGACTGCGGCGACCGCCTCTTCTGCGCTGCTGACGACCTCGGCGCCCTGCGCGGCCAGCGGGTCCTTCTTGTCTATGATGACCGAGATGAAGGGTTCGCCCATCAGCAAGCTGCCGTCGGCGCGGCGTCTGGTCGCCTCGACCGCGCGGTCGAAGGTGGTGCCGGGGCTGCGGAAGCTGGTGATCCCGTTCGCCATGTTCGAAAGCACATCCCAATCGTCGCCGATGTGGAGGTGGCTGTCCCAGATACCGGGCACCAGCGTCTTCCCGCGCCCGTCGATGAGCTGCGCCCCGGCAGGTGCTTTCAGCGAACCGGCCGCGCCGATGGCGGCGATCTTGCCGTCCTGGGCAAGCACGGCGCGGGCCGGAAGGAATACGCCCTTGTCGGCGTCGAAAAGCTGGACATTGTCGAACAGCACGGGGGCTTTTGCGGCGGGTGAAAGGAAGCGTTTGGCGATCCCGGCAACTGCGTCGGCCGTCGCGGCCTCCTGCGCATCGCGCAGCTGTTTCAACGCACCCTCATATCCCGCCGGAATCACCGAGATGAAGCTGATGTCGGCGAAATAGCGCTTATTCTCGTCGAGCCAGACTGGATAGGGCGAGGGCAGAATGCCGCTGACGAAGGCGAGCTGGACCGTCCTGGGACCGCCGGGGCCCTGGATCGTCTGCGTCGGGCCGAAGGTCATCCGGCCCTTGCCGCTCGGTAGGAAACTCAGCCCGGCATCGCCCGCCGCGGCGAGCGCATCGATCATCGGGGCGTTCGCAATGCCGACACCGCCCGCGGGGATGTACCAGCCGCCGGCGGCGGCTTCGCCCGCATCATTCGCCGTTTTCCAGGTCGCACGGCCGTTCGCGACACGAAACTCCTCGGCGGCGTCGCCCGAGGTGGTCACACCGCGGACGGTCAGCGCCTCGATTTTTCCGTCAGATCCGATAGTCGTGACCTGATCCATTTCGGTGATCCATCCGCGCAATTCCTGCGACCAGCGATAGGCGGTGCGGCCGTCGGGAAGCTGCCAGCGCCACTGGCTGCCGTGCTGGCCAGCCTCGGACACGACCACATATTGCACCGCATCGCCGGGCGGTTTCAGCAAGTCTTCCTTCGGGACGGGTTTCGACTGCGCGACCGGCGCAGCCGTTTCATGCGCATAAACCGGACCGGATGCTGCCGAGGCCAGCAGGGCGGCAATCAAAAAGAGGCGCATCTTCTATCTCCCCCAATGCACGGACAGTGCATAGCTCGACACAGGTAGGGGTATTTCGGCGCGCGAAGCAAGATGCGACCGACGCGGAGCGCTATTCGGCTAAAAAGGGCTTCGCTCGCCTGTCAGGCGTAACCCTCTTCGCGAGGGCGACGATCATTGGTCGCGCTTTTGCAAACCCACCACCGCGTGCATCGGCAGCTCCGCATAAATATGCGGAAACAGGTCGCCGCCGCGGGCCGGTTCCCAGCGGATCGCGTCGCCGAGGCAGACCAGGTCCACCTCGGCGATCATCAGGTCGGTCTGTCCTGCGAAATATTTGGCGATCGTTGATTCAAGCTGCTCCGCCGTCGAGAGGTGGATATAGCCATCAGCGATATCGACCGGCGCGCCGCGGAACACACGTTCGCGTTCGAAATCGGCCCATTGCTGCTGGGTCAGCACCTTGAAGGCTGTCGCCGCAGTCATTCGGGCGCCGTCTCGGTCGGAGTTTCGGTTTCGGTGGCCGCGACTTCGTCGTCAGCGCCGTCGATCTCGACCTCGTCGCTTTCCTCGATCAGCGCCGCCGAGACGACATGCTCGTCCTTCGCGACGTCGAACAGGCGCACGCCCGCCGAACCGCGGCCAATGACGCGCATCGAATCGAGCCCCATGCGGATCAGCTTTGCCTGATCGGTGACCAGCATCAGCTGATGCACCTTGGTGGCGGGGAAGCTCGCGACGACCGGGCCGTTGCGACCGATATTGTCGATGTTCGTGATGCCCTGGCCGCCGCGCCCCGTGCGCCGATATTCATAGGCCGACGACAGCTTGCCATAGCCATTGGCACAGACGGTCAGGATGAACTGCTCGCTCGCCGCCAATTCAGCCATGCGATCGCCGTCTAGCGTCGGCTCGTTTTCATTGTCCTTCCACGGCGCGGCGCGCAGATAAGCTTCGCGTTCCTCCATCGTCGTGCCGACACGGTGCAGGATCGAGAGCGAGATCACCTCGTCGCCGTCCGCGAGGCGCATGCCGCGCACGCCGGTCGAATTGCGACTCTGGAATTCGCGGACATCGTCGCCGGCGAAGCGGATCGCCTTGCCGTGACGCGTCGCGAGCAGCACATCGTCGCTTTCGTCGAGCAATGCGACGCCGATCAGACGGTCGTCCTCGTCCTCGCCTTCAAACTTCATCGCGATCTTGCCGTTCGAGGGCACATTGGTGAAGGCATCCATGCTGTTGCGCCGAACATTGCCCTTCGCGGTGGCGAACATGACGTGCAGCTTGCCCCATTCGGCCTCGTCCTCGGGCAGCGGCAGCACGGTCGAGATCGTCTCATCCTTGCCAAGCGGCAGCAGGTTGATCATCGGACGGCCGCGCGTCGCGGGTCCACCCTCGGGCAGGCGCCACACTTTCATGCGATAGACTTTGCCGAGGGTCGAGAAGAACAGCACTGGCGTGTGCGTCGATGTGACGAACAAATTGGTGACGACATCCTCGTCCTTCGTCGCCATGCCGGCGCGGCCCTTGCCGCCGCGGCGCTGCGCACGGAATGTCTCGAGCGGGGTGCGCTTGATGTAGCCGTCGAGGGTGACGGTGACGACCATCTCCTCGCGCTCGATCAGATCCTCGTCGTCGATGCCGTCGGCGGCGGGGGCGAGCAACGTCCGGCGCGGCTTGGCGAATTCGTCGCGCACCGCGATCAGCTCTTCGCGCATCACGGCATAGAGTTTTTCGCGGTCGGCGAGGATTTCAAGCAATCCCTCAATTTCGCTTGCCAGTTCCTTGAGTTCATTGCCGATATCATCGCGGCCAAGCGCGGTCAGGCGATGCAGGCGAAGATCGAGGATCGCCTTGACCTGCACTTCGGACAGGCGGTAGCTCGAACTTTCGTCCATCTCGCCGTCGATGGCTTCGACGAGGCGGATATAGGGCGCGATGTCGCCGATCGGCCATTCGCGGGCGAGCAAGGCATCGCGCGCGGCTGCCGGGCTGGACGATCCGCGGATGATGCGGACAACTTCGTCGAGATTGCTGACCGCGACGACGAGGCCGAGCAAGATGTGCGCCCGGTCGCGGGCCTTCGCGAGTTCGAACTTGCAGCGGCGGGTGATCACTTCCTCGCGGAAGGCGATGAACGCCTCGAGGATCGTCTTCAGCCCCATCATTTCGGGGCGTCCGCCGCGGATGGCAAGCATATTGGCGGGGAAGCTCGACTGTGCGGGGGTGTGCCGCCACAGTTGGTTGAGCACGACCTCGGCGGTCGCGTCGCGCTTCAGTTCGATGACGACGCGGACGCCCTCGCGGTTCGATTCGTCGCGGATATCGGCGACGCCTTCGATCCGCTTGTCGCGTGCGGCCTCGGCGATTTTCTCGACCAGGCCCGACTTGCCGACCTGAAAGGGGATCGCGGTGAGGACGATCGACTGGCGATCGTTACGGCCTTCCTCGATCACATAGGTCGAGCGCATCATGATCGAGCCACGGCCCGTGGCATAAGCCAGGCGCGCGCCGCCCTGACCCAGCATCATCGCGCCGGTCGGGAAATCCGGCCCCGGAATGATCGCCATTAACTCGTCGAGCGTGATCTCGGGATTGTCGATCGTCGCCAGCGTCGCGTTGATCACTTCGCCGAGGTTGTGCGGCGGAATGTTGGTCGCCATGCCGACCGCGATCCCGCCCGCGCCGTTGACGAGCAAATTGGGGTAGCGCGCGGGAAGAACCGTCGGTTCGGATTCCGACCCGTCATAGTTGGGCTGGAAATCGACAGTGTCCTTGTCGAGATCGCCCAGCAGCGTGTTCGCAACCTTGGCGAGGCGCGATTCGGTGTAACGCATCGCTGCCGGCGGATCGGGGTCCATCGATCCGAAATTGCCCTGACCATCGACAAGCGGAACGCTCATCGACCAGTCCTGTGTCATGCGCGCGAGCGCTTCATAGATCGAGCTGTCGCCGTGCGGGTGATATTTACCCATCACGTCGCCGACGATACGCGCCGACTTGCGGTACGGGCGTCCGGCGACATAGCCGCTTTCGAACGCCGAATAGAGGATGCGGCGGTGCACCGGCTTCAAACCGTCGCGCACGTCTGGAAGCGCTCGGCTGACGATCACGCTCATCGCATAATCAAGATAGGACGTCTTCATTTCGTCGACGATGTTGATCGACGAGATGCCGTCCTCGGACGGTTGCATAGGCGTATTTTCTTCGGTCAAGACCCGGCCTTTTTTCATTCTTTCGGGAGGTGGGTTTTGCCTAGCCGATGGCCCGCCGCAACACCAGCGATTCGGTCATTTTTCCGCTATTTTTTTGCGAATGAAAATGGCTCGTAAAGTGCGTGAAAATGGCGTGAAGGCGTGACGTCATCGGGGCCCATCGCGGGGCTTGCCAATCGCTTCCTCGTCCCTAAAGCTGCGCGGCGATGACCGCTGTTCGATACCCCCGGCGCCGATGGCTCTGATTGCGCTGGTCGGCGCCAGCGAAATGCTGGCCGACGGATCGCTCCGCGCGCTCGTCACCGTGGCGGGAGAAACGCTGATCGAGCGGCAGGCGGCACGCCTTTCCGATGCCGGTGTGACGCATGTCGCGGTGGCGGTCGGCACGGTTCCCGCCGAACTGCTGACGACATGCGACCGGATCCGCCGCCGGGGACTGCGGGTGACAGCGATACGCGCGGCTGCCGACCTGATGGCGCTCGTCGAGCCGGACGACCGCATCATCCTGGTCGCCGACGGGCTCCGCGCTGGCGGGACGCATTATGCGGCGATCGCCCGGCCCGGATCGCCCGCGATCCTCGTCACCGGCGATACGCCGCTGACGCAGGGGTTCGAGCGGATCGACGCGACGCGCCGCTGGGGCGGGCTCGCGTGCATTTCCGAACCGATGGTCGCCGAACTCGCGGCGATGCCCGGCGAGTGGGACATGATGCTGACGCTGCTGCGCCTTGCGGTCCAATCGGGTGCGCGGCGGCTCTACTGCGAGCCGGCGCTGTTCGAACAGGGCGAGATCGCGATCGTCGCCGACCGTCCGACCGCAGCGCTGATCGAGCAGTCGAGCCTGCAACAGGTCGAATATGGCGGCATGGGGCTTGGCCGTTCTGCGATCATGATGCCGCTGATCCGGCTAGCGGGGCCGTTGCTGGTCAAATCGCCCGTCACCGCGCGCTATCTGCCCTATGTTACCGCGCTGCTCTGGATCATGGTTGCCATGCTCGCCGCGAGCGGGCTCGCGGCGGCGGGCGCGTTGGTGGCGATTTTCGGCGGACTTGGCCTTGCCGCGATGCGCTTCCTCGCGGCCTTTCGCGCCGAAAGCGCCGCGCAGGACCGGGTGCGCGATGTGATCCGCACTTTCGCCTGGGTGTTGCTCGCGATTTTCCCTTGGCTGCTGTCGCTTACCGGCACGGCGCACAGAATGCCGATGGTCGCCGAAGCCGCGCTCGCACCGTGCCTGGCCGCGGCGATCCTTCTGGCGCGCTGGCTTTATGAGGATTCGGGCGAGCGTCGGCGATTCCACTGGCTGCTTCCCGACGCCGATCAGGCATGGATCATGCTGGCGCCGGCGCTGTTGTTCGGGTTCGCATCGCTGATGTTTGCGATCCTGCCGTTGCTCGCGCTGTTCCAGATATTGCTTTGGCTGAGGCTCGCGCGCCGCCCGGAGGCACGGTAAAACAAAGGCATTGAAGGTTTAAGCCCTATTAACGCCATCCTGCTATTGGCGGATGCGTATGAGTGACTCGGTCTTCTCTCCCGGCATCGATCCGCCGTCGCCGACGCTGTCGGCGCGTCTGCACGAGCTGGCGAGCTATCTGGCGGCGCCGGCTGCCGGTCGATTGACCGAAGAGCAGCGCGCGCTGTCGCTGGGCGTTGCGCGCCGTTTGGTCGCCGATGTCGCTGCACGGCTCGATCCCCGCATTGATCCGGGCCTGCTGTGGAAAGAATGGCTCAGCGGCGGCTTGCCATGTGCCGCGCGGCTGGCGGGCATTTGTTTCGCGCGCGCCGAGGAGCATCGCTGGCGCGAGCAATCGGGGCAACGAACCAGCCCGCCACCTGTCCTGACCGAACCCGAAATGACGAACGCCGACGCGCCTGCAGCGAGCGAGCCGCTGTCGGACGTTGATCGCGCCTATCTCGCCCTGCAGATTGCCGACCGCCGCCGCTTCGACGTGCTGGGCAATCCCGCGCTCGCGGTCGCCGATCTCGACGGCGACACGTTCCGCGCGCTGCTGCTCGACATCGCCGCGTGGCGGCTGGCCGAGGTGAGCGGGGACAAGCGCCGCGCCGCCGAATTGGGCGACGCCGTGCGCGTCGCGATCGAGCGGCAGGTCCATGAAACCGGCATGGCGCACGCCGGCCATGCCTATTATGAGATTTTGGGCACGGCATTGCCCGAAGCCGCCGCGGCCGCGATCGCGCGGCATGATTGGCCGACGCTGATCGCGCTTGCGGCGTCGGCGCATCGCCGGGCCTATGACGACATGGCGATCACGCTGTTGACGGCAGACACCGCTGCGCTGCCTTCGCTGCTCGCTCCGCTCGGTCTCGACCATGCTGCGCTGGCGCCGCTTGAGGTTTCGCTGGTGATGCTGCCCGCGCGTGCGGTGTCCGGCGGGAGCGGCGATGAGTGAGCGCATCATTCGCGGCCGGGTCGACCGGTCAGGGGTGCTGGTCAGCGCCGATGCGCCCCTGTTGCGCCTGCAACAGCGTGCGGGCGCCGGGCTCGACAAGCCGCTCGCGCTGCCGCACCTCGCGCGCCTGATCGCGCTGGCGCAACGCCTCGATCGCGATATCAGCCGGCCGCTCTATGCCGCCGACGATCATAGCGACATCCACGCGCTCGTCCGCATCACGCCCGACGCCGACGGTGCCAGTCTCGAGATCAGCGACTGGCGCACACGCCCGGTGACGCCGCCGCAGGTGCCCGCGATTGCCGATAACGCCGCCGGGTCGCAAAGCTGGACGTGGGAATGCGACCAGCAGTTGCGCCTGGTCGCGCTGCTCTCCGCGGCCGATGCGCCGGCCATACCCGATGGTTGGGAAGGGCGTTCGCTATCGGAGCTGTTCGAACTTCAGCCCGACGAAGACGGACGCTTTCCGGTGCTGCGCGCGCTCGCGCGGCAATCGCGCTTTGAAAGCCAGCGCGTGCAGGCGGCAGGAATCGCGATGATCTTGTCGGGCGACGCATTGTTCGATGCGCTGGGGCGCTTCACGGGCTTCCGCGGGCTTGCGGTTGTCGCAGAAGAGCAAATGCCCGCCGAGCCGAAAGACGCTGCGGCGCTCGTCGACCCCGCGTTCGGATCGCTCCCGCTGTCGGACCCGCAATTCGGCCGACGTATCGATGGCGCGCTACGCGGTCCGCTGAGCCGGATTATTGCGACGGCGGAGACGATCTCGGGACAGTTCGACGGCCCGATCCGCGCTGACTATGCCCGCTATGCCGGCGACATCGCGCATGCGGGGCGGCATCTGCTCGGCCTTGTCGACGATCTTGCCGATCTTCAGAATATCGAACGGCCGGGGTTCAAGGCCGCGCGTGATGAAATCGATCTTGGCGACCTCGCGCGCCGCGCGGTCGGGTTGCTTGGCATGAAGGCCGAAGAAAAAGGCATTCGGATCGATGCGCCGCGCACCGACGACAAGGCACCCGCCACCGGAGAATTCCGCCGCGTTTTGCAGGTCCTGCTCAACCTGCTGGGCAATGCGATCCGCTATTCGCCCGAAAACTCGCAAATCTGGATCCGCGTCGATCGCGATGGCGATCGGGCAATGGTCACCGTCGCCGACCAGGGGCAAGGGATCGACGCCGAGCAGCAGGCCGTTGTGTTCGAGAAATTCGAGCGGCTCGGCCGCACCGATAGCGGCGGTTCGGGCCTTGGCCTGTATATCGCCCGCCGCCTTGCGCGCGCGATGGACGGCGAACTGACCGTCGACAGCGCGCCGGGGCAGGGCGCGCGCTTTACACTGAGCCTGCCAGCGCGGGACGTCTGAAACAAACGGCGGCACAGTCGCCTGCGCCGCCGCTCCAAATTTGCGAGTTTTCGGGGCGCTTAGCGCTGGCCGACCGGAACGAACGGACGATGCGCCGGGCCGGTGTAGAGCTGGCGCGGACGGCCGATCTTCTGCGCGGGGTCCGAAATCATTTCGTTCCACTGCGCGACCCAGCCGACGGTGCGCGCCAGGGCGAAGAGGGCGGTGAACATCGTCGTCGGGAAACCGATCGCCGACAGGATCACGCCCGAATAGAAGTCGACGTTCGGGAACAGCTTCTTCTCGATGAAATAAGGATCGTTCAGCGCCATTTCTTCAAGCTGCAGCGCAACTTCGAAGACGGGATCGTTGACCTTGAGCGCCTCGAACACTTCGCGCACGGTCTTCTGCATCACGGTCGCGCGCGGATCGTAGTTTTTATAGACGCGGTGACCAAAGCCCATCAGGCGGAACGGATCGTCCTTGTCCTTGGCGCGCGCGATATATTCGGGGATGCGTTCCGGACGGCCGATTTCGCGCAGCATGTTGAGCGCGGCTTCGTTCGCGCCGCCATGTGCCGGACCCCACAAACAGGCAATGCCCGCCGCGATGCATGCAAAAGGATTGGCACCCGACGATCCGGCGAGGCGGACGGTCGAAGTCGACGCATTCTGCTCGTGATCGGCGTGGAGGATGAAGATGCGGTCGAGCGCGCGTTCGACAACCGGGTTTACCTCATAGGGTTCCGCCGGGACCCCAAAGGTCATGCGCAGGAAATTGCCGGTGTAGCTCAGCGAATTGTCGGGATAGACGAACGGCTGACCGACCGAATATTTATACGCCATCGCGGCGATCGTCGGCATTTTGGCGATCAGGCGGTGGCTCGCGATCATCCGCTGGTGCGGATCGTGGATCTCGGTCGAGTCGTGATAGAAGGCCGACAGCGCGCCGACGACGCCGCACATCACGGCCATCGGGTGTGCATCGCGGCGGAAACCGCGGTAAAAGGTCGCAAGCTGTTCGTGCAGCATCGTGTGGCGCGTGATCGTGTTGTCGAAATCGCTCAGTTCCTGCGCGTTCGGCAGTTCGCCGTTAAGCAGCAGGTAACAGGTTTCCATGAAGCTCGAATGTTCGGCGAGATCGCCGATCGCATAACCGCGGTGGAGCAGCACGCCCTCGTCGCCGTCGATATAGGTGATCTGCGATTCGCAGCTCGCGGTCGAAGTGAAACCCGGATCATAAGTGAAGGCGCCGGTCTGTGCGTAAAATTTGCGGATATCGACGACGTCGGGGCCGACGGTGCCAGACAGGACAGGGCTGTCGACGATCGTGTCGCCCAGCGTGATTTTCGCGGTGTCGGTCATATTTTATTCCCTGTACTGACAGCGGGGAGAGAGCGTGGCTACGCCCCTGCCGGATAATGTTGCGCTGCGTCAAGTCGGGCCAGACTGACATCTCGTCCAAGCAACAGCAGCACGTCGAAAATTCCCGGGGAAATGGTTCGGCCGGTTAGTGCAGCACGTAGAGGTTGCGCCAATTTACCCAGCCCCAGTTCGGCGGCTTCGGCTTCGGCGCGCACGGCGGCATCCAGCTCTTCTATCGTCCAGTCGTTCAGCCCGCGCAGTCGCTCTGTGACAGCGGCAAGCAGGCCTTCGGGTGAGCCCTTTAGCACCTCGGCCGCCTTTTCGTCCACCGGCAACGGGTCGGGCTGGAACAGGAAAATCGCGCCATCGGCGATTTCGTCGAGCGTCTTGGCGCGGGGTTTCAGCGACTCCATCGCGCGCGCCAACAGGTCGCGGTCGGCATCGTCAAGCGCGCGCCCGACGAGCTTTTCGACGCGCGGCGCGACGAGGTGCGCAAGGCGCGCGTCATTAGCCTCGCGAAGATAGTGGCCGTTCAGATTCTCAAGCTTTTTGAAATCGAACCGCGACGGCGACCGACCGACATGCGCGAGGTCGAACCATTCGGTCGCCTGCGCGCGGCTGATGATCTCATTGTCGCCATGTCCCCAGCCGAGGCGGAGGAGATAATTGTTCACGGCTTCGGGCAGATAGCCCAGCTCGTCGCGATACGCATCGACCCCGAGCGCGCCGTGGCGTTTCGACAGCTTCGCCCCGTCGGCGCCATGGATCAGCGGAACATGCGCATAGACCGGTTCTCGCCAGTTTCCTCCGGTTTCTTTTAGCGACCGGATCAGCGCGAGCTGGCGAAAAGCGTTGTTGAGATGATCATCGCCGCGAATGACGTGCGTGACGCCCATATCATTATCGTCGACGACGACACTGAGCATATAGGTCGGTGTGCCGTCGCTGCGCAAAAGGACGAAATCGTCGAGTTCGGCATTCTGGACGGTCACCTCGCCCTGAACCTTGTCGGCGATGGTTGCGGCTCCCTCCTGCGGCGCGCGCAGGCGGATGACATGCGGCACCGACGGGTCGCCGTCGTCGCGGTCGCGCCACGGGCTGCGGACGCGGAAGGGCAGGCGCTTTTCCTGCGCCTCGGCGCGCATCGCGGCGAGTTCGTCCTGTGTCAGATAGCAGCGATAGGCTTCGCCTTTCGCGAGCAGTTCGGCCGCCACCTCGGCGTGACGCGGCGCTCGCGCGAACTGGAACACCGTCTCGCCGTCCCAGTCGAGGTCGAGCCACTGCATCCCGTCGATGATCGCATCGATCGCCGCATCGGTCGAGCGCGCCCGGTCGGTATCTTCGATGCGCAGCAGGAATTTCCCGCCATGATGCCGCGCAAACAGCCAGTTGAACAAGGCTGTGCGCGCGCCGCCGATGTGCAGGAAACCGGTCGGCGAGGGGGCAAAGCGCGTCACCACTTCGGCGCCGGTCGCCTCCGGGGTCGCTTCTGCCACTTTGGTTTGGTTTTCGGTTGCCACTATGGCCTCTTTCACTCAATTTGCCGCTCTTCTGGGCGGGGATCGGGGGTGCCCCTAGCATGGCGACAAGGCAGCTTCAAACGCCCATTGCCGCACGCCGGGCAAGTATCTGGCGCAGCGCGGGCGATGCGCTCGAGGCGCGGCTGGAGGCAGAGCGCGAGCGGATCGGGCTCTGGCTGCCGGTCGCGCTCGGCTCCGGCATCGCGGCCTGGTTCGCGCTACCCGCGAACGCCCATTGGATCGGCTTGCTGCTCGTCCTCGCAGCCGGGGCTTGCGGTGGCCTGTTGATCGGCTGGCAAAGCCGGGCCGGGCGCCTTGTCGTCGTGGGATGCGGCGTGATGGCGGCGGGCGTGCTGCTTATCTGGACGCGTGCCATATGGGTCGCGGCGCCGGTGTTGGCAGCGCCGGTCGTGACCGAATTTTCCGCGATCGTCGAACGCGCCCAGTCGTTACCGGCCAAGGGGCAGATTCGCATTCTTGTCCTGCCACAGAACCGAACCGACTTGCCGCCGCGCCTGCGATTGACGCTGCGGGGCGAGCAGGTCGCCGACCTTGCCGATGGCGAAACGATCGGGGTGAGGGCAAGGCTGATGCCGCCGCCGACAGCGAGCCTGCCCGGCGGCTATGACTTTGCGCAGCGCGCCTGGTTCGACGGCATCGGCGCCGTCGGGACGGTGCTGGGCGAGGTTTCGCGTGCACCGACGAGCGGGGCTGCGGCGCCGCCGATGCGGGCGCGGCTCAGCGCTCATATTCACGCGCAGGTTGACGGATCGGCGGGGGGCATCGCTGCGGCGCTGGTAACGGGCGATCGCGGCGCGATCAGCGAGGCGGATGAGGAGGCGATGCGCCGCAGCGGTTTGGCGCATCTCCTGTCGATCAGCGGGTTGCATGTGACCGCGGTCGTCGGTTTTGCCATGCTGCTCACTATGCGGCTCTTGGCGCTGAACCGCCGGCTTGCACTCGCTGGCTATGTCTTGCCGCTCGCCGCCGCCGCCGGCGCGTTGGCGGGTGGCGGCTATACGCTGCTCGCCGGGGCGGAGGTGCCGACGCTCCGCTCGTTCATCGCCGCGCTGCTCGTGCTCGTCGCTTTCCTCTTGGGCCGGGAGGCCCTGACCCTGAGGCTCGTTGCGGCGGGGGCGTTGATCGTCATGATCTGGCGACCCGAGTCGCTTGCCGGGCCAAGCTTCCAGCTCAGCTTTGCAGCGGTCACCGCGATCATCGCGCTGCATGAAAGTCGGCCGATGCGTGCCTTTCTCGCCCGGCGGGAAGAGCCCGTCGCGATCCGTATGGGACGCAGCGTGGCGGGATTGCTGATCACCGGATTGGTCGTCGAGGTTGCGCTGGCCCCGATCGCGCTGTTTCATTTTCACAAGGCGGGGCTGTACGGCGCGCTCGCCAATGTGGTCGCGATACCGCTGACGACCTTTGTTATCATGCCCGCCGAGGCGCTCGCCTTGCTGTTCGATAGTGTCGGGCTTGGAGCGCCCTTCTGGTGGATTGCCGAAAAGGCCCTGCTCGCGCTGATCGGGCTGGCGCACGGCGTGGCCGCTGCACCGGGTGCCGTCGCCGTGATGCCGAGTTTTCCGCGCTGGGGCTTTGGCCTGGCGATATTCGGCGGGCTTTGGTTGCTGCTTTGGACGACGCGATGGCGCCGTATCGGTGCGCTGCCGCTGGCGATCGGCATGACGGCGCTGCTCGTCCAGCCGCGCCCCGACCTGCTAATCACTGGCGACGGGCGCCATATCGCGGCTGCGTTACCCGATGGCAGCTATGCGCTGCTGCGCGACCGGGCCGGCGACTATGTGCGGGACAGCATGGCCGAAGCCGCCGGGGTCGATGCGCCGCTCGCTGCCCTGGCCGAGCTCGATCATGTCGAATGCAATCGCGATTTCTGCCGCTGGAACCAAGGCGCGGGTTCTGCGCCGCGTGTCATCCTCGCCTCGCATGGCCGCGACCGGATAGAGGGGGCGGAAATGGCGGCGGCCTGCGCGGCGGCCGACATCGTGATCAGCGACCGCTGGCTGCCGCAAGAATGCGTCGGGCGCTGGATGACCATCGATCGCGACAGCCTCGCCCAAAGCGGCGGGCTGGCGCTCTACCTCGGCGAAAAGCCCGAAGCCGTCACCACGCTAAAAGCGGGCGACGAGCATCCGTGGCGTTTGCCGCAGCAGCTTAGTGGTAACGACGAAGCAATCCCGACAAACGGCCCTGCACGATGACCCGATCGGCGGGGTAGCGCTGGGGTTCATAGGCGCTGTTCGCGGGGTCGAGGCGGATCATCTGGCCTTCGCGGCGGAAATATTTGAGCGTTGCGTCCTGCCCGTCAACGAGCGCGACGACGATATCGCCTTCGCGTGCGGTGCTCGCCTTCTGGATCAGCGCATAATCGCCGTCGAAGATTCCCGCCTCGACCATCGAATCGCCCGAGACTTCGAGCGCATAATGTTCGCCCGCGCCGAGCAGCGCGGCAGGGACGGCGAGATTGTTGTGATCTTCGAACGCCTCGATCGGCACGCCCGCAGCGATCTTGCCGTGCAACGGTACTTCGATGATGTCGTTGGCCGCGATCGGCTTGATGGCCGGGGGTGCCTTGCGGAGCGGGACGATATTGTCGCGTTCATTGCGCACAACGGGCTTGGCCGCTTCGGGCACCTTGAGCACCTCCAGCGCACGGGCCCGGTTGGGCAGGCGGCGGAGAAAACCCCTTTCCTCTAAGGCGCTTATCAGTCGGTGTATGCCGGATTTCGACTTCAGGCCCAGCGCCTCCTTCATCTCTTCGAACGATGGCGAGATGCCGCTCGTATCGAGACGTTCCTGGATGAAGTGGAGCAGCTCATGCTGCTTTGCGGTCAACATCGGTCGTTCTCCATGATGGCCTAGAGAGCTCTTGGGCCGGACATAGTGAGAACGATAGTGGAACAAAGCGGAACTTGTCAAGCGATGACAAGATAATCCGCCATCTCGCCAGCGACGCGCGGCGGCGCGTCGATTTCGCGGATAAGCAATGCATTCGCCGAGGCGAGCGGGAGAGTGCGCCCGCTTTCCTGCCCGACCAGCGGCGTCAGCCGCCCCCCGTCGAGTCGCGCGCGCAGATAGTCGCGGCGTGTCCCGCCCTGGGCGAGCGGTGCGGCGAGCGGCGCCTGATGGACGGTCGGTAGTGGATTTCCCGCGCCAGCGAGATGGCGGACCAGCGGGAGGAGGAACAGCGTCGCGGTGACGAAGGCGGAGGACGGGTTGCCGGGCAGCCCCAGCAGCGCCGCATCGCCGATCGTCCCGGCGATCAACGGCTTGCCCGGGCGCATCGCGATCTTCCAGAAATCAAGCTGCCCGTCGGCGTCGTCGAGCGCCCCGCGGACATGATCATGATCGCCGACCGAGGCGCCGCCTACGGTCACGATGACGTCGTGACGTCGGGCCAATTCCTTGAGAATTTTGGCAAGTGTCGCGCGGTCATCGCGGATGTGGTGTGGCACGATCGCTTCGGCGACCTCGCCGGCGAGCATCGCGGCGAGCATCGCGCCATTGCTGTCGGGAATTTGGCCGGGGGCGAGCGGGCGGCCCGGCTGGACGAGCTCGTCGCCGGTGGTGAGGATGGCGACGCGCGGGCGGCGGCCGACGGTAAGCTGGCCGGCACCGTTCATTGCCGCGGCGGCGATGGCACCGGGCGTCATGCGCGTCCCCGCCGGGAGCAGGCAATCTCCCGCGGCGAAATCGGCGGCGCGCGCGCGGATATGGCGGCCGCGTGATTCCGGTCCGTCGCCCGTCAGCGTAAGCAGCGCGCCGTCGCGCGCGACGTCCTCCTGAACGATCACCGTATCGGCGCCAGCCGGAAGCATCGCGCCGGTGAATATCCGCATCGCCTCGCCGACGTCGACCATGCGGTCTGGTGCGGTTCCTGCGGCGGTTTCGCCGATGACGGACCATGGTCCCGGCAAGTCGTCGAAACGGACCGCATAGCCGTCCATTGCCGACAGATCGGCGGCGGGTTGGTCGCGCGAAGCGATGACATCGTTGGAAAGATAGCGGCCAAGTGATTCGGGAAAGGCGATATTTTCGCTCGCGAGCGGCTCGCGCAGCGCGAGCAACCGGGCCTGCGCTTCCTCGACGGGAAGCAGCCCGCTCATTCGGCGTGCCAGTCGCCCGACCGCCCGCCGCTCTTTTCGAGCAGGCGGATGTCGCCAATCATCATCGCGCGGTCGAGCGCCTTGGCCATATCGTAGAGGGTGAGCAGCGCGACAGAGGCGGCGGTCAGCGCTTCCATCTCGACCCCGGTCGGGCCTTTCGTCTGCGCGATTGCGGTGACCGATATTCCCTTTTCTTCCCATGCGAAATCGACGCCGACCCTGGTCAACGCGAGCGGGTGGCAAAGCGGGATGAGGTCGGCGGTGCGTTTGGCGGCCATGATGCCGGCGATCCGCGCGGTCGAAAGCACGTCGCCCTTCGGCGCATTGCCGCTGCGGATCGCTTCGAGCGCGTCGGGTGACATGGTGATGCGGCCGCCGGCAACCGCGCGGCGCGGCGTCGCAGCTTTGGCGCCGACATCGACCATCGACGCAGCCCCGCTTTCGTCAAGGTGCGTCGGGCGCGTCACGCTGCGGCGCCCGTCAGAAGGGTTCGCGTTGCCGCCGTGACGTCATCCTGACGCATCAGGCTTTCGCCGACGAGGAAAGCGCGCACGCCGCTTTCCGCCAGCCTTTCGCAGTCGGCATGGCTCGCGATGCCGCTTTCGCCAACCAGCAGCGTGCCGGGCGGGACGCGCTTTGCAAGTCGTTCGGTTACGCCGAGATCGGTTTCGAACGTTCGCAGGTCGCGGTTGTTGACGCCGATCAGCCGCGACCGAAGCCCGGTCAGCGCACGGTCGAGTTCGGCCTCGTCATGGACCTCGACGAGCACGTCCATGCTGCGCTCGAAAGCAGCCGATTCGATCTCGCTCATCGCGCTGTCTTCGAGCGCGGCGACGATGATGAGGATCGCATCGGCCCCGATCGCGCGTGCTTCGGCGACCTGCCAGGGATCGATCATGAAATCCTTGCGCAGCGCGGGGAGGGCGCAGGCGGCGCGCGCCGCGATCAGATAATCCTCGTGCCCTTGAAAATAAGGCGCATCGGTCAGGACGGACAGGCAGGCGGCCCCGCCGGCAGCGTAAGCGCGGGCATGTTCGGCGGGATCGAAATCCTGCCTTATCAGTCCTTTGGAAGGCGATGCCTTCTTGACTTCAGCAATCAAGCCGAAGTCGCCGGCGTCGATCCTCGCCTGCAATGCCGCGGCAAAACCGCGCACCGGTCCTGCGTCGATCGCATCGAGGTCGGACAAGCTTCGGTGCGCGCGGCGCTCGGCGACTTCGTCGGCCTTGGTGGCAAGGATCTCGATGAGCTTGTTCATTTATAGGCGATCCAGCAATTGAGCAGCGCGTTCGCAAGGCCTTTGTCGATCGCCTCGGCGGCTTCCTCGACACCCTCGATCAATGTTTCGACAGCTCCCGCGACGACCAGCGCCTCTGCCGCGTTGTAGAGCACCGCGTCACGATAGGCGCCGGGCTCGCCTTCGAGCAGGCGGCGGAGAGCCTTTGCGTTATATTCGGCGTCGCCGCCGCGGATTTCCGCGAGCGAGCGCGTCGGGAGGCCCGCATCGGCGGCCACGCTGCGCTGCATGCGGACGCCCTCGGGCAGGACCACCGCCACCTCGTTGCCGCCGGCGAGCGACAGTTCATCGAGTCCCTCGTCGCCCGAAATGACGCGCGAATGCTCGGTGCCAAGCCGGTGCAACGCCTCGGCATAGACGGGGACATAGGCGGGGCGTGCGATGCCGATGAGTTGTCGCGTGACGCGCGCCGGGTTGGCGAGCGGGCCCATCAGGTTGAAGATCGTCCGGCGGCCGATCGCCTTGCGGATCGGCATAATGCGCTTCATCGCGGGATGGCGCGTCCCTGCGAACAGGAAGCAGATCCCGAGATCGGCAAGCTGTTCCTCTGCCTGCCGGTCGGCACGCTCCATGTCGAGGCCGAGTGCTTCGAGCGTGTCGGCTGCACCCGATTTTGAAGAAGCCGCACGATTTCCATGCTTTGCGACCGGAACCTCGCATGCGGCAACGACAATCGACACCGCGGTCGAGACGTTCAGCGTATGATGGCCGTCGCCGCCGGTGCCGCAGACGTCGATCGCCCCCGCGGGCGCATCGATCGGGATCAGCCGGTCGCGCATCGCCTGTGCCGCGGCGGCGATTTCGACCATCGTTTCGCCGCGCTCCGACAGCGCGATCAGGAATTGGGTGACCTGTTCGTCGCTCGCGCCGCCGTCGAGCATCGTCGCGAAGGCGTCGGCCGCCTCGTCATGGTCGAGCAGCGCGGCAGGATCGGGAAACGGGCCGAAGCGGCTCATGCGGCTTTCCGTTCGCCGACCGGCAACCCCGCGATCTTCAGGAAATTGGCGAGCATCGCATGGCCATGTTCGGTCGCGATGCTTTCGGGATGAAACTGGACGCCGTGGATCGGCAGCTCGACATGGTGGAAGCCCATTACCGCACCGTCGTCGCTCGTCGCATTGATGACGAGAGCGGCGGGAATGTCGACAACCTCGAGGCTGTGATAGCGGGTCGCCTGAAATGGCGAAGGCAGGCCAGCATAGAGACCGCTGTTGTCGTGGCAGACGGGCGAGGTTTTGCCGTGCATCAGATGCCCGCGCTGGACGGTGCCGCCGAAATGCTGGCCGATCGCCTGATGGCCGAGACAGACGCCGAGCAGCGGGCGCCGCGCATCGGCGCAGGCGGCGACGAGATCGAGGCTGATTCCGGCCTCGTTCGGCGTGCAGGGTCCAGGCGATATGAGGATGGCATCGGCGCCGGTCGCGAGCGCATCGGCCGCCGTCAGCGCATCGTTACGCTCGACGCGGACATCGCCCCCCAGCTCGATCAGATAATGAACGAGATTGAAGGTGAAGCTGTCATAATTGTCGATGACGAGGATCATGGAGCGCGCACTAACGATTTTGCGGGGGTTGGGGAAGGGATAGAAGCTTTTCGGGGCGCAACTCTTCCTTCGTTACTCCGCCATCAGTTTGGCGAGGTCGTCCCTCCAGAATTTCGCCCAGCTGTGGGTGCTATGGCCCTTGGTTTCGGCGCTTGCGGGGATCAGGATGAATTTCGTCGTTTTCAAACGCACCGCAGCCTTTTCAGTGATGCCATAGGAGGGCGGGTTGATGAAATCGTCGGCCGAATTGACCCAGAGCATAGGCACCTTGATTTTTTCAAGCTCCGGCCAGGGATTGTAGGTTCGCGACGCGTCGAGCTGATAAATTACGTCATTGGCGTCGTTGCGGCCGTAGGTGCGGGCGAAGGCCTCATCCTTGTATTTCTCGGCCGCTTCGCGCGTCGGATACTGCGCTTGCAGCGCATAGGGATTGGCGCCCGCGATCATGCTCAGCGAAGCGGCGGTGCGCAGGCCCGCAGCGGGCGGCGCGGTGTAATTGCCGTCCTTCCACAGCGGATCGGCCTTGATCGCATCGATCGAGAGCGTGCGCCACATGCGGTTCTGGCCGGCGATTTCGACGGGAAGGCAAGCGAAGGGCGCGAGCTTTTCAGCGAAATCGGGGTGCGTTTCGCCCCAGACGAAGGCGTGCATGCAACCCATCGAGGTGCCGAGGATGAGCTTCAGCTTTTTGACGCCGAGCTTTTCAGTGAGCATCCGGTGCTGCGCGCTGACCATGTCGTCATAATCATATTTGGGGAACTTCATTCGCAGCCCGTCGCTGGGCTTTGACGAGCCCCCATGGCCGATATTGTCGGGCAGGATGACGTAATATTTGCTGGTATCGAGAAGCTGGCCGGGACCGAAAAGCTCGTTTGCAAACTGCGGCTGGAAGAATTGCTTGCCAGTGCCGCCGGTGCCGTGGAGTATCATCACCGCGTTGGTGACATTACCCTTTCTGTCGCGCTGCGGCGTGCCAAGCGTCGTGTAGTGCATCTTGAGTTCGGGCAGCGTCTCACCGTTCGAAAAGGCAAAATCCTTGAGGATCGCGTCGCCTTCTGCGGCGCCCTCGACAGTCTGGGCGTGGGTGGGAGTGACGCTGGCGAGCAGCAGGGCGAGCGGGGCAAGGAGTTTGCGCATGACCGGACGCTAACGTCCGTTCCGTACCCGTCAAGCTATTGCCCGTACCCCGGCGTCCCGGCGAGCTTCACCGCTTCGCGCGCGGCGGCGAAAAGCGCTCCGGCCTTCGCCTCGCACTCGCGCTGTTCATAGGCGGGATCGCTGTCAGCAACGATGCCGGCGCCCGCCTGGACGTGCATTTCGCCATCCTTGACGATCGCGGTGCGCAGCACGATGCAGCTGTCCATATTGCCGTCGGGGGCGAAATAGCCGACGCCGCCCGCATAAGGTCCGCGCGCGTCGGTCTCGAGTTCGGCGATGATCTGGCAAGCGCGGACCTTGGGCGCACCGCTGACCGTACCCGCCGGGAACCCCGCGAACAGTGCGTCGATCGCGTCCTTGTCGGGCGCGATGCGGCCGATGACGTTCGAGACGATGTGCATGACATGGCTGTAGAATTCGACGGTGTAGCTGTCGGTGACCGCGACCGACCCCCCGACCGCCGCGCGGCCGACGTCGTTGCGGCCGAGGTCGAGCAGCATCAGATGCTCGGCGCGTTCCTTGGGGTCGGCGAGCAGGCTTTCGCGGTTCTCGATATCCTCGGCGCTGGTCCGGCCGCGCGGGCGGGTACCGGCGATCGGACGGATGGTGATCTCGCCATCGCGGACACGCACGAGGATCTCGGGCGACGATCCGATCAGTGCGAAGCCGGGCAAGTCGAGGAAGTAGAGGAAAGGCGAGGGGTTGATGCGGCGGAGCGCGCGATAAAGATCGAAGGGCGGCAGGTCGAAGGGCGTCGAGAAACGTTGCGACAGCACCACCTGAAAAATATCGCCCGCAGCGATATAATCCTTTGCGGTCGCGACCATCTGCGCGAAATCCGCGGGCGTGGTTGCGGGGGTGGCGTTAATGCCGGTGGGCAGCGCAGCGGTCGACGCGCGTTCGGCATGCGCGCTGGCGCTCGACAGGCGCGCGGCGATGGTGTCGAGCCGGTCCTGCGCGGCGTCGATCATACGGTCGATCGCGCCGTCCGCGTCGGGCCAGATCGGCGCGATCAGGAACAGCTCGTCGGCAAGGCGGTCGAAGACAAGGATCGTCGTCGGCCGCACAAACACCATGTCGGGCAGACCGAGCCCGGCGCCCGGCGCTCGCGGAATGCGCTCGACGAGGCCGATGGTTTCATAGGCGAAGAAGCCGACGAGCGTCGCAAGCGCCTTGGGCAAGCCCGCAGGTACGTCGAAGCGGCATTCGGAAACGAGATCGCGTAGCGCCTGAAGCGCGGGGGTCGCGAGCGGCTGGAACGCATCGCGGTCGCGCCGCCAGTCGCGGTTGATCCGCGCCGCGTCCCCGGTGACTTCGAACATCAAATCGGGATCGAGACCGAGCAGGCTGTAGCGCCCGCGCGTCTCGCCGCTCTCGACCGATTCGAGGACCCAGTCGCCGCGCCCGGGCTCGATCAGCTTGAGCGCCGCCGACACCGGGGTTTCGATATCGGCGATCAGCCGCTGCCAGACGACCGCGCCGCGCCCCTGCGCCAGCGCCTCAAGCGCGGCGGCTCTGCCCTCGAGGCTCACCCTTATTCGGCGACCGGCGCGGTGCCGGTCAGCTCGGCGCGCAGCTGGTTGACGAGATCCTTGTTGATCGTGACCCCGACGCGGCGCTTCGCCTCGGCGGCGAGTTGCTCGATCAGCTCGTTGCCGAAGGCGGGGGCGAGCGGCTGGGCGATCGCGGCGACGCGCGCGGGGTCGATGGCTTTCGGATCGGGGCGCTGCACGTCGTTGAGCGCGATCACCATCCAGCCGCGGTTGCCAGGAATTTCGAGCGTCTTGACGCTGTTCTTCGCCATCGAGAAAAGCAGGGCCAGTTCGGGGGGGACGGGTTTGCCGCCCGCCCCGAGTTCGGCACGGCGTCCACCTATCGTCTGAACATTGCCGATGTTGGGGCCAGCCGCGGCGACGGCTTCGCTGAGGCTCTTGCCGCCGTCGACCGCCTTGACGATCGCGCGGGCCTTGCCGCGGGCAATTTTCTGCCCCTCGGCAAAGCGCCATTCGCTGAGCAAATCGGCGCGAATTTGCGCGAAGGGCGGCGGCGCGGCGGCGGTGATCGACTTCACTGCATAGACCGCGAATTTCTCATTCTCGACCAGCGTTGCAATATGCGCTTCGCCTTCGCCGGCAGCTTGAAAAGCCTGCGCGACGAGGGGCGCGAGTTCGGGGGCGGGCACGAAGGCGGGCTGTCCGGGCGCACGGCCGCTGGGCAAAAGCGCCGGCGTCTCGACAAGCTGGAGCTTGCGGTCGGCCGCGATTTCCTCGACTGCGGCGCCACCATTCACGGCGTCCTGCAGCGCGTTATAATAGTCGACGATCGACTCGTTCGCCTTGTTCTTGGCGAGCTCGGTGCGGATCTCGGCGCTGGCGTCGGCGAGGCTGCGGGCGGGCCGGGCCGTCACATCCTCGACGCGCGCGACGGTCCAGCCAAGGCCGGTCTGCGTCGGGCCGATCAGGTCACCGGGCTTGGCAGCGAAGGCGGCCTTGGCGGCTGCCGCGCTGCTCGTCGCGGCATAGGCCGATTGGGTGAGGTCGCCGGTGGTCGATGCGGACAGGCCCGCCGCCTGCGCTGCTGCCGCAAGCGAAGTTCCGCTGCGAACCTTGGCTACGAGCGCCGTTGCCGCGGCCTGATCGGGAACGATCACCTGCGCAAAGCGGCGCGTCTCGCTCGCGGTATATTGCGCGGCATTGTCCTTGTAGACCTTGGCGATTTCGGCGTCGGTGACAGCGGGAACCGGCACCGCGCTGCGGTCGAACAGCGCGTACTGGATCACGCGGCGCTCGGGAATGGTGAACTTCGCCCTGTTCTGCGACAGATATGTCTTCAGCGCGGCATCGCCGGGGTCGGCGGTCGGCGCGAAGGGGCTCGCCGGAATGAAGGTCGCCTGTCCGCGCCGCTGCTCCATCAGCAATGCAGCATAAGGCTGTGCCATGCCCGGCGCGATCCGCGGCATCGTCGCGATCGGTGCGGCGAGCTGTTCGATCAAGAGTTGCTGGCGCAGGTCGCGGCGCAACTGGGTCTCGGTGAGGCCGTTCTGGCGCAGGAAATTTTCGAAGACCGTCTGGTCGAATTTGCCCGATACGCCGGCAAAGGCGGGCAGGTCGGCGATGCGTCCGTCAATCAGCCGCTTGCTGACGCCAAGTCCCAGGCCGGTCGCGAACTGGTCGAAGGCGCTGCCCTCGACAAGCTGGTCGAGCACCTGGTCGAGCCCGCCGGCTTCGACGAACGCCGCCATTGTGAGGCCCGGCTGCTGCTGGCGCGCCTGATCATAGGCCTGCCGCGCCCGGTCGCGCAGTTCGCCGACACCGATCTGTTCGCTGCCGACCTTGGCGACATTCGCGCCGCCGAGCCCGCCGAAGCTCGAATTGCCCGTCACATCGCTCAGCGCGAAGGCGAGTCCGACGAGGACGACGAAGCCAAGGGCGAGAAATTTGCCGATCGTCGAGGCAAACATGGCACGAATAGCGGTAATCATGGAACGGGCATTCTTTCCGGCAGGGCGCGGGTCACGCGCGATTGCGCGCTGCTTTAGGCGGGAGGCGGTGCGGCATCAAGGCCGGAAAGGGGCTTTTGCCGATGCGCGACGCAGCTTGCCTATCGCGCCCGTGCGCCGCTAGGGCGAGGATAAGGTTTGAGCAGCAGGAGAGGCGGGCTAATGACGCGGCGCAAATATGTGGTCGGCAACTGGAAGATGAACGGGCTTTCGGATGCCATCGATGAAGCGAAGGCGATCTTTGCAGCAGCGGACCAGCATGACGCCGTCGATGTCGCGATCTGTCCGCCCTTTACGCTGATCGGCGCCATGGTCGCCGCCGCGCCGGGCAAGGGGATTGGCGGACAGGATTGCCATAGCGCCGCATCGGGCGCCTTTACGGGGTCGGTTGCGGCCCCGATGCTTGCCGACATCGGCGCGAGCGTCGTGATTGTCGGCCATAGCGAGCGGCGCGAAGGCTTTGCCGAACGCGACGCCGATGTGCGGTCAAAGGCCGAAGCCGGCCTTGCCACCGGCTTGTCGGTGATCCTGTGCGTCGGCGAACCGCGCGAAATCCGCGAATCGGGCGGCGCGATCGATTATGTCCTCGCCCAGATTGCGGGATCGGTCCCTGACAGCTTCGATCCGCACCGGCTCGCCATCGCTTATGAACCGATCTGGGCGATCGGGACCGGGCTGGTGCCGACGGTTGCCGATGTCGCTGCAATGCATGGCGCAATCCGTCGGGCGCTGGCGGCGCGGTTCGGCGGGGCAGCGGAGGATATGCGTATATTATATGGCGGGTCGGTTAATGGCGAGAACGCCGCCGAATTGCTGGACGCTGGTGACGTCGATGGCGCGCTGGTTGGCGGCGCCAGCCTGACCGCGGCCAAGTTCGTGCCGATCATCGCCGCGGCGGCGACACTCGCGGGTTGAAGCGTAGCCGCTTCGTCTCTATGTGCGCCGCGGGCGCGGTCCGTTTGAGGCTGCGCAAGCTCGGGAAAATATGATGTCCAGTCTCTTCACCTTCATCCTCGTCCTGCAGGCGCTCGTCGCCGCGGTGATGATCGGCGTCATTCTGATGCAGAAGTCGGAAGGTGGCGGTCTGGGCGTCGGCGGCAGCCCTGCGGGTCTGCTTTCGGCGCGCGGCGCCGCGGATTTCATGACCCGTGCGACGACGGTCCTCGCGACGGCTTTCGTCGCGCTGTCGATCGTCCTCGCCGCGATGGCCTCGGTCGGCCGCAGCGGTTCGACGATCGATACCTCCTTGTCGAAAACGGCGCAGACCAGTGGGGCGGCCCCGGCCTCATCGCTGACCGGCCCGGCGCAGCCGGCCCCCGCTGGTGCGGCGCCGGCGGTTGCGAGCGACGATCCGCTGGCGGCGGCTGCCGCAGCGGCGGCCAGCCCGGAAGCCGCTCCGGCTCCCGCACAGGCACCACCCGCCAAGAAATAACCGGCGGCTTCGGCCTCCACCTTCAGCCCGCCCGGCGGAAATAATTTCCGCCGGATGCGATTCGACGGCTTGCGCCGTCCCCCTCCCGTTGAGTAAGTCTTTCCTCCCATGGCGCGGTTCATTTTTATCACCGGCGGCGTGGTCTCCTCGCTTGGCAAAGGTTTGATGGCGGCTAGCCTCGCGGCTTTGTTGCAAGCGCGTGGCTATCGCGTCCGTATCCGGAAGTTCGATCCCTATCTGAACGTCGATCCGGGCACGATGTCGCCCTATCAGCATGGCGAGGTCTATGTGACCGACGACGGTGCCGAAACCGACCTCGACCTTGGCCATTATGAACGCTTTACCGGCGTTGCGGCGCGGCAGAGCGACAATGTCACCTCGGGCCGCATCTATCAGGGCATTATCGCCAAGGAACGCCGCGGCGACTATCTGGGCGCGACGGTGCAGGTCGTCCCGCACGTCACCGACGCGATCAAGGAATTTGCGCGCACCGACATCGACGACCTCGATTTCGTGTTGTGCGAAATTGGCGGGACGGTCGGCGACATCGAATCGCTGCCCTTCATCGAGGCGATCCGCCAGCTCAAGAATGAAGAGGGGCGCGAAAACGCGATCTCGGTCCATGTCACGCTGGTGCCGTACATCGCGGCGGCGGGCGAACTGAAGACCAAGCCGACGCAGCATAGCGTGCGCGAACTCGCATCGCTCGGCGTCCAGCCTGACATATTGCTCTGCCGCTGCGAAAAGCCGTTGCCGGAGACCGAGCGCGCGAAAATCGCGCTTTTCTGTAACGTCCGCAAGGAAGCAGTGATCCCGGCGCTTGATGCCGACAGCATCTATTCGGTCCCCGTCCAATATCATGGCGAAGGGCTGGACAGCGAAGTTTTGCGCGCATTCGGCATTCAGGACGCACCCGAGCCCGACCTGTCGCGCTGGTACGACATCATGGACCGCAAGCAGCACCCCGAAGGCGAAGTCACGATCGGCGTCGTCGGCAAATATGTGTCGCTGCCCGACGCTTATAAGTCGCTCAATGAGGCGCTCGTCCACGGCGGCATGGCGCACCGCGTCAAGGTCAATATCCGTTGGCTCGACGCCGAAATGTTCGAACGCGACGAGGATCTGGCCGCCAATCTCGAGCCGATGCACGGCATTCTTGTCCCCGGCGGGTTCGGCGAGCGCGGCTCCGAAGGCAAGATTTCGAGCGTGCGCTTCGCGCGCGAACGGGGTGTGCCCTTTTTTGGCATCTGCCTCGGTATGCAGATGGCGTGCATCGAGGGCGCGCGGAACACGAGCGGCATCGCCGATGCATCGAGCACCGAATTCGGCCCGACCGACGAGCCCGTCGTCGGTATGATCACCGAGTGGATGAGCGCCGAGGGTCTGCAGAAGCGCGGCGCCGACACCGATCTGGGCGGCACGATGCGGCTTGGCGCCTATGAGGCAAAGCTGTCGCCGAACAGCCATGTCGCGAGCGTCTATGGCGCGAACGACATCAGCGAGCGGCATCGCCACCGTTACGAGGTCAACAACGCCTACCGCGAGCGGCTCGAGAAGGGTGGCCTCGTCTTTTCGGGCATGTCGCCCGACGGCATGCTGCCGGAAATCGTTGAGCGCCCGGACCATCCGTGGTTTATCGGGGTGCAGTTCCACCCGGAACTCAAGTCGAAGCCGTTCGATCCGCATCCCTTGTTTGCGGGTTTCATCGAAGCGGCGGTGAAACAGAGCCGGCTGGTCTAGCGCCGGATAAAAGGGATGTAGGGGCAATGGATCACGCGAAACTCGCCGAGTTGCAAGGCCCCGACAGCATCTTTTCCGGGCTTTCTGCCGAAGATTGGGCCGAAATCGGCAGCCGTGCGGTTCTCGTCAATTTCGCCAAGGGCAAGGAATTGCTCGCTCAGGGCGACCCTGGCGATATGATGCTGATCCTGACCCAAGGCACCGCGCGCGTCTCGATGCTCACCTCGGGCGGGCGTGAAATCGTGCTCGCTTATGCCGAACCCGGCGCGATACTTGGCGAGATCGCCTTGCTCGACGGCGGCGAACGCACGGCATCGGTAACCGCGACGAGCGCGGGCAGCGCGCTTCAGCTCGGTCGCAATGCGCTCAAGGATTTCGCCGCAAGCCACCCCGAATTCGCCTGGTCGTTGATGCAGCAGCTCGCGCGGCGGCTGCGCACCGCCGACCAGACGATCGAGAGCGACCGCGCCTATGCGTCGGGCCCGCGGCTTGCGCGCTATCTGAAACGCCTGATTCGCAAGGATGTCGAGGCATCGCAGCGCGTGGAACTGAGCCAGACCGAGTTGGGCAATTTCGCGGGCATGAGCCGCGAGCATATCAACCGCCAGCTCAAGAGCTGGGAGGAATCGGGTGTGATTTCGCTCGAACAGGGCCGCGTGCGGGTGCTCGACGCGGTTATGCTCGAAGATATCAGCGAGAGCGAAGGCTAGAAGCGGCAGCTGCCGACCAATAGCGGAAATCAAAAGAAGTGATATTATGGCATCATGCTTCAGGTGCTCATATTCGCATTTCTAAGCTCGCCGAGCGATACGTCCCTGCGTCTCAGCTATGGCCCCGTAATCACGCCGATCGTTGAGCCATACGCCAAATGCGTTGCTGATCGCACTCCGTCTCCTTACATTGAGGCGGTGAAGGCCGCTTTTGACGCGTGCGCGCCTATCCGCCAAAATGCGATCGACCGCGCACAGGATCGCAAACTGCGATCCGATGTTCGCGCGGCTATCTCTGATTTTGAAATGCGCTACTTGCAGTTCACTCTAAATAGCACGGATGCGCGTTAGGTCCGCTTCCCACCCCAAAGCAGTCGTCCCGCCAAATCGAGCTTCGCCGGAATCACAACGCCCGGGCCTCGCTTTGCGAAACCCGGGCGCCTGTGACGAACACTCGCCATCCCCCTTTGTTGCAAGCCCGGCGAAAGGCCTGCACTCCCTGGAGCCGGGCCGTTGGGCCGCTTGAACCAGAAGATGGTGGGCTAGGACCAAGAGGGGGCTTTGTCACCCTCTGACGGCCACTTGGCCCCGCTTTTGCCGGGCGCTGTGACCTATCGGCAACACATTTAGCAATCATTTGCCGTTTGACGCCCCGCCCGCGGGCATTGCCAGCGGTGCTGACGCTGCTTAAAGCGGCGCTATGCGTGTCATTCCTCATGCGCCGCAAAGGCACACCGCTCCATGATCCTGCGTCCGTACGAACGCACCATCTTCAAACGCTATATGCTTCCGCAGCGCGGCGAAGGGTTCATCTTCGTTGCCGCGGCGTTCAGCTTTGTCGCGGTGACGCTGGGCGTCGCGGCGCTGGTGATCGTCATGAGCGTGATGAACGGGGTGCGCAGCGATCTGTTCGACAAGATTGTCGGCTTGAACGGCCATGCGGTGGTGCAGGGCTTTGGCGGGCGGATCGACAATTGGCAGGACGTGCTGAAACAGGCCAGGGCGACGCCTGGGGTGGTTTCGGCCACGCCACTGATCGAACAGCCCTTGCTCGGCACCTACAGCGGGCGCGTCGAGGGCATATTGGTGCGCGGCATGACGGTGCCCGACATCCGCAAGAACGAAACGCTGAACGGCAAGGTGCTGCAAGGCAGCCTGACGACGCTGACACCGGGATCGGGGAATGTCGCGATCGGCAGCGAACTCGCGCGTAATCTGGGGGCGACCGTCGGATCAAACCTGACGATCATCAACCCCGCAGGCCGCTCGACGCCGTTCGGGACGGTACCACGCGAAATCAGTTATCGCATATCGGCGATATTCGAGATTGGCGTCTATGATTTCGACAAGGCCTATGTCGTCATGCCGATGGAGGATGCGCAATTGCTCCTGCTCACCGGCGATCAGGTTCAGATGATCGAAATCAAGACCACCGACCCCGACAAGGTCGGCGAGATTTTGCAGCCGCTCGCGGAAAAGGTCGCGGCACAGGCGGTCGTTTCCGACTGGCGATCGATGAACGCCAGCCTGTTCGAAGCGCTGTCGATCGAGCGCGTCGCGATGTTCGTGATCCTGTCGCTGATCGTACTCGTGGCGGCATTCAACATCGTCTCGTCGCTGATCATGCTGGTCCGCGCGAAAACGCGCGATATGGCGATCCTGCGCACAATGGGGGCACCGCGCGACGCGGTGCTGCGCATCTTCATGGCGATAGGCCTGTCGATCGGCGTCGCCGGGACGTTGATGGGCATGGCGTTCGGTTTCGGGCTGCTGTATTTCCGTGCCGGCGTGCTGCGCGGGGTCGAGTTTCTGACCGGCCAGCCCTTGTGGGACCCCTCGATCCGCTTCCTCACCGAATTGCCGTCGAAACCCGACCCGTTCGAAATTACCGGGATCGCGGTGATGGCGATCGTCTTCAGCTTCCTCGCGACGCTCTATCCGGCGTTCAAGGCGGCGAATACCGATCCTGTGCAGGTGCTGCGTTATGAGTGACATGATCCTCGAACTGACTGCACTCAAACGCAGCTTCACCCAGGGCGACGTCACCATCGACGTGCTGCGCGGTGTCGACGCGCATCTGAAACGCGGCGAGATCGTTGCGTTGCTCGGGCCGTCGGGATCGGGCAAGTCGACGATGCTGCAGGCCGTGGGCTTGCTCGAAGGCGGGTTCGACGGGACGATCCGCATCGATGGTCATGACGTCACCCAATATGATCAAGGCGAACGGACGAAGACGCGGCGCGAGAAGATCGGCTTCGTCTATCAGTTCCATCATCTTCTCCCCGATTTTAACGCGATCGAAAATGTCGTGCTGCCGCAGCTGATCCGCGGGACGGCGCAGGCCGACGCCGAGGAACGCGCGGCCGAGCTGCTGGGGCGGCTGGGGCTGGGCGAGCGGTTGCAGCACAAGCCGAGCAAGCTGTCGGGCGGCGAACAGCAGCGCGTCGCGGTGGCGCGCGCGCTCGCGAACCGGCCGATGCTGGTGCTCGCCGACGAGCCGACCGGCAATCTGGATGAGGCGACCGCCGACCGGGTGTTCGACCAGTTCGTCAGTCTCGTCCGCGATCACGGCTCGGCGGCGCTGGTGGCGACGCACAACGAGCGGCTCGCGGCGCGGATGGATCGCGTGCTGCGCTTGCATGACGGGCGGATCGAGGCGTAGGCTGGCGCGACGAGACAGGGACGGGACGGACTATGGCATTATATGATCTTTCGGCGAAGCTGCCCGGTGGCGGCACGCAATCCTTGGCGGACTATCGCGGCAAGGTGCTGCTGATCGTCAACACCGCGTCGAAATGCGGCTTTACCCCGCAATATGAGGGGCTGGAGGAGCTGTACCGCGACTATAAGGATCGCGGCCTCGAGATACTGGCCTTTCCGTGTAATCAGTTCGGGGCGCAGGAACCCGGCGACGCCGCGGAAATCGCGAATTTCTGTTCGCTGACCTATGACGTCAGTTTTCCCTTGATGGCAAAGGTCGACGTCAATGGCGACGATGCCGATCCGATCTTCAAGCATTTGAAGAAGGAAAAGACCGGCCTGCTCGGCAGCGGCATCAAGTGGAATTTCACCAAATTCCTCGTCGACCGCAACGGCAAGACGGTGTCGCGTCACGCGCCGACGACCAAACCCGACCAGCTGCGGAAAGAGATTGAGGAACTGCTGGGTTAAGCCTTGGCAGAATCACTGCTGTCACTGTAGCGTCATCCGATGGCCTTCAGCCCCTTTGTTCCCCTCCGCGTCTTTTCCAGTTTCACTATGCTGGAGGGGGCGATCGAGCCCAAGCTGATTGCGAAAGCGGCGCGCGAACGCGGGTTTCCGGCGATCGCGGTCGCCGATCGCAACGGGCTTTATGGTGTCATGGCATTCGGCGAGGCGTGCAAGGCGGCGGGGGTTCAGCCGATCGTCGGCACGCTGCTGAGCGTCGCGCGCCCCGGGCAGCGGCTCGCCAACGGTGCGCCGATGATCGACTGGCTCGCGCTCTATGCGCAGGACAATGCCGGATATGACAATCTCTGCGCGCTGGTGTCGGCGGCGCATCTCGGCCGCCCGGTCGAGCAGGACCCGCATGTGCTGTTGTCCGATATCACGGGCAGGACCGACGGGCTGATCTGCCTGACCGGCGGCGGCGAGGGCGCGCTGGCGCGGCTTCTCGCGGGCGAACAGAAGAGCGCCGCCGAAGACTATGTCGAGCAATTGGAGGCGCTGTTCGGCGGGCGGCTGTATATCGAGCTTTCGCGGCGCGGCGACGCGACCGAGATCGCGGCCGAGGCGGCCCTGATCGATCTGGCCTATGCCCGGGCGCTGCCGATCGTCGCGACCAACCCGGCGAATTTCGTCGAGCCCAATTTCCATCCCGCACATGATGCGATGCTGTGTATCGCGCAGTCGGCCTATGTCGACAGCGAGGACCGCCGCGTTTCAAGCCCCGAGGCCTGGCTGAAACCCGCTGAGGCAATGGAGGATATGTTCTCCGACCTGCCCGAAGCGATCCGCAACAGCCTGGTCATCGCGCGGCGCTGCGCGTTCATGGCACCGAAGCGCGCGCCGATCCTGCCGAGCCTTGCCGGTGACCGCGAGGGCGAGGCCGCGCAGCTCAAGGCCGACGCACATGCGGGCCTTCAGGCACGGCTCGCGCATTATCCCGATCTGGCCGATGAAGACCGGCAAGCCTATGTCACACGACTCGACTTCGAAGTCGACGTCATCACGCAGATGGGCTTCCCCGGCTATTTCCTGATCGTTGCCGACTTCATCAAATGGGCGAAGTCGCACGATATTCCGGTGGGTCCGGGGCGTGGTTCGGGCGCGGGCAGCGTCGTCGCCTGGGCGCTGACGATCACCGACCTCGATCCGCTGAAGCTCGGCCTGCTGTTCGAACGTTTTCTCAACCCCGAACGTGTGTCGATGCCCGACTTCGACATCGACTTCTGCGAAACGCGGCGCGGCGAAGTGATCCGCTATGTGCAGGAAAAATACGGCCGCGACACGGTGGCGCAGATCATCACCTTCGGTAAGCTGAAGGCGCGCGCGGTGCTCAAGGATACCGGGCGCGTGCTCCAGATGAGCTATGGGCAGGTCGACCGGCTCGCAAAGCTTGTGCCGAACCATCCGACCGATCCCTGGACGCTCGAACGCGCGCTGAACGGCGTCAGCGAGCTGATGACCGAATATAAGCAGGACGACGGCGTGCGCCGCCTGTTCGACATGGCGCGCCAATTGGAAGGCCTGCCGCGGCATAGTTCGACCCACGCCGCCGGCGTGGTGATCGGCGACCGTCCGCTCGACCAGCTCGTCCCGCTCTATCGCGACCCGCGTTCGGACATGCCGGTGACGCAGTTCGACATGAAATATGTCGAGAGCGCGGGGCTGGTGAAATTCGACTTCTTGGGCCTCAAGACGCTGTCGGTGCTGAAAGAAGCGAGGCGCTTGCTGGCGCTGCGCGGGATCGACGTCGATCTCGATACGCTCGCCTGGGACGACACCGCGGTTTACGAATTGCTCCAGCGCGGCGAGACCGTCGGTGTGTTCCAGCTGGAATCCGAAGGCATGCGGCGGACGCTGTCGGCGGTGAAGCCGACCAATTTCGGCGACATCATCGCGCTCGTCGCGCTCTATCGACCGGGGCCGATGGACAATATTCCGCTGTTCGGGGCGCGCAAGAACGGGCGCGAGCCGATCGCCTATCCGCATCCTTTGCTCGAAGGCATCCTCGCCGAAACCTATGGCATCTTCGTCTATCAGGAACAGGTGATGCAGGCGGCGCAGATACTGGCGGGCTACAGCCTCGGCGGCGCCGACCTTTTGCGCCGCGCGATGGGCAAGAAGGTCCAGGCCGAAATGGACGCCCAGCGCGATACCTTTGTGAAGGGCTGCGGCGAGCATAACCAGATCGCGCCCAAGGCTGCGAACGAGCTGTTCGATTTGATCGACAAATTTGCCGGCTATGGTTTCAACAAGAGCCATGCTGCGGCCTATGCGCTTCTGTCGTACCAGACGGCGTGGTTGAAAGCGCATTATCCGCACGAATTTTTTGCGGCATCGATGTCGTTCGACAGCCACCAGACCGATAAATTGTCGATCTTCATCGACGACATGCGCCGGCTGGGCGTCGGCATCGCACCGCCGTCTGTAAATGACAGCGAGGCCGATTTCTCGGTCGGGCGCAGCGACGAGGGACTGACCGTGCGTTATGCGCTCGGCGCGCTGAAGGGCGTCGGCGAAAAGGCGATGGAGGCGCTCGTTGCCGAGCGGGCCAAGGGCGATTTCGCGTCGCTCGACGATTTCGCGAGCCGCATCGATCCAAAATTGCTCAACCGGCGCCAGATCGAGGCGCTGGCGGGGGCGGGGGCGTTCGATTCCATCGAACCCGATCGTCCGCGCGCTTTTGCCGGTGCCGAGAGTCTGCTTGCCTGCGCCAACAGCTCGGCGCACGAACGGTCGACGGGGCAGGGCGGCCTGTTCGGTGGCGACATCGCAATTGCGCCGGCGCTGCAACTGCCCGTGGCGGAACCATGGACGCTCGCCGAGCGGATGACGCGCGAGAAGGAAGCCTTTGGCTTTTATTTCTCGTCGCATCCGGTCGAGCAATATGAGGCGATCATTTCGGCGCGCGGCGCCCGCACTTACGGCGAAATCTGCGCCAATGTCGAAATGACTCCGGGCACGCGCATTCCGATGACGATGGCCGGGATGGTCGAAAGCGCACGGCCGCGCGTGTCGCAGCGCGGCAACCGCTTCCTCAACCTGACCCTGTCGGATCGCAGCGGGCAGTTCCAGTCGAGCTGTTTCGACGAACAGGCGAGCAAGATATTGGAAGCGCTCGCCATCGACGGTGGCTGCGCCATTTTGGCGGTCGAGCTCGACCTGCTCGAGGGCGAGGAGACGCCGCGGGTCACCGTGCGGGGCGCGCAACCGCTGGCCGAGATTGCCGCGACCGCAGCGCTTCAGTTGACCTGCCGCGTCGACCTCCCCGCCGCGATCGAGGAAATGGCGCGGCTGCTTGAACGGCGAGACGATGCGCGCGGCCGCGTCATCGTCACGACGCAGGATCCGTTGACGCATGACGATATCGCCATCGAACTTGGTCGCGGCTTCGCGCTCGGACCTGACATCGTATCGCGGCTCGACATGACAGCAGGTGTCACCGATGTCGCGCTGTCGCTGGTGGGACCTCGCGACTTTCGCGTGCGCGGATAGCCGGGCGGCCGTTTCTGCGACTGGAGGAGCGGTTGTTTTTGGTTTGGCCCTTGCACCATCACCCGTTGCGGCCTTATCCCTAGGCAAAACCACAAGAGGATGCCGTTATGGGAATGCAGGGCCAGCCGTTACTCGTCACCAGCCTGATCGATCATGCCGCACGCGAGCATGCGAAGCGCGAGATCGTGTCGCGCTGGGCCGACGGCAGCATGAGCCGGACGAGCTGGGCCGAAGTCGGCACCGACGCCCGCCGCTTCGCCGCCGCGATGACGAAGCTGGGGATGCAAAAGGGTGACCGCATCGCCACGCTGGCAATGAACCACGGCCATCATCTCGTCAGCTGGTATGGCAGCGCCGGGATGGGCGGGGTGCTCCATACGGTGAACCCGCGGCTGTTCGACGAGCAACTTGTCTATATCATCAACCATGCCGGCGACCGCGTGCTGCTGTTCGACGCGATGTTCCTGCCGATCGTCGAGCGGCTGCGCCCGCAATTGCCCACCGTCGAGCATTTCATTCTGTTCGATGCCCCGGCGCAGGACGACTATCTGTCGTACCGCGAGCTGATCGGCGCCGAGGACGGCAGTTTCGAATGGGTAAAGCTCGACGAGCGCGATCCGGTCGGGCTTTGCTATACGAGCGGGACGACCGGCAATCCGAAAGGTGTCCTCTACGAACATCGTTCGAACGTCATCCACGCGATTACCGAGATCCAGCCCGACGTGTTCGACATGTCGAACCGCAGCGTGATCCTGCCGATCGTGCCGATGTTCCACGCCAACAGCTGGGGCATTCCCTTCGCGGCGGCGACCGTTGGCGCAAAACTGGTCTTTTCGGCAACCAATGACGCAAAGATCCTCTGTGACCTGATGCATGACGAGGGCGTGACGCACAGCGCCGGCGTTCCGACCGTGTGGCTCGCTATGTTCGGTCATATGGATGCGACGGGCATCGACTATGGCAAGCTGCAGCGCGTGATCATCGGCGGATCGGCCGCGCCGCGCGCAATGATCGAACGGTTCATGAAGGCGGGGGTCGAGGTCGCGCACGCGTGGGGGATGACCGAAACCTCGCCGATCGGAACGATGGGCAAGCGGCCGTGGAATTGGGATGAGATGAGCTTCGACGAGCGCGTCGACGTCGTGTGCCGTCAGGGGTGCCCGCCGTTCGGGGTCGAACTGCGCATCGTCGATGACGAGGACCGGGCGTTGCCGCGCGACGGGGTGACGAGCGGGCGGCTGCAATGCCGCGGCCCGTGGATCATCCAGCGCTATTTCAAGGCCGATACCGACGCCGCAGACGCCGAAGGCTGGTTCGACACGGGCGACGTATCGGTGATCCACCCCGATGGCGTCATGCAGATCACCGACCGTGCCAAGGATGTCATCAAATCGGGCGGCGAGTGGATCAGCTCGATCGAACTGGAAAATGCCGCGGTCGGCGCACCGGGCGTGCAGGAGGCTGCAGCGGTCGGCGTCTATCATCCCAAATGGGACGAGCGGCCCATCCTGCTGATCGTGAAAAAGCCGGGTGCCGAGGTCAGCGAAGCGGAAGTCGTCGACTATCTGAAGGACAAGGTCGCCAAATGGTGGCTGCCCGATGAGGTCGTGTTCGTCGACGAACTGCCGCACACCGCAACGGGCAAGATTTTGAAGCGCCAGATCCGTGACGATTACAAGGATTACAAGCTGAAGTCCTTGGCGGCGGCCTAGAATAGCTCCATCTGCCCGTCGCGTTCTGGCGGGCGGAACAGGTCGCTGCGGATCGGCGGGAAGCTCCGGTCCATGCCATATTGGCGCGCGGCGCGTTTGACGCGGGTGCGGATAAGCTGCGCCCAGACGCCTTGCCCTTTCATGCGCGTGAAGAAATTGGCATCATTGTCGCGCCCGCCGCGGATGTCCTGCACCATATGCATCACCTTGTCGGCGCGATCGGGATAATGCGCGGCGAGCCAGGCGCGGAACAGCGGCGCGACCTCATGGGGCAGGCGCATCAGTATGTACGAGGCGCGGATGGCCCCGGCTTCGGCCGCAGCCGCCATGATCGCCTCGATCTCATGATCGGTAATCGCCGGGATGATCGGCGAGATATTGACCTGCGTCGGCACGCCGGCGTCGATCAGTTTGCGGATCGCGGCGAGGCGGCGGCGCGGGTGCGGCGCGCGCGGTTCGAGCGTGCGTGCGATCTGCGGGTCGAGCGTCGTCACCGAGACCGCGACGCCAACCAGATTGTCGCGCGCCATGTCGGCGAGCAGGTCGATATCGTTCAGAACGCGATCGGACTTGGTCGTGATGATCAGCGGGTGGCGCGTTTCGGCGAGGACTTCGACGATCGAACGCGTGATTCCCCATTCGCGCTCGATCGGCTGGTATCCATCGGTATTGGTGCCAATTGCGAGCGGCGCCGCAGTATAGCCGCGTTTCGCGAGTTCGGTGCGCAGCAGGCTTGCGGCGTCGGGCTTGGCAAAGAGCTTGCTTTCGAAATCGAGCCCGGGGGACAGATCGTGGAAGGCATGGGTCGGGCGCGCGAAGCAATAGATGCAGCCGTGCTCGCATCCGCGATAGGGATTGATCGAGCGATCGAAGCTGATGTCCGGCGATTTGTTGCGCGCGATGATCGTCCTGGGATGTTCGACTGTGACGGTCGTGCGCAGCCGTGGGGCTTCGCCGTCGATGTTCTCCGCGGCGTCGAGCCAGTCGCCGTCGAGGAGGCGTTCGGCTGATCCGGTGCGGGTCGGGCAAAGATTTGTCGGCGCGCCGCGGCCCGCGATCGGGGGGAGGGGTTTGGACGATTCCACCGGGAGAGCATAATCTTCCCGTTAGAACAAATAAAGAACATTGTTCTGTCGCCATTCCTGCGAAAGCGGGAACAGGTTTCGCCCGTCCAGGCATGCGCGACGCTGGTCCGGATCTCCGCTTTCGCGAGCAGGACGAAATTAATGCAGGATCATTCCATCAGCCGCGGCATCAATTCGACGAAGTTGCAGGGCTTGTGGCGGCTGTCGAGTTGTGTCGACAATATGCCTTCCCACGCGTCGGTCACCGCGCCGGTCGAGCCGGGCAGCGCGAAAATATAGGTGCCGCGCGCAACGACGGCGCAGGCGCGCGACTGGATCGTCGAGGTACCGATCGTCTGATAGCTGAGCCAGCGGAACAGCTCGCCGAAACCGGGGATGTCTTTGCCGTCGAGCCGGTGCAGCGCCTCGGGCGTAACATCGCGTCCCGTGAGGCCGGTGCCGCCGGTCGTGATCACTACGTCGACTTGCGTGTCGTCGATCCAGTTGTGAAGACGCGAGACGATCAGGTCGGTCTCGTCCTTGATGATCGCCCGCGCGGCAAGGATATGGCCCGCGCCGGTCAGCAATTCCTCGAGCTTGTCGCCCGACCGGTCCTCCGCAGCGCTGCGGCTGTCAGAGATCGTCAGCAGCGCGATGCGGACGGGTCTGAAGACGAGGCTTTCGTCAATCGGCATTTGTTGTCCCGTCAGTCGGCGTTGGCGTTTTTATCAGTCGGCGTTGCCGAGGCCAGCGGCATAGGTCAGGCGCGTGCGGTCCTTGCTGTCGGGAAAGCGTGGCCATTTACCTTGCGCCAGCGCGGCGCGGCTGACCGACGGCTTGCCCTGCTGCGCCTCGTACATCCAGTAATTGCGCAGCACGATGCCGACATAGCCGCGCGTTTCCCAGTAAGGGATCGATTCCATATAGAGCAGAGGATCGCCGTTATCGCGGATTTCCGTCTGCCAGCGCGCGATCGGTGCGGGGCCGGCGTTATAGGCGGCAATGACCTTGGGCAGCTGGCCGCCGGTCGACGGGTCCTTGCTCAGATATTGCAAATAGCTTTGCCCCATATCCATATTGACTGCCGGGATGCGCAAATCGCCCGTCCCGCTGTCGCCGCGCCAGCGCGCAATGTCACGCGCGGTGCCGGGACGGACCTGCATCAGGCCGAAAGCGCCCGCCGGGCTGACAACGGCGCGCTGGAAGCGCGATTCCTGCAACGTATGCGCAAAGACGAGCGCGGGATCGACCTTCCAACCACCATTGGGTTCCCATTTGGGCTGCGGATAGCGCGTCTGCGCTGCAAGCTTGCGGCCCTGCGGCGTGTTGTGTGCCAGATAAAGCTGCGTCTCGGGAAGGCTCAAAGTTCCCGCAATTGCAAGCAATTGCTCATGCTGGCGCGCATCACCGATCCGGGCCTGATGGCGCAACACGGCGTCGGCATATTTATCTTCGCCAATCTCGGACAGAGCCATTGCGGCGCGGACGTTCGGCAGATCTTCGAGTGCGCGCCAAGCGCTGCGGTCGGCGCGGACATTCTCGCGCTGCCGATTCGGTTCGACGCCGAGCGTCTCGGCGGCGAGCAGGCCGTAGAAAGTTTCCTCGTTGGACGCGGCGGCGCGGAGGCGCGGTTGCACCGATGAGGGCTCGCCCGCGGCGATCGCGGCACGCGCGGCCCAATAATAAGCCGCGGCGCGCAATTCGCTGTCGGGTGCTTCCTTGGCGACGCGATCGAACGCCGTCAGCGCGGAGCGGTAATCGCGAGTGCGCCACGAAGCGAGACCCTTGACCCACGCGCCCTGCGTCGACCAGGCGCCGCGGCCGTTGCTGCATTCATTGGCGAGGCGAAGCGCATTGGCGTCGTCATTTTCGATATAATAGGACCAGGCGACCTTTTGCCGCCACTCGTCGCGCGCTTCGGGCGTGAGCCGGTCCGCTACGGCGTTGAGCAATGCTTCAGCGCCGGCGGGATCGTCATTCTTGATCCGGTCGGGAATCGAGCTTGCGAGCGCGGCCGCGGCAGGGTCGCTGATCGCGTCGGCGCCGAGGCGGCGCGGCGCGCTGCCAGCCCATGCAAGGCGCGCCTGAGAGGGCAATGTCGGCAAGTCGGTGGCGCCGCGCTTCGCGGCCAGTCGGCCAAGCTGTTCGGCCTGCGGCAGGAAGGGCGATCGCGACAGGATCGGCATGATATCGGCAACTTCGGCGCGCGGACTATTCGCGGCAGTCAGCAGTTCGGCACGCAGGAAGTCATTGAGCGGACCGTTATCGGCGCCATCGAGCAGGGCTTTTGCGTCGCCCCAGCGCTCGCCGCGGATCGCGGTGAGCACCTGCGTGTAAAGCTGTTTCTGCTTTGACGACAGGATATCGGGAACCGTTTGCGGCGCCGACACAATATCGCGGTTGCCGGCATCGGCGGCGAACGCCGGTGCAGAGCCGAAGGAAATCGCCAGAACGGCGCATGAAATCAGGGTTTTGGTCATATTCTGCATCCGTCAACGTCCCCGGTTGAACAGTTTCAGGCTATCCCACGCCGCCGCCTTCTGCGCGGGCCTGGCCAGCAGCATCATGGGATGCGCCACAGCCACGGCCTCCATCTTGCCGCCATCTTGGTTAATATCGAGTAACTTTCCCCGCACGTCGGGCAGCGGCAGGTCAGCGGCCATGCGGACGATGTCGCCGCCGATCAGCAGCAGACGCCGCGGGCTTGCCAGTTTCAGATGATGCCACAGAAGCCGGTCGAGTTCGGCCGCCTCATCGCCGTCGCAGCGGCCGCCCGCGGGACGCGTGACCGCAAGGCTGGCGACATAGCAGTCGCCGCGCGCCATCCCGATCGCCTGCAGCATCGCATCGAGCAGCTTGCCCGCCGGTCCTGTGAAGAGCGCGCCGTCGCGCTGATCGTCGATTTCGGGCCATGCGGTGAGCAGCATCAGCGGCGCCCCCGCGTCGCCGACCGGAAGCACACGGCGCGCGTCCCACTGGCTGCCGGGCACATCGTCGCTCGCCGCGAGCCATTGCCGGAATTCGTTCCAATCGTCGGGAAAGACGACCGGACCCTTGGGTTGAATGGCCTCGGGCGTCTCCGGTCGCTGAAGTGCGGCGGGCAGCGGGAGGGCTTCGGGTTCGGCATTGACGGCGCGTTTGGGCTTGGGCGCCGCGGCGTCATTTGCAGGCGGCGTGATGAGCCAGCCCGCTGGCTGTTCGCCGACAAGCGCGTCGACACCTGCCAGCGACCACCAGTCGCAAGTGCTTTCCGCGAGCAACGCTGAATATGACCCACCCATCGATTTACACCAAACAGGTGGTTGACGGACCCGTCAATTGGCGGGCATCGCATTTCGTGACAGAATGAGCGCGGGACACGATGAATGATCCCGCGCGGGGACGGCAGAAAGGTATTTGCGGTGAGCGAACGGGAATCGATGCCCTATGACGTGGTCATCGTTGGCGCAGGCCCGGCGGGGCTTTCGGCGGCGATCCGCCTCAAACAATTGGCGAATGACGCGGGCAGCGAATTGTCGGTGTGCATCCTTGAAAAAGGGTCGGAGGTCGGCGCGCACATCCTTTCGGGCGCGGTGATCGACCCCAAATCGCTCGACGAACTGCTTCCGGAATGGCGCGAGCAGGGTTGCCCGCTGGCCGAGGTGCCGGTGAACGACAACCAGCATTGGGTGCTGACCAAGACGAAGAAGATCGGTGTGCCGCACATCATCACCCCCGGCTTCATGCACAACAAGGGCACCTATACCGGCAGCCTCGGCAATCTGTGCCGCTGGCTCGCCGAACAGGCCGAAGGGCTGGGGGTCGAAATTTTCCCCGGCTTCCCGGCGGCGGAAATCCTCTACAATGAAGACGGCTCGGTCAAAGGCGTCGCAACCGGCGACATGGGTGTCGCACGCGACGGCAGCCATAAAGGCGATTATGCCCCCGGCCTTGAGCTCCATGCGAAATATACCTTCTTTGCCGAGGGCGTGCGCGGCCATCTGACCAAGATGCTCAAGCCGCAATTCGCGCTCGACGCCGATTGCGAGCCGCAGGTTTACGGCCTTGGCGTCAAGGAACTGTGGGACATCGCGCCCGAGAACCATGCCGCGGGGCGCGTGATCCATACGCAGGGATGGCCGCTCGACCAGCACGCCAATGGCGGCGGCTTCCTCTATCATCAGGCGAACGGGCAGGTCGCCTTGGGTTTCGTGACCTGGCTCAACTATCGCAATCCGCACATCTCCCCCTTTCAGGAGATGCAAAAGTGGAAGACGCACCCCGAGATCGCGAAGATATTGAAGGGCGGCAAGCGCGTCTCCTATGGTGCGCGCGCGATCAGCGACGGCGGCCTGCAATCGGTGCCCAAGCTCGCCTTCCCGGGCGGCGCGCTGATCGGCGATACCGCTGGATTCCTCAACGTCCCGCGCATCAAGGGTACGCATACCGCGATGAAATCGGGCATGATGGCGGCCGAGGCGGCCTTTGCTGCGGTCGCCGCAGGCCGATCGAGCGACACGCTCGATGCCTATCAGGCCGCATTCGACGACAGCTGGGTCAAGAAGGAACTCAGCGTCGTGCGCAACGTGCTGCCGCTCGTCGAGAAATATGGCGACATGGCGGGGACGATCCTGTCGGGGATCACGATGTGGCTCGAAACGCTGAAGATCAAAGTCCCCTTCACGATGAAGCATCATCCGGACAATGAGAGCTTGTACCGGGCCGACATCATGCCGAAACCCGACTACCCCAAACCCGACGGTGTGCTGACCTTCGACCGCCTCTCCTCGGTGTTCGTTTCGAACACCAACCATGAGGAAGACCAGCCGGTCCATTTGCAGCTCAAGGACCCGTCGATCCCGGTCGCGTACAACCTGCCGCTCTATGACGAGCCCGCGCAGCGCTATTGCCCGGCGGGCGTCTACGAGATCGTCGGCGAGGCCGAGGGCGATCCCAAATTCGTGATCAACGCGCAGAATTGCGTCCATTGCAAGACCTGCGACATCAAGGACCCGACCCAGAATATCAACTGGGTCACACCCGAAGGCGGCGGAGGCCCCAATTACCCGAACATGTAAGCCCGCGCGCTTCTTCCTGATCGTCGCCGCGCTTGCGGCGGCGGTCCCGGCGCACGCCATCGACGACAATGGCGCCACGCTCAACGCGCTCGTGCGCGCGCGGCTGGCCGAAGAAAACGGCGAGCCCGCCGCCGCGCTGTCGGCGCTGACCGCGGTTTCGAGCGTCGCACCCGACCTGCCCGGTCTGCGTGGGCGGATGCTGGAACAGGCGATTGAGGCGGGCGATCTGGAAGCGGCGCGCGCCGCCTCGCTGCGCCTGTGGACCGTGGGGGACCGCCGGTTCGATGCGCAGCTCGTGCTGATGGTCGATGCGATGCGCCGGTCGGACTGGAAGGCCGCGCGCGACTATGCGGCGGGGCGGATCGACAAGGCCGGAGCCGACACGATCGCGCGACTGATCCTGCCGACGGTGAACGCCTGGGTCGACGTCGGCGCCCGCGAAAAGCTTCCCGAGCGGCACCTGCTGGCGGTGAACAGCCGCACGCGCCCCGAACCGGCGTTGACACTGCAGGTCGCGCTCGTCCAGATCGCGACGAGGCGGGTCGGTGAGGCGGCGACGCTGGCCGACGGCATCATTTTGACCGACCGGACGAGCCAGCTTGTCGGGCTCCGTCTTGCCGCGACGCTTGACAGGGCGGGCTCGCGCGATGTGGCCGAGCGGCTGCGCGGGCGAATCTCGCTCGCGTCGGGGCAGCGCGAGGACCCGATGTTGTTGCTGCCCGATCAGCCGGTCACGACGCCGCAAGCGGGGGTGGCGCAATGGCTCGGCCTGCTCGCCGACGGATTGGCGCGGACACCGGGGGGCAGCGCCAAATTGCCGCTGCTGTTCGCGCGCGCCGCCTATTGGCTGAATGATGAGGATCTGGCGGTCCGGGCGACACTCGTCGAGGCGCTCGATCGTAATGGTCAGCGGGACGATGCCATGACGCTGCTTGAAACCGTGCGACTACCGCTCCCGCCGGTTCTCGCGATGCGGCATGCCGAGTTGATGGCCGATGCCGGCGACCTACCCGGTGCTGCAAAGCTGGCCGAGGCGGCGGCGGCGGACAATGACACACGCAGCATGCTCGTCCGCTTGGCCGATATCGCGCGGCGTTCGGGCGATCCGGCAACCGCGGCGCGCGCTTACGAGCGTCTCGAAGCCTCATTGGGGAGTAGTGCGGGCGACAATATGCTGCGCGGCACGTTGCTGATCGCACGCGCCGAATTGCTGTTGCAGGCGGACAAGTGGGATGCGGCGGCGCCGTTGATGGAACAGGCGGTCGCGCTGCGCCCCGACGACGCCTCGATCCTCAATTTCGCGGGCTATTCGGCGCTCGAACGGCGCAAGGATGTGAAGCAGTCGCTCGCGCGGATCGAGGCAGCGTGGGCGCAAGATCCCCAAAATGCGAGCATCACGGACTCGCTCGGCTGGGCCTATTTCCTGACCGGACGCACCGACGATGCCGTGAAGCTGCTGGAAAAGGCACAGCTAGGCGAGCCGGGTAATGCCGTGATCGTCGAGCATCTGGGCGACGCCTATTGGAAGGCGGGGCAGAAATTTCAGGCGCGCTATAATTGGCGCGCCGCGGCGCTGCTCGCCGAGGCCGAGATGGCGACGCGGCTCGCGGCGAAGCTGCGCGACGGACTGACCCCGGCGACCACGGCGCCGTGACCGCATTTCGCGAGACTGGCTGGGCCAAGATCAACCTCGCGCTCCACGTCCGGGGGCGGCGGGCCGATGGCTATCATGAGATCGAAACGCTGTTCGCATTTGTGGGCGACGGCGATGCGATCGCTGCCGAGTTCGCCGATACCGACAGTCTGACGATCGACGGCGAATTCGCCGAGGGGTTGAGCGCGGGCGCCGATAATCTGGTGATGCAGGTGCTCGCCCTGCTGCGCGCGCGATATGGCGCCGATCGGGTGCCGCCGCTTGCGGTGTCGCTGACCAAAAGGTTGCCGGTGGCGGCGGGGATTGGTGGTGGGTCGGCCGATGCTGCCGCAATGGCGCGGTTGATCCGGACGCATTTCCTGCCCGAACTCGGCGATGCTACGCTCGCGCGGCTGGTCGGCTCGCTCGGTGCCGATATTGCCGCCTGCGTCGCCAGCACGACCTGTCTGGGGGGCGGCGTCGGCGAAGAATTGAGCGCAGTGCCCGAACTGCGGCTTGGCGGAACGCCGGTGCTTCTGGTCAATCCGCGCCAGCCGGTCGCGACGGGGGCAGTTTTTGCGGCGTGGGACGGGATTGATCGCGGGCCGCTGTTCACCGGGGCCGATGCGCGCGCAGGCTTGTTCGGCGCGCGCAACGACCTCCAACGCCCGGCGACCGCGCAGTGTCCGGCGATTGCCGACATCTTGCTCGAACTTGGCGGTCTGCGCCCCTGGCTCGCGCGCATGTCGGGGTCGGGTGCGACCTGTTTTGCGCTGTTCGATGCGGCGGCCGAGCGCGATGCGGCGGCGGCGCTGCTAGCCGAACGGCATCCCGGCTGGTGGATGATGGCGGGGACATTGCGGTGAGCGAAGCGTGGCAGCAACTTGGCGAAGCGCGCGCGGGCGGTATCTTGCTGATCGCCGACCATGCTTCGGCGCATGTCCCCGATGACATCGACCTCGGCATCGATCCGGCGCTGCTGACCAATCATATTGCGATCGACATCGGGGTGGCCGAAGTCGCGGCGCTGCTCGTCGAAAGCGGCGCGGTCGACGCTGCGATCCTTGGCGGCGTGTCGCGGCTCGTCGTGGACTGCAATCGCGACGAGGATGCACCGGGGGTGCTGCCGATCGCAAGCGACGGGCATGCGGTGCCGGGCAACGTACTCGACGACGCTGCGCGCGAGGCGCGACTGGCACGCTTTTTCCGGCCTTATCACGACCATATTGCCAGGATCATCGCCGCGCAGCGCCCGGCGATGATCCTGTCGCTGCACAGCTTCACGCCGTCGCTCGCGGCGCATCCCGATCAGGCGCGGCCATGGCACGTCGGGGTGCTCTACAATGAGGACGAACGGCTTGCAGCGCCGGCGATTGCGGCGCTGGAGGCCGAAAACCTGGTCGTCGGCGACCAGCAACCCTATTCGGGCAAGCTGCTCAACGCGACGATGAACCGCCATGCCGAGGCAAACGGCATTCCTTATGTCGGGATCGAGATGCGGCAGGATCTGGTCGGCGATGCTGCGGGGCAGGCGCGGTTTGCCGCACGGCTGGCGCGAACGTGCAAGAAAGTGGCGTTGAACATCTCGGCCTAGGCGTGTAGAGGCGCTTTCTCTCGAGATTAATTGTAATATTATTTCTAGGAAACCGAAAAATGCCTTCTTATCGTTCGCGTACCACCACGCATGGCCGCAACATGGCCGGTGCGCGCGGCCTGTGGCGCGCGACCGGGATGAAGGACAGCGATTTCGGCAAGCCGATTATCGCGGTGGTCAACAGCTTCACGCAGTTCGTGCCCGGCCACGTCCATCTGAAGGACCTCGGCCAGATGGTCGCGCGCGAGATCGAGGCGTCGGGTGGTGTCGCCAAGGAGTTCAATACCATCGCGGTCGATGACGGAATCGCAATGGGGCATGACGGGATGCTCTATTCGCTGCCGTCGCGCGACCTGATTGCAGATTCGGTCGAATATATGGTCAATGCGCATTGCGCCGATGCGATGGTGTGCATCTCGAACTGCGACAAGATCACGCCGGGCATGCTGATGGCGGCGCTGCGGATCAACATCCCGGTGGTGTTCGTGTCGGGCGGGCCGATGGAGGCCGGTAAGGTTGTGCTGAAGGGCAAGACGGTTGCGCTCGATCTGGTCGACGCGATGGTTGCTGCCGCCGACGAAAAATACAGCGATGAGGAGGTGCTGGCAATCGAGCAGGCGGCGTGCCCAACTTGCGGCAGCTGTTCGGGCATGTTCACAGCTAATTCGATGAACTGCCTGACCGAAGCGCTGGGGCTGTCGCTGCCGGGCAATGGTTCGACGCTCGCGACGCACGCCGACCGCAAGGAATTGTTCCTGCGCGCGGGACGGATCGTCGTCGAGATGTGCAAGCGCCACTACGAGCAAGATGACGACAGCGTACTACCGCGTAATATCGCGACGTTCGAGGCGTTCGAAAATGCGATGAGCCTCGACATCGCGATGGGTGGGTCGACGAACACCGTGCTGCATCTGCTCGCGGCGGCGTTCGAGGCCGGAGTCGACTTTACCATGACGGACATCGACCGGCTGTCGCGCCGGGTGCCGTGCCTGTCGAAGGTCGCTCCCGCCAAATCTGACGTTCATATGGAGGACGTTCACCGTGCCGGCGGGATCATGGCGATCCTGGGCCAGCTTGAGCGTGCGGGGCTGCTCCATGCGCATCTGCCGACGGTGCACAGCGCGACGCTGGGCGATGCGCTCAACAAATGGGACATCTCGCGGACCAACGATCCCGATGTGCAGAAATTCTTCATGGCGGCGCCGGGCGGAGTGCCGACGCAGACGGCCTTCAGCCAGGATCGGCGCTGGGACTCGCTCGATCTCGACCGCGAGGGTGGGGTGATCCGTTCGGCAAGCCACGCCTTCAGTCAGGACGGCGGGCTGGCGGTGCTGTCGGGCAATATCGCGCTCGATGGCTGCATTGTGAAGACTGCGGGTGTCGACGAATCGATCCTGAAATTCTCTGGTCCGGCCAAGGTTTATGAAAGCCAGGATGCGAGCGTCGCCGCTATTCTTACCGGGCAGGTCGTGGCGGGCGACGTCATCGTCATCCGTTATGAGGGACCGAAGGGCGGACCGGGGATGCAGGAAATGCTCTATCCGACGAGCTACCTCAAGTCGAAGGGACTGGGTGCCGCGTGCGCGCTGGTCACCGACGGGCGCTTTTCGGGTGGCACCTCGGGGCTGTCGATCGGCCATGCGTCACCCGAAGCCGCCGAGGGCGGTACGATCGGGCTCGTCGAGAATGGCGACCTGATCGAGATCGATATCCCGAAGCGCACGATCAATCTGCTGGTCCCCGACAATGTCCTCGCCGAACGCCGTGCCGCGATGGAAGCGAAGGGCGACGCCGCATGGCAGCCCGCCAAACCGCGCCCGCGCAAGGTTTCGGTAGCACTTCAAGCCTATGCCGCGATGACGACGAGCGCGGCGCGCGGCGCGGTGCGCGACCTGTCGCAGCTGAAGGGCAAGGGATGAGACAAGTCGGGGGGGCATTGCTGGCGCTGGTCGCACTCGCGGGCTGCAATCGCACATCCGATAACAGCGCCGTCGCCGAAGCTGAGCGTGAGGCAGCCGAAAATGGCCGCATCGAATGCGCGCTTGAGGGCACCAAGCTGTTCGATCGAACCTGTACGGTAGAGGAAATGAGCGGCGAGGGCGGCACGATCCTCGTCGTCGGGCGCAGCAATGTCGGATACCGGCGCCTCCAGATCGCCACCGACGGCCGCGGTGTCGTGTCGGCCGATGGCGCCGAACCCGCGAAAGTGAGCATCGTCGGCGATAATCTGATCGAGGTCGCGATCGGCAACGACCGCTATCGCCTGCCCGCGAACACCGGCGGCGCGAAGTAGGCGCGTTCGGGCGATCGTGATAGGATTGGGGCCATGTCCGTTCCCGCCGATGCCCCGATCCTGACAGCCAAAGCGATGCGCGAGGCCGAGGCTGCCTGCGCGATCCAGGGCACGTCGCTGTCCGATTTGATGGAACTTGCCGGCGCGGCGGTTGCCGATGCCGCATGGCGAATGGCGGCGGGTGCGCCGATACTGATCCTGTGCGGTCCCGGCAACAATGGCGGCGACGGTTATGTCGCGGCGCGCCTGCTCGCGGAGCGGGGCGCGTCGGTGCGCGTCGCCGCGTTGACCGAGCCGGCGGCCGATCTGGCGAGGGCTGCGCGGACAGGGTGGGGCGGTCCCGTCGAGCCGCTGAATGGCCGCCTTGCGCCCGCACCCTTGATTGTCGACGCGCTGTTCGGCGTCGGATTGTCGCGGCCGATACCTGACGGACTGGCAACGATCCTGAAGCATTTTTCCGACCGGCGCATTTTGGCGGTCGATCTTCCGAGCGGGGTAGAGAGCGATGGCGCCAAAGACTGGACGCCGCCGCTCGCCGCCGATGTGACGCTGGCGCTGGGGGCGCTGAAGCCCGCGCATGTCCTGCTGCCGACCGCGCCGGGATGCGGACGGGTCCTGCTCGCGTCTATCGGCCTATCGGCGGGCAAAGCGATGCGCAGCTTGCCCGCGCCACAGCTGTCGCAGCCGGATTCAACGGTGCACAAGTTCACTCGCGGCATGGTGCTGGTTTTTGCCGGGCCGATGCGCGGCGCCGCCGGACTGACCGCGGCGGCGGCGCTGCGCGCAGGGGCGGGCTATGTCGTGCTCGACGGTGCCGAGCGCGCGCCCTTTTCCGCGATCATCACCGAAAGCGACGAACAATTCGGCCAGCGGCTCGACGATCCGCGCGTCGGCGCGGTCGTGATCGGACCCGGCTTTCCGGCAGGCGACGAATTGTTGTTCGATGTCGAAGCGGCGCTCGATTCGGGCAAGCCGCTTGTGCTCGACGCCGCCGCTATCGCTGCTGCGCTACCGCGCCTGTCGGAATCGCCGCGCAAGGCGATTTTGACCCCGCACGAAGGCGAGTTCGCACGCGCATTCCCGCAGCTTTACGGCAGCAAGATCGATCGCGCCAGGGCGGCGGCGGTGCGGACGCAGGCGGTCGTGATCTACAAGGGAGCCGACACGATCATTGCCGCGCCCGATGGCCGGGTTGCTGCTGCCTGGCCGGGCAGCCCCTGGCTCGCCACGGCGGGAACCGGCGACGTGCTCGCGGGCGCCTGCGGCGCGATGCTCGCGCGCGGTGGCGATGCCTTTGACGCGGCCGTCGCGGCGGTGGGCTGGCATATCGCGCGGGCCGCGCGTATAGGCCCCGGCCTTGTTGCCGACGATCTGGTTAGGGAATGAAATGAGTGAAGCTGCGCTGATCGAGCGCATTGCCGCGCGCGGCGATGGCGTGACAGGCGACGGCCGCCATGTGGCGGGCGGCGTGCCGGGCGACCGCGTGCGCGATGACGGCATCATCATCCCCGGTCCGAATCGCACCGAGCCGGCCTGCCGCCATTTCGGCAAATGCGGCGGCTGCCAGTTGCAACATGTCGCGGAACCCGCGCTGGCTGACTTTGTGCGCGACCGCGTGGTCGGTGGGCTGGAGGGACAGGAGGTGACGGGCATACAGGTCCTGCCCGCAGCTCTCTCGGCGGAGCGAAGCCGCCGCCGCGCGGCACTCACCGCACTCAGGACGGGCAAGCAGGTGGCGATCGGTTTCAACGCCGCGCAGAGCAACCAGATCGTTGACATGCGGATGTGCCCGCTGCTGGTTCCCGAACTGTTCGCGCTGATCGCGCCAGTGCGTGAACTGCTGGTGATGATCGCGCAGACGCGGCGCCCGGTGAAGGTCAAGATGCAGATGCTCGATCAGGGTGTCGAACTGATTCTCGAAGGCGTGAAGGCCGAAGGGCTCGACGCAGCGATGGCGCTGCAGGACTTTGCCGGCGCCCATAAATTGGCGCGCTTTGCGATCGATCAGGGCGACGGGCTGGAAATCCTCTGGCAGCCCGAACCGCCGACAATGCGTTTTGGCGACGTTACGGTTGAAGTGCCGCCCTTTGCCTTTCTGCAACCGACGAGCGCGGGGCAGGCTGCGCTCGTCGAAGCGGTGACCAAAGCGATCGGCGACGCGGCTACTGTCGCCGACCTGTTCGCCGGCGTCGGCACCTTTGCGCTGTCGGTGCAGGCGGGACGCAAAATCTATGCCGCCGAGGGGGCGCGCGATGCGATTGCGGCGCTGGCGGGTGCGGCAAATCGCGCGCGGGCCATCGTCGCGACCGAGCATCGCGACCTGTTTCGTCGTCCGCTCGTGCCCGCCGAACTCAACCGTTTCGGCGCGATCATCCTCGATCCGCCGCGTGCCGGGGCAGAGGAGCAGGTGAAACAGCTGGCGGCGTCGGCGGCGCCCGTCATCGCCTATGTCAGCTGCAATCCTGCGAGCTTCGCGCGCGATGCAAAGACGCTGATCGACGGTGGCTACACGCTCGACTGGGTTCAGCCCGTCGGCCAGTTCCGCTGGTCGACCCATGTGGAACTGGCCGCGCGCTTCTCGCGCTGATCAGTGCAGCACGAAGCCGATGAAGGCGTGCAGGCACAGCGCGATCAGCGCGAGGCTGGCAAGGGCGAAAATGCCGAAGCGCCACATCACACGGTTGACGGTAGCCTGAATCAGGCTGTGCAGGATGCGCAGGCCGACATAGGCCCATGCGAGTTGCGCGTTGAGCCCCCCGCCCATGCCGCCGATCGCGAGCGCGAGCGCGACGGCGTAGAAGACCGTCGGCTGTTCCATCAGATGGTTGTAATTATGCGCCTTCCACTGCACGTCGGGCGGCAGCAGTTCATCAAGGCCGCGACCCGTCGTGCCGACGAGATTCTTGGCGTCGATCTTGGCGCGCTGCATCGCGGGGATGCGCGTCGCATACATCCACACCCACATGATCATCGACCATAGTGCAAGCGTTGCGACCGGCCCCAAAATATCGCTCGTGTCCATATCTCTCTCCCCCTCAGCCCAATGTTGCGATCACCGCCAGCAATGCCAGTGCGAAGAGGCACAGCGTCGCGGCCGTGAAAATGACAAAACGCACCGGCACGCGGTTCACCGTCGATTGCCAGAAACTGTGGACGATGCGCAGAACGACATAGGCCCACGCCAGCCCGCGGGTCAGGTCGGTACTGCCGCCCGACAGATGCAGAAAGACGATGACTGCATAAAAGAGCGTCGGCTGTTCGCACAGATGCGTGTAATTATGCGATTTCCAGTTGGTGAGCGGCGGCAACACGCCTTCCAGATCGACCCCGCGGCCTCCGGGCGGCGCGGCCTTCAGGTCGAGGCCGACCTTGGAAAACGCCTGAAAGCGCGTCACCCCCGCCCAGGTCAGCATGACGAGTGTCCACAGCGCGAGCACCGCACCGGGCGCGAGCAGATTTTCAGGCATTTTTGTCTCCCCCTTGGTCTTTGAGCACGATGCTACGCCGCGGCGCGGACAATGCAACCGGCGAAGTTCAATGCCCGAGTTCGCCCCTGATCGCCGCACCATCGCCATCGACACGCGGGGCAAAGCCGAGGTCGCGGTCCGGCATCGCGCCATATTTCACGGGCGGCTGCATCTCGTGGAAACCGCCCACGTCAGGGTGCTCGCGGCGCCGGAAAAATCCGGTCGCAACGAAATGCGGATCTTCCTTGATGTCCTGAAGGTCGCGAACCGACATCGCGGGGATATCGTTCGCAGCGAACAACTCGAGCCACTCGGCGGAGGTCTTTTGGGGGGTCTTGCGGGCGATTTCGGCATAGACGATCGGCATGTGCTGACCCTTCGCCTTCGCCGCCTCGAACTCGGGCGTTTCGGTGAGGCCGGTGCTGCCGAGCAGGGTCATCAGCCGCGCGGTCGATTCGGGCGTATAGGGGACGATCGCCAGATGACCGTCGCGGGTCGGGAAGGGCTGCCGCGTCGGGTCGAGCTGGCGCGGATAGCCTGCGGGGCCGATCGGCGGGTCGAGCGTCGCGTCGCGCAGATGCTCGACGAGCATGAAGGAAGCGAAACACTCGAACATCGGCACCTCGACCTGCTGGCCTTCGCCGGTTCTGAATTTGTGGACGAGCGCAGCGAGGATCGCCTGCGCACCGAACTGGCCGGCGATCTTGTCGGCGATGAGCGAGGGGAAATAGCGCGGACTGGGGTCGCCGTCGACGCGCGGCAGCAGGCTGGTCGTGCCCGTCGCGGCCTGGATGACGTCGTCATAGGCCTGAAGGTCCGCGTAGGGGCCATCCTGTCCGAACCCGGTGCCATGCACGTAGATGATGTTGGAGTTCAGCGCCTTGCAGGCCGCATAATCGAAGCCCAGCTTGGCGATCGCCTTGGCCCGGACATTGTGAAAGAAGACGTCGGCACTCGCGATCAGATCGCGGAGGACGGCGGCGTCCTTGGGTTCCTTGAGGTCGAGCGCGATCGATCGCTTCCCCCGGTTCACCGTCAGATGGATCGACCCCATCGTCGGATCGGGCACCCCGCTGCCCAGATAACGCGAGATGTCGCCCGTTCCCGGCGTTTCGACCTTTATCACCTCGGCGCCAAGGTCGGCGAGCATCTGCGTCGCATAGGGACCGAAGATGACCGTCGTCAGGTCGATGATGCGGATCCCCGACAGCATAGGCATGGCTTCTCCTCTTTCGTCCGGCAGGATAGAATGATTGCAAAGTAAAACGGAAGAGGCTTCCGCAACTTTCCTCAAGCGGCGGGAACCGCTGGTCCGCTGCCGCCGGTGCCAGCCGCATAGGCGGCCGAAATCCGGCGATAGGATCGCGACCCGAACGCGATCAGCGTCAGCGCGATGCCGAGGACGCCGGCGATCGTGAAGACGAGCGCGATCCCGCGTTCGGGGCCGCGCCCGTACCAGTCGCCAACCGCATCGGCGCCCGCGCCGTCAGTCATGAACGGCACAAAGATGAACTGGGTGAGCGGCGCGATGAGAAAGGCGGTAAGCGGCGAGGCGGCCTGCTCGACCGACTGGGCGAAGCCGAAGACGCGCCCCTGACGTTCGAATGGGACGATTTTCTGCAGCGCGGTCTGCTCTGCAGCTTCGGCATAGGGGCCGAGAAACATCCAGATGAAACAGCCCGCAGCGAGTAGTGGGATCGACGACTGAATCGTGAAGACTGCGGCGACGACCCATTCGACGAGGCACACGAAAAGCAGCGTCCGGATCGGATTTGCACCGAGGCCGGTGCGTGAAATCACGATGCCGCTGAGAATGAAGGCGCAGGACATCACGGCCCAGAGCAGACCCCATTGCTCGACCTTCATCAGCGACAGGCCATAGGCATCCATCAGCGCCATGAACACGCCGCCGAGGAGGTTGTTGAAGCAGGAGAAGAGGATCAGTGCGAGGAGACCGGGGATGCCGAGCACGACGCCCAGCGTTCCCGCAAGGTCGATACGATGTGGCGCATCCGCGGCTCCGGTATCGCGAGGCTCCTCGACGCGAATGAAAAGGAGGTGGATTATCGCAACGAGCGAAAGCGCGACCGCAAAGGCCAGCGTCGCGACCATGCCGCCCCACGCGACGAGGAAGCCGCTGATCGCCGAGGTGGTGAGGAAGCCGATGCCGCTGACCATGCCGACGAGCCCGTTTGCCTTGTCGCGCCGATCCTCGGGAACCAGCAACGTCACCAGCGTCGGCAACGCGATCATGCGGATATTGCCGGCGATCACGGCGAACATCGAGACAAGGATGAACAGCCAAAGCGAGACGCTCGCCACTTCGGCGCCGCGGATGGCCGGGTCGAGCATATAGCCCGCGAGCGCGAGCGCGTAGAGGATCAGCGAGGCAACGCTCGAAACCAGCATCATGTCTCGCTTGCCATGATGGTCGACGAGGCTGCCGAACCAGATGCCCAGCAGCGCGGTGAGTACCAGATAGATGCCCGCGATCATCCCCGTCGCGAACACCGACTGCGTTTCGAGGAAGGTCCAGAAGGTCAGCGCGAACCACACCGTGAAATTGGTGATGTTCGCGATCAGATTATTGCCAAGGAGATGATGGAAAGGCTGCATGCGCCGCGCAATCTAGCGGCCCCGCCCAAAAGGGAAAGGGCCGGTCGCATCGCTGCGCCGACCCCTCCTTTTACCGATTCTGCCCCGTTCAGAACAGCTTGGTCACCGTCGCGCTGCGGCGTTCCTGTTCGACTTCGCCGGTGTAGAGACTGACCATCGGTTCGTCGCTGACAACATGCGTCTCGTCGGCGCCGAAGCCGTTGAATTTGGTCCGCATCGCACAGCCATAGGCGCCCAGCATGCCGATCTCGATGAAATCGCCCGCCTTGATGTCCGCCGGCAGGAAAAAGGGGCCCGCCATATGGTCGAGATCGTCGCAGGTCGGGCCATAGAAGCTGAACGGCACGATCTCGGCCTCGCTCTCCACGTCACGCTGAAGTGTGACGGGAAAGCGCCAGCCGACATGCGCGGCGTCGAACAGCGCGCCATAGGCACCGTCGTTGATGTAAAGTTCTTCGCCACGGCGCTTTTCGACCCGCACGATCAGCGAGCTATACTCGGCCGACAGCGCGCGGCCCGGCTCGCACCACAGTTCTGCGGAGTAGCTGATCGGCAGGCTTTCGAAGCTACGGTGGATCGTCTCGAAATAGGCGTCGAGCGGCGGCGGCTCCATGCCGGGATAGGACGACGGAAAGCCGCCGCCGACATCGATGATATCGACGGTAACCGATGCCGCGACGATCGCCGCGCGGACGCGCTCCATCGCCTGCGCATAGGCATGCGGGGTCATCGCCTGGCTGCCAACGTGGAAGCAGATGCCGAGCGCATCAGCGGCCTGGCGCGTCGCCATCAGCAGTTCGACGACCTCGTCGGCCTCGGCGCCGAACTTGGCGGCGAGGCTGAGCTTCGAATGATCGGACGAGACGCGGAGGCGCACGAGCAGGTTAAGGTCCTGCGCGCCTTCGGTTGCACGGACGATCTTTTCGAGTTCGTCGAGCGTGTCGAGCGAGAAGGTGCGCACGCCATGCTTCCAATAGGCTTCGGAAATCGCTTCCTCGGCCTTTACCGGATGCATGAAGCAGAGCGTCGCTTCGGGAAGCGTGCGCGCGACAAGGCGGACCTCGGCGATCGAGGCGACGTCATAATGCGTGACACCCGAATCCCACAGCACGCGCAGCAGGTCGGGCGACGGATTCGCCTTGACCGCATACATGGTCGTGCCGGGAAATCGCTCGATGAAGAAACGCGCTGCACGCCGCGCAGCGTGCGGGCGGACAAGCGTGACAGGTTCGATCGGCGAAAGTGCCTGAATCAGCCCGTGGGCGCTATGATGCTGGTGCAACTCAAGGGACCCCCAAAATTAAACGGTAAACGACAAGGCTGCCTTGCGGTTATTGGAAGTCCCCCTGGGGCAGCGGAGCGCGATATATGCAGGGGGGTCCTCGCTGTAAAGACCCTATCGCGTAATTTTGTAATAGCGCGGTAACATAAAGGGCGAACCGGGGCACATGCGCGCCGAGCAGGGCAAAGGCGAGACAAACTCCTTTGCCCGCGCTAGGGAAGGTGCGACTCCCCAACCGGAAAGGACCAACCCGTCATGGCCGCTCCCGCCGACGTCAATTACACCTTCACCGACGCCGAGCTGGATGAACTTCGCGCCTTTGGCACGGTCGAATCCCACAAGGCTGGCGACCTGATCGTCGAAGAAGGCGCGATGGCGCCCGATTGCATCATCACCCTGTCGGGGCACACCGATATCTTCGCGTCGACCGACGAAGGGCGGATCCGCGTCGGCTGGATGGAGCGCGGGCAGTTCGCCGGCGATCTGTCGGTGCTGACAGGGCAAAGGCATCTGTCGCGCGTCGAAATGGGCGCCGACGGGGAGATTCTTCGTATCGCCCACCCGGATTTCCAGCGCCTGATCGCCGGCAATTCGCATTATTCGGACATCTTCATCCGTGTTCTGTCGGCGCGGCGCGAGTTCAGCAACACGCGCGGTTTTGCGGTAACGATCGTGATCGGAGCGGCGATGGATCGCAGCGTCTATGCGCTGCGCGACCTGCTCATGAAACACGGCGTCGCGCATCGCTGGTTCGACCCCGCCGACGGACCCGTCGCGGGGCATCTGATGGCCGAGCGCGGGCTGACCGAAGAACAGCTTCCGGCGGTCATCCTCGGAGCCGCCGATGTGCTGATCCAGCCGACGCCCGAACAGCTTGCGGCCGGGCTCGGGCTTGACCTGCTTCCCGACGGTGCGACCGCCGACGTCATCGTCGTCGGCAGCGGCCCCGGCGGGCTCGCGGCGGCGGTCTATGCCGCGTCCGAAGGGCTGACAGTGATCGCGATCGACGCGCTCGCGCCCGGCGGGCAGGCGGGGACGTCATCGAAAATCGAAAATTATCTGGGTTTCCCGACCGGCATTTCGGGGAACGAACTGGCGCGGCGGGCGACGGTGCAGGCACAGAAATTCGGCGCACGGCTGGTGGCGCCCGTGCGTGCGGCGTCGATCGCACGCGACGAGGATGTCTATTGTCTCCATCTTGCCGACGGACGCAAGCTGCGCAGCCGCGCGGTGGTCGTCGCCAGCGGGGCGCAATACCAGCGGCTCCCAATCGAGGGAATCGAGGCCTATGAGGGGCGCGGCATCTATTATGGCGCGACGCCGATGGAGGCGCAGCTGTGCGGCAACGCCGAGGTGACCGTCGTCGGCGCGGGCAATTCGGCGGGGCAGGGCGCCATCTATCTCGCGAGCGTCGCGAAGAAGGTCTATGTCATTTTTCGCCGGTCGAGCCTGCGCGACACGATGTCCGAATATCTGGTCAAACGGCTGGAAGAGCATCCGAACATCGAGATCATCCCGTCGACCGACGTCACCGCGCTGCACGGCGAGGATCGGCTGGCCGGCCTCACCTATCGCTGCCGCGACACGGGCGAGGAGGGGCATTGCGACTGCGGCTTCCTGTTCCTGTTCCTCGGCGCCAATCCCAATACGACCTGGCTGCCCAAGGAAATGGTGTGCGACGAACGCGGCTTCGTGAAGACCGGCGCCGACATCGCCCCCCTCGAACTCGTCAAGGCGGGCTGGTCGCTCGACCGGATGCCGAGCCGCCTCGAGACAAGCTGGCCGCGCATCTACGCCGTCGGCGACGTGCGCAAGGGATCGGTAAAGCGTGTCGCCTCATCGGTCGGCGAGGGATCGGTCGTGGTCAGCCACATTCATCAGGCGTTGGCGGAACTCACCCCAGCCGAGTCTTGAAATCCTCATAGCCGAACTCGCGGATCAGCTTTAGATCGTCGGTTTCGCTGTCCCACAGCCAGATCGACGGCAGCGGGACGCCGTTGAAGGTATTGGTCTTTACCATCGAATAATGCGCCTGGTCGAGGAAGGCAAAGCGCTGGCCGATGCGTGCGCCGCCGGGCAGGCGATAGTCGCCGATCACGTCGCCCGCTAGGCAGGAGGGGCCGCCGAGGCGCGTCGGCATGCCCTCGCGGCCCTCATCAAGCATCGCGGGCCGATAGGGCGCTTCGATCACGTCGGGCATGTGACAGGTTGCCGAAATGTCGGTGATACCGATCGGCATGCCATTGTCGAACAGGTCGAGCACCTCGCCGACGAGGATCCCCGCGTCAAGCGCGATCGCCTCGCCGGGTTCGATCATCACGTCGCAGTCGGTTGCCGCGCGCACCTGCTTCAGGAAAGCGATCAGGTCGCCCGTCTGATAATCGGCGCGCGTGACATGATGGCCGCCGCCAAAGTTGATCCATTTGAGCTGGTTGAAAAAGGGACGGAGCATCGGCAGCACCGCGGCCCATGTCCGTTCCAGCGGAGGAAAATCCTGCTCGCACAGGCTGTGCATATGGATGCCGTCGACGCCCTCCATATGTTCGGGCAACAGCTGACTGATCGGGAAACCGAGGCGGCTGCACGGCGCGGCGGGGTCGTATTTGGCGACCTCGCCCTCGCTGTGCATCGGATTGATGCGGAGGCCGACATCGAAGCTTTCGCCCTTTGCCCGAAGTTCGTCGAGGAGCGGACGGAAGCGTGCGATCTGGCCGGGCGAGTTGAAGATCAGATGGTCGGACAGCGCCGCGATCTCAGGAAGGTCGGCTTGCTTGTAGCCGGCGCAATAGGTCGCAACCTCGCCGCCATATTCGCCGCGGCCGAGCCTCGCCTCGTAAAGACCCGAAGCGCATACCCCATCGAGATATTCGGCGACCACCGGCCCGAGCGACCACATCGAAAAAGCCTTGAGCGCCGCGAGCACGCGCGCGCCCGACGCATCGCCGATATGGCGGAGCACCGACAAATTGGCGCGCACCTTCGCGGCGTCGACAACAAAGGCGGGAGAGGGGACGCGGGTCAGGTCGAAGCGGGCAAAGGCTCCGGGGTCGCCGGCACGGGTTTCCATGTCGCAGTAAAATCCTGTCAGACCGCAATCGGTCCCTTGAAGATGAAAAACGCCCCCGCCGCAATCAGACCGAAGCCGACGAGATGATTCAAGGTCAGCTTCTCACCGAGCCAGAAGACCGCGAACCCGGCGAATATGACCAGTGTGATCACTTCCTGCAAGGTCTTGAGTTCAGCGGCGCTATAAACGCCATAGCCGATGCGGTTCGCGGGGATGACGAGGCAATATTCGAAGAACGCGATTCCCCACGCGATCAGCACCGCCAGCCAGATCGGCCGCGACACCGCGCCAAGCTGTCCATACCAGGCAAAGGTCATGAAGATGTTCGACACGAACAGGAGGCCGATCGGCGCGAGATAGGCGGTCATTTTGGGTCTTTCGTCAGCGGCAAAGCGTCACGCTGTGCGCTGAACCGGGACGCCGCACAAGCTCCCCTGAAAGATGGCCCGACCTGTCTCGACGGACAGGTCGGGAGGGACTTACCTAGCCTCAGAAATCGAGCGGTCCGCCCAGCTCCTTAACCTGCCAGGGCAGGCCATGCCGGTTCAGCATCTCCATGAACGGATCGGGGTCCATCTGCTCCATGTTGAACACGCCGTCACCCGACCAGGTGCCGGTGACCATCATCGCCGCGCCGATCATCGCGGGAACGCCGGTGGTGTAGCTCACCGCCTGATTGCCCGTTTCGGCATAGGCGTCCTCATGATCGCAGATATTGTAGAGATAGAGCGTCTTTTCCTTGCCGTCCTTACCGAGGCCGGTCGCGATGACGCCGATGTTGGTCTTGCCCTTGGTCGTCTCGCCGAGGCTCGACGGTTCGGGGAGCACGGCTTTCAGGAACTGCAGCGGGACGATCTCGCGGCCTTCATAGATCACCGGATCGATGCGGGTCATGCCGACATTCTGGAGGACGGTGAGGTGGGTGATATAGGCTTCGCCAAAGGTCATCCAGAAGCGGATGCGCTGGATTTCGGGCAGATGCGTCTTCAGGCTTTCGATCTCCTCATGATACATGAGGTACATTGTCTTTTCGCCCACCGCCTCAAAGTCGAACGTCTGCTTCACCGACATCGGCGGCGTTTCGACCCAATCGCCATTTTCCCAGTGGCGCGCGACCGCCGTCACTTCGCGGATATTGATCTCGGGATTGAAATTGGTCGCGAAATGCTGGCCGTGATCGCCGCCGTTGCAGTCGAGAATGTCGAGCGTGTCGATGCGCTCGAAATGATGTTTTTTGAGCCAGGTCGTGAACACGCTCGTCACCCCCGGGTCGAAGCCCGAGCCGAGCAGCGCCATCAGCCCCGCGTCCTTGAAGCGGTCCTGATACGCCCACTGCCAATGATATTCGAACTTCGCCTCGTCGCGCGGTTCGTAATTGGCGGTGTCGAGATAATGCGCGCCGGTCGACAGGCACGCCTCCATGATCGTGAGATCCTGATAGGGTAAAGCGAGGTTCACCACATGCGTCGCGCCGATCGAACGGATCAGCGCCGCGGTCGCGTCGATATGGTCGGCATCGACCTCGGCGGTCTTGATCGTCACGCCGGTGCGTTCCTTCACCGAGTCGGCGATCGCGTCGCATTTGAATTTGCGGCGGCTCGCCAGCGTGATGTCGGGAAAGATGTCGGGGTTCATCGCCATCTTGTGCACTGCGACCGAACCGACGCCGCCTGCGCCGATCACCAGAACCTTGCTCATCGAAAAATCTCCTATCGCGTCTCTATGCCGCTTCTATGCCGCGCCCTATAGGACGAAGCCATGACACAGCAAAGCCCCGATCCCTCGCTCGATCCGAACCGCGCGCCCACGCTCGCAGGTGTCGAACGCGCCGCAGCGAAAGTCGCTGCATTGCTGCCGCAAACACCGCTGCTGCCGCTCGACGTCGACGGCCAGACGGTCTGGTGCAAGGCCGAGTGCCTGCAACCCGTCGGCGCATTCAAGATCCGCGGCGCCTGGCACCGGCTGACCGACCTGACGCCCGAACAGGCGGCGGCGGGCGTCGTCGGCGTGTCGAGCGGCAACCATGCGCAAGGTGTTGCCTGGGCGGCGAAGCGACTCGGGATCAAGGCGACGATCGTGATGCCGAGCAATGCGCCGGCGATGAAGCTCGCCGCGACGCGGCAATTGGGCGCCGAAGTCATACTCTATGATCGCGTGACCGAATCGCGCGACGCGGTCGCGGCGAAACTGCTCGAACAGCGTGGCGGGACGCTCGTCCATGCCTATGGCGACCCGTGGATCATCGAGGGGCAGGGCAGCGCCGGAACCGAAGCAATGGCGCAGATGGCTGCGCGCGGAATTGACGGTCCCGACAAGGTCGTGGCCTGTTGCGGTGGCGGCGGCCTGTCGGCGGGGCTCGCGCTTGCGCTGCCCAATGCCGAAATTATTGCGGTCGAACCAGAAGGCTGGGACGATGTGACGCGCAGCCTCGCCGCCGGCGAAATTCTGTCGGTCGAGGACATGAGCTATCCGACCGAGTGCGACGCGCTGCAGACCCCCGAAACCTGGCAGATCAATTTCGCGGTGTTGCAGGCGCGCGGCGTGCGCGGCGTCGTCGTGACGCGGAATGAAGTTCGCCATGCTATGCGCAAGGTGTTCGAGAAACTGCATCTCGTCGTCGAGCCCGGCGGCGCGGCGGCACTCGCGGCGGTACTGGCGGGTAAGGTGCCGTTGACCGACGCGACGCTCGTCACATTGTCGGGCGGCAACGTCGACCCGTTGAAATTCGCAGAGATTATTACCGAATAGGCTGGCGGAAACTTATCCGCCGACATGCGTTGGGACGGGAAAGGAGAAGCATGATGCAGAAAAGTGCAATTTTGGCGAGCGCCGCGGCGCTGGTGCTGTTGGCGGGCTGTGAAAAGGCCGAGGCGCCGGCGCCGACCGATACCACAACGACCGAGGTTCCGGTCGAGACCGTGCCGACCGAAGCCGCCGAAGCCGCCGAAGCCGCCGATCCCGCAACCGCGCCGCATCGCTTCGCGAGTTGGGCGGGCAAATGGACCGGGGTCGAGGGCATGTACGCGACCATCACCACCGCCGAACCGGGCAAGTACAAGCTGGAAATGCAATCGGACCTCGACACCAAGGGGACCTATGATGGCGAAGACAGCGAACATGGCATCAAGTTCAAGCGCGGCGCCGAGGCGTTGAGCCTGCGCCGCGGGAATGGCGACGAAACCGGCCTCAAATATCTCGCCGGCAAAAAGGAATGCCTGATCGTCAGGGACGGCGAGGGTTATTGCCGCGACTGACATCGATCCGGCGGGATGTCTTTTTGATGCTGTCGCCGGATTGTCATCGAACCGGCACGGAAATCGCATGAAAGCCTGCCATGCGCGGCCTCGGAGCAACATTGTCCGGGGAACCCTTTCGCATGGCCAGCCAACCCAATCGCAAGATCGCCGCCGCCGTCGTTCGCAAGGATGGCGAACAGAAAGAGCGCCTGCTCGATCGCGCTTTTGCGCTGGCTTTCAAAGGCCTCGTCTATGCCCAGATATGGGAAGACCCGGTCGTCGACATGGAGGCGCTGGCGATCGAGCCGGGTAATCGAATCGCGACGATCGCGAGTGGGGGATGCAACGTCTTTTCTTACCTCACCGCCGCCCCGGCGGAGATCGTCGCGGTCGACCTCAACACCGCCCATGTCGCGCTAAACAACCTCAAACGCGTTGCGATCCAGCGGCTTCCCGATCACGCCAGCCTTCGCCGATTCTTTGCCGATGCCGACAGCAGCGGCAATATCGCCGACTATCGCGCCTTCGTCCGCCCGCATCTCGACGAGGTAAGCCGACGTTATTGGGAGGGCCGCGACCTCGTCGGTCGCCGCCGGATCAACGGTTTTGCGCACGGGCTCTACAAGCGCGGCCTGCTTGGCAATTTTATCGGGCTCGCGCATCTTGTCGCTCGGATGCACCGCATCGATCCGCGGCAGTTCCTCGAAGCAAAAACGATCGAGGAGCAACGTGCGATTTTCCAGACGAAACTCGCGCCCTTCTTCGACCGCAAATTTATCCGCTGGGTCACAGACCAACGATCGTCACTGTTCGGACTGGGCATTCCGCCAGCCCAATATGACGCGCTGGCGGACGGCAAGCCGATGGCCGATGTCTTGCGCGCGCGGCTCGAAAAACTGACCTGCGACTTCCCACTCGAAGACAATTATTTTGCCTGGCAAGCCTTTGGCCGCGGTTATGGCAAGGGTGACGCCGCGTCGCTGCCGCCCTATTTGCAGGCGGCCCATTATGCGGCCGTCCGTGCGCGGGCGGATCGCGTCACGATGCTCCACGCGAACATGACCGACATGCTCGCGGGTGCCGACGCCGCCAGCTTCGACCGCTATATCTTCCTCGACGCGCAGGACTGGATGAGCGACGCGCAATTGACCGCATTGTGGAGCGAAGTCACGCGCACTGCGCGCCCCGGTGCGCGCGTGCTGTTTCGCACGGCTGCCGAGCCGACGTTGCTCCCCGGGCGACTCCCCGGGGACTTGCTACAGCGGTGGGATTATCGCGCTGCCGAATCGCTTGGCTATACGCGGCGCGATCGTTCGGCCATTTATGGCGGGGTCCATCTCTATATCCTGAAAGACTGATCGATGACAGCCGGGGAGGGCCATGCCGCACGGATGGACGGTGTCTATCGGGGTCAGCGGCATATCTATAATCTGACGCGGAAATATTATCTGTTGGGGCGCGACCGGCTGATCGACGAGCTGGGCCCTCCGGTCGGCGGCCATGTGCTCGAAATCGGCTGTGGCACCGGGCGCAACCTGATCGCGGCGGCGCGCTGCTGGCCGGGCGCGAAATTCCATGGCATCGACATTTCGGAAGAGATGCTCAAGACCGCGCGCGCCGCGATCGCGCACGCGGGCTTGGCGAAGAGAGTCAGTGTCGCGCAGGCCGACGCAACCGGCTTCGATCCGAACGCGCTGTTCCGCATCAACTGCTTCGACCGCATCTTTCAGAGCTACACGCTGTCGATGATCCCCGACTGGCAAGGCGCGATAGGCGAAGCGATGCGTCACCTGTCCGCCCATGGGTCGCTGCACATCGTCGATTTTGGGCAACAGGAGGATATGCCCGACTGGTTTCGCAGCGCGCTGTTCGCATGGCTCGCACGCTTTCATGTCGAACCGCGTGCACTGTTGATCGACGCCGCGCGCGAAGCCGCGAACGACGCCGGCGCGCGGCTTGCGGTGACGCGTCTTTATCGCGGCTATACTTGGGCGCTCCGGCTCGACAAACGTCCGCGCTAGTCTTGCCAAGCCGCGTCCGACCTGCTCCTTTTGCGGCGGAGGCGCGATGACCGACATGATCATGCCGGCGGAGGCCGGCCAACTGCCGCCGATCGTCGAAACACTGGCGCAGGCGTTCCAGACTGACCCCGCGCTGTCATGGATCCTGCCCGATGCCGATCGTCGTGCCCACGCGCTTCGCGGCCTGTTTCGGCTTCTCGTCCCCGCCGATTTCCGCGCGGGGGTTGCGCTGCGATCGCTCGGCGACGAGGCGGCGGCGCTGTGGCGGGCGCCGGGACAGGCACACAGCGGCGCCTTCGAATTCCTGCGCACCGTCGTCCCGCTCGTCGCGACCTTCGGCACCGACCTGCCGCGCGGGTTGAAGGTGCAGCGCGGCATCGACGCGCACCGGCCCAAAGGGCGCTTCTGGTATCTCCATTATGTCGGCGTGCGCCCGGAGCATCAGGGCAAGGGTCATGGCGGGCGAATCATCCGCGCGCAGACGGCAGTGGCCGACGCCGAAGGTCTGCCGTGCTGGCTGGAGACGGCGACGCCGGAAAATGTCCCGCTCTACGAGCGGCTGGGATTTGTTGTGCAAGTCGAATGGGAGGTGCCGGGGGGCGGACCGCATTTTTGGGGCATGATGCGTCCGCCCACCGCTTGAATAATCCCGCCACCGCTCTACGACTTGGCGCCGTGAGCGACATGCAATGGCCATCGGGCGCGGACGAAGCGCGAACGCGACTGGTCGCGGCGCTTACCGCAGTCGGACGCGGCGACCGTGCCGCGCTGCGCGAGGTCTATGACATGACCGCCGCGAAACTATTTGGAATTTGCCTCCGTATCTGCGGCGAGAGGGCCAGCGCGGAGGATGTTTTGCAGACCGTCTATATCAAGGTGTGGGAACGCGCGGGGCAGTTCGATGCCGCACGCGCCAGCCCGATCACCTGGCTGGCGACGATCGCGCGCAACGGCGCGATCGACTGGCGGCGGTCGGTGGCCGGGCGGGCGGCGCGCGATACCTTGCCCGAACAGGCGGCCTTCGCGGTCGCCGACGGTGCCCCACGCGCCGACCAGTCGCTGGTCGCGGCGGAGGAGAGCGAACGGCTGCACCGCTGCCTGGAGGAGCTCGAGGACCATACTCGCCTGTGCATTCGCGCCGCCTTTTTCGACGGCTCGACCTATGCCGAGCTCGCGACGCGCGAAAATGTGCCTCTGGGGACGATGAAAAGCTGGATACGGCGCGGGCTGCTGCGCCTGAAAGATTGTCTTGGCGATGGATGACCATCTGACGCCCGCCCAGGAGCGCGACGCGCTCGCCGCCGAACTGGCGCTCGGCCTGCTCGATGGGCAGGCGCGCAGCGACGCGCTGCGGTTATTGCTGAGAGATCCCGCCTTCGCGGCGCTGGTCGCAGCGTGGGAAGCAAGGCTGGCGCCGCTGCATGGCGAGTGGGCCCATGCGGAGCCCGGCGATGGGGTGTGGAGCGGTATCGAGCGGCAATTGGCCGAACGCCCTGCCGAGACCGTCACCGCGATTGAAACGCGCTTGCGTCGCTGGCGCGCCGGGGCGCTGCTGTCGAGCGCCGTCGCGGCGGCGCTGGCCTTTGTGCTGATCACCCGGCCCGTGCCAGCGCCCACGCCCGCGGCGCCGCAGCTCGCGGTCGCGCGGATCGAAAGCGATGCCGCGGGGCCGCTGGTGCTGGCGCGCTACAACCAGAGCAATGGTTTGATGCAGCTGCGCATCCACGGCTTTGAGCCCGGCGCGCTGGCGCCCGAGCTGTGGGTCATCCCCGAAGGCGGCGCGCCCGTTTCGCTGGGGCAGATCGGTCATGCCGGTGAAGCCGAAATGACGATGCCGCCGCCACACCGGCTGCTCATGACCGACGGCGCGACGCTGGCGATCACGATGGAGCCGGTGTCGAAGACGCCGCATCCGGCGCCCAGCGGAGCCGCAGTCGCATCGGGAAAAATCATCACAATCTGAAGTTGATGTGCATCCGTTAGCCGGTTGCTGCCGTAGCTGCGGCGCATTCCGCATTTCCGGGGTGCCAGAAACCAGAGGATCGTATCATGAAACTTTCCAAACTTTCCGCATCGCTCGCGGCTTTGATCATGGTTGCCGGGGGCGGCGTCGCGCTCGCCAACCCGATGGTCGGCGGTGCTGCGATGTATGAAACTAAGAATATCGTCGAAAATGCGGTCAATTCAAAGGATCACACGACGCTGGTCGCCGCGGTACAAGCTGCCGGGCTGGTCGACACGCTGGCCAGCCCCGGTCCCTTCACAGTGTTTGCCCCGACGAACGCCGCGTTCGGCAAGCTGCCCGCCGGCACCGTCGACACGCTGCTGAAGCCCGAGAGCAAGGGCATGTTGACCGCGGTGCTGACCTATCATGTCGTGCCCGGCACGCTGACCGCCGCCGATCTGGCCGCCAATGCCCAGGCCAATGGCGGCAAGGCAATGCTGACGACCGTTCAGGGTGCCAAGCTGACCGTGTGGGGCAAGGACGGCAAATGGTATGTCACCGACGCCAAGGGCGGCAAGGCACAAATAACCATCGCCGACGTCAAGCAGTCGAACGGCGTGATTCACGTCGTCGATGGCGTGTTGCTGCCGGGCTGACCCCTTCGTCCGGCACAGGTGCGGTCCGTCCACTTCCCTCCCGGGACGGACCGCATTGTGAGGCAAGGGTCAGGTCAGTCGTCGAAACCGACGAAGCGCACCGCGTCATCGACACTCTTGCGGTTCGATACCACCGCATTGGCCGGGAAATCGGCATCGGGCCAGCCCATCGCGACGCAGATCATGATCACCTGGTCATCGGGAATTTCGGCATGCTCGCGCACGACCGGGCTCTGCATAATGCCTTGGCTGTTGATGACGCAGCCCAGTCCGCGCGACCAAGCCGCGTTGACCAGCGCGTTGGTCACCGCGCCGCAATCGAACGGCGCGATATCGCTGCCGAGCAGCACGCGGTCATAGGTGACGACGATGCTGACCGGCGCGTCGAACTGGCGGAAACCGCGGAGTACCCAATCCTGCCGCGCGTCCTTGTCGTCGCGCGCGATGCCCATCGCGCCGAACAATTGCTTGGCGATCTCGATCTGGCGGCCGCGATGTGTGTCCGCGATGCCGTCGAAGCGGCGGAACTCGCGGCTGTCGGGCTTGCCCGAAAGGATGCCGTCGGTGTTGCCTTGGCGGATCGCCGCCAGCGGATCACCGGTGACGACCGAGAAATTCCAGCACTGATTGTTGAAGGAGGAGGGTGCGCGCATCGCGACCTCGAGTATCTCGACGATCAATGCTTTCGGAACCGGCTTGTCGAGGAAGCCGCGGATCGAGCGGCGTCCGACGACGACTTCGTCATAGCCGGGTGGGCCTGTCACGCCGCCTTCTGAAGCTGCAGTTCGAGCCGGTCCCATATCTCGACGAGCGCCTCGGTAAGCTCCCGCATCATCGCCTCGTCATGCGCCGGGCCAGGGGTGAAACGCAGGCGTTCGGTGCCGCGCGGCACGGTCGGGAAGTTGATCGGCTGCACATAGACGCCATATTCGGCGAGCAATATGTCGCTGATCTTCTTCGCGCGCACCGGGTCGCCGACCATCAGCGGGACGATATGTGTCGTCGAATCCATCACCGGCAGCCCGGCATCGCGGAAGCTCTGTTTCAGATAGGCCGCCGCTTCCTGCTGGGCGTCGCGCTCGACGCTCGACGCCTTCAGGTGGCGTACGCTGGCGAGCACGCCCGCAACGAGCACCGGCGACAGGCTGGTGGTGAAGATGAATCCCGGCGCATAGCTGCGGATCACGTCGATGATATTCTTGTCTGCGGCGATATAACCGCCCATCACGCCAAACGCCTTGCCCAGCGTGCCCTCGATGATCGTTACGCGGTCGGCGGCTTCGTCGCGGTCGGTGATACCACCGCCGCGCGGGCCGTACATACCAACGGCATGCACTTCGTCGCAATAGGTCAGCGCGTTATATTTATCGGCAAGGTCGCAGATCGCATGAATCGGGGCGACGTCGCCGTCCATCGAATAGACGCTTTCGAACGCGATCAACTTGGCGGCCTCGGGGTCGTCCTGCGCCATCAGTTCCTCGAGATGGTCGAGGTCATTGTGGCGCCACACGCGCTTTTCGCAGCCCGAATTTCGGATACCCGCAATCATCGACGCGTGGTTGAGTTCGTCCGAATAGATGATGCAGTTCGGCAGCAGCTTGCCGAGCGTGCCGAGCGTCGCCTCGTTCGAGATATAGCCCGAGGTGAAGAGCAGAGCGCCATCCTTGCCGTGCAGATCGGCGAGTTCGGCCTCAAGGTCGATATGATAATGGGTGTTGCCGCCAATGTTGCGGGTGCCGCCCGAACCCGCACCGACGTCGTGCAGCGCTTCTTCCATTGCGGAAACGACCTTCGGATGCTGACCCATCGCGAGATAGTCGTTCGAGCACCAGACGGTGATCGGCTTCGGCCCGTTGTGACCCGCGAAGCAGCGCGCATTGGGGAAAGACCCGCGGTTGCGCAGGATATCGATGAAGACGCGGTAGCGCCCTTCTTCATGCAGCCGGTCGATTGCCCGAGCGAAAATATCGTTATAGTTCACGTTTCAGCCCCGCAGTCAGGTGCTAATGCAGCTGTTGAGCCGCTCCCTCCGGCGGCATTATCAGGCGGGCCAATAGCGCCGAAACCGGCCGAAATCCAGTGCGAACGATTCGCAACTTATGAGACAAATTGTCCTATCAGATCGTCTCGATCGACCCGATGCCATAGGGGGTCAGCGCGGCGAGCGGCGGCGGTGGCCGGTCGTCGCTTCGCGTGAAGACCGCAATGCCGGGGGTGGCGATAGCGGGCCAGCGCTGGCCTTCGGTCAGACAGGCGATGCGCCGCGCGATGCCTGCAGCGCCGTCGATCAGGGTCACATCCGGCCCGGCGGCCGCCTGCAATTCGTCCTTCAACAACGGAAAATGCGTGCAGGCAAGGACGATCACGTCGATGCGGCCGCCGCCGGGCTGGTCACGCAGGCCGCCGATCGCACGCGCGATCACGCCGGGGTCGACCGCTTCGCCGCGCAGCTTCGCTTCGGCGCCGGTGACAAGGCCCGGGCTGCCGTAACGAAGCACCGTCTTGCCGTCGGCAAACCTTGCGCTGAGGTCGTCGACATAGGGCTGGCGCACCGTTGCCTCGGTTCCGAGCACGCCGATGACGCCGCTTTTGGTCAGTGCGGCCGCCGGCTTGATCGCTGGCACGGTACCGACGATCGGCAGGTCGAGCGCCGCGCGAACGTGGGCGAGCGCGATCGTCGAGGCGGTGTTGCACGCGATCACCGCGAGCCGCGGCTGGTAACGTTCGACGAGGCGGCCGAGCAGCGCGGGAACCCGCGCAGCAAGTTCCTCGTTGCTCTTTTTGCCATAGGGCAATCCGGCATAGTCGGCGGCGTAGACGAACGGTGCGGTCGGCAGCAATGCGCGCGTCGGACCCAGCACGGTAAGCCCGCCAAGGCCGCTGTCGAAGAAGAGAATGGGGGCATCGGTCGCGGGAGCGTTCATACGCTTTCGCCTAGCAGCGACGCGGGGGGCACTCAATGGGCGCCGAGTTTGTCCGATTTGGTTTCCAATCGTGCCGAATCCATTGATTGATTTCGGTAACGGCGCCACATTGATCGAAAGCAAACGGGGAACGCCATGACTTTATATTTGCTGATCGTTGCGGGCTATTTGTTGGGATCGATTCCGTTTGGCGTCATCCTGACGCGCCTGTTCGGCGCGGGCGATCTGCGCCAGATCGGGTCGGGCAATATCGGCGCGACCAATGTGCTGCGCACTGGGCGCAAGGGGCTTGCCGCGGCGACGCTGATCCTCGACGGCGCAAAGGGCGCGGTGGCGGTGCTGCTCGCGCGGCATTTCGTTCCCGAACTCGGCGACCACGCGGCGATGATTGCCGGCGCCGCCGCGATGATCGGCCATTGCTATCCGCTATGGCTTAAATTTCGCGGCGGGAAGGGCGTTGCGACCCTGCTGGGCCTGGCACTCGCGCTCGCCTGGCCGATCGGTCTCGTGTTTGCGATCGTGTGGCTCGGTGCCGTCTTGCTGCTGCGCATTTCATCGCTTGGCGGGATGCTTGGTGCGGTATCGGCGCCGATCGCTGCGCTTGCCTTCGGTCATCAGATTTATGCCATCGGGCTCGCGGGTCTCGCGGTGATCGTGCTGTGGCGGCACCGCGAAAATATCGCGCGGCTGCGTGCGGGAACCGAGCCGCGCGTCGGCGGCAAGAAAGACCACCCCAAAGGAGCCGGGGAAGCGTGACGCATGCCGAGCGACTGGCGCGGCTGCGGCTGATCCGCACGCCGCACGTCGGGCCGGTAAGCTGGCATCAGCTGATGATGCGCTTCGGGTCGGGCGAAGCCGCGCTCGATGCGCTGCCCGATCTGGTGCTGCGCGGCGGTGCAGGCAAGGCCCGCATCGCACCCGTCGAGGTAGCCGAGCGCGAGCTCGATCGCGCGGCCCAATTGGGCGCGCGCCATATTTTCAGCGACGAGGATGGCTATTCGCCGATGCTGCGGGAGGTCGAGGGCGCGCCGCCTGTGGTCATAGTGCGCGGCGATACGGCCATGCTGCGGCACCCTTGCGTTGCGATCGTCGGCGCCCGTAATGCCTCGGCGATCGCATGCCGTTTCGCACGCCAGCTTGCCGCCGATCTGGCGTCGCGCGACGTGACGGTCGTCAGTGGTCTCGCCCGCGGGGTCGACACCGCGGCGCATATCGGCGCGCTTGGCGGTTCGACAGTCGGGGTAATCGCAAGCGGAATCGATATCGCTTTTCCCCCCGAAAATGCCGCGCTGCAGGAAAAGATCGCGAGCGACCAGTTGCTGATCGCCGAACAGCCGCCGGGCGCCGAACCCTTGGCGCGTCATTTTCCGTCGCGCAACCGGATCATCGCCGGGATCGCGCACGGCACGGTGGTGATCGAGGCGGCGCCCAGATCGGGATCGCTGATCACCGCACGCCGCGCCGGCGACTATGGCCGCGAGGTGATGGCGGTGCCCGGCTCGCCGCTCGATCCGCGCGCGCAGGGCTGCAATATGCTGATCCGAGAAGGCGCAACGCTGATCCAGACGGTCGACGATGTGCTCGAAGCGGTCGGACCGATCGACGCGCGAATGGTGCGCGAGCCGGTGCAACGTTATGCCGCGGTTCCGGCGCGGGTGGACGCCGGCGAGGGCGAACGCCGGTCGCTGATCGACCTGCTCGGCCCGACCCCGGTCGCGGTCGACGAATTGGTGCGGCAGTCGGGGCAGGACGCCGCGACGGTGCAACTGCTATTGCTCGAATTGGAGCTGGCGGGGCGTGTCGAGCGCCACGCTGGGGCGAAGATTTCGCTGATGTGACGGTCCGCGCAGGCCGTGGCCGCGTTATCGGGTCCGACGATCAGGACATCATCCTGAGCCCGGCAAATATGACGCCGACAAATGCATCCTCCTCGCCGAACTCCGATAGCAGGATGGCTGAAAAATCCGGCTTGACGGCATCGAGTTATCCCCGCCACCCTCGCGCGTACATGTGAGAGCCGGTGAACGGGGATAGTTTTTTAATGCAATTGGTAATTGTGGAATCGCCTGCAAAGGCGAAGACGATCGAGAAATATCTGGGGCGCGACTTCAAGGTTCTGGCCAGCTATGGCCATGTCCGCGACCTGCCGCCGAAGGACGGCTCGGTCGATCCCGACGACGGCTTTGCGATGCAATGGCTGCTTTATCCGGACAAAGCGAAGCGGATGAAGGAAATCCAGGATGCGGCGAAGGGCGCCGATCGCCTGATCCTTGCGACCGACCCTGATCGCGAGGGCGAGGCGATCAGCTGGCATGTGCAGGAATTGCTGCGCAGCAAAAAGGCGCTGCCTGCTGAAGTCGACCGCGTGACCTTTAACGCAATCACCAAGGACGCGGTGCTGACCGCGATGGCGCATCCGCGCGCACTCGACGACGATCTGATCGACGCCTATCGCGCCCGCCGCGCGCTCGATTATCTTGTCGGCTTTACGCTGTCGCCGGTGCTGTGGCGCAAGCTGCCCGGCGCCAAATCGGCGGGGCGCGTGCAGTCGGTTTCGCTGCGCCTCGTCGTCGAGCGCGAGCGCGAGATCGAGGCCTTTGTTGCGCAGCAATATTGGTCGGTCACCGGGCTGTTCGAAATGTCCGGCACGCCGTTCAAGGCGCGGCTCGCGCGCTGGCGCGGCGACAAGATCGAGCGGCTGACAATCACCAATGAGGCCGATGCGCGTGCCGCCGAGGCCGACGTCAAGGCCGGGCATTTCACCGTCGACCTGGTCGAGACCAAGCCGCTGACGCGCAACCCGCCGCCCCCGTTCACGACGTCGACCTTGCAGCAGGAAGCCGCGCGCAAGCTCGGCTTTTCGGCGAGCCACACGATGCGGATCGCGCAAGGCCTCTATGAGGACGGCGCGATCACCTATATGCGTACCGACGGCGTCCAGATGGACGGCAGCGCGATCAGCGCGGCCCGGAAAGCCATCGCAACGCGCTACGACGGCGGCTATGTCCCCGACCAGCCGCGCCAATATCAGACCAAGGCGAAGAATGCGCAGGAAGCGCATGAAGCGATCCGTCCAACCGATTTTTCGAAGGACAAGACCGGCGGCGGCGACCATGCGCGCCTGTACGAACTGATCTGGAAGCGCGCGATGGCGAGCCAGATGGCGTCGGCGCGGCTCGAACGCACCAGCATCGACCTGGCCGACGGCACCGGCAAGACGATGCTGCGCGCGACCGGACAGGTCATCAAATTTCCTGGCTTCCTAGCACTTTACGACGAAGGTCGCGACGACAGCGAGGACGAGGATGCACGCCTGCTGCCCGCGATGGCCAAGGGCGACGCGCCTGCCAAGACCGGCATTGAGGTCGAAAAGCACGAGACGCAGCCGCCGCCGCGCTATTCGGAAGCGAGCCTGGTCAAGAAGATGGAAGAGCTCGGCATCGGGCGTCCATCGACCTACGCGTCGATCCTGCAGGTGCTCAAGGACCGCGCCTATGTGACGATCGAGAAGAACCGCTTCATTCCCGAAGAAAGTGGGCGGCTGCTGACGGCGTTCCTCGAACGCTTCTTCGAACGCTATGTTCAATATGATTTCACCGCAGGGCTCGAGGAAGAGCTAGACGATGTGTCGGGCGGCCGCGCTCAGTGGCAGGCGGTGCTCGAACGCTTCTGGCGCGACTTCAAGCCGCGGACCGGCGAAGTGATGGAGCAGAAGCCGTCGGAGATCACTGCGGAACTCGATATTTTCCTCGGTCCCTATCTTTTCCCCGACAAGGGCGACGGCAGCGACCCGCGCATCTGTCCCAATTGCGGCACCGGCAAGCTGGCGCTGCGCGGCGGCAAGTTCGGGCCGTTCATCGCATGCAGCAATTATCCCGACTGCAAATATACGCGCAAGTTCGCGCAGCCGGGCGGCAGCGACGGGGCTGACACCGGCCCCGAAACGCTGGGCAATGATCCCGACAGCGGGCTGGAAGTCACGAAGCGCAGCGGACGCTTTGGGCCGTATATCCAGCTCGGCGACGGCAAGGAGGCGAAACGCTCGTCGATCCCCAAGGACATTCCGGGGGAGGATTTTGACCTCGATTACGCGCTGCGGCTGCTCAGCCTGCCGCGCGAGGTCGGGATGCATCCCGAAAGCGGCAAGCCGATCATGGCAGGGCTGGGGCGTTATGGACCCTATCTGCTCCACGACGGCAAATATGCGAAGCTGTCAGGCACCGCCGAAATCTTCGACATCGGCATGAACGCGGCGGTCGTTCGCATCGCCGAAGCTGCTGCTGGCGGCGGGCGCGGGCGGACCAAGGCCGAGCCGCTCAATACCTTCGGCCCGCACCCGACGAGCGGCGGTGAGATGAAGCTGATGGAAGGGCGTTTTGGTCCTTATGTCACAGACGGCACGACCAATGCGACGCTGCCCAAAAGCGACGATCCTGCGACGCTGACACTCGAAGAGGCGATCGCGCTGATCGACGCGCGCGCCGCAAAGGGGCCGGCGAAGGGTAAGAAGAAGGCGGCGCCAAAAAAGGCTGCGGCGAAGAAGGCGCCAGCAAAGAAAAAGGCTCCGGCCAAGAAAGCCGCAGCCAAGGAATAGACTGCTGACAAATATCGTCATCCCGGCGAAGGCCGGGATCTCACCCTAGCGTCATGAAGCGAGGGTGAGATCCCGGCCGTCGCCGGGATGACGAGTGGTATTGAACATGATAGCGTTGCGCATCCGGGGAGACCGTCCATGCGCCACCTGCTTGTCGCCGTCCTGCTCACCATCCTCATGGCCTTCGCGCAGTCCGCCGCGGCGCAGCAGGCGGGGCGCCTGATCTCGGCCGAGCCGATCGTCGAGACGCCCGCCGGGGTGCAAGCGTGGCGCGTCCGCTATTGGACCACCAACCAATATGGCCAGCCGTTTGCCGCAACCGGGATCGTCGCCGCGCCGCGCGAGGCAACCCCATCGCGCCCGCGCCGCGTCATCGCCTGGACCCACGGCGCATGGGGCGTCGCCGAAAAATGCGCGCCGTCGCTCAGCCCGAATTTCTTTGCCGCGACCGCAGGGATCGATGCGGTCAGCCGCGGATATGTTGTCGTTGCGCCTGATTATATCGGCCTCGGCAGTGCGACGATGCACCCGTTCCTTGTGGGCCGCGATACCGGCCATGCGGTGCTCGACGGGGTGCGAGCGGCGCGCGAGATTCCCGGCGCGGCGGCGGGCAGTGACTTCGCTGTCTGGGGCGAATCGCAGGGCGGCCACGCCGCGCTGTGGACCGCAACCGCTGCGCGCTCTTACGCCCCCGACCTGACGCTGATTGCCACCGCCGCCGCAGCCCCGCCCACCGACCTTGCCGCCAACCTGCGCGAGGGCAGCGACAAAAATGCGCGCGCGCTGCTGCTGTCGTTCACGCTGCACAGCTGGTCGACGCTGTATGGCTTTTCGATGGACGGCGTTGCCAACCGCACCAATCAGGGGATCATCACGCGGCTGGCGCAGAACAACTGCGTCAGCCTCGACAAAAAGCCCAAGCTCGGCGCGATTCTCGGCATATTGACCATCGTCCGCGCAACGAAGAACAAGGATATCGCGAAGATAGAACCGTTCGGCAGCTTCGCGCGCGCCAACAGCGTCGATGCGGCGCGTGTGCCGGGACCGCTGCTGATCGCGCAGAGCCGCAACGACACGATCGTCGCGCCGTCGGTGACGCGCAAGTTCGCGAAAGCGGTGTGTCGACGTGGCACCGGCCTCCGTTGGATCGATATGTCTGGCGACCATGGGAACAGCGCGCGCGAAAGTGCACAAGAAACAATCGGCTGGATCACCTCACGCTTCGACGGCAACCTAGCGCCGAATGATTGTCGGCGGGTTTAGTTTGCTTAGTCAAAGGTTCGAGGATTCACCGAGTTTTTCCCAAACCAGACGCGGGCGTCGGGCCGGAACAAGAAAAAGATCGAAAGCGCCGTGAACGTAGTGCTGACAAGCGAGATCGCGAGTGCAAGTCCCGTCGGCGAGGTCGGGTCGTTGAGCGACGTAAGCGTCGACACGGCGCCAAATCCCATGACCGCTACATATATCCATTTGGCGATATTGCTCGCCTTTCGGGCAACAAAATACCAGAGAAGAATCGATATTGCGAAGCCAAATCCCAGTGCGATGCCGACAAAGATTGCGGCCGATTCGACCATCGGTGCGGCGGTCGGATCGCGCTTCAGCGAGTCGATGACCGTTGGCCAATGAAGCGTCAGACTTCCGACGCCGATCAGCATGGAAGCCCAGAAACTGCGCTCGAAGTTTATAATGGATGCCGGACGTCCCACGTTTTGCTCCTCAATCCACCCAGTCGAGCCCCATGTCACGGTAGACGCCGCGGTCTTCGTCCCAGTTCGCTTTGACCTTCACATGCAGGAACAGATGGACGGTGCGTCCCAGCAGTTCGGTCAGCTCGGCGCGCGACTTGCTGCCGATTTCCTTGATCCGTTCGCCCTTGTGGCCAAGGATGATGGCGCGCTGATTGTCGCGCGCGACGAGGATCTGCTGGTGGATTTCGGCGCTGCCGTCGGGACGCGTCGTGAATTTCTCGGTCTCGACGGTCGACTGATACGGCAGTTCCTCATGGAGCTGGCGATAGAGTTGCTCACGCGTGATTTCGGCCGCCAGCATGCGTTCGGGGGCATCGCTGACCTCGTCCTCGGGAAAGTGCCAGTGCCCCTCAGGCATGAGTTTCGCGAGGTGGGCCTTGAGTTCGGGGACGCCGTCGCCGGTGCTGGCCGAGATGAAGAAGGTTTCGTCGAATTTGACGCGTTCGTTAAGCGTGGTCGCGATCGTCAGCAGCTTGTCCTTCTTGGTCAGGTCGACCTTGTTCAGCACAAGAAACTTTTTCTCGGGCCGCCCCTCGATCCCCTGCAGCACGCGCTCGGCGCGCTCGCCGAGCTTCGCGGCGGCGTCGATCATCACCAGGATCGCCTCGGCCTGGTCGAGGCTGTTCCATGCGGCCGCAACCATTGCACGGTCGAGCCGGCGCGTCGGGGCAAAAATGCCCGGCGTGTCGATCAGCACGATCTGTGTTTCGCCGTCCATCGCGACCCCCATCAGCCGGGTGCGCGTCGTCTGCGCCTTCGGGCTGACGATCGCGACCTTCTGCCCGACGAGCGCGTTGACGATCGTCGATTTGCCCGCGTTGGGCGCGCCGACGACGGCGACAAATCCGCAACGATGGGTCATATTTTCATTCCTTCGAGTTCGGCGAGCAAGGCCGCCGCCGCGGCCTTTTCGGCCGCCTGTTTTGATGCGCCTTCGGCTTCGGCGCGCGCGAGCTTGCCGATGCTGACGGCAATGCGGAAACGGGGGGCATGGTCGGGACCTTCGCGCGCAATAATTTCATATTCGGGCGGACGGCGTTTGCGCGCGAGCGCCCATTCCTGCAGCGCTGCCTTCGGATGCTTGGGCGCTTCCTGCTGCCCGTCGATCATATCATCCCAGTGAGTGAGGATGAAGCGGCGCGCTGCGTCGGTTCCCTGATCCAGATAGAGTGCCCCAATCAGTGCCTCGATCGCATCGGCGGCGATATTGTCGCTATAACGCCCGCCATCGCTGCGCGCCTGCGCGCCGAAGCGGACGAGGTCGGTGAGCTTCAGCCGCTGCGCGATCGCGGCGCAGGTCGCGCCGGACGCCAGCACATGCAGCCGCGACGACATCTCGCCTTCGCTGGCAGTCGGAAAGCGCGCGTAGAGTTCGGACGCGATGACGAGCCCTAGTACCCGATCACCAAGAAACTCGAGCCGCTGGTAATCGGCCCGCCCGGTGCTGCCGTGCGTCAGCGCGAGATCATAGAGGTTCAGGTCGATCGGGGTGCAGCCGATGATCTCGGCCAGCGCCCCGGTGTCGAGGGGATCGTTCAAAAACCATCCCCGATGCGGCCCCACCGCGCGGCGGTGAACCAGCTGATCGGATTGATCCAGCTCGCTGATCCATCGGTCGAGAACATGCCGACGAGCGCGTGGCCGACCAGATTTTCCTCGGGCACCAGCCCGATGCCCTGGTTCTCTATCGCCGGGAAACGGCTGTCGGCGCTGCGATCGCGGTTGTCGCCCATCAGGAACAAATGGCCGGCGGGGACGACGACGAGCGGCGTATTGTCCTCGGGGATCGTCGTGATGTCGAGGATGTTATAGCTTTTGCCGCCAGGCACTGTTTCCTTGAACTGTTTGTAGCGGCACTGGCGCTGGCCATCGGCGGCGACCTCTTCAAATTCGGGCGAATAGCAGGGCAGGGTGCCGGTCATGCGCGACGCTTCGACCATGTTCGGGGTCACCGGAATGACGAAATCGGCGATGGCTTCGCGCTTCAGCGGCTTGCCGTTCAGCCAGACGATGCCCTCTTTCACCTGCACGCTGTCGCCGGGCAGACCGATGACGCGCTTGATATAATCATTGTCGGCGACCGGCGGCGCCTTGAACACGACGACGTCGCCGCGTTCGGGCGTGCGCGCGAAAATACGGCCCGGAATCAGCGGCGCGCTGAACGGCAGGCTATATTTCGAATAGCCATAGGCCATTTTATTGACGAGCAGATAATCGCCGATCAGCAGCCGCGGCTGCATCGATTCCGATGGGATATTGAAAGGCGACAGAAAAAAGCTGCGGAAAATCAGCACCGCGATCGCGAGCAACGCGAGGAAGCGAACGGTGTCGACCGCCTCTTCCTTGGCGGACACAGGCGCCGGGGTCGGGGAGGACGGCGCTGGTCCGGTCGGGGGCGTCACATCGGCGGTAAAGCTGGCTTGGGTCATGCCGCGCATTGGCGATGAATAGGTTGCCACGTCAAGCAAATATCGGCGGACGACACTGGCGCCGCGAGGGCCGCAGGCTTAGAGAAAGTCCGCGATTCACTCCCCCTTCGAGGATAATAGACGATGACAACCGCATCCGACGCCTGGCAGGCCCTTTCGAACTGGCAGCCGCAGAAGCTGACCGATCTGGTCGCCGCCGACCCCGATACGCGGTTGCAGGCGCTGGTGCGCAGCGTCGCCGACATCCGCTTCGATTTTGCCAAAACGCATCTCGACGCTGCGTCCGTCGACATTCTCTCCGGCCTTGCCGAGGCGCAGGATTTCGCGGGTCGGCGCAAGACGCTGTTCTCGGGCGGCATCGCCAACCCGACCGAGGGCCGCGCCGCCGAACACAGCGCCGAACGCGGCGACGGCGCCCCGGAGTCGGTTCATGCCGCGCAGGCGCTGCACCAGCGGATGCGGATGATGATTGACGCGATCGAGGCCGGCGCGTTCGGCGAAATCCGTCATCTGCTCCACATTGGTATCGGGGGATCGGCGCTCGGACCCGACCTGCTGATCGACGCGCTCGGCCGCCACAGCGACCGTTATGACGTCGCGGTGGTGTCGAACGTCGACGGCGCCGCGCTCGACGAAGTGTTCGCCAAGTTTAGCCCCGAACACGCGCTTGTCGCAATCGCGTCGAAAACCTTCACTACCACCGAAACCTTGCTCAACGCCAATTCGGCGCTGCTATGGCTCGAAGAAGCCGGCGTTACCGACCCGCTCGGCCGCTTCATCGCGCTGACCGCGAAGCCCGAACGTGCCATCGAGTGGGGCGTTGACGAAACGCGCATTCTGCCGTTCAACGAAAGCGTCGGCGGGCGTTACTCACTCTGGTCGTCGATCGGTTTCCCGGCGGCGCTCGCACTCGGTTGGGATGCGTTTGCAGACCTGCTCGAGGGCGCGGCCGAGATGGACCGCCATTTCCGCCTTGCCGATGGAGCCGACAATATCTGCCTGCTCGCCGCCTTCGCCGACCAGATTTATACCAACCGTCTCGGCTGCCAGACGCGCGCCGTTTTTGCCTATGACGAACGGCTGCGCCTGCTCCCCGACTATCTGCAACAGCTCGAAATGGAATCGAACGGCAAGTCGGTCACGCTGGACGGCCAGCCGGTCGGGCGCGCGAGTGCGCCGATCACCTGGGGCGGCGTCGGCACCGATGCGCAGCATGCGGTGTTCCAGCTGCTCCATCAGGGTACCCACCTGACCCCGGTCGAATTCGTCGTCGCGCGCGAGCCCGATCATCTGCTCGACGACGCGCATCACGAAACGCTTGTTGCGAACTGCATCGCGCAGGGCGCCGCGCTGATGACGGGGCGCAAGAGCGAGGATGGCGCGCGCAACTATCCGGGCGATCGTCCCTCGACGACGATCCTGCTAGACCAGGTGACGCCGCGCAGCCTCGGCGCACTGATCGCCTTTTACGAACATCGTGTCTTCGCCAATGCCGTGCTGCTCGGCATCAACCCGTTCGACCAGTTCGGGGTCGAGCTGGGCAAGGAGATGGCCAAGGGGCTTTCCGAAGGGACCGTGGAATTCGACCCCGCGACGCAGGCGCTGATGAAAGCCGCTCTCGGCGAATAGCCCTGCGCTCCATCACTGTGACCGCAAAATTCGATTGGCATCGCGGGTCGGCGTAACCACATAGGCCCCCGACGCGAATAGCGCGCGACCAGAAAAGATCAGGGGTTTTGAATGAGCGAGTTTGATTTCGACCTGTTTGTCATCGGCGCCGGGTCGGGCGGGGTTCGTGCCTCGCGGATCGCCGCTTCGCATGGCGCGCGCGTCGCGCTGGCCGAGGAGTATCGCGTCGGCGGCACCTGCGTCATCCGCGGCTGCGTGCCCAAGAAGCTGCTCGTCTACGGCGCGCATTTTGCCGAAGACCTGAAGGACGCGCGCAAATTCGGCTGGGATGTTCCCGATTGCAAATTCGACTGGAACCGCCTCCGCGACAATGTCCTCGCCGAAGTTGACCGGCTCGAGGGCCTCTATGGGCAGACGCTCGACAACCACAAGGTGACGCTGTTCAAGACCCGCGCGACGGTCATCGGCCCGCAAAAGGTGCGTCTCGCCGACGGGCAGGAAATAAGCGCCGAACGCATCCTGATCGCGACCGGCGGCTGGCCCTATGTTCCCGAATTCCGGGGCAGCGAACATGCGATCACCTCAAACGAGGTTTTCCATCTCAAAACGTTGCCAAAGCGCGTCGTGATCGCAGGCGGCGGCTATATCGCCAACGAGTTCGCGGGCATCTTTAATGAATTCGGCAGCAAGGTGACGATCGTCAATCGCGGCGACACGATCCTGCGCGGCTATGACGAGCAGATCCGCGACCGCCTGCTGCAAATTTCGATGACCAAGGGCATCGAGTTCCGCTTCAACGCGCCGTTCAAGTCGATCGAAAAGAAGGAGGACGGATCGCTCACCGTTCACCTCGAAAACACCGATCCGATCGAAGCCGACATCGTGCTTGTTGCCGCCGGGCGTGTGCCGAACAGCAAGGGGCTGGGTCTCGAAGACGCCGGTGTCGAACTCGACAAGGACGGCGCGATCAATGTCGACGAGACAAACCAGTCGTCGGTACCCAGCATCTATGCGGTCGGCGACGTCACCAACCGCATTCAGTTGACCCCCGTCGCGATCCGCGAGGGGCAGGCCTTTGCCGATAGTGTGTTCGGCGGCAAGCCGACCGTCGTCGACTATGCCAATGTTCCGAGCGCGGTGTTCAGCCACCCGCCGATCGGCGCGGTCGGGATGACCGAGGCCGAGGCGCGCAACAAGCTTGGTTCGATCCGCGTCTACACCAGCGACTTCCGCGCAATGAAAAATGTCCTCGCGGGCCGCAATGAGCGTGCGCTGTACAAGATGATCGTCAACGCCGCGACCGATCAGGTCGTCGGCCTCCACATGATCGGCCCCGACGCGCCGGAAATCCTTCAGGCAGCGGCGGTCGCGGTGAAGGCCGGGCTGACCAAAGCCGATTTTGACGCCACCGTCGCATTGCACCCGAGCATGGCCGAGGAACTCGTCCTGCTGAAATAATCCTGCTACCTTCCTCGCTCTAACCGCGAGGAGGGTCGCATGACGGGCACGGCATTGGTCACCGGGGGCAGCGGCTATATTGCCGGCTTCCTGATCCGTCAGCTGATCGACAAGGGCTGGAGCGTCCACACGACGGTGCGCAGCTTGAAGCGCGAGGCCGAGGTGCGCGGCTGGCTGAATGTCGACAACGACCGGCTGAAATTCTTCGCCGCCGACCTGGAGCATGACTCCGGCTGGGCCGAGAGCATTGCCGGATGCACCCATGTCGCACATGTCGCGTCGCCCTTTCCCTTGGGCGTTCCCAAACATGCCGACGAGCTCGTCGTCCCGGCGCGGGAGGGTGCCTTGCGCGCGCTGCGCTTTGCGCGCGCGGCGGGGATCAGGCGTTTCGTCCTGACATCGTCGATGGCGGCGATTGCCTATGGCCATGGTAAGGGCCGCAATATGTATAGCGAGGCGGACTGGACCGATCTCGATAATTCCGATGTGATGCCCTATCCGCGCTCGAAGACCGTCGCCGAGCGCGCCGCCCGCGACTGGATGGCGGCCGAAGGTGGCGATATGGAGTTCGCATCGGTCAATCCGGCTGCGGTGTTCGGGCCGCTGCTCAGCGACGATTTGTCGACCTCGATCGAGCTGGTCAAGCAATTGCTCGAGGGCAAGGTACCGATGTGCCCCGACATCGGTTTCGGGATCATCGACGTGCGCGACGTCGCCGACCTCCATTATCGCGCTCTGACCGCGCCAGCTATCAAGGACGAACGCTATGTCTGCTCGGGGCCGTTTCTGAAGTTGATCGACGTCGCGAATATCCTGAAACTCAATCTTGGGGACAAGGCGAAGAAGGTGCCGGCGCGCAGGATGCCCGACTGGCTGCTCAAGCTGTTCGCGCTGGTTCGGCCCGAACTGAGGCAGCTCGTCGCCGAACTGGGCAATGTTCGTGGCGGCGACAGCCGCCATGCGATGACCACGCTCGGCTGGACGATGCGCCCGCCCGGGGAATCGATCCTCGCGACGGCGCATAGTCTGATCGAGCGCGGGATCGTGAAGGTCTAAAATCTCCCTCCCGCTTGCGGGAGGGGCAGTGAGACTTGCGAGCTTGCTCGCTAGTCGCAGCGGGGTGGACCATGCGACGTGGCGGCCCACCCCCAACCCCTCCCGCAAGCGGGAGGGGAGAGCTTCAAGCAATCGTCGGCACCATCCCGCCTTCCGCGCGGATCGCCGCGCCGTTGGTCGCCGCCGCCAGCGGGCTCGCGAGATAGGTCACCATCGCGCCGATCTCGTCGGCCTCGATCAGGCGGCGGATCAGCGAAAGCGGGCGCAGCTCATGGAAAAACGTCTTTTCGCGTTCGGCTTCGGGCGCATCGGGGTTCGACACGACCGAGCGGATGAAATCGGTGATCCCTTCCGACCGCGTCGGCCCGGGCAGCACGCTGTTGACAGTAACGCCCGTGCCCTTGGTCTGTTCGGCAAGGCCGCGCGCGATGGTGAGCTGTGCGGTCTTGGTCATGCCGTAATGGATCATCTCCGCGGGCGGCAGCAGGCCGCTTTCGCTGGCGATGAAGATCACGCGGCCCCAGTTCTTTTCGAGCATCTTGGGGAAGTAATGCCGTGATAGCCGCGCGCCGCTCACGACATTGACCTCGAAGATATGATGCCAGTCGGCGTCGCTGATCTCGGCAAAGGGCTTGGCCTCATAGATGCCGAGGTTGTTGACGAGGATGTCGACCGCCGGAACCGCCGCGATCAGTGCATCGGCGCCTTCGGCGGTTGCGGGATCCGCAAGCACGGCGCGGATCGTGCCCGACTGCGCCAGTTCGGCCGCGGCCTCGTCAAGCTTACGCTGGTTGCGTCCGGTGACGACGACATCGACGCCTTCTTCGGCCAGCCGCTTCGCGATCGCGAAGCCGATGCCGGCCGTTGATCCGGTGACGAGCGCGGTCTTGCCTTTGAGTTTGAGGTCCATCGTGGTCTCCTTCCTGGGTGAAATTTGTTGATCCGAAGATAGCGCGCCGAATAATTGTTGATTAGAATGCGCTTCATCACTTCAGTGGTGATTCAAAATCAGGAATGGCGATGGACAACCGGTTTGGCGATATCGAAACCTTTCTGGCGGTGGCGAATGGCGGCAGCCTGGCCTCAGCGGCGAAGGCGCTGCGGCTCACCCCCTCGGCCGTCAGTCGCAGCATCGCGCGGCTGGAACAGCGCCTCGGCGTCATACTGATGCGCCGGACAACGCGCTCGCTCGCGCTGACCCCAGAAGGGCAGGCCTATCGCGACCGGATGAGCGTGCTACTCGCCGATATGGCGACGGTCGAAGCGGGGCTGGGGCAGGAACAGCAGGGGCCACGCGGGCTGCTTCGCATCAACGCATCGCCCTCGATCGGGACGATGGGCTTGCTCCCGATCCTGCCGCGCTTTACCGCGCGCTACCCCGACATCACTGTCGATCTCACGCTCTCGGACGCGATCGTCGATCTCGTCGAGGAACGCGCCGACATCGCGATCCGCATCGGTCCGCTGCGCGATACACGGCTGCGCGCCAAAAAGCTGGGGCACAGCCGGATGGCGCTGGTCGCGAGCTCAACCTATCTCGCGCGGCGCGGCACGCCGCTGACGCCCGACGACCTCGACAAGCATGACTGCCTGCGCTTCAGCTTCCGCCGTTCGGTCGACAGCTGGCCCTTTCGCATCGGCGGCAAGATCGTGCAGCGTCCCGTTCACGGCAGCTTCTTCGGCAATTCGGGCGAGGTGGTGCGCCAGATGGCGGTGGCGGGCGGCGGAATCGCCCGGCACGGGCATTTCCACGTCGCGCAGGATTTGAAGGCGGGGCGGCTCGTCGAAATACTACCCGATTTCAACCCCGGTGACGGCGAGGATATTCATGCGCTTTACGCGCCGGAGGATCGCGCGGCAGCGCGCATCCGCGCCTTCCTCGATTTTCTCGATGAGGAATTGGTGATCGACGGTTAGCCGATCCGGTACGGCACGACATCGCGCCGGTCGGGATCCACCAGGATCGGACGGTCGCTTGGCGGAAAGGCGCGCTGGTCGCAATCGTCGCGCGGACAGATGCGGCACGACAGGCCGATCCGTGTCGCGGCTTGCGGTGCGGCAACATCGACCCCGTCGGCATAGACGAAATCGCCCGCATATTGCGCCTCGCACCCGAGCGCGACAGCATAGCGGCGCGGGCTACGCGCATAGCTGCCCGACGGCTTCACCAGCCCCTTTGCCATCGACACATAGCGCAGCCCGTCGGGCGTCTCGGCGAGCTGGAACAAAATGCGGTCGGGGATCGCCGCGGCTTCATGGACGATCCACAGCGGGCAGGCGCCGCCGAAGCGGGCGAACTGCAACCGTGTGGCCGAATGCCGCTTGGTGATATTGCCCGCCATGTCGACGCGGCAGAAGAACATCGGAATGCCGCGCGCGCCGGGACGCTGGAGCGTCGAGAGGCGGTGGCATGCCTGCTCGAAGCTCACCCCATATTGCATCCGCAGCCGGTCGATGTCGTGGCGCACCGCGCGCGCGCTGGCGCGGAAGGGGCCATAGGGCATCAGAACGGCACCCGCGGCATAGTTGGCGAGGCCGACGTGGAGCAATTGCCGCGCTGCTGCAGTGCGCAGCGGCGAGGATTCGACCACTGCGGCGATCTCGTCCGCCAGTGCCAGTGCCGCCAATTGATGCGCGAGCTGGAAACGCCGGCTCTCGGCTGGCTGCGACGGATCGATCACCAGGTGGCGCATCGTCGCGTCATAGTCGCGCAGCGCCTGCGTCTGGTTATAGACGATCGAAATGCCGAGCGCATCGCGCAGGCGCCGTTCGATCGTCTCGATCGCGGGCGAGGGATCCTTCCCGCGCAATTGCCCCGCCAGCGCTTCGGCCGCGCGGTCGATGCTGTCGACATAATTGCCCGCATCGTGAAACCAGTCGCGCACTTCCTCCCACGGCAGGCGGCTGCCCTCGGCGGTGCCGCCGGTCAGCGCCTCGTCGATGATCTGGAGCCGCTGCCCCGCGCGGCGATAGGCGGCATGGAGGGCGACGAACTGGTCGGCGAGTTGCGGTTGCTGGAGCGCCGCGCGTTCCAGCTGTTCGGGGGGCAAAGGCGCGGCGGCGAACAAGGGGTCGGCGGCGGCTTCGCGCAGCGCGCTGATGCGGCGATCGCCGGCGTCGGCCGCAACTTCCTCCCACTCCAGCGGAAACAGGCGTTGCAGGCGCTCCAGAAGCGCCGGGGTCAACGGACGGTCATCATGCTCGATCTGGCTGAGGTAGGAGGTCGAAATGCCGAGCTGGCCGGCAAAGGCCGCCTGCATGATGCCGCGCTCGGTGCGCAGCTGTTTCAACCGGACTCCAGCAAAAATCCGCCGCTGCGCCATCGCACTCCATCCCTTGATTTCAGGGGTGTCGGGGCGCAATCGATTTTGAGACGTAAACCTTGTGACTGCGCCCCGACAGCCTCCAAACGAATGAGACGGCCATACACCACAAACAAAATTTGCAAAATCTGACTTTGCAATTTTGCAAATTCACATTTGCCTCCAGGACGATGAGCGGGCAAACGACGCTTTCCCGCTTCGATGGAGAACCCGATTGTCCGCCAATATCGCCGAAATGGAACGCCGCCGCGCCGCCGCTGCCCTGGGCGGCGGGCAAAAACGCATCGATGCGCAGCACAGCAAGGGCAAGCTGACCGCGCGCGAGCGGCTCGACGTGTTGCTCGACGAGGGGTCGTTCGAAGAGCTCGACACCTATGTCGAGCATAATTGCACCGATTTCGGAATGCAGGACCAGATCATCCCCGGCGACGGCATCGTCACCGGATCGGGCACGATCAACGGCCGTCTGGTCTATGTGTTCAGCCAAGATTTTACCGTTTTCGGCGGGTCGCTGTCGGAGCGTCACGCGCAGAAGATGATGAAAGTCATGGACAATGCGATGAAGGTCGGCGCGCCAATCATCGGGCTGAACGACAGCGGGGGCGCGCGCATTCAGGAGGGCGTCGCGTCGTTGGGCGGCTATGCCGAGGTGTTCCAGCGCAATGTGCTGGCGTCGGGGGTGGTGCCGCAGATCTCGCTTATCATGGGGCCGTGCGCGGGCGGGGCGGTTTACAGCCCGGCGATGACCGACTTCATCTTCATGGTGAAGGACAGCAGCTATATGTTCGTCACCGGCCCCGATGTGGTCAAAACGGTTACGAACGAGGTGGTGACGCAGGAAGAGCTGGGCGGCGCAATTACCCACACGACCAAAAGCTCGGTCGCCGATATCGCGTTCGAGAATGACATCGAGGCGCTGCTCGCGACGCGCGATTTCTTCGACTATCTGCCCGAGAATAACCGCAGCGGGGTGCCGGTGCGCCCGACGAGCGATCCGTTTGACCGTGCCGAACCGAGCCTCGACACGCTGATCCCGCCCAATGCGAACCAGCCCTATGACATGCACGAGCTGATCCGAAAAACGGTCGACGAGGGCGATTTCTTCGAGGTGCAGCCCGCGCATGCGGGCAACATTATCTGCGGTTTCGGGCGGATCGAGGGGCGGACGATCGGCATCGTCGCGAACCAGCCGCTGGTGCTCGCGGGGGTGCTCGACATCAATTCGTCGAAAAAGGCGGCGCGTTTCGTGCGTTTCTGCGACGCGTTCGAAATCCCGATCATCACCTTCGTCGACGTCCCCGGCTTCCTGCCCGGCACCGCGCAGGAATTTAACGGCATCATCAAGCATGGCGCGAAGCTGCTGTTCGCTTATGCCGAGGCGACGGTTCCCAAGATCACGGTGATCACGCGCAAGGCCTATGGCGGCGCATACGACGTGATGGCGTCAAAGCATCTGCGCGGCGATTTGAACTATGCCTGGCCGACCGCCGAGATCGCGGTGATGGGCGCGAAGGGCGCGGTCGAGATCATCTTCCGCAGCGACATCGGCGACCCCGAAAAGATCGCGCAGCGCACGAAGGAATATGAGGATCGCTTTGCCAACCCATTCGTGGCGGCTTCGCGGGGGTATATCGACGAGGTGATTCATCCGCATAATACGCGCAAGCGGATCGCGCTGGGGCTGCGGAAGCTGCGGAACAAACAGCTGGAGAACCCGTGGAAGAAGCATGATAATATTCCGCTGTGAGTGAGCTGATGGATAGATACGGAGCTTACATCGCGATTGGCGTCGGGCTGCTCGGGCTCGGCATGAATTTGCGAGCGATAATGTCGGGCGAAAATTCGCTCGCGCGCATCGGTCGAGTCCGAGCCAAAATGCCCCGGGCGTTTTGGCTCGAAACCGGTCTTCTTACTGTGATGAGCCTCGCGCTTGTCATTCTTGGCATGCAGATTGCGGATTTGGATTTGAAATGAAACTAGGCCGCGTCAACCATATCGGCGTGGCGACGCCGTCGATTGCCGACAGCATCGTCATTGCGAGCGCAGCGAAGCAATCTCCAGCTATCGCCCTTGCGCTGACCTGCGCGCTGGAGATTGCCGCTTCGCCTTCGGCTCCTCGCAATGACGGAGGTTGGTGAGATGAAATTGGGACGTTTGAACCATATCGGCGTTGCGACGCCGTCGATCGCCGACAGCATCGTATTTTACCGCGACGTGATGGGCGCGAAGAAAATTCACGAGCCGTTCGACCTGCCCGAGCAGGGCGTGAAGGTCTGCTTCGTCGATACGCCCGGCGCCGATGGCGCGCTGAACGGCACGCAGATCGAGCTGGTCGAGCCGCTGCCTGGCAACACGTCGATCGCGGGGTTTCTGGAGAAGAACCCGGCGGGCGGGCAGCATCATCTTTGTTACGAAGTCCCCGATATTCACGCGGCGAAGGCCGCGTTCGAGGCGCTGGGCAAGCGCGTGCTGGGTGAGCCGCGGATCGGGGCGCATGGGACGTTGATTTTCTTCCTGCATCCCAAGGATATGGGCGGGGTGCTGACGGAGATTATGGAGACGCCGAAGGGCGCGCATTAATTGCTCCTCCCCACTTGCGGGGAGGAAAGTGGAGGTTGGGGACTTGTCCCCCACCGGAACTTGGAGAGGGGTTGGTTGGCGAGCCTGCAGCTCGCGACCCCTCTCCCAGCTACGATTAGGCGGCCTCTCGACAAGCTCGGGACTCGCCAAATCTTCGCATCCCTCTCCCGCAAGGGGAGAGGGGGTTTGGGATTAGAGATTGCATATGACCGACAAACCGACCCTCGACCAATGGGCTGAAGCCGCTGCCAAAGAGGTGAAGGGCAAGGACCTCATCTGGCACACGCCCGAGGGGATCGCCGTCAAGCCGCTCTACACCGCCGAGGATGTGCGCGCAGACCCCGGCCTCCCCGGTTTCGCCCCCTTCACGCGCGGCGTGCGCGCCTCGATGTATGCCGGGCGCCCATGGACAATCCGCCAATATGCCGGCTTTTCGACCGCCGAGGAATCGAACGCTTTCTATCGCCGCAACCTTGCCGCGGGACAGAAAGGCCTGTCGGTCGCCTTCGACCTCGCCACCCACCGCGGTTATGACAGCGACCATCCGCGCGTCACAGGCGACGTCGGCAAGGCGGGGGTCGCGATCGACAGCGTTGAGGATATGAAGATCCTGTTCGACGGCATCCCGCTCGACCAGATGTCGGTATCGATGACGATGAACGGCGCGGTGATCCCCATCCTCGCCTTCTTCATCGTCGCGGGTGAGGAGCAGGGGGTCGATCGCAAGCTGCTCGACGGGACGATCCAGAACGACATCCTCAAGGAGTTCATGGTCCGCAACACCTATATTTACCCGCCCGAACCGAGCATGCGGATCATCAGCGACATCTTCGGATACACGTCGCGCGAGATGCCGAAGTTCAACAGCATCTCGATCTCGGGCTATCATATGCAGGAAGCCGGCGCCACGCAGGTGCAGGAGTTGGCCTTCACCATCGCCGACGGCATGGAATATGTGAAATATGGTGTCGCGTCGGGGCTCGACATCGACAAGTTCGCCGGGCGGCTGAGCTTCTTTTTCGCGATCGGCATGAATTTCTTCATGGAAATCGCCAAGCTGCGCGCGGCGCGGGTGTTGTGGCACCGCGCTATGACGACGCTCGGCGCGCAGGACGAACGCTCGAAGATGCTGCGCACGCATTGCCAGACCTCGGGCGTGTCGCTGACCGAGCAGGACCCGTACAACAATGTGATGCGCACGACGATCGAGGCGATGGCCGCGATGCTGGGCGGCACGCAGAGCCTCCACACCAACGCGCTGGACGAAGCGATCGCGCTGCCCACCGATTTCTCCGCCCGCATCGCGCGCAACACCCAGATCGTGATTCAGGAAGAGACGGGGATGACTAAGGTCGTCGATCCGCTCGGCGGCAGCTATTATGTCGAGGCGCTGACACAGGAGCTGGTCGACAAGGCGCAGGAGATCATCGACCGCGTGCAGGCCGAGGGCGGCATGGCCAAGGCGGTTGCGGCGGGTTGGCCCAAGGCGATGATCGAAACCGCCGCGGCGGCGCGGCAGGCGCGGGTCGATCGCGGCGACGATGTGATCGTCGGGGTGAACAAATATCGCCTTAAGGACGAAGACCTGCTCGAAACGCTCGAGGTCGACAACGCCAAGGTGCGCGAGGGGCAGATCGCGCGGATCAAGAAGACCAAGGCCGAGCGCGACGAGGCGGCATGTCAGGCGGCGCTGACGGCGCTGCGCGATGGCGCTGCAAAGCCGTCGAGCATCGAGAACAACCTGCTCGCGCTCGCGGTCGAAGCCGCGCGCGCGCGCGCAACGCTGGGCGAGATTTCTTCGGCGATGGAAGAGAGCTTCGACCGTTATGGCACCCAGCCGACGCCGGTGAAGGGCGTTTATGCGGCACCCTATGAAGGCGATGCGCGCTGGGCGCAGGTCGTCGACGGGGTCGAGGCGGTCACGCGGCGGCTGGGCCGTAAGCCGAAATTGCTCGTCGCCAAGATGGGGCAGGACGGGCACGACCGCGGCGCGAACGTCATCGCATCGGCGTTCGGCGACATGGGCTTCGACATCGTGTCGGGACCGCTGTTCCAGACCCCCGACGAAACGGTGGTGCTCGCGCTTGACAGCGGGGTAGACGTTGTCGGCGCGTCGAGCCTGGCGGCGGGGCACAAGACACTTATCCCCGAACTTATCCACAAGCTGCGCGAGGCCGGGCGCACCGACATCAAGGTGATCGCGGGCGGGGTGATCCCGCCGCAGGATTATGATTTCCTACGCGATGCCGGGGTGCAGGGGATTTATGGGCCGGGGTCGAATGTTGTTGAGTGCGCCGCCGATGTGCTGCGCTTGCTGGGGCATAATATGCCGCCGATTGGAGAAGCTGCGTGAATAATGAACTGACCAAATCCCCCTCCCGCTTGCGGGAGGGGCTAGGGGAGGGCATGTCCGCATCGCCGTCCCAAGAACAAGCCCTCCCCCGACCCCTCCCGCAAGCGGGAGGGGAGAGCAGGACCGACTGGACCCGCGAGGAAATCGCCGCCCTATACGACCTCCCGTTCGACGAACTGATGTGGGAAGCGCAGGGCGTTCATCGGCGCCATCATGCGTGCGGCGAAATCCAGCTTTGCACTTTGCTCAGCATCAAGACCGGCGGCTGCGTCGAGGATTGCGGCTATTGCTCGCAAAGCAAAAGCGCCGACAGCGGGCTGAAAGCCACCAAACTGATGGACGTCCGCGCGGTGTTGCAAGCCGCAGCGCAGGCGAAGGATTCGGGATCGCAGCGTTTCTGCATGGGCGCCGCGTGGCGCAACCCCAAGGACCGCGACATGCCCGCGATCGTCGAGATGATCGAGGGCGTGCGCCAGATGGGCATGGAAACCTGCATGACGCTGGGGATGCTCAGCAAGGAACAGGCGCAGACGCTCGCGGTCGCGGGGCTCGATTATTACAACCACAATATCGACACTTCGCCGGAAAATTACGGCAATGTCATCACGACGCGCACCTTTCAGGAGCGGCTCGACACGCTGGAGGAAGTGCGCAGCGCCGGGATCAACGTCTGCTCGGGCGGCATCGTCGGCATGGGCGAAACGCGCGCCGACCGCGTCGGCTTTATCCACGCGCTCGCGACACTGCCCGAGCATCCGGGCAGCGTGCCGATCAACGCGCTGGTGCCGGTAAAAGGGACGGTGCTCGGCGACATGCTGGCCGACACGCCGCTGGCGAAGATCGACGACATCGAATTCGTCCGCACCGTCGCGGTGGCGCGCATCACCATGCCGCTGAGCATGGTACGGTTGAGTGCGGGGCGCGAGAGCATGTCGGAGGCGACGCAGGCGCTCTGCTTCATGGCGGGCGCGAACAGCATTTTTACCGGCGACAAGCTTCTGACGACGGCGAATGCGGGCGACAGCAAGGATGCGGCGCTGCTCGCAAAGCTGGGGCTGCGCCCGATGGTGAGCGAAGAGCCGATGCGCGCTCAGATGGAAGCGGCTGAGTGAGGTGTTCCCCTCCCGCTTGCGGGAAGGGTTAGGGGAGGGCCTGTTCCCTCCAACCAAGGTTTCGACTACGTTTGCGGACAGGCCCTCCCCCGGCCCCTCCCGCAAGCGGGAGGGGAGTGAAGAGTGTTCAAGAAAATCCTGATCGCCAACCGCGGCGAAATCGCCTGCCGCGTTATCAAGACCGCGCGGCGCATGGGCATATCGACCGTCGCCGTCTATTCGGACGCCGACGCGCGCGCGCCGTTCGTGCAGATGGCCGACGAGGCGGTGCATATCGGCCCGTCGCCCGCGTCCGAATCCTATCTGGTCGCCGACAAGATCATTGCTGCGTGCAAGGCGACGGGGGCCGAGGCGGTGCACCCGGGCTATGGCTTCCTGTCCGAACGCACCAGCTTCGCCGAGGCGCTGGCCAAGGAAAATATCGCCTTCATCGGCCCGCCGGTGAACGCGATCGCCGCGATGGGCGACAAGATCGAGTCAAAGAAACTCGCCAAGGAAGCGGGCGTCAACGTCGTTCCGGGCTTCGTCGGCGAGATCGACGATACCGAACATGCGGTGCGGATTTCGAACGAGATCGGCTATCCGGTGATGATGAAGGCGTCGGCGGGCGGCGGCGGCAAGGGCATGCGCCTCGCCTATGACGAAAAGGACGTCCGCGAGGGGTTCGAGGCGACCAAGCGCGAGGGGCTGAACAGCTTTGGCGACGACCGGGTGTTCATCGAGAAATTCATCCTCAACCCGCGCCATATCGAGATCCAGATCCTCGGCGATCAGCACGGCAATGTGCTTTATTTGAACGAGCGCGAATGCAGCATCCAGCGCCGCCACCAGAAGGTCGTCGAGGAAGCGCCGTCGCCGTTCGTGACGCCGAAGATGCGCAAGGCGATGGGCGAACAGTGCGTCGCGCTGTCGAAGGCGGTCGGCTATTACAGCGCAGGCACGGTCGAACTGATCGTGTCGGGCGCCGATCCGACGGGCGAGAGCTTCTACTTCCTCGAAATGAACACGCGCCTGCAGGTCGAGCATCCGGTGACCGAAGCGATCACCGGCATCGACCTGGTCGAACAGATGATCCGCGTCGCGGCGGGCGAGAAGCTGAGCATGACGCAGGAGGACATCAAGATCGACGGCTGGGCAATCGAGAACCGCGTCTATGCGGAGGATCCCTATCGCGGCTTCCTGCCTTCGACCGGGCGGCTCGTCCGCTACCGCACCCCCGTTCCGGCGTGGGAAGGCGACGAGCGCGGCGTCGACGGTGTCCGCGTCGATGCCGGGGTTGAGGAGGGCGGCGAGGTGTCGATCTTCTACGACCCGATGATCGCCAAGCTCGTCACATGGGGCAAGACGCGCGACGAAGCCGCCGACCTCCAGATAGCGGCGCTCGACCGCTTCGAGATCGAGGGGCTCGGCCATAATATCGATTTCGTCTCGGCGATCATGCAGCATCCGCGCTTCCGCTCGGGCGATCTGACGACGGGCTTCATCGCCGAGGAATATCCAGAGGGCTTCCACGGCGCCCCGACCGATGGGGCGATCACGCGCACGCTCGCGGCAATCGCGGGCTTCATGGCGTCTGCCGAGGCCGACCGCGCGCGCCGCACCGATGGACAGCTCGGCGACCGGCTCGAACCGCCCGCCAAATGGCAGGTCACGATCGACGGCGCGCCGCACAAGGTCAAGGTTGGCGAGAAGCATATCAAGGTCGAGGGCGACCCGATCGACATCGCGCTTGAATATACGCCGGGCGACGGGCTCGTCGTCGCCGAAATTGACGACACCGAACTGGCGGTGAAGGTGGCAAAGACGCGCACCGGCTGGCGGATGACGACGCGCGGGCATATCCACGATGTCCGCGTGCTGCCGTGGCATATTGCGCCGCTGACCCAACATATGATCGAAAAGATTCCGCCCGATCTGTCGAAATTCCTCATCTGCCCGATGCCCGGCCTGCTCGTCGCGCTGCACGTTGGCGCGGGCGACAAGGTCGAGGCGGGTCAGCCACTCGCGACGGTCGAGGCGATGAAGATGGAGAATATTCTGCGCGCCGAAAAAGCGGGGGTCGTCAAGACCGTGAACGCCGCGCAAGGCGACAGCCTGGCGGTCGATGCGGTGATTTTAGAGATGGAGTAACTCCCACCCCCGTTCGTGCCGAGCTTGTCGAAGCACCGTTCTTCCTTCTACGGCGCTGAAGACAAGAACGGCCCTTCGACACGCTCAGGGCAAACGGAGTTTGATGGATGCACGTCAATCACGACCAGAACGCGGGGGCGGCCGACCCCATCACTTTCGACGATTTCCTCCGCGTCGACATCCGCATCGGCACGATAGTCGCGGCCGAGCCCTTTCCCGAGGCGCGCAAGCCCGCGTTCAAGCTGAAAATCGACTTCGGCCCCGCGATCGGAGTGAAGAAAAGCAGCGCGCAGATCGTCGATCGCTATGCCCTTGAAGAGCTGTCGGGGCGGCAGGTCGCCGCGGTCGTCAACTTCCCGCCGCGCCAGATAGGCAAATATATGTCGGAAGTGCTGACCCTCGGCTTTGCCGATGATGAGGGCGCGGTGATCCTCTTCGCACCTGATCGCAAAGTTCCCGACGGGTCGCGCCTCTTCTAACCTTTCCCGCGCCCGACATCGCGGCTAGTCTCGCGGAGGGAAATAGGGGAGAGGGCTCATGACATTACCCGTAACCGCGTTCGTGGCCGCCGTTTGCGCGCTGCTGCTGCTCGTCACCGCGATCGACACGGTGCGCCAGCGACTGCGCGTGAAGGCCGCTTTCGGCGACCAGGGCGATGCCAAACTGATCAGCGCCAGCCGCGCGCACGGCAATCTCGCCGAATATGCTCCGATCACGATCATACTGCTCGGGCTGCTGGAGACGGCGCGCGCCAATCATATGGGCCTGATGATCATCGGCGCGATCTTCCTCATCGGCCGCGTCGCGCATGTGATCGGGCTCTATACACCGTCGGAGCCGGGGAAGGCGCCGCTCGGCCGGCAGGTCGGCGTCCTTGCGACCTTCGGTGCGTTGCTGGTGCTGGCCGGCTGGACGCTATGGATGATACTCACAAAGAATCTTTGAGCCATCGTCATGCCGGACTTGATCCGGCATCCATTGCTGCTGCGGTGTAGTGGACCCCGGATCAGGTCCGGGGTGACGAAGAAGGTCAGTCGATCAGCGCCACCGCCCTGATCCACCCCGCGCTCGCGCGCTCGATCTTTACCGGGAAGCAGCTGAAGGTAAAACCCGTCGCAGGGATCGCCGCGAGGTTGGTGAGCTTCTCGATCTGGTAATAGGGCCGGATGCGCCCCGCCTTATGCCCTTCCCAGATGATCGACGGATCGCGCGTTTCGGCCCAGCGCTTCGCGGTGTGACTGAACGGCGCATCCCAGCTCCACGCGTCGGTGCCGACGACCTGCACGCCGCGTGTAGTCAGATATAGCGTCGCCTCGGCGCCCATGCCGCAACCCTGATCGGTAAAATTGTCGGTGCCATAGATCGCGCCCGACTGGACGAGCACGATGTCGAGCGGCTGGAGATCATGTCCGATCCGTGCCAGTTCGGCCTCGACCTCCGCGCCGCTCACGACATGACCATGCGAGCGATCCGAAAAGTCCAGCTTTACCCCCGGACGAAAAAAGAGGTCGAGCGGCGCTTCGTCGATCGACGGGGCGGGGGAGGCACCGCTGTCGGTCGTCGAATGATAATGCCATGGCGCGTCCATATGCGTCCCATTGTGGGTGCTCAGCGACATCATCTCGACCGCCCAGCCCTCGCCATCGGGCAGGTCGTCCTTCGTCAAGCCAGGAAAGAACATCGCGATCTGCTCCCACGTATTTTCGTGGGTCATATAGGTGATATTGGGGCGCATCACCGGCGGGTCCGATATGACGTCGTTGGTGATCGGGATGGAAAGATCGATGAACTGCATCGGTGCAGTCTGCCAGCTTCCGGTGCCGCCGCCAAGAAGGCTTGCACGGCGGCGCTTGCCGGGTAGAGAGAGGCGAAAGCCCCATGCAATATGGGGCGGGGGAGAGCCTGATGACCGAAAGTGCCGCCGCCGGCCCCGGCGCCGTTTACGAACCGACCGCGAAGGACATCCGCATGGTCATCGCCGCCTCATCGGCGGGGACCGTGTTCGAATGGTATGATTTTTTCATTTACGGCACGCTCGCGGCGATCATCGGCAAGGCCTTTTTCCCCAGCGACAATGCGACGCTCGAAACCCTGCTCGTCTGGGCAGGGTTCGCGGTCGGCTTTGGCTTCCGTCCCTTGGGCGCGGTGCTCTTCGGCTTCCTCGGCGACCGGCTAGGGCGCAAATATACCTTCCTCGTCACCGTCACGCTGATGGGCATCGCGACCGCCGGGGTCGGAATGATCCCGTCGGCCGCCACCATCGGCATCGCGGCACCGATCATCGTCATCCTGCTTCGCATCTTGCAGGGACTCGCGCTCGGCGGCGAATATGGCGGTGCGGCGGTCTATGTCGCTGAACATTCGCCGCCCGGAAAGCGCGGCTTCTACACCAGCTTCATCCAGGCGAGCGTCGTCGGCGGCTTTGTGCTCAGCCTGATTGTCGTGCTCGGGTGCAAGGCGCTGATGCCCGATGCGGTCTGGGAGAGCTGGGGCTGGCGCGTGCCGTTCCTGCTGTCGCTGATCCTCCTCGCCATTTCGCTCTGGATGCGCCTCAAACTCTCCGAAAGCCCGGTGTTCCAGGCGATGAAGCAGCAGGGGGAACTGGCGAAGAACCCGCTGAAGGAAAGTTTCACCTATCCCGGCAACCCGCGCCGCATCTTCATCGCGCTGTTCGGCATTGCCGCAGGCCTCACCGTCATCTGGTACACTGCGATGTTTTCGGGCCTGTCCTTCCTTAAGGGACCGATGAAGGTCGAGGATACTGCCGCCGAAATCATCGTCGGGGTGGCGGCCGCTGTCGGCATGGGATTTTTCCTGTGGGCAGGACATTTGTCCGACCGCATCGGACGCAAGAAACCGATCGTCTGGGGTTATGCCGCGACCCTCATCTTCCTGTTCCCGCTGTTCTGGTGGATGGGCAGCGTCGCGAATCCCGCGCTGTCGGCCGCCGCCGAACGCGCGCCGGTCACCGTTACGGGATCGCAGTGCAGCTTCGACCCCTTCGCTCAGAAGCAGGAAACCGCCTGCGGCCGGACATTGGGCGAGCTGACTAAATTGGGAGTTCCCTACACCGTCGCCGCGACGGACAGCAGCTTCGACAGCGTCAGGATCCGCATCGGCGACCGCGAGGTTGCGAGCGAAGACCCCGCGCTGCTCCAGCCCGCTCTCGAAGCGATAGGCTATGATTTCGCCAAGCAGATTCCGAGCATCGGCAGCATCGTCGTGATCTTCCTCGCACTGCTCGGGCTCAGCGCGCTGTCGGGCTTTACCTATGGCCCGGTCGCCGCGCTGCTGTCCGAAATGTTCCCGCCCCATGTCCGCTATTCGTCGCTGTCGATTCCCTATCACCTCGGCACCGGCTATTTCGGCGGCTTCCTGCCGCTGATCGCGAGTTTCATCATCGCAAAGACCGGCAACGCCTATTCGGGCCTATGGTATACTTGGGGCGTGGTACTGGTCGCGTTCCTCGTGACCGCTTTCATGCTCAAGGACCCGGTCGAGGGCCAATGGGAGAAGTCGGCGCCGCGCTGATCAACCCATTGGCGCAGCGCGCGAAGCTGTATAGGGGCAGGGACATGATCGAAGTCCCGTCGCCGCTCCGCCTCCGTCTCGACAGCGCGGCCCTTGTTGCCAACTGGCGCTGGCTCGCCGCGCAAAGTGGTCGTGCGGCGTGCGGCGCGGCGATCAAGGCCGACGGCTACGGCCTTGGTGCGCGCGATGTCGTGCGACGCCTTGCCGCAGCGGGTTGCCGCGATTTTTTCGTCGCGACCTGGGCCGAGGCGGCGGCATTGATGCCCTTGCCTGCAGGCGTGTCGCTGTCGGTGCTGCACGGGGTCGGGGCGAGCGATATGATCGCCGCGCGCACGCTTCCGGCGCGGCCCGTTCTGAACAGCCTCGAACAGGTCGCGCGCTGGCGCGAAGCGGCGGGCGCGCGCCCGTGCGACGTGATGATCGACACCGGAATGAATCGCCTTGGCCTGCGCCTAGACGAAGCGTTGGGCGGCGCGCTCGACGGGCTTTGCATCGAAACCCTGCTCAGCCATCTCGCGTCAGCCGACGAGGACAGCGACCAGAATGCAGAGCAACTCGCGGCATTTCATCAAGCCCGTCAGGCCATTCCCGCGCGGCGATACAGCCTCGCAAACAGCGCCGCTATCTGCCTCGGCGCCGATTATTCGTTCGACCTGACGCGGCCCGGGCTCGCGCTCTATGGTGGCATCCCGCGCGGCGAAGCCAAGGGTCATATTGGCCAGGTTGTATATCCCGAAACGCGCGTGCTTCAGGTCCGGGTGGTTCGCGCGGGCGATGCGGTCGGCTATGGCGCAACCTGGATCGCACCGCGCGACAGCAGAGTCGCGATCGCCAATATGGGCTATGCTGACGGCTTTCTGCGCTGCCATGCGGGAACGGGCGGCGGCGCGACGTGGCAGACACATGCGCTACCGTTGATCGGCCGCATTTCGATGGATCTTGTCGCCTTCGATGCCCGCGACGCGGGTGCAATCGGCGAGGGCGACTGGCTTGCGCTCGATTATGATTTGCCATCGACGGCGGCGCGCAGCGGGTTGTCGCAATATGAGTTGCTGACGGGCCTGGGTCGCCGGTTCGAGCGGATCTGGACTTAGGTCCCCGGGCGGTAAGTCCACGGATCATAGCCCGCCGCGCGTATCCAGCGGGTCGCGATCCATTTGACGCCCCGCACAACGGGCAGGCCCGCATGGCGTGATACGGGATCGGGCGATCCATCGCTTTTGACATTGTCGAATATGATGACATCGCCCTGCCGTCCGGCGATTTTTGGGCCCTGCTCGAACAGCGTTTCGCCGCCTTCATAGCCGTGGTTCAAATAGGCGATAGCGGTCTTGATCCGCTGGTTGCCTGTGCCGGGCAAGGCGTCGACGTGCATCCGATATTGCTGCGACAGGTCATAGCGCATGACCGACAGCGGCTCGCCCTGGTCCGTGGCCGTGCCCGTCAGCAGGGCAAGGCGGTGATTGATCGCGCGGATAACAAGATCTTCCTTGGCGGGACCAATGACCGCCGCCATCGAGGTGCGGACCGGATGCGGGCGGAGCTGACCGGTGGCCGGATCGACGATCGCGGACGGTTCCAGCATTGGCCCGGCGACCGTCGCGATGTGCGCGCATTCGTCGCGGGATAGCAGCCCAGGATAGCGTATGACGTGCGGCGTGTCCGAAAGTGTTTCGCCGCGCGGCATCGCCACGGGGCGGCCCTGCTCGTCAAGTTTCAACCGCTGGATGAGCGCGAGTTGCGCGGCGGCCACCGGGTCTCCGCGCGCCGCGATCTTCAACAGCGTCAGCGCGCCGGCCCAGTCGGCGCGTTGTTGCCCTGATCCGTTCGCGACGAGCGCAATTTCCATCAATGCGCCATCGACATGACCGATCTCGACCGCCCGCCGCAGCCACTGGCGACCACGCGGCAAGTTGCGGACGCCGTGGCTGCCCGCGAAATCGATGACCGCCAACTGCATCAGCGCATCGACGTCGCCGTTTTCGCCCGCGCGTGCGAGCAGCGCGACGCCATCCTCGATACGTTTTTGCGCGAACAGCTGGTTCGCTTGTTCGATGGGGGATCCGTACAGCATGGCCGGACTGTAACGACACGCCGGACAAAAAAAAGGGGGGCCGGATCGCTCCGGCCCCCAATTATAGCGCGTCTGATGCTGGATCAGAACTTCGCGACGATACCAGCGTAGAGATACTGGCCGCGGTTGTCGTAGATGCCCGAACCGGCGCCGACACCCGTCACGCCGAACGGCGGCTTGCGGTTGAAGACGTTGTCCACACCAGCGTAGAAGTTGAAGGCTTCCGAAATATCGACCTGTGCGCGCAGATCGACATAGGCAACCGACGGATATTTCTGGACCGACGCATAATCGAGGTTCTGCGGCGGCAATCCGTTCAGTTCATTGAAGTCTTCGTAGGTGTTCAGGTACATTTTGTCGATCCAGCGGAACTGGTAACCGACCGTGACATTCTTGTACTTCGCGCTGACGTTGACATTGACCTGGTTCTTCGGATCGCCGAGTTCGCCCAGAATGCGGTTCTTGAAGTCCGGGTTGGCCGGGTTCAGGAATTCGTCACGCTGCAGAACGCGAGTGTAAAGACCGCCAAGAGTGAAGGTCCAGTCGCCGTCGGTGTAGCGATAATCGAGCTGCGCATCGATACCGCGAGCCTTCAGCTTCGCGTAGTTCTGGCTGGTCTGGATCAACGAGCCCTCGAGAATCTGGAACGGGATCTCACCACGCGGGCCGCCATCGGCACCCGCACGTTCGAACAGTCCGCAGAACGGGTTGGCGTTGATATCCGGCAGATCGTAGCAGGCATTCGCGATCTGCTGCGCCGACGGAGCGGTGATCACGTCATCGACCGTGATGGTGTAATAATCGGCCGAGAACGAGAAGCCGGGCAGGAAGCGCGGCTGGAGCAGCATACCAAAGGTATAGGAGTCCGACTTTTCCGCCTTCAGATCGGTGTTGCCACCGCTCAGGATTTCCAGCGACGAGCTGTAGCGGAAATCATAGCCAGCCGGACGGCCGGCGGCCGTGCAGTTCGCCTGCCGATTGGCCGAACCCGTTGCCAGGTTGACGGCCGAGCAGGGGTCGCCAAAGCCCGGAGCGAAGTTCTGCCCCTGCGCCGAATAGAGATCGGCAAGGTTCGGAGCGCGAACCGAACGAGCATAAGTGGCGCGGAACCCGATATCCTCAACCGGCTTCCACATGACTTCGCCACCATAGGTATAGGTGGTGCCCGTCGCGCCCTTATAGTCCGAGATACGACCATTGCCGCGCAGGGTCAGTTCCTGAGCGAAAGGCATGTCGCGCAGCAACGGAAGCTGCACTTCGCCATAGACTTCCTTCACCTCGAACGAAGGCGAGTCGAAGGCCGGGATCGCGTTGTAGAAGGCGTAACCTTCCTGCGTCAGATCGTCGAGATCATAGTCCAGCGTTTCACGGCGATATTCGGCACCCAGCGAGAAGGCGACGGGGCCGCCCGGCAGGTTGAAGAATTCGCTCGTGTCGCCAGCAACGAAGCCGCCGATGTTGAGCTGGGTGATCTTGCCGGTCGCCAGCGAGTCGACGAGCACATAATTGCGCGCCGCTTCGGTGACCGAGCCTTCGCCGAACGGATTGATCGGAACGCAGGCAGCGACGTCGGCGGCCAGGCGCGGATCGTCACCGGCGCTGAGCGGGGTGCCAAAGATGTACGACAGCGGATCGTTGCCGGGAAGCTTCGAACGGCAGACGATATTGCCATTCGCATCGCGTGCGGTGTCGATGCCCAGCAGGTAGCGCTGGATATTGACGTTGCCCTTGATGAGGTTCCTTTCCTTGTGCTCGCCATAGTTGGCGAAGACTTCATAGTTCCAGTCGTCGTTGAAATCGCCGCGCACGCCAATCACGGCGCGATAGGTTTCACGCGTGATTTCTTCGTCGCGGATACCGAAATCGACCCAGTTGCGACGCAGGCTGAACCGGAAGGTGCCAGCCGTGATCGCCGCGCGCTGCAATGCCAAATTCTCTGCCGCAGTCCGGATGATATTTCCGTCGGCATCGCGGGTCGGTGCGATTGCGGCACCCGTATTGGGATTAACCGTCGAGGCGAGGAACGTATCGGTCAAGAGCTGGCGCGCTTGCCCAGTGATATAGGGGTTGTCGAGGCGGATGCGTTCGCGGCCGCCGACGTCACCGAGCGTTGCGCCCTGCGAGAAGAATGGACCGCTCTGCGAGCCGACGGCTTCCGAACGGACATATTTCGCTTCGATGAACGGAACAAATGCCGGCGAAATCTCGAAATGCGCCATCATGTTGGCCGAGTAACGCTGAAGCTGCGGCGAAAGCGCGATCAGCTTGCCTTCGCGGCCGGTATAGCCATTGCCGCCGATGAACGGACCCGTCGGGCCAAGGCCGTTGCGATCCCCGGTCTGCGCGATCAGGCTGCCATCGGGCTGGAACAGGAAGGCGCAGGTGAAGGCGGTGCCGCCGCCGCGACCGCAAGGCGCGGTCGTCGGGTTCGGATAGGCTGCGACCATGCCGCCAAGGCTGATCGTCGTCGAACGAATGTCGCGATAATAATAACGGTCGAAGCCGCCAGCCGCACCGTTCGGCGAACCCGGCGCATCGGACTCGACGATAAGGAACGCATCGTTCGTGTCGAGGTAGGGACGACCCGACGCATAGAAGTCCGAGCTGCGTGCATATTCGAGGTTGACGGCGACATTGCCGCGGCCATCGGCGAAATTCTTGCCCGCGGTCAGCGAAACAAACTGGTTGCCGGCATCGCCGTAGCGCGAAATGCCGCTCTGGCCGCGCAGCTGAACACCTTCAAAATCGTCCTTGAGAATGAAGTTGACGACGCCCGCGATCGCGTCCGACCCGTAAACAGCCGATGCGCCGCCGGTCACGATATCGATACGCTCGACGAGATCCGAGGGAATGGTGTTGGTGTCGACCGAGACGCCGTTCGACAGCACGTCGGAACCGACGTGACGACGACCGTTGACGAGCACCAGCGTGCGCTGCGTGCCGAGGCCGCGAAGATCGAGCAGGTTGAGGCCGCGCGTTCCGAGGAAGCGGGTCGAGTTCTGCTGGCTGAACGTGCTGCGCAGCTGCGGAAGTTCGTTGAGCAGATCGCCGACCGAGATGCCGCCGGTTTGAAAGATTTCGGCGCCGGTGACGACCGCGATCGGGTTGGCCGATTCCAGGTTCGGCTGGCGGATGCGCGAGCCCGTGACGACAATCGCGCCTTCGTCAGCTTCGGTCGCAACTTCGTCCGCGGGCGCGGCATCCTGTGCCATCGCGGGCATTGCGCTGAACAAAGCAAGAGTCAGAGCGGAGCCCTGAACTAGCAGGCTAGTCTTCTTCATAATGTAATTCCCCGGTTGTCCGTCCAAAAGGTGGGAGTGAACGGATTGCCCCTTAGAGAGACCGAAAATTTTGGCGGCACAAGAGTTTGATGTAAAATTTCTGACAGTCTTAAGACTCTGCTGCGGCGCTGTGACTTTTTCGCAACACGGGCAGCTGCTGTCGCGTCAAGAGCTTTGAAATCAAAATGCCCTGCGGCGAAAGGAATGACCTTCACGTCCGCGTCCTTGCGTCAAAAATACCACCGCATCGATTTCGGTTGAAACTAAATTACGTTTAGCTGTTGAGGCTGGGTGAACCGCGGTCGCGGGCCACCGATTGCGCGGGGCGCTTCGTCGCGATCGCGCGCGCACTCTTTCGGCAGATAACGATTCGCGGCATCATGCGCCAGACGGGGCGAGCCGCGTTTATAGGCGCATGTTGCGACGCATCATTATTTGATGCTAATGCGGGGGCTTCGAATGTCCGGGCGGCGCGGTCGCCATGGTCCCGGCATTGCTAGGAGCGCAGGTCAAGATGGCGAAGTCCAGGACGGGGGCGACGGAAGATGACGTCGTCACGATCAAGAAATATGCCAACCGGCGGCTCTATGATACCGAGCGCAGCTGCTACATCACGCTTGAGGATCTGGGCACGATGGTCCGCGACGGCCGCGATTTTCGCGTCGTCGATGCCAAGAGCGGCGACGACATCACGCACAATGTGTTGACCCAGATCATCATGGACGAGGAAACGCGCGGCGAAACGCTGTTGCCGGTGAATTTCCTGCGCCACCTGATCGGCATGTATGGCGACAAGATGCAGTCGATGGTGCCGCAATATCTCGAAGCTTCGATGACCGCGTTCCGCAAGAATCAACAAGACGTCCGCTCGGCGCTCGAGGGCGCGTTGGGATCGAACCCACTGGCAGAACTGACGCGCCGGAATATGGAGATGTTCCAGCAGGCGGCGGGAGCGTTCATCCCGGGCGCCGCCGGCGGCAAGGCAAAGGACGCCGAGATCGCCGCACTCAAGGCCGAAGTCGCCGAACTCAAGGCGGCGCTCGCCGAAAAGAATTAATCGGGCCGCCACGGCGCCCCAGCTACGGAAATTACGGAATATCATGGTCAAACATGCGCTCAGCGTAACCCGGCAGGCCGACTTCGCGGCCTGGTATCAGGATGTCATTGCCGAAGCCGATCTCGCCGAGGAATCGGGAGTGCGCGGCTGCATGGTCATCAAGCCGTGGGGCTATGGCATCTGGGAACGGATCCAGACGATCATGGACGCAGGCATCAAGGATATGGGGGTCCAGAACTGCTATTTCCCGCTCTTCATTCCCTTGAGCTTCTTTGAGAAGGAAGCCGATCATGTCGATGGTTTTGCTAAGGAAATGGCGGTCGTCACGCATCATCGGCTGATCCAGGATGGCAGTGGCAAACTGATCCCCGACCCCGCGGCGAAGCTCGAAGAACCGCTGATCGTCCGCCCGACCTCGGAAACCGTCATCGGCGCCGCGATGAGCCGCTGGGTCCAGTCGTGGCGCGACCTGCCGCTGCGCGTCAATCAATGGGCAAATGTCGTGCGCTGGGAAATGCGCACACGCATGTTCCTGCGCACCGCTGAATTCCTGTGGCAGGAAGGCCATAGCGCGCACGACAGCAAGGAAGACGCCGTCGCTGAAACGATGCGCGCGCTCGAACTCTATCGCACCGTCGCCGAAGAGGCGCTGGCGCTGCCGGTAATTGCAGGCGAAAAGCCGGAAAATGAGCGTTTTCCGGGCGCCGCCGCGACCTATTCGATCGAGGCGATGATGCAGGACGGCAAAGCGCTCCAGGCCGGCACTTCGCATTATCTGGGCACCGGTTTCGCCGAGGCGGCGAACATCCGCTTCCAGGACAAGGACGGCGGGCATAGCCTGTGCCATACGGTCAGCTGGGGCTTCTCAACCCGCACGATCGGCGCGGTCATCATGACGCATGGCGACGATGATGGCCTGCGTTGCCCGCCGCGCATCGCGCCGCACCAGATCGTCATCGTGCCGATGCTGCGCGACAATGAGGAGGATCAAGCGATCCTCGACTATTGCGCGTCGCTCAAGGCCGAGCTGAAAGCGCTCGACGCCTTCCGCGAGCCACTGCGCGTCCATCTCGACGCCGGCGCCAACAAGGCGCAGACCAAACGCTGGGGCTGGGTGAAGAAGGGCGCGCCGATCATCGTCGAAATCGGCCCCCGCGATGTCGCCGGCGGCAATGTCGCAGTGATCCGCCGCGACCGGCTATACAAGGGCGATGGCAAGCTCAACAGCGACTTCGTCCCGCGCGGCGAATTCGTGGCCGCCGCTGTCGCGACGCTCGGCGAGATTCAGGACAATCTCTACGCCGAGGCGAAGGAGCGGCTTCATGCCAACATTCGCCGTGATGTGACTGATCTCGCTGCACATTATGCCGGCGACGACAAGTTCGTCGGCTGGGTCGAGGTGCAATGGGCGCGACCGACGGGCGCGGCGCTCGACAAAGTCGTCGAGCAGCTGAAGGCGCTCAAGCTGACGATGCGCAACACGCCGCTCGATGCCGCCGCCGCCGATGGCACTTGCTTCTTCACCGGCGAGCCGGCGGTCGAACGCGTGCTCATCGGACGGACTTATTGACCGTCGGCGCGACTTGCGCTTGTAGCCTAGCATCATTAGCCTTCGCCCTTGGGGGCAGAAGGAGACTGAACATGCGTTTTCCCATGCTGATCGCAGCGGCGGCGCTGGCCGGTATCGCGGTGCCCGTCGCTGCCCATCACGGCTGGTCGTCCTACGACGAGAGCAAGCCGGTCACGTTGAGCGGATCATTTGCCGAATTGTCCTGGGGCAATCCCCACGGCGCCGCCAAGATGCGCTGGAAGGGCAAGCTTTGGGACGTGATCCTCGCCCCGACCAGCCGCATGGAAGCCCGCGGGCTGAACCGCGCCGAGGTGGAGCCGGGCAAACCCGTCCGCCTCACCGGCTATCTCCGCCGCGACGGCACCTCTGAAATGCGAGTCGAGCGGGTCATGATCGGCGAAAAGACGGTCGAACTGCGTTGAGCACGGCCGGGTGGAACCGCTGCTGACCGCTGCCTCTGTCTGGCTGGACCTTGTCGGCGTCGGGCCGTGGGCGCGCGGATCAGCGACCATCTATCCGGTGGCCAACACGCTCCATTTGCTGGGGCTGGTGATGCTGGTCGGTGCGATCGGCGTCGTCGACCTGCGCGTCGTCGGCCTGTGGCGCAGCTTGCCGGTCGCCGCCCTGGCGCGCGCCCTGACGCCCGTTGCCCTTGCCGGTTTGCTGGTGATGGTCGCCAGCGGTACCATCTTGTTTGCCGCGGACAGCGAAGCGCTGGCAAAATCCGATGTCTTTGTCCGCAAGTTGATCGTCATCGTCTTGGCGCTGGTCAATGCCGGGATATTTAGGCTGCTCTGGCGCGCGCGCATGGCCGACTGGACGGGTGTGGCACCGACGACGGCGCGCGCGATGGCCGCAGTCTCGCTGGCGTTGTGGCTGACCGCGGGAACGCTGGGGCGCTGGATCGCCTATAGCTGACCCATTTGCGCGCTCCGTGTTGATTGCTTGGTAAACGCGGCCCGCACGCCTATAGCTTTTGTCGATGAAGAACCGTCCGAATAGCGCACCCGGCCTGCCCAGCAGCCAACAGATCATCGATTTCATCGCGGCGTCGGACAAACCCGTCGGCAATCGCGAGATCGCGAAACATTTTGCGCTCCACGGTAACGAGAAGATCGCGCTGAAGGCGCTGCTCAAGGACATGACCGACGAAGGGCTGGTCGACCTCGCCCCCGGACGCGCCTTTCACAAACATGGTGGGCTGCCGCGGGTGACCGTGCTGCGCGTGGCGGCGATCGAAGGCGGCACCGTGTGGGCTGTCCCCGAACATTGGGAAGCCGCCGGCCCAGCGCCGCGGCTGCGTGTGATGGAACAGGGCCGCAAAGGCGCACTCGGCATGGGCGACCGCATCCTCGCGCGGACCGAGGAACGCGGCAATGGCCATGTCGCGCATCCGATGAAAAAACTGCAATCGGGCGGCGAGACGGTGATCGGCGTGCTCGTCGAGGATATGGGGCCGGGGGGTAAACCGATCCTGTGGCTGCGCCCCGCCGACAAGCGCGCACGCTACGACTTTGCGGTCACCGACAAGGGCGACGCCAATATCGGCGACCTCGTTCGCGCGGAACTGGCCGGCCGCGGCCCCGCGATCAAGGCGAAGGTCGTCGAACGCCTCGGCGATCCCTTTGCGCCGCGCGCCCTCAGCATGATCGCGATCGCACGGCACGAAATCCCACATGTCTTTGGCGCCGCAACGCTCGCCGAGGCAGAAAAGGCAGTGAAGCTGCCGCTCACCCCCGACGGCCGCGAGGATCTGCGCGACCTGCCGATCGTCGCGATCGACCCGATCGATGCGCGAGACCATGACGATGCCGTCTGGGCGATCCCCGACGATGAACCGGCCAACAAGGGCGGTTTCCGCGCGATCGTCGCGATTGCCGACGTCAGTTACTATGTCCGCCCCGACGGCGATCTCGACCGCGAGGCGCGGCGGCGCGGCAACAGCGTCTATTTCCCCGACCAGGTCGTCCCGATGCTCCCCGAAACTCTATCGGCGGGCGTCTGTTCGCTTAAGGCTGGGCAGGAACGCGCCGCGCTGGCGTGTCATCTGGTCATCGACAAACATGGCAAGGTGACGTCATGGCGTTTCACGCGCGCGCTCGTGCGGCTGCGCGCGAACATCGCCTATGAACATGCGCAGGCGGCCTATGATGCCGATGCGCCGCGCGAGGACTGGGATGCCGATGTGCTCCCGACGCTCAAAAATCTGTGGGCCTGCTGGGCATTGCTCGCCAAAGCCCGCGCCGCGCGCGCGCCGCTCGATCTAGACTTGCCCGAACGCCAGGTGATCCTCGACGAGCAGGGCGGCATCGCCGAAATCCGCGTCCGCGACCGGCTCGATTCGATGCGGCTTATCGAGGATTATATGATCGCGGCGAATGTCGCGGCGGCGAAAGCGCTCGAGGCGAAGAAATCGCCGGTGATGTACCGCATCCACGAACCGCCGAGCCGCGAAAAATTGGTCAGCCTCAAGGATTATCTCGAAACCTTCGAACAGAGTTTCGCGCTCGGGCAGGTCATCACCCCCGCGGTGTTCAACCGGTTGATCGACGGCTTTTCGGAAGACGACCGGCTGCCCGAAATCATGCAGGCGATATTGCGCAGCCAGACGCAGGCCTATTATGGCCCCGCCAACGCGGGCCATTTCGGCCTCGCGCTCGGCAGTTACGCGCATTTCACCTCGCCGATCCGCCGCTACGCCGACCTGATCGTCCACCGCGCGCTCGTCGACAGCTACAAACTCGAAGTGCCCGGCAAGCCCAAAGGCCTGCCCGAACGCACGGGCCTCGGCGAAGCCGACGCGAAAGGCCTGTCGCGCATCGGCGAGGCGATCAGTGCGCTCGAACGCCGCGCGATGGAGGCCGAGCGCGAAACGGTCGATCGTTATGTCGCGGCCTTTCTTTCGACCAGGAAGGGCGAGATCGTGCAGGCGCGGATCACCGGCGTGCAGCCCTTCGGCTTCTTCGCGACCGTCGACGGGCTCGGTGGCGACGGGCTGGTGCCGGTGTCGACGCTGGGCAGCGAACGCTTCTTTTACGATGAAGCCGCGCGCAGCCTCGACAGCGAACATGGCCGCGTCAGTTTCACCACCGGCCAGCGACTCGACCTTCGGCTGGTCGACGCCAATCCGATCAGCGGCGCCTTGCGCTTCGAGCTTCCCGATGCGCCCGAAGGGGGCTTTCGGAATCGGCCGCCGCGGCGTGACGGGATGAAGGACAAGGCGGGCAAGCATGTTGTCGGCAAACGCGGCCGCCCGGCGAATATCAAGCACAAGGGCAAGCGACGCTAGTATAGGTCGGTAGTGTTGTCGGTTATAGTGCGGCCAACTGCTGCAAAAGCGCGGCACTTTCTGCATCCGCCGGAAAAAAGGCTTCAATCGCCAGTTCCGACAAGGTGATATCGACCGGCGTTCCAAAGATCGTCACGGTCGACACGAAACGGATCTGCCCCATGATCGTATCGAGGATCAGCGGCACCGCGATGCTGTTCACTTGCCCCGTTCGATTATCGTTCGCCTCGACCGAATAGCCCGCGAGTTCGTCGCGCAGCGTGATCAATCCCGCGTCGGCGCTGGCCTCGATCTGCAGTTCGATCCGGTGCAATATATGCTCGTGCCATTCGCGATAATTGACGATCTGCGGCGCCAGCCCGCCCGGATGCAGCGCGAGCCGCAAGACATTGACCGGCGGGGCGAGCAGGGCAGGCGACACCTGCTCGATCAAAATCATAATCGCCGCATTCGCCGCGATCATGTTCCAGTGGCGGTCGACCGCGAGCGCCGGATAGGGCTCGTGCCCCTTCAGAACATGGTCGACGATCGCGCGCATTCCTGCCATTTCGTCGCTGTCCAGCGACCGTTCCTGATAATCGGGGGCATAGCCCGCCGCGAGCAGCAGCGCATTGCGTGCGCGGTGCGGCACCTCGAGGCAATCGGCGAGCCGCTGCAACATTTGCGCGCTCGGCTTCGATCGGCCCGTCTCGATAAAGCTCAGGTGCCGCGTCGAAATATCGGTATCAAGCGCCAGGTCCATCTGGCTCATCCGGCGGCGAGTGCGCCATTCGCGCAATTGGGCGCCCAGCGGTGCGACTTGCATGTCCGTCTCCTTCTGCTGCCAGAGCTATACCCCGTCCTTCTCCTTTTCCATTACCTTTGACGTAATCGACTGGCTGCATTTGCTGGGCCAGATGAGACGGGCAATCGAAAGGAGAACATCATGTCCATCTTCAATCTCAAGAACACGCTGATCATCGATGCCGTCACCTGCACGGCCTTGTTCATCCTGTGTGTTTTTGCGACCGCGACGGTCGCCGCGCTGCTCGGCCTCCCCTCCGATGTGGTGACCGTCGCGGGTTGGATCGGCCTGCCTTCGGCGCTGCTGATGCTGTTCGTCGCCAATCAGAAGCAGCCAAGCAAGGGCCTCGCAAACCTGATCGCGATAGGCAATCTCGGGTGGGTCGCAGCCAGTCTCGCCGTTCTCGTAATCTTCGCCGGTCAGATGACCGCGGTCGGCATTACAGTCGTGATCGCACAGGCGATCGCGGTCCTCGCATTTGCAATTTACGAAGCGAAAGGCGCTGCGGCGCTGTCGCGTCCTGCAACCGCCTAGCTCAGAGCATCGAGCCGGGCGATATCGATCCCGCCCGGCACCAGCATCACCGGACAGGGAAGCGTCCCCGCATCCTGTCCGGTGAAATGCGCGACGAGCGGCCCCGGTGCACCGCTTGCCGCCGTGGCGAGCACCAGCGCCGCAATCTCGTCGCTGGTGCCGATCACGTCGCGCACGACCTCGGCAGGGTTGCCGGACTTGATCAGCGTCTGCGGGGTCACACCTTCCTGAACGACCGCATCGGTCGCCGCCGCGACTATTTCCTCGGCATGTTCGCGCGCTTCCGCCTCGATCGTCGCCTGGACGCCGCCAAACGCGACGAAATCCTGCGGCGGGATGATCGCCAGCACCATCACGCCGCCGCCTGTCCGGGCCGCGCGGCGCGCGGCGAAGCGCAGCGCCAGCGTCGCCTCCGGGCTGTCATCGATCACCACCAGATATGTCCGCATCGCCCCGACCCCTCGTGTTTTTGCTTGGGGCCAAGAGTGCGTCACATTCGTATGAAACGCAAGTTGGCCCGCTAGACCTTGACCGACGCAAGGCTTATGGCGAGGAACAAACCGTAGCGGCAGGCGACGCCTGCGAGACTGACAGGGATACGCCTAACCATGCCAATCGAACTGAAAATGCCCGCCCTCTCGCCGACGATGGAGGAAGGCACCCTTGCCAAATGGCTGGTCAAGGAAGGCGACACGGTCAAGTCGGGCGACCTGCTCGCCGAAATCGAAACCGACAAGGCGACGATGGAGTTCGAGGCGATCGACGAAGGCGTCGTCAGCCAGATTCTCGTCGCCGAAGGCACCGACAATGTGAAGGTCGGCACCGTAATTGCAGTGATCGCGGGCGAGGGTGAAGATGCCGGGAGCGCCAAGGCTGCGCCAGCGCCGGCTGCGGCGCCAGCAACTGAACCGAAGGCCGACGCGCCAGCGCCCGCCGCTGCCCCTGCGCCGGCTCCCGCGGCCGCGCCCGCCGCATCGGGCGACCGCATCAAGGCCAGCCCCCTCGCCAAGCGCCTCGCCGCCGAACAGGGCATCGACCTCAAGAGCCTGACCGGCACCGGCCCCGGCGGCCGCATCGTCAAGGCCGACCTGGAAGGCGCACCCGCTGGCGCCGCAGCGCCCGCCGCTCCGGCTCCCGCCGCCGCACCGACCGCAGCCCCTTCGCCCGCACCGGCAACCGCTGGCTCCATCCCCGATTTCGGCATCCCGCACGAGGACGAGAAACTGTCGGGCATGCGCAAGACGATCGCGCGCCGCCTGACCGAGTCGATGCAGCAATCGCCGCACATCTACCTCACCGTCGACATCCGCCTCGACGCGCTGCTCAAGCTGCGCGGCGAACTCAACGCCAGCCTCGAAAGCCGCGGCGTCAAGCTCAGCGTCAACGACATGCTGATCAAGGCGCTCGCGGTCGCGCTCGAACGCGTGCCCGCTTGCAACGTCAGCTTCGGTGGCGACGTGATGCGCCAGTATAAGCGCGCCGACATCTCGGTCGCGGTCAGCATCCCCGGCGGCCTGATCACCCCGATCATTACCGACGCCGGCGGCAAGTCGATGTCGAAAATCTCGACCGAAATGTCCGAACTCGCGGCGAAGGCGAAGGAAGGCAAACTCCAGCCCGCTGAATATCAGGGCGGCACCGCCTCGATTTCGAATATGGGCATGATGGGGATCAAGCAGTTCACCGCGGTGATCAACCCGCCGCAGGGCATGATCATGGCGATCGGCGCGGGCGAGAAACGGCCTTATGTGGTCGACGAAGCGCTCGCAATCGCCACCGTCATGTCGGCGACCGGCAGCTTCGACCATCGCGCAATCGACGGCGCGGATGGCGCGCTGCTGATGAAGACATTCAAGGAACTGGTGGAGAACCCGCTGGGGCTGGTGGCGTAACATGTCGAACGCATCCCATAGCCCCTCTCCCCTTGCGGGAGAGGGGTTGGGGAGAGGGGGGCGGCCTGTCGCACTCGCTCGTGCAAAGCATATGCGATCCGAGCCCACCGACGCCGAACGAGCATTATGGCAACTGCTTCGCGCCAAACGGTTCGTCGGCTACAAGTTCAAACGCCAGGTTCCGATTGACCGCTACATCGTGGATTTCGTCTGTTTCGCAAATCGTCTGATCGTCGAGGCGGACGGCTCGCAGCACGCGGAAAGCCAATATGATGCAGCACGCGATGCTTATCTTGCAGAGCAAGGCTTTCGCATTCTCCGATTCTGGAACAACGATATTCTGACAAAAACCGAGGGTGTCAGCGAAGCCATCTGGGCGGCGTTGCAGGACGAAGCGTCCACCCCCTCTCCCCAACCCCTCTCCCGCAAGGGGAGAGGGGCTTTAGAAGGAGCCCATAATGGCTGACACCAACTACGACCTTATCGTCCTCGGCTCCGGCCCCGGCGGCTATGTCGCCGCCATCCGCGCGGCGCAATTGGGCCTGAAGACCGCGATCGTCGAGCGCGAGAATCTGGGCGGCATCTGCCTCAACTGGGGCTGCATCCCGACCAAGGCGCTGCTGCGCTCGGCCGAAATCTATCATTATATGCAGCATGCGGGCGATTACGGCCTGATCGCGCAGCAGATCAGCGCCGACATCGACGCGGTCGTGAAGCGCAGCCGCGGCGTCGCAAAACAGCTCAGCCAGGGCGTAGCTTTCCTGATGAAGAAGCACAAAATCACCGTCCATATGGGCGAGGGCAAGCTGACCGCGCCGGGCAAGCTCGAGGTGAAGGGCGATAAGAGCACCGAAACCCTCACCGCCAAGAATATCATCGTCGCGACCGGCGCCCGCGCCCGCGATCTGCCCTTCGCGCCCGCCGACGGCAAGCGCATCTGGACCTATCGCCACGCGCTCGTCCCGCCCGAAATGCCGAAGAAGCTGCTCGTGATCGGCTCGGGCGCAATCGGGATCGAGTTCGCGAGTTTCTACAGCGACATGGGCTGCGAAGTGACCGTCGTGGAAATGCTCGACCGCCTCGTCCCCGTCGAGGACGCCGACGTGTCGGCCTTCCTTGAAAAGCAGCTGAAGAAACAAGGCATGACGATCTTCACCGGCGCCGGGGTCGAAGAACTGAAGGCGACCGCGAACGGCGTCACCGCCAAGATCAAGACCAAGGACGGCAAGACCGAGTCGGCCGAATTCAGCCACACCATCGTCGCGATCGGCATCGTCCCGAACACCGAGAATATAGGGCTCGAAGCGCTCGGCGTGAAGACGACCAAGGGCCATATCGACACCGACGCGATGTGCCGCACCAACGTCCCCGGCATCTGGGCGATCGGCGATGTCACCGCGCCACCGTGGCTCGCGCACAAGGCGATGCACGAATCGGTGATTTCGGTCGAGGCGATCGCGGGAGGCCATCCGCACGCGATGGACCCGCGCAACATCCCCGGCTGCACCTATTGCCGCCCGCAGATTGCCAGCGTCGGCCTGACTGAAGCGAAAGCCAAGGAGCTCGGCTACCAAGTCACGGTCGGCACCTTTCCCTTCATCGGCAACGGCAAGGCGATTGCGCTCGGCGAATCTGAGGGTTTCACCAAGACCGTGTTCGACGCGAAGACCGGGGAGCTGCTCGGCGCGCATATGATCGGCGCCGAAGTCACCGAACTGATCCAGGGCTATACGATCGGCAAGACCGCCGAGTTGGTCGAGGATGATTTCATCGGCACCGTCTTCCCGCATCCGACGCTCAGCGAAACGATGCATGAGGGCGTGCTGGCGGCGTTCGGGCGGCCGCTGCATATTTGACAATTCTATCCTCCCTGTCGCGTAGCGATGGGGAGGGGGACCACCCGCAGGGTGGTGGAGGGCCCCTCCGTCGGCCGCTGCGGGGCCGCCAGCTCCCCATGGGGAAAGTTTATCCTGAGCGGCCGGCCTGCCGGGCAGCCGAAAGGCCACAGGGAGGATTTTCTTGCTTCGACGTTCAAACTTTCCCGCCATAGCGACGGCGCTCATCTTCGTCGTCATCCTGATCGGCCTCGCGGTCGGCGCCGGATGGACGCAGGCCACCGACTGGCAAATCTCGCACAGCCTCGCGATCCGCATCGGTGAAAGCAGCCCCACCTTCATCGCCTTCATGCAAGGAGCAAGCTGGATCGGCGGCGGCACCCCCCGCTGGATCATCGTTGTCCTGCTCTGCGCCCTCGTCTGGCACTGGTGCGGCCCGCGCTGCGCCATCGCGCTCGGCGGCGCGTCGTTGCTCTCGAACCTTGCCTCCAGCCTGCTCAAGCTCGGTTTCGGTCGCGCGCGCCCCGATGTCATCGATCACCTCGACCATCAGACGAGTTTTTCCTACCCGAGCGGCCATGCGACGAGTGCCGCCACCGTCTATCTTCTCCTCGCCTGGCTCGCGCCGCCGCGGTGGCGCCCTTATGCATGGACGCTCGCGGCTGCGATGATCGTCCTCAACGCCTTCTCCCGCATCATGCTCGGCGTCCATTGGGCGAGCGACATCGCCGGCGGCACGATGCTTGGCACCGCCTTCGCTTTGCTCGGTGTCTGGTGGGTCGCAAAACACCGGACGGCCGCGTGACGCATTTTCCGCTGTCCTATTTTGCGCCGCTTTGCCATCACTCGATCCAGGCACCAACAACAGACAGGGTCAACATGCAATCGCGAGTGAAGTTCGGCAGTTTTCTGCGAGGAATCGCTTTGGGCTCGACGGCGGCTTTCGCTGCCGCGATCGCCCCCGCCATGGCGCAGGACGCGGCCGGTCAGACGGTGATCACCGCCGCGCGCTACATCAACGTGCTCAGCGGCAAGACGGCCGAATTTCCTGCCATTTTCGTCGGCGCCGATGGCCGGATCACGAATATCGCCGATGCGCGTACGGTGCGCTGGGGATCGAACGTCAAGCATATCGACCTTGGCGACAAGACGCTGCTTCCCGGCCTGATCGACATGCATGTCCATCTCGACGGCCCCGCCGACATCGGCGGTTATCGCGGGCTTGAATTCACTGACAGCTTCTGGGGCATGACGGCGGTCAAAAATGCCAACGACATGCTCGGCGCGGGCTTCACCACCGTGCGCAACGTCGGATCGGGCGACCGCAACGACATCGGCCTCAAGCAGGCGATCGACGCGGGCTACGCGACCGGGCCGCGCATCGTCCCGGCCAGCTATGGGCTTGGCGCGACGGGCGGGCATTGCGACAGCACTTTCCTGCCGCCCAGCCTGGAAAAGAAGGACGGCAAGGAAGAGGGGGTCGGCGATACACCCGACGAGTTGCGCTATCAGGTCCGCCGCCAGCGCAAATATGGCGCCGAGGTCATCAAGGTCTGCGCGACCGGCGGCGTCTTTTCGCGCAACACCGAACCGGGGCAGTTGCAGGTGCCCGAAAATGAACTGCGCGCAATCGCCGACGAAGCGCACCAATGGGGACTCCGCGTGGCCGCGCACGCGCATGGTGCGACCGGCATCCGCGCTGCGATCGCGGCGGGGGTCGACACGATCGAACATGCCAGCCTAGTCGATGACGAGGGGATCCGCATGGCGGTTGCGCGCAAGCAGCCGGTGTGGTTCTCGATGGACATCTACAACACCGAATATACCCAGGCCGAAGGCGCGAAGAATGGCGTGCTCGAAGATAATCTGCGCAAGGACCGCGAGATCGCGCAGATCCAGCGCGACAATTTTCGTAAAGCGGTAAAGGCCGGCGTGCGGATGGTGTTCGGTTCGGACGCGGGCGTCATGCCGCACGGTCAGGTCGGCGGCCAGTTTCGCGTCATGGTCGAATATGGCATGACCCCGCTGCAGGCGATCCAGGCTGCAACGAAAAATGCCGCCGAGGCGCTCGGGCGCGAGAAGGACGTCGGGGCGATCGCGGTCGGCCGTTATGCCGATATCGTCGCGGTCGACGGCGATCCGCTGGCCGATGTTCGCCAGCTCGAAAGCGTCGATGCGGTGGTGAAGGGCGGGGTGCTGGTCCGGGGGAACTGATTACCGTCAGTACACGACCAGCCGGTCGACCAGCGCCTCGCGCATGGCGGGGGTGAAATTCAGCACCGCCTCGGCATAGGTCGGGATGTCGCCATGATCGCGCCGGACCGTGGCGAGCGCAGCATCGAGATAGGCAGGGTTGACCGACATCAGCGCGCGGATCGCATCGTCGTGGATTTCGGCGCCGTACCGCGAACGGATATGTGCGGCGCCCTGGGCGATGCGTTCCTCGATCTTGCCTGCGGTGTTGGTGAGCAGATAATCGTGCATCAGATCGTCCTCATGCACCCCGAGCAGCCGGTGGACGATCGCGACCGCAAAGCCGGTGCGGTCCTTGCCTGCGACACAGTGGACGAGGCTTGGCGCATCATATTCGGCCAGCGCGGCCAGATAGAGGCGCAGCGTCGCGACGAGCGCGGGCCGATAGGGCATGCCGGCATAGGTGTCGATCATCCGATCGCGCGCCGTCTCGACATCGATCGTCCCGCCCGCGGCCTGAAGATGCGGCGCGAGACCCGCCGTGATCCCGCCCGCGAACAGCACCCGCGCCGAAAAATTCTCGCTGCGGCGGCACGGATGCATTTCGCGCTCGTCGTCGCCGCGCAGGTCGATCACCGTCTCGAGCCCGAGCTTGTCGAGCGCCGCCAGATCGTCGTCACTCGCTGCTTCATGATGCGCCGAACGCCACAGCATCCCGTCGCGCAACCGCCCGCCGCCCTCGACGGCATAGCCGCCATAATCGCGGAAATTGTGGATGCCCGACAGCGGCAGCACGCGCTCGGCGATCATCGTCATTCTCCTGTAAACACCGGGGGTCGCTTTTGGACGAAGGCGTTGATCGCCTCGCGGTTATCCGCGGTTTCGTGGACGATCGCCTGATAGGCTGCACTCAGTTCCAAAATATCGCTCATCCGGCTGTGCTGCGCCTCGCGCAGCAGGCGTTTCGTCAGGCGCAGCGCGCGCGGCGGGTTGCAGACGATCCGCTCGGCAATGGCGATTGCACGGTCGAGCAGTTCCGCATCGGGCACAACGTCCGTGACCAGACCATATTCCTTTGCCTGGGCCGCGTCAAAGCGGTCGCCGGTCAGGAACAACTCGGCGGCGCGCGGGTAGCCGAGGATTTTCTGGAGTAGCCACGCCCCACCGTCGCCGGGCACAATACCGACCTTGATAAAGCTGCAAGCAAACTTCGCGCTTTCCGCCGCAATCCGGATGTCGCAGGTGCAGGCAAGGTCGGCGCCAAGCCCGATCGCATGGCCGTTGACCGCGGCGATCATCGGGACTTCGCAGTCCATCAGCGCGCGGATCACCGCCTGCACGCCTTTGCGGTAGTTGGCGCGGGTCGAATCGGGCTGGTCGAGCACGCCGATGCCGGTGCGATCCTGCATGCCTTTCAGGTTCCCGCCGGCGCTGAACGCCTTGCCGCTGCCGGTCAGGATGATCGCGCTGACACCACGGTCGTCGCCAAGGTCGCGCAGCGTGTCGATGATATCCTGGCAGTCTTCATGGGTGCCGATCGCATTCATGCTTTCGGGCTTGATCATCGTCAGGATCGCGATCTTGCCCCGCCGCTCGACACTCAGAAATTCGCCCATCATCAATTATCCTTTGCTGCCTAACCAAAGCTATTGCATGGCTGGTGCGACATGCAAGGCTTTGCGCTCTATCCGTTCGATCCGCCCGGCGACATTGCCGCACTGCGCGCCGATTTGCGGGCATGGCTTGTGGCGAACCAGCCGCAAGGCGACGTGGTCGCGCGGGCAAATTGCTGGGCGAGCTTCGATTCCGATTTCAGCCGTGCACTCGGTGCGGCGGGTTATGTCGGTATGACGTTACCGACGCGCTATGGCGGGGCCGACCGGCACCCGCTGGAACGCTATGTCGTGATCGAGGAATTGCTTGCGGCCGGTGCACCGGTCGGGGCCCACTGGATCGCCGACCGCCAGACCGGGCCGCTGATCCTGCGCTATGGCCGCGAGGAGCAGCGCGAACGATATTTGCCCGGCATCGCGAAGGGCGAGCTTTACGCCTGCATCGGCCTGTCCGAACCCGGCGCCGGGTCCGACTTGGCGGCAGTTCGGACAACCGCGCGCGAAACCGCCGACGGCTGGCGCATCAACGGTCAGAAGATCTGGACCACCGGCGCGCATTTCTCGCACATCATGCTGGCGCTCGTTCGCACCGAGGACGGCAGCGAGCGCAACGCGGGGCTCAGCCAGCTGCTGATCGACCTCGACACCCCCGGCATCGCCATCCGTCCGATCATCGACATGGCGGGCCATCATGATTTCAACGAAGTCTTTTTCGACGATGTGCTCGTGCCGCACGGCGCGCTGGTCGGTGAGCGCGGGCACGGCTGGAAACAAGTCACCGCCGAACTGGGCCTCGAACGCTCGGGCCCCGAACGCTATCTGTCGAGCCACGCGCTGTTCGCCGCCTTGATCGATGCGGCAGGCGCCGATCCCGATCCCGCGATCGCAACCCTGATCGGCGAACTGGCGGCCGAGATGTGGACGCTGCGCCAACTCTCGATGTCGACGGCGGCAAAGCTCGCGGCGGGGGAGGACCCGATGGTCGAAGCGTCGGTGGTCAAGGAGCTGGGCAATGCCTTCGAACAGGAGATGCCGCGCCGTGTGCAGGCGATCGTCGACTGCAACTGGAATGACGGCAGCGACTTTGCAAAACTGCTCCGCGCGCTGCTCATCGCCTCGCCCAGCTTTTCGCTGCGCGGCGGGACGCGCGAGGTGATCCGCGGGATCATCGCGCGCGGATTGGGCCTTCGATGAGTGCGGCGCGCGACATGCTGTGCGATACCGCGCGCGCGGTCTTCGCCGAGGCGGCGACGGCGGGCATGATGCCGGTCGAGAAAGCGGGTTTCGCCTTATTGCTCGTGCCCGAAGAACAGGGCGGTTTCGGCGGCGACTGGGGCGACGTGAACGCCGTACTGCAGATCGCCGGGGTCGCGGTGCCCGACCTGCCCGTCGCCGAGTTGATCGCAGGCGAAACGCTGCAGCCTGCAGCGACGGTGAGCTTGATGGCGGGGGCGATGGAGCGTGCCCTCTCGCTCTCGATCGACCATGTCAACACACGCCAGCAATTCGGCCGCCCGCTCGGCAAATTCCAGGCGGTTCAGCAATCGCTCGCGGTCATGGCGTGCGAGGTTCGGGCGGTCGGCGCCGCGGCGGCGGCGCTGGCGGCGCGGCTCGATGCGGTGAAGCTCGATGCCGCCGCCGCCGACTTTGAAATTGCGGCGGCGAAACTACGTGCCAACCGCGCCGTCGGCGTTGTCACGGCCATCGCGCACCAGGTTCATGGCGCGATCGGCTTTACCGCGGAATATGACCTCCACCGGGTGACCGTCCCGCTGATGCGCTGGCGCGGCGCGCACGGCAACGATAGTTTTTGGGCGGCGCGCCTCGGCCGCGAAGTTGCTGCGCTTGGCGGGCACGGCCTCTGGAAAACGATGACCGCGCGCGGCGCTTAGCCGTTAGCGCACCGCACCGGCTTCGCGCAGCGCCGCGATCTTGTCCGCATCATATCCCAGCCCTGCCAGCACCGCTTCGCCATCGGCGCCGACGGTGGGCGCTGGACGCGGGGTGTCGTTGACCGTCGCCGAATAGCGCGGGGCGGGGGCGGGCTGGACCGCACCGCCCACCGTGATGACCGCGCGCGGCGCTTAGCCGTTAGCGCACCGCACCGGCTTCGCGCAGCGCCGCGATCTTGTCCGCATCATATCCCAGCCCTGCCAGCACCGCTTCGCCATCGGCGCCGACGGTGGGCGCTGGACGCGGGGTGTCGTTGACCGTCGCCGAATAGCGCGGGGCGGGGGCGGGCTGGACCGCACCGCCCACCGTCAGGAAGGTCTCGCGTTCGACATTGTGCGGATGCTGGGGCGCTTCGCTCAGCGACAGGATCGGCGCGAAGCAGACATCGGTCATTTCCATTATCGCGCACCATTCGTCGCGCGTCCTGGTTGCAAACAAGGCGGTCAGCTTGGCTTTTAGCGGCCCCCATTGCGCGGGGTCCATCTGCGCGTCGAAATCGGGATCGTCGGCCAGCCCGGTCTTTTCGCGGAGCAGCGCGTAAAATTGCGGTTCGATGGACCCGATCGAGATGAACTTGCCGTCGGCGCAGGCATAGCTGTCATAGAAATGCGCGCCGCCGTCGAGCATGTTGACACCAGCTTGATCCTGCAGCCGTCCTGCGGCGTGGAACCACCAGCTCATCCCAGCGAGCAACGCCGAGCCGTCGGTCATCGCACAGTCGATCACCTGGCCTTCGCCGGTGCGCGCGGCGTGGACGAGCGCGCTCGACATGCCGAAGGCGAGCATCATCCCGCCACCGCCGAAATCGCCGACATAATTGGCGGGCGGAACGGGCTTTTCGCCCGCGCGGCCGATGCCGTGGAGGACACCCGACAGCGAAATATAGTTGATGTCGTGCCCCGCTGCCTGCGCATAAGGGCCGAACTGGCCCCAGCCGGTCATGCGGCCGTAGACGAGCTTCGGATTGTCCGCGAGCAGCACGTCGGGGCCAAGCCCTAGTCTTTCCATGACGCCCGGCCGATAACCTTCGATGATCCCGTCGGCGCTTTTGCAAAGATCGCGCGCGATCTGCACCGCCGCCGGCTTCTTCATGTCGAGCATAATCGACGTGCGATTGCGGCTCAGCGGATCGCGGGGGTCCATGAATCCGCCGGGGCGATCGATGCGGATCACCTCGGCGCCATGGTCGGCGAGCATCATGCCGCAGAAGGGGCCGGGACCGATGCCGGCAAATTCGATGATCCTGATACCCTTCAGCGGCCCGGACATGATGCTCTCCCGTTTTTCAGATACGTTCGATGATGATCGCGGGCGCCATGCCGCCGGCGGCGCACATGGTGACAAGGCCATAACGCCCGCCCGACCGCTCGAGTTCGTCAAGCGCTGTGCCGATCAGGATCGACCCCGTCGCGCCGATCGGATGGCCGAGCGCCATCGCGCCACCGTTGATGTTGACCTTCTCGCGGTCGAGATCGAGGTCGCGGATGAATTTCTCCGCGACGACCGCGAACGCTTCGTTGATTTCCCAGACGTCGATATCGTCCTTGGTCAGTCCGGCCTTTTCAAGCACCTTCTTCGCCGCGGGGACGGGGGCGTTGAGCATCAGCGTCGGATCGTCGCCGATATTGGCATAGGCGACGACCCGCGCACGCGGCTTCAGCCCATGCTTGTCGGCATAGTCTTTCGAGGTGAGCAGCAGCGCTGCGGCGCCATCGACGACGCCCGAAGAATTGCCGGCATGATGGAAATGCTGGATTTCGACGTCGGGGTAACGGCGATTGACCTGCTTGCGGAACGTGAAGCCGCCGCCAAGGTCGAAATCGGCAAGGCCCGTGAAGGCGGGCTTCAGCGACGCGAGGCCCTCGGCGGTCGTTTCGGGGCGCGGGAATTCCTCATGGTCAAGCGCGACGCTGCCGTCGGGGTTGAGCACCGGCACAACCGACTTGGCAAAGCGGCCTTCCTTGATCGCGCGGTCGGCGCGCTGTTGGCTGACCAGTGCGAGCGCGTCGAGCGCTTCGCGGCTGATCCCCTCGATCGTCGCGATCGCGTCGCCGCACACGCCCTGGTGTGACTGCGGGTGTAGCTCGTCAAGTGCTTCATGACCGGACCCCATCAGGCGCGGCGGCAAACCGGCATTGGCCTGTTCGGCGGCGAATGCGGTGGTGTAGCTCATCATCTCGGTCCCGCCAGCGATGACGCAATCTTCCATGCCGCTCATCACGCTTGCGGCCGCGAAGTTGACCGAGCTGATGCCGCCGCCGCAGAAGCGATCGAGCGTCGTGCCCGATGCCTTGGTGTCATACCCTGCCGACAGCGCCGCCATGCGGCCGAGGTCACCGCCCTGCTTGCCGTTCTGCGACGATGTCGACCAGACGATGTCGTCGACCGTCGCGGTGTCGAGATTGTTGCGGTCGCGGATCGCGGCGAGCACGGTCGCGGCAAGATGCTGCGGGTGCAGATGCGACAGCGCGCCCTTGCCGGGTTTGCCGACCCCGCGCGGGGTGCGAACGGCGTCGATGATATAGGCTTCGGCCATGGGAAATTCCTTTCGATCGGGGCGTTAACGAGGGGCCATGCGGATCGCGCCGTCGAGGCGCACCGCTTGGCCGTTGAAATAGCTATTGCGCACCATCTCCATCGCGAGACTGGCATATTCTTCGGCCTTGCCGAGCCGCTTGGGGAAGGGGACCGAAGCTTCGAGGCTTTCCTTGACCTTTGGGTTCATATTGCCGAGCAAAGGCGTGCCGAACACGCCGGGCATGATCGAATTGACGCGGATGCCCAGGTCCATCAGGTCGCGCGCCATCGGCAGGACGAGGCCATTCACGCCCGCCTTCGCCGAGCCGTAAATGATCTGCCCGATCTGCGCGTCCTGCGCCGCGACCGACGCGGTAAAGATGATCGCGCCGCGTTCGCCGTCTTCCATCTCGGGCAGCGTCGCCATACCCTCGGCGGCGATCGACCCGATGCGATAGCTGGCGGTCAATATGCCCGCGACGCCATAGGCATAATCCTCGGTCGGGGTGCGGCGGAACTTGCCGCTTTCCTTGTCGTAAGCGAGCGTCTTGCCGCGGCGCGAGGTCATCGCGCAATGGACGCAGACGCGTTCCTGCCCATGCGCCGCGCGCGCCTTCGCATAGCCATCGAGCACCGATTGCTCGTCGGTGATGTCGACATGGACGAACAATCCGCCGATCGATGCCGCGACCTCTTCGCCGAGCGCATCGTTGATGTCGAAGATCGCAACTTTCACTCCCGAAGCGGCCAGCGCTTCTGCCGTTGCGCGGCCGAGACCCGATGCGCCGCCGGTGACCACGGCCGCTATGCTGGAATCGATTTTCATGGCGAAGCTCCTCAGGCGGGAATCTGGTTGAAGGGAATGCCCTTGTCCGGACGGTGGTCCTGCGGCAGTCCAAGGATGCGCTCGGCGATCGTGTTGAGCAGAGTTTCGTCTGATCCGCCCGCGATGCGGCCGGTCGGCGCATTGATCCAGCTCGAGGCCCAATCATCCTTGGGCGAGGCATGCTCGTCGAACGCGAAGGCGTCGGTTCCCTGCAAATCGAGCGCAAGTTCGGAAAGCTTCTGGCGCGAGCGCACCGCGACGAGCTTGTTCAGCGAGCCTTCGGGGCCGGGCGTCGTGCCCGCCTGCATCATCAGTCGCGCGCGGCGGTTGATCGAATCAAGCCCGGCGCGCATCGCATGGTTGCGCGCGATCTGCTGGCGGATCCGGCCGTCCTCGATCGCCGGCTTGCCGTTCAGCGTCACGTCTTTCGCGAGATCGACGAACAGGCCGAGGTGCGGGCCAAACCCTGCGCTGTCGGTCGCGACATAACGTTCGATCATCAGCGTCGCGAGCGCGACCGCGAAGCCGCCGCCGATGGGCGACATGCGGTGATCGTCGGTGATCTTCACATCGTCGAAGAAGACCTCATTCACATGGCTGTCACCGCCCGCGAGCTTGATCGGGCGCACCGTGACGCCGGACGCCTTCATATCGACCCAAAAATAAGTGAGGCCCTTGTGCTTCGCGACGGTCGGGTCGGTGCGTACGACGATGACGCCATAGTCGCTATATTGCGCCCAGCTGGTCCAGACCTTTTGCCCGTTGATCTTCCAGCCGTTCCCGTCTGTTTCGGCGCGCGTGCGCAGGCCCGCCAGGTCGGTGCCCCCCGACGGTTCGGAAAAGAGCTGGCACCAGATTTCCTCGCCCTTCAGCGCCTTGGCGACGCGCTCCTTCACAAATTCCCGGTCGCTGCCGAACTGCATTAGAACGGGGACGGGCATGCCGAGCGAAATGCCGAAATAGACGTTCGGAAAGCCGTGTTTCATCTCCTCGGCTTCGAAAGTGATCTTCTCGATATGGCCAAGGCCCTGACCCCCAAGGTCGGTCGGCCAGTTGATCCCGGCATAGCCGGCGTCGAACTTCGCTTTCTGATAGCGGCGGCCGAGCGCGAGGTCCTGTTCGACAGAAAGTCCCTTGCGCGCCGCCTTGCCGAACGCGGGAACCATCGTCTCGCACCAGGCGGCCGCCTCGGCCCGATAAGTCTCGATGTCGGTCATGCGCCTTCTCCTGCGAGCCGGTCGACGAGGATATCTTCCCAGAAAAAGCTGCTTCCCTGTTCCAGCGCGAGCGTGCGGGCGCGGCGCATGTGAAGGTGCAGGCCTATCTCCCACGTCACGCCGATGCCGCCATGAATCTGGATGCAGTCGCGCGCCGCCGTGTCATAGGCTTCGGTGGCGGACAGGCGTGCCGCAGCGGCAGCGATGACGAAATCATCCTGCCCCTCGCGAGCCGCGGCATGGATCGCATTGGCGCGCGCGAGTTCGACCAGGCCGTACAGTTCGGCGATGCGATGTTTTATCGACTGAAACGCCCCGATCGGCTGGCCGAACGCCTTGCGCGTCACCGCATAGTCGCGCGCGATTTCCATCAGGGCTTCGGCGCCGCCGGTCTGTTCGTGCGCGGTTACCACTGCCTGCAAAGCCAGGATGTCGAGCGCGGCAGCGCGGGCCGCATCGCCGGCGACGAGGGTTTCGGCCGGCGTGCCGGCCAGAACCAGATCGGCAAGGCAGCGGCTGTTGTCGAAGCTGTCGACTGCCCTTCTTTCGATTCCGGCAAGGTCGACGATCGCGAGAACGGGCGAGCCGTTTTCATCGGCGAAGAGGGTCGCGACGTCGGCGAATAATCCGCCCGAAACACCGACGGCGGTGCCGTCCGCCTTGCCTGCGCTCACCGTGACAGCGGGGCGCGCGGGAAGGGGGTCGGGACCCGATGCGAATGCGACGGCGCCGATCGTCTCGCCGCTCGCGAGACCGGGCAGCCAGCGCGCCTTCTGCGCGTCGCTGCCATAAAGCGCGATTGCTTTGGCGGCGCCAAAACTCGAGGTCAGGAACGGCGCGCCGCTCAGCGAACGCCCCGCCTGATGCGCGATCAGGCCAAGCTCGACGAGGCCGAGCGCAAGCCCGCCATAGGCTTCGGGAAGCGCGAGCGCGGTCCAGCCCTGCTCCTTTGCCGTCGCCCAGAAGCCGTCGTGATATTTCCCGCTGGTCTGGAGCAGCGGCAGCAGGTCGTCCTTGCTGACCCGCGCTTCGAGCGCACGCCGCGACTCGGTCGCGATCGCCTGTTGCCCTTCGTCGTACAAAATCGACATCGGATCGTTCCTCTACCCTTATGGTTTTCGGCCATCATCCGAACGTTAACGTAAACGTCAAGTGTTTTGACGCTCCGGGCATGCAAGTTTAGCTGGCCACCCCGTCAGGCAAGCGCCGCCTTCCAGTCGCGACGGATCTTCTTCGCAAGGCTCCATTTGTGAACCTCGGTCGGGCCGTCGTAGATACGGAAAGCCCGAATTTCGCGGAACACCTGCTCGACGATCGTCTTGTCGGTGACCCCGGTGCCGCCCATCACCTGAACGCAGCGGTCGGCGATCCGCATCAGCGCTTCCGACACGGCGACCTTGGCCATCGAGCTTTCGACCGTTCCGAGCGAGCCGGTGTCGAGCACGCCCGCGCACCAGTCGATCATCAGCTCTGCCTGTTTCAGGTCGATCATATTTTCGGCGAGCATGAAGCCGACGCCTTCATGGTCGATCAGCGGCTTGCCGAACGCCTCGCGCCGGTTCGCATAGTCGGTCGCGATTTCATGCGCGCGGATGCAGGCGCCGAGCCATCGCATGCAATGCGACAGGCGGGCAGGGGAGAGGCGGACCTGTGCGTAACGGAAACCCTCGCCGGCCTCGCCCAGCATCTGGTCGGCGGGGATGCGCAGATTGTCGATCGTCAGCGTCGCGTGGCCGCCCGGCATCGAATTGTCGATCGTGTTCGGCACATCGTCGATGCGGATCGCGGGGTCGGGCAGGTCGACGAGAAACATGCACGCGCCTTGCTCCGCCTTTGCCATCACGATCCCAACGCGCGCGCCCTGCGCCCCGGTGATGAAGGTCTTGCGGCCGTTCACCACCCAATGATTGCCGTCGAGATGGCAGATCGTCTTCATCATCGACGGGTCCGACCCCGCGCCGCCCTCTTCGGCAGGCTCGGTCATGAAGAAGGCCGAGCGGACGCGGCCCTCGACCATCGGCTTCAGGAAGCGCGCCTTGAGCTCAGGGCTGCCTTCCTTGCCGAGCAGATACATATTGCCTTCGTCGGGCGCCATCGTGTTGCACGCGAGCGGGCCGAGCGGCGACAGACCGCTCTTGATCAGCACGACCGCCGTCTCACGCTGGTTGAGATGATCGCCGTCGCCGAGAATATGCGGGGTCAGCACATCCGCCGCGCGCGCATGTTCGCGCATTTCCATCACCAGTTCGTCGGTCGGCGCGCCATGATGGTCGCGGCGCGGATCGCGCTCATAAGGAACGACGATTTCGCGCACGAAGCTCTCAACCTTAGCGGCAATCGCCAGCGCCCGATCCGATATGCCTTCGCGCCCCGCCATTCCGATTCCCTTCGTTGTCTAACTATTCCCCAAGTCAACCCGACGTTGACGTAAGCGTCAAGTTATTTCATGGATCGGCGCGAAGATGCCGTAAGGGCAGCACCGTCAAGGAGGGATCGAAAATGGCTTTCAAGACACGCATCACCGAAATGCTGGGTATCGAGCATCCAATCGTCCAGGGCGGCATGCAGAGCGTCGGCTATGCCGAACTCGCCGCTGCGGTATCGAACGCAGGCGGCCTCGGCATCCTGACCGCGCTGACCCAGCCAACCCCCGCCGCGCTGAGTGCCGAGATCGAGCGGTGCCGCGCGATGACCGACAAACCGTTTGGCGTGAACATGACGGTCTTCCCGACGATCAACGCCCCCGATTACAAAGCCTATGCGCAGGCCATCATCGACGGCGGGGTGAAGATTGTCGAGACCGCGGGCACGCAGGCGGTGCGCGAGATATGGGAGATGCTGAAACCGCATGGCGTCACCATCCTCCACAAATGCACGGCGGTTAGGCACGCGCTGTCGGCCGAGCGCGCGGGCTGCGACATCATATCGATCGACGGCTTCGAATGCGCGGGCCATCCGGGTGAGGACGATATCCCCGGCCTGATCCTGATTCCGGCCGCCGCCGACAAGGTGAAAATTCCGATGCTCGCGTCGGGCGGCTTCGGCGACGGGCGCGGCCTCGTCGCGGCGCTGACGCTCGGCGCTGAGGGCATCAACATGGGCACGCGCTTCTGCGCCACGGTCGAAGCGCCGATCCACGCCAATGTGAAACAGGCCTATATCGACAATGACGAACGCGGCAGTTTCCTGATCTTCCGCAGCCTCAAAAACACGGCGCGCGTCGGCAAGAGCGCGGTGAGCGAAGAAGTCGTGCGCCGGCTCGCGGCGCCCGACGCCACCTTCGCCGACGTCGCCGAGTTGGTGAACGGCAAGGCGGGCCGCGAATTGCTCGAGACCGGCGACCTCAGCAAGGGTGTCTTCTGGGCGGGCATGGTGCAGGGCTTGATCCATGACATCCCGACGTGCCAGCAATTGATCGACCGGATCATCGCCGAGGCCGATGCGATCGTCGATCAGCGGCTCGCGTCGATGCGCGCCTAATTCGCCCCGCGTGCTGGCGCGAGACGTCGGCTTCCGATATGGACCGATTCATCGCGATTTGGTCATATCGAGAGCCGTCGGCGTCAGCCCGCCGGCGCGGCAAGGGGGATTTTTGAGCCTCATCGAATACAAGGGTTTCGGCGGCGTTCCGCTGTCGGCCGACATGCTGGGCGACGAAAACGATCCGGCCGTTCTCCTGATTCCCGAGGTCGGTCAGCGCCGCGCCGCATGGCGCGAGGTCGCCGATGCGCTGGTGCTTTCGGGGCGCCGCGTCGTCAATCTCGACCTGCGCCAAGCCGACGAAAAGCACGAGCTTGCGCCGCATGTCGAGGATTTGCGCGCGGTGCTTGCACAAATGGGCTCGCGCCCGGTCGTCGTCGCGGCCGGCCGGGGCGGCTGGATCGCAACGTGCGCGCTGGCACTCGACGGTACGCATCTCGCGGCCGGCTTGGTCCTCGTCGACATGCCAATCGACGAAGACGCAATCGTGAACGGCATTGCCGGCCAGTTGGCCTTGCCGACGCTCGTCGTGCGTGGCGGCTTTGCGCCGGCGCAGGGCAGCACAGTCAGCGACGCTTTCAACGACGCGCTCCCGATTGGCCAGGTCGCTGACATCAACGAATGCGATCTTGCGCTTGCGTGCGACCGGAAAGAAGCGCTGCTCGGCCAACTGCTCGAATTTCTCGAACGGCGCCAGCCGCGCGAGGCGATGGAATTCAAGGCCGGATCGGACCCACGCACGCTGCGCGACGCGATGGGCTGCTTTGCCACCGGCATCACGATCGTCACCGCGCTCGATGCGGCGGGCGCGCCGGTCGGGCTCACCGCGAACAGCTTCACCTCGGTCTCGCTCGATCCGCCGCTGCTGCTGGTGTGTATCGCCAACACGGCGGGAACCGCGCCGGCCCTGCGCGAAGCGCACCATTTCGGCGTCAACGTGCTCCAGATCGGTCAGCAGCCGACCTCGAACCGTTTCGCGGCAAAGGGCGAGGACCGTTTCGCCGGCCAGCCCTGGGCGCCAGGGCAGACGGGCGTACCGCTGCTCGGCAGCTCACTCGTTTCGTTCGAGTGCCAGCGCGAATCGCTGCACGAGGCCGGCGATCATTTCATCCTGGTCGGGCGCGTGGTGCGCGCACAGTTTGAACCGCACCGCGATCCTTTGCTCTACTTCCGGGGGAAATACCGGCGCCTGCATTTCGCTTGATTGTGGCGGACAGGGTGGGATTCGAACCCACGGTGAGCTTGCACCCACGGCGGTTTTCAAGACCGCTGCCTTAAACCACTCGGCCACCTGTCCGCACGGCGTCGCCATAGCGCGTGATGCCCATGCGGCAAGCGAAACCTTGCCCGCTCGGCCCGGCCCACGAATGACTCGGCTTGTCTCGCCGCGACCTAGTCAAGCCGCTCGCATCTGTGCGAAACACGTCTTATGGTGGGGACATGATGCACGCTATACGTTTCAGAATCGGACGCCTTTTCAAATTTGCGACGGCGTTCCTGTCGGCATGGATGCTCACGGCGTCGGCGCCGCTCCACGCACAGAGCGGCGACTCCGGCTTCGACACCTATGTTCAGTCGCTATGGCCGAAGGCACAGGCGCGCGGCGTATCGCGCACGACCTTCGACCGCGTGACTGCCGGGCTGACCTATAATCCGCGCGTCATCGCGCTCGATCGCGATAATCTCGGCAGCCCGCCGAGCCCCAATACGCCGATCCCCGCCTTTGCACCATATAAGGTCAAACATGTCGACGCGGCGCGCATCGGCGGCGGACGCCGCGTCCACGACCGGCTGCTGCCGCTGCTGTCGCGGATCGAAGCGCGCACGGGCGTTCCGACCAGCATCATGATCGCGATTTACGGCCATGAAACCGCTTATGGTCAAGTCACCGGCAATTTCGACCTGCCACAAGCGCTCGCGACGCTGGCCTATGAAGGGCGCCGCCGCAGCCTGTTCGAACCCGAACTGATCGCAACGATGGTGATGGTCGAACGCGGTGTGCCGCGCAGTGCGCTCAAGGGCAGTTGGGCCGGCGCCTTCGGCTATCCGCAATTCCTGCCTTCGGTCTATCTCGCGGTGGCCGAGGACGGTGACGGCGACGGCGTCGCGCGCATCTGGTCGAGCGAGGCCGACGCGATCGAATCCATTGGTTCCTATCTCCGCCGGGCAGGCTGGCGCGCCGGGCAACCGTGGGGCGTCGCGGTGTCCGTACCTTCGAGCTTCAATCGTAGCGCCGTCGCCAACCGGCTGACACCCACCCGCTGTCCGCGCGTCTTCGACCGGCACAGCCGATGGCGCTCGATTGCTGAATGGCGCGCCGACGGCATCGCGCCGATCGGCGGACGCTGGCCCGATGGAAATGTGCAGGCGACGCTTCTCGAACCCGATGGTCCCGGTCGCACGGCCTATTTGCTGACCGGTAACTATCGTGCGATATTGGACTATAATTGTTCCAACTTTTACGCATTGTCTGTGGGGTTGCTGGCGGATGAAATCGATCGTTAGGGGCGGGGGCCTGATGGCCGGGGCGATGCTGATGCTCTCTGCTTGCGGCAGTATGAATGGCGACCGCGAAGGGGGGCCGACGGCAAGCCCGACGCCTTCGTCCGCCGTTACGGGCGTCGCCGATGTGCCGGTCAAGGTCGGTGACCCTTATTCGGTCGGCGGCGTCACCTATACCCCCGCCGATATCCCCGATTATGACGATGTCGGATATGCAAGCTGGTATGGCGAGGAGCTTGCGGGACAGCCAACGGCGAATGGCGAGATTTTCAATCCGGCGGGCATTTCGGCGGCGCACAAGACGCTGCCGCTGCCGAGCTATGTCGAGGTGACCGCGCTCGATACCGGGCGGACGATCCTGGTGCGCGTCAACGATCGCGGCCCGATGGTCGGCGACCGGCTGATCGACCTGTCGCGCGGCGCCGCCGAACAATTGGGGCTGACCGAGAGCGTCGCCGCCGTCCGCGTCCGCCGGACCAATCCGCCTGCGGCCGAACGCGCGCAGCTTCGTTCGGGTAGGCCCGTTCCTGAACGCATCGCGACGCCCGAATCGCTGCTGGCGATCCTTCGCAGCAAGGCAAAGGCTCTGCCGATACCAAAAGCGGCCCCTGCTACGGCAATACCCGTCGTCGCCGCTCAGCCGGCGGCGCCGATCGCATCTGGCACGGCCAAACCGGGTGACGACCGCCTCGTCGTCGAAGGACCCGGAACAACCAAGCCCAACCCGACGGCGAAGCCCGCACAGACGGCGAAACCGGCAGCGACGGGGGACAAGCCCGCGGCCGCTGTTGCGGGAAAATATGTCGTTCAGGTCGGGGCGTTCAGCGCCGAAAGCCGCGCCGATGCCGCCGCCAAATCGGTTGGCGGCTATGTCAGCAAGGCAGGGAATCTGTGGCGCGTGCGCGTTGGCCCCTTTGCCAGCGACACCGAAGCGCGCGGCGCCCTCGGCAAAGTCAAAGCCAAAGGCTTCCGCGACGCGGTGGTCCAGCGCGACCGCTGACGGGCCTGCGCGTGGGGAAGCGGGGCATCATGGCGAAGGGCGGAGCGGCGGGGCTGATCGTGCTCGCGCTGACACTGGCTTTTCCCGCAGCATCGGCAGGCGATAACCGCCCCAAAAATGCGCCCGTCAGCCGCCCGCTCTATGTCACGCGGGCGCCGATCGTCATGCTCAAGGATCTCGATTCGGGCGCCATCCTCTTTTCGCGCGGCGCCGACAAACGCTTTGCCCCGGCGTCGATGGCGAAGGTGATGACCGCCTATGTCGTGCTCGACCTGATCAGGAAGGGCGAACTCGCGCGCGACAAGCAATTTACCGTCAGCGAGGCGACCTGGAAGAAATGGAACGGCAGCACCGGCGGATCGACGATGTTCCTGCGCCCGAACGAAAAAGTCTCGGTCGACGAACTGCTCAAGGGCTTGATCACCGTTTCGGGCAATGACGCCGCCGCGGTCCTCGCGGTCGGTATCGACGGAAGCGAGGACGCATTTGTCAAAAGAATGAACGCTGTAGCGGCTAAAATCGGGATGGTATCGAGCCGCTTTGGAACGCCGAATGGCTGGCCCGACGGCGGCGTGACCAAAGTCAGCGCCGCCGATCTCATCACGCTTGCCGACCGGCTGATCCGCGACCATCCGGATGGCTATAATCGCTATTTCTCGTTGCCAAAGCTTCAACATGGCACGTCGCCCGAGGGCAAACCGATCATCCAGCCCAACCGCAACCCTATTCTCGGACGTTTCGAGGGCGCCGACGGCCTGAAAACCGGCCACACTGCCGAAGCCGGCTATTGCTTCCTCGGTTCGGCGAAACGCAAAGGGCGCCGCCTCATCATGGTTGTCGCCGGCATGGGCAGCGAAAAGGCGCGGCGCGACGAGGCGGAGCGGCTGATGACATGGGGTTTCGACGAATGGGAGGGCCGCGAAATCGTTCCTGCGGGCGCCAGCCTCAGCCGCGTTGACGTCCGAAAAGGCGCGATTCCAGCGGTCGCCACCCGGACGGGGATTGCTGTGCGGATGACGGTTCCCAAGGGCTATGAGGGCGGCTATCGCGCGGTGATGCGCAGCCAAACCCCCATCCCGGCGCCCGTCACGCGCGGGACGCCTGTCGCCGATTTGATCGTCACACCCGACGGCTTGCCGCCGCAAACGACCCCGCTGATCGCCGCCGCCGATGTGGCCGAGGCGGAGGGCGGCTGGTGGGATCGCGCGCGAACGGGGTTTTACCGGCTGACCGGGCTGTGACCGGTCGGTTCATCACGCTCGAGGGCGGGGAGGGGGTCGGTAAATCGACACAGATCCGCGCGCTGGCGGCCGCGCTTGCATCGCGTGGCATCGAAAGCGTCGCGACGCGCGAACCCGGCGGCAGTGCGGGCGCGGAGGCGATCCGGACGCTGTTGATGGAGGGGAATGACGACCGCTGGGATGCGCGAAGCGAGGCGCTGCTGTTCGCCGCGGCCCGCGCCGATCATGTCGCGCGAACCATCCGCCCGGCATTGGACCGCGGCGCATGGGTGCTCTGCGACCGTTTCGTCGATTCGAGCCGTGCTTATCAGGGCGGCGGTGGCGGGATTACCGATGGCGACATCCTGATGCTGCACGGTTTCGGATCGAACGGCCTGTTGCCCGACCGCACCTTCCTGCTCACCGTCAGCGCCGACGAGACCGCGCGGCGGCTGACCGAACGCGGCGGAAGCGACCGCATGGGCAACAAGCCTGCCGATTATCAGGCCCGGCTCGCGGCGCACTTCATCGCAATGGCAAAGGGCGAACCCGAGCGGTGGCGGATCGTCGACGCTGACGCAGAAGAGTCCGACGTCACCGCGCGAATCCTTGCCGAACTTGCGGAATGGCTGTGATGATCGGCCATCACGACGCCGAAAAGGCCTTTCTCGAAGCGTGGCAGGGGCGGCGCCTTCACCATGCCTGGCTTCTCGCCGGACCGCAGGGAATGGGGAAGGGCGCATTTGCCGAACGTGTCGCACGATTTCTCGTAACCCATGGTCGCGGCGGCGGCGGTCAGGCCGTAAGTCTTGAGGATCCGGGCGACAGCGCGGCTGCCCGACTTGTCGACGCCGGAAACCATCCCGAAATCCTCCGCCTTGCGCGCCAGCCGAAAGACAAGGCCAAGGAGTTGGCACGCAATATAACGATCGAGCAGGTAAGGCAGATGATCCGCCGTCTGCACCTCTCGCTGTCGCTCGGCGAGTGGCGCGTGATCATCGTCGACGCGGTGGACGATCTGGAGACCGACGGCGCGAATGCGCTGCTCAAGACGCTCGAGGAACCACCGGCGAAAACGCTCTTTCTGCTCGTCAGCCATTCGCCGGGACGCTTGCTCCCGACAATCCGGTCTCGATGCAGAATGATGCGTTTTCAACCGGTTGACCATGACGTCATGACACAGTGGCTGAACGAATTGCGGCCCATGCTGGAGATGACGGAGGTGCGCGCGATCGTCGCCGCATCAGGCGGCGTGCCGGGCAAGGCGCTTGCGCTGATCGACAGCGATGTCGCTGTGATGGAAAAGAAGCTACTTGCCATTGCGACGAGTGGCGACCCCGAAAACCGGCTGCGCGAGGCGCTTGCGCGCGAAGTCGGCGGGACCAGCAATCGCGCCCGGCTCGAACTCGTCATCGACATTGTTCCGGGGCTCCTCGCTCGCCTCGCACGCGAACGGCCGGTGGCCGAGATTGCACCGATCCTTGCGCAATGGGACCGCGTCCAGCGCACCGTTCGCGACGCCATTCGCGGGTCGTACGACGGCGCAATGGTGGGGTTCGAGATCGGCAACTGCCTTGCCGAATTGGCGCCGCGCGCAGGGCAAACCGCACGCTGACGCTTTCCCTCGCGCGCGCCAGCGGCTAAGGCGCGGCCATGTCCGAAAACACCGAACCCTTCTATATCACCACCGCGATCAGCTACCCCAACGGCCGTCCGCATATCGGCCACGCCTATGAAGCGATCGCGACCGACGTCATGGCCCGGTTCCAGCGCGCGCGCGGCCGCGACGTGCGGCTGATTACCGGGACCGACGAACATGGGCTGAAGATGTTCCAGACCGCGCGCGACCAGGGTCGCGCGACGATCGACCTTGCGGATGAAATGTCCGGATATTTCCGTGAGATGTATGCCAGACTGAATATCAGCTATGACAATTTCATGCGGACATCGGATTCGGCGCACCATGCTGCGTCGCAGGCGATCTGGCGCGCAATGGAAGCCAATGGCGACCTCTATCTCGACCGCTATGAAGGCTGGTATTCGGTCCGCGACGAAGCTTTCTACGACGAAAGCGAGCTGACCGACGGGGAAGGGGGCGTTCGCCTCTCGCCGCAGGGCACGCCGGTCGAATGGACCGTCGAGGAAAGCTGGTTCTTCCGCCTCTCGAACTATCAGGACAGACTGCTCGCGCTCTACAACGACCAGCCCGATTTCATCCGTCCCGAAAGCCGCCGTAACGAGGTGCTGCGTTTCGTGGAGGGCGGGCTCAAAGATCTCAGCGTTTCCCGCACCAGCTTCGACTGGGGCGTGCCGGTGCCGGGTTCGCCGGGGCATGTGATGTATGTGTGGGTCGACGCGCTCACCACTTATTTGTCGGGGCTGGGCTATCCCGATCCCGACAGCGATTTCGGGACATTCTGGCCGGCGAACATCCATATGATCGGCAAGGATATCGTGCGTTTTCATACGGTTTACTGGCCGGCCTTCCTGATGAGCGCAAAGCTGCCGCTGCCGAAACAGGTGTTCGGCCACGGCTTCCTGCTCAACCGCGGCGAGAAGATGTCGAAATCGCTCGGCAACGTCGTCGACCCGATGGCGCTCGCCGACCAGTTCGGCGTCGATGCGCTGCGCTATTATCTGCTCCGCGAAGTCAGCTTCGGACAGGATGGAACCTATTCGGCCGAGGCGATCGTGCGGACCGCCAATGCCGACCTCGCGAACAGCTTCGGCAATCTGGCGCAGCGCAGTTTGTCGATGATTTTCAAGAATCTCGATGGTATTCTGTTGGCCGACTATACGTTACATGAGGATGACCGGGCGCTGCTCGCGATCGTCAATGATGCCTGCCGAAACCTGCTCCCGCGCGAATTTGAACAGTTGGCGTTCTCGGTCGGCATCGAAGAATGGCTGCGCGCCGTTTTCGCGTGCAATCAATATGTCGATACGCAGGCGCCATGGGCGCTTCGCAAGACCGACCCGGACCGGATGCGCGCGGTGTTGATGACGCTGTTCCAAGTCGTTCGCACGCTGGCCATCGCAATTCGCCCGGTGGTGCCGACCGCCGCCGATAAGCTGCTCGATCAAATGGGCCTCGATGAAGATGAGCGCAATTTCGCGGCGCTCGCTGATGGCGACTGGTTCGCAAAGCTTGCTGCGACCGGGTTCAAGGTCGGCCAACCCGTTCCGCTCTTTCCGCGCCTCGACCTGCCCGACGGGGAAGGGGAGCCGTAATGCTCGTCGATTCACACTGCCACCTCAACTATAAGGGGCTTGCAGAGCAGCAGGATGAGGTGCTCGAGCGCGCGCGTGCGAAGGGCGTCACCGCGATGCTCAACATCGCGACGCGCGAAAGCGAGTGGGACGATGTGCTCGCCGCCGCCGAAGCGAACGGCGATGTGTGGGCAAGCGTCGGGATACACCCCCATGACGCCGATCATCACCCTGACGTCGATACCGCCAAACTTGTCGAACGCGCGGCGCATCCCCGCGTTATCGGGATCGGCGAGACTGGCCTCGACTATTATTACGACAAAAGCGACCGCGCGCGCCAGCAGGACAGTTTCCGCCGCCATATCCATGCATCTCAGCAAACCGGCCTGCCGATTATCGTTCATACGCGCGATGCCGAAGCCGATACGCTGGCGCTGCTCGGAGAGGAAATGGGCAGGGTGGTCTTTCCCGGCGTGATCCACTGCTTCACGGCGAGCGACGATTTCGCCCGCAAGGCGCTCGACCTCGGACTCTTTATCTCGATCTCGGGGATCGTTACGTTCAAGAACGCCGCCGATCTCCAGGCCACAGCCAAGTGGTTGCCGCAGGACCGGCTGCTGATCGAGACCGATTCCCCTTTTCTCGCCCCGGTCCCGCATCGCGGCAAAACCGGCGAACCCGCCTTTGTTGCCGACACGCTCGCATTCCTCGCCAAGCTGCGCGGCGATCAGGAAGACGCGCTGGCCGCCGCGACAAGTGCCAATTTTTATACGCTTTTCAGCAAAGCGCGCCCATGACGTTCCACGCATCATGAGGTTGAGAATCCTTGGTTGCGGGACGTCCTCGGGTGTTCCGCGGATCGGCAACGACTGGGGCCAGTGCGATCCTGACAATCCACGCAATCTGCGCAGCCGGGCGTCGATCATGGTATCGCTCGGCGGCTTTCGTCTGCTCGTCGACACCAGCCCCGATATGCGGTTGCAACTTCTCGATGCAAGCGTTGGCGAAATCGATGCCGTCATCTGGACGCACGAGCATGCCGACCATACGCATGGCCTCGACGATCTGCGCCAAGTCATGCACCTGCGGCGGTCCGCCGTTCCCGTCTATGCCCGCGACCATGTGCTCGATATTCTCAAATGGCGCTTTACCTATGCCTTTGCGGGCAATGCCGGCTATCCGGCGTCGGTCGATCCGATCGACCTGCATGATCATCAGTCGATCGGTCCTATTGAAGTGTCGGCAATCGAAATGCCGCACGGGCCGATCAAGGCCACTGGCCTGATCTTCAGCGATGGTGCGCATAAAATCGCCTATGCCACTGATTTTTCAAAGTTTACTGATGAGATGGTCGATTTCTTTCAGGGCGTCGACCTGTTCGTCATCGACGCGCTGCGCCGCTATCCGCATCCCACGCATCCGCATCTGGCAATGACGCTCGAAGGTCTTGCCAAGGTCGGCAATCCGCAGGCTATCATTACGCATATGGACAATACGATGGATTATGACGACCTTGCGGCCGAATTGCCACCGGGTGTCGAACCCGGATATGACGGGCTGGAGGTTCAGCTATGAGTGGCGACACGACTGTTCAAATCCTGTGGTTTGCCGGAGCGTTCACATTGATCCTGAGTTCGTTGCTCGCACGGCGCTTGCCAATGGCAGACTGGCTCAAGATGTCGCTGGCGTGGGTGGCAATCTTTGTGCTCGTATTTCTGGTTATCCGAACGTGGCAGGCGGTTACGTAGCGAGGCGCCCCCCTCTTCACGTCTGCAAGTATTTAACATAATATATATTATCGGATATTTATGGCGTAAGCTCCAGCTAGTCGATCATGAGAGCTCCTACAATTTCATGGCTTGCTTGAGCCTGCAAAAACAAGTTCGGTTCCCCCTCCCCCTATATTCTGACCGCGACGACATTTCGCCGAGGCCGGGATGGAGCCGTCGGTCAGGAGTGTTGGCGACAGTTATGACAACGCCTTGCCCGAGACGATCAATGGCCTTTACAAGGCCTAAGTGATCCACCGGCGAGGCCCGTGGCGATCCTCTGAAGCTGTCGATTATGCCACGCTTGAATGGGTCGGCTGGTTCAACAACAGGCGCTGCTGGAGCCCATCGGCAATATCCCGCCTGCCGAAGCCGAAGAACAATACCACGCCATACAATACTACGCCATGCTGGACGACGTCGCCATGGCTGCGTAGCTTAAACCAAATCGCCTCCGGCAGTCCCGGGCGGTTCGATAATGGCTGTGAAGACGAGCACGCGCGCGATACGGGAGGTAGCAGTGATATTGAGTAAGACGATTGTGGCAATGGGCCTGCTGGCCGCGGCGTCCACCGTCGCCCCGGGTGAGCGTGCGCGCGAGGCCGGCGTCACGATCGGCGTTCTTCCCAGCGGCCCGCTCAATAGCATCACCGATGTTGACGGGGTCCAGGTCGGCCATGTCACGATCGAGGAAGGCACGGATGTCCATACCGGCGTCACGGCGATCCTGCCGCATGGCGGCAACGCCTTTCGCTCCCGCGTTCCCGCGGGTTTTGTCGCCTTTAATGCGTTCGGGAAATTTGTTGGCTCGACGCAGGTCGTCGAACTCGGTGAGATCGAGGCACCCATCCTTCTGACAAACACGCTCAACGTCCCCGAAGCCGCAGCTGCCGCGATCGAATGGACACTGGCCCAGCCGGGCAATGAGGCAGTCCGGTCGGTCAACGCCGTCGTCGGTGAAACGAATGACGGAGTCCTCAACGACATTCGCCGGCGGCGCGTAACCGTCGCCGACGCCCGGCGCGCCATCGAGCAAGCGAAAGGCGGAACGGTCGAGGAAGGGTCGGTCGGAGCGGGTACCGGGACGGTGGCGTTCGGTTTTAAGGGCGGCATCGGAACGGCGTCGCGCAGGCTGCCAAGTTCGCAAGGCGGTTGGACCCTTGGGGTGTTGGTCCAGAGCAACTACGGCGGTGTCCTGAACATTGCCGGTGTGCCGGTCGGTATCAAACTGGGTCGCCACGCCTTCGCGGAGCGGGGCAATCATGATACTGCGGACGGCTCCGTCGTCGTGGTGATCGCAACCGACGCACCGCTTTCCGATCGCAACCTGCGCCGCATCGCCGAGCGTGCGTTTATCGGGATCGGACGGACAGGATCTTCCTTTTCCAACGGATCTGGCGACTATGCCATTGCCTTTTCAACCAGCCCCGCAGTGCGCCGCGAAGAGGAAAGCGCCCCGACAGTGCAAATCGCCGATCTGCGCAACGAGGCGCTGTCGCCGTTGTTTCAAGCGGTTGCCGAAGCGACTGAGGAAGCGATCGTCAACTCGCTTTTCGCCGGAAAGACCGTCGAGGGGCATCGCGGCACTGTCGAGCGGCTGCCGGTCGAAACCATATTGCCCTGGCTGGTGGCTGGCCCAAAATAACGGCCCACCCGATCTTACGGTTACAATTCTCCCGAAGCTGGTCGGGACATCTTGGCCGCACGTAGCAGGCGGCCGGGAGCGCCAACGCGCTCACCGCCTTCAAACGCAGGCCGCCCGTTCACCATGACCATGTCGAAGCCTTGCGCCTGAGCAAACGGATCAAGGTAGGTCGAGCGCGCTTTCACCCGTTCGGGGGCGAACAGGACGAGGTCCGCCTTCGCACCCGGTCGGACGGTTCCGCGATCGGCGAGCCGGAGGATTCGCGCCGGGAGAGCGGTGGCTTTGCGGATGGCATGCTCGATCGGGAGCCTGCCGCTGTCGAAGACATATTGCTCGATCAATTTGGCATAAGTTCCAGTGGCCCGCGGATGGCGCATGCCCGGACCACCGTCGGTCGAAATCGCGACATCGGGATCGAGAACGAGAATATCTTGCAGCGCGTCGTCCATGGTGAAATGGGCGCCGGAGGCCCCAACCGGCCCGATTTTGATCAGGAAATCGGCAAAATGGAGGCCAGCTTCATCCGCTGCCTGAGCCAGTGTTTTTCCCGCATAAGGCGCGGTGCCAATCAGCAGTGCTCCCGGCCCGCCGCGGCGGGTCATCCGCGCGATCAGGTGATCGCGCAACTCCTGCCTTCGCCCGGCGACGATCGCGGCGTAATCGGTCGGGGGCAACGCCCATTTGGGGAAAAGCAGCGCAATGCCGGTATAGCCAGCGCTGTATGGATAGGCATCCGCGGTCAGTTCGATACCGGAACGGCGTTTGTCGGCAATATAGTCGAGCAACCGGCGGGCGCGGTCTTCCCCTTTGCCAAACACCACTTTCAGGTGCGAGATGTGCGGTCGGCCAAGGTGCGCGGACGCAATCAGTTCCTCGATCGAGGCCTCAATCTCGTCGTCATTTTCTGACCGCATGTGGCTCATGACCACGCCGCCGTGGCGGGCGACGATTTGGCCGAGGCCGGCAAGCTCGGTGCTGGCGGCATAAATGCCCGGAACATATTCCAGCCCGTAAGAGATCCCGAAGGCGCCAGCGGTCAGCTCCCGGTCGAGTTGCGCCGCCATCCGAGCGAGCGCGGCATCGTCAGGCTGGCGCACAGCGTCCGCGATGGCAGCGGCGCGGCGCAGCGTGCCATGGCTCGCTAGCACCGCGACATTCAGCAATAGAGGCGCGCGATCGGCAGCCTTCAGCCAAGTTCCGAGATTCAAATCGTCACCGACCCGGGGACCACTGCCATCCACCCCCAGCAATATGGTGGTCACACCCATGGCAAGGAAGGCATCGTAGGATTGCTCAAGGGGATCCCCATGCGTGTGGGTGTCGATAAATCCGGGTGCCAGGACGCGCCCATCGCCCGGAACAAAACGCGCGCCGTGCGGAGCGGCGCCGCCTGGCGGCAAGATAGCCGCCACACGATCGCCAGCGACGGCAACGTCGGCGCGGCGCGGTTTGGCGCCGGTGCCGTCGACAAGCAGGACGTCGCGGAAATAGATCGTTGGCCCACCGCGGACCGCGGCAAGGACCGGCAGATCTGCCAATGCGCTCCCGGCAATTGCGCCGCCAACGAACCGGCGCCGCGTGATGTCACGCACCATGAAACTCTCCCTTTTCCGTGTTGGGGCAAGACTGCGTAAATGGGCAGCCGAAAGCAAGTGGACGGGCGTGGATCACGCATCCTGGCATGCCACATTTTCGGATGATCCATGTGCGCTGTGGGCTCCTTAAACGCTGATACTGGCCAATTAACGCCGAGGTATCCCACCTTGTTTTCAATTTTGGCGTACCGCCGGATGTCGGGTTGCTGAACGCCAGCCCCAGACGACGTCTAAGCGCGACCAGAAATACTGAGAAGATGGCGGGAGTTCGCTTGGCGGAGCAGCCTTCGCCCGCGTCGCACGTAGTATCTGAACACCCTCGCGCGAAAGATCATAAATGACCGAAATTATCGCGCCGCGAAGCGGCACCGCCTTCCCCCTGCTCCGCGGTGAGACGCTGCGCGTGATCGATCCCGAGGGCGGTCAGGTCAGCGACATGCTGGCCTTTATGCGCGGCGACGTTCGCGAGGTCATCTCGAATGGGCGGACGTTCGATTATGAGGAAACGATCCGTCTGACGACCGGCAACCGGCTGTGGTCGAACCGGTCCAATCCGATGATCGAGATCGTCGAAGACAATGTTGGCACGCATGATTTCCTGCTGACCCCGTGCAGCGAGGCGACCTTTCGCCATTTTTACAAGGACAAGCCCGTGCATCGCGGGTGTTTCGGCAATCTGGCCGAGGCGCTGGCACCCTATGGCATCGCCGAGGATGATATTCCCGTCGCGTTCAACATCTTTATGAGCGTTCCGGTTGATGGTGCGGGCAAGGTCAAGGTGCTGCCACCGCCGACCGCACCCGGAGATTTCATACGTTTCCGCGCGCTCGATGACCTGATCATCGGGCTCACCGCCTGTTCGGCCTATGACAGTTGCGGCGGGACCTTCAAACCGATCCACTATGAAATCGAACGCTAGCCGAAGTTTGCGTTAAGCCGAGAATGGCGCGCATCCTTTAGCCCGCGCAGTCGTTGAAGAAGCCTCAACCGAGAGGACCAGCGCTTGAAAATTCCAACCTATCTCGCCGGGGCGCTGCTGCTCGCCGGTTGCAATGCTTCACCTGACAAAAATACGGATGAAACGCGCCCGGCGACACAGGCGATAACCGACGGCGATAGCCTGATATTCGCCGACGCCGAACCGGGCTCGCGTCCCTTTACGGAAACGCCCATCCTGCGGGCGCAGGTCATCCTCGATCATCTCGGTTTCTCGCCCGGCGTCATCGATGGCAAGGAAGGCGCGTCTTATGCTGCGGCGTTACGCGGTTTTCAGCAGGCGAATGACCTTACCGACACGGGCAAGCTCGACACCGCGACGGAGCAGGCGTTCCAGCGGTGGAGCCAGGTGCCCGCGACACGCGTTGTCATCATTCCGGCAGGTTTTGCCAAAGGGCCGTTCGTCCCGGCCTTTCCGAAAGACGCGGCCGAACAGGCCAAATTGCCCGCGCTCGGCTATCGCAATCTGACCGAGGCACTGGCCGAACGCTTTCACACCACGCCCGAAACCCTCGTCGCGCTGAACAGCGCATCGACGCTGGTCGGCGCCGGCCGACCGTTCCGCGTCCCCAACATCGCCGACATCGACCGCTCGACGCTGGGCGAGGATTCGCGCGGCTGGAACGGAACGCTCGAACGCTTGGGTGTTGCGCCGACACAACCGGCCGCGGCCAGGGTCGTCGTCGACAAATCCGAAGGCGTGCTGAAGGTATTCGATGCCAGCGACAAGCTGATCGCGCAATTCCCCGCCACGATGGGAAGCAGCCGCGATCCGCTGCCGATCGGGACGTGGAAAATCCAAGGCGTGAGCCGCAATCCCGATTTTCACTACAACCCAAAATTATTCTGGGACGTGAGCGACAGCAAAGAGGCGGCCCTGCTACAGCCGGGGCCGAACAGCCCCGTCGGGGTGGCGTGGATCGACATCAACAAGCCGCATTATGGCATCCATGGCACCAGCGAGCCGCACACCATCGGCCGCGCCGAAAGCCATGGCTGCGTCCGGCTGACCAACTGGGACGCAGCGCGGTTGGCGCAGATGGTCAAACCGGGAACGCCTGCCATCTTCCAGAACTGAATTAGCGGGCGGCGGGTCGGGCTAGCCGTTTAGCGACTGCCGCCGATCGGTGCGTCTGCGCCGGTTTTCGGGCCATGGTCGGTCCGCATCCCGGCCCTGCCGCCGCCGCCTTGCGCGTCGCTGTCATAATCTTCAGGATTGCCCTTGCCGCCCGCCCCGGCGCCGCTGCCGCTCACCGGGCCGCTGCCTTTGCTGGCGCGCCGACCGCGGTTGTCGCTGCCGGTCACCGCCCCGTCGTCACGGTCGCCTTTGGGGTAATCGGTCGGCTTGACGATGCTCACATTTTCGCGGTCTTCGACCTTGGCTTGCGGCAGCGATGCTGCCGCGCCTGATTTGTCGCCGACATGTCTGTCGATAGTCATCATATTTCCTTCCATATGAGAATGGACGACGCCGCAATCAGCGTCGCGATGCCCCTCGCCGCTTCGCTGCGGGTCGCTTTGCCCCCAAGCGCCGCACGTTGGTCGCGACCTGGCGGTGGACTGGCGCAAGGCCGGCCGCGCCCAGCCTGGCGGTCGCCTCAATCGATTGCACCATCAGCGTGGCGCTGCGTTCGCCAAGGTCGCCGATCTCGGCCGCGGTCGGTAGTCGGCCACGCATCGCCATGGTGCCAAGGTGCTGAAAATGCTTCATCCAGGCCGTCTGACTGTCCCACCAGATCGTCGCCGCGGCCGACCCTGCGCGCGACAGCGTGTCGATCTTTTCGGGGATCATCCGGCCAAGCTCGGCATGATCCGCCGTCCACGGCGATTGCATCGCCTCGCCAATGATCGCGCCGCGCGCCGCGACGACCTTGTTCGCACCGCCAAAGGTTTCGGCAGCGCGGACGCTCGTGGAGCGCATCGATGCCCCCGCAGCGAGCATACGGTTCCATTGCGAGAAGGCGTCAAACATCGGCCGCGGCCTGCTGCCGTTCGGCGGTCGCTGCGGCTTCCATCAGGCTTTGCCCGGTCCCCGCAGCGGCCTCTGGCGTCATAGTAGCTGCCACGCCGTCCGGCCCGTCGAGGAAGACGAGCCCGCCTTCGGCGGTCGCGACGCCCGGTTGGGTTTCGGGTTGAAGCTGGTCGGTCGCGTCTCTCATCAAATTGGCCTTTGCACGGAGGGGAGCTGGCTATCGTCGTCGATATACAGATAGGCGGGATTGAACTGCGCGCGCGCGGCGAGCCCTGCGGGGTCGAGAATTTCGACCAGCGACGAACGAAACAGGCAAAGCTGCTCCTCGCGCAACTGGCGCATCACGCGGTTCACATGAACGGTCGTCAGCCCGCAGATCTCCGCAAGGTCAGCCTGCGTCAGCGCAAGTGCAAAGCGGCGACCGTCGCTGAGGCCCGCCGAAAAGAGCCGCGCGTTGGTCTCGCACAGAAAATGCGCAACCCTACCCGTTGCATCGAGGCGGCCGAGCCGAAACAGCCACGCGCGGTGGATCGCCGCGTCGAGCAACGTCGCAAACCAGAGCTTGCGGACCAGCTGCGGCATCTCGTCTGCAATCGCGTCGATTTCTGCATGCGGCACGGTCGCAACCGTCGCAGTCGTCAGCGTCGCAACGTCATGGTCGAGCACCTTGAGCGGAAAGGCGTGGAGATCGAGAAAGTCCCCGGGGAAATGAATGGCGACCAGCTGACGAAGCCCGTTCCGATCATCGAGATAGCGCGACATGATACCTTCGAGCAGCAAAGTGCTGTTGGTGAGCGGTTCGCCCGCACGCGCGACGATCTTGCGCGGGCCAAAGGTCTTGACCTCGGTGATCGCCGCCTCGATGCGCCCGCGTTCGTTCGGGTCGAGGGTCGCACCGCGTTTGTCTCTCAAAAAGCGTTCGGTAAACATGCTGAAGATCCTTGCGATCGGGTTCGCAATGGATCGGCGATCACCCGGTGCCTCAGTCCTAACGAGTGACATCGCCCGGTGTTGCATGGCAGGCGCCGTTAAACGCATGATGCAGATTAGTTTCCGTCATGACTCAGGCGCCGTTGAGCGATTGCGCAGCGGGAACGGGCACCCATCGGGTTTTCGGCCACGTCGGCGCTGCGCAAATCCGGAGACATTGTTCGCCCCTTCCCTCCCGGCGCAAAGGCCCCGCTTCGTCCGGCGAACGGACAGGCCCAATCGGCGCCAACGGCGCGTCCCGAATATTGCCGCGCTTCCGACACGCTGCCGTGCCGCGCCAGCATCGGGTTGATGTCACCCGCCAGCGCCACATCACGCGCAATGATCGTGCTGCGCATCTTGTCATACACCCCGCTCGCCCGCAACTGGACGAACTGATCGTGCAGGTTGAAGATCAGCGCTGGACGCTCGAAGCGTCTGGCCGGTCGGCTGGCCTGCGGATGCAGGCCGACGACGAAAAACGCCTCGCCGCCAAAACTCAACGAAAAATGCGGGTCGCCGGGATCGGCGCTGACGCGCGGGTCAGCGCGCTGACCATGGAAGTCATCCTTGTCGGTCAGCGATTCCAGCCGCGCCCATAGGCAGCGCTCGAACGCCTCTTCGTCCAACGCGTTGTCGGTTTCGAACAGCACCGCGAGCGAGTGGAACAGCGTCGGCTCACGCGCGTAGCTGGAGGCCAGATCGAGCAGATTGGGATAGATGCGCAAATCGTCCCACGCCGAACACATGTCGCGGCCGACGACAATCCGCATCTGCTCCTTCGCAAGCGCCGACTTGGCACCGACGCAAGGGAAAGCCGGATCGCGAATGAATGCCTGAAAGCGTTCGGCCAACGGGTGGCCGGAGTCATCGACGGGGTAAAGCATGGCCGAGTAACCGTTGGCGGGGCGTCCGGTTGCGCCCGATTAACCTGGGTTGCATCGATTTGTCCGAGCCCGTCGGTTGCCCGCCCACCAATCGGTCCAAATTGATGGAGGTTAACGCGAATAGCGCCGTGACCCGGCAACTTTCGCAACGCCGCCCCGTTGATCGTCCGAAAAGGAATGATCTCATGACCAACACGCCATCCTCGACCGCCACCAAAGGTAAAAGCGGATATTTCGGCAAGTTCGTCGGCGCAGCGGTGCTCGGAGGCCTCTTCTGGTTCACCCGTGGCCGCAAATCTGGCGCATCGAACCGGGATTCGCATTCAGCGGCTTTCGCCAACCGCGAAACTGACCCCGAGAATTTCGACCAGACGCGCTCGGCCGGTCCCGCCGGCATGCGTGATGCGCCCCGCCGCGACTGGGACCGCGTCGATGAAGCCGGCGACGAATCCTTCCCCGCCAGCGACCCACCCGCTTACTGACGCCCCAGCGCCAGCAGTCACTGTTAGCGGCAGGGACGCGTCCCGTGGCAATTGATCGTATGAAGTGTCTGCAACGCGTCAGCGGTCGCCAGCCACAGGGCCGCCTGCGCCGCATTGCCCTCCGCGGCCGCCCGTGCCGCATTGGCACGCGCGTGAGCCTCGGCCGCCTCACCATGCTCGTCATCTGCAGCGAGGACGGTCTGCCATATTAGTGCATTGTCGATCCTCATTGGCAGCCCCTCGCGATGCTGCATCGTATCGCAAACGGTCCCTTCTCGGCCGCGAAATCGTCTTGATCCATGTTATGTGGCGCAGGTTTGGGCCTGCCAACAAGTCTGGAATGGATTGCTGCTTTGCTGCGCTTTGCAACCGTAACAGCCAGCGCGCGTTCCAATTTTGTGACAAATCCATTGCCACGCAACCGCGTCGCTTCTCGTGTCCGCTTCATCCGCTCGATCACCAGGACCAAATAGTTGGAACTGCTCAACCCCGACCTGTTCTGGCCGATCATCGGCGCGATTGTGGCCAGCGCCATTATCGGCGCCGAACGCGAATATCGCGCCAGTCCCGCCGGGCTACGCACGCATATATTGGTCGGCCTGTCCTGTTGTCTGCTGATGCTGTCGGCGGTGCATCAGATGGCGTGGCTCAACGACGCTCCGGTCGAGGTGGTCCGCATCGATCCGGTGCGCATGGCGCATGGCATTTTGACCGGCATCGGCTTTTTGTGCGGCGGGGTGATTTTTCGCGAAGGGTTCAACGTCCGCGGGCTGACAACCGCAGCGTCGCTGTGGATGACCGCGACGCTGGGCATATTGTTCGGTATCGGCTTTTACGAGTTGGCGATCTTTGCGGCGACCGCGACGGTCCTCGTGCTGGCCGCCGTTACGATCACCGACCGGCGCGCACCGCAACAGCGCATCGTGCATCTGACGGCCCGCTATCGCCGGTCAAAGGCCATCGCGGTGAGCGACTTCGGCAAGCTGCTCGCCGACCACAAGCTCAGATCCATCACCATCGACCAGTCGATGCAGGACGATGTCGTGGAGTATCGTGCCATCGCGCATGGCTACAGCGAAAGCCGCGCCGAACAACTGGCCGCCAGCCTGTCGGGCGACCCCAATGTCACCGGCTTTGAAATCCGCCCCCAACAGGCCTGAATGGACGATCAACCCTTCTTTGCATTGAGTAGCTATCATGTCGGTATGGCGCTGATCGGCGCCGGGATTATCGCGGCCTTTTGGCTGCCGCGCTTCCTGTCGGGGCGCGAACCGGCGGCATCGGCGTTGCTCATCCTGTTCGGGATCGCGATCTACTGGATATTACCCGATGTCGCCAAAGGGCTCGATCCCCGCGCGGCGCCGAAATTCTGGGAGCTGGCCAGTGAGCTTGCGGTGATCGTCGCCTTGTTCGGCACCGGTATCCGCATCGACGATCTCTCGAATTATCGCCGCTGGCGCCCGACGATCCGGCTGCTGGCGATCGCCATGCCGCTGACGATCGCCGCAGTGGCGTTCATGGGTCTGACCTTTGCCGGCATGACGCTGGCGGGCGCAATCCTGCTCGGCGCGGTGCTCGCACCGACCGACCCCGTCCTCGCCGGCGAAGTTCAGGTGGGGCCGCCGACCGAAGGCGAGGAACAGCCGGTGCGCTTTGCCCTCACCACCGAAGCGGGGCTCAACGACGGGCTGGCTTTCCCGTTCGTCTATCTCGGCCTGCTCGTTGGCACCACGGGCTTTTCGGCTGCGATGCTGGGCGAATGGCTGCTCCTTGATGTCGTCTATCGCATCCTGGTAGGCTGTATCGGCGGCGCGGTGATCGGATGGCTGCTCGCGCGCATCCTGTTCGTCATCCCGCGCGGCAATGTCCTTGCCGACACCGCCTCGGGCGTGCTGGCTATCGCCGGGGTGCTGCTCTGCTACGGCGCGACCGAGCTGGTCGAAGGCTATGGCTTCATCGCCTGCTTTGTCGCCGGGATCGTGTTGCGCCGGTTCGAGGCCAGCCATGAATTCCATGGCAAGCTCCACAGCTTCAACGAAGCGATCGAGCTCGCGCTCACCGCGCTGCTCCTGATCCTGATCGGCGGGACTTTCCCCCTGCTGTTCGGTGAGCTCGACTGGGCGCATGCGGGCATTGCGATCGGCCTGCTTTTCATCGTGCGTCCGCTCGCCGGGTGGCTCAGCATGGTCGGCACCGACCTGCCGCCGCAGGATCGGCTTGTCGTCGCCTTCTATGGCGTGCGCGGGATCGGATCGATCTACTATCTCGCCTATGCGACCAGCCATCTCGAGCTGGTCAACGAGGGGCAATTATGGGCAACGATTGCGCTGACGATCCTGTTGTCGACCGTCGTTCATGGCTTCACGGCGGGGCCGGTCGTCGATCACATCGTTCGGCGCCAGCGCGGCAGACGCCCCTGACGTTCCGGGCGAGAGCTGGCCGTGTGTGGACGGCCCTCCGTTGGCAAGCGGTTTCTGGATGATGCAGTTTGCTGGTTGGTGCAGCCATGTGTCCGGCCTGTGATGCGGCCTTGTCATGCGCCGCTGGCCATGATGCCTTTCGC